>JGI12316J15309_10003095_pt1 | contig 218969 bp, 182 predicted proteins | sample MarCyaLeptolynsp_FD_15309 | JGI IMG/M metagenome (IMG submission 15309) | reverse complement strand
TTTCTATTTGATTCTCAAATTCACTTTTCGTTGTTCGCGCGGTGCATCGCGTTGCACAAATCGCGCGAACTGGGGTCCGGATCCGTTATCCCGTCGAGATGTTTCAACGAAGGAAGGAGAGCGCCATGCGCTCCAAGAGCATGAATCTCATTGTCCGCGCTACCACAAGCACCGTTGCCGCCGCCTCCATCCTGGCAGCTGCCGGGGCGGCCTGGATATTGGCACCCACGTCGATGGCCTCAAGCCACAGCGACGCGCCGCTCATCAAGCAGGACCCTCAGGCGAACCTCACTGATGTGTACGCGTTCGTCGGCACCAAGTACGACGACCCGGGCGTCGAGGTGCTCAACGTGATCGCGAACGTGCGCCCCTTCTCCGAGCCGGGCGATGGTCCGCACTACGAGCGATTCGCCGACGACGCTCTGTACAGCTTGCACATCACCGACCCCAGCAGTGGTGAGACGCTCATCCGCTACGACTTCACCTTCTCGGGTGTTGCCGGCGGGCTCAAGAACCCCGACACCATCCTGAGTTACGGCCTGGGCACCGAGCCCGGGGACATCGTAACGATCGGCGACGCTCGGCAGAACTACACCCAGACGTTCTCGGTTGAACGCGTGGATGGCGTCGGCAGTGTCACCATCGTCACCGACGCCGTCACGGCCCCGCCCAACCCCGGCAACCGCATCACGCCGTTGTACAACGATGCCAACGGCATGGCTGCCTCGGGCGCGCGGTCGCTTGGCGAACTCGACAGCTACACCCGGCAGGCCATCACCGATGGAACCGACGGGGCAGTGTTCTTCGCCGGCCCGCGCGACGACAGCTTCTTTGCCGACGTTCCCGGCGTGTTCGACTTGCTCAACCCGCGCATCCTCGATCGCGACGGCGACCTCAGCAACGGGCTAGGCCAGGATGGCGACGGCGTCGACGGCTTCAAGGGCTTCAACGTGCTCACGTTCGCCGTGCAGATCCCGCTTGGTGACCTGCCAGAACTGCCATATTCCGATCCGTTCTTTGGCCCACAGATGGGCGTGGGGGCGTACGCGTCGGTCAGCCGTCGCCAGTTTACCGAGCGCGTGACGGGCGACGACATCCGCTCGACCGGCCCGTGGGTGCAGGTCAACCGGCTGGGCAACCCACTGTTCAACGAGGTGCTCGTCGCCCTGGCCGACAAGGATCGTTACAACGCCGCCGATCCGGCTGAGGACGCCCAGTTCTCGCCCTATGCCGAGAATCCCGAGGTTGCCGCCCTCATCAACCTCGTCTACGGCACCGACTTTGTCACCACCGGCCGCGTCGACCTCGCGGCCGTGTACATCCCCGACGTGATCCGCGTCGCCACGACCACGGGCCCGGTGCGGCTGCAAGGAGACGACGGTTTCAGCCGCCTGGGGTTCATCGGCGGCGACGTGACCGCCGATGTGGACGGTGTTTCCAGCGGCTGGCCCAACGGCCGGCGCATGGGTGACGATGTCATCGACATCGCTCTCACGGCCGTTGCCAGCGGCCCCGACTACGCCGCCATCACGCTGGTGGGTGACAACATCACCGGCAACGACCTGGCGTACAACTCCGTGTTCCCCTATGCCGCCACGCCGCACGCGGGCAGCAACAACAGCAAGGACAAGGTGCTGACCGACTTCGAGATCGCCGATATCGACGACGATGACATGATCACGGTCTTCGATGTGCTGACGTTCTTCAATATCTGGGAGCGTGCCGGCGCGTTCTGATTCAACGCATCATCTCTTGCCGCGACGCGTTGACGCGCCTCGCGGCGATTCCCAGCTACACCACAGAGGACCCCCGCCATGCGCACGTTTCAAGCCATCATGGCCCTTGCCGCCATCCTCGCCAGCACGCTGCTCGCGAGTGCCCACGAATTCTGGGTCAGGCCCGGCCACTTTACAGCTACACAAGACGAACTCGGCCGGTTCTTCCTGTTCCACGGCCACCACTTCGACGGCGAGTTCGTGCCGCGCAACGAGCCCTACGTCGAGCGCTTCGAGCTGCTCGATGCCGATGGCAGCCAGCGCATCATGGGCCGCCACGGCCAATCGACCAACGTCGCCCGCTTCGCCACACCCGGCACCAACATCGTGGTCTATGAGAGCCGTGAGGTGCTCAGCGAGCTCGGGCCGGAACGATTCGCGGCCTATCTCGAGGAACAAGGCCTCGACCGCATCGCGCGCCAGCGCGAGCAGCTCGGTGAGACCGACAAGCCCGGCGTCGAGATGTACGTCCGGTGTGCGAAGGCGCTCGTGAGCGTTTCCGCCGAGGGCGAGACGATCCCCAACAGCCTGACAGATCGAAACGCCGGGCTGCCGATGGAAATCGTGCTGCAGCCGATGGATCACGCACGGGTCGGTATCACCGCCAAGGTCCGGGTGTTCTACAAGGGCAAGCCGCTCGCCTACACACGGCTGGCGGTGGTCTGCGAAGCCCAGGTGAAGTCCGGTGCAACGGACGCTGTGATCGCCCACACCGACTCAGAGGGCTACGCGAGTTTTGAACTCGATCAGGCCGGCCCCTGGATGGTCTCCGGCCTGCACATAATTCGCACCGACGACCGCGAAGACGCCGATTGGAAGAGCTACTGGGCGTCGCTCACGTTCAGTATTGCCGAGGCGGGGACCGACCCTCATTCGGTTCGTTCAAAGTAGCGTGTTTTGCCGGCGAACGGCCTTCCTACCATCACTCATGGCCAAGAAGCCGCGCAAGCCCAAGCCCGTCCTGATCGAGAATCGCAAGGCGCGGCACGAGTATGACATCCTCGACACGCTCGAGGTTGGCATCCGTCTGACCGGCAGCGAGGTCAAGAGTGTGCGCGATGGCAAGGTATCGCTGGCCGAGGGATACGTGCGGGCCGAGGCGATGCCGGCCACGCTCGAACTCTTCTCGGTGAACATCGCCGAGTATCCACCGGCCCGGGGGCACCAGCACATCCCCACGCGCGTGCGCACGCTGCTGGCCCACAAGCGCGAGATCATCAAGCTCGCAAAGGCCAGCGATGAGAAGGGCATCACGCTCATCCCGCTTCGGTTGTACTTCCAGGGCCCCTACGCCAAGCTCGAGGTGGCTCTTGCACGCGGTCGCGGCAAGGTCGACAAGCGGCACGCCATCGCCGACCGCGAGATGAAACGCGAACTCGACCGTTCAATGAAGAGCCGGCTCAAGGGTGGCTCGGGCGTGGTGGGTTAGAACTCCGCCGCTGCGAGCCAAGCGCTCGGCCGCGCGTCGAGTGCCTGGGCGATAGCCAGCAGGCTTTCAAGGCTCGGCAGGTGTGCGCCACGTTCGATGCTGCTGAGTTGGCTGACGCTCACGCCCGACGCCTCGCTTAGGTCCTTGAGCGTCCAGTCGCGGGACGAGCGAGCCAAGCGAATCTGCCGGCCGAGTGCGGCCCGCAGCTTGTCTTGGGGGCGAACGCCGAGTGAGTATTCGCTCGCCGCCTGCGCCAGAACACGCGTGATCTCGACCGGTTCAAAAGGCTTGGTGACGTAGTCGAACACCTGGCGCTTGAAGGTCTGCCGCATCGAGTCCATCGTTGGGTGGCCGGTGATGACAATGACGCAGAGCTTCTCCCAGCGCTCCCTCAGTTCGGCGAGCACGTCTTCGCCGCGATCCTTGCCCATGTTGATATCCAGCAGAACGACCTCGGGCAGCTGGGCCTCGCACGTTTCATACAGTTCTGCCGGCGTGGCGACCGCCCGAACCTCGTGCCCGCCCTCGGTGAGCAGGCCGGCGAGGTACTCCCGAAAGTCGGCGTCATCGTCGAGGGCGACGATGCTCAGGCTCGGCGGTCCGGCGGGAGGGGCGGGCTGGTCCGGGGCGGGCGTGGCCATGGAACGAGGGTAGATCGCCGCGAGCAAAAGAAAAGCCGCGTGTCAGGCACGCGGCTCGGCTGAGGCCGATGACAGGGTCGCGAAATCAGGCCGTCGCCTCGACGTCCTTTTCGTCAAAGTCCTCGGCCTTTACGTCGGTAACCTTGGCCTTCTCGATGATGGCGTCGAGGGTCTTGTGCTCGCGGATCTGCAGGAACACCGTCTGGATACGGCCGCTCTGGACCAGTTCCTGGAAGAACTGCTCGGGGCGGGCACCGCGTTCGAAGGCCATCTCGGCCACACGCTGGCGGGCCTCGCTCTCGGAGACCTGCACGTCCATGTCCTCGGCCACGCGGTTGAGGATGAAGAACAGCTTCAGGTTCTGGCGGGCCTCGGCGGCCGACGCGGCCCGAAGCTGGCCTACGTGGCTCTCGATCTCCATCTCGTCCATGCCGCGGTACATCAACTCCATGCGGCGGCGTTCCATCGCGCGGCCTGCCTGCTGGGCGGTCAGCCTCTCGGGCAGATCGAAGTTGGTGTTCTCCAGAAGGTGTTTGGCAACCTGCTGGCGGACGGCTGTGGCCTGTTGGACCTTGGTACGCTGCTCCAAACGTTCGCGCAGGCGGCCCTTGAGCTCGGCCTCATCGGCCAGGCCAAATCGGTCAACGAGCTCGCCGCGATCGAGCGGCACGATCTTGTCGATCGCGGTGACCTCGAAGGTGATGGTCAGGTCCTTGTCGCGGAGGGCCTCCACCTCGTGCTGCTCGGGGCCCTTGGCCTTAATGGTCGCGGTATCGCCTTTCTTGGGCAGGCCAAGCTGCTTGCCAAGGTCGTCGACCATCACGCCCAGGATCATTCCCTTGCCGCCGTCGGGCGGGCACTGCACCACGGCGCCCTCGATGTTGTAATGCTCGGTGCCGTCCTTGTCGACCATCTTCGCGTTGCCGGTGAGGTAGTCGCCCTTCTCGCTGCTTTCGTGGGGTTCGAGCGTGCCCTCGTTGAGGCAGATCTTGGTGAGTTCTTCTTCGACGCGCTCGTCGGCGACCTCGAGCATGGGCCGCTTGAGCTCCAGGCCATCCAGCTTCGGCAGGTCGAACTCGGGCTGCACCTCCACGTCGAGCCCGAACTTCAGGTCTTTGCCTTGTTCGAGTTCGATATCAGCCATCTGGGTGCCGAAGGGGTCGCCGATGACCTTGAGCTCCGACTTTTCGATCGCCTGCTGATAGGCCTCCGCCACGATCTGGTTGCGGGCCTCGTTGCGGATATTCGAGCCGAATCGCTTCTCGACCAGTGCCTTCGGGGCCCGGCCGCGGCGGAATCCGGGCAGCTCGGCCTCTTCCAGGATGGTGTCGACCGACGTGCGGAGACGCTCGTCGACGGTCTCCGCGGCCACCTCGATCTCGAGTCGCTTGCGGCTCGGGCCGCTGTCGGTGACGGTGAAGTTCTTCAAGATGTCCGCTTGGGCGGTGTCGGCCATGATGGGGCTCCGGAAGGGCCAGGCGTGCAGGATTGGCTATGGACCGCGCTTCTGATTTGCGGAGCGCGAAGAGGAGTATAGCTGCCGCGGGATGGCCCGCGCGATCCGAAGCCGCCGGCTGCCCCTCGAATTCGACTCGATCCAGTAAAGTTTTTGCACCCCGACTTGCCCGTGTCGGACAAGGCATGCCCGCGATGCCCGATGCGGAACCCCCTGATAGCGAACCCCGACGAATCGCCCCTGGCGTTGCGTTAGAGGCGTTGGCGGCCACGAACCAGCAATCCTGCCCGAAATCTGGCGGCGACGGGCATGGGGGAATCGGTGCTCTCGACGAGCGACGATTCACCACGGCAAGCCGCGAAGCCGGCCTTGCCACAGCAACACGTTCCCTTTGAAGGAGGACATCAGACATGACTCGCAAGACCACCGCTCTGACCATCGCCGCTCTCGCCGGCCTCGCGACCGCGGCCATGGCGTTCGGCCCGGGCGGCTCGCAAACCAGCTCCTGCCAGTCCGCTTGCGGCGCGGGCGAGAAGAACACTCAGGCCGCCGTCACCATGGTCTCCACCCATCATGAGGCCGACGGCACGATCGTCGAGGTTGCCTCAGAGGCCGGCCAGTTCAAGACCCTCCTGGCCGCCGCCAAAGCCGCCGGCTTGGCCGACGCGCTCAGCAGCAGCGGCCCACTGACCGTGTTTGCCCCGACCGACGAGGCGTTCGCCAAGCTCGGCCAGAACACCATCAACGACCTGCTCAAGCCCGAGAACAAGCAGAAGCTCGTGAGCATCCTGACCTACCACGTGGTGGGCGGTGAACTGCCCGCAACCAAGGTGCTGGCCAGCAACGACGCGACGACGCTGAACGGTCAGCGTATCGACTTCTTGACCAAGGGTGGCTCGGTCTACGTCGACAAGGCCAAGGTGCTTGCGACCGACGTCGACGCGAGCAACGGCGTGATCCACGTCATCGATAGCGTGATTCTGCCAGAGAGCAAGAACTTGGTGCAGGTCGCCAGCGGCGACGGCCGATTCACCATCTTGGCCAAAGCTATCGAGGCCGCTGGCTTAGCCAGCGCCGTCACTGGCGACCAGGCGCTGACGGTCTTCGCACCCACAGACGAGGCATTCAAGAAGCTGCCCGCCGGTACGCTTGAAGAGTTGCTCAAGCCTGAGAATCGTGACACGCTCCGCGCCATCCTTACCTACCACGTCGTGCCGGGCCGCGTGTACGCCCGCGATGCGGTCGGCGCGCAGCGTGCCACCACGATTCAGGGGGGTACCGTCCGCGTGGGCATCGACAACGGCCGTCTGACCATCAACGACGCGGATGTCGTCAACAGCGATATTGAAGCCAGTAATGGTGTGATCCACGTTCTCGATTCGGTGATCCTGCCCGAGTAATTGGGGCGGCATTGCCAAGGAGATGCCGTCTTTCAATTACCCCCAACCCGTCGATCTCCGAAAGGGGACGGCGGGCTTTGTATTCGAAGGATGCAAGATGGAGTTGATTTTTCTGATACGGTCGGCCGTTGATCGGCATACAGGCTGTCGATGGAATTGGTCCGCGACGAAGTCGGCGCGTCGGTCCTGACCGAATCGGGGTCGCTGCCGTTGCGTTGGATCGTGTGTGTCGGGCGCAACTACGCCGCCCATGCCCAGGAAATGGCCGCTGCACCAGCCGCTACGAAGGCGAGCGGTACCGCCGAGCACCCGACCATTTTCGCCAAGAGCCCGGCTTCAGTCATCCTGCATGAAGATGAGATCGCCATCCCACAGTGCTGTATCGATGTGTCGACCGGCGGCCCCCAGGTCGACTACGAGGGCGAACTGGCCGTCATCATCGGCACACCTGCGCGCGATGTACGGCCTGATGAAGCACTCGACTATGTCCTGGGCTACTGCTGCGCCAACGATGTCTCCGCTCGGTGGTGGCAGAAGCACGGCGGCGGCGGCCAGTTTGTGCGCGGCAAGAGCTTCGACACCTTCTGTCCGCTCGGCCCCCAGGTCATCCCCGCCAGCCGAGTGGGCGACCCTGCGGCTCTCACCCTCATCACTCGCCTCAACGGTGAGGTGGTGCAAGAGACATCGACGGCCGACATGGTCTACACCGTTGCCGATGTCATCAACCGCCTCAGCCAGGGCGCAACACTTCCGGCGGGCACGGTCATCCTCACAGGTACGCCATCGGGCGTGGGGGCTGCCCGAAACCCGCCGCGCTACCTCCAGCCCGGCGACACGGTCGAGGTCGACATCGATCGAATCGGCACGCTTCGCAATCGTGTGGCCCGGTCTTCCTAGAGCACCGTCTACTGCAACGTATCGCTGATCTGGCATTTTGTACGTATTGTGTTTGGTTTCTGGCGATTTGATCTTGCTGGCTCGGGCGAAAGACCCTCTTCACGCGACAAAGTCGCCCTCTCTACACGCCGATAGACTGAACTGATTCCTATAATCTCACGCCTGCCGACCCCTGGGGCCGATGGATCGCCCCATGCGGAGCATCCGTCGCACCAGTTCCGTGAGGGACGCCGCGGTGGCCGGCCAGGAGGGCGACCAGGTAGTGCGGTATCTCGATCGTGTGACCAGTTTGTTCAGTGTCGATATGGGTATCGACCTCGGCACGTGCAACACGCTGGTTGCCGTCCGCGGGCAAGGCATCGTGCTCAACGAGCCCAGCGTGGTCGCCGTGCGCAAGGGCACCAACGAAGTCCTCAAGAACGGTCAGGCCGTCGGCTGGATGGCCAAGGAGATGCTCGGCAAGACTCCCGGCTCGATCGCTGCGGTGCGCCCACTCAAAGACGGTGTGATCAGCGATTTCCAGATCACCGAGGCCATGCTGGGCTACTTCATCAACAAGGTGAACAAGCTCACCCGCAACTGGGGCTTCATAGGCCCGCGCGTCGTCATCAGTGTGCCCAGCGGCATCACCGCCGTCGAGAAGCGGGCTGTCTTCGACAGTGCCGAGCACGCCGGTGCTCGTCGCACCTATTTGCTCGAAGAGCCTGTGGCGGCTGCTATCGGCGCGGGGCTGCCCGTTGCCGAGCCCACCGCATCCATGATCGTCGATATCGGCGGTGGCACCACCGAAGTTGCCGTCATGTCGCTGGCCGACATCGCCGTGTGCGAGAGCGTCCGCGTCGCCGGCGACGACATGGACGAGGCGATCATGAATCACATGCGTCGCACCTACAACCTGATGATCGGCGAGCAGACCGCCGAACGCATCAAGATCGAGCTTGGCTCGGCTGGCAACACCGGTGACGAGAGCACCATCGAGGTGCGCGGTCGCGACATGATCAGCGGCCTGCCTCGCAAGGCCACGATTACCAGCGAGGAGATCCGCGAGGCCCTGAGCGAGCCTATCGGCCAGATCATCGAGACCGTCACCCGTACGCTCGAAAAGGTCGAGCCCGAACTCGCCGCCGACTTGGTCGAGAACGGCATCATGCTCGCCGGCGGCGGGGCGTTGTTGCGCGGCCTGCCCGAGGTGCTCCGCAAGGCCACTGGTCTCGAGTGCATCTTGGCCGACGACCCGCTTACGTGTGTAGCGCGCGGCACGGCGATCTACCTCGAACACATCGAGGAGTGGAAGGCCACCCTCGAGAACGACATCGACGTGTAGGCGGGCCGCTGCCCGACCTATTCGGGCCGACCTTTCCGGGGCGATATGGCCGGACCTCTCTCCAAACGACCGAGCGCCCGAACGCTGCTGCGAGTCGCACTTGTGGTGCTTTTTCTGTTGGCGGTCGTGCCGATGCGCTTCACGCGCTGGACCACCGGTTTCGCCGATGTAGCCATTACCGTCTCGGCGCCAGTAAGCAACGCCGTCCGCTGGGTGGCCAACCCACTGACCCGTCCGTTCCGCCGCACGGCCGACCCAGCCCTCGCGGAGCAGTATCTGCAAGAGCTCGAGGTGTCACGCCAGCGCGCGCTTGATATGGAACTGAAGGTTCGTGAGCTGCAGCGGCAGGTCGAGGAATTGCAACTCGGCGCGGCCATGACGCCCGAACTCGGTGTGCGCCAGATCGCCGCGCCTGTCATCGGCCGTTTCACCGAGGCATCGAGCGCCGCTCTGCAGATCCGTGCCGGTCTTGGTCGCGGTGTGGTGGAGAACTCTGTCGCCGTCGTCGAAGGGCTGCAACTGCTCGGCAGGGTCGAGCGTGTGACCAGCGCCTGGTGCGTCGTTCGGCCCATCACCGACAAGGCGGCAGGTGGCATCATGGCCTTGGTCATGACCGGCGAGAGCCTTGACAGCGGCATCCAGTGCCGCCTCGAACCCATCGGTGGCGGCCTGCTTGAGGGCCCGGCGACGTGGGTGGAGAGCAGGGACCGTGACGGGCCGGTTGAAATTTCCATCGGTATGAAGGTCCGCTTGCGCGACGACACCTGGCCACGCAGCGCTCAGATGCTTATTGTCGGCGAGGTTACCGCCATCGATCCTGCGCCAGATGAGCCCACACGCACCATCGTGACCGTCGCGCCGACCGTGACACTCCAGCGTGTGAGCGAGGTGGTGCTGCGCGTACCGATCGATCCAGACACTGAATCAAGCGAGGATGGCGCGCCGTGAACTGGCCCATCTTTGCCATCATCGCGTATCTCTTGCTCGGGTTAGAGCGTGGCTTGCGTGACGTGCTGGCCATCGGTCCTGTACAGCCGAGCTTCCTGCTCGCGCTCGGTGCGTACGTCGCGCTGAGTGCCCCGCCCATGCACGCCGTGTGGGCCTGCCTCGTACTTGGGCTCACGCTCGACCTGACGGGGGGCTGGCCCGTGCTCGCGGGCCCGGCTCAGCCGCTTGTCGGCCCATATGCCTTGGGCGGCGTGCTGATGGCCCAGGTGATCTTGACCATTCGCGGCAAGCTCGTGCGCCACCATCTGGCCACACTGTCGGTGCTTACGTTGTTTGGCGTTGTTGCTGCCCAGCTCGTCGTGGTCATCCTGTTGAGCATCCAGAAGCTCACCGGCGCGCCGCTGGCATTTGAGCCCGGCCGCGAGTTGCTTGTCCGTTTCGGCTCGGCCGGCTACACGGCGCTTCTGGCTGTACCGCTGGGTCTGGTGCTCATCGCCGCTGCGCCGCTGCTGGGTTTTACGAGCAGCAGCCCTCGTGCCTGGCAGCGCCGGTCGTAGCTCTCGCGTAGGGTCATGCCATGAAGCTCATCCTCTTCGACGATGGCAAAGGCGAGCTCGCGCCGCTCACCGACCTCCGACCGGCATTCGATATTCGCACTGGCGCGTGGACTGCCCTCGAACGCTGGGCCGACATCGGCATGCCGCCCGCGTGCCTGCGAGTACCCGAGCATCAGGTCAATCTCACCAAAGAGTTGCACCCCAACACGCCCGTGAACGATCCACCGCCCCGGGGGGCTGTGATTGTCAACGGCCGCTGGCCCCTTTCGGCCGAGCGCGCCGAGATGATCGCCGAACTCGAAGAGGGACACGCGCTCGCGCATCACGGCACCCTGCTGGCCGCGCGCATCGGCGATGGTGGGGGAGACCCGCTCGATCCCGAGACTTTCACAACGAAGGAACACGAAGCCAAGATCATCCAGCGATGCTGGCACGTGCGTACGTACCGAGACGCCTGTATCGCCTACGACCTCTCACGCATGGCACCGGCCAAGGGCGTGGTTGTGAGCGAGGGCTCGAAGGTCGCCGACAGCGCTGTCCTCGACGCCAGCCACGGCGCGATCGTCATCGGTGAGGGTGTCCGCGTCGGGCACCATGCCGTCATCCTTGGGCCGGCCTATGTTGGGCCGGGCTCGACCGTCATTGAGCACGCGACCATCCGCCCTAACACCGCCATCGGCCCGGTATGCAAGGTCGGCGGCGAGATCACCGGCACCATCTTCCAGGGACATACGAACAAGGCCCACGAAGGCTTCCTGGGAGACTCGTACGTCGGCAAATGGGTCAACCTTGGTGCCGGCACCACCAACAGCAACCTGCTCAACACATACAGCCCGGTTGTGGTCGACCGCCAGCGCACCGGCGAGACCTTCATGGGCTGCGTGCTGGGCGACCACACCCGCACCGCCATCGGCACCCGCATCATGACCGGCGCCGTCGTGGGCACGGGCACGATGTGGGCGGCGAGCAAGCCAATCACCGGGCGAACCGGCCCGATGCGATGGTGCACAGATGCCAGCGAGAAATCCTACCGACCAGAGAAGTTCCTTGAGGTTGCGATCGCCGCCATGGCCCGTCGTAGTGCCAGGCCGACGCCAGCCGAACAGGCGAGGTTTGTTGAGCTTGCGGGCCAATAGCGTTAGTGCTTGGCTTCGCAACGAGCGCGTTCGTCGGATCGGGCGTGCCCGATCGAGATCCAAGTCTACTGAGGTCGTTTTCGAGACTTGGATGAACCACTTCGATGTAAACCATGAGCGCGAGAGCGACGAGCTCACCTCCCGCCTTGGCGAGCCTGCCGAGGGCCGCGCCACCATACTCATCATCCTCTGTCGCACCGACTTTGATCTCGCCGGCTAGACGACCCCGTTCGATTTTCTCGCCCTCAGGAACCGATTCGAGCAAGGTCGTTACGGGGATTGCTGAGGCCGCTGCCGAAGTCCCAAACACCCATCCTGGAACGATTCCAAGCCTCATTTCCGGGCCCTATGCTGTCCCATGCATCTACGCCACAGCGACCATGACCACGGGCCCAAGGAGGTCCCCGTCACCTTCATTCTTGAAGACCCCGAGGCCCTCACCGGCTCGGATCGCACGGAATGGGAAGTGCTGGCCGCCAAGGGTGAGCACTTGCTGGAAGTCGCCGTGGACAACGGCATCAACATCGAGCACGCCTGCGGCGGTGTGTGCGCCTGCTCTACGTGTCATGTCTACGTCGAGAAGGGCATGGGTGATGTCGCGGAGGCCACCGAGGCCGAGGAGGACCGCGTCGAGGAGGCCCCGGGCCTGCAGATGAACAGCCGCCTGAGCTGCCAATGCGAGATCGAGGGTAACGGCCCAATCACCGTCCGCGTGCCGGCCTGGAACCGTAACGCGGTCAAGGAAGTGCCGCATTAGAATCTCCCCCCCTGATTGTGGGAGGACACCCCGGAATCGGGGAAGTGGTTCACCCTGGTGGTCTGTAAGAGAGTAAGTTAGATTCTTTCGCTTGGGATACGTACACGCACGCAATCCCGAACCCGTCCGTTCGTGCCCTTTGATGTTCTTCTGTTTCGTGTCGATTGAACGAGTATGGAAGATGCCAATGCTGACCATTTAGCTTCTGCGCCCCTCCGGGCTGTCAATCTCGGGGAATCCGCGAAGGAATCGGTGCTCCGATCCTGCGACGCGGGGATCAACAATTGGTTCGGCAGGAGCCAGCTCACAAATGACTTGGACAATGCTGCCCTGCGCACACTTCGGGGGCATGCCATACGCGCAGACATTGAGCACCCGGGAGGCGGCCGTGCGCGGGCTGAGGTCATCCTCCATGCGCTGAACGCTCGATGCGCGAGCATTGTATATCCGGGCATGATCCACAGGGACTCTCTGATAGTGCTGTACCTGCCCCTCTTCGAGGGCGGCGTTCACGAGTCGAAGGGTTACTCCTTGGATTGCCACCACCTCACCGGCAACCTCCACGCCGTGCTGCTCACTTTCGAGACTGTCGTGAATCTGACAGAATTTTTTCCACCCGGGACCCCGCTCCCCGTACTCCCCGAACCAGCCGCCAAGTTGCCGACCAAGCAGTTCCACGGCAATTGCCTCATCCTCGGATCGGATTCGCTCGACAGCCGTATGGTGGCGTACCTGAGCCAGCAGTTGGGACTAACTTCCAAGACCGCCACCGATGTGGGATCCATGTTCGACATGGTCACCGGTCACGAGTTCGATCTCGTCCTCGCCGATGCCGAAGCTATCGCGCAAGCAGGAGGTGTTGAGGGCCTTGCGTCGCAGCTATACCGCATTGGTCTTCGTGCGGGCCTGATCGTGTTGAACCCTTCAGGCACCACAAACTCCGTAACGAACGCCGTCGGCGAACTGCAGATTCGACACGTGACCCGCCCGGTCACGAAGGACTCGTTGTTCGACATCGTCGAAGACATCCTCAAGGGCTTCGAGCCTGCAACTTCGGAAGTAATCACATCCACACTGAACGACCCCGCAGCGACGGAGTTGATTGACGAGTACGTTTCCCAACTTGCTAGCGACCTTGAGACAGTGCTTTGTGCCCGCCACAATGACGATCTTGGAGTCGCTCGCGAGATGGCTGTCCGCTGGCGCGAAACCGGCACCACGTTTGGCTTCGTACCGCTCAGCGCGGCTGCAAAGTCGGTGGTACAGGCGATGGATGCTAGTATGTCACTGGAGGAGTCAGCTCCTGAGCTGCGCCGAGCCATCTCTGTCGTCCGCCGGATAGTGGCCTCCATGGGCCCGACGACAGAAACCCGCGTGGCCTAAAGCCAGCGGCTCGGTCAGGCCGTCGCGCCGACGATACCCCCGGCCGCCTGATCGGCAAAGCCTGCCAGGTCGAAGTCTTTCACCGTGATGCCGCCCGCGTCGTGGGTCGACACCGTCAGGGTTACTTTCGAGTAGCGGATGAGCACGTCAGGGTGGTGCTGCACCCGCTCGGCCTCTTCGGCCACCTCGTTCACGAACCGCATCGAGGCGCGGAAATCCGCGAACTCGAACGTCCGCTGGATTTCGCCACCAACCTCGGTCCACTCGGGGTGATGCGTTAGGCGATCCTTCACCTCGGCTTCGGAGAGCTTCTCCATGAGGGCCGTACTCCATCGAACCGGTCACGGGGGCCAACGAATCCTCCGAAGGCCTGCCCGCCGGGCTCCAACGGTAGCGCCCGCGCCCGGCCAGCCAACTCACCCCCAACGACAACCCTACAAATCAGCCTCAGATGGCCGCCCAACCGCCCGAGATCACGCGTCTGGCTCCCTCGCCCACTGGCGCACTGCACTTGGGCAACGCGCGGACGTTCATCGTGAACTGGATCCTTGCACGCCGCTACGGCTGGCGAATCGTCATGCGCGTCGAGGATCTCGATGGCCCGCGTGTCAGGCCTGAGGCCATCGACCAGACACTGGACACGCTCCGCTGGCTCGGCCTGGATTGGGACGGTGAGGCGACCATCCAGAGCCAAGACCTCGACCCGCACGCCGGCGCCATGGACACGCTCGCGCGCGCGGCGCTCGCGTATCCCTGCGAACTGACCCGTGCCGAGATTGCTGCCGCGGCCTCGGCGCCGCACGCGGGCGATGCAGTCCCAGCCGCCGTCACCCGGCCCCGACCGCTCCGACCTTCGACGTTCGACAACCACGAGACCAACTGGAGATTCGTGACACCGACAGCGCCCGTTGAGGTTGACGACGTACTCGTTGGCCACGCCTCACTCCTCCCCGCTGAGGAAGCCGGTGATTTCGTCATCTGGACCAAGCGCGGCATGCCCGCCTACCAGCTCGCCGTGGTGGTCGACGACGCCCGCCAGGGAGTCACCCAAGTTGTGCGAGGCGACGATCTTCTCGCCTCTGCAGGCCGGCAAGTACTGCTGTACCAGGCGCTAGGTCTACGGCCGCTGCCGACGTACACGCACCTTCCCCTTGTCCTTGGCCCCGACGGCCGCCGCCTGGCCAAACGCCATGGTGACACCCGCCTGACCACCTACCAGGAGCAGGGCGTGCCGGTCGAGCGCATCTTGGGCTTGCTGGCCCACTGGACGCTCCCGAGCCAGCCCCGAACAGCCATCAACCTGGAAGAGTTCGCCGATGGGCTCGACCTCGATACGATGCCTCGCGGGCCAGCCCGCTTCACGCCGGAGGATGACGCATGGCTTCTCGGATGATCCTAATCACACTCATAGCCCTCTTAGTGCTCCAACTCGGCGGGTGCGTGCCCAACGAGGCCGTCTCCAATGACGTCGAGACCATCACGATCAACGACCAGGTGTTCTTCCTGGAGATTGCCAATACCGATGCGAAGCGCCAACTCGGCTTGGGCGGGCGGGAGCAGATCGAGGACGATGGTGGCATGATCTTCGTGTTCTCCAGGCCTCGCGTGCTGGAGTTTGTAATGCGGGACTGCCTCGTGCCGATCGATATTGCTTTCCTTGACCAGTTCGGCACGGTTGTTGCGACTCACGAGATGCCCATCGAGCCACAGGACGAGGGTGAAAGCCGGTCGGCCTACGAGAGCAGGCTAGCACGGTACTCGAGCAGCGCCGCCGCGATGTTCGCTCTTGAGTTCAAGTCTGGCAAGCTCCGAGAACTCGGCCTCGAGCGGGGTGATAAGGTCGAACTTGACACCACTCGGCTCCAGCGGATAGCCCGCTAAACCGATACCTCTCCGAGGAGCGCTCGGCTACCGCCGATGGCGCTTTCGGAGGGCGTCCAGTGTCGGCACCGAGCATCATCCTTGCGAGTCCCGGTCCCGACGAAGAACCCGCGCAGACGTTCTGGGCGAGCGTTCGCGAGGCGTGGGGCCCCGGAGCCCCGCAAGCCCATCCGATGGACGTCAGTGACCTGGCCGACGCGCTTATCGCCCAGAGCGAGGGGCACGACGCCGGCCGTGTGCAAGCCGTGCTCATCCTGCTCGAAGAAGGCACGCCTAGTTCCACGATCATCGCTCTGGCCCACCTATTGCACGACGCCCAGGCGTTCGGCTTCGTCGTTATGCCAGGCATGCCCGTTGGTCTGCAGCGGCAGATCAGCCGTTGGGGGTTGGTCGGCGTCGACGCCGACCACCCGCCGCAGGCTGTAGCTACGGGCCTGCGTGCGCTCTTCGGTCGGCAAGAATCGGTTGAGGAAATGCAGCGCGAACTGCGCATCCTAAGCAGCGCTCAGGGGGGCGTGCGGCAAGAGATCGACCGCATGCACGAGGAACTCAATCTCGCCGCGGCCATCCAGCAGGAGTTACTGCCCGCCGAACTACCTGAGGCCGAGGGGCTCGAGTTCGGTGTTATGTTTCGCCCGGCGACCTACGTCAGCGGCGACATCTATGATGTGGCCAAACTTGACAACGATCGCATGTGGTTCTTCGTGGCCGATGCCGTGGGCCATGGCGTGCCGGCCGCCTTGCTTACCATGGTGATCTCTCGCAGCCTCCGGTCGGGCGCGGGCTCGCGTACGCCGGCCGAGGCGGTCACCGCGCTCAACGCCGACCTCGTCCGTGCGCAGCGCGGCCGCTCGCGCTTCGCCACCGCCGTCTGCGGCACCATCAACATCCGCACCCGTGAGGTCACGCTTTGTACCGCCGGTCACCCGCCCGCGTTGATCTTGGGCGGCGAAGAGCAGCGCACCGTTGAATCGGGCGGCGCGCTCCTGGGGGTCTTTGAGGGTGAACCCTACGAGCAGGCTACTTTCACGCTTGAACCAGGCGAGACGCTGCTGCTCTACAGCGACGGCTACGAGACCGCGTTCCCCGATGCCAAAGAGGCAACAAAGGGCACGACCGATGGCAAGCTCGACACCGAGGCCTACCTCAACGAGTTTATGAGTTTGCCGTGGGCAGGATGTGTCGAGGGTGCTACGACCGCCGGCGCAATACAGAAACTCGTCGAGCGGGTCGATTGCCAGGCCGGCTCGCTGCACCAGCAGGACGACCTGACGCTGCTTGCTATCGCCGCTCTGCCGAAGTCCAAGTCACGCAAGCGCGCCGCCTGATGCGATCAGCCTCGGAAGCTCGCCGCGAAGTTGTCCATCACGCGCGGCCAGGCGTTCGTGAAGTACTCGTGGACCTGATCCCATTGCGTGCCCGAGCCGAAACCCAGGTGCGTGAGCTCGACGCGTGTCCCGCCCTCAACAGCGTCGAACATCACGACGACGCGACTGTGCCGGCCGCGAACCTCGGGAAACGTCGGCGGTGCGTTCCACTCAAAGCTCAGCATCCGCAGCGGGAGATAGCTCAGGATCTTGCAACCCTCCGAGCCGCGCTGGCCTTCTGGGAGTTGCATCGCGAAGTACACCTCGAACGCCCCGCCGATGCGGAGGTCGACCGAGTTGTTCGTGGTCAGGAAGCTGCCCACGCCCTCGCTGGTGGTCCATTTGTCCCAGCAGTCATGGGCCGATGCCGCCACCACCCGTGACTCGACGATCTGCCGATCGGTCGGTTCGACCTCGTGTAGTCCACCGTGGATCGTGAAGTCCTCTGCTTTGCTCTCGGGCTCGGCCATGGCTGCCCCCTGGTGGTCTGCGGCCGGCCCCATCGCCAGCACCGCCAACCCTACGCCCAGCCCGACCACTACCGCCACGCTTCGCACCAGCTTGCCCATCGCAGCCCTCCTTGCCATCTCGACGATCCTCCTCCATATTGGAGTTTCGAGTGGGTCGATTCCGTCTCCGTGTTGTTGGTCGTACAGTCCGCGGCATGTCAGAGGCGCACGTGGGGCCCACAACCGAGGCGGCGAGCAAGCGGTTGACAGCCGGTGTGGCGCTACTCGTCACCTGCGCGGCCTTGTGGGTGCTGGCCAGCGCGTTCTACGCGGGCGAGATCGGCAAGACCCGCGATGACTACACCTGGGCCGTCAACGATCCCGCCACCGGGGCCGTTGCTATTGCTGACCTGTGGCGGCTCCCCTTGTTTTGGCGGCCCATGTCCCTGGTGCTGGTCCGACACCTCGTGAGCCTGACCTGGGAAGCGCCGTGGATCGCCAATCTCTTGGCGGCCGCGAGCCACGGCGTCCTCGTGCTGGCGGTGTGGCGGTGGTTCCGATGGCTCGGGTTTGCCCTCGGTGCGGGCGCGGTGGCCATGGTCTTCCTGACGCTCCCGATGGCGTTCGACGTGATGCACTGGCCCGCAGCGATGCCGACGGCGTTGGCTGGCCTCTGCGCAGTTGCCGTTGCATGCCTGGCGAAGTCAATGGCATCAACGACGCGCAAGATCGCGTGCGCCCTAGGCATCGCCTTGCTCTCGTTCGTTGCGTGTTGCCTGAATGAGCAGGCCGCCGCGTGCATGGGCGCAGTAGCCGTGCTCCCATTGGCGACAACTCAGGCTCTGCATCGGCGACTGACGGCGACCGCAACGACCGCCCTGGCCGTCGGTCTGCCATCCCTTGGGTACGTTCTGCTGGTGGTGGTGACCGCGCCGAGCAATCACCGTGGCGGAGCGTCCACGCTCGTCTCTCCTGAGCGTTGGCTGCGGCGTGGAGCAACCGTGTTCGAGGAGAGCGGGGCGCAGATCTTCGGTTCGTATGGCAGAGACCTCACACTCGGCGGCGTCGAGGTTGGCCTACCGACTCTTGGCGCTTTCGGCATCGCACTGCTGCTGGCAGCCGTGATGGCGGGACTCGTCTGGATCTGGCGTTCGGCTCCGCGGGTGGCCGCCGAGGAGCACGCACCGGCCACATGGTGGCTTGTGGTCTTCGGGTTGTCGTGGTTCGTCCTTGGTCTGGTCCCGTTCATCGTGGTCCAGACTGGCCCCATCGAGGCACGCCACGCATACCTGCCGGTGGTGGGGCTGCTGCTGGCCACCCTTGTGGTATGCCAGGCTATCGGTCGCAGGCTGCCCGAGCGCGCTGCTCGGGTCATGGGCGTGGCGGGGGCAAGTATCGCCTTGCTGTGGTCCTGCATCGCCGCGGTCTCGCTCGTGGGCATCCAAACCACGTTGCGCGAGCGCTACCAGATGGATCTCGCCGAAGCCCGCGCCATAGCCGACCTGTACCCTGATCCGGCGCCTGGTGCGGTCTTCGTCATCGCCCGCGCCGCATGGCGTGAGGCCGACACGGGCCGACGACGCTACGACCAGCGGTTCTGGAGTGCCTGGCAGATGGACCACATGGCGACAGCGGTGCTCCGCCATCAGTACGGCCGCGACGACATCTATGCCAAGCACCGATTCTCCATCGCCTTCGGCGCAACCGCGTCCGCGTTCTCCGAAGATGGCTGGACGGTTGGGCTCTCCGATGGGCCAGCCTGGGATGGAGGCAAGTTGCCGCCAAGCCTCATCGAATGGGACCGCCTCCTGGTTCTGCAGATCAAAAAGGACGGCTCTGTCGTCCCAATCGACCGCCTCGCGCTCATTCGCCAAGAACAGCCGGCCGAGGTCGTACCCCTGCCGGCGGTGCAAAGTCGGGATCTCGAACCCTCACCTAAGCGCTTCGAGGTCAGGCTCCGTTGAGCGAACTCAGCCCTCGCACAGCTTCTTGAGTTTCTGAAGCCCGTCCTGCCAGCCCTCCTCGAAGCCCGCGGGCAGGTCCTCGTCATACTCGCCGGCCATGCGGTGCTCGACACTGACGCGGGTGCCGTTGCCGGCGGACTCGAAGGCGATGGTCATGTTGGCGATGAACGCGTTGGGCATAGTGCAGTCGCCGCGCATCCGCACCTTGCGCCCCGGCTTGAGCATCGTGATCGTTCCGATGACGTTGTGATCGGGTGGTCCGTCGGGACGCGCCGTTTCGAGGTAGAACTGCCCGCCAATCTTGCGCTCGATCTTGGTAGTCTGGGTCTTACGGCTCTCCTCGCTTTCGTAAAACCAGTCGTGGGGGCGATCGAAGAACAGGTCGTACACCTTCTCGGGCGGTGCGTCGATGGTGACTTCAGTCTGGACCACACTGGCGGACATGTTGATCGTGGCGGTCGTCATTGGTGAATCCTCCTGGTTCTGGTCAAGTTGGCCCTCCGCGAGCCTCTGCAGCCCGACGAGCGAACCGGCCCATCGGTCTTGGTATCTGCTCACCCAGCGCTCGTACACCCTCCGCAGGGGTACCGCGTTGAGATAGTTCCACTTCTGACGCCCTTCCTTGCGAGACACGACCAATCCCGCGGCCTCGAGCACGGAGAGGTGCTTCATCACCGCGAACCGGGTGAGCGCAGGAAACGCGCCGGCGAGGTCGCCCGTGCTGGCGCGGCTCTCGCGTAACAGGTCCAGGATGGCCCGCCGCGTCGGATCGCTCAGGGCCTTCCACACGTCGTCTATCTCTGCTGAATCGGGCCGGGCCGATTCGGGAGTGGTGGGGGGCGGCGCCTCCATGCCTCACGCACCCTTCGAATCAGAACATGTGCGGCATGCCGAAGACGCGCCGTGCGGCACTCATCTGGCCCGCATGAAATGCCTCGTGGGAGGCAAGCGAGCCCATCAGCATGACGCGGTCCTGGGCGAATTGGGTCATGCCTCCGGTCAGGGGCTCGTTGAGTTCGCTCTCGCTCAGGCCACTCAGCCACGCCACGACGGCCGCCCGTGAGCGGGCCAACCCGTCGAGCAGTTCCTCGCGGGTCGGATGTCCCTCCGCGCCCGGCTTGCACACGCTGCCGCCCTTGAACATCTCGTGCCACTCGGTGCTCAGCACGTGCTCGCCACCACCGAGCGATGCCCGGATCAGGTCGTCGGTCACGGCGATGTGGCCGACGTTCCATGCGGCATGGTTGCCGCCCTCGGCGGGCACCTCGTAGAACTTGTCGTCGGGTGTGACCTTGGCCATCTCCAGGAGCAGCATGCGGCCCCACTCCATGTTGCGGAGGCCGTCGCGAACGTGGCTGAAGGACTGGGCTGTCGAAGGTGCGTCGGGCATCGGGTCGCTCCTCAATATGAGAAATGCCTTTCAATTCCTGGGCAACGACGTTCGTTGGCCAATATGTGACTAAATGGTAACATAAATCAACGCCCTGTCAACCCCATAACCCAAAAAAATTCCCTGTCACTTCTCAGGCCGTTACGACGGCTCGAGCGGGCAATACACTCCCTGTAGAGATGGGAATAGGCACCGTACTTCTCGACCACGGGGTCATCACCCAGGCCCAACTGGACGATGCCCTCGCACAGCAACGAGCCACGGGCGAGCGCCTCGACCGAGTGCTCGTTCGCATGGGCGTCGTGGATGCCGACCAGGTGCTCGAGGCCATCGGCGATCAATTCCACCTTGAGGTGGTCGACCTGGACGCCACGGAGGTCGACGCCGCGGTCTTGCAGACCCTGCCGGCCAGCTTGGTTCAGAAGCAGCGCTGCGTGCCCATCCGCCAGGAGCACGGCATTCTCACCGTCGCTACCAGCGATCCCTTCGAACTCAGCGTGCTCGACGAACTGCGCCTGCTCACCGGCTACAGCATCGAGTTGGTGCTAGCCGATGACGATGCGCTGCAACGCTTCATCCGCGCTAACTATGGCGTTGGCTCGGACACCCTCGATGCACTGTCGGCCGAGGCCGGCGCTCAGGTCGAAGCGAAAGGCGATGACGACGAGATCGAGCAAGCGCAAGAGGCCAGCGTTATCAAGCTGGTCAATGACCTGCTGATCGAGGCCATCCGCGAGCGAGCGACGGACGTGCACATCGAGCCATACGAGCACCGACTCATCGTGCGCTATCGTATCGACGGTGTTCTGCAGCGCGCCAATGTGCCAGAGACCATCAACCGCTTCTCCGCTGCGATCATCAGCCGCCTGAAGATCATGGCCAACATGAACATCGCCGAGAAGCGCAAACCCCAGGACGGTCGCATCACGCTCAAGCAGCGCCTGCCCGATGCCAGCGGTCGATTGGCGATCCAGGAGTTTGATCTCCGCGTGAGCGTCATCCCCATGCTGTTCGGCGAGGGCGTGGTGCTCCGCATCCTCAACAAGTCCGCCGTGCTCATGGAACTGGGCGACCTCGGCATGCCCAAGTGGATCCAGAAGGGTTGGTATGCCCTCATCGAGCGGCCCTACGGCATCCTGCTCGTCACCGGTCCGACGGGCAGTGGTAAGTCAACCACGCTCTATGCCTCGCTCAACCGCATCGTCAGCGACGAAATCAAGGCGATCACCGTAGAGGATCCCGTCGAATACCACGTGGGCGGTGTGAACCAGATCCAGGTGAACCAACAAGTCGGTCTTACCTTCGCGACGGGGCTACGCAGCATCCTTCGCCACGACCCCGATGTGGTGATGATCGGCGAGATCCGTGACAAGGAAACCGCCGAAACCGCCATCCAGGCGAGCCTCACGGGTCACTTGGTCTTCAGCACGCTGCACACCAACGACTCGCCGGGTGCCATGACGCGGTTGCTCGACATGGGCGTGGAGCCGTTCCTGGTCTCGAGCAGCGTTGAGGGCGTGCTAGCCCAGCGCCTCGTGCGCCGTGTGTGCAAGCACTGCGCCGCACCATACACGCCCGACGCTATCGATCTGCCTCCGGAGTTCGAACCGACCGAAGATGGAACGCTCACCCGCGGTGCCGGCTGCAGGGAGTGCCACCACACCGGCTACCGCGGCCGCATCGGCTTGTACGAACTGCTTAAGAGCGGCGACCGACTACGCGAAGACATCATGAAAGGCCGTAGCGCCGGCGACATCGCGAAGCACGCCCTGAAGGACGGTACCCTCGAGCGCATGAGCCTGGACGGCTTCGCCAAGGCGCGTGCCGGCGCCACGACCATATCGGAGGTCATGCGCGTTCTGACGGTGTGATCTCGTTAATCAATCGTGATCTTCAGCACGACCGGTTCGTCCGAATCATCCACCTCGATGGCCAGCGACTCACCCCCAAGTGCCGAGGCCACCGACTTCGGCAACGCCAGCACGCCACGCTTGTCCTCGACCTCGAATCCGGAGTTGGCCAGTGTTGCCTTGACGGCCTCGATGAGGCGGACCGTTTCGATTCCCTCGCGCACCGGTGTGCTTACCTCGACGCGCCGGCCGTTGTCCTCAACAGTGGTGACCGACCACTCGCCCGCGATCTCGACGGCCTGAACAATGCCGCGCAGGCGGCCGCCATTGATCGACATCCACTCTTGGAACCGCTTCGCGAACGCCTCGCGCTGCGCATCATCGAGTGCGACCGCGTATGTCCGGAGCCCGGCATCGAAGACCGCCGGCCACCGGACGCCGACCTGGCCATCAACGGCTGATGCCGGGCCGGTTCGCTCGGTGACCTGATCCGCTGGTAACGCCCGGCTCGAGTACGCCAAACGCACAGCGCCCGAATCAGGAATGTGTACATGGATCTTGCGAGCGTTGGCCAGTCCGGTGACGGCGACGACGCGGCGTGCCGGACCGTTGGCAAGTGCCTGTGGCCAAGCGCGGCGGAGGTTCTCGAGGTCGAGCATGAGTTCCATGCCGCCCGCCGAGTCGGGAGCGTGTGAGACGAATGGCTGGAGCGCATCCGGCTTGAGGAAGTCCTCCTTGAAGTCGACCTTCTGGAAGCAAAGTTCGATGTTCGTGTCGATCTGCCGGATGAACACGATGCCGCCGTCGTCCGCGGCTGGCCACGCACCCATGAGGCGATCGACCTCGGCGTCGCCATCGACCGAGACCGTCGCAGCAATGTGGATGTCCTTCGCACGGGTCGGATTCTGCGGGTCAGGCTCGATGCCCGTGACCGCCACCGTTACCCCAGGCCCGACGCTCACGGTGGTTATGGCCAGCCGCACCAGGGCCGCGACACTGCCAGTATCGTCGAGCGACTCGAACCGCCCCATTTCCAGCATCGTGTCCCGCAGCCGTTCGACGGCGCGCCGGGCGTTCTCGCGCGGTACATCACCGGCGATCTGCATGGCGGCCAACACCTCGCTCGACAGTGGGGGCGATGCGGGTGGGCTCGCCTCGCTCTCGGTATCCTGTCCGAGCGCCGGAGCTGCCAGCAGCGTGAGGATCGGGAGTAACGCCAGCAATACCAATCGCTTCATGCCACCAGCATAGAGCCCCGGCGTGGCCTCTTCACAGGACAACTACCGATACACTGCCCAGTGGAGCCCCATGCGAGCGAGCCCGAGCGCATACTTATCATCCGCCCCAGTGCCCTGGGTGACGTGTGCCGCAGCGTGCCTGTGCTCGCGGCTTTGCGGGCCCGCTGGCCGCACGCGACCATCGCCTGGCTGGTGCAGGACGCCTTTGCCGACGCCGTGGCCGCCCACCCGGCCCTGAGCGAAATTGTCCCGTTCCCGCGGCGGGAGCTGTCCCCCCTCGCTCGGCCCGACAAGCTGCTGGCTGCTCTGAAGTGGGGGAACCAACTCCGCTGCCGCCGCTACGACTTGGCCATCGACTGCCAGGGACTCATGCGCAGCGGCATGATGACCCTGGCTACCCGCGCCCCTGTCAGGATTGGTGCCGAGGACGCGAGAGAGCTTGCCCATCTGGCCTACACCCGACGCGTGCCCGCGAGGCAGGGCATGCACGCTGTCGACCGCATGCTGGCGCTGGCCCAGGCTGCCGTCGACACGTTCGGCGCCGCCGAGCCCATCGCCGCGCCCGACATGCGGCTGTACACCACCGCCGAAGCGCGCGCCAAGGCCGAGCGAGCCTTGGCATCGGCTGGAGGCGCTCCGATCGTCGTCCTCGCTCCAACCAGCCGATGGCCGGCCAAGCAATGGCCCGACGACCGGTTCGCCGAGCTTGCGTTGGCATTGCTCGACCAGACCGACGCCACCCTTGCCATTGTCGGAGGCCCGAGCGAACAACCCCAGTGTGAACGTACCCGGGCCTTGAGCTTCCACGACTCGCGGGTTATCGACTTGGTCGGCCAAACGAGCATCGGCGAACTCATGGCCATTGTCCAGCGATCGGCGCTCGTTGTTGCCAACGACTCGGCGGTCTTGCATATGGCCGTTGGGTTCGATCGCCCGTTGGTCGCCCTGTTTGGTCCGACACTCACCGGCCTGGTTGGGCCCTACAAGCGCGACGCTGATGTGCTCCAGCACGAGACGCCCACGCATGCCAGCGCGCACAAACACGCCGCGAATGCGAGCATGATGCGCGCGATCACGGCGGAAGAGGCGATCAAGGCTGCGCTGGTTCGGCTCAATGAGCCACGGTTCAGCCGTTCTTCTGCGCAAAATCGCGCATGAATTGGGCTAATGCCTGGCAGCCCGCACCCGGGAACGCGTTGTAGATGCTTGCACGGATGCCGCCCACCGAGCGGTGGCCCTTGAGCCCGTCGAAGCGGTTGACCTGGGCCTCGCTCAAGAACTTCTTGTTCAAGTCATCACTCGGGCAGTTGAACGTGATGTTCATCATCGAGCGACTGCCCGTTTTCGCGTGCGGCTTGTAGAAGCCGGCGTCGAGCACGTCGTAGATCGCCTGGGCCTTGGCCGCGTTGCGCACCGCCATACCCTGCAGGCCGCCGTTCTCAAGGATCCATTCGAACACTACGCCCATGACGTATACGCCGAACACCGGTGGGGTGTTGTACCGGCTGTCGTTCTCGGCATGGGTCTTGTACATGCCCATGCTGGGCAGCGTGCGCTCGCATCGCTCGGCAATGTCTTTGCGGATGATGACCAGCGTTACACCGCTGGGGCCCAGATTCTTCTGCGCGCCGGCATAGATGATGCCGTATTTGGTGACATCGATGGGCTTGCTAAAGATGTCACTCGATGCGTCGCACACCAGGAATGAACCTTCGGGGCAACTCGGCTCGGTGCTAAACTCGGTGCCAAAGATCGTGTTGTTACTCGTAAAGTGCAAGTACGCGGGCTTGTCGGAGCACTTGATGTCGGTGGGTATGTGGTCGAAGTTGCTGTCTTCGCTGCTGGCGGCGACGTGCGCGGTTCCGTACAGCTTGGCTTCCTTAATGGCCTTCTTTGACCAGGCGCCCGTGTTGATGTAGTCGGCTGTCCCGCCTTCGGGTAGGTAGTTGCCGGGAATCATCGAGAACTGGGTCGAAGCACCGCCCTGCACGTATAGCACCGCGTAGTCATCGGGGATGTCCGCTAACTTGCGGCAGGTTGCCTCGGTGCGCTCCCACACGCCGTCGACTACCGGCCCGCGGTGGCTGTGCTCCATGATGCCGATACCACTGCCATCAATGTCCCAGATGTCCTGCTGCACCCGACGGATCACCGACTCGGGCAGTGCGGCGGGGCCTGCTGAGAAGTTGTGTGTGCCACGTGTGTTCTCCGAACCCGTCAGCGTGCCTTGGGTAGCCGATGCGGTCATTGTGTGAGCCTCCTCGTACGATCCTTGTCGGGCGTGGTCAGAACTGAGTGACTTTGTCAAGCGGGTTGCAACGCGTTGACCACATTGATGAACTGGCTGGTCTTCTGGTACTCGGTCACGATGCGCACCGTCTCGGCGGCCACGGCCTGCTGAGCCTGATCGGTTGAAGCGCCGCAGTGGTGCGAGCAACACACGCCGGCGGCGGACATCGGTGTCTGGAAGGGCTCATCGGGTGTGCCGGGCTGGTTCTGGTACACATCGGTGCCGACCCGCAAGCTCTTGGTCTTGATCGCATCGAGGAGGGCTGCCTCATCAACGAGCGTACCACGCGCGGTGTTGATGAAGTACGACCCCTCCTTCATGGAACCGAAGAACCCCGAGTCGCACATGCCCTTGGTCTCCGGCGTCGCGGCGACGTGCACGCTCACCACATCGGCCTGGCCAAGCAGTTCCCTCAGGTCGGCCTGCGTGCTGCCGCCGAAGCGAACGCCGTACTGCTCGGCGCTCTGCGGCGTCAAGCTGCGCGACCATCCCACGACATCCATGCCGAACGCGTTGGCGCGAGTGGCCACCTCGCGCCCGATCGCCCCCATACCCACCAGCAGCAGCGAGAGGCCCTTGAGCCCTCGGGCCTTGGCGTACTCCTTCTTGTTCCAGTGCCCCGTCCGTAATTCAGCATCCTGCGCAGGCAGCCGGCGGTCGCAGTTGATGATGTGCCCCATCGCGAGTTCGGCCACCGCCACCGCGTTCATGCCGGGGCAGTTGCACACCGCTACTCCCTTACTGGCGGCCGCTACCGAGTCGACGTTGTCGTGGCCGGCCCCGGCCCGGATGATGCCCTTGAGCGAGTCCTGACCCTCGATCACCGCAGCGGGTACCTTGGTCGACCGCACGATCAGGATTTCAGGCTCATTCCCAGCTAGTGCCTCGGGCAGCGTGTCGGGCCCGAGCCCTGGCTCGACCACCACATCGCAGCCCGCCACCTTAAGGGCCTCAACTCCGGAATCCTCGAATTTGTCGGCAATCAGCACTCGCACCGGGCAACCTCCTGGCTTTCTGGCCTGACTCCGCCAAGCCTGGCATGGGCGGACTCTCAAATCGTAGCGCGCCACAAATAAAAACGACCCGGCATGTTGCCGGGCCGCAGGAGTGCTTGACGTGTCAGATCGAGTCGATCAGTGTCAACGGATCGGCTGGCCGGTGTCAGCCTCGGTTCCGCCGAAGTCGATGCCGATCAGGCCTCCACGAGTCCAGCGGTAGTAGCCTTGGACAAGCTCACCCTTGCGGGCTTGGGGCTCCCAGGCGGAACCGCCAGCGTAAATGTACTGCGTGGGTGTTCCACTGCGAGGTGAAACGCGGGGGTTCCAGCCAAGGTTCGAGTCGTCGGTCAACTTGACGTCAGCCGATGAATCGTACATAAGCATCGGGATCTTGGCATCGGGGAAGGCGAAGTACAACTCGTCCTTCCGATAGCGATCAACGTTGTCGTTCATGAATACCTTCTGGGCGGGGTGCTGCACCTCGGTAATGCGAAGATCACCGATAGAAGCGGTGCCCGGAACGGTATAACTGCGCTGTGAGGCTTGGCCAATACGGTCTTGGGGCCGACGCCCGGCGTCGTAAGAAGCCGGCACGACCTGATAGCTTGAGCTGTAGGGCCAGCGAGCGTTGGACCGTGGCGGGAACGCCTCCTGGAACGGGAACCAGTAGTTGCTCTCGAACAGTGACTCGGGGTCGATCTGCCAATTCAGGCGGTAACGATCCATCGGCGAGACAACCATCTTCTCGGGCAACTTCTGAGCAAGATAGTCGTTCACCACCAAGTGGGTGTACAGCACGTTCGGGATCCACCCCGGACTGATCTTCGGGAAATCGTCGCGTGCCGCGCGGCGGCGGATGATGTCAACGGCCTGATCGGCTGTCCTATCAATCGGACTTCCCGAGCTTCGGAGATCGGGGTACTCCGACTGGCTCGTGTCTCGGTCGGTGTTCCATGTAAACGCGAAGATGCGGTCTTCGAAGTCGGCCGAGTAGGTGCCCATGGCAAAACCGAACTGCTTGAGATTGGCCAGATCGATCGCAAGCCGGGCAGTCTTGCGTGCCTCGCCCAAGGCGGGCAATAGCACACTGATGAGAAGGGCGATGATGGCGATGACCACCAGCAACTCGATGAGCGTGAACCCGCGAAGCCTCTGAAGGCCGCCGTTCCGGAGTGTGCTGATTCTTCGTGTCATGTTGAGAACTCCCCTGGTTGACCTTGGCAGACACAGACCATGCCATAACCATGGCGTGGTCTGCTTGTCAAATCGGGAGTGGGCCCCGATTTATTCAGATTACACGAAGCCTGCCGTCGTGTCCAGCTTAATTTATTGTAAACTAGGAAAAACCCGCACGATTCGTGCGGGTTTGATCTTCCAAGTAGGGTGCCGTTGTTGGGATTACGGTGCGGGCTGCCCGGTATCAACCTCGGTGCCGCCGAAGTCGATGCCCTTGATGCCTCCACGGGTCCACCGGATCTTGCCTCGGGTAACCTCGGACGGCCTTCCTTCGAACGTCGGGGCTTCCCATGCACGAGGCTGATAGGCAATCGCCGTGGAGCCTGCACTCGTGGGGTTGTTGGGCAACCACCCCAGGTTGTAGTCCTGACTCAGACGCACGATGCACGAGCCATCCCACGCCAGCACTGGCTGGCGGGCGATGTCGTAGCCATACCACACGGGCTGCTTGCCAAAGTGGCGACCCTCAGCGTCGTGCATCTGGGCCTTCTGGGACGGGTTATCGACATCGGTGAGCTTCACGTCCCCGAGTCGCGTCGTCGCGAAGCTGATGTAATTGAAGTGCGACCCTCCCTGGCGGACGCGTGCGGCGGGGCTGGGGGTACGGTCGTACCCGGCCGGTACCAACTGGTAGCTCGAGCTATACGGCCAACGCTTTGAGCGGTCGCTGGCTGTCGGCTGGCGCGGGGCCCAGTAGCCCGTGTCGAAGAGGTTCTCAGGGTCCTCCTGCCAGTTGAGGCGATCCCGATCGGCAGGTGAGACCACCATTTTCTCGGGCAACTTCTGGGCCAGGTAGTCGTTCACTACGAGGTGGCTGTAGTAGACGTATGGAATCCAACTCGTCACGCGGGGCATGTCGTCACGGGTCCCGCGGCGGCGCAGGATGTCGATGGCTTGGTCGGCAGCCTGCTGCATCGGAGTGCCACCGCCGCGGAGGTCTGTGTATTCGGATTGGGCCGAATCGGCTTGTGTGTTCCAGGTGAAGCCCCACTGGCGGTCCTGGTAATCGGCCGAGTAGGTGCCGGTGGCAAAGCCGAACTGCTTCATGTTGGCCATGCAGATGGCAAGCCGTGCCGACTTGCGGGCTTCACCCAAGGCGGGCAGCAGCACGCTGATGAGCAGAGCGATAATGGCGATCACCACCAAGAGCTCGATGAGGGTGAAGCCGGGGCGGTTTCGCCGTCCGCGGAGCCTTGAGGTCGGCAGCATATCGTCCATCCTTCCTGGATAGCCCATCGATCCATGGGCATTTGTCGAGGCGCATTACCTCTTGGCAAGAACCCCCTACGACCCGGCGGACGGCTGATCTGAGCCATCGTAAATTTCCGAATCGGTCCTTGACGTCCTCTCAGTGTACCCGATCAATTCGGAATGCCGCAAGTCATTTTTCCTGAATCTGATACTCTTTTGTCGTCTCATGCTCGCTTCATGCGCCATTTTGCTTTGTTTGCATGTATTATGTTAGGTATCGGGTGCGCTAGCGAACCAGCTTCTCCCGGCACTGGGTTCAGACCGATGAGCAGCGGGCCAGCCCAGCGGGCGGCCCTTGTCAATGGCACGCTTGTGACCCGTGACGATCTTTGGCCCCTCTTGGCTGAACGAGTTGGGGCCGCCGGTCTCGAAGCGATCGCCCTCGACCGAGCGGTGCAGCGTGAAGCCACGCGCCAGGGGGTCAGTATCAGCGAGGGGGATGTGCGGGCTGAGCGAGAGATCGTGGAGCGGGCGCTCATCGGCACCGGGCTCACCGATCGGCAGCAGCGGGGACGCGTGGTAGCCGAGGCTCGTGCACGGCGGGGATGGGGGCCCGCCTGGTTCGACGGCCTGCTACGCCGCAACGCGCTCGCGCGCAAGCTGACGTTGGCGGACGTGTCCGAACCCGATGAAGCGGAGATCGTCCGTCAGTACGAGGTGCTTTACGGCGCGCGGCGCGAGGTGCGTGTGCTGGTCGTGGCGAGCGAGCGGGACGTTGCGCGATACCGAGCCGAAGTGGCGGCTGCTTTGGCCGACTCGCGAGCAACCGGGGAGGCGCGGTTCATGATCCTGGCGAGCGACAAGAGCAGCGATGTATCGGCGTCTCGCGGCGGGTTGCTCGACCCCGTCGGCCGATACGACGTCACCTACCCCGACGCCTTCCGCGAGGCGGTGTTTAAGACTCAGATCGGCATGCTCACACCCGTGGTTGCGCTCGACGAGGGGTTCGCCCTGGCATTGGTTGTGGGCGAGCGTTCTGGTGGCGGCCTCGACTTCGACGCGGCACGCCCCGATCTCATTGAGCGGCTGACTCTCGATGCCCAGCAGCGCGCGATGGCGGCGATGTTCGAACGCCTGCGCGCGAGCATGCGCGTGGAGCCCCTGGACGATTCGCTGGAGTGGAGCTGGGAGCAGCAGGTGCGGTAGATCAAGCCGGGTCGGGCTCGTCAACCTCTATCAGTGCTTCGTACGCCCGGGCCAACCCGGCGAGTTGTAGGTCTGGCACGACGTGCTCGACGATCTCGTCGTTCTCGAACAGCGGCAGCGCGTCCCCGCCGGTGGCGATCACGCGCGGGTATCCGCCGTAGGCCAGGGCGAACCGATCAACGAGTGTGTGGGCGAGGCCGACGGCTGACGCCTTCACGCCCAGGGCCATGGCGGGCTCGGTGTCCTCACCCCACGGTTGGGATTCTGGCTGCGTGAATGCAAAGGCTTGTGCGGGAGACACCTCTGGCAGAGCGGGGGCCGCGTGACGCAGGCCCGCAAGCATGGCTCCGACGCCGGGCGCGATCGCGCCGCCGTGGTGGGTGCCCTCTCCGTCCACGAAATCGACGGTAATCGCCGTACCAGCGTCGATCACGATGCACGCCTGCTCGGCCATCTTGAAGGCGGCTAGGCAGCACAGCAAACGGTCGATACCAACGCGCTGGGGCTGTGCGACCGTGGTGTGTAGTGGGATTGCGAAGTCGGAGCTGGCGTAGGCGACCTGCTCGGCAAGGCCTTCGAGCGCTTGAACAGCGGCACGCGCGGCAGGCTGGTTGACGCTGGCGATGAGCAGCGGGGCGCCGTGGTGGTCATCCAGGAAGGGTGTCAGTGCTGCGGCGATGGACGCCGAGTCCGTTGCCTCGTGCGAAGCCGAGTGGTGCACCGAGCCGTCGCCGAAGCTGGCGGTGCGAGCCCGAGTATTGCCGACGACCAGCAGGGCGGCGGGTGGCGCGGGCGTGTGGTCGGTGTCGTTGGTCACGGATGGGCCTCCGAGGTGTTTGCGATCGATGAGCGTACGGCGCTGTGATACAGAAAACCGGCCCCGCCGCATGAACTGCGGGGAGGCCGGTGGCTGACGCTGTTCATCGTCAGCGAGAGAGAGAGGGATCGGTGGCTTACTCGCAGCCGGCGTCGAAGGCGTTCTGGAACTCGAGGAAATCGAACAGGGTGAGGCTGCCGTCACCGTCGAAGTCGGCGGCCAGATCACCCGCGTCGAAGAGGTTCTGGAAGGCGAGGAAATCGAATAGGGTCAACTCACCGTCGCCGTCGATGTCGGCGATGCACGAAGTGCTCTCGATTACCATTGAGCTGAAGTCGATCTCCATGACGACGTTGTCGGGAAAGCGTTGCCAGAGTGTAAAGTTGAAGCGGGTCAGGCCCGCGAACTCGTAGGTGCCCAGCGCGTCGAGGATATCGAGTGAATCGAGCGTCGTGCCCTCGTAACCCAGGTCGAAGCCCAACTGGTTGGGCGGCAACGACAGCGGCACGCCGCCAGGTGACGTGCGGGAAGTCGACAGGATGAACCCGTCAGAAACCGGGAATCCGTCGACAATCGTAAAGTACGCTTCGGTGTCGGGTGCCAAGTCGACTCCGATGCTCTCGGCGAAGTTGAGGAAGAACGAATCGGAGTCGATGGTGTAGTTGCGCAGGTCGCCGGGTAGGACATCGAAGAAGTTGTCCGAGTCAAGCTCGAACGTGACCTTCGTCGAATCGCCTTCTTGGACGAAAGTGAGAGGGCCTTCCGGGATGCCGTTGAACGCCACCGAACCCTGGAGGGTGACGGATACCGTGTCGGCGAGCGTTGCCGAGCTCGCCGCGACGAGCAGGCCGAATGCTGCCATGGTCTTCATGCTTCCTCCTCTAGCCAACGGGCTGGAATATGTGGTCCGTGACGGGCCTCTCGCACGTTAGTCGCAACCAGCGTCGAATATGTTCTGGAATTCGAGGAAGTCGAACAGGGTGAGGCTGCCGTCACCGTCGAAGTCGGCGGCCAGATCGCCGGCGTCAAAGAGGTTCTGGAAGGCGAGGAAATCGAACAGGGTCAGCTCGCCATCACCATCAATGTCGGCCACGCAGGCGATACCCAGATTCACCACCCAGGTCTGGGTGCCGGGCGTACCACCGTTCCCCCAGCCAGCGATCCACTTGCCATCGGGCGACATCGCGCTCACAAAGGCAAAGTTGTAGCCATCGGGGTAGACAACGCCCTTGCGGTCGAGGAAGTCGGCGACCGTCATCGTGCCGACCCCTTCTTGCCAGATGAAGCCGCGGCCGAAGATGGCCGGGCCGAATCCCCATGTGCCTCCGCCGATGAGAGAGCCGTCGTCGTTCACCGCCGTCGCCCCCATGCGGCTCTCGCCGCCGACGGCTAGGTTTGGGATCGTCTCGATGGTGTCGGTAACGGTGTTGTAGCGCCAGGTGTCCACCGCGCCGAACGGGCCGCCGACAGCGAAGCCCACCGCCCAGACGCCATCGTCCGAGACATCGAAGGCCTCGGACACGGGATCACCACCGTCGTTGAAGATCAGCTCTTGTACGCCGTTGACCCACGCCGATCCCTGCCGGAAGCCGGTCGGTCCGTCTTGCCACCCGACGATGACCGTGCCATCATGATTGACGCTGTTCGCACGCGCAGATTGGCCCTCGGCCATCGTGCCGATGTCGGTAATGCCGACCCCTTCAGTCCATTGCATGACATGGGTGTCGGCGGTACCCAGGACGGTCCACCCAAGGCCAACAATGTGGCGGCCATCACCCGAGATGCCCCAGCCGCTGGAGACCTCCGCGTCGATCTGCTGGCCGATGACTGGGATGGGGCCGAAGCCGGTCCACTCTCCGGCAATGACGTCATAGCGCGACATCTCGTGCCAGTCTTCGTCAGCATTAAACGTGCTACCACTGATGAACAGGCCGTCGCTGGAGATCTTGCCCTGGCCACCAACACCTGCGCCGGGGCTGACGCCGCCGATCTGCACGGATCCGCCGTCGACTGTCCACATCCAGTACTGCGTGCCGAAACCGCTTGAGCCGCTGACGACACCCGTATTGCTGACGTCGTCGGCCAAGCCCTGTCCGACAGGGATGGTAAAGAACTCCTGCGCGATCGCCAGGCCGCCGATCGATAGCAGCGCCGCCGCAGCCGTGAAGGTTCGGTTCTGCATGAATTGTTACTCCTGAGCCTGTAGTTGCGGCTCGCTCACTGGGAAGCGCCCGGGCACTCTCATCCGGGGGGCGCCTCTAATAAGGCGATCAAATTCGAATGAGTTATAACCCACGGCGTACGCCTCTGCAACTTTCCCCAAGGAAAATCTCAGAAAACATCGCGGGTGTATTGCATTTCGACTATCATTTTCGATAGCGGCCAGGCAGCAACCGCGTGGTGTTCCTACTCAAAACGTAACTTCTTCGGGGAATTAGGTCTTGACAACAATTGCCCCCATGACCTTCCAGGAGCACTGCCGCGAAGCGGTACGAGAACTGCGAGGGGCGCTGCTGGACCTTTATGTTCAGATAGGTGCCGATCCCGACAAGCCTCAGGAGGTGTCGAGGAATCTGGGGCTCAACAAGAATCTGACTTGGAAGATCTCACGGGTGATCCAAGCGGAAGACGCGTTTGCTGCCCTGCCGCTGCTTCCGGGACTGGCTGGATTGGAACTCGTGCTTGATGCTGCTGCCAAGGCAGGGGCGAGCGAGGGCTCCCTCACCAGAGCGAGAACATCGATCGCCTCGATTGAAGCGATGGTGGAGATTCACGGCGGCGACCGCACGATGATGGACCTCATGCTGGACAGCATGGGCGGTGCGGGTCTGGCGAAGAGCAGGAAACTCGCCTTTCGCGGCAACGCGGGTATCTGGGGCGTGCTCGCAAAGGCGCGCGTCTCGACACAAGTGCTCGCTCCCAACGCCGATGATCCAGACATGCTCGATCTGGTGCTCGTCGTGGGGCTGCAGCAGGTACGCCGCTTTCGATCGATCCCTCGTTGGCCGGTGTTCCAACTTGGCCGCTTTGAGTTCGATGATTCGGCCCAGCGATTCTCTATCGAAGATGCTCCGGGTGCGCCCGAGGGTCTCATGACCTCCTTTACGCGCGGGGCTATGCCTGAGATTTACACCAAACGAGAAAGTGATGGTCTCGTTTATGAGATCGGTGATGGGCCCGTCGGCAAGACCGGCGAGTTTGGATGCTATTTCAGCTTCGGCCATCGTGCAGATGTACCTCGGTACTCGACCAAGCCCAACGATACGGCTTGGCTCGGCGCCGCGGTGTCGATGCCCGTTGAGACGCTCGTGGTTGATCTGCTCGTGCACAAGGACATCCCAGAAGCCCTGATGGCCGAGACCTCGGTTTACGGTGGAGCCTGGGTAGGCGCCCCAGAGTTTCCGGATTCGAACCGGCTACCGATCCACGAGCGGTTGATCCACTTGGGTCGCCGGGCAGACCTGTCCACACCTGTGGCCGATCAATACGCGTCGGTTATGCACGTTGTCTTTGAGCGGGCGGGTTGGTCGCCAGAGGACTTCCACTGCATGCGGATGATCGTGGAGCACCCTCCCATGCCGAGCCGTGTGGTGCTCCGCTATCCGCTCCAGGAGAGGGGGCGGTAAGGGGCGTGTTGTTCAGGTTCATGCGTGCCTGACACGGGATCGTGACGCCTCTTATGGCGAGGCTCGTGCTGAAGTAACTCACAGACGAGTGAGCGCTGGATATCTCAGACAACCACCGGCTCGGCCGGCTCAACAATCAAGCCCGCCAGCGCCGCTTCGGCATACAGCCTGGCGAGTGCCTCGCGTCCCGCTTCGCCCATGCTCGCCGTCATGTTGCTGACGTACATGCCCAGATAGCGATCGAGCAGTTCTGCGTCATTCCACTCGGGGCGCGTCGCGCTGTGGAGTTGCAGGTACTCCCTGGTCTCGTCCTGATGACGTCGTGCGTGGGCGACCGATGCACTCAGGAGGCGACTGATTTCGGCAACGGTGCCCGGCCCATGCTCCGAGTCGAGTCCGGTGCGGATGACGTTGAGGCCCAGCGGCAACGGCTGGGAAGTCTTGCGGTGCCACCACTGACCGAGGTCGAGGACCTGCTTGAGCCCTAAGTCTGCGAAGGTGAGCTGGGCCTCGTGGATGAGCACTCCGGCGCCGACGCGGCCTTCGAGTACGGCCGGAGCGACATCTTGGAATGGCATCTCGACCAGCTTGACGGCGTCTCGGGATTGACCCAGCACGAGCTTGAGCACCAAGGCTGCGGTGGTGTTGGCGCCCGGGATGGCGATGTCGGGCTTCTGGCTGCGCACGCAACCGTCGCAGTGGAGCGTCGCGTCCTGCTTGGCCACCAGTTTGGGGCCGTAGCCCTCGCCGAAAGAGGCCCCGCAGTCGGTGATGGCGTAGATGTCGCTCAGGCCGGGCCAAGCCGCGGCAGAGATTGCGGTGATGTCGAGTGGCTGGGATCGGGCGGTCTTGTTGAGCTGCTCCACGTCCTCGGATTTGGGTGTGAAGGCAAAGCGGCCGGTGTCGATCGCGGGCGGGCGGAGTTGTTCTCCACTCGGCGAAAGCAACCCCGTAAGCGGCCACCACATGGCCATGTCGTCGGCATCTGGAGAGTGGGCGAGGGTGAGGGCGATTGTTCCAGTTTGGGGCATGGAAGGAGGGTAGGAGTGGGGGTAGTGAAACTCGTGATATCTTGGAACTGCCTCTCTGAATTACAGCTCATCCGGCGATCGCCCATTTCGCCCGCGCGTACCATCTCGCCATGCGGAACTGGTATGGCCCGGGACCCAAGCGGAAGCACTCGAGCGAGCGCGGCACTTCGGAGCGATCGGACCAGGCACACGAGTGGCGCGATCGAGCCGCGCGGGTCGGCGTAGGGGTATTGCGGCGAGTGCCCAGTGTCGCAGCAGGGATGGACTCTCCTCGGGGCCGCCCGCTGTGCTCGATCTTGATATCTGTGGCCGTGCACGCCGTACTGATCGTGCTGCTCGCGCTGGCGTTGCGCGGCGTTGCGCGGCACGGTGGGGGCTCGGTAGTCAGCCTCGATCTTGGTGGCGGACAGACGAATACGGCAAGCTTCGAGGTGTCAAGCGTCGACGCCGATGCGTCCGAATCGCTCGAAGTACCCGATGAGGATGCGACAAATCCCCAGAACGCATCGCGAGGGTTGACCAGGGCGCTCGCGCGAGTGAAGTCCGCCACGGTGGAAGCGCCCACGGGCGCCGAGGTGCCTCGTGGCGCGAGCCGGGTGTCGGCGCCTCTGCTCGATCGTGGGCCCGCGGCGGGCGGGCTATCCGAACTCGACGTTTCGGGCATGACGCCCGCGCTTGACGGGGCGACCTTTGCTGGCGTGAGCGCCAAGCGTGCCCAGAGCGTGGTGTACGCGGTCGATGCCAGTGGCGCGATGGTTACCAGCCTGCCCTTCGTGCTCGAAGAGTTGCGGCGATCGGTTTCCGCTCTGGCACCCGACCAGAAGTTCGCCATCGTGCTCTTTGGCCGACGCGCGAGCGATGACGACGTGACGGGCGGGGTGCGGCCGTTCCCGGCTCGGGGCCTGCTGGCGGCGACGCCCGCGAACAAGGCCGAGTTCTTCTCGTGGCTCGATCGCGTGCAGGCCCGCGGAGCGAGCAATCCGCTTGACGGACTGCTGAGAGCCATCGACCGTGAACCCGAGGTTGTGTTCCTGCTTTCCCGCAGTATCCGTCGCACCGACGGGCGCGAGGCCGCCGGCGATTGGGGCCCCGGTCAAGCGGCTATCTTGGCCGAACTCGAACGTGCCAACCCGGTGCGCAAGAGCATCTTCGGGCCGCCCGGGCGCGCGGTGCAGGTCAAGTGCGTGCAGTTCCTCGAAGAAGATCCCAGTGGCGTGATGCGTGCGATTGCCGATGTTCATGGCGGGGGCGAGGGGTCGTACCGGTTGCTGCCCGAGTCGGAGCTTCGCAGGCGATGAAGACGCTCCAGGTTGTATTCGTAGTGTTCTGCATGGCGACCGGGGCATGGGCCCAGGATCGAGCAACGCTCGTCCAGCGTGTGCAGCGGGCCTCCGCCCAGGCGAACGCCCCGGGCGTGCCGACGGGCAAGAGATCGGAGGCGCTCCAGAAGGCGATCGAGGCTCGCGACGCGCTTATGCGCGCGTTTCCCATCGACGCGCATCGGCCCATCTGGCTGCTCGATCAGGCCGCCGACACGCTGGCGCTCCACACGCTGACGATGGCCGACGCACGCCTCGTCGTTGGTGTACTCGATCGCTGGGAACACGAGGGTGTGCTGGTTTCGGCTGAGACAGCTTACACGATGGCCGATACGGCCGGTGGGCTCATTGACGATCGCTTCGATCGGCACCGCAGGATCCTCGAGGCCGGCGGAGAACTCGCTGAGGGCGACCGGGCGCTGAATCGCCGGCTGGCCGAAACCGAACAAGCCGTTCGTCGCCCGCTGCTCATGGGCCGTGCGATGGCGTTGCAGGTGGCCGGTGGCGGTGACGTGGCCGATCCGCAAACCATTGTCGAGTTGCTCGACGGGCTGCGCGTCGGCTCGGTCGCGGCACGCGCGATTCGAGACCACGCATTGGCCATAGCCCTGATCAACATCGGCGGGACGGAGCGAACCAACCGCGCACGTGTCTTGCTTGACGGGATTCTGATCGACTCACCCGAAGATGCTGGCTCACTCACGCTGGCCGAGGCAGCGTTGCTGCGAGGGCGGCTTGCGGGAGACACCGACGCACGGGCCCAGGCTCTCGCCGAGGCCGCCGATCGAGCGCCGTTCGTCGACGAGCGCGGGCTGCGAGATGCCGCGTTGCTGGTGCTCGCGATCGAAGCGCGTGCCCGGGTGCTCGCAGAGGGCGGCCAGTACGAGTCGGCGGCGCGCACGCTGATCGGCATTGAGGATCGGCGGGACCTGGGCGGCACGCCTCGGCAGTGGACGCTGCTCGCTGACGCACGATTGGCGTCGCTTGCGCAGGGCATTGAAGATTGGGCGTCTGTCGCTCCGGATGTGATTCTCCGGGCGGCGCGCGTGATCGTCGCCCAGGATCGCCCCGTTCTGGATAAGCAAGCGATGCGCATGCTCGTAACGCTCCTGGATCGCTTCGAAACCGAGCAGAAGCGTGCGAGCGAAATCGGTGACTCATGGACCGAGCCGCCCGAGCGAGCGCCAGCCATGGACCTGCTCGCCCGTTTGTATCTGGCCACCGCCCAGACACTCACCGACGATGCACAGGCCGTCGAACGACACCGGAGTGCGGTGGTGCTGGTGTGGCGTTTGATCGAAGCCGATGGGATTGACCTGAGCGCCCTTTTGCCTCAGGCTGCGACACTCTCGCTGGGGCACGTGGGCGATCAACTCGAGGGTCGTCAACGTCGTGAGTTGCTCGAGGCCGCGCTCGAGCGTGGTCCGGACCACGCCCAGGCCGACCGTTGGCGTTTGGGTCTAGCGGCGCTGCTCGTCGAGGCCGGCGACGAGTGGCAGCGTGCGCTCGATCTGGCTGAGGCCGCAATCCGCAGTCCCGACCAGGCTACTCGCGAGGACGCCATCGGCCTTGCCGGCGCGATGCACGTGCTGCTGTTGTCGCGGGCCGAGGGCAACGACAGCGAATCGCTCGCGACACTCAGACGCGCTCTTGGTTTTGTTCGCGAACACCCAGAGGCCACTGCGCTCGATGCCCGCACCCTTGGAAAGCGAATCGCGCGGGTGCTCATCGAGACTGGCAATCGCGATGACGCAGTTGAGGCTGTCGCGGCGCTGCGTGGGTTGGCGGGAAAGGACGCACTTCTGCTCAGGGCTCGTGCACTCGATCTGATGGGCTCGTCCGCCGAAGCGTTCGGAGCCTATCGCGAGGCGTCCCAACTCGTCCGGCCACAGGCCGACGGTCTGGCTTTCTGGCAGGTCCACACGCGACTGCTCGAGTTGCTTGACGCCGAACGCAAACGCCGCCTCGCCGATCTCGGCGAGGCGGCGGGCGAACCGCTCGAAGACAACCTGCGCACCGAGTTGCTCAAGCTCAAGGCTATCGATGCGGATCTTGGTGGGCCGCCGTGGTCCGACAGGCTTCGGGCGATCGAGGCGGGGCTGAGCAACTGATCCTCAGAGGTGCGCTTCGAGCCAAGCCAGGTACCTGTCGGCGCTAGCGTTGCCCTCCAGCTTCGCGACGGGCCGGCCATCACGAAGCACAACCGTGCTCGGGAATGCCCGCACCCCGAGTTTTTCGAGCGTGGGCATGGCGGTCTCCGTGCTCGTGCCATCGATCATGACGGGCTGGGCTTTGCTGGCAAGCAGGTGTTGCACGCGTTGATCGCTCAGCGCATTCCGTTTCAATTCCTGGCAGGGCGAGCACCAGTCCGCGGTCACCACGGCAACGACGGGTTTGTCGCCTTCGAACGCGACTGACGCCAGGTCGGTTGTGACCGGCATGAACTCGGGTGTTTGGGCCGTGTCGCTACCAACAAGCATGCGCGCCAGAAGCAGGCCCGCGATGGCGATGATCACGATGGTGGCGACCAAGCTCCCAGCCGACTTCCGGGGCTTGCTGCTAGCTTGGGCGGATGGTGGTGGCACGCTTTCCATGCATGGTCTCCGATCGGCGTCCTGGTTTCGCCGAGCGTGAACTTCGTCCGGCACGCAGGTATTCGTTCGACAGCACGAGTCTGGCAAACACCGAATTACTGGACGAGGAGCGGTTCGCTGAGGTCGTTGAGGCTGACGACGCCCAGTGGTTTGCCGTTCTGTTCCACGATCGCGAGATCGGCTCCGGCGGCCAAGATACGCCGGATGGCGACAACCGTGGGTGTGTCGGGGGAGACCAGCACGGCTGGGTGCAGGCGATCGACTTCGATGGGCTCACCGGCCAAGAGCGAGATCGCCGAGGCAACACCGATGACGCGCCCTTGGCCATCGGTGACCGGCACCGTGGTGGCGGGGGTGGCGCCGAGAGAGTTGCGAACGCGCTCGGACGGCCAGTCACCGCGAACTTTCTGGGCCATCGACCACGAGAGCATCTCGTCGCCCACACGCCCTCGCCCGAGTGCGAGCGCCCGATCGAGCAGGGTCGAGTGGTCGTCGCTCATGCCCGAGGGACCACCCGCTTCCTTGAGGATGTTGGCCATGCGCTGGCGGGCATCGGCAGAACCGCCCAGGCCCCCGCCGCCGATGAGGCGCGTCATAAAGCGACTGGCAAGCACGACCAGCGGGACCACGCCGATCATGACGTAGAACGTCCGCAGGCCGCGAAGGACCGGGGCAAAGAGGTATGTCAGCCGGTCTGCCCCGGTGCGGAAGAGTTCCTTGGGAAGCGACTCGCCGAACACAAGGATGATGGGTGTCACCAGGACGGACTGAACGACGAGGGTGAGGATCGGGCCCAGCCCCGAGGCACCGAGCAGTGCCGACACACCGAGCACGCCGATGTAGTTGCATACGTTGTTGTGGACCAGCAAGGTTGACAGCAGGCGGTCGGTGCGGCCGATCTCGGCGCGCAGCATCACCGCTGCCGGCTCGCCGTGCAGCGAGCGGGTCTCGAGCCCGAGTCGACCGAGCGCGTACACCCCCATCTCCAGCCCGCTGGCGAGCGCCGAGCCAGCCAAGCCAACGAGAGCGAGCAACGTCCATAGTGCAACCTCACCCCAGCTCATGGCTGCGCCTCAGGGGTTGGTGGAGGGGAGATGGGCCGGACGAGTACGCGCTCGATGGTGCGGCCGGCAACGAGTTCGACTTCAACGTGGACCGGGCCAAAGTCGACCGAGTCGCCGACATCGGCGAGCCGTCCGAGCGAGACCATGACTGCGCCCGCGATGGTGACCGCTTCGGGTGGCAGATCGAAGTCGCGAGTCCGATGTTCGGTGAACAGACGCGCGAGTTCGGTGACGGGCATGCGTCCCGGCACGCTCCAGCAGCCCAAGCCCACCATGATGATCCCGTCGGCGCCGGTCTGGCCGTGCTCGATGGGCATTCCGACCAAGCCGCGTAGTAGGTCGGAAAAGCCAATCATGCCGGTGCTCTCACCGTGCTCGTCGACGCAGACGGCGGTTCGCGCCCTTCGTTCACGGAGCTGGTTCAGCACGCGGTCCAGCCGGGCGTTCTCGGGCACGTAGATGGGTGTCTCCAGGGCCGGCTGGCCCTTGGCGAGCATCGCTTTCACGTCGAGGATTTGGGTGATGGTCGCGCCCTGCTCGTCGAAGACAGGAAGGCGATGGACGCCAGCGGTGCGGGCGACTTGCACGAGTTGTTCGTTCGACATGCCGGGCGATGCCGCGGGCAGGTCGAGCCTCGGTGTCATTGCCACTCGGGCCCGCACGGCGCTCAGGCCGACGACGCCCTCGAGCAACTCCTGCTCATGATCATCGATGGTCCCGCCGTGCGCGCCGGCCCGGATGAGCGCGCGCACATCCGAGTGGTCGTGCTGGTGCCTATCGCCGGGCGCGTGACGGACGAGCCGGGCTAGCGGCGCAACGACGAGCGAGTCGATGGCCATAAGCAGGCCGCCAAGAGCGAGATTGACTGAAAGCAGGAACGGGGCCGCCACGAGGGCCCAGCGGGTGCGGTACGTGTCGGCGGCGAGTTTTGCGAGGATCTCGCCGAACAGGATGATTGCGATGAGAGGCAGCACCGCCGCCAGCAAGCCCATGAGCGGCGAGCGGGTTGTTTGTAAGAGCAGGGCGGCGGCGGCGAAGTACAGCACGTTCACCACCATGTTGAGCAGCAATACACAGATGAGCAGACGCCGTGGTTTGGCAAGCAGGTCATCGATGATGCCCGCGGCCTTGGGTGACTGTCGCCGGAGGGCTACGCGCTCGCCGTGGGTCAGGCCAAACAGCGCTGTTTCGCTGCCTGAGGCCGCGCCAGAAGCCGCGAGCAGGCAAGCCATGAATACGACCAAGCCGATGGCCAACCCGCCAGAGTCAGGCATGGCCTGGGCGGCACTGGTAATTGGGTCGGGAGGGGTGGCGGTGGTCGGCGTCATGGGGTATTCGCGGCCCGATCAGGCGTCGGGAGCGTGCGCGGGCACTCCCACCTGCTCGAGCATGCGTTCGAAGTACCGCCACTGCTGGAGCACGCCAGCGGCGGTCGACGCCTTGGTCGGTTCCAACGCGCCGCTGCCGGTGCCAAGCAGGTGCCCGAGCTCGTTGGCGAGTTGCTGCCGGCGGTCGGCGGCCCACATGCGCCAGCGATCGACGGCGTCATCGTCGCCAGACGCGATGGCTTCTTCGGCTTCTTGCCTCACGTCAAGAATCTCTGCTAAGAAGCCCTGAGACAGTGGGGGGGGCTTGGTGCCTGGGGCTCGGATGGCGAGCACGGTGCGGGCTCGCTGCTCGGGGTCGAGTAGGATCTTGCGTGCGTCATTCAGGTGCGAGGGGTCGACAGCCTCGTCTGATCCGGCGAGATCGGGGTGGGCCGAGGCTATCCGAACGAGATAGGCCTGTTCGATACTTGTGCGGGATAGATCGAAGCTGATGGGTAAGCCAAGCGTATCGAAGGGGCTCTCGGCCATGGTGTGCAGACGATAGGCCAGTGGAGGTTCTGGTTGACCGGGTACCCTCGTGTGGCGAGGATGGGGCAAGTGGCCGGTCGAATGTGGCCAGCAGGAACGGAGGCCAGCGGTGCCATCACAACATGTCGGGATTGTCGCGGTCAGTCCCGAGGGCGCCGCGCTCGCCTACCGCCAATTCCACCGGCACGCCACACAGATGACCATGCCCGAAGATCGCCCGAGCGTCACCTTGCACGGTGAGCCGTTCGATCAATACCTCAAGGCAGTGGCCGACCAGGACTGGGAGACCATTGGGCTGCTCTTGCGCCGCTCGGCCGAGTGTCTGGCCGCGGCGGGAGCAGACTTCTGTCTGACGCCCGATCACGTTGTCCAGCACGCGGTGCAGATGGCAGAGACTGGCTGCCCGATCCCTTGGCTTACGATGGCCGAATTACTTGCCGACGAAGTGAGTAATGAGGGCCGACAGAGCGTGGGCATTTTGGGCACGCGCATGGTCACGAATGGGTCGGCCTACCAGACCCACTTGGGCCTCAAGGGCGTCAAGGTCATGACGCCATCACCCGACGAGGTCGACGAGGTCGACTCGATCATCTTCCAAGAGTTGGTACTCGGTGAGACACACGACTCGTCGCGACATCGGCTCGGCGAGATCATCGCCCGACTGGCAGACCGCGGGGCCGAGGCCATCGTCATGGGGTCCAGCGAGGTGCCTTTGCTCTTGTCGAGGTCGAACTGCCCGCTGCCTCTGTACGACCCGGGTGAGATCCAGGTAGTCAGAGCTGTTCAGATGGCCTCGAGTGGCCCGCCCACTCGTCGAGGCGAATAAGCCAACAAAATCCTATCAAATTTGGCATCACAGGGGGCAGGAGAGCTCTTTCTTGATATTGCTGGATGCAACCCACACGGGCTCGATTACGAATAATTTGCCGCCGAGATGCTCGGGGAGGGAAATTAGGCTGGACAAGTGGGGGTGCCCACTGGTATCCTGATCCCGAGTAGATCCGCGTGCAAGGCGGGAGCCGCCGACTGGCGGTATCCTTCGACGACCGTTGGAGTCTGCGGTCGAGCGAGGGCCCTGCATCCCGCCCCACGCCGAGCGTGCCGGTGAGTGCCTCACCGGCGAATAACACGGGCCCTTCCTAACCAGCCCCAGGCCGGGCCCCACCCAGTGAACCCGCAAGGTTCAAACCCACCGCACGGCACGACGCCGAACTGATATCTGGAGCATGAGCATGAGTGGCCACCGTAACGGATCGTCCTGCCACGCCAAGGCCCCCTTCGGCCTCGGCCGTCTCCGTTCGCTGTACAACATGGCCGGGCGCGTGCCGACCAAGCGTTCTGCTGCCACGCAAGCATGTTCGGGACAGGTGATGGAGCAACTTGAGGCTCGCATCCTGCTCGGTGGCGATCATCCCAGTTTCGAGTTGCCTCTGACGCCGACCTCGGGCACCGAGATCGTTATCGATGGCATGAACGGTGAGGGCACCGAGGATGGCATCATTGAGGACGTGACGCCGGCCTTGGCCGACGACCTGTTCCGCTTTGTCGCGCCCCAGAGCGACTTCGTGACCGTCTGGGCCGACACGATCAACGTCGGGGGCTCCGACCTTGACTCTCGAGTCGAGGTGTACAACATCGACGGTGACCTAGTCGCCGAGGGATCGTCGCAGGGCACCCTGACCGGCGGTTTCTTCGACGACGGCTGGACGCACTTCCTGTCGGAGGCGGGCGAGACCTACTTCATCCGCGTCCTGAGCGATGTGGACAACGCTGGCCAGGCCAGCACGGGCGCATACACCGTCCGCGTGGACGCCATCACCAACACGAACCTTGTGGTCGAGACCGACCCGATGGCCATGCCTCCGGCACGCTTCGGTGCGGGCGAGGCAGCCGATTCCATTTCGCTGGCGGGCGATGACACCGTGTACCGCATCCAGGCCGGCAGCGACGGCGCGTTCGATTCGCTGGCATCTTTCTATGCCGCGCTGCCGACGATGCCGCCGTCCGACTTCGATACTCGCCTCGATATCTATGACGAGCAGGGCCAGTTCATCGCTGGTGATAGCCAAACCGGCCGGCTGCTGACTGGCTTCAGCGTCATTAACTCGGCCGCTGACGCGGTGTTCTTTGTGCGTGTTCGTGGTGACGAATTCACGCCTGGTGACAGCGCATCGGTCGGCGATTACATCCTGAGGGCCGAGATGGCAGCTACCGAGATCGAGATCGATCCGGTCATCCGTCGCGGCCAGGTCTTCGACGGCATTGGTGATGCCTTCGATACCCGAATCTATCGCTTTACGACCCAGGGCAGCGGGTTGACCTTCGCCGGTGCCGTTGGCGCCGGCCTGATTCCGCTTCCCGAGCCCGCGTTGAGGTTGTACAACGCGCAGACCACGCTGACGGGCTTCAGCGATCTGGCCGGCATTGCCGACTTGCAGATCCAACTCGAGACCAACACCGAGTACTTCATCGTCATTGAGAGCTTTGATAACCCGCCCGGTGGCACGTACAACCTGTTTATCGAGTCGAATCACACGTTCATTCCGACGCAAGACGTCGACGACCACCAAGACCGCCCGACGGGCGATGATCCGGATGGCGCTCCGTTGGAGTTCACGGGCACCGAGGGCTTTACCAATCCCGATCAGTACGATTTCGTCCGTCGACAGTTCGAAGTCGCAACGCCACTGCGGTTCAGCGATCCCTTCCTCTATACCCGCACGTTTGTCGATCCGAACGGCGTGTTCCCCGACGTCGTGAACCCGATCTCCGACCGGAGCTACGTGCAGCAAGCCGTAGGTACGGGCCGCATCCACGCCGGAGGCGACACCGACCTGTTCCAGTTCACCGTGCCGGTGGACATGCTGGGCGGCTACGACGGCGACGATGACGACGCGGGCGACGCGCTCTTTGCCGGTGGCGAGGGCGACTTCGTTATCAAGGGTACCGACAACGACACGGGCGGCCCGATCACCCGCAGCTTCTTGGGCATCTGGGATGCGCAGGATTGGTGGCCGGTGCGCGCGGGCGTTGACATGACCATCTTTGCGATGGAAACCTGGGAGTATGACCCCGACGCTGAGGTGGGCGGTACGGCCCTGATCCTGGGCGGCGAGTTCCAGTTCGCCGACTTCCAAACCGCACAGTTCATCGCGGCTTACGCGTACGACCCCACGCCTGGCGTGGAAGAGTACGTGCTGACGCCGCTTGGCTCTGGGATGGATCTCGATGGTGCGGTGTTCGATTTTGGCGTGTTCGATTTCGATACCGAAGACGACATCGAGTCGCAGCTCATCGTTGGTGGCGAGTTCACCGGCGGAATCGTGCAATACCAGGTGCAGCCGGGCGACTTCATCGGCGACGGCGCATTCCTGCCGCTGCCTATCGCGCCCACCGCTGGCAACGTGTACGCCATCGAGGTTTGGGATCCGGCCGACCCGGAGATGGGCGATCCGAACCCCGAGGGCCTCTATTACGCCGGTGACCTCGGTGTTCTCGAATCCATCGTCATCGATGATGACATGGGCGCAATCGTTGGGCCGACGGTTCCTGTTGTTGGCACCGTCCTCGACCTTAAGACGTTCATTGCCGTTGATGGCGACGGCAATGAGTTCCAGAACCTTGCCATCGGTGGCGCGATCACGTCGGTGGATGGCAACGTCGTGAGCAATGTCGCGTTCCTCGAACTCGGCGCGGGCGCGATGGCCCCGGGGGTGTTCGACGTCGACAACATGGCTGGCGGAACCAACGACACCGTTCGTGCGCTCGAGGCCTGGGATCGTGATGGTTCCGGGACGGTGTTCCTGGGCGATGAACTTATCGTCGGTGGCGACTTTACAATGGGCGGCGGCGGTCCGTTGAACTTCATTGGTTCATATCAGGGGGGCTGGGCAGCTCTCGGCTCGGCCCTTCCCGTTGGTGGCCCGGTGGGATTCAATGCACCTGTCCACAGTCTGAACGTCTTTGTTGATTCCGAGTTCGGTGTTGGCGCCGCACCCTTCGCCGAGAACCCGGTGCTGTATGCGGGTGGCGAATTCACTGTTGCTGACGGTTCCGCGACCAGCCGCATCGCGCAGCTCACGTTTGATCCTTTCCTGCTTGTCTGGACATGGACACCCATGGGCTTCGGCTCGACCGATACGGTCTTTGCGCTCGAGAACTTCAACGATGAATTGCCCGAAGTGTGGGACCGCGATGATCGCACCGCGGCTCGCCTGCGCCTGACGGTCAACCCTGACTTCCTTCCCGGCGCGCAGACTTTCATCCGCGTCTACGACTCGGCCTTCCGGATCGTGTACACCAATGACACGATCGCCCCGCCCTTCCCCGATCCCTCTGGCTCTCTCGATCCCGCGCTGCTGGCGCCCGGTGCTGATGGCAGCCCGCTCGTGATCGACATCGGCGATGACCAGGAGTCGCAGTTCTGGGCCGGCGAGATCTACTACCTCGAGATTAGTTCGGTGGGCGGCAATGGCCGTTACAGCTTCTCGATGATTACCGACGCGCTGCCGCCCGATACGGACATGGACGGCACGTTCGATGACGTGATTGGCCAGTACAGCGAGCCGGGTGGTGAAGATCTCATCCGCTCGGAATTCGATGCTGCCCCGGAAATCGTGCTCGGTTCTACTGGTAGTGGCGACGGCCGGAACTTCCTCGCACTGCCCAACGCCGCGTTCCAGGTGCGTTCGTTTGATGTGACGCCGAGCGGCTGGGCCGTGACCCAGTTCCAAGAGCTTGGCATGATCGAGCACATCGAGGATTTTGACATCTACTTCTTCCGTGCCCCAGACACCGGCACGACCGAGATCCGTCTGGCGACGCAGCAGATCACCGACGAGTTCGTCGAGTTCCGCGATGATCTTCGCACCATCCCAAGCCCTGATGAGCAGGACACTTTTAACAAGACCTATGACAGCCCGCTGGACGGCCGGATCCGAGTGTTCAACAACGACCTCGTGCTGCTGGCCGACAACAACGACAATCCCGGCTTTGCTGGCGTTCGTTCCGAGGAACTGATCGGCACGCTTGATCTGACAGGCGCGGCGGCCGACTTCTTCTACGGCGAGAGTGGCAACGGCGAGATCGAGGGCCGCGTGTTCACTCACACGGACCCGCGCGTGGTGTTGCCCACCCAGCGTGGTGAGGTCTACTTCATCGTGGTCGAGAGCGGCCAACTCGACACGTTTACGAGCAATCCCGACTTGGTCGACTGGCGCAAGGCCCTTGGTTCGTACGAGTTGCTCATCAACAGCTCGCCGAACCTTGAGTTCGCCGATGACCACCAGGACATCAGCCCGACGTTCTTTGATTTCTACACCAACGATTCACCGCTGCCGATCGACGAGCAGGGCCAGGGCCAGATTCGCGGTGAGATTCGCACACGATCCGGCGGTGTCGATGACAACGATGCGTTCGTGGCCTTTGCTGTTGGCACAGGCATCATCAACATCACCGTGACGGCCGACAATCCGAGCGAGTTCCGCCCGCGTGTCACCATCTTTGATACGGAGGGCAACCTCCGCGTGAATCCGACGTCGGCTTCGAGCACCGCTCCAGCCGAGGTCCAGTTCCAAGCCAACAAGGGCGAACGCTACATCATCCGCGTTGATGCGAACGTCGGCGAGCAGGGGTCCTACACGATTGATGTCGATGGCTCGCCGTCGGTGGATGATTTCGCCGATCATCATCAGGCGATCGACGCGCACGAGATTGAAATCCTCGACTTCCAGGGCTTGGGTGAGGTTTCAGGAGCGATTGATGCTCCGGGCGATACCGATATCTTCCGCTTCGAGACGCCGGGCTTCGACGAATTACAGATCGACGTGGTGTCTACCAGCTTCGGTTTTGACCCGCTCGTACGTGTATTCGAGGTGAGCGAGGATCCCGCTGGCAACCAGATCTTCCTGCCGATCGCGTTTAATGACAACATCAGTGGTGGCACCGTGAACGCTCGTGTGATCTTCCCCGTCACCGGCGCCGACCGCACGTCTACGACAACCATGCGGACGTACAACGACTACTACATCGTGGTCGAGGGTGCGGATCAGCAAGGTAGCAGTGGTACCTACGACCTGACGATCACGTCGACACCGACCGATGATCACGCCGACGATGGCCAGTTTGAGTTCGCTTCGTTGCTTGCCGTCGGCGATCAGACTGGTCAGGGCGAGCGTCCGGGCCTCATCGAGACCGACGACGATACCGACCTGTTCGTCTTCACCGCACCGGGCGGCGGCGAGGCCCTGCTCTCAGCCGTCAGCAACGAGCTGAGCACGCTCCGCCCGACGATCCGTGTGTTCGATGCGGACTTCAACCCCGTCGTGAACCTCTCCTCGGGCACGGACGCCGCGGTTGTCGGACCGGACGCGGCGTTCTCCGCGGCCAGCTATCGCTTCGACGTGACGCGGGCCGCGCAGTATTATGTGCTGGTGGGTAGTGATGCGACCGGCGCTGTGACGACCGGAACGGGTTCTTACACGCTCAACGCGACCACACCGACCAACGACGATCACCCCAACGAGGGCGAGTTCGCGTTGGCCACCGAGGTCGTGTTGTCGCCCGAGACCGGGTCGGCGACGGTGAATGGCAGTATTGCCACCATCGACGATACCGACTTGTTCTTCTTCGACAGCATCGTCGACGCTTCGGCTATGCCGGAGACCCACACCGTCCGTGTGGATGCGTCCGGTGAGACGGTTACCCCCGTGCTCAGCATCTTCGATGCCGGTACCTCTCTGCTGTCCACCATCGTGGATGGCGGGGCCGGCGATCTCGCGACCGAGGACGGCATCATCGAGTTTGATATCTCGGTGTCGGGTGCTGAGGGACAGCGGTTCTTCCTGCAGGTCGAGATGGACGATTCGAGCATGTTCCCCACGGGCGCGTACTCGGTCACCGTCGAGGGCCCGATCCCCGACGTCATCCCGACGCCGGGCGACGATCACGCCAACCGCGGCCAGTTCAGCCAGGCGACGGTCATCGGCCTCGACGAGCGGACGGGCAACGGCGAGGTCACCGGTCGCATCGACCCGTCGGCCGACAGCGACCTGTTCCGCATCAACCCGAACGGCAACGGCCGTACTTTCGTGCAAGTCGTGACGCCGAACGGCTCGTTGCTGGACGTGGACCTCACCGTCTTTGAGGACTTCGGTGGTGGTACCCCAGTCCAGATCGATCGGGACACGACGGGCTTCCAAGGCGTGAATGCGGCAGTCGAGTTCGATGTCGTTAGCGCCGGCACGCCGTACTTCCTGCTTGTCAGCGGCCTGAACTCAGCCACCGGTGAGTACACCCTGCGCGTCAACACGCAGCCCGAAACGTTCTTCCTCTACTACCCAGAGGGCTTTGTCAACGACAACATCAGCGAATTCGTCTCGATCAGCAACCCGAGCCCGAGCGAGTCGGTGAGCTACACCATTCGTCTCTTCTACGAGAACCCCGATCTGGCCGACATGACACTGGTCGAGAACCAGACGCTCCAGCCAGGCAGCCGTGGTGGCGTGACCATCGCCGAGCGTGGCGGGTTCGTGTTCCCGGGTGTGGTGGCCAACGAGCCGTACTCGATCGTGATCGAGTCGACAGGCCAACTCGGTGCCACGCTCTCGCACTACGACTTCGAGGGAGCCATCGGCGAGGCCTTCACGCCGATCACGAGCGACACCTGGGCGTTCGGCCGCCTCGAGCGCAGCCCGGGCCAAGTCGAGTCGTTCCTCGTGTTCTTCAACCCCAACTCTCACGACGTGATCGTGACCCTGACCGCCAACGTCGGTGGCTCGGAAGTTCAGATCCAGCAGACCGTTGGGGCCTCCAGCCGCGGCGGCTGGGAGTTGAGCGCCTTGGGCCAGTTGCCGTTGGGTGTCTTCGGTGCCACGCTGACCAGCGAGCCAGCCGATACCACCGGGCAGCCCAGCATCGGCATCGTCGCGGCGCTGAGCCACTACGACCTGGTCGAAGGCGAGGCCTTCGGCGTGCTCGGCGACCCGACCGGCGGCTCGACCTTCAACGTCGTCCCGAGCTTTACTTCGGGCTCTGAAGTCACCGGCGAGATCGTCCTCTACAACCCGGGTGACGCTGCCGCAACCGTCACCATTACGAGTGACTACGTCACCGCCCCGCTGCCAAGCGTGCAAGTGAGCCGCATCATCAATGCCGGCCAGACCCTGGTGCTCCGTGCCAACGATCTGAGCCTGGCCGCCGATGTCACCGCCGGTGTCACCATCGAGTCCACCTTGCCGCTGGCGGGCGTGGTGCTCGAGAGCCAGAACGGCGATGCCAACGCCATCGCAACGCAGAGCACCGCCGCCTCGACCTGGTTCTTCGGTGATGCCTTCCTCAATAGCTCCGAGGCTGGCCTGACCTACTTCGAGACGCTGAGCTTCTTCAACCCCACCAGTGAGTCGATCGCCGTCGAAATCACCCTGTTCTTCAACGATGGCACGACAAGCGGCACCGTTCGCCAGGTTGGTGCGGGTAGCTTCAACAATCTGCGTCTAGACACGTTTGCTCCGATCATCGATCGCCAGATGCTGAACTTCTTCTCGATCCAAGTCAGCTCGAACCTTCCCATCATCGCATCGCTGACGCACTATGACCTCGAGCTCGACGGTGGTTGGACCAACGCCGGCGCGCCGCTTGGCCTGACCAACCCGCTGGAGCGCATCATCATCTGATGCACGCCGCATAGATTCGGTTCGTCATTCAAGAACAACACCCCCGGGATCCGGGGGTGTTGTTGTTTCCAGTTGGAGTGATCGGCGTGGCGCGGCTTAGGGCACCTGCCGGCGGACGTCCCGCACCGCGGGTGGCTCGGGTTCGTTCTCGGGCTCGCCGGTCTCGATCGGGAAGCCGGCTTCGGCCCACTCGACCACGCCGCCGCCAAACAGACGCGTCTGGTCGTATCCCAACACCAACAGCCGCTTGGTCATCGCCCGGCCCGACACCGCCCCAGGCCCCTCGGCGTAGACCACGATGCGGTCATAGGCGTTCACGCTCGAGTCGGCTTCGGACTGGAGGGCCAGGTCGGGCAGCGTGACGTGGACGGCACCAGGCAGCCTGGCGCCCTCGAAGGCGTCTCGCCGGCGCGGGTCAATGAGCAGCAGCAGGGGCTCGTCGGCCTTCTCCTGCTGCTCAAGCCACAAGAGCCGGAGTTCCGTGAGTGTGACGTTGTCGATGTCGGCGTCGGTGATGCCCCTGTCGCAGCCCGCGAGCAAACCAGTTGCCACCAGGAGACTTCCGAATGTGCGGGAAGGGGCTCTGTGACGCGTCCAGGGCATGATCACCTCAACGGCGTGGGAAATAGGGAGACTATGTATGTTTAACCCAGATTCCCGGTGTGTGGAATATGGCCCGATACCTGGACGTTACGCATCACGACTACTGTCGGGCAGCTTCTGAAGGGGGTCCCTTGCCAATCAGCCCTACGTCGATCGCAGGAGGTCTCGTCGCGATGCTCGCGATTGGGAGTTCTGTCGTATGCGCGCAGAGTGCCGGCGAGGTGTCGAGGGTGTCGCTGATCGCCGAAACGACTCGGGTGTCCCCGGGCCAAACCGTGCTGCTCGGCTTGCACTTCGACCTCGATGACAAGTGGCACATCTACTGGGACGGCCAGAACGACACGGGATTCGCGCCGACGATCGATTGGACACTGCCCGATGGCGTGAAGGCGGGCCCGATGTTGTGGCCGGCGCCCCATCGGTATGTGTCACCGGGTCAGATCCTCGACCACGTATATGAAGGTGAGCCGACTATCTTGATCCCGGTGACGATCGACGCGAGCGTCGAACCCGGGATGACACTGGAACTTGCCGGCGAGGTTGAGTGGCTCGTGTGCAAGGACCTCTGCGTGCCGGGTTTCGGTTCGGTGTCGGTCGATGTCCGGGTGGGCGGAACGGGCAACTCGTCAGCTTCAGAGCCTGCGATCCTGTCTCCGCGAGATCCCATCGGCAAGGCGGTTGCGAGACTGCCGAAGCCGGTGCTGCCCGAAGAGATGGTCGAAGGCCTGGAACTCAGGTGGTCCGATGACGCGGTGACCGTTCGATTCGAGGGTGCTTCGCAACTAGCGTTTTATCCATCGGCTGCGTCGAGTTCGCTCGTGTCGGTGCTGGCCGACGGAGAGGCGGAAGGCGACACCCTTGTGCTGCGTCTGGAACCCAAGGAACGGGATCTCTCAGAGAACACAGAACAGCGACTCGTCGGCGTGCTCGAGGTGAACACCGAAGATAGCGAGCCCCATTGGTACACGATCGACTTCGGGGCCGACGGCCTGCGGAAGCCAGCGAACACCGACGCGATCGCGCGCGTGCGCAACCGCGTCGCGCCGAAGCCCGACTCTGGGCAGTAGGACGAACCAAACACGATGCACGGCCTGTCGAGGCCCATCGGCATAAGGAGCTGAACATGACTTGGTTCAAACGCAATGGTCTGGCGATGTTGAGCACGATCGCGGCGATGTCCGCCGCCACCAGTCTATCGGTAGCGCTTGCCGCCCAGAATGGCACGTCGGGTCAGCAACAGGCCAAATTGGGTGTGACCGCGGGTGAGAAGGCCCCGATGTTCACGCTCAAGGACACAGAGGGCGAGAAGCACAGCCTCAAGGACGTCCTCGCCAAGGAAGAGACGAAGGCCGTGGTCGTCGAGTGGTTCAACCCCGGCTGTCCGTACGTGAAGAAGCATCACCAGAACGCCACGACGATGAAGGACCTGGCCAAGAAGTACGAAGAGCAGGGCGTGGTGTGGATCGCTATCAACTCTGGTGCGGCGGGCATGCAGGGCGCCGGCGTCGAGGTCAACAAGAAGGCCATCGAAGACTTCAAGATCAAGTACCCGGTGCTCATGGACATGGACGGCAAGGTCGGCCGCGCGTATGGCGCCAAGCGCACCCCCGAGATGTACGTCATCGCGAAGGACGGCACCGTGGTCTACCACGGCGCGATCGATAGCGACCGCAGCCCGCGCAACATGGGCGAGATCAACTACGTCAAGGATGCCCTCGATGCCCACTTAGCCGGCGAGACCATCGCCACCAACCGCACTCAGGCCTACGGCTGCACGGTGAAGTACCGCAACTGATCCGATTCGCATTCAGCAGTTCCTCGGGCTGGCGGTGAAACGTTCGCCCGGGCTTGGCTTCAGGCCACCCTCGCCGGGGCCCGATCTACTATCAGACATGGCCCAGATCCTCCCCTTCGCTTCGACCGCGTTCGACCTGCTGCTAGTAGTGGTGGGGTTCGGCTTCATCATCGTGGTCCACGAGCTCGGCCACTTCGTGGCGGCCCGCTGGGCCGGTATTCGGGTGTTCGCCTTCGCCGTGGGCTTTGGGCCGGCGGTATTCAGTTTTCGCAAGGGGCTCGGCTGGAGGAGAGGCAGCAGCGAGCGGGAGTATCGGACGCTGTTGTCCGACCGCGACATCAGCATCCACGACCTGCCGCCCGCCGACATCAGCCCGACGGAGTATCGCCTGAACTGGCTGCCGCTGGGCGGCTACGTCAAGATGCTGGGTCAGGAAGATGCCAACCCCGGTGCCAGGAGCCACGCACCGGATAGCTACCAGAGGTGCCACCCCGCCAAACGGCTGGTGGTCATCTCGGCAGGTGTCGTCGCCAATGTCGTGCTCGCGGCGATCGTCTTCATGCTGGTCTTCATGGTGGGGCTGCGCACCGAGCCGCCGCGCCTTGGCGTGGTTGCTTCCGGCGGTCCGGCCGCGACTGCGCTGCCCCAGGATCCCTCGATCGTCGACGCCGGGCTCAGATCGGGCGATCACGTGCTGCGCATCAACGGCCGCGAGGCGCGCAGCTTCAACGATCTCATGCTCGCGTCGGCCATGGCCAAGCCGGGCAACCCGATCGATGTGCTCGTGCGGCGCGATGGCTTCGACACACCGCTGGCCTTCGAGGTCGTACCGCAAGAGTCCGAAGCCACGGGTTTGCAGGGCATCGGCGTCGCGCCAGCGCAATCAACCCAGCTCTGGGATGATGGTGGCGACGTCGACGGCTACGCGCAGGTGATGCGCCAGATCGGTCTCGAGGGCATCCCACCGGCCTCTACGCTCCAGTCGATCCGCGTGGGAGATGATGTGCCGCAGCGCATCGATGACTCTGGCTCTCTGGCCGTGGTTTTCGGTGAATCGCTGGGCCAGCGGGTAACGCTCACGTTCGACCTCGGTGGAGCAACTCATCAGGCTACGCTCACGCCTCGGCCGCAGTTGCAGCAATCAATGGTGCTAATGCCGTCGGGTTCAACGACGCCTCAGACGCACCTGCTCGGGTTCATGCCCGCGATGACCGTGGGCACGCTCGAGCCGGAAGCCCGGGGCTACAAGCAAGGATTGAGAACAGGAGACCTGTTCGCCAGACTCGGCTCGCTCGAGTACCCGAGCGTTGCGAGCGGTATCGCCGAGATCCGCCGGCACGCGGGTGACACGATGCCGATCGTCGTTCTGCGAGATGGAGAGTCGGTTGAGCTCTCTGTAAGCGTGACGCGTGACGGCACCATCGGGTTCTATCCCGACCAAGACCTCGGCAGCACCATCCTCGCGCTACCGCCGAACGGGGCCGAGTTCGGCGAGCCGGTTGTCGACCGTCCGGGCGTGCGCGTTGTTACCATCGCCGGGCATCCGGTCTCCAACTTTACCGAAATCCGGTCGGCGTTGATCGATGCGACCGAGGGCGCGCTCGTCGCCAAAGAAGGCACCGAACTCGTGCTCAAGCTGCGATTGCCCACAGCCCAAGGCGTCGATGGCGAGGTAGTCGAACGGACCATCAGACTTTCCAACACCGAAGTTGTTGCGCTCCACGATCTCGGCTACGGCCCGCCGGCGGGCCTCCTCAGCGTGTTCCGCCCAGCCGAGTTCACGCTAAAGGCTGACGGGCCGATCGATGCCGTCCGGGTCGGTCTGGCCGAGACGCATCGCGTGATGATGATGACCTACCTCACGTTCGCTCGTCTAGTCCAGGGCAGCGTGAAGGTCGAGCACCTCAAGGGACCTGTCGGCATCGCCCATCTGGGCACGCGCGTGGCCGACAGGGGTTTCATCTGGCTGTTGTTCTTTATGGCGCTCATCAGCGTGAACCTCGCCGTTGTGAACTTCCTGCCATTGCCCATCGTCGACGGCGGACAGTTCCTGTTCATCGTCTTCGAGTGGATCCGTGGCAAGCCCGTGCCCGAAGCCGTTCAGAGCATCGCGACCGTCGCCGGACTGCTGCTCATCGGGGCGGCCTTCCTGGTGGTCACTTTTAACGACATCCGCAACGTGTTCACCGGGCTCTGACCGGTGGAGAGCGTGCTCGGCCTCCTGCTCCTGCTGGCCATCGGGGCGATGCTGTACTGGCTCATGCTTGTGGTGCTCACCGCGCGCACGCTGACGCATCCACCACGCCAGACGTACGCCAGCGCCGTCTCTCGCGGGCAGTTCGGCGACCCAAGCGAACTCGACGAACCTCGAGATTTCGAGACTTGGATCATCGACAGCCAGGGGCGGCCCCTCTCGGTGTGGGACGTGCGCGGCGACGCGCAGGATGGTCCCGTAGCGATCGTGACTCACGGCTGGGCTAGCGGCAAGGTGAACTCGATCCGTCGGTTGCCGTTGTTGGCGGGGCTGTGCTCGCGCGTTGTGTTCTGGGACATGCCCGGACACGGCGAGAGCGGCGGCCGCTGCACGCTGGGCGTGCAGGAGACCGACGACCTACTGGCGATCATCGAGCGTGTTGGTGTTGATCGCCCCATCGTGCTTTGCGGCTCGTCGATGGGCTCGGGTGTGTCGATCTCGGCCGGCGCGCGAGCGTCGGGGGTTGCTCAGGTCATCGTCGAAGCGCCGTATCGCCGAGCGCCAACGCCCGCGCGGAACGTCATGGGATTCAAACGGGCACCCGTCCGGTTCGTGCTCCGGCCGGCGCTGGCATATGTCGGTCTTGCCGCGTCCGGCCGGTGGACGGGGCCGGACCTGTCGCGTGGCCAGGACAGGCCCTTCGATCGCGAGATACTGGCGACCAAGCTCGACTGCCCACTGCTGGTGCTGCACGGAGACGCCGATCTGACCTGCCCGATCGAGGACGGCCGGGCGATCGCCCAAGCGAGCCCCCAGGGCCGATTCGTCGAAGTTCCGGGCGGAACCCACCAGAACCTGTGGAAGGACGAGGCTTGCCGTGCGATCATGGTGCGTGAGTACACCAACGTCATCACCGCTCTCGTCGGATCCTGACCTTCTGAGCCATCTGGTGGGCGTGCTCGACCTGACCACGCTCGAAGGCACCGACACCGCAGAACGCGTGCGCGAGTTGTGCGCCAGGGGACTCGACCCCCTCGGTGACAATTCGGCGGTGGTGGGAGCGATTTGTGTGTATCCGACGATGGTTCCCATTGCTGCAGAGGCGCTGGCGGGGTCATCGGTCGGCCTTGCGTCAGTCGCCGGCGCGTTCCCGAGCGGGATGAGCCCGCTGCATCTGCGCGCGACCGAGGCGGCCTGGGCGGTCGAGCAGGGCGCGACCGAGATCGACATGGTCATCAGCCGGGGAGAATTCCTGGCGGGTCGGGTCGATCGTGTGGCCGAAGAAGTGCGCGAGATCCGGGCTGCGTGCGGCGGTGCATCTCTGAAGGTCATCCTGGAAACGGGCGAACTCAGTACGGAGGCCAACATCCGCGCCGCCAGTGAGTTGGTCGTGCCCCTGCTCGGTGATGGTGACTTCATCAAGACCAGTACTGGCAAGGTGCAGCCCGCGGCCACACTCGAAGCCACCCGCGTCATGCTGAATGTGCTGGCTGAGTGCTGGCGGAGCGGCGGGCCAAAGGTCGGGCTCAAACCGGCGGGTGGCGTGCGGACGGCCCAGGATGCGATCGCGTATTGGTCTCAGGCGAGCGAGATCATGGCCGGTCACGCTGGTTGGAGTGCGCCGGACCCTGCGTGCTTCCGCATCGGTGCGTCGAGCCTACTGGCCTCGCTGGCCGAGGCGATCGCTCAGGGGCCGAGATAGCGTTCGATCAGATCTCGCCAGCCGGCGCTGGTCGTCTCGGCCAGGATGGCACGGTTGATCGATTCGCGCAACTCGCTCCCTTGGGACAGGGCCATTCCGTAACTCTGCGGGGCGAAGGTCGCTTCAAGGACGCGCAAGTCCGAGCGGTCGCGCAGCAGCGACTGCAACACGGGAGCGTCGTACACGACGGCATCGGTCTCGCCCTCGGCGAGCAAGCGGAGCGCTTCCTCGATGGTTGCGACTTCGTTGGACCGAATGCCAGCGTTGTCGAGGTACGCTACTGCCGAAGTGGCCTCGGGCACGGCTACCCGGACGCTTGGCAAGTCCTCGGGACCTCGCACTTTGTTGTCGAGAGCGCCAACCGTGATCGCGCTCGCGATGCCGCCGGTGAAGGCGGCGATGATGATGATGCTCGTGAACATCCACACCAGCGCGATGACGCGACCGGGGAGGGTGACAGGCGCCTTGTCGCCATAGCCGACGGTAGTCATCGTTACCGCGCTCCACCAGAAGCCGTCGCCTAGGCCCCTGATGCCTTTGGGGAATTGTTCGGCGTTCTTCTTGCGCTCGAAGAACCACATGAGCATGCCGCTGATCAGGAGCACGAGCGCCAGTGCGCCGATTGCCTGTAAGAAGGCAAGGCTCAGCATCCCCTTAACGATGGCGACGAGACCCGAGCCTGCCGCATTTTCGCTGTTGACGGCGATGCCAAGCCCGGACTGGAAGTAGGCGTGTGTAAAGTCGAGCGTGTCTTCGCGCTCGCGCGAGATCGTGAGTGCGGCGATCGCCACGTCGGCCTCGCCGTCGCGTACGCCCTCCAGCGCTCCCTTGAGCGTCGTGACATTCCATTCGGTTCCTACACCGAGCCGGTTGGCCACTTGGTTCCAAAGTTCGATGTCGATGCCCGAGAGTTCTCCACCGTCGTCCTGGATGACAAACGGTGGAGTCACAGTCGTGGTAATGCGCAGGGTTCGCGGGGCCTCGGTCTGCTCGTCTTGCGCGAGAGCGCAAGAGCAAAGCACGCTCAGGGCCAGCACGGCGACAACGTAGAAGCGGGTCATGCTCGCACGGTACGGTGTGCCCAAGGAAGAAGCCAGTTTTTGGCGTCCGCCTCTGGGATCAACCCTCGCCGCGAGGGGCTACCACGACGCGGCGGCGGAGGTCTGGCACCATGATGCCGCCGGGCTCCTCGACCGTGATGGCGAAGAGTGCCACGCGGCCAATGTCAAGCGCAGGATCGATCGGCACGATCACTTCGCCCTGGGCTGTCGCGTTGAAGACACCGCCGCTGACCTTCTGCTCCATGCCGCGTTCATCGATGACCCACACCTGGTACTGCTCCTTGGCGGGGTCGTTGACCTCGAGGCCGACGAACCGCAGGTAGCCCTGCTCGAGTTCGTCGTTCCAGACGACGTCGCCGGTCACGTCCTGCTGGATCGCGGGATTGTCCGGTAGATCGAAAGGGCTCCAAGCCAGCCGCACGGTGCCCGGCACCTCGAGCAGCTTCTGCCGATTGGCCGCGAGTGTGGCGGGGTCGACGGGTTCCTCGTATCGAGCGATTCGCAACTCGGCCTCGCGCAGGTCCCCTGTCGCGGCGGCGAGCCGTTCGGCCAGTTGCAACCGCTCCTCGTCGGCGGCGGCGAGCGCCTGTTGGGCCTCGTCGAGTTCGCCGGTACGGTCGTTGAGTTGCTCTCGAAGGTCAGCCAAGAAGGTCTGGTTCTGCTGAGCTTGCTGCCTTGCACTGGCTAACTGTGTCTCGAGCTCGGAGATTCGCGAGTTCTTGCCCTCGAGGTGGACCGTCAGCACGGCCAGACCGATGCCCGCACCGACCATCAACACCGCCGCGATGCCCAGTAGCGCCCACGGCGTCTTGCGGTTGGGCATCTGGATCGGTCCGCTGCTCGCGGCGGATCCACGGATTGACTCACTCTTGCGATCGCTCATTGCAGCCTGCCCCTGGGCCTCAAGGGTTGCCGCCAGCGAATCGGGCATGCGCGAGTCGTCGATCATGCTCGCGAGTACCAAGGCCTCAGCCACTTCGTCCTCGGTGGGACGATCAAAAGCTGTGTCTTGTTGTGGCCGCTGTGCGCTCATGTCGCGGCCCCCCGTGTTGCCGTCGGCCCGTGTGCTGATCCGCTGGGTTGTTCGTGCTCCCCGGCCTGTACCTCCTCACGAATTCTCGCCAATCCACGACGGATGTGGCTCTTGACCGTCCCCAGCGGTACGCCGGTGGCGACGGAGATCTCTTCGTGGGTGTGGCCAGAAACGATGAACAAACGCAGGACCATTCTTTGGGGTTGTGGTAAATTCTCGAGGGCCCGGGCGGCTTTTCGGACATCCTCAGCTTCACTTGACAAACCTGGAGCACGGCGCGTGTCGACCTGGCTGTCTAGTTGGTCGGTCTCGATGGCCGACTCCTGTGTCGTCCCAAGTTTCCGCAAGCGGTCTACCACTCGACGCCGGGCGATGACGGCGATGAAGGCCTTTTCGCTGCCCTTGGCCGGGTCGTAGCGGTGGGCGTCCTTCCATATCGATGCGAAGACGTCCTGGACCACCTCCTCGGCGTCGCCCTGCTGCTGGCTGCTGGGGAAGCGGGCCCGCACAATGCTCCAAACGAACCCGCCATAGGCGTTGATCAGTGGACGGACGGCGGAGGCATCGCCCCGGCCAACGCGTGCGAGTAGCGGCTCGTGCTCACCCCTGGCGAGGGAATCAACAGATTGGTGGAGCAGGCGCCGGCCAAGCATCGAGGAAAGTGTACCACGATGCCCGCAAATTTTCGCGCGAGACCCGCATCGCGCCAGCCAGCCGGCACGAAGTTGAAGTAGCAGGAAGCGAAGAGAGTCGCCCCAACAAGATGGGGAGCTTCGAGACGCATCTCGCGCGCCCTTGCCAGGAGTTCCGACGGCCGCCGGCCTTGCGTCTGCCGCTCCAGAGGGCTCGATCGCGATCATCCCCGCGCCGGGCTTGTTGGCTCTGATCGACCTCAGCGTCGCTTTCGCTGCTTGCCGCCACTAACACAGAATCAGGCTATCCGTGACAGCGTGCGTCCTCTGCCTCTGTGGTGCTTGTCAATCGGTCTTTGATGGTTCTGTCATCGTGCGGTGGTTAGGATTGGTTCGGCAGGATCGATCTGAGCTGCTTGGGGGGTAGGTGTGCCCGTTTTGTGTACATCGATTTGCGCTCTCGGCGTTCGGATGCCGTATCTCTGGATCAAGAACAGGCGCCGTGGGTGCCGGGCCGCGTGGCCGTAGAGGCCATCGGACGTACAAGCTCGATCTTATGTTTTGCACGAGGATCTCAGGAATGTCTCCACGAACGCCAGCGATGCTGCTCTGCCTTACTCTCCTTGCCGCGGCGGGCTCATCGATCGTCTCTTGCCGCCAGAACGGTGGGATGGCGAGCGACGAGGGCGGCGTCGTGGCCCCGACGCTCTACGACGGCTTCGGGGGTTACCACCGTTCTGTCAGCACCGAGTCCGCCGAAGCGCAGCAGTGGTTTGACCAGGGCCTGCAATTGCTCTACGGCTTCAACCACGATGAGGCCATCCGTAGCTTCCAGCATGCCGCGAAGATCGACCCGAACCTCGGCATGGCGCACTGGGGCGAGGCGTACGCGCTGGGGCTGCATATCAACAACCCGGAGATGGGTCAGGAGCAGAGCGAGAAGGCTCACGCGGCCGCGCAGCGAGCCGTGGCGAAGATCGAGAACGCCTCGCCGATCGAGGCGGCATTGATCCGCGCGGTTGCCGAGCGTTACGCGATGCCGGTGCCCGAGGAGCGTACCTATCTGGACGAGGCATATGCCGCCGAGATGGAGCGGGTCTGGGAGCAGTACCCCGACGATGCCGACGTGGGCGCGCTCTTCGCCGAGAGCCTCATGAACCTCCAGCCCTGGGATCTATGGACGAAGCAGGGCGAGCCCAAGGGTCGGACGCTTGAGGTGGTTGCGACGCTCGAGCGTGTGCTGGAGATCGACCCGAATCACCCCGGTGCCAACCACTTCTACATCCATACCGTCGAGGCCTCGAACGAGCCCGAACGCGGTGTCGCTTCGGCCGACCGGCTGCGTACGCTCGTGCCCGGCAGCGGGCACCTTGTGCACATGCCCGCGCATATCTACGCCCGGGTCGGCCGTTGGGCCGAGGCCAGTGACGCAAACGTCAACGCCATCAAGGCAGATCGTCTGTATTTCGAGAAGGCGCCGGCCCCCGATTTCTACGCCCTCTACTTCATCCACAACATTCACTTCTTGGCTTGGAGTGCGATGATGGAGGGCCGCTACGAGACCGCCATGGCTTCGGCCCGCGAACTCGAGCGCGACATCCCGCAGAGCTTCCTGAAGGAGTACACCTTCATCGCCGACGGCTTCATGCCCGTGACCTACCACGCGATGATCCGTTTTGGCAAGTGGGACGACATCCTAAAGGAGAAGAAGCCAGAGGACTATCGCCGGTTGAGTCTGTCGCTATGGCACTACGCCCGCGGCATCGCGTTGGCCAATACCGACCGGGTCAGCGAAGCACGCGAAGAACTCGAAGCGTTCGAGGACGCCGCTGCCACCGTGCCCGAGGATTGGGTCGTGGGCAATAGCGCTGCCAACGACGTGCTGGCCGTCGCACGGCACATGCTCAGGGGCGAGATCGCGTTCAAGGCCGGTAACCCTGATGAGGCGTTCGAGTTGCTCCGCCGCGGCGTGGAACTTGAAGAGCAACTCAACTACGACGAGCCGCCGGACTGGATGCAGCCGGTCCGCCACGCTCTCGGTGCCCTGCTCATGGCCGAAGGCCTGCACGAGGAGGCCAAGGCCGTGTATCTCGCGGATCTCCAGAAGTACCCAGAAAATGGCTGGGCTCTGCTGGGCTTGAGCAAGGCAATGGAAGCCGTTGGCGAGGACACGAGCGAGGTCGATGCCCGCCGCGCCCGCGTCTGGGCCCGCGCCGACGTGACACCCGTGGCCTCGTGCTACTGCCATCCCGAAGCCGAGTGATTCACCGCTACAGTGCTCGATGGACGAGCCCGCCGCGAACAGGCCCACCATCGCCCAGCGCCTCGCAGCCGACCGCACACGTCTGGCCAACGAACGGACGCTCCTGGCGTACGTGCGCACGGCGTTGGGCATGCTGGTGGTGGGAGGGTCGCTGCTGAAATTCTTCGACGGCGGGCTGACGAACACGTTGGGGGCGGTGTTCCTCGTCGCCGGCGCGGCGATCGCATGCCTGGGATTCTACAGGGCCGTGCGGACGCAGCGAGCGATCAAGCGACTCATGGATGGCTAGTTGTCAGATTTCTGGGCATACATGCTGCAGGGTGCCGAAAAATGTCTGCCGTGGTTCAAGGAGGTTGCCATGCATCGCAAAGCTTCGAGACGCGTCCTCACTGTGTTTGCGGGTTTGGTCTGCACGCTCGCCTTGACGGGCTGCAAACCGGATATCCCGCTCATTCCATTTGTGAAGGGTGATACCTACCCAGCAACGACGAGCGTGCGAGCCAGCGACGCGGTGTTCTTCGACGGATCTACGAGCATGCTGATCAGCCCCGACTAGTCGAACCCGACATTGAACGCGCTCTGGCAGCCGAGTGTGGTTGTTGGACAAGAAAACACGACGCCGGATCCCTCAAGGAGCGAGCGGCGTCGTGTCTATAGGAAGATCTCAATGAACTGTGTGGCAGCCGGCCGCTAGCACCCGGTCGCGAAGGCGTTCTGGTACGCCAAGAAGTCGAAGATATCGAATACGCCGTCGCCGTTGAAGTCGGCTGGCTCCAGCCCGCGCACGAACATGTTCTGGAAGGTCAGGAAGTCGAAGATCGTCAGCCGCCCGTCTTCGTCGAGGTCGGCGTTGCACAGCACGATCGTCAGGCCTCGGTCGGCGGTGATCGCGCTCTCGGGGCTGTCCTCGCCCACGGTGAGCAGCAATTCTCCGAGCGGGATGCCGCGCGGCACGGGCAGGTCGAACGTTGCCGTGCCTTCGCCGTCGGTGGACACGCCGGGCAGGGGGATCATCTCTGGCCCGAGGAAGCACTTGAGGCCGACCTGCGGGGGCATGTCTTCCACGCGGATCTGGATGACCTCTCCAGGCATTGCGCGCCGCGGGCCGAAGAGTAACGGGAACGGCAGGTTCGGGAACGTCATGGTTACCGGCTCGCGCGGGCCGATGTCCATCAGCTCGCCACCGGCTCCGTCGAGCATGCCGATCTGGAATCGCAAGCCCCTGGGGAATGCCATGCCTCGGCCGCCCGCGCCCACGTCGGAGATGAGCAGGCTGTCGAGCGTCATGATCGCCTCGCTGGCGATGGCCAGCACGGGCTCGCCCCGGAAGTCGGGCGTCGGGTCGCACACGAAGCGGTTGATGGGCGTGAAGGTCGCGATCGCCTGTCCGGGCAGCAACTCGATCGACGCCCACGCGACGCCCGCCACCGAGCGGTACAGGCTCAACAAGGGCCGACCCGCCGGGTCCAGTTGCATCTCGATCGCGAAGTCGGCGCCATCGAATTCCATGCCCCGGGCCAATTGGCCCATGGGCGAGCCTGTGTCGGGATTGTTGTCGGTATCGAGCGCCAGAAAAGCCTGCATCCGGTCGCCGCGCTCGTACGGTGCGGCGTTGGCGAAGCAAAACATGATCTCTCCGGTCAACCGAGCGTTGTCGACGGCGACGGCCTTGATCACGTCCAGGTGCTCCATCTGCCGTCCAACGTCACCAGCGTCGTCGATGGCGTGATCGCTCAGGCCCACCTCGATGCCGATGGGTGGGTCGAGCGACGCCAGGTTGGCGGTCAGATACGCCCGAGCGGTATTGGCTTCGCCGGCGGTCAACGTCGCGCCGCTGCCGCCGCTCTGCATCAGCCCGCTGGCGGTGTGGCCCAGACTCAGCACGTGGCCCACCTCGTGCGCCAGCGATCGCTCGTCGCGCTGGCACAGGTTGTCGGGGTCGGCCATGATGAGGTACGGGAAGGCGATGGAGCCCTGGATGGCAACGCCGCGGGCCACGCTGGTGCCAGCGCCATTGACCAGGCGGTCGGCGCTGATGGCCACGATGCCCTTGGGGATCGCTGCCCACGCCGCATCGGCATCGATCATCGCCTGTGCCCACTCGGCTGTCGGCCACACCCCCGACACCACGTCGATGTCACCCGGCGTGCCGACCGATGTGTCCGCGTCGGCCATGGTAATGTACGAGCCCATCAGGTCACCCCACGCGAGAGCGCCCGAACGCAGGTTGATCTTGGCCTGGGGGATCCACACGCAGTTGGTCGCCCGCTCGTGGCGGCGCCACAGCATGTCCTTGAAGGTCGACTCACAGGCCAGCGCGGGACTGTCCACGCTTGGCGAGCCGACGATGCCCGTCCACTTCATCGATACGTTGAGACCGCTCGCGGTGCCGGCCACCACCAGCGGGTGGGCCGTCGGGCATGATCGGTCGCAATAAAAACCGGCCGCACACTGGCCATGGGCCATGCCTGCAATGCCCATCAGGGCCATCGCGCCAAGTGCACCACCCCGGTTCATCATCATTCCATTCACGGCGAATCCCTCCACGTAACAACGCCCGGGTCTCCGCAACAAGCGGCCCGGTCCGGGCGTCCGGTTCAACACATTCGAGCTCACTCCGCAGCCGAGTCAGGCTGGAGCGTTTCGTGAGCGTAATCGGCGCGTGCTACTCACGCGCGATACTCCAGAATCACAAAATTGGGTAGTGTGCGCAAGGCCGGAAGCCATGCGTGTTACACGCCACGGTCGTTACCACCCAGGCCATCGAGTTCATCCCCGTACCGCTCGCGCAACGGCTCGACCACTTCCTTAAGGAATCGTTCGGTCTGCTCAACGCTCCGGCCGACGTACTTCATTGGGTCGAGCAACTGATCCTCGGTCAGCAGGTGGTGCACGGCCGCGAACGCTTCGTCGTGGCGAAGGCGTTCGATGAGGTCGTTGTCCAGGCCCTCTTGCTTCACCTTCATGCCTGCTGCCTGCGAGTGCACGCGGATCTTCTCGTGCAACTCTTGCCGATCCCCGCCGGCCTTGACGGCCTCCATCAGGATGTTCTCGGTTGCCAGGAAGGGCAGCTCGGCCATCAGGTTCTTGCGCACCATGGCTTCGTGGACAACCAATCCCGATGCCACTTGATGCATGAGGTCGAGTGCGCCGTCGAGTGCGAGGAAGGACTCCGGTAGGCTCAACCGGCGGTTGCTGCTGTCGTCGAGCGTGCGCTCTAGCCACTGTGTCGCGGCGGTGTCGTAGGCGTTGCCAACCAGGTTCATCACGAAGCGGGTGAGCCCGCAGATCCGCTCGCACTTCATCGGGTTGCGCTTGTAGGGCATGGCCGACGAGCCGATCTGCTTTGCGCCGAAGGGCTCGTCGATCTCCTTGCGGTTGCTCAACAGGCGGACATCGGTGGCGATCTTGTGGAGGACAGACGCGAGGTTGGCAAGATCGGCAAGCACGTAGCTGTCGACGAACCTCGGGTATGTTTGGCCCATGAGCCCGTGAGTGCGACGATCATGCCCGCCAGACGCCAGATTGGCTACCACCAGTCGCTCGAATTCATCGACCACTGAGTGATCATTCCGGAACAATGCGAGAAAGGACGCCTGTGTTCCGGTGGCTCCGCGCATACCGCGAAACCGGATAAAGCCGCGCTCGCGGAGCAGCCGAACTCGGTATTCCAGCACTTCCAGATCGTGTGCCCAAACTGCACAACGCCGGCCAACTGTTACGGGTTGTGCAGATTGGTAGTGAGTAAACCCAAGTGTGGGCATTGAGGCGAATCGTGCGGCTTGTTCACAGAAGGCGAGGATAACTCGCGCGATCTTTGGAAGAAGTGTTGCAGTGGATCGATCCAGCGTGATCAAATCGGCATTGCATACTACATCCTGGCTCGTACACCCAAGATGGATAATCCCCTTCGACTTGGGGCATTGCTCACCGAGGCAGTGCACATGCGCCATCACGTCGTGTCGCAGGTCGCGCTCGATCTCGCCTGCCCGGGCGATCTCCTCGTCGGTGATGCCGCGTTCCACGACCGCACGCAACTCGTCGAGCTGGTCCTGTGACACCAGCGGTGTGTCCCAGCCCTTGGTCACCTCATGCTGGGCTTCCGCCACCGCCAGCCAGATCCGCCGCCAGGTGTTGAACTTGTGCCTGGGGCTCCAGATTCGCAGCATCTCGGGCGATGCGTTGCGGCTGGCGAGGGGCGAGGTGTACGTGTCGTTGGGGTTGGTCGTCATGCACGCGATGATATTCGCGCCGGCACAAAAACCCGAGCGTTCACGTGCTCCGAATCGCTGCCGCGTCCATCTTCCGTTGCTCCGCTCTGGCGTATTGCGTGCGGATCACAGGGAGCAGACATCCGAAGATCAGTGACGCCGTGACCCCGGGCAGCAGGAACACGAACCAGACGTGCCATGGCTGGCCCATCACCAGCGCCACCAGCCCGGTGAGCGCGAGCCCGACGCCGATCACGAGGCCCAAGCCGAAGATGCCCAGCACCAAGCCCTTGGCCTTGCCCATCGCCGCCAGCGGCCCGCCAAGCCCGCCGCCGATGCCGCCGAAACCGGCCCCCAGCCCCACGCCGATCGCCACGCCCACCATGCCAGCCGTCTGCTCTGTGAACCACGGGTCCATCACGACACCCCCTTTTCTTGTTTCGTTCGTTCCTTGGCCGCGTCCAGCACCTTCCGGGCGCCGGTCGCCGTCAACTCACCGCGCTGCACCATCTCCGCCAATGTCTCGGCCAGCGGGTCGCGAGGCCGGTTCTCCACCGCCGCTCGCAGCCGCTCGATCAATCCATCCAGCCGCCCCCGGATGGTCGGGTAGCTCACGCCGTACTTCTTGGCGAGGTCCTTCAGCGAACCCGAGCAAAGCACAAACTCAACGATGAGCGAGAGATCTTCGGCACTGAGCTCGGCGAGTGGGGATTGGATTGAATTTGTTGAATCCATCTTCAATATTATAGAAATAATTTGAGATAAATCAAGATCATAATCAATAAAATGCAAATTTTCTTAGATATTGAGACTGCGACGGTCTAGCCCATATTGGCGCAATGAACTCAGGGCCGTGGGCACGGCCATCACCATGGGCATCGCTGGATATCTGGTGGCTCGGTGGTTGGGCTGACTGGAACCCGACACTCCTGTCGGACTCGTCGATCACGCCACGGTTGGGGCTCCTGGCCAGAGCAGCGCGAATACGAGGCCGGTTAGCAGCCCGTACACCACGCCGTCAACGAAGTCCATGACCTTGGCGCGCAGCGGCTTGGTGAACCAGATCTCGCCCAGGATGCCGCCGGCTGTATGCGCGAGCACGCCCACGATAGCGGTGAACGCGAAGACGTCGGCGAACGCCGCACCGGGCGCGAAGGCGACGCTGGCGAGATAGCCAATCACTGCAGAGACGATGAGGAACATCGTGAACGTTGCGGCCAGGTTCTTGGGCATGCTGACCTCGCTGGGCCAAACGCGCAGCAGGCCCCACGGCCCGGCTTTGTAGCGGGTCACGGCCTCAGGGTTCTTCATGTCCGCGTGTTCGCACTTGGGGAACATGTACTGGCCCGGCCCGAGGTTCTGCTCCTTGATGATCGCAAAGAGCGCGTCTTCGTTTGGAAGGTACTTCACGTCGGGCTTGTGGTGCGGCGAGAGCGCCCAGGCCACGAAACTCGCGAAGAACAGCACGACGCCGCACAGCAGGATGGGCAACCACAGCGAGAGGAACAGTTCCATGATGTCATCCTCCACCCGCGGCCGATGACCCCCCGTGAGCCCCCAGCGCCGCCGGCGATCGCGGGCCAACCCGGCCCGTCCAATACCCGAATGCTAGCACCTCGGGCGTTGGTTGGCCCTATCATAAAGCTCGTTCAGCAACTTCGCATCGTGGAGCCCAGCACCGTGACCACCATGACCGCCAAGCCATCTTCCGCAAGCCGCGACATCGCTTCGATCCTCGGCTCCGACGCCGACAGCCTGCTGGGCTACTCAGCCACCGGGTTTGACAAGAGCAGCCTCTACCTGCCCGGGCCCGATTTCATCGATCGCGTCGTTGCCCAAGGCGACCGTCCGGTGCCCGTGCTACGGAACTTCCAGACGATGTTGAATCACGGGCGTCTGGGCGGCACTGGCTATGTCAGCATCCTGCCCGTCGACCAGGGCGTAGAGCACTCTGCCGGGGCGAGTTTCGCGCCAAACCCCGAGTACTTTGATCCCGAGAACATCGTCAAACTCGCCATCGAGGGGGGCTGTAACGCGGTTGCCTCGACGTACGGCGTGCTCGGCGCGGTCGCCCGCAAGTACGCCCACAAGATACCGTTTCTGGTCAAGTTCAATCACAACGAGCTGTTGACCTATCCCAACATCCACAGCCAGACGCTCTACGGCACCGTCCAGCAGTGCTACGAGATGGGTGCCATCGCCGTGGGCGCGACAATCTACTTTGGTAGCGACAACTCGCGTGAGCAGATCCAGTACGTCAGCGAGATGTTCGCCCACGCTCATGCGCTCGGTATGGTTACCGTGCTGTGGTGTTACACCCGCAACGATGCGTTCAAGTCCACCGGCCCCGACGGCAAGAAGACCGACTATCACGACGCCGCCGACCTTACAGGTCAGGCTAACCACTTGGGTGCGACAATCCAGGCCGACATCGTGAAGCAGAAGCTCGCGACAAAGAATGGCGGCTACGCTGCGCTGAACACCGGTGACTCCAGCTATGGCAAGTTCAACACCAAGATCTACACCACCCTGGCGGGTGGCGACGAGAGTGGCCAGGGTGGCCATCCCATCGAACTCGTCCGCTACCAACTCGCCAACTGCTATATGGGCCGTGTTCCGTTGATCAACTCCGGTGGTGAGAGCAAGGGCGAGAGCGACCTTCAGGATGCCGTCCGTACCGCCGTTGTGAACAAGCGCGCTGGCGGCATGGGCCTGATCTCGGGCCGCAAGGCCTTCCAGCGCCCAATGAAGGATGGCGTTGATCTGCTTCACGCTATCCAGGACGTGTACCTCGACGGCAGCGTCACGATCGCCTGATCGGGACCGCATGAAACGCGCAATCCAGGTCATCCTTGTCGTCTCGGTTCTGGTCGCCGTGGCATTCGCGGGCGCATGGGGGCTGGCGACCTGGTTCCTAGGACCCTACATCCTCTGGGCACCGGAGGGCATCCATGTCAGCGCCGAGTCACCCGCCGCGGTAGCGGTGGGCGATCAGATCGAGATGACCGTCCGTGTGCGCAACGACGGCCCGGAGGACCGAACGCTCTCTGCAATAACCATCGAGATGGGCTTCATCAAGGGCTTTTCGGTTGATGGTGTCGAGCCGCCGTTCGTGAGCAGCAAACCGGCGACCGACCATCGCGTCTATCGCTTTGACCAACTCGTGCCCGCTGGCGAGGTGACCGCCATCCGCTTCTCGCTGCGGGCCATCGGCGACGGTGTCCGGGAGGGTGAAGCCGTGCGAGAGGGGCGTGTGGAGGTCCAATTCGAGGGCGAGAGTCGCATTAGTTCGACGACGGTCTCGACGGCCGTCAGCGAGCGGTAGACCCAGAGCCGACAGGCTCGGGTATCCCGAGAACTCTGGCGATTCCTTTGGCCGCCTGTCGATGCTACAACAGGGTCTGGCGTGGGAGTCACGCCGGTGTTGCACGGGTCTACCGAGGGAGCGACGAGTTGAGCCTGTTCCAGCGATTCATGCGAGTTCTGACCCACCCCCAGCACGCCGGCGAGCCCCTGCCTCAGAAGAAAGCCAAGGCTCGCAAGGCCGCCGGCCCGGTTTCAACGCCCAAGGCCGTCCCCGAAATGAAGGTCGCCGGGAGGCCCCAGGCCCCGGCTGCGGGTACTGCCATGCGTCCGGCTTCCGATGCCTCTGGCTCGGTCGCCGTAGCCGACAAACCCAAGATCCCAGATACACCGAGCCGGCCGGTTGAGGTGTTTGCGCCCAACCGTCCCGACCACGACGAGCCAGACGAAGCCCTCGGTGTGGGCTCGCTCGTGGACGACATGGATGACTCGAGCCTCGGACTGATCCATCCCGAGCCCAAGGTCGAGCCGAAGGCCCAGGCTCTCGAGAGGGCGGTCGAGCCCGAGCCGCCGACCGGGCCGGAGATCGGCGAGGTCGTCGACCTCATCGAGAAGCTTCGAACGCACGTCGACGCCCAGGGGGGCCGGTTCGACCAGGCAATGGGCGTGCTTGATCAGATTCGTGAGTCGGCGGCGGCCCTACCCGAGATCAGGGAGCGCATCGACACGATGCTGGCCTCGATCGACGAGCTTAAGGCCGCTCAGTTCAAAGGCCACGAGAAGGTCGAGCGGGCCCTGGCCACCCAGAGTTCTCGCCTTGACGAGATCTTTCAGGCCATCGCCCACGCAACGAAGCGTGAGGAGAAGCTCGCCCAGAGCTTGACGGAGATCAACCAGACCATCCTGGCCGTCTCGGGTACCAATGACCGCCTGGCCGCCGCCATCGACGCCATGCGACGCCACGAGGCCGAGCGCGACGCCCGCATCGGCCGGGCCCTGACCGGGGCCCAGCGTTGGCTCGTTGTGCTCACTCTGGTCATGGTCGTGGGCATGGTGGCGACGATTATCACCGCCGTGGTCGTGGGCCGCTAGTCCGGCGGCTCGCGCCGCATGAGGATTTTGTGAATCTTCTTCCGCAGCGTTCGCGCGTGGGTACGGTTGTTCGATGAACGACCACTCACGCCGCACGCTTTGTCAACTCACCCTCGTGCTCGCCGGCCTCGTGCTGTGCGGGTGTTCCGAGGATCCCTCACCCGCTACCCCGGTCACCACCGTCGCCGCGGCGGAAGCTACCGCAGAGGTCGAAACGGCCTCGTTCAAGTCATGGTCCGGCAGCCAGACCATCACTCTCGACGGCGATATCGGCGAGTGGCCCGATGACGTTGCCGCCGTTGCAGACGCCAACTGGATCTACTTTCGATTCAAGATCGAGGGTGACACGCGCACGCTGCAAGGCATGGACTCGGCAATGGCGATCTACATCGATGCCGATGGTGATCCTGATACTGGCCGCCCGATTGCAGAGCCCGCGGTGCTGGGCGGTTTGGGTGCTGATATCGAGGTGATCTTCTCGCCGCGGGAGAGCGATGCTCCGCGCGTGGGCTCCGGCGTGATGTTTCGGGTGCAGATGCCAGACGGCACTGCTCGCGTCGTTTCCCACGAGCGGTTGGGCTTCTCGTTCACGCCGACGCACGCCGCCGAGTGGTATGAGGCTCGCATCGCACGATCATCGATCGAGGAGCTCGGACTGGACATCCGAGGACTTGGCAGCACCGGTCGCGTCGCGGGTGTTGTGGTGATGTACGACGGGCGAGGTGAGGTCGACGGCTGGGCTGATCCGTTCGAGATTGCCGCTCCGTCCGCAAGTTCACTCGAGCCCCAGGACGTGCGTGTACCTACCAAGCCGAACGATGCGGTCCGCGTACTCGCCTACAACGTCGAACGCGGCAACCCTCTCCAGGCCCCTGAGCCATTCGCACGCATCATCCGTGTGCTGGATCCCGATGTGCTGTTGTTCCAAGAGTGGGATGACGAGAGCGCCGATGGCAGCGCGCTGCAAGCATGGCTCACCGCGCACGTCGACGACTCGGTTGAGTGGCAAGTGCTCAAGGGTGAGGCATGGGGCGTGGCCGTTGCATCCAAGCACCCGCTCTCGGGCCTGACGCCCATGGACGTGCCCAATCCGGTAAACGCCCGGAACGCACTGCGCTTTGTTGGCGGACTGGTGCAGACCCCGCACGGGCCGCTTGCGGTAGGATCGACTCATCTTAAGTGCTGTGGCACCAAGGGCAGCCGTGAGGACCGGCAGCGCACGGCCGAGGCGACCGTCATCGCCGAGATGCTCGCTGCCGCTCTGGACGAAGGACCCGGCAGCGAGGCCTGGGGCGTGGTGATCGGCGGCGACATGAATCTCGTCGGCTCGCGCCCGCCGCTGGACGCCATCGCCCGGGGCGCCGATCTGGACGGGTCGGAATTGGCCGTGAGCGAGCCCATGCGGCTGGGTGACAACGCGATGTACACCTGGTTCGACGCCGGCAACGCCTTTACGCCCGGACGCCTCGACTATCTTCTGTATAGCGACGCCGTTGCCGAAGCGGTGAACAGCTTCGTGCTCGACACTGGTGTGATGAGCGAGGCGGCTCTGGCCCGGGTCGGTCTTGATGCCGACGACACGAGCAATAGCGACCACCTGCCCGTGGTGCTGGATGTTCGTCCCCTGAAGTAGCTCCGCCTACTTCGCGTCCGCTGATTCGATCAGCCGCACCTCGCCGTCGTTCGTGCATTCGATCAGGCCGATCTCGCGCAGGGCTTCGAGGGCGGCGAGTTGCTCGGCACGCTTCTTGCTTTGTCCCCACTGCGCGGGGTACTGGTGGCCGTCGATCTCGACGCCGATCTTGAAGCTCTTGGCGTGGTCGGGGCCCTGTTCGTCGAGCACACGGTAGTGGGGCGTGGCTCCGAGTTGCTGCTGGGCGTGCTGCTGGAGCACACTCTTGAAGTTCTCCTGGTGGCCCAGGCGAGCGGCCTTCTGGATGCACGGGTCGAGATGCGGCGCGAGGAACTCGCGTGCGGCGTCGAGCCCGCCGTCGAGATAGATCGCCGCGATGATGGCCTCGAGTGCCGCGGCGGCCAGCGAACGAGGAAGAGGTGCCCCGCCGCGCATGCCCTTGCCGAGGCGAAGCAGGTCGATCAGGCCCATCGCGTCGGCGATGTCGGCACACGTGCGCCGCGAGACGGCCGTCGACTTGATCTTGGTCATCTCGCCTTCGAGCAAATCGGGGAACAGCGAGAAGATGCGCTCGCTGGTGACGAGCCCAAGGACGGAGTCGCCCAGGAACTCGAGGCGTTCATTGGAATCCACGCGCGCGTCCGTTACCGAAGCGTGCGTGAGCGCTTTCACCAGTAGGCGGGAGTTCTTGAACGTGTACCCGATGGCACGTTCGGCCGTCTCGATACACAGCTCGCCGGAATCTTGCATGTCGACCTCGGCACGACCGGCACCATCCGGGGAAGCCGGTCAAACAACAGCCAAGTGATTCCAGCATCTCGCGGTCGACCGGGCATCCGGTGCGAAGCCGACGGCGGGATGCGGGAACCCGGATCTCACCAGTGTACACGATCATCGGCGGACTACCAAGTGAATTTCATCTCTCAATTGGTAGAAGTGCCCACTACTTGGCCGAGGCGACCACCAGGTCTACACTTTGGGCTCCCCGAAGAGGGGTCGACAGGACTTAATAGGGTTTTCCCGAGGTTTGCCATGCACTATCCACGTCGCCTCAGCAAGATCTCCCGTGCCCGCAAGATGGGCTTTCGTGCCCGCATGAGGACCAGTGGCGGCCGGAAGATGATCAACCGTCGCCGGCGTATTGGCCGGTCGCTGAACTTCAAGAAGTAATCCCGATCCCATCGCTCGGCCGAGGAACCCCGGGCTTCGCTCGGGGTTTTTGCGTTTGCACTCAAACTCAGGGCAGGGCTTGGTCGAGCCGGCGGCGCACACGCTCGGCTTCGCGGTCACGGCCTGCATCGAGCAGCAGCCTCTCGTAGCGCTCGCCGATGACCATGAACGTACTGGCGCGAACAACTGCCTCATCGGATGTGCGCGGCGCGCGGAAGCGGCGGTGCGTCCGGCCATACAGCTCGAATACTTCCACGTTTTGCCCGTCCTGGGAAATCAACGTTTCGAGCCTGGCGAAGGCGTCGAGCGCGAGCGGCGTGTCGTCGGCGTGGCGGTTGAGAACGTCCTCGTACGCCTTCTTCGCCGCTTCGCGATCTCCGCTGGCCAGCGCGGCATCACCGACGGCCAACTGGGCTGCGGCATAGCGGTGGGGGTCGCGTCGGCTGGTGAGTGAGAGCCACTCCAGCATCTCGCCTCTATTGTCCATCGACTCGATCGCATCGAGTGCCGCTCGTGTTGCCAGCACAGACGAATGCGGGTCGGCTTGCTCGAAGAACTCTGTGAGCACGCGCTTTGCTCCATCGGTGTCGGTCGCGGCGGATTCGAGTTGGAGGTTGAGCAATGCGTCCCAGGATTCCGCGAAACCCATCGTAAGTTGTTGAGCGCGTTCGAGCATGGGTAGTCTTGCGTTCTGCTCGGTGATTTTGGAGGCCGCGATCAACGCCCAGGCCTTGCGTGTTGCGTCCGTGCCTTGCTGTGCGAGATCATCGGTTACCATCAACTCTGGAAGCGGCATCGTCTCTCCGGACACGGGGTGGGTGGTGGTGCCGAAGCCGAGGTCCGGGTGGTCGGGAATGGCAAGAGGCGTCCAATGCACGCCGCGTCGCCCAACTTGGAGGAATACCGGGGCTAGGAAACGTTCGTCGCCCAAGTGGCCCGTCGCCAGTGCGACGGGGAAGCCGAACGCCTGCCCCAGTTGCTCGGCGTAGAAGCCGCGGAGCGGGCCCAGGCCACCGCGTTCAGCGATTCGGTCGAAGGTGAACTCTTCGAGGGGTAGGGCGGGCTCACCGGCCAGCAGACCAGCCTGCTTGTACGGCACCGCCTGGTAGAGTTCGAGCGGATCTTTGTTGCGGCGATCCTGATACATGGTGCGGATGCCCTCGCCGGTCAGCGCCGTGTCGGTCAGGTATACGAGTACCTCGGCGGGCCATTCGTCGAGAGGTAGCACGATCACGCGGCGGTCCTGGTGGGCGAAGACCAATGCGTCGAACACATCGGCACCCCCAGGCAGAACCGCGCCTAGTCCCGGGTAGGTGCGGGGGCGGTCCAGAACCGCACACACGGCGGCCGCCAGGTCGGGGTAGCTCTCGAGCGCTTCGGCGTTCTCGGCGGCGATGGCCTGCGCGATGGTGGCGATCGTGGTGCCGTCGTTCTGATCGGTGTAGACCCGGGCTAGAGCGCCCATGAACCGAGGGTGGCTGACCCAGACCTGGCCCAGAAGCGTGCGCGCAGAGGCGGGCATGGGGGCGATCATGGCGGCGATAGCGTGGTTCTCAACGGCATCGGTGAGCGTATTGACGTCCGTGGTCGGCCAGTTGGCGACCGCGGCGTCGCGAGCGCTCGTCGCGGCCGAAAGTGCCGCCTGCGGGTCGCTCCCGATCTGTTCAGCCAGTGGGTTCGAGGGAGCATCCTGGGCGAACGTCCCGGCAGAGCCCATCAGCGTGAGTCCGACGACAAAGACGACGACAATCGAGTAGGTCTTCATGCCAGGGATTGTTCACCCCTGGCACCCGAAAGTCGGCCCGTCGTGGTTTTGGAAGCGTGTGCGGGCTTAGACCCGCACACCAACCGGCTGAGGCGTGCTGTTGTGGGTTGGCTGAACAGCGATCCCCAGGGGCACGCGTTTGCCATCCAGGCCCTTGGGCGGGATGCCGTGGTCGTCGATGATCCGCTGGATGGCCATGATGCCCTCGAGCAGCATCTCCGGGCGCGGTGGGCAGCCGGGGATGTACACGTCGACGGGGATGAACTGGTCGATGCCCTGGACCGTGGCGTAGGTGTCGAACACCCCGCCGGTGGAGGCGCAAGCGCCCATCGAGACGACCCACTTGGGCTCGGCGACCTGCTGGTAGATGCGCTGCAGCACAGGCATCATCTTGATGCCGATACGGCCTGCGACGATGACCAGGTCCGCCTGGCGTGGGCTGAAACTCATGCGTTCCATGCCGAAACGGGCCAAGTCGTAGCGGCTCGAGGCGGTGGCCATGAGCTCAATGCCGCAGCATGCGGTTGCGAACGGGATGGGCCAGATGCTGCTGCGCCGGGCCCAGTTGATAACGCGCGAGAGCTGCGTGGTCAGGATGGCGTCGGTCGGCAGTGCTGCTTCGATGCCCATGGTGGCTCCAGAAAGGGCTGATGAGTCTGAACGGCAGTTTAGGCGGGCCTACTTCTCGCGCTCGCGGGCCGAGCGGACTTCCCTCGACTCTCGACGAGATTCCGAATTGGTACGGTAGTGCACAGGCTCCCGCTCGTACTCGCTCCGGAGCTTCGAGCTGTCGGCACCGATCCCGCGAGCGTTAACCACCCGCTTGTAGCAGCCGCCGGTTCCGAGAACCGTGGTCCCGCAGGCGACGAGCACGACAGCGGTGGTCAGGGCCTTGGTTGTGGTTCGTCTTTGCATGGGCTCTCGCTCTTCTGTAGGCCGTCGGGGCCAGCTGGGGTGCCCGTCGCGGCCACGATCCTTGAGTGTAGGGTCGCGTCGCCGAGGGTCTGGACGGCGGCTTGGGAGAGTTCGGCGGCGGCCGAGCCCTCTCGGGTCGACGCCGCCGAAGTAGCCGCGGCGGCGATGTCGGCCAAGCGGATCTTGTCGGCGGGCTTGGATAGGGTGAACCCGCCCCCGTTGTCGAGTTGGCGGACGAAGCCCCCACGCTGGAGGCTCTCGATGATGCGGGTGCTCTGGTCGCTGGCCAGCGAGAGCTCGTCGGCAACATCGGATGCGCGCGCGTCCTGGCCGGCCTCGAATCGGCGGGCGATCACTGCGGCGGCATCGATCATGACACCTGGACCGGCCAGCAGGAGCGAGGGTTCGTCGGGGTTGTCTTCCTGGTGCACGCCATCTTCGAGCATCTGCACGCCGTAGGCAACCTGCAAGCCGAAGAGGATAATGAGCCACGTGAGGAAGATCCACATCATGAAGAGCGGGATGAGGGCGATCGAGCCGTAAAGGTTGGCGTAAGCGGAGGTCGAGCTGGTGGCGAAGCCGAGGTATTGGGTGAAGCCCCACTTGGCGGCCTCCCACCCGACGGCGGCAACCAAAGCGCCCGCGATGACCGGGCGAAACCGCAGGCGACGATTGGGAAGGATGGTGTAGGCCAGCGTCAGCAAGCCCGTGCTAATGACCACCGTGACCAGGAAGCCGGCAGCACCCACCACGAAGCGGCCAAAGGCATCGCCCTCGCCGGCCAGGTCACGTACCCACTCTCTGAATTGCACGCCGACGAGGAATGTGAGAGCGATCAGGATCGCGCCCAGCGTCATAAGGGTCCAGTACTGGGTGATTCGGCGTACCCAGCTCCGGCCGACTTTTGCGCGGCAGATCTGGTTGAAGCAGCGTTCGACCTCGACGACCATGGCGAGGGCGGCGTAGATGAGCACGAGGCCGCCGACGAGGCCGATGGTGTTGAAGCGGATGCTTCCGAACTTCTGGATGATGTCGTCGATCCACTTGTCGAGGCTCTCAGGCACAGCGCCGATTTGCGGATCGGCGGCTTCGGACTCCGGTTGATAGGTCTGCTCAGCAGCCTGCAACTGCACGCCGGCCATCGCGACCTGCATGTTGACCGACGACGAGAACGGCCAGGGTAAGGCTTGCATGCTGATCGGGCGCGCAGAGGACTCTCCGTCGATCTCATTGGGCGGCGCATCGCCGACTTCCGCCTGGATCACCTCGGCAATGCCCGTGAAGCGAATCGCTTGATCGACGAGACGTTTCAGGTCTGCGTCGCCGACGAACATGCGCACGATGACGAGTGCAACGACGCTGATGGGTAGTAGGCCGAACAGCGTGCGGTAAGCCAGTGCGGCGGCCATCTGCGGCAGGCGGCTGCTGAGCAGGGTGCGCAGGGCCATGCGGCTGACGTGGGTAGCACGCGCCATTTCCTGGGTGTCGGGCAATCTCATCCAGTCAGGCAGGCCGGGCATCGCTCAGCGGGTCTCCGTGTTCTTGCCGCGCTTGGGGCGAGAACTCTTGCCAGCATCGATCAGGCCGACGGCCTTCTTGAGGTCTTTGAGCTCGCTGGGCCTGATGTCCCGCCAGTGGCCGCGGCGCAGGTCACCCAGCTTGACCGGTCCAATGGCGACGCGCTCGAGCTTGCGTACCGGGCAGCCAACACGTGCGAGCACGCGGCGGACCTCGCGGTTACGGCCCTCCGCCAGCTTGATCTCAAGGTGGGCGCGGTCGCGGAGTTGCTTGGTGATGTTGACATGGACGCCTTGGGTGCGCTCGGCGCCGCGGGTCTTGCCCTGGGTGCGGTGGGCCAGCACGACGCCGCGTTCGAGTTCGGCCAGGCTCTCCCTGGTCATCACCCCGCTGACGATGGCGCGGTAGGTCTTGGGGACCTCGTAGCGGGGGTGAGCCAAGCGGTTGGCGAGCTCGCCGTCGTTGGTTAGCAGCAGCATTCCAGTGGTGTCATAGTCGAGTCGGCCGACCGGGAACAGGCGTGGTGCCAGGGGGTGCCGCACGATGTCCATGACCGTGCGTCGGTCCATGCCCGGCTCATCGGCGGCGGTGGTGAGCGTGGCGGTAGGCTTGTTGAAGACCACGGTCACGCTGGCATCGGGCAGCCTGATGCGACGTCCGTTGACTCTGATGTCGTCGCGCTTCGGGTCGGCGAAAGCGGGCAGATCGGTGACGAGTTGGCCATTGACCTCAACGTTGCCCTCACGAATGAGCTCCTCGCACGCACGGCGACTGGCGACGCCGGCATCGGCAAGGATGCGTTGGAGGCGTTCGTAGCCCTTGGGAGCGGTGGGTGTGTCGTTGGAGAGTGGCACGCGGGATGGTACGCTCTGTGCGCAATGCAACGGCCCGCCCCAGGGAGGAGGGGCGGGCCGCCGCGGATAGGAGTTTTGTTGGATCGAACCGGTTTCTCAGCAGCCTGCATCGAACGCGTTTTGGAACGCCAAGAAGTCGAACAGCGTCAGATCGCCGTCGCCGTCGAAGTCGGCGATCGGGTCACCGGCGTCGAAGGCGTTCTGGAACGCGAGGAAGTCGAACAATGTCAGATCGCCATCGCCATCGATGTCGGCGGCACAGGTCGTGCCGCCAAACGTGATGTCATCGATCAGGATGCGCGGAAGCGAGAACTCATCGCCGAACGTGGCGTAGAGGTGCAGTTCGTCGAATTCGACCCCGGAGATGGAGAGCGTGCCGAGTGCGACGTTGTCGCGGCCACCCAGATCGCTGATGGTGATGGTGTTGCTGCTGCCCACCACCTCGCCGAGTTGAATGGCATCGAGGTGGAACACGATGCCGCCCCACGGCCCGTTCTCGTAGTAGGCGATATCCATGGTGACGCTCGCCTGGTCCTCGTCGAACACCATGGTGGCCGATGAGATTCGGCCGATCGAGAGGTTGTCACCCGGTACGAATGCGTTGGCAAAGGTCAGCGCCTTGTCAGGGCTGCCCCATTCGGGGAAGTCGTTGTAGAAGAACGTCGCGTCTTCGATGACCACCTCATCGAACTCCTGCGGGCCGAAGGTCGAGCCGTCGGGAAAGACGCCCGAGACTTGGTTGATATCCTGGAAGAACATGCCGCCGTATTCGAAGGTCATGCCGTAGAAACCTTCGGCAAGATCCTCGAAGTCGACTACCTGCGCCGAGGCCAAGGTGGGGGTGGCGATCAGGCTCAGTCCGATCATGATGCATGACTTCTTCATCTTTCATTCCTCTCGTTGGATCGGTGCCCCCACCAAGTGGAAACGGATCAGGCCTCCAGCCAGTCTGGGGGCTCGGGGAGTTCATGCCGGATCATGACCGACGTGGCCAGCGGCGGGTACGCCATGCGTACGCGGTAGAGCGCGAAGTCTGCGGGGTTCCAGTCGCACTTCGAGAAGGCGTACCGGAGGAGCTTGGCGTAGCCCGGGGCATCGGGGGAGTGGACGTTCGAGAGCCCATTGCCCAGGTGCTGGATCTGCTCGGGCACACGCAGGCGGTCTTGCTCGTCGAACGTGAACGGCCGGCCGACCTCACTGAAAACGCAAAGCTCTCGATGCACGGTTCCGAACAGGTCCTTGTGGACGAAGTGGTCGCTGATCATGATCTCGGCCGGCGTACTCACCCCGAGGCCGAAGTGGGCGTGGTCGCCCTCGTCCATGGCGTAAGCCGGCGAGACGTTCCGCACGATCTCCCCCGTGGTGACTGTGACTTGGCCGCTCTGGCCGATCTCGCCTGGGAGCAGTTCGTCGAGCACCACTCCCGCGTCGGCTTCGCGCCGCTCGAGGCTGGGCAGGGGATCGGATGTAAAGTTGCCCAAGACGGGTACGCCGCCCGCCTTGCGGGCCGCCTCGGCATCGAGCGGCTCTCGGCTGGGCAGATCGGAGCCCACGCCCTCGCGGCGCACCGTGGACTGGCCGATGAGCCACCGGGTGTCCGGGCGAGTGCGTCGCAGGTCGATGAGGCCGCGGGCTTGGGCCATATCGAACCAGCCAAGCTGATTCGCTGATGGCGCGAGGATCGAGCAGCCGAGCATGGTGCGTGCTTGCACGCCCCAGACGTAGCTGTTGCCTTCGAAGGCGCGTTGGCGCCAGCGGGTGTCGATGCCCTCGCTCGGCTCGGCCACGCACGACTCGAGCAACATGTCCATGGCAGTGCGACTGCCCGCGTGGGTCTCGACGAGATTCTCGAACTTGATGGACGATTCGAGGACTCCAGCGAGCAGTTGAGCGTCAACACCCCGCTCGGCGGCCGAGCGGACCCAGCTCTCGACGCCCTTCTGGCTGGGCATGTATCGCGCGGCGAAGAAGGGGTCGTCGCCGTAGGCCACCTTGGTGAGTTGCCAGGCGAGCTTGCGGTGGATGCCGAAGCCCTCACAGATCTCGGGCAGTCCAGAGCCCGGCCGGCACCTGGATTCGATAGTTTGTGCGAACAAATTCCGAATATTTGCCATGACAGCGGTGGCATCATCCTGGAATGTGACGGACATGGCTACAAGATAACCTGATTTGAAACGATGTCAAGAACTATTTCTGAAACAGTACAAGATCTCGTCATGCAGAACTCTTCCGTTCTGCCACCGCCGCACAGCGAATACACGTTCGCAGAGCAAGTCCTCGCTGTCCGAAGCCACCAGTTGCAGAATTGAGATGGCTATATGGATGCCTCTGCCCCCGAAGACCTCGTCCAGCGGCCATACGCTGGGCCGTACGGGTTTCTGGGGGCAGGTCATGGGGGCGGAAGGACGATCGCTGAATGTTGTTCGACGGCGCGGCTCATCATCCAGCGGATGAGATGCAGAATCGGGCGCGTCGTCAGCCGTGTTGGATGTAGTTCGAAGGATCGGACAACCGTGTGATGCTGGTCCGTTGCGAGGTCGCCCTCGGTTGACCAGCGTTCAACAAAGCAAGTAGCAATCCAGCTAAGGGGGCGAGGGAACTCATCCATCCGGATCTCCAGCAGGCGGGTGGGATCCCATCGCGTGATGGTCTCGGCGTGGGTGTCGCCATTGGTCGAGATGACACGGAATCTCGTGCCGACGATGTCGTGTGTGCGTCGCTCGAATGAAGCGCTCTTGATACCGGGCAGCGGGCCCCAGCCGGCGAATGTCACCCAGTTTTCAAGCACGAGAATTTCCTCGGCAATCTCGGCAAGTGGTACGGAGGTTTCTCGGCGACACTCAAATGTAATGGGTCCGCACGATGTGGGCACTGTCTTCCTCCGATTGACCGGAGATCCTCCTCCGTCAACCACCCTGATTATTGAGTGCTTCCAGGCCTTGTGGATCGTATGGACTTAGGCGTTGGGCGTGTTCGGTGTCCGATGCACCACATGCGAGGACTAAGGGCGGGCGCCATGCGTCACGCGCGCCATTCGTGTGGAGCCGCGTTGCCCAACCGAACTAGACACCGCACGATGCACTCTGAGACTGCAGGGTTGATGTTCCCCGAAGCCGTTCCGGTGGAAGCGGGGCGGAAGTAAACATTCCGGTCTTGACACCGGACAGCGAGAGGAGTGCCTGTCGCCGAAATGGGGAAGTACGGCACATCGATCCCATGAACACATCGCGGGGAATAGCGATCGCTTCGTGCGAAGATTGGAACAACGGCGTGAGCCATCGAGATGCTCGTTGGTAGAAAGCTATGTTCTTATGCCGTATCTGATCGAAGGACCGGTAGGCGTTCTCAACAGAATCACAAGCATCGATCGCGGCGGCGAGCGCCGATGCGTCCAGCAGAGCGAGGTTTACGCCCTGGCCGAGTTGGGGGCTCATCGCGTGGGCCGCATCGCCAATGAACACGAGCCGGTCAATATATGGCTGTTTCAGCACCACGTCACGGTACGGGGCGAAGATCAGTTGATCCGCATGACCGATCTGACCGAGCAGCGGAGCAGCGTCCTTATTCAGTGACAGAACACGCTCTTTCCACGAGCGGAGATCGAAGGTATCGGAAGTACGGTCGGCTTGCACGCTCCAGAACATGCTGACGCGACGCGGCATATCCAAGGCCGCACGCCCGGATGGAAGGAAGCCAAGCATCTCGCGTGTGCCCCGGTAGGTCTGTCGCAGAGTTCCTCCGAACGTGTCGTCGGGGTCGTCACAGAGCGCCCATAGAGCTCCCCACCGGTACGGCACATCGCGTCGCCGGATGATGGGTACGGACGACCGCAGTCGTGAACGAGCACCATCGGCTGCGACGAGAACGTCGAATGGTCCGTGTGTGTCCTTGTGAATGTCGACGAAGGATCGCTTGTCTGGTGAGATGTGTTCGATCTCGCTGTCCAGGTGGACCTGTACGCCAACGCTCCGTGCCGTTCGGTCCAGGGCGGCACTGATCGCGGATCTCTGGAGTCCAAGACCTAGGAGGTCAGTGCGTAGATGACGATAGGCGATGTCCAAGACAACGCGTCCGCGTGGTGTAGTACCCAAAAGGCGATCTATCTTCGCGGCAAGAGACCGCAGCTCATCTCCGACGCCAATCTGGTCCAGCACCGCCAACCCGCTGGGCTGAACGAGCAGGCCGGCACCGATCGGGCCGAGTGATGTTGAACGTTCGAACAACGCCACCCGGTGCCCCGACCGAGCAAGCAATATCGCAGCGGCCTGCCCAGCCGTTCCAGAACCAGAGATTCCGATTGAGAGCGGGCCCATGGTAAATTCTTCACTTTGTGGTCACTTGAAAGGCGGGGAATGTTCTGCACATTCTCTGCCGACTGATGCTTCCCGGCCAGTTGCCGGAGACTGGGGACACGAACAATCGGTCCGGGTCTGGAATCAGTCGGGAACGTCAGGAGAATATCACGGCCCGCGCTACCGTGGTGCCAGGAGTGCACCGGGCCCTGCCTGACGGTTCACCATCGCTGAAATTGTGACCGCTACCTTCCTAAGGACTGGGACCTTGGGAGGGGCGTCATGCTGCGTGTCTTTCTCGTTCTGCTCGTTGTCGCTGGCATAACGGCCGGCTTCGTTGCACTGCGAGCTGTACCGTCTCCCGCTCTTGAAGATGTTCTCGCAAATGCGAGGCAAGCGGTACTCGGGGCTAACCCGGTCCCGGATGAGCGGCCCATTCGCTTGGCTGGTCCGGCTACGCTGTTGGGGCAGCAGGGCGCACGCGGTGAACTGTCGTTTCAGAACGGCCGGTTCCGATCGGAGTTCGCCGGGCACATTTCGCAGGCATTCGGGCATGATGGTGAGCACACATGGGAGCAAAATCCTGCTGGCAACGTGCGCCGACTGAGTGAGGGCAACGCGAATTTCCAGCGTCTTATCCACTGGTTCATCACGGGGCATTGGCTGCTGCCAGAGTACGATCTTGGGATAACGCTCGATGAGCGCGCAAGCACGAGAGATGACATTGCGATCCAGGTAGATGCCGGAGGTGGGGTGGCGGGCGTGGCGTTCATTGATCGAAGGTCATCCCTTCCGTCGCGGCTGGAATTGCGCCAATTCGGGCGCGACCAAGTCCTTGAGATTGCCTGGGGCAACTCGATTGGCGAGCGCGTGCTGCCCTCGCGCGTGCTGGTCACGGATGGAGGAACGCGTAACGTCGAATGGAACATCTCCGAGGTCGAGGTGCTGGAGGATGGACTCTCATTTGCACAACCGCCAGATGCAACGCAGGTGGAGTTTGACCCGTCGATCGAACCCGGGCTCCGGGTCATCAAGGGCAGCGGCGGCCATCTCTGGGTTCGCCCCTTGGTCAATGGCCAGGACGTGGGTTGGTTCTTGTTTGATACGGGGGCCAACGGCACGGTGATCGACGAGCGGGTCGCTGCAACGCTCGGTTTGCCTGACCTCGGGGCGATCGACTCCACGGGCATCGGCGGGCGAACGGAAGCGAGGGTCCGACGGGTGGACTCGATCGAGCTGGCGGGTGTTCGTGTCCGAGACGTGCCAATCGTGTCTCGAGACCTGAGTCGGTCGAACCTCGGCGTAGAGGCCGCTGGATATCTGGGTGTGGACCTGCTGGCCTACGGCATCATCGAGTACAACGAGCGAGACGTGCGTGTGGGATTCCATGTGCCGAGTGAGTATGAGTTGCCCGAGGGCTGCGCGTGGGTGACGATGAGGGTGCACAACGGAAAGCCAGCCGTCGATCTGGAGTACGAGGGGCATCATGGGTTGTTCGTGATTGACACCGGCGCACCCGGCCCGATGCTCGTCGGCCCCCAGGCTGTCGAGCGCAACCAGCTTCTGGCCGGGCGCGAAACCACTGACTCGTACGCGTGGGGTTCGGGTGGGCGCGTACGGGCGAAACGGGGCTCGCTCGATTCTGTCATGTGGGGTGGACAGCGGTTCGATGGTGTCCCGGCGACGTTCATTACGGAGGACAAGGGGGCCGGTGCCGATACGCAGCGGGACGGCCTCATCGGGGCGAACTTGCTACGCCGGTTCGTGGTCGTGTTCGATATTGAGGGCGAGCGTATAGCTTTCGGTCAACTACCGTAGCTGCGTGTCTTGCGCGTTTCTGCAGGCGTCTCCCCGTTTCCATCCCGACCGGGTGTATTAGTGTGTGATGGGATGAGGCGGGTCATATTCCGTCCTGGCCGAGCTCTCTTGCGAGTAATGGGCCGTTGCAGAACCAGAATGTTGCTTAGATCCAGGCTTTGGGATAGTTTGCTGACAGCGCGAGCGACAGGATATACACCAATTGAGTCGATGTTGGCACGACCTGAAGGACGCGACACACTGTGTATCCACAGTGCACCTGGAGTTGAGCTGCTAGCGGGCAGGTATCACAGCGTAAACTACAATATACTCAAGTTGACGGCAAGCACATCAAGACGACTGTCAGGGGCGTTGGTCGACCAGATGTGGTAGGCGACGGCGGCGTGCCAAGGAGATTGCAACCGCGAATGCGCGATGTGGGAACACGATAGGATACAACTGGACCGCTGAGTCTGGCGAACCACGCACCTAGTACTATGACACCGCAAACGGCCGATTGCAGTTGCTTCCAACAGATCTCCACGAAGCAGCAGGCGGAAGCATTGGGAGCGTTGGCGCCGATGCACAGTAGTATTCAATATGCGGACAACGCCTGGAGTTGTACAGGTCCGAGGCTGGCGATGCGAGAACTCAAATCTCTGCAAGCCGTCTTGCAGACAACGTTCCCGCCCGACTACGTCTCATTCCTTAAAACTGTGAGCTGAGGGATTCCCCTTGGCCCTTCTTTCGCATGAGTGGGCTTGGGTATACGGTTTGTTTGCTTGCACAGAAGAAACGGTGATGTCTCCCACGTCTATTCAAGAGATTGCACCGCAGTTTCGAAACTAGTTAACGAACGTGCGATTCCAATAGGGCACTGTGCCGGCGATGGCATTCTCGCACTGCGATCCGCTCGGACAAGGCATCATGTTTTGTTCTACTCCGTTCACAAGGATCGAGTCATTGATCTAGCTCCGAGTCTTTCATCGTTCCTTGGCCACTTGAAGGAGAGTGCGCCAGACGATGCCTTTCAGCTGTGATCGCCTAGGAACGATGGCGCTCCATATGCTCCGCGGTTGACATCAGGAAGAGCTGGCTTCGAGCCCACGACTGAGGCCACACATGTGACGGAACGGCGGTGGGGTGACATGCGCTCTAGCGCCTTCGTCATCATTCCCCTGCAAATCCGGCCACAACCATTCTGGCAGATGCTTCCAATCTACCAGAAGATCTGCTTGCTTCGTGTTCGTAGCGGTACTGTCGGCGCTTGGGCCGTGACTACCCACGACGGCCTGCATCGGAAAGTTCGTTCTCGATGCCTTCGAGCTTCTCGCGTCCGCTCTTGTCGAGTGCGCTGACCAGTACGCCAACGGTGCCCGAGATCAGGAACGCCGGAAGTAGTACGTCCAGCGCATTGAGATATGACGTGCCCCGCTCCCATCCGAGCAGGTCGAGCAGAGGCGGTGCCACGAACTTCAGGAGCGGTACAGCGAGAAAGCCAGCGATCATGGCGCAGCGCGCGGCGAGGGCCGTCAACCCGCTCCAAAACAGGCTGAGGATGATAACGGGACAGAAAGTGGCCGCGATTCCACTCCAGCCGAAGATAATGATCCAGAAGACCCCATTCTCTTTGTCGTACGCGAGGATGCCCAGTCCGATCGCGAAGCTAAGGATCGCGAGTCCGAGTGTCAGCCGTTGGCTGAGCTTGACGAGCGTCGAGTCGGCCATATCGGGGTGCTTCGTACGCTGCCAGTAGTCTCGGACGGCGGCGCTTGACGCGACGACCAGGAGCGAGTCGATCGTGCTCATGATGGCACTCAGGACCATGGCGATGAAGACCCCGCTGAGGAACGCGGGCAGCAACTGCTGACTCATGACGGGTAGGATGTTGTCCGAGTCACCCCCAAGGGTGGCGCTGTCATAGAGCGCCCGCCCGACGATGCCAGTCAGGACCGCTCCGCTATCGGCCAGGAGCGTCCATAGCAACGCGACGCCCGCGCCCTTGTTGATCTCATCCTCGCTCCGGAGCGAGATGAATCGCACAAAGACCTGGGGCGAGCCGAGGAAGCCGATGCCAATCGCAGCGAAGCCCAGGATCGTGGTCACCATCATCGGTGTCCAACCGGCACCACCGGTGGGGGACAGGTGGCCGGGACTCACGTCGCGGAGGGTGTCCATGAGGTTGGTAACGCCGCCGATCTCGAGCAGCCCCACGATGGGAAGCACGACCAGACCGATGAGCATGAGCATGCCCTGGAACACATCGGACCAGACGACCGCAATAAACCCGCCCTTCGTGATGTAAAACAGAACGACGAGAAACCCGATGGTCGCACCGAGGAAGTGATCCATACCCAGGAACGCGTTGAAGGCCTTGCCCGTTGCGAATACCTGTGACGCGGCGTAGATCGGTACGAAGGTGATCAGCGCACCTGCCGCGATCAGCCTGAGCCAGTGCCCGTGGTCTCGGAATCGCGACTCAAGGTAGTCTGGCACGGTGACCGAGTCGTACTTGTCGGTGAGGCGCTTGAATCGGCGAGCCATCAGCAGCCATGCGCCGCCGACACCGAGCAGTTCTCCGAGCACAACCCAGAAACCCTGGGCACCCAAGGCAAAGCCGGTTCCCGTTAGCCCGAGTAGCAGCCATGCACTCTCACCGGTTGCGCGAGCACTAAACGCGACATTTATGAAACCGAGGCGTTTGCCACCCGCGAAATAGTCACGGATGTCGTGCATCTTCTTCGACGCGAGCCACCCTATGACCAGTAGCACCGCACAGTACAAAGCGACGGCGGAGAGTTTGAGAAGACTGTCAGAGTCGATAGTCATCACCTCATGCTGGTCTGGAGTTGTCGGTGCCGAACATGCATGTATTAGGTTAGCAATTGCAGTCTAGCGAGTCCTAGACAGCATGTTGTCGAACGGCACGCTCGGCACGACCCGGATCAAGCTGGCTTCAGGGGCGTTTGGTCCACCACCCGGCGAAACGACCGAGTTCCTGGATGATCGTGCTGATCTGCGATCAAAAAGGTCTAGCGGCTGTAGATTTGCAGGGTCGTTGAACATACCCGACTCGGTGGAGGAAACTCGTCGGTTTCAATTCGTGCAAGGAGCGATGGACATTCGACAAGGGGCTCGTAATGCTCTGCAAAACATGAAATCGCCGTACAGGCGAGCTTCAAGGCAGAGAAGAGGGGATTCGAAACTAGGGACACTCTTGATCGGTGCTGGGGGGTTGTAGACGCGGTATGTGCTGCTGTAACAGCTATTTGCGTATTCTAGGTGTCTTCCGGTTCTTGTCGATCTTGAGGCGCGCATTTGGAACTCATCTTGGAACTCAGGGCGAAGTGCAGTTGCATACTACCTACAAGATCCTCTTATCCGGGGAAGCCATGTTTTGCCTCGGACTCCAACTAGCTGCAAGATTCTTCTGTCGATTTGTCCATCCTACAACTGGAATAGGAGCACTTACGCCTCGCGGAGCTTGCTGATGTTCTGCTCGGCCGAGTACCAGTCCGTGCCATGTCAGACCTGCCTTCCCAGATGCGTCCGATCCCTGCGATCAAACCCGCTCTTGGTTGATCCGCGTGGAGAGGTTTCGGGCAAGATTCCGGACTCTGTTTGGAGGTCAGGACGATGAAGAAGAGCCGATTCAGCGAGGAGTAGATCGCATTTGCGTTGCGGCAGGCACAGGGGAGGGGTGGTAGGGTCCGCCCAGTTGGGTCCGGATATCTTGAAGGCCGCGATCGCGGGTGTGCCGCCGAGTCGCGTCACGCTCGACGATCTGCTTTCCGCCGCAAGTCAGCTCGACTGGATTCGGCAGGCGGCTGAACTCGGGATCGAGAAGAATACTGACCACCATCTGGCAGCCGATCCGGCCGCGTAGTCCCTGCTCGTTCGCTGTTCCGGGGCGTAGGGAGCTCGCCCGGATGCGGATGGGAATCGCGCGGCTCTAGGGTTAACAGCACGGTTGGGCGCGGGCCCAACGTGCCCGATCGTCCCTGCTTGAACGCGCACTCCCTGTAGTTCCAACCGGAACAGCGATATCAGCGAAACGCGTGAGGAGACCCTTCAAACCACAACGAGAGACACTCGGGGCCGAAGCGGGATGATCCAGGGAAGAGCCGACTTCGCTGAGACCGACAGAACCGCCTGTCTCGTCGACTAACCGGCGAATTCGCGTCAAGTTAGGGAAACCCGACCCGGACATGAAGTCAGAAAGCGGAGAGGGGGGGATTCGAACCCCCGATGACCCGAAGGCCATACCGGATTTCGAATCCGGCGCGTTCAACCGCTCCGCCACCTCTCCGGGATGGTGGGCTATCTGTAGGCTCCGTCTACCTAGGAGGCCAACCAGCCACGGAAGGAAATCCCGCGGCTGTCTCTCGGAATCCTCGGCGGCTCGCGAGTGTTGGTCCGAAACCTGGGCCCCTGCTCGGTCGAGCAGGACACGAACGAGATCGTGGGCATGAGATTGCTCAGGCGATCTGAACCATATAAACGAGCCCCGACAAGGAGTATCACGATGAAGATTCAGTCCCGTCGCGCGATGACCATCACCGCCTTGGCCGCCGCTACTGGAGCCGCCACGTTGGGCTCGATGGCCCTGGCCCAGTCGAGCCAGGAAGGCCAGAGTGGCCGGCTGCAGGAGATCAAGGTCGAGGCCCGCAAGCCCAAGCTCATCCTGGTGAAGTTCCACGCCGATTGGTGCCCCATCTGCCGGGCTCTCGAGCCCGCATGGGAAGACGCGAACGAGCGGATGGCTGCCGACGACATCTTGTTCGTGCGGCTCGATCGGACGGACAAGCGGACCAGCCGCCAGTCGGCGTTCCACATGGCGACCCTCGGAATCCCCGAAGCATGGCGGACGTACAGCCGGCAGAACGGCCTCATGGTGCTCTTCGACACCGAGACGGGCGAAAAACTGGAAGTCTTCAGCGGACGCACGGCCGGCGAGAGTGTGGCCGAGAAGATTCGTGAGTACCTCTAGGCGACCGAGCACCCGTCCTCGGCCTGCATGGCCGCTAACAATGGGGCCATGACCCGGATCCCAGAACTCACCTCTACAAACGATCGTTCGGTTCCAAGGAGCCTGCTCTGGGCGGTCGGGATCCCGGCGTTCACCTTGATGACGGCCCTCGGGGCGTACATCAGTGTGCCGCTCAAGCCGTTTGGGATTCCCATGACCCTCCAGACGCTGTTCGTGGTGCTGGCGGCGCTGGGGCTCGGGCCGAGGGCCGGGGCGCTGAGCATGTTGCTCTACGTCGTTGCGGGTGTGGTGGGCGTACCGCTGTTCGCTGATGAAGAAGTCGGGCTCGCGGTGATCCTGGGGCAAACCGGTGGCTACCTCATCGGGTTCATCGCGTGCCAGCCGGTGGTGGGGGTGATCGTGCGGCGGCCAGACGGGCTGCCTCGTGGGTGGCTGGCGGTTGTTCTGGGCGTGCTCGCAGCTCACGCGGTGGTGTTTGGCTTTGGCGTGCCCTGGCTGGCGATTGTCCGCGGGATCTCACTTGGCGACGCAATCCACGGCGGGCTGGTGCCCTACCTGCCCGGTATGATCGTCAAGAGCGTGATCGCAGTGCTCGTGGGCTTGGCGATCGCGCCCTGGTGCGTCCGGCGGGTGTGGTAATTTTTTTGAGAGTTCGTGTCGAATCGGTCGTGTCTCGTGCGTCTCTATCGTGAGCCCGCCGCCGCTACTCCTGTGCGACCGGGGCGGGAGTACACAAAGGAGCCCACGATGCCGAAGTTCATGCTTTTGTTGTTCGACAACCCGTCCGATTACGCCGGCCTGACGCCCGAGCAGATGCAGCAGGTTGTGAAGGAGTACGGCGCGTGGGCCCAGAAGATGGGCAAGGCCGGTAAGCTCGAGGGCGGCGAGAAGCTGGCCGACGAGGGCGGAAGGGTCATCACGCAGGGCGGCGTGACCGACGGCCCCTTCGCCGAGAGTAAGGAAGTGCTGGGTGGGTACTTTACCGTCAACGCCGCGTCGTACGACGAGGCAGTGGAAATCGCGAGCAGCAGCCCGCATGTGAAGTATGGCGCCAGCACACACGTCCGCCAGATCGACGCCCACTGACCCGGGCGAACTCCACGAACTCGTTGATCACCTGTTCCGGCACGAGTCGGGCAGGTTGTCGGCGTCGCTCGTGGCGGTTTTTGGTCCGAGCAAGCTCGATCTCATCGAAGATGTGGTGCAAGAAGCGCTCATCGAGGCACTGCGGCACTGGCGATTCAACGGCGTGCCCGACCATCCCGACGCCTGGTTGACTCAGGTCGCCCGGCGGCGGGCCCTCGATGCGCTGCGTCGTGACGCCACGCTGCGACGGCACGAGCCAAAGCTGCGCGCGTGGACGGAGCGTAACGCGTACACAAGGGCGTACAACGAGCTAGACGAGCAGGTCCGACTGATGCTGATGTGCTGCCATCCCGACCTTCCGCGGGAGCAACGCGTTGCGCTCACGCTCAAGCTTGTTGCGGGCTTGGGTACGGGCGAGATAGCCAGGGCGTTCCTCATCACAGAATCGGCGACGGCCCAGCGTCTGGTACGTGCAAAGCGGGCGATCCGCGAGAGCGGCATCTCGATGGACATGCCCGAGGTTGACGAGTTGCGCCCACGGCTGCGCAGTGTGCTGGAGACTGTGTACTTACTGTTCAACGAGGGGTACTCGGCGGGCGAGGGCGACGAGGTCATTCGGCGTGATCGCTTCGAAGAGGCCTGTCGGCTGGGTTCGATGCTCGTACAGGACGAGCGCACGGCGAGCCCAGCGGCTCACGCGCTGCTGGCGCTCATGCTGTTCCATGCGTCACGGCTCGATACGCGGAGCGACGCCGACGGCGCGTTGCTGCTACTCGAGGACCAGGATCGCACACGGTGGGATCGCGATCTCATCGCGCGTGGCTTCGATCACTTGCGACGCTCGGCGAACGGCGACGAGTTGACGGCCTACCACCTGGAGGCGGGTATCGCCGCAGTGCACGCGCGGTCGGCGAGCTTCAACGAGACGAACTGGGACGAGATCGTGTCTCTCTACGACATGCTCCGCGAGATCAAGCCGGGGCCGGTGGTGGGGCTGAATCGGGCGGTCGCGATCGCCATGGCCCGGGGGGTCGATGAGGGGCTGGCGGAGTTGGATCTGATCGGACCGCTCGATCGTTACGCTCAAGCCAAAATCATCCGTGGCGAACTGCTTAGGAGAGCTGGCCGAATGAATGAAGCACGCGAGTGCTTCGAACGGGCAATGGCTCTGCCGTGGTCGAAGCCGCAACGAATGTTCGTCGAGGGCCGGATCCGGATGTTGGCGTGATCGAGTCGGTGCTCAAGGTGCTTGGCGATACGCCGCTTTCTCGAACGGGTTGTCGCGGTAGAAGTCCCGCCCGCGCAGGAGCAGTACGAGCGAGCACAGCAGGTACGCGGGGATGAAGAACGGCCCCCAGCATTCGTACTGTCGGACGTGGACCAACTCGTGCTCGCGACAGACGTCGAGCGCCGCAGCGGATCGGCCGAGGATCACATGTCCCAGCGTAAGGGCGATCGCTTGCACCGGTAGGTGGTCGAGCAGCCATGCGACGCCGCCGCCGTGAAACTCGATCGTGCGGCCGACTCGTCTTGTGCCACCGCCGGTCGCCAGGCCAATTGAGCCAACGAGCAACCCCAGCCATGTCGCAGGTGATGCCCACAGCAACCGCAGGATCACCGCCGGTACGTCGCCGCGACCTTGGCGATCGCCTCGCCGATCTTGTTCACCGTCGGGCCGTCGAGTTCGTGGTGCATCGGCAGGCAGAAGACCTTGCTGGCCAACCTCTCAGCCACCCGCGGGTGGTCCGTCACGTAGTCCTTGAACGCCGGCTGGTGGGTCAGCGAGCGCGGGTAGTGAACGGCGGTGGGCACACCCTCGGCGTTCAGGGCCTTGACGAACGTGTCGCGATCGCAGGTGAACTGCTCGGGATCCATCTTGGCGGTGTACAGGTGCCATGCCGAGTCGGCGCCCTCGGTGCGGCCAGGCGCGCTGATGCCCTTGATGCCGCCCTCATAGCTCTCGATCATGCGGTCGTACTGGTCGGCGGCCTCGCGGCGGGCGTTGGTCTCGCTCATCAAGCGGTCGAGGCGTGAGCAGCCGATGGCGCCGGTGATGTCGTTCATACGGTAGTTGAAGCCAATACGCTCGTGCAGATACTTGTCAGTCTCGCCGTGGCTGCGCATCAGGGCGATGTCGTGCCTGAGAGTATCGTCGTTGACGGTAATCATTCCGCCCTCACCCGTGCCCAGGTTCTTGGTCGCGTAGAACGAGTACGTGCAGGCGTCGCCGAACTCGCCGATGCCCTTGCCTTCGTACGTCGCCAGATGGCTCTGGGCACAGTCGTACACGACCCTGAGATTGCTCGCCTGGGCCAGATCCTGCACGGCCTGGATGTCCACAGGCATGCCGTACAGGTGCGTCGCGGCGATACCCTTGGTCTTGCTGGTGACCTTCTTCGCGGCATCGGCCACGTCGATCTGCATCGTGTCCTCGAGCGAATCGACCCAGACGGGTTTGAGCCCCGCGGCCACGATCATGCTCGCCGTGGCAATGTAGGTCCATGCGGGCACGAGGATCTCGTCGCCTCGCTCGAACAGCACGCCGTAGGCCAGCTGGAGGGCGCACGTGCCGTTGGCGCAGGTCAGCGCGTGCTTGGCACCGCTCTTCTGCGCGAAGCGGTCCTCCAATTCATCGCACTTCTTCGAGGCCCGCAGCATGCCGCTCTTAAGGACTTCGTGGGCGGCCTCGACGTCCTGGGGCTTGAGGCCCGGCTTCATAAATGCGACCGGGGTGTCAAAGACGGGGTGGCCTCCGTCGACAGCGAGCTTGCGGGCCGTGGCTTCGGGCATCTGTCTCTCCGTAAACCCGCGCCATTCGGGCGCGGTGATGGTGACAAAGGTGATAGTAGGGGGGATGGGTTTGTGCGAACGTTGGAGTGGGCCCCGATCCCAGGTTTCCCTACAGTGGCGGCCTATGGAAGGCGACATCGAACGCATCCTGATCGACCGCAACTCCATCGCGAGCCGCGTGACGGAGCTGGGCGCCCAGATCGCCAGCGATTTCGAGCTCGACACGGGGGCCGATCGCTTGGTGGTCGTGCCAGTGATGACCGGGGCACTGGTTTTCGCCGCCGACTTGGTTCGCGTCATGCCCATGCGGCTGCGGCTCGAGCTCATCTCGGCGAGCAGCTACCCCGGCCGGGCGACAACGAGCCAGGGCGTGACGCTTGGCTCGGGGCCGACCGACGGGCTCAGGGGCGCGCACGTCCTGATCCTCGATGACATATTCGACAGCGGCCGCACGCTTGCGGCCGTTCGTGGGTTGGTTGCGGCTACCAAGCCCGCGAGCGTGCGTACGGCAGTGCTCTTGAGGAAAGAGGTCGGTCGCGCCGTGGACATCGAACCCGACTATGTCGGGTTCGATGTACCCGATGCTTTCGTGGTCGGGTACGGGCTCGACTACGACGGATGGTATCGAAACTTGCCAAATATCGCGGTGCTAAGGCACGGAGAAGAGGCGTAAGCATGGGGCGCGTCGCGGGTGTGTAGATTGTCAATCCACACGCTGATGAATCTGGCACGCACCGCCGAGTTGTTCCAGCCAAGGCCCGGAGATACCAGCGGCCCGCGTGAGATTACACCAGAACCGCAGCTTCCACCGCGTTGATGAACAGTCGCAGGCCAGGAGCGGGCTCGCTCTGGAGCGCGGACTTATCGAGCCGCGTGTAGTGCGGGTGGCGTGTCCAATCGAGGAAGCGATCGGGGTGGGGCATCAGGCCGAAGATGCGACCGCTCGCATCACACACACCTGCGATGGCACCAGCCGAGCCGTTGAAGTTGTCGATGTAGGTCAGCGGCACTCGGCCGCTCCTGAGCAGGGCATCGACCGTCGCCTCGGGCGCGACGAAGCGGCCCTCTCCATGCCCGACGGGGAGCATGCAGGCTCCGCCCGTTCCCAGAAGAGTGCCGGTCGGGTCGTGTTCCAGGCCCCGCGTCCAGATGCAGGGGCTGTCCATATTCACGTTCAGTCGCACCCAATGGTCGGCGTAGCGCCCGAGTTGGTTGTCGCACAAAGCGACTTCCGGCGCATGGGCCTCGTGCGACCACTGTTCGTCGGCCCCCGGTCCGGGTAGCAGCCCCGCTTGCGTGAGCACCTGGAAGCCGTTGCAGATGCCCAGCATCGGCACGCCGCGGGCCGCGGCCCGGCGCAGGGCGGGGTACAGCCGCTCGCGGATGAGCAGGGCCAGCACGCGGCCCGAGGCCACGTCATCGCCGTAGCTGAAGCCGCCTGGGAAGCCGATGATGCCGTAGTGGTCGAGGCGGTCTGGGTCGTTGGCGACCGCTCGGACGTGCATCACGTCGACCTCGGCCCCCGCCAAGCGGAAGCCGTGGGCCATCTCCTCGTCGCAGTTGATGCCCGCTGCCCGGACGACCAGTGCTCTCGCCATGGATGAGTGTATGGCTTGCTGTCAGGACGTTTTTGGGAGGCAAGCGGCATATCCTCATCGCGGCGGGGCTCGGTGGCCCGGCCCTTGCGCTTTCAACTCGCGTCTTGTGACTCAGGAGGCTCCGCCATGCCCGCCGTTTTCCCCTTCCGGGCCGTCCAGTTCAACCATGGCAAGGGCGACGTGAGCGCCTGCATCGCCCCGCCCTACGACGTGCTCGACGCGCGCGGTAAGGAGAAGCTCTTGGCCAAGGGGCCGGCCAACATCGTGGCCGTAGACCTGCCCCACACGCCCGCCAAGGAACTCGGCCCCCCCGAGGCCTACGCCAAGGCCGCTACCACGTATAAGGGCTGGCTCGAGGACGCCACGCTGGCGACGACCGAGAAGCCGGCGATCTTCGCGTATCGCCAGAAGTTCGACTTCATGGGCCAGCACTACGAGCGCAGCGGCATGGCGTGCACCGTTGAGACCCGACCCTTCGGCCCGCGCGCGGGTGGCGGCGTGCTCCCCCACGAGCAGACCTTTAGCGGCCCGAAGCAAGATCGCTTCGCACTTATGGAAGCCAGCGCGACGCAGTTCAGCCCGATCTTCGGCCTGCACGCCGACGAGAATGGCGCGGCCACGGCCCTGACCAAGAGCGTCATGGATAGCCGTCCCGCCGACATGACCGCCGACATGGGCGACGGCGTGACCCACGAGGTGTGGACGATCGACGACCCCGAAACCATTGCGGCCTACGAGAAGGCCCTCGAGGGCGAGGACGTGTTCATCGCCGACGGGCACCATCGCTACACCACGGCCATCAACTATCTGGCCAAGCTGGAGGCGGCCGGCAAGGACATCGGCCCTGACCACCCTGCGCGTCGCACGATGATCGTGCTGGTGGGCATGAGTGATCCGGGCCTGGCCATCGGTGCCACCCACCGCGTTCTGGGCGGCATGAAAGACTACGACTTCGGCAAGCTGACTGGCGAGTTGGATCAGTACTTCACCCTCGAACCCGCGGGCAACGACCCGAGCCAGATCGAGGTTCACATGGACAAGCGGTACGCCCCTGGCAAGAACGTGCTGGGGCTAGTCGACTTGGCGACCAACGAGTGCGTCGTGGCCACGCTGAAGGACAGCGACCCGCTGGCCGACAAGTTTGCCAGCAAGCCCGAGGCCTGGCGCAAGCTCGACGTCGCGCTCGTGCAGCACCTCGTCGTCGAGAAGGTGTGCGAGCCCAAGTTCAACGGCGGTGAGCCGGTCAAGTGGGCCTTCCCCCACACGGTCGAGGAGGTCATGGAGATCGCCAGCGGCCAGGAGACCGGCGCCGGCGGCGGCGCGGGCTTCGCGCAGGTGGCGGTCATCGTGCGCCCAACGCCGCTTGGAGCTGTCAAGGACATTGGCGCGGCGGGCGAGCTGATGCCGCAGAAGTCGACGTTCTTCTACCCCAAGCTGGCTACAGGGCTGTTCATCAACCCGCTCACGAGCGAACTGCCGGTGGTCGCGAACGCCTAAGCGGACTGCTGGCGGGCCCAGGCATCGATGCGCTGGGTATGCTCGGCCAACTGCTCGAGCACCGTCGCATGGATGGCATCGTCGCTCAGCTGGAAGCGGTCGAGTGCCAGGTGGCTCAGCCCATCCTGCATCTTGCCGATCTCTCGTTGACGTAACGGTTTGCGGAGAAGCCTCGCGCCCAACCCGCCGCCGGCAGGCGGTAACTCGGCAAAGATCTCTACGCGCGGATCGACCCTGAGCGCCATGGCCCAGTCCATCCACTTCAGCCCGTGCACGTGCACGCCCTCTCGACGCCACGCGGCGGCAGCCAGTCGTGCCCAGGGCACGCGCAAGGCATCGGCCAGGATCGCCCCGTGCATGGCCTCGGCCACGATGCCCTTGCATCCCGAGATCTGGCGCAGCACGTCGTCGACGTCCCCGGTCGGATCGATGTACCTCAGTCCGCAACGGTCAGCGATGGCCGCCCACGGTGCGGCGCTCAAGCTACCAAAGTGCGGCATCAGGCCGACAGGGCCGGTGCCCTTGCCGACGTTCTTGTAATCGGGCAGCAAGCGAACGGCGTACGCCGGGTCGGCGATGAACGGCGCTCCGGTGATGGTGGCGCTAATCGGCCCGCGCACGAATCGGATGTCCCATCCCTTATCCAGCACGGCGGGTCGGGACAGCCCCCGAACACCGGAGCCGAACACGATCTTGGTGCCTGGACTGTTGGGCAGTCGGTCGTCGAGGATCGTGCCAATGCCCACCATCGTGCCGAGCGGGCTACCCGGGCCGAAAGCTGAGGGCATGAGCGCCGGCAACAGGCGTGCGTTGAGTTCGTCACCGAAGTTCTTGTCCTGGGATTTGAAGTAGAACAGGTCCATCGGTCAGGGTCCTTTTCGCATGTTGGCCTTCAGCCAGCGGAACTCGGCCAGCATCGCCCGCCCCTGGAACAACACCCACGCGAGGGCGACCAGCGAGCCGTGGATGGACAGCGCCCCGAAGTGCCCGAGATCGAGTGCGGCGATGGTCGGCCGGAGCATGAACAGGCCGAACGCGAGGGCAATCGCGAGCAGCACGGGGGTGGCGGTGGTCTTCAGCAGCAGGCCGAGCGTCAGCGGCGTGGATCGCACCGTCATAGCGACCAGCAACGGTGTACGCAGTGCGACCGCGCCGATCGAGAACGCCAGCGCGACACCAACGGCGCCCCAGGGCACGCCGGCGAGTACAGAGAGAACGGATAGGGCCGCGTTGATTCCCGAGAAGACGAGCAGCACCTTGGCTCGGCCAGTCGCGGTGAGCAACCAAGTGCACAGGCTGGCCACGACCTGCGTGGCGGCTAGAGGGGCGAGGGCTCGGAAGAGCCCGACCGCCTCGGCCCATTGCGGGCCGGCCATGATGTACACAACCTCGTCGGCGGCCGCGAAGCACAGCACGCTGACGGGCAACGCCGCATGCAGCGCCAGCCGTAGCAGCCGGGTGTGGGCCCTGATGAGGGCGGCGGGTTGGTCCTGGAGTTTTGCCAGCGTGGGAACGGCCACCGTGCGGATGGGCGGGAGCAGCCGCTCGATGGGCATGACGAGCAAGTGGTACGCACGATCGAACAGTGCCACGACCGCCGAGGACGACACCACACCCAGTACGGCATTGGGTGCGATGGTGCGGACCATGTTGAAGACCGAAGCCCCCGTGAGCCCCGCACCGAAGCCGAGCATGGATCGGACCTCGGAGAGCCGCCCTGGCCGATCAGGCCGCCAACCGCTGAGGATCCACAAGATGCATGTCCTCAGCACGATAATCGAGACGGCGAACACGACGGGCGCCCAATAGCCCATCCCGATGGCCGCGGCATGGACGCCAAGCGCAGCGCCCAGCGCGAGCGAGCCGACATCAGCGATTGCCATGGGCATGAAGCGCATCGACCGCTGGAGCATGGCCAGGTGCTGGGCGGCCATCGCGCCGATCACGAACATCGGCGCGCACGCGATCGCGACGCCGACCATTCGGGGCTCATCAAACGCCCACGCGGCCACGGGACCCAATGCAGCCGCAACCAGGGCGGCCGCGATGCCGAGCAGCGTATTCAGCCAAAACAGCGTACTGACCTGCCGCTGGGTGACGGTCCGCGCCTGGACGGTGGCGGCCCCGAGCCCAGCCTCGTGGAAGATGTTGGCAAAGGTGGCGATGACGACGAACTGCGCGTACACGCCCATTTGGTCGGGCGTCACCAACCGCAGCATCGCGGCCGTGGCGACCAGTTGCAGGACGAAACGCACCGCCTGGGCCGATACCGTAACGGCCCCGCCGCGCGTGGAACGGCGGCGCAGATCCCCCCGGAGATCACCCGACGATGGCCCAGCCCGCACATCCCCGTTCATCGACAGGCCCCCAACCTCGGCGGGTGCTGCTCGGGCCGGTCTTTGCGGACAATCCTTACACCGATCGGCTGATCGAGGCATTGGCCGGTTTGGGCTACGACGTGCGACCGCTCGCGGATCCGAGGGCGCTCGAAGAGGCGCTCGGCTGGCTCGAATCGGGCGACGTGTTCCACCTGCAGTGGGTCCACGTGTTCACGGTCGGGCGCAATGTGGCCGGAAGCGTGCGCGGCACCGTCCGGCTGTTGAAGCGACTGAACCACCTGCGAGCCCGCGGCGTGAGGGTAGTCTGGACCGTCCACAACCTCGTACATCATGATGCCGAGGATGGGCGCGGCGGCGTGGTCCAGCGCTGGGCCATGCGACGCATCGCGCGGGCGTGCGACGCCCTGGTCGTCCACGGGGCCACCGGCGCGCGGATTGTGCGCGAGGTGTACCGAGTCCCCAATACAACCATCGCCGTGGTCGATCACCCCTCGTACATCGGCAGTTATCCGGCCGGACTCCCGCAAGACGAGGCCCGCGGCCGTCTCGGCTTGCCCCAGGATGCCGTCGTGCTGGCCCACATCGGGCAACTCCGTCCCTACAAGGGCGTCGATCGGCTGGTCGAGGCCTTTACGAGGTCGGCCGTACCCGATGCGTGTTTGCTGGTCGCCGGCAAGGCCGGCGACGGAGAACTCATCGAGAGACTCCGGGCCGTCGCGGCGGCCGACGATCGCGTTCGGTTGCACGAGGGGTACGTTCCGGACGATGAGATCCAGCTCTACATGACCGCAGGCGACGCCGTGGTACTTCCGTACGAGCGAGTGTTCACGTCTGGGAGCGCGGCACTGGCCGGCACGTTCGGCCGCGCGGTGGTCGCGCCGGCGGTGGGGTGCTTGCCCGACCAGATCGGCGATGCCGGCGTGCTGTACGCGCCCGATGACCCAGGCGCGCTGGAAGTGGCCATCACCCGTGTGTGCGGAGATAGGGATGCGGTCCTGGGCATGGGCGCGCGTGCGAGCAGCGTGGCAGAACAGCGCACTTGGGACGCGCTCGCGCGGGGCGTGGCCTCGGTCTATTGAGGGCATGTCGTTCGATCCGGCGTTGATTGCTACCCGCCCAGCATCGGTCGCAGCCGACGCCAGAGGAACTTCATCGGGTTGCCCATGCGTGCTCTATTGGCATGGAATGCCCGTGCCACCGCCATCGGGAACGAGGCGTAGTGCTTTATCGCGCTCGCGAACGAGGCACCTTCGACGCGCTCGTAGCCGAGCCGGTCGATTAGCTTGCCGCTCACGCCCTGGATCACCGCGACCTCGCTGCCCGTTAGCTTGCTCTTCCAGCGATCGACCGGCTGCTTCGACACGCCCCGGCCCTCGGTGAACTTCTCATAGCTGCTGTTGGACATGGGCATCTCAAGCACCGCATCGTCGAAAGGCAACTCAAGCCAGTCAAGCAGCTCGCGCATCTTGGTGTCCGGGTCACCTACCACGTCCTCGAAGCGCTGCAGGCGAACGCGGTCCTTGCCGAAACACGCCTCTGCCGCCAGCGCCGACTTCATCGCGCCGTTCCAGAGCGAGGCGATGATGATGGGGTGGTACGAGCGTTTGGCTCGCTGGTGGTCGGCTTCCAGGGTCTCCTTGTGGCCGGGGTCCTTGTCGAAATCGAAGCCGCCCTGGTTCTTCCAGTCTCGGTACGAGGCCACAACGGCGCGTACATCGCGGATCATGCAGATCACCCGGGCGTCGGGGAAGGCAGTCAGGATGTCGTCGATGCGGAAGATGTGCCGCGGTGTCTTCTCGCCCCAAATCGTTTTGTCATTATGCTTGGCTTCGAGTTCGCAGTATGCCCGCAGGCATAGGTCGGCCGTGGGGGACTTCTCCCCCGCGAGCTCGACAACGCGATCGCGGAACTCCTGGCGCGAGATGCGTCCCTTGTCCGGATCACCACCGTGGCTGTATGGTCGGTGTCCCAAGGCCAGCAGGTACTCCTCGCACTGGGCGACCTGCTCGGGTGAGAGTGGCCCATCACCGCCCGTACCCAGAGCCACGCGTAAGTCGTCGAAGTAGTGCGTCTCACCACTCAGGTGGACCAACGGGTGCAGGTTGAGAGCCGCGCGCACCATGGCCGTGCCCGAGCGCGAGGGCCCGCAGATGAAAATCGGCCCCGGCTTGTCCGCCCGCTCAGTCACGGTCCCGATTCTCCGAGGGCGCCCTTGCCCGTCCATTCCTTCCGCCGGTTCCAGACCTGGTCAAACGTGCCTGGTTCCTTGCCTGGTTTGCTCTTGCCCAGAAGGCCGCGGAGTCGTGCTACGGCCCGCCTCCGCTGCACGTTCATCATCGGCCCAACGTCCGCCCACCATTGCCACGCCTTGCCCCAGTGGCGGGCGTAGAGCTGGCGACGGGCCGTATAGAGCCTGACAATCTTATCGGGCCTGACACGATCGGATTGCCCGCCGAAGTGCACGATGTCGGCCTTGGCGGTGACCATTGGGCTGGCACCGAAGGCCCGGGCGCGCAGGCATAGATCGGCATCCTCCCCGTACATGAAGAAGGCCGGGTCGAACCCGTCGAGCTCTTCCCACAGCTCGCGGTCGGTCATCAGCCAGCAGCCGGTTACCACATCGACGGGCAGCTCGGCCCCATCGGGCAGCACGCCCACCGACTCGGGGTTGAACAGCCGAGAGTTCTTGAACAGGCCCGCGACCGCGGTAGCCGAGCAGAACACGCTCCATGGCGTGGGCTTGCGCCAGCAACTCGTGGGGTTGGGCGAGCCGTCGCCAAATCGCGTCCGCCCGCCCCAGATGCCGGCCTTTGGGTTGCGATCGGCGAAGGCGACGAGCTCGTCGATTGCCCCGGGGTCAACCAGTGTGTCGGGATTGAGCAGCAGTAGCCGCTCGGTGGTCGCGTGTTTGGCCGCGAGGTTATTGGCGCGCGCGAAGCCCAGGTTGTCCTTCGAGTCGATCAGGTGATAGTCGGGAAACTCGTGTGCGATGGCCTCGGCCGATCCGTCGTTCGACGCATTGTCGACGACGATCACCTTATGGCTTGTCCGGCGAGCCCCCTCGCGGATCGTGCGCAAGCAGTCGAGGGTCATGTCCCTCGTGTTGAAGCTGACGACGAGGACGGCCACGCGCGAGTCGCTTGTCATTGCTGGGTGTGCTCCCGGGGGGCTTGGCGAGCCTGGGCTTACTCGACGGCAACTGCGAGATGGTGGCCGCAAGGGCGATGCTCAGGAACCACGAAACGGTGGTTTGCCCGAAATACGACACGCCGATGAAGCTCATGCAGTGTGTGTAGATCGAAGCGCCCACGGCCCACTTGATCCAGAACAGGCCCCCGCGGTTTGGCTCATCGAGCAACGCCCGGCCGACCGCCCGGAACGCCAGGACGATGACCGTGACGAACAGGGCCATGCCCCAGATGCCGCCGCGCACGCCCTCGAGGATGTACTGGTTCGTTACGTCCTGCAGACCGTAGCCCCAGTGCTCGGTCGACTTGATGCCAAGCAGGGCCCACTCGCCGAAGTGCTCGACGGTCTTGTCGATCAGGTGCTTGCGGTGCCACGCGGTTGACCCGCCGACGGCGCTGACGCGGGCGATGAGCGCCCACACCGGGCCTTCCATGATGAAGTGCAGCGCGATGAGCGCCACGACGAGCCCGTAGCGGAACGGCCGGAGCATCTCGCGGATCCAGGCGAAGGACATGCCGATGCCGCCCGATAAGACCGCCAGGAGTGGTGTGCTCGAAGCGCACATGATCACGATGGTGGCCGAAGCGACGCAGCCAGCGATCGAGATAAATTTCTTGCGTTTGTTCATGAACAGGCCCGAGGCCATCACGAGCACGATGGCAAAGAAGCACCCCGCCATGATGGGGTGGCTGAACGCGCCCTGGGCGCGCAGCCTCCCCTCGCGGACCTGCGTCATCCGTGGAACACCGCCCATGACCGAGAACATGTTGATCCCGGTACGCTTTTCAAGTATAAAGAACACCACGACGGGCAGCGACACCAGCGCGAGCACGATGACCGTCCGCTCGATGTCGGCCCACGAGCGCAGCAAGCAGCGGAACGTGACGTAGATACCCAGCGACTCATAGATGTATCCGGTGCGGTTGGTGATGGCCCATGTGTTGCCCCATTGCAAGACGAACACGAGCGATCCGACGAGGATCCATCCCGCTACAGCATAATCGATCGCAATTGGGCGCAAGCCCTGATAATCTCTGAATGCCAGGATGCGGATCCAGTATGCGATGACCATGAGCCGCAGGAACGAAAAGTCCAGGCTCGCGACCACCACGCGCTGACCGGCGGGCACGAAGCACGCGAGGATCAGCAGCGGCGCCAGCGACCACCGCCGGGGCAGCACAAAGATCAGTATGCTGAGGACCCCGAGCATCGCCAGCCCAACCGGGTTGACAGAGGTCTGGTTGGCCCAGTCCACGTTGTGGCCAGCGAGTTGGGCGAGGAACCCGGTCACGGTTGGCTGACCTCGAGTGTCCGTGCGGTGTTCGTGCGACCCACGCACGCATCCAGTACGCTGGCCATCCGGCGAGCAATCTCTCGGCGGTCGTAGGGACCGAGTTCGGGGTCCGAGAGCGGCGACTGGGTAAGCTCGGAACCGTTCTCGATGAGCTGCTCCAAGGCCCGGGCGATGCTGCTCGGCTCGCAGGGGTCGGCTAGCACGCAGCGCTCGCGGCTGGCCAGCAGATCGCGGGAATCTCCTTCGGGCAAAGCCCCCAGGATCGGCCGGCCGCTGGCGAGGTACTCGTATGTCTTGCCCGGCACGATGCGAGATCGATGCCCCGGCGGCAGCCCGTGCAGGTGCAGGAAGAGCGCGTCGGCACCGAGCAGCCGGCCCACGGACTCGTCGTGGGGCAGATAGCCGGCCGACTCGACCAGATCCCGAGACGGGCTGGCGTCGATCCAGGACTTCGTTGCCTGGTCAAGGTTGCCCACGTGCACGAAGCGGAAGCCCTCCATCAGGGCGGGCTTCTCACGGCGGACCAGATCGATCGCCTCGAGCACCGGCCCCACCGAGCGTCCTATCGGACGAATGGGCTCGGGCCTGTAGTGGAACCGTTGCTTCAAGCGGGCGGCGAGCCCCGTTCGGCGGACGGCCTGTTTGGTCAGGAATGTCCCGGTATGCACGAGGGCGAATCGGGTGCCCTCGGGCCGAGGGATTGGCTTCGCGTGTTCGAAGTCCGCGCGGTCGAAACCATTGGGGATCGCGTGAACCCTCTCCGGATCCAAGTTGCCGAAGGTCTTCAGAGCGACGGCACGGGCCTCTGGCGTGTTCATCACGACGTGGCTCGCGGCCGACAACGTCTGGCCCATGGCACGCAGGTCGCGCTTCCACTGGAACCAATGCCGGTACGTCGGCACGCCGTCGAGCGCCCACGGGTCCCGCAAGTCGGCGACGACAGGAAGACGTGGCCCACACTCGCGCACGATCTCGCCGAGCCAGAACGGTGACATAGTGACCAGGATCGCGTCGAGCCTGCTATCGCGGATCAGTGCCTTGAGGTGTTCTCGCGCTCGGTCGATCCAGACTTCTTGATCGTCAGCGTCGATGCGATGTACTTCCAGATCGGTTGGGATGTCGCTGGACGTCATGTTCTGGTCAAGGTGCCGGGCGGCGACACCACGATTCGAACCATCACCCGACGGATCCGCGCACGCGACGGTGGGGGTCCAGCCGAACTCGCCGAGGTACCGGCAGAGCTTCGCGGCCCGTTGCGTGCCCGCGCCGCCGATCGGCGGGAAGTAGTACGCCACGATGGCCACGCGCTTGCTGCTCACGCCGCTATCCATGCTCCCAGATCAAAATCGAAACGGCGGATGACCTTGGCCGGCACGCCGACGGCGATGCAATAGGGAGGCACGTCCTTGTTCACGAGCGCTCCTGCTCCCACGATCGCGCCCTCACCGATGGTCACGCCCTTCAGGATGATGGCTCGCTCACCAATCCATGCTCGCGGGCCGATGCGCACCGGCGACGCCAGCAAATCTCCTGTGCCGAAGTACCCCCGTGTTGGATCGCGATAGTCGTGATCGTGGTCGGTCACGTACACCCCGGAACCGAAGACCGTGCCCTCGAGGATCTCGACACTCTTGCACGCGCCGATGTGGACATCTCGCTGGATCGATACTCGGTCGCCGAGAGTAATCTGCGTGGATGAATCTGCGCCGACGGCTTCGATTCGTGCCCCGGGGAACAGCATCACGCGTGAGCCGATCTCGATCCTGTCCGGCCGAACGAAGCTGGTCGTGTGATGGATGAACGAGTGGTCACCCAGCCGTGCTAGGCGGGTGTTCCAGTAGAGCGAGGTGAGAACGCGGTAGCCCGTGCGGAAGAGCCGTCGCCGGAGCGTGCGCGGGGCGTACTGCTCGGCCACTGGTTGGACGGATTCCCCGATCTTGCTCATCGCTCTTCCCGGCGGCTCACAACGGAAGCGTGGCCCGGGGCGTTTGGCACCCCGAACCACGGGCTCATCGATTCAGACAATATGTCGGCAGTTCGTGGCGCTCAGATCGAGCCGATTACCAAGCTCCCAGGTTCGCCGGGGCCATCTCGCGGCCCTGGTCGTCCCAGACCTTGTACCGCCGGCTGTCGGGATCTACACGGTTCCTGAGCGGTGAGCGTGGGAGGAGAGAGTAGTCGTCCGCGCCGGGGTTCTTGAAGCCTGGGTCTCCGGTCGTGATGTCCACGCCGATGATCCCGCTTGTGCCGCGGATGTCGTGGACATGGTCGAAGAAGCCGTTGGGGATGATGCCGGCTTCGTCGAGGATCGACTCGAAGACGGAGCCCACAAAGCTCACGTTGTGGAGCGTGGAATCGCCGATGCCACGTGACGCGTCGAGCCGGAACCAGAAGGGCTTGTTGAGGTGGGTGACGTGCCAGAAGAGGACGTGGTCGGTCATCGGCGAACGCCACTGGCTAAGCATGATGGGGTCGGTGAGCTCGATGAGGACGTTGACGAAGGCCGAATCTTTGACCCCCTGGAGGCCGCGAGCGAAGATGCCCTGGGACTTGGCGTCGTAGGCCTCGAGGCCGTAGACGATGATGTTCTGGAAGGTCTCCGATGGTCCGTAGAGCTGGTACACGTCGGGGTGGAAGTCGACGCCACCGCGATCGATGTTCCGCACGGTCGCGTTCACGACGAAGCGGGCGTTTGAGAAGGCGTCCGAACCGATGTCCTCGATCAGCACGTTGCGGACGAGCAGGCCGTTGAGGCCATCGCGGTTGTCGCTCACGTGAAGATCGGTGCAGTAGGTCTGCTCGAATCCGCTCCACCACGAGAGGCTCGAAGTGGCGCCAAGGCCCTGGAGCCGGCAGCCGTCGAGCCACAGACGGGCGACGGGACGGGACGCCGCGTTGATGGGAGCCGCCTCGCGACGTGGCGCGATCGTGAGGTCCTTGAGCCGGATCATGTCCGTCTTCAGGCCGTCAGAGCTGGAGCTTCCAATGATCCGTACTTGATCACGAGAAACGCCAGGAGCCGCCGAGATCGTGAGCCAACTCGCGTCCGAACGGAAGCGCTTTCCGTACGAGTACGGACCGAACTCGTAATCGCCCGGAAGAAGATACACCGTGGAACCCGAAGCGTCCCGGTCGTCCGCCGAGGCGTACGCGGCGTGCCCGATCGTGCGGAACGGGCGTTCACGCGAGCCGTCGCCTGCGTCGTCGCTGCCACTGGGCGACACGTACTTGGCTTTGCGAACTAGCGAATCCTGGGCGTTCGCGTGCAGGAACATCGAAAACACCCCGTCCGAGGCCGTACCGACAATGTCTCCCCCGAGCACGCGAACCTCGCCCGCGCTCTTCGGGAACACTCGGGCTCGCACCTCGACCAACCCGTCGGCGTAGTCCGCCGCGTCGAGTGTGGCGGTGTACTCCCACACTCCCGTGCGGGGGTTGAACTGCATCTCGGTCACGGGCGTCCACGGTCCACCGTTGGAACTGAATTCGACGCGGTCGATGCCATTCATGTGGAACGCGACCACGCCGATGTGGAAGAGCCCGTCGAAGTCCTGGTAGGGCACCACGTCCCACCGGGCGATGGCTTGGGCGTCATAGCCACGAAGGCCCGAATGGCCGACGGCCGGGGGTTGCGGGGTCGCGCTGCCGAAGCCTGAGCCGGGTTCGAGCACGGGGAAGTCTCCGGGTTCACCACGAGCGCCGGAACCAGCCTTGGGGTCCGATCCGCTTGGTTCACCAATAGGGCTCGGGCCCGCCGTACTCCCGGGGTCTGGTCGTGTGGGCTCGCCGATGGGGTTGCCAGGCACAGGTCCGAGTGGGCCGGTCTGGCTGACGATGATGCGCCCCAGCGTCGGATGGCTCAGGACCACACCGCCGCTGGGGTTTGAACTCGGTCCGGCGCCCATCTCTCGAACGAGCCTGAGTTGGGCCGCCCGGATCTCACGGAGTTCTTCCTCCGTGTACCGTCGAGCGGCGGAAACATTGCTGACTTGGCGGCCGGCAGAACCAATCGCGAAACGGCTCGGTCCGGAAAAGAAGAACTGGGGCGTGCGCCTGTGCGCCGCCCTCAGCAGTTGGGCCTGGGTTTCTCGGGTGGTCGTGTTGCGGCTTGCGGACGTTGGTTCTTTCTCCTCCTGGGTCGCCAAGAGGCTGGTCGGGAGCGCACATATCGAAGCGGCCATCAGGACGGCCATAGCAGAGCGGCGGCGATCAGGCATCGTGTCCTCCAACGTCCCACACCCGGAACGCATCACCACTTTCGATTTCGATCGCCCACGAGCCCCGGTTGCTTGCCCGGCTTGTTGGTCTTATCGACCTTCTCCAGACCGTGCAATCCGGCGAATCTCTACGAACCGAAGCGGTGGTGCCTGCCTGTTTGGTGTGGGTTCTGCCCTGCCCCGTGGCCCGATGCTCTACGCCCGGGGCGGTAACGAGCCCCGGCTTCCGTACCGGGGCCATTTGTCGGCCGGTCCTTATCGGCGGACCGAGCGACGCGAGCGCAAGAGTAACCCAACTCGGGGGAGAAGACACCTCGTCCGATGCGAAAGTTTCGCTGTTAAAATAGGCAGAAATACCCGAGAATTAAAGCATTTTCACGAGTCGCATGGCGCCGCGATGAGCTACAGCAGTGGGTTCTTTGCGCCGTGCACATACTCGCGCGTCGGGCTCAGGTTGGCTTGCGGATACACGAACACGTCCGAATACAACTCCGCATCGATGTCGGGCGCTTCGGCCGACTCGGCGAACTCGACCGCGTCCTTCACCTCGTCGCGGATTTCGCTGCGCATGGTCTTCCAGCTGTCCTCGTCGATCGCACCACGGTCATTCATCAGGTGATCAAGGAGCGCAGCGATGGAGTCCTTGCCCTTGTACTGGTCCACCTCTTCCTTGGTCCGGTACTTTTGCGGATCGCTCATCGAGTGCCCCTGGTACCGGTACGTCAACAGGTCGACGAACGCTGGCTTCTGTTCCTCGCGACACCGGTCCACGACTGGCTTGAACTGGTCGTACACGTCGCGGATGTCTAAGCCGTCGATCTGCACGGAGTGGATGCCGTAGCTCTTGCCGCGGGAGATGAGGTCCTCGTGGTTGGCTGTGTGGCGGCCGATAGCGGTGCCCATCGAGTAGCCGTTGTTTTCGATGATGTAGATGACGGGCAGGCCAAAGAGGCTGGACAGGTTGAGGGCCTCGTGGAAGGCACCCTGATCGACGGCGCCGTCGCCGAGGTAGCACAGGCAGACCTTCTTGCTGCCGGTGCCGAGCACCTCCCACTCGTAGCGGGCGGCGAAGGCCAGCCCCGCGCCCAATGGCGTCTGGGCGCCGACGATGCCGTGCCCGCCGTACAGGTGGTTGGGTTTGTCGAACATGTGCATCGAGCCGCCCTTGCCCTTGGCGCAGCCCGGGGCCTTGCCGTACATCTCGGCCATACACGCGCGGGGGGTCATGTTGCGGGCCAGGGCGTGGCCGTGGTCGCGGTAGGCGGTGATGACCGGGTCGTCGTCGTTGGTGCAGGCGATGGTGCCGACGGCGCAGGCCTCCTGGCCCGAATAGATGTGGCAGAAGCCGCCGATCTTGGCCTGCTGATAGGCCTGCTGGGTGCGGGTTTCGAACTCGCGGATGAGCTGCATCGAGCGCAGCCAGCCAAGCAGCGTGTTGTTGCCGAGGGCGTCGACCGCCCGGTTGCTGGCCGAAGAAGCGCTGGCGCTCCCCGAAGTCGTGGTGGCTTGGGCCATGGTGAAGAGGGCTCCGCAGGTTTGTCAGGCAGTGGTCAGGGCCGCGCGCACACGTGGCCGGAGCGTGAAGTCTACGCGCCGGCCACGCCAAGTCGCCTCGGTGTCCTCAACGATCAGGGCGTCCGATGGTCCTTCTCCTCAGGCAGCATGGCGGCGGCATCGGTAGTGGGGCGGGTCTGCGATTGGAGCAACACTAGTGCCGCGTTGAGTTGGAGGTCCATCCCCTCGGAGATCAAACGAGAGGGATCGGGCCGATCCTCCAGGGCCGGCGGGTTGCCGTCCTCGTCGAGCACCAGCACATCGGCCTCCTGGCGGAGCATCAGGCTCTCGGCCACCTGATCGGGCAGCATCGAGACCGACATATCGGGCTCCACGCCGTGCTCGATCTTGCCGGGCACGCGATGGATCATCCGCCCACCCGGCAGCACGTAGTACTGCGTGGTGAGCTTCATGAGGGCCCGGGGTGATGAGCGACGCTCCGGATCGATGGGCAGCACGTTCTGCACGCTGCCCTTGCCGAAGCTGGTCTTGCCCAGCACGACGGCCATGGCGGCCGACGCCTTGGAGTAGTCCTGGATCGCGCCGGCCACGATCTCGCTGGCCGAGGCACTGCCCTCGTTGATGAGCACGACGACGGGGATGTCGGGCAACGGCGAGTTGCGGCGCTGTAGGCGCTCGGGGTTCATGCCCGTTCGGTCGTTGCGGTCGTTGCGGGTCGAGACCACGACGCGGCCGAACGAGCCGCGGCTCTTGGTGTAGTCGACGAAGCGGCTGGTGATCTCCACAGCCTGATCGAGCAAGCCGCCTCGGTTGAAGCGCAGGTCGAGGATCAGGCCCTGCACGCCCTCCTTCGACATCTCGGCCAAGGCCTTGTCGAAGTCCTCGGTGGTGTTCTCCGTGAATCCCGTCAGACGGACGTAGCCGATGCCGTAGATTGGATCGATCATCCAGTTCCAGTGGTCGTCCGTCGCGTCGATGCGCTCCCAGCCCTTGACGGTCTTGAGCTCGACGGTGTCGCGGACGATGGTAAAGGTAATCTCTTCCTTTTCCTCGTCCTCGCCGCGGGTGACGGTCACGTCCACCGGGGTGCCCTTGGGCCCGGTGATCTTGTCGACCGCCTGGTTGAGCGAGATACCCAGGGTGGCTTCGCCGTTTACCTTGGTGATGATGTCCTCGGCCCGCACGCCCGCCCGCTGGGCCGGGGTGCCGTCCAGGGGCGTCACGACCTGGATCTGCCGCTTGGGGTTCATCTGGATCGAAACGCCGATGCCGCTGAAGTTGCCGCGTGTGCTGCGTTCGAACTGCCGTACGTCGTAGGGCCAGATGACCTCGGTGTAGTCATCGAGCGCCTGCATGGCACCGTCTCCGAACACCCGGAGCACCAACGCTTCGGGCAGCCGGACGGTCTGGCGATTCAACGCTTGGACGTCGCGCACAACCTTTTGCATCGTGGAGTCGGTTGCGATCGTGGTACGCTCGAGGTCGGCCGCGCGAGAGGCAATCGACTCGATGAACCGCGAGCGTGTCTGCTCGTCGGCCAATTGTGGATAGGCGCCATAGAGATCGTTCGTCTCGGCGAGCAGACGCAGGCCGTTCAGGCCGGAGACCAGCAGGTCCTTCATCTTCGAGCCCGACACGTGATGGCGGTCGGCGTTTGCCATGGCGTAGAGCAGCATGATCGGTTCGATATCTTCCAGCCGTTCTTGGACCGACTCCCCCGCGGGGTTGTATGGCGGGAGGGCTTCCTCGCCGCTTTCAACCAGCCGCGCACTACGCAACTGGTGGTTGCGCTCGGGGGCATACAACGCGATGAGCGAGAGCCGCTTGAGTTGGCGCTTGCGATCGGGCAGGTATGTACCCTCGTCTTGGTAGAGCGCGTGCAGGCGCTCGAACATCTCGGCGGCGGCGTACCAGCGGCCATCGACCTCGGCGTTGCGGGCTTCGGCGTCGGCAGCCGTTACCAGCTTCCTCACGTCGGCATCAACCAGCACGGCTTCCTTGTCGTCGGAAAGCATGTGCAGCGCGATGGCGGCGCTCATGCCCTCGAGTAATGCGGTTTCGCGTTCGGCAGGCTCGGGCTCGTCGGCCAGCGTGGCTAGCGACTTGGCTACTTCATCGCGATGCTCGGTGACCTTCTCGTAACGGGCCACCGTGTGTTCGTCGAGTGAGATCCCCAGCGACAACGCCGCGTCGGCCAGCATCGGGTCGCGTACCTGGTCCGGGGCGTGGTTCAGGAGCTTGACGAACTCGGTCCGATCACCGCGCGTCGCGGCTGCCCACAGGTCACTCGCCCAAGCCTTGGAGTCCTGCGCCGCGGCTGCCTGGGCTTCGGTCGCCTGACTCGGACTCTGGAGGCCAAAAGCCGTCGGGGCCATGGTGGTACCGAGTGCGGCCAGCAGTGCCGCCGCGGTGCCCAAGACGCGCGTGCTCGTTCCGGTCTGTCGCATGGTGCCTCCTGATGTTTCTGGGCCTGGGTCCGTCCTATGGACCATGCCCCGAATCCGGGCTCTTGCCAAAGCATCGGCTCAACCCGCGTGCTGGGCCTGCTTGCCCGCGATCAACATGGATCGCTGGGCATGGTTGTACCGTCAGGCCAACGGAGTTATTCGCAACTATCGGCCGTGGCGTTCAATGCTTAGGGGATACGTTATAGGCTATCGGGATGTTCCTGATCATCACTTCGCCGGCCGGAAGCGAGCGCCCACGCGACCGAGCCAAGACCGAGCACGACGACCACAGCGCCCGCAGCGGCGAGCAGCAGCAGATTCGCGCTCATGTCCAGTGGGCCGTTCGGCTGAACCGTCGTGTACGCCACGAGCCCAATCATCGGCCCGCCCAGATACCCGAGTCCGATGAACGCCTCGTGCTTGCCGCCGGCGTCGACTTCGGCATCGCCGACCTCCATCGCGTAGTAGAACGCACCGGTGTAGACCATGCCCACACCGAGGCCGGTGATTGCAAGGCCGAGGAGCACGAACGCGCGCGAGATCGAGAGTGTCCCGAGGCCAGGTCCGATGGTGATGCTCGCGAACCCGACAAGCAGCAGAGTCGCAGCAATGACGGGCATAGACCAACGCCCATGCCAGCCGTGCCACCTCGCGAAAAGTACGAACGCCGCGACGCGCGTGGCCAGCCACACCGCGGCGGCGGGCGCGCGCCACGGGTCCTCGATGGCGACGCTCGCCAGCAGGAACGGCGAGACCGGCTCGAGGATCGCCACGACAAGGAAGCTCATGGGGAGCTGGACCCGAAACACCGAGAGCAGCTTCTTGTATCGGGCTGGTCGGGTTGGGTGGGGGTCGGGCAGGCTCTGCGCGGGCTCGGCGCCAATCCAGATCGTGAGCAGAGCGCACACGCCGTAGACCGGCAGCATCGCGGCTAGTGCCTCGAGCGGATTGTGCTTCACGAACGGCCCAAGCGATGCCAGCGACACGACGATGCACACACTCCAGGTGATGTTGAATGCTCCCGCCGCGTGGCGCAGACTCTCGCCCCGACGCCCGCCGCTCAGGTAGCTCTCGACGATCGGCCACATTGCCCCGCTGAGCAGGCCCTGGGCGGCCATCATCAGCCAGATGGCCCACGCACCCATCGAGCCGGTGCTGGCCGCGGGTTTTGTGACCAACGGCAGCACGGCGAGCAGGCCCAACACCATACAGATGCTCGCGAGCAGACGGCCGCTGGTGAGCCATGCGTTCCGGGAGGCCATTCGTCTGAGGGCGGGGCCCACACCGAGGGCGCCCGGGATGTAGACCGTTCCGTAGACGAGTGCCAGCAAGAAGATCTCGGTCTCGCCATAGCCATATGCACTCTGGGCCAGGAACGGCACGCCTGTCGTCGCGATGGCCGTGCCCACGCTGCCGGCGAAGGTAAACGACAACACGGGCCACAGCGGGGCGGGCGGCAACGCTGGTCGCGTCGTGTCTGGGGGTGTGTGGGCCTTGCTTGCCACCACGGGTGTCCTTACCATGAGCCCGCGGCCGACGCCGGGTCGGTCCTTCGAGCCCGTAGCTCAACTGGATAGAGCGCTGGCCTCCGAAGCCAGAGGTTCCGCGTTCGAATCGCGGCGGGCTCGTTTTCTCCGAATCCCAGCGTTCACTTGCTGCCTCGCGCGTTCTCGCAGAATCGCTGGCAGATACTGTCTTGCTCGCACATCCAGCCGCGAGCCTTGCACGCCTGCCGACCGTGGTAGATGATCCGGTGGCTCAGGTCCGACCACTGGTCTCGTGGAAAGAGCGCGATCAGGTGCCGCTCAACCATCGCCACCGATGCATCCTGCGGCGCGAGCCTGAATCGCTTGCTCAGCCGCTCGATGTGAGTGTCGACAACAAAGCCGTTGTTGATGCCGAAGGCGTTGCCCAGCACCACGCTGGCGGTCTTTCGTGCGACGCCGCGCAAGGTGAGTAGTTCCTCCATGGTCTTGGGGACCCTTCCGTCGAAGTCGTTGACCACGCTGGTCATTGCAGAATGGACGGCCCTGGCCTTGTTGCGGTAGAGGCCGATGGACTTGATGTGCTTCTCGATCTTCGCGGGTGTGGCGCTCGCGTAGTCCTCGGGAGTCGGGAAGGCCGCGAAGAGCGCGGGCGTAGCCTTGTTCACCCCAACGTCGGTCGATTGGGCCGACAGGATGGTGGCGATGAGCAACTCGTGGGGTGTCGAATAGTCGAGTGCGCACACCGCGTCCGGGTACCGCTCCGCCAGCGCCTTGGCGATGCGGCGGGCGCGGGCCTTCTCCGATTTCGTCACCTCGGGCACCCGAAAGGGCAGGTCGCGCAGACCCCTGGGGTTGTCGGGTGTCCGCACGCTCACCGACGAGGCCCCCGCGCGAGCGCGGGCTCTTGGAGCGTTGAGGCGTTCGCAGGCTCGGTGCTGTCCGCTGCACCGCCGGTCATCACGCGGCGCGTGGTTGCCAGCGTGAACCCGAGGGCACCCAGTGAAACGAACATGCTCGCCACCATCACGTTGCTGGCGGTATTGTGGTGTTGGTCGTACTCGGCTTGTGCCGCGAGCGCGTTCTCGGTGTCGCCGAGTGACGCGGCCTGGCGATAGGCGGCCAGGTCCATCTGCATCGCCGGGTCGAGCGACGCGAAGCGGTACGTCATAATGCCCATCATCGCCAGGATGAGCAGGGCCCGGATGGCGGCGATCCAGGATCGCGCGTGGGGATAGCCCCGCCAGCAAGCCCAGGCGAATGCGCCGCCTCCCAAGCAGATTGCCAGAAAGCCGATGACGTCGGCGCCAATGAACAAACGCTCGGCCACATACCCGCCCAGTAGCCGCCAGTGCTCACCGTCATAGGCCGCAAACTCGGGCAGGCTTGGGTCCAGCCCCTTGAGCAACGTGAACACGAAGTATGCGGTGAGCCCCGTGACCAGCAGTGCCCCGGACCACGTCGCCCATGCGGCTAGCTGGATCGCTTCGAGGCGGTGGGGCGGTGGATTGGTCGGGGCGTCGGGCATGGCGGAGGCTAGCCGCGCGAGGCCCGGACCTGCTACAACACGGGGTGCACCAGCAAGCTACCAGCCCGCCCCTTGGCCTCGCTCTGTGCCCCTGGCGAGACTTACCCGTGCGAGAGGCCGTGGCGCTCGCGGCCTCACTGGGATATCGCGCGGTGCAACTCGATGCGACCCATTCTGAGGTTCGACCTCGCGGGCTCGATCGCTCGGCCCGGCGCGACCTGGCGGCGTTGCTGAGGAGGGGCGAACTGGAACTAACCGGCCTGGACCTCTGGCTGCCCCCCGAGCACCTGTCGGGCGGTGGCCACGTCGAGCGCGCGAGCGACGCGGTGATCGGAGCGATCGGTCTGGTTCGCGAACTCGCCGGGCTGCTGTCCGCCCAGCCAATCGTGAGCCTGACCCTGCCCGACGCGCCCGACCAGCACGCGATGGAGGCGATCGACGCCGCCGCCGAACGCGACGGCGTGCGGCTGGCTAACCACGCCTGGCCAGCGGCGGAATCGGGTGATGTTGGCGTCGATCCGGCTCTGGCGATCATGGCCAGCGCGAGCCCGGCCAAGGCGGTGACGAGGCTTGGCGCCAGGCTTGCGAGCGTTCGACTGAGCGATGCTGGAGTTGCGGGCAGAGTGCCGGTAGGCTCGCCCGGAGGGCGGCTGGAAGTTGCTGCCTTCATTGCGGCGTTGACCATTTCGGCCCCGACCGTACCGGTCGTGGCCGATTCGAGAATGCTTGCAGACCCCCGCGCTGCCGCGGTGGCCGCCCGCGACGCCTGGGGCGCGGGCCAGATGCCCCTGAAGGATTGAGGCCAATATGCGAATTGCGCTCGCCCAGATTGCTCCCGTCCTGCTCGATCGAGACAAGACAGTCGCTCGCGCCGTCGCGGCTGTCCGCGAGGCTGCCGCCAACGGGGCCAGACTTGTCACCTGTGGCGAGTCGTTCGTGCCAGCCTATCCGCTGTGGTTGTGCCGCCAAGACGCGGCTCGCTTCAACGAGCCCGAGGTCAAGGAGGTTCACGCGGCGTACCTCGATCAGGCGGTGCGTCTTGAGGATGGACACCTCGATCCGATCCGTGATGCGGCCAAGGCGAGCGGTGTTCACGTCGTCCTGGGCATCGCAGAGCGGCCGCGGGATCGGGGCGGCAACACGATCTACTGCAGTGCCGTGGTGGTGAATGACACGGGTGAGGTTGCCGGGGTGCATCGCAAACTCATGCCGACCTACGAAGAGCGCCTGGCATGGGGCCCGGGCGATGGCCACGGCCTTCGCGTGCATCGGGTCGGCCCGTTCACCATGAGCGTGCTGAACTGCTGGGAGAACTGGATGCCGCTCGCCAGAGCCTCGCTCTATGCGCAGGGCGCCGACCTGCATGTCGCGATCTGGCCTGGCTGTAAGCGATTGACCGAGGACATCACACGGTTCGTTGCCCTCGAGGGACGGTGTTACGTAGCGTCGGCCAGCGCCATCATTCGACCACAAGACGTACCCAATTCGGTGCCCCATCGTGACCACTGGGCCGGGACCGGCGTGGTCGATGGTGCGTACTACGACGGCGGCTCGTGCGTGGCGGGCCCTGATGGGGCGTGGCTTGTGCCGCCGATGGTGGGGTGTGAAGGGCTGATCTACGCAGATCTCGATCCGGCCATTGTCCGCGCTGAGCGGCAGAACTTCGACCCCAGTGGCCACTATGCCAGGCCGGACGTGTTGGACCTCGCGGTCGATCGGACCCGACAGGGCGTGCGTTTCACGGACGACCGCGCGGCCCACCCGTAGACTCGTCTCCCGTGCCCCAGCCGCTGCTGTCCATCGTCACGCCTTCGCTAAACCAGGGGCGGTACATCGGCCAGTGCCTCGAGTCGGTCGCGGCCGAAATGGCCTCACCCGCCGCTCGCGAGTACGGCGTCGAGCACATCGTGATGGACGGAGGTAGCACCGACGAGACGGTCCGACTGCTGGAGCAAGCCTCGCACCTCGTCCACTGGCAGAGCGAGCCGGACGGCGGTCAGAGTGCGGCGATCAATCGTGGGCTGCTCGACCATGCACGCGGCCGTTACGCCACCTGGATCAACGCCGATGACTGGTTTGAGCCGGGCGCCCTGGGCCCGATGCTCGACCGGCTGGTGCGTGAGGACGCGCCGGACGTGCTCGTGGGCCGCTGCCGATTCGTCGAGGGGGATCGAACGATCTTCTCGCCCAAGCCACCCGAGCCAATCGACATGGCGAATCTGCTCAGACTCCGCACGAAGTGGTTCGCTGGCGAGCTCATTGTCCAGCCCGAGGCATTCTTTGATCGAGGTCTATTCAAGCGCACCGGCGGGCTGAACGAGGGCAACCACTTCACGATGGACCATGAGCTGTGGCTGAAGCTACTCGAAACGGGCGGGCGGTTCGAGGCCATGGATCACCCTGTCGCGTGCATGCGTGTCCACGCCGAGCAGAAGACCGCCGACAATCGGCGCATTGTCGAATCACTCATCCGGTTTGGCCAGCCTTTCCTCGATCGGCTCGGAGAGTGCGGCGACACCGCCCGCCGAGAGGTGGCGGCGATGGATTACAAGCTGGCGCTGAGCGGGCCGGTCCTGCGGCGTTTGCGGTTGCCATGGGCCGGGCGGCAGGTCGCCGATGCTTCCGAGCGCATCACTGCGGCGTCGCCCGCCGAGTTCCATCTGCCGCCCCTGCGCGCCGTCCTCGAAGGACTGCCTCAGGCGAGTGGGCTCTTCCGGCGCGGCTATCGTGCCCGTGTGGTGGGTGACGCGCCGTTGTCGGGCATGCCGCTGAGGTTTACGCCGAGAACCGAGCCGCCATTTGACGCCGTCGTGCTCTGGCACGCGATCGGCACGTCAGTCGATCCTTCCCAGATCCTGCGCGATGCGCTTGCGGGTCTAAACATAAACGGGGTTGTGATTGCCGGCGCGGAACTTGCTCCGTGCGAGAGCGGGTTGCGGCAGTACACGGATGGGCTGGCGGGCCTCGTCGATCAGCAACTAAGCCAAGATCACGACTGGCTTATCGATGTGGCCGCCATGCGATGGGTCGAGTCGATGGCCACTGCGACGCCGGCAGACGACGCCCGCTGGGCGACGAGCCATCCGCACCCGTTCGGCGTTGACCTCGAAGCTCTGATGGCCGACGCGGGGCTTGAGAGGATCGCATCGATGCGCTATGGCGGAATGTCGTGGCATCCGCTTACTCCCTTTGCTGCCATCGAGGGCGTGCCCGGTCGCGATGCTGACGCATGGACCTGCGGGGTTTGGCGAAAGCGATAGGGTTACTGGCTGAGTTCCCGGATCAGGCGATTGCGATCCTGTATCAGGTCGAGTTGCCTCTTCTCTAGCGTTTCTTGTTGCTGTCGCAGCTCGCTGATGCGCGCGCGCAGCCTGTTAGCATGGGCCCTGCCCTCAACCGTGTCGGCTGTCATTGGGACTTCCGCGAGCAACTTGCGTGCTTCCGCCCGGACGGTTTGCAAGTCTCGCTCGACTCGGTCCAGCGTGCCTTGGATCTGCGACAACTCTGCCCGCCGGATCGCCTCTGCTCCGTTCCCTTGGGGAATCTGAGCCACAATACTCGCGTGATGCGCGTTCTCTTGCCCCGGCTGGCCGCCGAGCGAGACGTTGGCTCCGAGTGGTCGCGTGCGCGAGCGAGAGGAAGCCACTGGGGCGGTCACCACGGAGCGCGACTGGCTGGTGTTCAGTTTGTCCCGGGTGTTGTCACCGCGAAGGCGATCCATGCGAATCGCCCAGGCACGCATGAGAATCGGTTCTTCAAGAGGGCGCACCTGCCTCAGATCATGTCGATAGCCCAGCGTGACGGCAACCTCCATCGGCTCGCCATCGCGGAGCAGCGTGATGACCGTCTCCTCGCCGGGCAGGTGGGACGCGATCGCGATCGGCAAGTCCATGACCGCATCGATCGGAGCACCCGACAGCTTGAGCACGATGTCGCCCGAGCGCAGCTTGCCGTGGGCGTCGAACTCTTCGACGGTGGCGCCCAGCCGCACGCCACGCGGTGTTGGCGAGGGGTCGTAGGTGATACCGAGCCCAGCGCGTGGGGCGTTGACAAACGCCCAAATCGCCTCAAGCTCGTATCGGGCGAGCACCTCGGCTCGATCGCCCTCGCCGTCTTGGCTCGAACCGCGATCGGTCAACCAATCGGACAAAGCCGTTTCGAGCGTGCGCAAGCCGGTATCGGCGTCAAGCGTGCGCGCGAGCCGTTGCAGTGATGCGCTGGCGGCTTCGCGATCGGTCCAGTTCTCGCTGGCGAGACCTGTCACGGCGGCGCGGGCCGATTCCAAGTCCGAGGCCAAAAAGGAGGGCTGCTCCGCAGCGGCGCACATGGTCACCAGCGATAGGACACTCGCGACGATGGGTGGTCGATGCCCACGAGTCATCATGACTCATGGTACGTCGCCTTAGGGCCGGGCGTGCTCAAGCACCTCGGCGGGGTGGTCGGCCAGCCAGTGGGCCTTCCGGGCGACCATTCGCAGGAAGGGCGAGGGGTCCCTCCCGTCGAACGCCCCTGTCGCCGCGATGGGAACCGCGGCCTCGGCGATGAGTGCTTCGGCCATGAGCCAGGGGAGGGCCTCAAGTGCCCGCTGTGCTACGCCGGGCACCCCGATCATGGCCCGACCGCCATGGACGCCGCCAAGGAACGAACTCAACCGGCCTTCCGCCGGCGGCGTGGGCCACTGCCGGAAGTCGGTGCCCGAGCCCTGGAGCGAGAACTGGAGAGCGCCGTTGGCGATGTCGAGCATGGCCGGGGCCATGCCTGCCGATTCGTGATCGAGTACCGCGGCGAGCTTTTCTCCGTCGAAGATCAGGTTGCCAGGGTGCCAGTCGCCGTGGACGATCTGGATCTCGCCGCCTTCGAGCGCATCGCGGGCGCGTGCGGCCGACTGTTCGTAGAGCGCCCCGAGCCGGGCGGCAAGGTCGCTCCCGTTTGGTGCGTCGAGCGTCTGGGGCAGGCGGGCCAGGGCGCGGCGGATGCGATCGTCGTCGTGGTATACCCCCGTGAGCGGCTCGCCGATGGAACGGCCCATCGCGCCGAGGTGGTCGTGGGCGTTGGCCAGAAGCGCGTGATAGCGGCCGAGCGCCTCACCAGCCAGGCGTGTCTGGTGGGCCGAGCGATCGCACCGGCCGCCGCGTTTGAATCCGCAGACCTCATACACACGGCCTTCGAGTCGCAGTGCGCTCGCTCCGCCCCGAGTGGGCAGCAGCGGCGCCACCGGGAACCCGTGTGCTGCCAGCCGGCGATGGATCGAGTGGATGACGTGGACGAACTCGGGTCCGTTGCGTCCGGGCGCGAGCCGCTTGAGCACGATCGGGCCGCACAGCGAGCCCCTGAGGACGATCTTGGGTGCCTGCGGGTTGCCGGCGTTGAGTGGCACCGCCTTGAGCAACTGGCCGATGGGATAGTGCACGCGGACGTGATGTACTTCGCCGACGGTAAATCCCGCTTGCGCCTCGGCCGAGGCCAGCACCTCGGGGTCGACTGGCACGGCGGTGGACTGATCTGGTGCGCCTCGGTCCACGACGCTACTCGACGTTCTGGACCTGCTCTTTGATCCGGTCGATGGCGGCCTTGGCTTCGATGGCCGCGCGCGACAGATCGGCATCGGGGCTCTTGCTCGCGATGGTGTTGGCTTCGCGGAGCATCTCCTGCGCGATGAAGTCGAGCTTGCGACCCACCGGTCCGTCGTCATCGATCGCCAGCAGGAACTGCTCGACGTGGCCGCTAAGGCGGGAGATCTCCTCGTTGACATCGCACCGCTCGGCGTACGCCGCCACCTCGCGCACGATGTCGACCGGCTCGGCCTCGGGAAGCAGTTGCTCTATGCGTGCCTTCAGGCGGGCTTCGTAGAGTTTGCTAACCTCGGGGGCCTTGGACTGGACGATCTTCAGGCTCGCCGATACCACGCCGCAGAGCTCGGCGAGTTCGGCGTGCAGCGCAGCGCCTTCTCGTTTGCGCATCTCGACGAGCTTGTCACAGGCTTCGGGCAAGAGTAGGGTGAACGCCTCTCGTGCGGCGGCCAGACGTGCGTCGAGCGGTTCGGCGCGCAGCACACCCGGGAGCGCGAGCAGGCCGGCCATGTCCACAGTCGTATCGGCACCCAACTTCCCAGAAGCGGCTTCGATCGTCTCGAGATACGCCTGGAGGACATTCTCGTTGATCGCCCCCGCCTGGCTGGCCGGTGACCCTTCGGCGGAGCATCGCACCGTGACGCTCCCACGCTGCAACAGACCTCGTAGCGTCTCTTCGAGCCCACCCTCGAGGGGGGCGAATTCGTCGGGCAGGCGCACCTGAGCCTTCAGGTAGCGATGATTGACCGACCGCACTTCAAGGCTGTACGTGACCCCGCCGCGCTCCACGCGCGCGTCACCGAACCCTGTCATGCTGCGGATCATGGCCGCTCCCACGAGAGGCCTTGGATCACGATCCCGGCTCCGGATCACTCGACGGAGTATCCCCAGGTTCGCCAGTTGGCGGCTGGTCTGGTCCGGGGGTGGGCATCTCGTCGGGTGGCGTTGGATCGCCGGTGGTATCGGGATCGGATTCTGCCGGCCCGGTGGTGTCTCCATCGACAGGCGGCGTATCGGTTGTGGCACCGTCCGGCGTTTCTGCGGGCAATTGTTCGCCCACGGGGGCCGCCGTTGGCTGGCCCGGCGTCGTTGCTGGCGGACGGCTGGTGTAGACCAGGATGATCGCCGTCAGAATGAAGAGCACGAATGTCCCGATGGTCATGAGGGTCAGGGCGTCGCCAGTCTTGGCGCCGAAGGCGGTCTGGCCCGACCCGCCGCTCGAAGCACCGAAAGCTCCGCTTAGCCCGCCGCCCGAGGGCCGCTGGATGAGGATGATCAGGATCATGATGACAGCCACGGCAATGAACACCAGCATCAGCAGGTTGGACAGCACCGGGTTCAACGCGAGCGTCAGGGGCATTTAGACCTCCAAAACCCAAACGACGCGTCCAGAGCGCGCCAGGCCAAGATTCTAGGGGGCCAAAATCGGAGAGATCGAAAAACAAGACCCAGGCGCAAGTCTGGGTCTCTGTATCGACTCCGATCAAGAAGAGCCCAGGCTTGTGCCCGGGCCTCGGGAGCAGTCACGCCCGCTGCGGCTCTCCCGCCTGGGTCACGCTGGGTCGTCCGACGCTGTGATGGCTGAAGCCCAGTTCGGCCATCTGGTCGCGCTTGTAGAGGTTGCGGCCGTCGAAGACGGTCCTTTCGACAAGCCGCTGGCCCATACGGGTGAAGTCGGGGGCCTTGAACTCGTCCCAGTCGGTCGAGATCACGACCCCGTCGCACCCCTCGAGGCAGTCATACATGTCGCTGACGATCTCGGCGGGCACACCCATCTCGTCGAGAGACTGCTTGCCGGTCTTGTCGGCCACCGAGTCGTAGGCCCGGATGTTGGCGCCGTGCTCGTGAGCCAGTTGCATGAGCGTCAATGCCGGGGCTTCGCGTACGTCGTCGGTGTTGGGTTTGAAGGCGATGCCCCAGAAGGCCAGGGTCTTGCCCGCGAGCGAGCCGCTGTAGTGGGCGAGGATCTTGTCGAAGAACAGCTTGCGTTGCCGCTGATTCACGTCGTGGACGGCTTGGGAGAGTTGGGTATCGAAGCCGGCTTGGTCGCCCATGCCGATGACCGCCAGCGTGTCCTTGGGGAAACAACTCCCGCCGTAGCCCAGACCCGGGTAGAGGAACTTGTGGCCGATGCGGCTGTCGCTGCACATGCCCTCGCGCACGCGGTTGATGTTGGCGCCAAATTGTTCGCAGAGCATCGCCATCTCGTTGATGAAGCTGATCTTGGTAGCCAGGAAGTTGTTGCTGGCATACTTGACCATCTCCGCCGAGGGGATGTCCATGATGAAGATCGGGTGCCCGTTGCGGGTGAAGGGCTCGTAGACCTCCTGGAAGCGTTTGGCGGTGAGGTCGTTGGGGTCGTCCGGGTGCTCAACGCCGCAGACCACGCGGTCGGGCTTGTTGAAATCGATGATCGCGTCGCCTTCCTTCAAGAACTCGGGGTTGTCGCCCACGGTGAAGGGAAGGTCACCCACCGTCTGGCGGATGCGATCGCGGACGGCCAGGGTTGTGCCCACGGGCACGGTGCTCTTGACGACCACGGTCTTGGGGGTCTGTCCTGAACCCAGCCGCTTGATGACGGCCGCGATGTCATCGGCGGCTTGCATGACGTATTTCAGGTCGGCCTTGCCGTCGGCCCCGCTTGGCGTACCGACGCAGATGAAGATCATCTCGGCGTCCTCGTAGGCCAGGTCCTTGTCGAGGGTGGCCACCAGGCGGCCGGCCTTGAGGTTGCGCTTCATCAGGTCGGTCAGGCCGGGCTCGTAGATGGGGCACTCGCCACGGTTGATCTGGTCGACCTTGTCCTGGACGACATCCAGACAGACAACGTCGTTGCCGGTGTTGGCAAAGCACACCCCGGTCACCAGCCCAACATACCCGGTGCCCACCATCGTCAGCTTCATGCCGTTTCCTCCCTGAAGGCCAATTACGATCGCCTACCGCGGCCGGTTCGAGCGATCCGCAACACAAGGACCCAGTCTAGGCCCGGCGGGTTTCTTTCACCCTTGTTTCATCGTGGCCCGCTGGCCCAGACTTGAGCCAACGCTACACTCGCCGATGGCCAATAAGACACCAACGAAGAGCAGCAACCGACCCCGTGGCGTCTCCAAGCGCACCGCCAAGCGACGGGCGAACGCGGCCCCCAAACTGACGGCGTCCACCGCCGACCGCCACCAGCTCTACACCGCCGCCGTCCAGAACGTCGAGAGCGAGATCGACTTCATCGACGAGACCTATCAGACGCTGCGAGGAACGAAGGCCGTGAGGCTGCGCGAGGACTTCTGCGGCACAGCCCAGACCAGTGCCGAGTGGGTTCGCCGCCGGCCGACGAACACCGCCTTGGGGCTGGACCTGGACGAGGAGACCCTGCAGTGGGGGCGCGACCACGTGCTCAGCCAGCTCTCCAGCGAGCAGCTCGAGCGGCTGACCCTCAAGAACCGCGATGTCCGCGACCCCGGCAAGAAGGGCCAGGACATGGACGCGATCCTCGCGATGAACTTCAGCTACAACGCGCTCATGGCTCGGATCGACCTGCTCGAGTACTTCAAGGCGGTCCGGAAGAGCCTGGCGCCGGGCGGGCTGTTCTTCATGGACTGCTACGGCGGCTACGAGAGCCTGATGGAGCAGGAAGAACGCCGCAAGTGCGAGGGCTTTACCTACGTGTGGGAGCAGGTCCGCTACAACCCCATCGACGCCTCGCTCGACACGGCCATCCACTTCGAGTTCAAGGACGGCAGCGAGATGCGCAACGCCTTCACGTATCACTGGCGCTTGTGGACCATGGCCGAGCTGCGCGACTTGCTGCTGGAAGCCGGTTTCTCGAAGGCGACCGCCTACTGGGAAGGCGACGACGGCGATGGCGGTGGCGACGGCAACTTCCAGCCCGCGACCGAGGGCGACGCCGACGCGTCGTGGATCGCCTACATCGTGAGCGAGATCGACTGAGCGGCGGGTGATCGCGCCCCAGGCCGACCGGTTGTTGTCGAGTCCGATGGCCGGAGTCAGGCCGAATCCGCACAATCCGCAGATTCGGGGCGTGGCCGGGCGCAAGGTCCGAAGAACACGCCGGCGATGCCCCATCGCGCTCGCGCAAGGGAGCGTGGCGGGCCCCTCATGGAGCATCGCGCGAGCGCGCGAGAGGAGCACGGGCCTCACATGAAGCATGGCTTTCGTGCGCGAGACCATGGCGGGTGTCGCGCCGAGGCGTGGTATCCGCCGCGGCTCGCGTGTCTGGCCGCATGGCTTGGATGGCCGCCTTCTCGGATGGTGAGGCGTCGGCGTGGGGGCCCGAGCTCAGCAGCCCGTTTGGAACAGGTTGAGAAACTCCAGAAAGTCGAACATGTCGAGTCTGCCGTCATAGCAGAAGTCTGCAAAACCGCTGGCGCCACCGCTATCGAAACGGTTCTGGAACTCGAAGAAGTCAAAGACTGTCAAGGTGCCATCCTCATCGACATCAGCTGGGCACCCCAGCAGCCACTCGAGTTGATCGCGTGCGACATCGATGCCTGAGGCGATGTCCCATTGATCCCACTCCTGGCCGTTCGTGATGACTCGCCCCCCGTGTGCGAGCACCACGGCGGGACGATCCGTTCCCAAGTACTGCGCAATCGTGAAGGTGCCGACCGCAGGCACAAGGGCGTCGCCAAAATCGAAGCTCATCGGATCGCCGATCGCGCTCAACACAGTACTACTGAACGCGGGATGGGGCGGCCCGGGGTCGCCGACAAATCCAGACGAGACGATGTCCTCGAGCGGCAGCTCAAGGTCCATCGCGTCCGCAATTCCCAGCAGCGGCCAGTACTCCGGCATCTGGTCGAGTTCGGCGATCGAGAACATCAGCGCCCCGCCGCGATCCACGTGAGCGGTCAGCTCGTCCAGGATCTCGACGTACACGTCGGGCGGGTAGGGTGTCGACCAGCGGATGATCACCAGATCCCACGCATGACGCCTTAATGCCCCCAGTAGATCCACGGGGAATGCGGGGCGATCGGCGCTCAGGCCAAGATCGAACAAGGCGCTATTGATCGGATTGGAGTCCCAGAACTCTGGTGTACTGAACAGGATCTCCGGGTCATCCTGGCTCCGCGCCTGTGGCGTCATTAGTGCGAGGAGCACTGCCACGATGATCATTCGCATGTCCATGTGTGGCCTCCCTCTGCGTGAGCCATACCGCCGTGCGGGCGGGGGCGTTGCGGCTGGCGGCTCCGGGCATCCGCCCTACCCTGCCCGCATGACCACCTTCCTCGACACCCTGTCCACTCTCGAACGCGACGGCTTGGCCGAGCTTCAGGCCGCCTCCGACGCCGCCGCCCTCGAGGCGTGGCGCGTGGCGTACCTGGGCTCCAAGGGCCGCCTGAAGGCCGCGATGGCCGGCATGAAGGACGTGCCCAAGGAGGACAAGCCCGCCGCCGGCCAGAAGGCCAACGCGGTGAAGACCGCCCTTGAGGACGCGTTCGAACAGAAGAAGTCCAGCCTCGGCGGTGGTGGGGGAGCGGCTCCGATGGTGGATCTGACCGAGCCGGGGCTGCACGAGGCCCGGGCGCTCGGCCGGCGGCACATCCTGATGCAGGTGCGAGCCGAGCTGGTCGAGGTGTGCGCGCGGCTGGGCTTCGCTGTCGTCAGCGGCCCCGAGCTCGAGGACGACGAGCACAACTTCGTGAAGCTGAACATCCCCGCCGACCATCCGGCCCGCGATCCGATCGACAACTTCTACGTCGACGACCCCGCGACGACCGAGCGCCCGCGCATGCTGCGCAGCCAGACCTCAACCGTGCAGATCCGCACCATGGAGCGGGCGGTGGAGGAGGGCTGGGGCCCGCCCCTCAAGGTCATCAGCCCCGGCCGCGTGTACCGGCCCGATACCGTCGACGCGACGCACACGTTCATGTTCCACCAGCTCGAGGGTCTGTACATCGACGAGGGCGTGTCGCTGGTGGACCTCAAGACCACGCTCTTGCAGTTCGCCGAGGCGTACTTCGGCAAGGGCGCCGAGATCCGCCTTCGCCCCAGCTTCTTCCCCTTCACCGAGCCCAGCGCCGAGTTCGACATGATGATCGCCCTGCGCCCCGGCGACGAGCCGAAGTGGATCGAGCTCGGTGGCTGCGGCATGGTCGACCCGAACGTGCTCGAAGCGTGCGGCATCGACTCGCAACGCTGGACCGGCTTTGCCTGGGGCTTCGGCATCGAGCGGCTGGCGATGGGCAAGTATGGGATTCCGGATATCCGGATGCTGTTTGAGAATGATCTGAGGTTCTTGAAGCAGTTCTGATGGCTTCGGAGAGCAACGGCATCGAGATACGCCGCCTGGCTTTTGGCGACGTCGAGGCGTACGTCGAGGTGCGGCAGCGGATGCTCCGCGAGGAGCCGTGGTCGTTCGGCTCAAGCCCGGCGGACGATCTCGACCGGGCACGGCAGCAAACTCTCAAGTTCTTGGCCGATGGAGACTGGGCCTATATTGGCGCGATCTCCGGCGATGCCATCGTCTCGACGGCCAGGCTGTTTCGGGTACGCCGGCCCAAGCAGGCCCACGCGGCATCGATCGTGAGCGTGTGGACGGACCCGGTCTATCGGGGGCGCGGGCTCGGCAAGCGCGTCCTGCTCGCGGCGATCGACGTGGCGCGTGGCTGGCCCGGCGTCGAACTGGTCGAACTGAGCGTCAGCGAGCGGAGCGATCCGGCGCGGAAGCTGTATGAATCGCTCGGCTTCAAGACCTGGGGTGTGCAGCCCGACGCGATGCGTCTTGGCGGCGAGTCGGCGGCCGAATACTACATGCAGGTGGCCATTGCGGACGTGATCCGCTCCTGAACTCATATATCAAGATGTGATGAAGATCGGTTGGTCCAGAATCACTCATTCAGGCATTTGCTATTCTGGGTAGAGCTTTGGAGGAGTCGCCATGCGTCATTCAGCACTCGTTTGGGCCGCGTTGGTGGCCTTCTTGCTGGGCGGCACGGTTCTCGCCCTCGGCGTGAATAAGTTGGCCGACGATCGCACGCCTCTCGTCCTCGCCCACCGCGGCGCCTCCGGCCACCTTCCCGAGCACACGCTGGCCGCATACACGCTCGCCTGGTCGATGGGGGCCGACTATCTCGAGCCCGACGTCGTGCTGACCAAGGACAGCGTGGCAATCTGCGCCCATGACGTGAACATGGAGCGCGTGACGGACGTGGCCGAGCGATTCCCCGATCGGGTGCGTGAGGATGGCCGGTGGTACTGGATCGACTTCACGATCGACGAGGTGCGCACGCTGCGGGTGACCTACATGGGTGTGGGTGGCGCGGTGCCGACCTTCCAGGAGTTTCTGGCGCTGGTGGACCGGCTGAACGCGATCAACGGCCAGGATGGAAGGGCTCGTGTTGGCGTGATCCCAGAGCCAAAGCGGCCGGCATTCCACCGTCAGCACGGGCACAACGTCGAGTTCGCGGTGCGCGAAGCGTTGGCCACTCACGGCTACAGGAGCGCCGACGATCCAGCAATCATCCAGTGCTTCGACCTCGACGCGCTCGAAGGCCTGCACGATGCCGGGGCGACGCTACGTCTGGTGTGGAATGTCGGCGAGCAACCGAGTGATGCCGATCTTGCGCGAGCCGCCGTGTTCTGCCACGGCCTGGGCATCAATCGCAAGCTCATCGAGGATGAGGCCACTAGCGAGCCCCTGTCGTTGTTGAGCATCGCTCACGAAATGGGGCTGGCCCTCTACCCATATACATTCAAGGACGAGCCCGAGGCGATGGCCCGCTTCTACCACGAGCACGGTGTCGCGGGCTTGTTCTCTGACTTCCCCGGGGTCGCTCGTCGGGCCGCGGATGATCGTGCGGGCGAAGACGCCGTGAGCGGGGGGCGTCCCTAAACTGCCCCGGACGCAGCGAAAGGGGCCCCGATGGACGAGCACGCCGACACGCCGAAGACCGACAAGCCCGATTCTGAGGGCGGCGATCCGATCCAGCCCGAGCAAACAAAGCCGCAGAAGCCCGATCGTGTTGATCGCGCCGCCGAGGCCGGCCTTCCCAGCGAGTTCGGCCCCGAGGTCCGTGTGCTCAAACTCAGGCCCACCATGTTCCGGGCACGGCCGTTTTCCTACATTGGCCTCGCGTCGCTGATGGCTGGTGCGGGCATCTTGGCACTCGTCGCGGCGATCAAGAGCGAGCCGTTGTGGCCGGCCGATGGCTTCTGGCTGGTCGTGTGCCTGATCATGTTCCTCGTGGGCGCCATCGTCATGGGTGTGTGGTTCCTCAAGACCATGAGTGCCTGCCTCGACGTGACCACCAAGCGCACCACCGAGAACCACGGCCTGTTCAGCCGTGCCACCAGTGAGGTGCTGCACGACAACATCCGCAACATCGCCGTCAAGCAGAGCTTCATCGATCGCGTCTTTAACGTGGGCGTCATCGAGATCTCGAGTTCGGGCCAATCGGGCGTCGAGATCACGATGAAGGACATCCGCGATCCGCATGGTGTGCGCGAGACGATCGACAAGTATCGCGAGTTGTAGGGCGCGGGCTGCTGAGAGTGCCGAACCAATGAGTCACGAGCCACCGCGGCCCTTGGCATGGGCTCGGCAGAGTGGTTTAGCGATATGAGTTTCATCGACACAGCAGAATGATGCCGGGGTGGCTTGAATTCGAGGAATACTCGCGTTCGCTGTGCGCACACTTCGCTTCATAGTGGGTACATAGGAGAATTTGAATGGCACACACACTATTGCGCGGCGAGAGGCCAGGGAGGCGGCAGACAAATCGTATCTATGACTTGCTCAACAAGCAGTTCGTGCGGATCTTTGACGACTTCGATGGTGATCCGATGATCGAATCTTGCTATGTGCCCGAGTTGGCTCCAGACGCGGATGGCTTGCGCGAGATCTATGGAGCCGCCATCGTCGATGACCCGTTGTTTTCCACGATAGCCAAAGACGTGCTGACATTTGCAGCAATCGAGGATACGAGCACGCTCGTCCTCAGCGGACCGGTTGGGTCAGGAAAAACGGCTGCGTTGCGTAGCGTCGAGCGACTGGTTCGCAAGCACTCCCCGCTCAAGCAACGTGTCCAGTTGTTACGCATCAATCTCAATGCGGCAAAGAGCGATCTGGAGGAAGCTGCGGCGAATGGTCCCGTTGAGTTGCAGGCTGCCCTGCGCCAGTCGGTCATGCGGAAGATTCGCGAGCGTCTTGATGTGGTAGTTGATGAAAAAGAGGCCTTCTACAAGCATGCTTGGCAGCATGATCAGTGGTTCATGGGATATCGCTCGATCTGCACCGAGGTCCACATGCCGACCGCTGAGGAACGCCGGGAGTATCGCACCGCGAGGCTCAAGGAGTATGTTGACACGAAGGATTTCGTGTATCACATGGCTCGCTACGCGTTGACCGAACTCGATGTGGTCATGGTCATGGTCCTTGACAATCTCGATCCGCTCGACCGCGTGGCTCACGAAGCTCTGTTGTGGATGGCGGAAGAGTTGCGCGAACGAGGTCGGTTTCGTATTGTGCTATCGATGCGAGACAACACGAGAGCCGCGATGGGGGTGACGATCGATGCTCTCGCACCGCTATCGGTCAATGTCAGAGAGCCCAACATTGCTCGCATTCTCGAGAAGCGAGCGGCATTCTTGTTGGATGACTGCAAGTCTCCGAAGACCAAGCAAGGCATCGAGGCCAAGCTAACGGACTATGGGCTAACCGGCATCGCTACTGATGAACTCGTCCAGTTGTTCATCGAAGCGGCTCTCCCCGATGCTGTCCTTGAGGATCTGTCGAGATTCTCGAACCACAATGCGCGGATGGCGCTCGATATGGTCCGCACGCATTTCGCCTCTCCCTACATCCAGAGCGAACGCTTGGCTGGGATCATGCGTGTGCTTCATGAAGACCACCATCGCCTGCACGAGCCCGAGTTGCCGGCACACTTATTTGTTCAAAGCGTGGTGACCGAGAACCGTGACACCTTTGGCGACGACTCAACCTTCGACACCGTTGTCAACGTCTGGGGCGACCAATTCGAACAAGGCACACACGCCTCACAGTTCTGCGGTCTCTTGTTACTCAATGCGATCCAGCGTGCCCAATCACCAATCACGCTGGGTTCGATACGAGACACGTTCGATATGACATTCCACGGCAACTCGCAGCTGGGCGAAGAATACGACGAAGTGCTCGAGCGTTGGATGGTGAGACTGGTAAACGGTCGGTTGGTGCAGACACCCGAATTCCTAAGTGCTGCGCGTCACCATCGGCTTAAAGATCACAGTGAGTTGGTACTCAGCCTGTGCGGTCGATTTTACCTCGAGGAGCTTGCTTATCGCCTTGAGTACTTTGGGTACATGAAGGACAGCCTGCCGACCAGGGTGCGAGTGCAGGCGATTAGCAGCAAGGTCCGGCCGTTCTTCACCCAGCGGCTAGAGAATTCTTTGCTCATGATCCAGTACCTTCTGGACGAGGAGGTTCAGTGGTACCAACAGATCAAGGGCGACCCCCAGGACTGGGCCAATTTCGTGGATCGGTTGGTCTTTCGATCGCCGGAGGACGATGTTCCAGAGCTTATTGCCCACCGGTTTGTCCGATGCTTCGGCCGGCTCAAGATGGACCATCCCAGGTATTTTACGGTCCTGGCAGGGAAGCGGTTGGGTCAGGTTCAGGCCCAGGCAGATCGGGAGGCGGCTCGCTTGTTCGATGAGCCCTGAGGCACCCGGTGCAGGGAAGGCCACGAACCTCCAGGCCCCCTATACTCGCCCCCTATGGCCAAAACCCGCGAAATCAAGAAGCGCATCAAGGCGGTCAAGAACATCCAGCGGATTACCCGCACGATGCAGATGATCGCCACCAGCAAGTTTGCCAAGAGCCAGAGCCGGGCCGAGGCGACCAAGCCCTACACCGAGGGCATCTTCGAGCTCGTTCAGGAACTGGCCGCCACCGCCGGCAACGTCAGCCACCCGCTGATAGAGGGGCCCCAGGGCGGTTTCAAGGACGACGCCAAGCCCCTCACCCTTGTCATCACCAGCGACCGAGGCCTGTGTGGCCCCTACAACGGCTCGATCCTCCGCACCGCCATCAAGAAGCTGCGGGCCGACAAGGCCGCCACTGGAGGGCCGGTCGAGGTTGTGGGCAAGAAGGGCGTGGCCTTCATGAAGTTCAACGGCGTGCAGGTGACCAAGCACCACACGCAGTTCGGCGATCGCCCCGAGTTCGAGCACGTCCAGGAACTCGCCCAGAACTACATCGAGCTGTTCGAGGCCGGCCGAATTACCGGCGTCAACCTCGTCTACATGCGGTACATCAGCGTGGCCAAGCAGAGCCCTGCCGTGGTCCAACTGCTGCCGCTCAAGCCACCCGCGGTTGAGGCCGAGGCCGGCGGCATGACCGCCCAGTACGAGTTCAGCCCCGACGCGGAGGGCCTACTGGCCGAACTGCTGCCCGAGACGGTCAAGACGACGCTGTTCCAGGCGTTCAACGACGCCGTGGTGAGCGAGAACATCGCCCGAATGGTGGCGATGAAGTCGGCCACCGATAACGCCGGCAAGATGGGTAAGGCCCTGAAGCGTAAGTTCAACCGTGCGCGTCAGGCCCAGATTACGACGGAGCTGACCGAGATCGTGTCGGGTGCGGCGGCATTGGGGTGATACACGGAAGATTGTGAGAGTCCAACGAGCCCCTCGCCCGCGCGAGGGGCTCGTATGTGTTTGTCATCTGTCTCTTTGGTACCAATGTACCGCTGTCGACCCGTACTCGTGCGTCTCTGGTCCGATCGCCCCTGCGATCTCCAGCGGCCCATTGATGAACTTCGGGCCGTCTTCGCCATCCTCGATCACTTCGCCCGCCGCGATGGCTTCGAACATTGCCTCGATCTCATCGATGTCCTGGGTGTCGAGAGAGCCGTCGTCGAGTTTGAGTGACGTGACTTCTTCCTTCTCCGCTCTGCGCTTGCCGTGTCGGGGCGCAATCTCAGCGGCCTCGGTCTCGGGCAGTTGCAGGAAGGGCCACGGCGTGCGCAGCAAGAGGTAGCCATCGTCGGTCAAGCGTTGCGTCAGCTTGCCGGCCTGAGCCAGCACGCGCTGCCAGCTCTTGGGGTCGCGAGCGAGGGGATATGGCGGGTCCATCATGACGATGGTGACCGGGTTGGGGCACCGCGCGAGGGCCAGCGGCCCCAGAGCATCACCCTCGACAATCTCGGAAATTGCCGTCGCATCGATCTTGGTGACGTTTGTTCGCAGAATCTCGCGGATCTTCCGGTCACGCTCGACAAACACCGCGCGTGTCGCACCCCGGCTCATGGCTTCGAGCCCGAACGAGCCCGTGCCCGCGAACACGTCCATGACGGCGGGCCCCTCGATCATGTGCCCATGGAGCATGTTGAAGATCGACTCGCGTACGCGATCAGGAAGTGGCCGTGTGGTCGTGGCGTCAGGTGGCCCCTTCAGGATGGTCCGCTTGTATTGCCCGCCGATGATGCGCATGGCCGAGCAAAGCGCGGTGGGGGGGCCGAGTCAAGGCTCGATGGCGCTGGGCTCATCGTCCGAGCCCAGTGCCGCCGGCTCGCTGACCAGTTCCAGCCTCACCCGCCGAACGCGGGTCTGCTCAGCGCTGGTGACGACCAAGCGGATGTCGCCCTCCACCCACGCGTCGCCGATGTCCGGGATGCGGCCCAGTCGGGTTGAGACGTACCCGCCCACGGTGTCGTAGTCGTCTTCCTCAGGCAGTTCGACGTTGAGCGGCCGAAGCGCGTCGTTGGCGTCGTCGATGTGCATCTGGGCATCGATGTCGGCGTTGCGCTTCTCGAGATTGATCTTGACTTCGGGCTCGTCCTCGGGCGCATCCTCGTACTCGTCGTGGATCTCACCAAAGACCTCTTCCACGATATCCTCGATGGTCACCAGCCCGGCAGTTCCTCCATACTCGTCGGCCACCATCGCGATGTGCACGCGGCTCTGGATCATCTCGCGGAGCAGTTCGCGCACGGTCTTGGTCTCGGGGATGAACAGGGCCGAGCGGAGGATGCTCTGGAGATCGAACCCATCGGCGCGCTCATTGCCCGGCTCAGCAAGCCACTTGAGCAGGTCCTTGGCGTACAGGAAGCCGGTGATCTCATCGAGATTCTCGCGGTACACGGGTATGCGGCTGTGGTGGCTGTCGCGTACGTATTGCTTCACGTTGGACAAATTGTCGGTGTACTCGAGGGCCTCGATGGTCGTGCGCGGTGTCATGATCTCGTCGACACTGGTCGAGCGGAACTCGACCACCGCCTCGATCATGTCGCGTTCGGTCTCGTCGACGCCGCCAAATCGTTCAGCCTGCTCGACCGCGCTCAGGATCTCCGCTTCGGCCCGATCGCCCTCGTCACCCTCGGCGCCAGCGAGGCGCCGCACGACCTCGTCGAAGAACAGGTACAACCCGGCGAATGGCTTGAGCGGAATCATCAGCCCACGGATCAGTGGGGCCGAGCATCGCAGTGTCGCCCCCCACGCGTGCCTCGCAATCGCGGCAGGCAGGGCCATGTTGGTCACCCAAAGCACCGGTGCGGCGATCGCTACGCCCAGGACGAGCGATACCCAGCCCACGTCGATGCCGCTACCCGTGTCGGGCGATGTAAGCAGAATCGCCAGATGCAACACAACCGCAACGGGAACTAGGAGGCTGAATGCGATGCGAGGCAGCGCAATCGCGCCCGCCGATACGTCGGCCGTGTCCAGGATCGCGCGGATGCGATCCCGCTTGGCATCGTCTGCGATGCTCCGCAGCCAGTCCTCACCCGCCACGCGGTGGGCGTGCCGGAGCGTCTGGTGCAGCACAGCAAACACGCACCCGACGATGGCCGACACGACGGCAATCCAGAACCACACCAGCGCACTCATGGTCGGCGCTCCGGCGTAAAGGTCGCCCCGACTCCGATGGATTCAAGGATCTCGTCTTCCAGGTCGTGCATCCGCCGGTATGCCGCCTCGTCGTGGTCGTCATGGCCCAGGCAGTGCAACAGGCCATGCACGACATAGAGCAGTAGCTCGCGCTCGACCGGGTAACCATGCTCATCTGCACGGCGAACCGCTTCGTCGACACACACCAGCAGATCCGCGTCTACCGGCGCCCCGCGCGCGGCAGCCCCGTCCGCGAGATCGAACGTCATCACATCGGTCGTGCTGGCGGCTCTCAAGTGCCGTTCGTGTGCCCGAGCCATCTCGGTATCGCCGACCACCCGGACGCGAAGCTCGCCCTCAAGATCGAGGTGCTCACCAACGGCTAGGGCGTGCTTGACAAGCCATGACTCGGCCGGTCCATCCATCAGGGCCGCGGCTTCTCGGCTGAGCGTCAGATCAACAACCAGAGTCCCGCGCTCCATCGAGCGTTCAGGGGGCTCTTCGGCACTACTCGCCGGCTCGGGGTCGTCGTTGCCCGCGGGCGCTTCGTGGTTCAGTTGCACTGCCATGTCCAGGAAGGATCCTCCAGAGGACAAGTCTACCGCCCCCGGAGCCATCAGGGAGGCCCTTCAGGCCGCCATCGGCGGATCCTCATTCTGTTCCTCCGGCCCATCCCACTGGTCCATGGGCAGGTGTCGATGGTGGACGCGGATGATGCGGGCCAGTTGCTGGGCCAGGATGTCCCCGATGACTTCCAGCCGTCGGAGTGTCCGAGAATCGAACGGGTCCCGATCATCGCGGAATAGCGCAACCGCCGCCAGTAGCTCGCCGTCGTGCTCGGCGGCGAAGGTCACCGCTTCGCAGCCGGTCAACCAAGCTGCGTGTTCGCCCATGAGGTCGTCCAGCGCGTCATCACCTCGGTGCAGTTGCATGCTGGGGTCGGCTTCGATGGCCGGGGCGACCGAGGCCGCGACGTGGTCCAGCAGCAGGTCGACGCAGTCCTTTGGACAGTCGTAGTTCACGTACGCACCCAGGGTGAAGTCCTCGCCGGCCGTTGGCAAGAATACCGCTGCGTTCGTCGGGCCAATCTTGTGGAGTACGTATTCCAGGGTGGTCCGCAAGAGGCTCTCGACATCGAGCTCGAGGCGTGCCAGCACGCCGAATTCAGCGCGGATGGTGACTAGATCGACATCGGCACTGGTCGGACTTGCATCTTTGTGTGGTACGAGGGCCAGCGGCCGCGGTGCGTCGGTGGTGCGTTTATGTCGAGCCTTGCCGGCCATCGCGCTAATGCGATTAGCGATTTCTCGCTTGGTGCTGTCGAGCATCAGCAGGTCGGCCATGCCCAGCCGCATGGCTTCTGCAGCGTCCTCAATGGTGGGAGTGAACGATGCAAGCACCATGCGAAACTGACCTTCGAACTCGCGAGCCAGCGATCGCCAACGTGTGTTGTCGTCGTCGGCGGCCACCAGCACAAGATCGGGGCGCAGCGCAAACAGGTCGTCGGCTTCCTGGAAGGTCAGCACGGTCGGTGCCACGCCGAGCGCCGCCTTGGCTTGGCTTGAAAGCAGTCTGGCCACGTCTCGCTGGTCGGCGATCACGGCGACACCCTGGCCGTCTGTTGTGGTCGAAGAGCCTGGCACGCGGGCCGTCGAGCGGCGATTCCTCTTTGGATCTGGAGTAGGGTGGGCCATAAAGAAGTGCTCTCCATGCACTTTGTGAATTCGCTTGGCCCATCCGGGGGCTCAGTCCTTCTGCTGGCCCTTGGATCGGTCCTTTCGCAGGGCCAATCCAGTTGTCTTCCGGGTTGCCAGAATCACCCAACGGCTTCGGGGTGCTGGCTGATTGACAAGTCATTGGAAGATATCGAGTTAGCCGTTCGCCATGCCGGAAGTGAGAGCGTTGCAACAGCCCCCACGTCCCGAGCGTTGGCCAGCGACAAAGTTCCACCAAGGAGTTCGGCAAGACGACGCGCTCTCGTCAACCCCAGCCCGGGCTGGCGTCCGGCGGGCTTTTCCGAGAAGAACGGGTCGAACGCGTGCCGCAGCGCTCGATCGCTCAGACCGGGCCCACGATCGGCGACCTCGAACACCAGGCAGTCATCCAGCGCGTCGATGCGAACGCTTAGCGTTACAGGCGAGCCCGTTTCCACCGCGTTGCCCACCATCTCGGCCAAGATGCGCGAGACCAGCCCGCCGTCGACCCTCGCCTGGTCGGGTGCACCCGAGAGCGATGTCGACAGATTGGCACCCGATCCCAGTCGATCACGGACTGCCTGCCCGACACCGCGTACCAGTGTATCGATGCGCACCGTCTCGGCCTCGGGCGCGGGCGGGTCGGCGAACACGTGCAATGCCGTGATCAGGTCCGACAGCCGGTGGGAAGATTCTACGATCGCCCCGGCCGCACTCCGTACCGACTCTTCGGCGGCAGAATCCAGCAGCAGTTGTGCCCGGCCGCTGATGACCGTGAGTGGGTTGTTCATCTCGTGCGCCGCGCCGGCGGCCATCTGCCCCAGCCGCACCATCGCGTCGGATTCGGCCAGCCTGTCCTGTGCCGCGCTCAGCGCCCGGTTTGCTTCGGCAAGCCGTTCGCCGAGACGGCGCGCCGAGTCGTGCCGGGCTGCTGCCGCGATGGCCGATGCCCATCCCCCAACGAGTGTCCCTTGGATCTCGTGGGCCTCGTCGCCGTTGTGGAGCAATGCCACGGCTGGGGCATCATCGATGCGGCCGGGCGTTAGGGGAACAACACGCACACTATCGGCGCTGCCCAATCGTTCGGTGACGAGTCTGCCGAGCCAGTTCTCGAGCGGCGTGAGCGATAGCGGCGCGTCGAGTCCGCTGCAAATTTCGGCCAATGCCCGGCTTACTCGATCGGTTCCCTCCTGTTCGGTGAGCGTTGCCGCGTTCATGGTTTCTCCACCGGGCGAGAGCCAACTCAACCGCCACGGGTCGCCGGCGTTCTGCTTCATGAGCACCGCAAGCCGCCCCGCCGAGAACACCGACGCGGCCGATCGCCCCGCAGCTCCGATCGCACTCACCAGCCCTCGTTCGCTGCCAGGATCGGCATGGAAGGCAGCGACGGCCTTCAGCGTGCCTTCGCACCGCCAAGCCACCTCGGCCTGTTTTTCAAGTCGGGTGTGGGCACGCCCAAGCCAGGCATTGGCCTGAGAGATCGAATCCAGCAGCATCACCGGGCTGTGGGGCGTGTCGAGCCCGAGGTCGGTGCACCGTTGCGATACTACTTCATGCAGGCCGATGCCGATCTCCTGCATCTTGTCGACCTTTAGCCCATATTGCTTGGCTGTACGATCGATGTCCGGCACGGCATCACACTCGCCGCACCATCCCAGATGCAACGTACGTGCGAGCCGGTGTCCCGCGCTTACAACGCCCACGAGCGACTTGTTGCGTAGCTCCGCCATCCCCTCGGGCGGCTGACCATAGAGCCACATCGAGTCCTGGATCGTCAGCGGGAGGTTCCAATGCTCTGCGAGCCGTTTGCCCGCGGTGTGGTGATCAATGCCGATGATGCGCTGCGCGGCGGAAGCAGCCGACAATCCGCGATCTTCGGCCAGTCGCATCACCTTGCCATAGGTGCGCGGTAGCACCAGATCGAGCGCCAGCTTGCCAAGATCGTGCAACAGCCCCGAGACAAAGGCCTCATCTGGTGAGACCCTGAGTTCCTTGTGCGCCCGTGCGATCTCATCGGCCGCGCACGCCGTGGACACGCAATGCCGCCAGAACGCCTCGTGCCGGAAACCAGCCGCGCCGTCGCGTTCTTCGAGTTGGGCCGTGTGCCCGGCCATCGTGTCGTACACCGCAACGCTCAGGATTGCCGCTCGCACGGCCTCGAAGCCCAGCATCACGACCGCCCGTTCTACCGTTGTCACTCGATCGCCTAGCCCGTGCTCGGCCCGCTGGCACATTGACAGCACGCGTCCGGTCAACGCCGGATCGCTCTGGATGATCCGCACGATGTCCTCGAGCTCCGCTTCGGCGGCGCTTCCCATCCTCAGCACACGCTGCGCCACGGGGGACAGCGTCGGCAGGTGGTCGATTTGCTGGAGCACCAACTCGACCTGCTGGGCGCGCGGGTTGGGGCGGTTGTCGGCTGATGAACTCATGCCACGCCTCCCAGCTCTTGCGATTACCGGTTGGCGGCGCGCAGTTCCAGCAGGCGCGTGATCTCGTCGAGCAACGCGCCGACCGTGAACGGTTTCTTGAGAAACGCGTTTCCGCCGGCACGGAGCAACCGGTCGATGCGATCACGCTCGATGACGCCCGACACGAACAGGATCTTCGTATCTTGCGTGTTGGGGTTCTCGCGTACGCGTTCGCATACGACATCGCCGTTCAAGTCGGGCAGCATGTAGTCAAGCACGATCAGGTGTGGACGGAACCGCTCAGTGAGCAGGCCCGCGTCGTATCCGTTGGAGGCGGTTTCGAGCTCGAAGCGAGTGTCGCGGCGCAGCATCTCTTGCAGCAGGTCCACGATTTGCGGATCATCATCGACGATGAGCACCCGGCGGCGCGATCCCTCCAGCGCGTCGGTGGGGATGTTGTTCTCGCGCATGAAGCGCAGCAGTTCGTCCCGTGGGATCCTCCGGAACTTCGAGCCCGGCACTCGGAAGCCCTGCAAACGCCCGTTGTCGAAGCAACGGATGATCGTCTGCTGGCTCACCCGGCAGACCGAAGCGGCCTCGCCCGTGGTGAAGACCTTTTTATCGGTCCACTCAGACTGTTGTTCTTGGGAAGCCACGGTAAATCTCCCGACCGCACCTAAAACCGGTCGAGTTGCCTATCGGCGCACACATTGCCCAACTTCACACCAATACGAACTGCAAACGAGATGGTGTCCACAAATGCAAAGCTAAATCTGACTCTCTAGGTCCAATCATCGATTCCGAGGCCCGCTATCCGTCGCCGGGAGCCTTCCCATAACGGCGCCGCCACTGGGTGACCGCATCGGGTTCGCGCGGGTAGATCGGACGCAATCCGTCCGTGGGTACCGCCTTGGCCGTGGATCGGGACGCCAGAAGTCCCTGGGCGGTCAACAGTAACGGGATGCGCTCGCTGTCTCGCATCGACGCGATCTCGAGCATCTCGGCCGGCAGGTGGCCCTCATGGATCAGTAGGTCGCCTGGTAACAACGAGGCATCGAATTCTCCAGGATCAACGAGTTTTCCTGGTTCCGAGAACGCATGACGTGAGACATCGAACCTTGCAAAATAGACCGAGTCTTGCTTGCCAGCCATCGCCACAGCCATGTCCTTGTTGTCTGGCCGTTCTAGCAATTGACTCTCGATTGCAACACGGGCCGTGGGTACCACCAGCACCGTTGCACCGGCTATCTCGGCTAACACCGCCGCGGCCGTACACGCCAGACGGGTGGCGGTGAATCCTCCCGGGCCGATCGACACAAGTACCTCGTCGAGTTGGGCGGGCGTTGCTGCGGCTTCGTCAAAGAGCTCTGCAATCGCCGGCAACAGCAGATCGTCGTGCCGCCCTTCCTGACGCAATTCGCGCGACGCCAGCACAACGGTGCCAGTTCCTGACACGGGATCATCCACGTGCGCAAGCAGCACGCCGGGCGTGGGCACATTCGGATTCGTCGCTTCGATCGCAAGGGATAGCACGTGCGAGGATAGATCGTCATTCGGCGTCCGGGTTGCGTCTTCGTCGTTTCTGCTGTCCAGTTCGTTTCTTGGCTTCCAGCCGGCGCTCGTTCGATCGGCGGGAAGGCCGGGTCGGGATCCGTCGCTTTGGTTCGACCATGGCCAAGCGGACCAGTTCCTTGAGCCGTTCGAGGCACTCGTCCTGGTTGCGTCTAGCCGATCGCGTCCGCTCGCAGACCAAGATCAGCACGCCGTCGGCCGTCATTCGCTCGCCGCCAAGATCTCGCAGCCGCTTGCGGGCCCGCACGGGCATGCGTATGTCCAGCAACCCCACCCGCAATTCTGCCCTGGTGTGTCTCCGGTTGACGTTTTGCCCGCCCGGCCCGGACGAAGGGCTCTGGCGGAAGCGCAACGCCGACCCGGCGACCGTCGCGCCGGGCGCAAGGGTGATTTCGTCGGCGGCATCACCCGACGGATTGGGCTGGGGCTGGTCAGGTGGAAGAGTATCCATGGGGGTGTGGGCTGCCGCCCGTCTGAGTAGATGGTACCCTGCGGCGTGGGCAATCCGCCCGGATGCGAGCACCGACGCCAAGGAGCCGGCGTGATCTGGCAACTGCGAACCATCTTCTTGATTCTCACCGTGGCGATCGCTGCTCTGCCGGCGCGTGCCCAGCAGCAACCACCACTCCGGTTCGTCCACGGCTCGGCCTCGTTTCAGGATCTCCAGTCGGTCCCTGGTGAGCGTGAACCACAGGCGAACAATGACAGCCGCACAAGCTGGCATGTTCAGGTCGAACTGATGGCCCGCTACACCGGTCCGGCTGGTGAGATCCGCTTGCCCGGCGGTTCAGTTCGCGGCTCGCTGGCCAAGCTCGAGGACCTCGATGTGGACAGCCCACGGCTTATGCCGGGCTTCGACATCAGCTTTCGAAACGGCGATTGGCGCATCAATGCAATCGGTCTGTTCTACGACATCGATGATCGTGTCGCCACGGCTGAGGAGGACCTCCAACTTGGTCCCATCTTCGTGGCCGATGGCCAGCGGTCGAGCGTGTCGCACAGCTACGCCCAGTTTGACTTCCGTCTGGCTCGGACGATCCTTGACGCGCCGGTCGGCCCGATTACCGATCACGAAGGCCACAAGATGCGATTCCGCCTCGACGCCGAGGTTGGCCTGCGCATCTACGACTTCGAGTTTGAGGTGGCCAATCTCGATAGCGGCGCAGGGTCGTTCACCGACGACCGCACCTTCTTCGAGCCGCATGCGGGTTTCAAAGCCGCCTTCAACATCTATGAGGACATCACGGTCGACCTCTACACCAACTTTGGCGCCTGGCCGTTCGATGCCCAGGCCTTCAGCTGGGACATCGGGGTCGGATTCCAATGGCGGCCTGTTGACTACGTTGGTGTCCAGATCGGCTACCGCAGCACCATCTTCCTGCTGAACGAGGGCAGCGGCGCGAACGAGTTCGAGTGGTCTGGCTCGTACCAGGGCTTGCACGCGGGCCTCCAGCTTCGCTTCTGATCGAGCTATTCGCTCCCATCGCCACCCTATCATCCTGGCCCGAAAGAGGCCCTTCCATGACCGAGACCGCGTCCCCCAACCCCGCACCAAGCTCGACGACTCCGGCCCACCGCTACAACGCGGCACTGGCCAACGCCATCGAGCCCAAGTGGCAGCAGCACTGGCTCGACGCTGGCGTCCACAACCGCCCGAATCCCGGCGAGCGCGGCTTCGACGCGTCGAAGCCCAAGTACTACGTGCTCGACATGTTCCCGTATCCGTCCGGGGCCGGCCTGCATGTTGGTCACCCAGAGGGCTACACCGCCACCGACATCCTGGGCCGCTACAAGAAGATGGCGGGCCACAACGTGTTGCACGTCATGGGCTGGGATGCTTTCGGCTTGCCCGCCGAGCAGCATGCCATCAACACCGGCGAGCACCCGGCAACGTTCACTCGGGGCACGATCGACACGTTCCGCCGCCAGCTCCAGCGATTTGGTTTCGCCTACGACTGGTCGCGCGAGGTCGCGACGATCGACGAGGCCTTCTACCGCTGGACGCAGTGGATCTTCCTGAAGCTCTACGACTCGTGGTTTGATCCGTGGCAGAAGAAGGCCCGACCCATCGCCGAGCTCATTGCCGAGTTTGAGAACGGCGACTTGCGAATCGCCGGTGACGGCAGCCTCGTGCACATCGGTCGCACCAGCAAGACGCTCATGGGCATCGGCGGCGATCCCGATGCCACCCGCCGATGGCACGAGCTGTCCAAAGAAGAGCGGCGCGCCGCCATCGACGACCAGCGCCTGGCGTACGTCGGAGAGCAGACGGTTAATTGGTGCCCCAAGCTGGGAACCGTGCTGGCCAACGAGGAAGTCATCGACGGCCGGAGCGAGCGCGGCGGCCATCCGGTGTATCGCAAACCCTTAAAGCAATGGATGCTGCGCATCACCGCCTACGCCGACCGGCTGCTGGAAGGTCTGGACACGGTCGACTGGCCCGAGGACACCCGCAGCAAGCAGCGCCACTGGATCGGCAAGAGCGAGGGAGCCGAGGTCGATTTCTCGCTCGACATCGACACCAAAGATCCCGAGGTCGACGCCGACCTGCCACCGGCACTCCGTGTGTTCACGACGCGGCCCGACACCATCTTCGGGGCCACGTTCATGGTCATCGCCCCTGAGCACCCCGTGGTCGACGCTGTTCTGCGGACACCGAGGCCCGAAACGCCCACCGACGAACTTCGTGCGTATGCCGAGAAGGCCCGCAACACCGCCGACGTTGATCGCCAGGCCGCAAAGGAAAAGACAGGCGTCTTCACCGGCCTCCGCGCGATCAATCCCATGACGGGCGAGCGTGTTCCCGTGTACGTTGCGGACTACGTGCTGATGGGTTATGGCTACGGCGCGATCATGGCGGTCCCCGCACACGACGAGCGTGACTTTGCATTCGCCGAGAAATTCGGCTTGATCATCAAGGACGTGGTGTATCCCGTGGCCATCGCCGCGATGGCCTACTACGCCGCCAATGCCGCTCCTGGCGAGCCCGGTGACAACGACTGGCAGATCACACTGGCCGATATGCTCGGTTACGTCACGAGCAACGACGTTCCGCCCACGGACTTCGAGCACGCCCTGACCCACGTGCGCATGAATCGTCGCGGCGACAAGCCCGTGCCCGAAGAACGCCAGGAACTCGTTGACGCGGAGCCGGCGGATCTGGCCGATACCGACCGCTGGCGCGGTGCCGTCCGCGGCCAGTGGATCGAGACGATCGAGAGCCTCTTTGGCCAGAGTTTCGAGAAGCTGCGCGAGACGTTCGCCAGTGGCGGGTACTACGCCCGGCAGGGTCAGTCCTATGACGGCAACGGATATGCCGCGAACTCAAACGCGACCGTCGAGGGCTCGGCCGTTTCGCTCAACGGCATGCCGACCAACAAGGCCAAGGCGACCATTACCGACTGGCTCGACGAGACCGGTATTGGCCGCCGCCGCACCAACTTCAAGCTGCGCGATTGGCTCTTCAGCCGCCAGCGCTATTGGGGCGAACCGTTCCCCATCGTCTTCACCGAAGATGGCGATCACTACCCTATCGATGCCGACGTGCTGCCGGTGAAGTTGCCCGACATCGCCGACTACGAGCCCGCCGAGAGCGAGGATCCTCAGCCATTGCTGGCCAAGGCCACCGACTGGGTGCGTACGACCGCTGGCGAGGCCGGCTGCTCGACCCTCGACGCCGACACGGTCGTGTATCGCGAGACGAACACCATGCCCGGCTGGGCTGGCAGCTGCTGGTACTACCTGCGCTACGCCGACCCGCACAACGACGACGCGCTCGTGTCCGGAGAGGCCCAAGCCTACTGGCTGGGCGATCACGGCGTCGACCTCTACATTGGGGGCTCCGAGCACGCCGTGTTGCATCTGCTGTACGCGCGTTTCTGGCACATGGTGCTGTATGACCTGGGGTACGTCGACTCACCCGAGCCGTTCCGCAAGTTGTTCCACCAGGGCATGATCACGTCGTTTGCGTACCAGCGAAAAGACAAGTCGCTCGTGCCCATCGACCAGGTTGAGAATACCAGCACGGAGGAACAGCCTCAGTTCATCGAGCGAGGCACGGGTGAGCCTGTCGTCCAGACCATCGCCAAGATGTCCAAGAGCCTCAAGAACGTCATCAATCCTGATGACGTGATTGCGGAGTACGGGGCCGACACGTTTCGTCTCTACGAGATGTACATGGGCCCGTTGGACGCATCCAAGCCTTGGAACACCCGTGACATCATGGGGTTGCACCGCTTCCTGCAGCGCCTATGGCGACTGGTTATCGACGAAGAATCCGGTGAGCCGCGGTTGGCCGATGCCGCCGATGCCGAAGTCGACAAGCAGTTGCACCGCACGATTGCCAAAGTCGAAAGCGACATCGAACGCCTGAGCTTCAATACCGCGATCGCTTCGATGATCGAACTGGTCAATCTCGCGACGACGAAGGCGGGCAACGGCCCGATCTTCACCCAGCAGCAGGCCCGCCGGGTGGCCGCCACGCTGGCGCCCTTCGCGCCCCACACCGCCGACGAGTTGCACGATCGTCTCGGCGGCATCGACCACGCGGGCCAGCGAGTGCAGACGCTCTACAACAGCGTGTGGCCCAAGTACGACGAAAGCCAACTCGTCGACGACGAGGTTGAGATTGCTGTGCAACTGCTGGGCAAGGTCAAAGCCCGAATCATGACACCCGCCGACGCCAACGCGAAGAAGCTCGAGGCGATTGCGCTCGATCACCCTGAGATCAAGCCCCTGCTTGAGGGCAAGACCGTCCGCAAGGTCATCGCTGTGCCTGGCCGGCTTGTCAATATCGTTGCGAACTAGCGAACAATACAACCCGGGTACCGGCCTGGGCTCCCTTCAGTTACGACCGCACTTCCGCGCCGACCGCATCACGCAGAGCCGTGATTGTTCGTTCCACCTGCGGGTCGACTTCCTCGTGCCGCAACGTCCGTCCGGCATCACGGAAGCCGAGGCGCAACGTCACACTCTTGCGTCCGCTGCCGACTTGCTTGCCCGTGTACGTGCCCACGAACCGAACACCCTGCAAGCGTTCCAGCCCAAGCCCTTCTACGGTCTTCTCAATCGATGCCCACGGCGTCGCGCTCGGTACCACCACCGACAGGTCCCGTTCGATCCCCGGGAACGCCGGTAACGCGCTTACTCGCGGCGTGGGTGGATACGCCGCGAGCAGCGGCTCAATCTCCAACTCCGCCACGATCACTGGCCGCTGGAGGTCGAACAGCCTCTGGGTCTGGTTCGTGGGCAGCCCGAAGTAGCCCAACTCGACCGAGCCGTTCGCATGGTCCACGAACACGCGCCCTGCGTTGGCCGCGTCCATCGCCGTCGGCAGGGCGCCCCCGGTCTCGATGCGCACCCGTGCCTCGTGCCCGAAGCACAACGCGACCATCGACTCGATCCCCGCCCGGGCGATTCGGACGCCGTGCTGCACGTCTTCGGTTTTGGCTTTGGGCCCCTCGCCGCCCGCGTCAACCATCATCGCGACCTTGCGCGACTCTTCGTTTGTGCCTTCACGCATCGACCAGAACGTCGCCGATATCTCGAATAACCGGAGGCCGCCGTCCTGGTGCACCTGTGCGTCGCGGTTTACACGCCGGCACGTCAGCAGGCTGGGCAAGACACTCGGCCGCAGCGTCGGTTCTGCTCCGCGCCGATCATCGTCTACGTTCACCAGCGAAGCGCCGCTGGGCAGGAACGGTGTGGCCTTGTCCGGGCTCGTGAAACTGAAGGTAACAGTCTCGAAGAAGCCAAGTGCCGTGAGTGTGTGAGCGATGCCCTCCATCGCCCGTTCCTCAGGTTGTGGCGGCTGCGCCTTGATCGCCAGCCGTCGGGCGAGCGGCACCGCATCAAAGCCTCGTAATCGCGCGACCTCCTCGATGAGGTCGATCTCGCGCGTCACGTCGTGCGATCGCTGCGGCGGGGGGGTACACGCCAGTGCATCGTCCTGCACGCGCACCTCGACATCCACCGAGCGCAGCAGCCGTACGATTTCGTCCGCGGCCGTCTCGATGCCCAGCACTGTCGCACATCGTTGTGGCCGAAGCGTGATGGACGTGCCTTCGGGCAGTGGGGCCCCCTCGACGAGTGCCCCGTCGCACAACATCCCACCCGTCAATTCCGCAATCAACCGTGCCGCCTGCTCCGCGGCGGGCAAGCACGTTCGCGGATCGACCACTCGTTCAAACCGGTGGCTTGCGTCCGTCCGCACGTTGTGAGCCCGGCTGGCCCGGCGTACCCGTTCGGGGTCCCAGGTCGCCACTTCAAGCACGATGTTCGTCGTTCCTTCACTGACTTGCGAGTCCGCCCCACCGATGACGCCCGCCAGCGACGTTGCCTTTGTTCCGTCGCCCACCACGATCTCGCCGGCTTTGAGCTTGCGTGAAACCCCATCCAGCGTTGCCAGCGGCTCGCTCTCGGCCGCCTCGCGGATGATGAGTGCCCGGCCCTCCAGCGTGTCCAGATCGAACACATGGCTCGGGTTGCCATGCTCCAGGTTGAGCCAATTGGTCACGTCCACGGCGTTGTTGATCGACCGTTGGCCCACACTCTCGAGCAACTCGCGCAGCCAGGCCGGGCTCGGGCCGATCTTCGCCCCCAGGATCACATGGGCCGTGAACGTCGGGCACGCCGGCCGATCGCCGCCGCTGCAGCGGTTCTCGAGTTTCAGATGTTCGCCAACAGCCGTCCCACGAGCAACCTCGCCGATGGCCCGGGGCGTGACTACACGCCCCGTCATCGCCGCGATCTCACGCGCCAGCCCCAGGTGGCACAGGCAATCGCCTCGGTTGCTTGTCACCTCGACATCGAGCAGCGCGTCCGAGCCCCTGGGTTCAACGCCGTCCAACGGGAAGCCAGCCGCCGTCAGTGCGGCGTCCACCTCCTCCACGGTCAGCGGCGAATCGGCACCCTCACCCCCCAGCAGGGAGGCGAGCCATGTGAGGCTTGCATCCATAGGGGCCAAGGGTATGGCCCCACCCGTTTGGCTGCTGGCGTACGCTCAGCCATGCTTGCTCGGGCCCTCCTGTTCACTCTGCTGACGCTCCTCACCGCCTGCGGCTCGGGTCGGCCCGAGCGCACTATCGAGCCCACGGCCTCCACGACCGCGCCTGCGGGCCTGAGCGTGCGGGCCGAGGTCTATGTGCGAGACACCATCGCCGCTGCCCGCTTCGCCCCGGGCGTCTACCTGGTCGAGGCCAACGGCACGCTCCGTGTCGGCGACCGCCAGCCCAGAACCGATGGCGAGCCCATGCCGCCCAAGCCAAGCTATCCGCCCATCCTCCGTCGCCTGCCGCCGTCGGAGGTTGACCGCCTCTGGCGCCTCATTGGCCCGACCACCCTGGCCGACACGGGCAACCCAGAGATCATCCGCCCCACCGAGGACTGGTCGCCCCCAACCAACCGCAGCGTCGCTCTCATTGACCTGCACGACCACAACGGCTCGCGCCGCTTCGCGGTGAGTCTCACCGGCGCCACGCCCGCCGCGATCGACGGCCGTGCATTGGTTGAACGCCTTCAGGCGCTGGCGTGGCGGACGCCGCCGCCGGTGCGGTAGTAGGCGACCAATTCCACATTACGGGCGCGATACACCCGATAGCTTTCGTATCGAATCCAGACTTCTGGTATGCTGGCCACAGGAGGACACCGACGCGTTCTTCGCGTTCGAGCCATCCCCTAGCCTCTCCCAATGCCCCAGTACGATTCGAATGCATCCGACCCCATCATCGGGATTGACCTCGGCACCACCAACTCCCTGGCCGCTTACGCCGATGACGCGGGGCCGCGCATCCTGGGCGACAACGCCGCGGGTTCGGGCATTGTGCCCAGCGTTGTCCGCTACGAGCCCCGGGCCGATGGCGGCCTGGCCACCATTGTCGGCCTCGACGCCCGCGAGCGGGCCGTCGAGTTCCCACTGACCACCATCGCCAGCGTGAAGCGGCTAATGGGCCGCAGCCTGGCCGACGCCGCGGGCGATGCGCCGTACCTGCCCTACCAAGTCGTCCAGGGCCCGCGCGACATGGCCGCCGTCGCCATCCCCACCCCAGACGGCTTGGCCCAACTCGTCACGCCACAAGAAGTTTCCGCCCAGATTCTGAGAGCCATCAAGGACAAGGCCGAGCAGGCCCTGGGCACGCCAGTGCATAAGGCCGTCGTCACTGTTCCCGCCTACTTCGACGACGCCCAGCGTCAGGCCACGCGCGATGCCGGCCGCCTCGCGGGGCTCGAGGTCGTCCGCATCGTCAGCGAGCCCACCGCCGCAGCCCTTGCCTACGGCCTCGGCTCGGTCCAACGCGCCAAGGCCGAACCCACGACTGTTGCCGTTTACGACCTTGGCGGCGGTACCTTCGACATCTCTATCCTCCGCATCACGCCTGGGTCGAACGCCGAGACACCCGCCATCTTCCAGGTGCTCGCCACCGATGGTAACACCCGCCTCGGTGGCGACGATGCCGACCACGCGCTGGTCGCCCTGTTCCTGACCGAAGCGAACGACCAATTTGGTCTGGGGCTGTCGAACCAACTCGCCGACGCGCTCGGCTCGCTCCCACCACAGACCCGCCGGGCCCTGCTCACCTTCGCCCAGAACGTCAAGCACCGACTGAGTGACGAGCCTACTGCCGCCATCTCCATCGATCTGGGCGAGGGGCGTACCTACGACCGGACGATCTCTCGTGACGAGTTCGACGCCCTTGTCAAGCCTTGGATCGATCGCTCCCTTGCTGCCTGCGAGCGGGCGAAACGCGCGGCGGCAATGCAGCCGGGTGGCGAGGCTATCGACGCCGTAGTCCTGGTTGGCGGCTCCACGCGCGTTCCGGCCGTGCGCAAGGCTGTCGCCGACTCGTTCAAGCTCGACCCCTACACGGCCCTCGATCCCGACCGTGTCGTCGCCCTCGGCGCCGCGGTGCAGGCGTCCACCCTTGCTGGCCGCAACCGAAACAGCCTGCTGCTCGATGCCATCCCGTTGAGCCTCGGCATCGAGACCGTTGGTGGCGCTGTCGCCAAGCTCATCGTTGCTGGCGCCACCGTCCCGGCGCGCGCGACTGAGACCTTCTCCACCAGCGTCGACAGCCAGACCGCCATCGAAATCAAGGTGCTCCAGGGCGAGCGTGAGATGGCCGAGGACTGCCGCCAACTCGGCGTATTCCATCTGCGCGGCATTCCGCCAATGCCCGCTGGCGTGCCGCAGCTCAAGGTCGAGTTCCTCGTCGACGCCAACGGGGTGCTCAACGTCTCGGCCGTCGAGAAGCGCTCGGGCCAGACTGCCGCCCTCCAGGTCATCCCCAACCACGGCCTGACCAGTGACGAAGTGAACGCCATCGAGGCGGCCGCCATCGAGCATGCACGCGAGGACATGACACGCCACCGTATCGTCGACCTCCTCGCCCACGCCAACCTCGACATCAAGTGGATCACCGAAGCGATGGAACGCGTGGCCGGTCATCTACCCCATGATCTGCGACAGCAGATTAACCAGTCAGTTGATCAGGTCCGTGACCTGACAACCAAAGCCAAAGAAGACTGGCGCTCGGTCGACCCCGAAGCGTTCGCGAGAGCCAAGCAGGCCATGGACGAGGCCAGTGTGCCACTGCACGAAGCCGCCATCTCTGCATCCCTCAAGGGCATGCCAGGCCGCACAACCTGACCCCATTGCATCCGACGATTGACGGGAGCCCGCCTGGTCGGCATCCATATGAGCGGACGGAGAACGCGAGATTCTGCCCCGGCTGCCATCAATCCGGGGAGAATCTGACACCCAGGACACCTGCCACGAGCAATCAGCCGGCGCTCTCGCGCCGGGGCCTTGCGGCGTGGCCAGACCGAACTAGACTCTCGTGAGGGCCGTTGGACACCAACGCCGGGGCTATCGCTCCCGGCCTGTCTCGACCGATCAGGGGAACGAACGGAACACGAATGTCCAGAGCAGCTAAAGGACCAACCCCATATCTCTTTCTGGCCTCGGGGCCCAAGGGCGGCAAGCGGCTGGGCGTGCGCAGCGCGGCCAGCGAGCGGGCCTTGGCATCGGTCCTGGGCCGCGAGCGTCGCGTGCTGGTCTGGTCGCGACGCCTGCCGGGCTGGATCGGTAGCTCTGGGCAGATGGGTCTGAAGGACCAGGCCCAGTTCAATGCTGTGCTCGGCCAACTCGTGTCCCGCGGAGTGCCACTGGTCGAGGCCTTGGAGGTCACCGCCTCGGCAGTCGACTCGGCGCATGCCGATCGGATCCGCCGAGTCCGGGCCCAGGTAGCCGGCGGTGCGATGTTCGCCGACGCCTGCGCCCGTGTGGGCATCGTCGACGCGGTTACTTCGGCCGTCTATCGCGCGGCCGAACGCACCGGCGACCTCGGCGGCGCGTGTGCTCAAATCGCCAAGACCGCCGAGCGGCAGGTCAAGGTACGCAGCCAGGCCGTCACGCTCATGTTCTACCCCATTATTGTGCTGAGCGTGAGCGTCTTGGCCGGCTGGGGTATGCTCACGTTCATCGTGCCGATGATCGGCAAGAGCCTTTCGGGCATGGGCAGTGATCTGCCTTGGTTTACCGTCGCGCTCATGACAGCGGGTCAGACCATTCGCGACAACCTGGGTGTGTTCTTCTTGATCGTGCTGGTATTCCTCATCGCGGTGATTGTCTTACGGAAGGCCGTTTTTGCCGCACTGTGGAACGTCGTGCGCCGCCTTCCGGGCATGCGCGAGTTGGTGCTGGCGCAGGAGACCACCCGCTTCTTCTCGGTCATGGCCGCCATGACCCGTTCGGGCGTGACACTGGCCGACGCGCTTGTGGTGGGTTATCGAACGGTGAGCCACACCAAGCTGCGCAAAGAACTGCAAACCCTCCAACGCCGGCTCGTCGAGGGTGGTCAGCTCGCGCGACTCATCGAAGATGTAACCGCTCTGCCACTGCCCGTGCGCAAGCTTCTCATTGCGGCCGAACGCTCGGGCGATCTCGAGACTGCATTCGAAGGGTTGGCCGACGACATGGCTGAGGAAGTCTCGCGCCGCAGCACGCGCGCGCTGGCGATGCTCGAGCCCGGGTTGATCATCTTCATGTTCCTGATGATCGGCTCGATGGTGTTGGCGATCATGTTGCCACTGTTCACGGCAACGGCCAATATGGACTTCTAGTCACGAGAAAGACAGCCGCACACGACACGCGCATCAGATGATGCACAGAGAGAACGCAAGGAAACAGAGTGATGAAGAAAACGAGTTATAAGAACCATCGCAAGGCTCGACGCGGCTTCTCGCTGCTCGAGCTCACACTGGTGATCCTGATCATCGGCGTGCTCATGGGTGTGGCTGCCGTCGCATTCGGTCCGACGCTCGTGCGAGGGAAGACAACAGCAACGAAGGCAAGCATGGTGACGGTCCGGCGCGCCATCGAGACGTACCACGGCGAGAAGAACCAGTACCCGCCGGACTTGCAGGCGTTGGTTCCGGCACATCTCGCCGATCCGGCAAAGGACGGCTGGGATAAGCCGTTCTACTACGCCGTCCCCGGCCAACAAGGCCAACCGTTTGATCTCATCAGCGCGGGTGAAGACGGTGACTACACCACGCTGGGCGACAACATTAACGTCTGGACGTTGGACGACGAGCCCACCCAATAAGCCATGACCGCCCGCCGCGCCCATCTCGCAGCCAGCCGCCGGGGCATGACGTTCCTTGAGGTCGTGCTGGCATCAGCCCTCCTCGGCATCGTCTCGATGGGCATCCTCGGAGCGCTCAACTACCTCGTGCTGCAGCAGAAACGCGCCGAGCACATCGCCGGTGCCGCCGAGGTGGCCAACCGCGTTGTTGTTATGTTCCTCGATAATCCCGATGGCATGCCCTCCGGCGGGCGGCCGATCGCATATGGCCGCCATCTCTACCGCTGGACGTACGCGGCCGGGCCCATTGAGGTGTACGACCCCAACGCGACTGAGGAAACGACACCGATGTCGCTTGCGCGGTTGCAGGAGCTTACCGTCAGCGTGTGGCTGCACGAGGACAGCGGTGGGGCGTACTCACCAAACGCGGGAACCCCCGGCATCGTTGTTCGCCGGATGCTCGACCCACTCGCAAGCCGGAATCCCGACACGTTCAAACGCAAGATCGAGGGTGGCGGGATCTTTGAAGACATCGTGGGTGGCAGTGGTTCTACGCGCTCTGGTGGCTCGCAATTCCCGAGTGGTGAATCGGGGGACAACTGATGGCCACCTCAACACGGCACGCTTTCACGCTCATCGAGCTCACGATGGCCATCGTCATCGGCACGATCATCCTGTTCGCGGCGATGGGCATGTTCCATACCATGGAGCGCGCCGACGCGATCGCTGAAGTGCGGGCCGAAGAGAACACCCAGCTCCAGCGCACGCAGCATGTGGCCAACCGGGCGATGGGCTCGCTGCTGGTCATGTCGCGTGAGGACCAGCAGGCCGCCGATGCCGCACGCGAGGCACGCGAGCAGGCCGATGGGGCGCTCGCGGATGGGGAGGAGCCCGGCGCTCTCGCCGACGCGCTCGACCCTACCGAAGAGCTTCCCGACCTCGCTCGCCCGCGTGTGTTGCTCGAGCCCGACCCCCGGCTGCAGGGAGTGCAGATGACGCGCCGCGTGCGCATCGGGGACAAGGGCCTGGGTGCTCCCGAGACGACCGTACCCCAGCGCCTCGAACTCGCGCTGAGTGCGCCCTGCGTGATCCCATCGTTTGCCGATGAGAAGCGCCGGTACCGCATCGCCCGACTCGGGCTGGCACCGATCGAGATTGGGTCTTCGGTTGATACCGAGGGCGCGTTGCGTGGGGCGTTTGTGTTCCGCGACGAGCGCCGGGTCAACGGACTTGGGCTGCGGGTGTTCAGCTTCTGGTGGCTGCCCGTAGCTGGTGATGCACAGGACGCGGTGATGATCGAGGCCGAGCAGGTCGACCCGGCACTCATCGACGGCGCGGTGATGCTGATGGACAGCGTGGTCTGGGCCCGCTGGCGCTTCTTCAAGGAGGGGCAGTGGCGCGATGAGTTCTCCGTCTTCGGCGAGCTAGACCTGGCTGCCTACGGCGAACTCGAACTGACGACGGCACAGAACGTCACCGTTGCCTGGCTCTTCGAACTGGCATGGACCGTTGGCACAGACCCGGAGGATGAAGAGGCCGAGACGGACGACGACGGTGAAGAGGGTATCGATTTTGATGGCGGCGAACTCGATCCGGATGTCGAACCCACGGATGTCCGTGGCGGACGCACGCGCAGCGGGAGCGAGAACTGATGACTGCCACACGTCCGCATCCCCGTGTTCGGGCCCGTGCCTTTGCATTACCTTTGGTGGTCATCCTGTCGATGGTGGCCACGATGGCCATCGCCATCATGCTCGAACGCCAGGGCCAGCAATCTCTGGCGACCATCCGGCACATGCGATGGACGCAGGACCGGCACCTGGAACGCGGCGTGCGCGAGGTGGCTGGCTCGTGGCTCACCGGCGCGAGCCGTCGTTTGAACGAGATCGTCAAGCAGGGCGGTCACGCGCTCGATCTGACGATGGATGACGGCCGAACGATCCGCCTGGACATCGAGGATGCCCAGGGTTCGGTACTGTCGGTCTTCGACGGGGTGTCCGAGAACGAGTTGCCGTTCGCCCGCGGGGCGTACGACAGCATCGCGCTTGCCGCGGGCGACCCCGAGACACTCGAACGCTGGACGCGCACTGTCGGGCCGGCGGCTATCAGCGCGGTCTCGGCGCCTGAGGAAGTGCTTGCGGCTGCTGCAGCGCCGATGATCGGCGAAAGCCAGGCTCTGTCCATGGCCCGCGATATCGCGCTCGCGCGCGAGGATGCGGCTGAGTCGCGCGGTACGCAGTGGCTGCGGCAGATCATCGCCGAGTACATGACCGAGATGGAAGATCGGCGGACCATGCAGCGATTGCTGGTGGCCGAGCCGGATTTGTGGCGCATCCGTGTCGCCGTGCTTGATCGTCGTGATCGGGTCGGGTCGATGTATGAAGCGGTCGTGCACGTGGACGGGCGAGAGATCCGCCAGCGTGCCGATAGCGGCGCGTTTACTCCTTTGGGCCCGTTCCTGTTGTGGCGTCGGTTGGACCGGGCCGAGATGGTCGCGCCGGCGGCCGGCGGACGCTAAACTCTGGGCCGCTCCGCGGCAGATAAGGGAGATTGCTCATGGCAGCCAAGCACAGTCGAGCCAGCACGCTCCAGCAGCGACGCCTGATTCAGGTTGGGACGGCTATCGCGTGCGTGGCGTTCGTGGGTATGGCGCTCGGCGCGGTCGTGCTCGATCGTTCGGTCACGCCCGCGGAGACGCCGCCTGTCGACCCGATCGCGCCGCCGACTCCTGGGCAGCGAGGTAACCCAGACGATACCTTCCAGCCCATGCCGAAGCTGATTGCCACCGGCTTGTCGTCGGTGTACGAGCTTGAGGCGATCAAGACTCCGGGAGGTGATGAAGGGGGCGAGCCACCGATTGAGCCACCACCCCAAGACATCGTGTTGGTTGCGGCGATCGGGCAGCCTGGCTCGATGATGGCGGTGATCCGCGAGGGTGCATCCCAGACGGCGATCGCCGAGGGCCAGCGAGCTGGCTCGGTTGAGGTGCTGGAGGTCAAGCCGAGCTGGGCGCGCGTGCGGCACAACGGTGAGATGCGCGAGCTGACGGTCGGCAAGCCGATGCTGCTGGTGAGCGACATGGGAGCGGGCGGTCCTGCGCCGATGGGCGGCCAGATCATCTCTCAGCCCGGTTCGGACGCACTGATCGAGACCATGGAAGAGCGTGGGGTCACCAGGACGAGTTCGCCAACACGGTTCCAGCGTGCATCCTCCGGTGGCGCCAACCCGCGAGGTCCTGGTGCATCCGGCGGGCGTCGTGGTGGCGGGAACCAGGGCGGTGGCAACCAAGGCGGCAATGGTGGTGGCAACGGCGGAGGCAACCAGGCCAACGGGAACGGCAACGGCCAGCCCGCGCCGAGCGGTTCACAACAAGAGGATGATCGGTGAGCGAACGGGTCTGCCTCATCGAGCGCGACGAGCGCGGCGAGCGCGTTCGCGCGGTCCGGTTGATCGGCCAGCACGCCGAGGCCCAGTGGACGAGCCCGCGCGTGGACGGGCGATATGCCGCCGAGGCCGCCGAGGATGCCGAAGCCGCGGCGGAGTGGATCGCGAGCCGGTTGTCGGTCGACGGCGACAAGCTCGGCATGATCGTGGTGGATACGGTGGGCGCGCACTGCGCTTGGGTGCAGGCGGCGACGGCCGATGCGGGTGCGGTGCGAACGGCCTATGGCCACGGCGGTGAGGTTGCTCCCGACGAGTTCGAGGCCGACTTCGGGCTCGAAGACGAACCCGAAGACTCGGGCGTGCTCGGCAGCCGGCCGACGACCATGGACGCTGCGATCGAGCCGCTCGGGCCGGCGTATGACTCGCCCACCGGGCTGCGTGTGGGTGTGATGGTCGCCCCCGATGCGATCGTGCGGCTGTTCATCGACGCGCTCGACGATCAGGGCGTGGATTTCACCGGCGTGAGGAGCTTGTGGCACGTGCTGGGGTTGGTTGCTGGCCCGGATCAGCAAGATGCAAGTGCTTCGTCGCGCGTGGTAGCCGACAGCCCGACGGTGAGTGGTGGGGTGCTGGTGCAGCCCGACGGCCGACTGATCTGGTCGTGGTGCCGCGAGGGTGCTGTGCTGGCCGCGGGCTCGCAGCGAGTCGCGCTGCATGACGACGGGCCGATCGTGTCGCGTCACGATGTTGCAAGGCTGGTGAACGACTGGGTGGCTTGGAGTGCGCAGGTGGGCGTTACACCGGGGCGCATCCTCGTCGTCTCTTGCCCGCTCGCGTGGGAGAAGTCGACGGGCGATCCTGAATCGCTGACGGCTCCATCGATGGCCTCGGCCATCTCGGAGTTGTGGCCGGACGCGGTGCTGGACATCGACGTGCAGGATGATCCGGTGCTCACGCTGCTGCGGCGGGCCGACACTTTTGCCGAGGACAACCTTGAGCCGGGGCACGCGCTGGCGTCGCTGGCGACGCGCCCGGGTCGGTCGATGCGCCGTGGGTACCAGTTGATGGGGCTCGCACTTGCGGCGCTCGGCATCTTGCTTGCGGCCCTGGGCTTCCGATGGCAGAGCAAGGTGGAGGGCGTGCGTCAGGACGCAGCGCGCATCCAACAAGAATCGCTGGCCGACATGGTCAGGGTCGAGGAGATGCTCGAGAAGCCCGGTGAGATCACCGGGGCGTTGGTGCCGATCATGAAGCTCAACGCCGAGGTCGATCTGGCAACTCGCGCGAGCGAGGTCAAGCGGCCCGAGGGCGCGCCGATGATCCGTGAGCTCGAGAACGTGTCTTTCCTGCTCGGCGAGTTGGGTGATCGGGTTGAATTGCAGAAGATCGAGGCCAGCGGATTCGGCGGATTCACGGTGCAACTGTCGACCGAAGAAGCCGCGATCGTCGGCGAGATCAATGGCTTGCTGAACGATCTGGACATGAACAGCGGCGCCCTGCGATGGCAGGCCCGCGCGACGTCTACTGGCTCGCGGTACACCGTGAATCTGAACGGTTTCTGGCAACGCGAGGAGGGGCAGCCATGAGTGATCGGGATGACGCGGGCATCACGGCGAGCCGCGGCGAACTCGCAGCGCGAGCCGCGGCCCAGGAGCAACGTAACAAGCCCCGCTTGGTGCTCTTTGTCGGTATGCTCGTGCTGGTGGCCGGTTTTGCCTACATGCTCGTCGGTCGCTCGGCACTAGCCGGTGCCGAACGGAGTCGCGAGCGTGAGGTTAGCAACGCGGGCACCGTGCTACGGCAACTCGCACGGCTCGATTATCACCTCACAGGTCCGGCGGTTGCTGACGATAGTCGTTTTAGGAAGTTCCCAAATTTTACGACCGCGGCCGATTCCGCAGCTCGGTCTGTCGGACTGTCGCCCGTACCAACGTTGAAGCAACAACTTCAGCAGAACCCATCTGGCCAGGAAGGCATCGTCGAGCAGGTGTATCGCTATGAGCGCGTCCAGAGTCGGAATCTGGAGGCTTTGATCGGGTGGGTGGCGGAGGTGCAGCGTGTGGTGCCGGGGGTTGAGATCTCGCGCATAGAGCTGACGCCCCAGCGGGCCCAGTGGCAGTTGTTAGTTACGTTCGTGAAGCCGGAGTTTTCTTCATGACCAACCGGGTGTTGGCCGTAGCCATCCTTTCGTTCGTCGCATTCGCCTTCGGGTGCGCCGGTAACAACGTCAAGCAATTCGAGCGTGACCTTGGCATGATGGTGCCCGACAACACCGCGCAGAAACGCGAGGCTGTTGTGCTGGTCAATCGCGCGTACGAGGTGTATTACGACGACGATCGGAAGGAGGAAACCCGCGTCCGGGAGGCCGCCGGGATGCTCGAAGAGGCGATCCAACTCGATCCCGGATTTGCGACGGCCCACCTGAACCTCGGCGTGCTGCATCTTGAGCAAGAGAATCTACCCACGGCGATCAATCGGCTACGCACCGCCCAGCGGCTGATGCCCGGCGACTCGCGGCCGAGCTACCACCTTGGCGTCGCGTACTTCAGGCTGAACCGTGCCGAGTTGGCCATCGAGGCCTACCAGACCGCGATCCGCATCGATCAGGCCGACCTGCGGGCCGTGCGAGGGTTGGCGGCGGCTTGCCGGAGCATCCATTACGCCGACGATACAACGCTGGAAGTGCTCGAACGCTCGCAGATGATGGAGCCGAACGAGGAGTGGCGGCGGATCATTGATCGCGAGATCATCCGCCAGCAACGCCAATTGGACCTGAAGTAGGTACCACATGAGCGAACCAGATCAGCACCAGACGAAGAAGAAACCCGGCGTGTTGCGTCAGGCGGTCACGCTGCTGGTGGCGCTGGGCATTCTCGCGGTCGCGGCGGTCGTGATCTATCCCAAGTTCCTTCCTCGGACAGAGGGTCCGGTTCGGCTGGATGTTCTGAATTCCAGTGGGGCGTCTGTTCTCGACCCTGAACTCTCGTTGCTGGTGCCCGAAGGCCAGATAGTGGGCCAGATGCGATCCGTGATCTCATCCGGGTTCCTGCTCACGGCGTACGAGGGCATGGGCCCGGTAGAGATTCAGTCGATCTCGTTTACCGCCGGCGAGGACGGGCGGGCCGTGACGCACCAGATCGATCACACCATTGATCCGGGCGGGGTGGTTGTGCTGACCATCACGGCCGATGGCGTCGAGGTCGACCAAAAAGAAGTCGTTCCCGAGACACTCTGACTTCTGTGATCACAGTCGTTCGGCGGCGAGGCTCGCCAGATGCGAGCGTTCGCTGCGTTGCAGCATGACGTGACCGACGAGTCCGAGACCCTTCATCTTCTCGACCGCGTAGGACAGGCCGTTAGATGAGCTGTCAAGATATGGGTTGTCGATCTGGCCGATGTCGCCGGTGAGCACGAGCTTGGTGCCCTCACCGACACGCGAGGCGATGGTCTTCACCTCGTGCGGGGTGAGGTTCTGGGCCTCGTCAACGATCATGAACTGGTGCGGGATCGATCGGCCGCGGATGTAGGTGAGCGGTTCGAGCACGAGCTTGCCGTCGGCGATCATCTTGTCGATGCGCTGCTCGTTGGTATGGCTGTCGGCGGTCTGGCCGTGCGCGCCGCGGGTGCTAAGCAAGTACTCGAGATTATCGAAGATCGGTTGCATCCACGCGAAGAGCTTCTCATCCTTGTCGCCGGGCAGGAAGCCGATGTCACGGCCCATGGGCATGATGGGTCGCGCAACCAGGAGCTTGTCGAAGCGACCTTCCTGGAAGACCTTGGCCATGCCGGCGGCGAGCGCGAGGAGGGTCTTGCCGGTGCCGGCGCTGCCGAGCAGCGTGACCATCTGTATCTCGTCGTCCATCAGGAGGTCGAGAGCCATCGTTTGCTGCACGTTCCGTGCGAGCAGGCCGAAGATGGGCTTCCGCGGCGGGGTGATGGGGATGAGGTGCTCGGTATCTGCCAGACGGCGCGCGAGGCCTGTGTGGTTCTCATCCTGCTCGTCCTTCAGCAGCACGAAAGCGTTGGGCAGGATCTCCTCTGGGTCGGCCGGTAGGGTTGGGTCGCTGTCGTCATGATCGGCGGCGAGTGCAGCATGGATTGGGTCGAGCGGAAGCATCCGTTCGTCATAGAGCTGGTCGATGAGGTGTCCCTCGACTGCAGCGGTAACGAAACCGGAGTAGAGGCGTTCGGCGTCGATCTTCTGGTTCTGGAAGTCCTCGGTTGGGATGCCCATCGCATCGCTCTTGATGCGCGCGTTGAGATCCTTGGAGACAAAGACCGTGCGGTTGCCCTGATCGTGCAGTTCCCACGCGACGGCGATGATGCGGTTGTCCTTGGTGTCCTCAGCGATGGCGTGAGGGCGGTCGGTATCGGAGATGGCGACCCTGATGAGGCCAGTCTCGCCGTTGGCGGTCGAGGCGGCGGCGCCGGCCTGCGGGCTCGTGTCGCCCCACCGGACCCCCTCGATGAGCGTGCCCTTGGCGCGAAGTCGGTCGAGGCGTCGGATGACCTCGCGGGCGTTACGGCCGATGTCGTCCTCCTGCCGCTTGAGCTTATCGAGTTCTTCAATGACCGCAAACGGGATGATGACGTTGTTGTCCTGGAAGACGAACAGCGCGTTGGGGTTGTGCAGCAGCACGTTGGTGTCGAGGACGAATTGCTTGATGCTGGTCCGCGGTGCGTTGGTGCCTTCTGCCATGAGTCTCTCTCCAGGTTCTCTCTAGGTTACCACGTAGACCATGCGGCGATGATGAGTAGCATCGCGCAAATGACGGCCAGGGTGAGCTTAATGACGATGGCGGCGAACCAGCCCGCCGAGGCGCCGGCCCCAACCTTGGCCGATTGCTTCCAGGTTTCTTCGGGGCCCGTGCGGTGGACGACCGTCGCGGCCGCGCCCGCGCCCAGTGCTCCGCCCAGCAGCGTACCGACGACGGGCAGGATCATCGTGCCTGCGATTGCACCGAAGATGCCACCGACGAAAGCTGCGATCATCGCCCGGCGTGTTCCGCCCATCCGTTTGGCACCCATGACGCCGGCCGACCAGTCGACGACGTCGGATAGCAGCGTGCTGCCCAGAATGAAGCCGAAGATCCACCATGACACCAGCGGGTCTTTGCCGGGCCAGTACCCCATCAAGAAGCCAACGAGATTGACGAGCAGCGTGACCAGTGTCAGCAGCCACAGTCCCGGCAGGCTAACAAGAACGATGGCTGGCCCGATGAGGGCGGCCAGGGTCAGCACGATGGCGAAGGCGATCCAGATGCGTGCGCTCCGGCGTGTGCGGGTCGGTCAGGATGCGCTCTGTTGTTCGGATTCGCTCTTGTCGCCGTTCGGTTCGTCCTCGGCCGAGGTGGGCGTCTCGTCGGGTGTGGCCTCGGACTGCTCGGGGAAGCGTTCGCGTTCCATCTCGAGGATCCAATCCTCGACGCCCTGGTGGCGATAGAGGTCAACCTTGATGCTCTTACTGGCGTGGGTGCGGTGGCCCTCGCCGAGGCTGAGCACGACATAGAACTTGTGCCACTGGCTCTTATCGAACTCGTCGATTTGGTCCGGCGTGATCTCGATGCCACCGGGCAGGGTGATGCGTTTGGTGTCCGGGTCCCACGAGTATCGCGTTCCGACGGCGCGGAAGAGTCCGTAGCCGAAATACAGCGCGAGGCCCGTGCCAACAAGGAAGATGGGGTATTGGGCCATGATGTCGAAGCGGCTGCGTCGCTTTGGGGCGTTGCTTCGGTCGACGTCACCCCAGGTTTCGCGAAGGCTGGCCAGACGCTCGAAGGCCGAGCCTACCAAGCCCTCCTTCTCGTTCTCGCGTGGGAACTCCGTGTACATGGGGTCGAGCATGCCGGCGATGCCGAGCGCGTCGAGCCAGTTGCCTCGGACCTCGGCGAGCGTCGCGGGATTGCGCACGAAGTCCGGGTTGCCCATCCGCTCGTACTCTTCGATGGGATCGGGGATGCTCGCGACACCCAGGTTGGCACCCGCGGAAGCCTCCGGAGGCGGATTGTCAAGGAAGTCCAGGTACTCCCATTCGCTCCACTGGGCGAACTTGACGGCTTGGGCCGGGTACCAGACGAACCCATCCAGGAATCCCCAGACGCCCAAGCCGGCCACCACCACGATGATGATGGCCTGCTTGATCCAGTATCGCGGGCTGAGCGAGGCGTTCTGGTTTTCGGCCATGGAGACTCCGTCGAAGGGTGGACCGGATCGGATAGTTCAGCGACTGGTGGTATCGGCCTGATCGGCGTCCATCGTGTGGAACGTGTCGTGCCACCACTGTTCGGCCCATGATCGGCCGAGGGGCGTGTTGGTAAGTTGATCGAAACCGCCGGAATCGACCCGGATGGCTGGGATGGTCGGGTAGCGGCGCGGATGCTTGATAGCGCGGTTGAGCCACCGCTCGTGGGTCAGGCGGAAGGCTTCGCTCAGGGAGTGCGGCCGGATGCGTTTTGGGGCGGGATTAGGCGTCATCGTGCGCGCATTCTACCGATTAGACAGTGATTTGTGTTCGTCATTTCAGGCTGGTTCTTGTCTTGTCCTGACATCGACCATGCTGCCCAGCGAGGCCCAATGGAAGAGGCGGACGTGTCAGGAGTGAGCTTGTTTCGGTCTGTGGGCGGCGACCGATCAAGCAAGACAGGAGGGGAAAAGTCCTATAAATTTCATGCTGTCCCGCCCTTTTGCGTTAGCGATCGGTGACGCCGTCCATGCCTGGGAGCGGCAGGAGTTCGCCGTTGCGGCCGATGCGGAGTTGGCCGGTGTCGCGGAGGTACCTCAGGATGGCCACCCGGAGGTCAGTCTGAGCTGCGTCACGGGCGTTGCGGGCGTCGAGCAGTTCGGCGAGTGTGTCAACGAATTCCTGCGGGGTGATCTCGTCGCTGCGGATCTCCTGCTCTTCCAGACGCAATTCATTGATCTCGACCTGTCGCTCGGCGAGGATGAGCTGAAAGCGGGCGACCTCGATGCTGCGCAGGCGGCTTCGGGCATCGACGACGACTTGGTCGCGTGAGCGTTCGAAGTTGCGGACTGATCGTTCGAGGGTGATCTGGCTGGAGCGCAACCCGAGGCGTTCGATCTCGCGGTCGAGCGGCAGGCTGAATCGCATGCCGGCGAGGTAGTTCAAGCTGTCAGGGTCGAAGCCCAGGCCTCCCTCGCGCTCGTCAGGGTCGGTGGGCAGGCCGATCTCGGCGAAGGCTTCCAGGTCTGGCAGCAGGTTGTTGCGGCTGTTGGCCACGGCGCGGCGGGCGTCGAGCACGCGATCGCGCGTGGTCTGGAGGTCGAGGCGGTACAGCAGCGCGAGCTGGGCGGCTTCGACGGGCGTTGCGACGGGATCGATGAGCTCAAGTGTGAGTGGCGCGAGGGCTACGGGTGTCGTCGGGTCGAGCCCTAGACGGATCTTGAAGCTGTCCAGCGAGACGACATAGTTCTCGAACGCGCCCTGGAGGCGGTTGTTGGCGCTCAGCACGCTGCTCTCGGTGATGGATCGCTCGAACTTGGCAATCTCGCCGGCCTCTTGACGTGCGATCTGCCGTTCGAGGGTGTTGCGAAGGCTCTCGAGTTGTTGCTGTTGGTTGCGGATGCTCGCGGCGGTCTGCAGCAGGCTGAAATACTGCGAGGCGATGTCGACCATGTAGCTGCGGCGGAACGCCTCGAATTCACGGGCGGCGTACACGAGGTCGCGTTCCGCCTGGATGAGGCTCTCGCGGGCGACCGAGCCGGCCCCACGGAGAAGTGGGATGTTGCCGTCGAGCACGAGCCGCGATGACTGGCGGTAGTCCTCGGTGGCGCTCGAGCGGAGTTGCTCGGTGGCGTTGACGATCCATCGGGCCGCTATATCGCCGCCGCTGGGCAGGCGCTGGGTCAGGCGCAACTCGTTGATGAGCGTGGCGGCACTGTCGAAGGCTCCGTCGTCGCCCTGGCCAGCAACCTGGAGCGTCGTGTCGTTGAAGAAACGCGGGCCCCACAGGTGGCGCTCGCGCAGCAGCGCAATCGCTGAGAGGATGTAGTCTTCCTGAGCATCGAGGAACTCGCGGCCGGTGCGTTGGCTCTGGGCGAGCACGCCAGCGAGGTCGAGCACCATCACATCATCGGGAATCGGCGGCGGGACGTCCGATTCGTCGCCTTCTCCATCCGAATACCCCGCGGGCGAGCCGAGCGTGCTCGAATAGTCTGCGTAGTACGCGTTCAGGCGTTCCTCGACCGAGGCCGCTTCGAGGCGCGCGGCCTCGGCTCGCACGTAGAACAACTCGCCCGCATCGGGGTTACGGGTGTCGGGAGACGTGTCGAGTTGGTCGCTGCGGGCCTCGTCTTCGACCGGGCCGGTGCGGAAGCGCCGGTCGGCGGGCGCCGCGTCGGCGCCGAGCACGGCCGACCGGTCGAGCACGAGCCGATCAATACGCCTGTCGATGCCATCCATCCCGCTACATCCGGCAAGCAGCATGAGCGCGGCGGCACTGGAAAGGGCAAGTGACAGCGTTCGTCTTGGGCGGCATCGTGGCATGTGCGGCGATCGTACGGCGAGAGGCTGGTGAGGTTGCAGATAGGTAGGGATGGCGGACATGCGACGCGGAAGCAGCGGGGATGCGCCGGATCTGCTGGCCATTCGTGCTCGTGCGGTCTAATATCTCGGTTCATTCGATTTTCCGAGTTTTGTTTGGCTTTTGAATGGAATGCCAAACGGAGCAAGATGCCGGACGCCGGACGGGAGCCCAGCCGATATGCCCACAGTCACGTTTGACAGCCGAAGTTTCATGCTCGATGGCCGGCGGATCTGGATCGTCGGGGGCACGGTTTCGTACGCCCACACGCCGCGGGCGCAGTGGGCCGACCGGCTGCACGCGGCCAAGCTGGCAGGGCTGAACACGGTGATGGTGCCGTTGTTGTGGGCACGGCATGAGCCCTTGCCCGGGCAGTTCGACTTTTCGGGCGACGCCGATCTGCGCGCGTTCATCGAGTTGGCCCACGAGGCGGGGTTGTATGTCATCCTCCGCATGGGCCCGGTACTGGGGGAAGATCACGATTTCGGCGGCCTGCCCACGTGGCTGACGCAACTGCCAGCCCACGAACTCAGGGCCGACAGCGGGCCGTTCCTCGAGGCGTGCTCGCGCTACATCAGCGCCGTGGCTGACCAGATCCGCGACCTTCAGATCAACGCCGCGGGTAAGGGTGGGCCCATCCTGCTTGTGCAGAACGAGCACCAGTGGACCTGCGGCGATGGCGATCTGGCACCGAAGTATCTTGGTGAGCTGTACCGCTACATCCGCGAAGCGGGCCTGAGCGTGCCGATCATCAACTCGAACAACCTCTGGGCGGGCGAGGAAGCCGAGATCGATTGCTGGGTGGGCAGCGAGGATCTGCTGGCGTCGCTCCGCCAGCTCTCAGAAGTCAGGCCAGACCATCCAAGGCTTGTGCTGGACCTTGCCGTGGGCGACCCACCCATCTGGGGCCAGAAGCCCGAGCCTCAGGATGGCCCGGCGCTCCTTCGCCGCATCGTTGAGATCCTCGCGGGTGCCGGGCAGTTCACGCTTTCCCGGTTCGCGCCCGGCAACCACCTTGGCTTCTCGGCCGGTCGTCTGGCCAACCGGACGGATTCGTACGTCGCGACCGACCGTGGCGGGCTGCTCGACGCGGCCGGGCGCGCGACTCCGGCGATGCTGGTCGCTCGGCGGGCGTGCCAGTTCGCCAGTTCGTTCGCGCGCGTGCTGGCACACCTGAACCCGGAGCTGCGTCCCATGGTCGTCCATCCGGGCGAGCCCCCGCGCGACGCCAAGGGCCAGGTCTCGATCGTGCAATTGAACGGCTCGCAGGGCGGCGTCGCGCTCGCGTTCGACCTCGCAGCGGGCGGTTCGAGCAAGACCAAGGCCAGCTGCACGCTGCTCTTGGCCGACGGCACGACGCTGCCGGTGAGCCTGGGCGAGCAGGGCGTGGCGTGGCTGCTGCACAACATCAAGCTCACCAGCAAGCACACGCTCGACTACACCAACCTGAGCGTTCTGACCAGCAGCGGCTCGATGCTGGTTGCGTTCGGCCCGGCCGCAAGCGAGGGCATCGTGTGCATCAACGGCTCGCCGCTGCACGTGACCGTGCCGCGCGGCAAGAGCCCCCAGGCCCTGGAGCACGAGGGCGTGCTGGTCATCGTGTGCAACGAGCAGCAGGTCGACGAGTGCTTCGTGCACGACGGCAAGGCCCATTTTGGTCTGGCGGGCGTGCGAGCCGACGGCTCGCCCATCCTGTTGCCCGGTACCAAGACGTACATGAGCGTCGAGGCCGACAGCACGATCAAGACCCACACCGTCGAGCCGCCGGCCGATGACAAGGGGTCGGGCAAGACCAAGAAGAAGTCAACCACCCGCAAGACGCCCAAGCGCATTACCCTCGACTGGTCGAGCGCCGACACCGAGGACTACTGCACGGGCGAGAGCGCCAAGTACGCGAGCATCGATGGTCCCGCCGACCTGGCGACGCTTGGTGCGCCCTCGGGCTACGGCTGGTATCGCCTGACCGGCAAGCTCAACGGCGACAAGGCGAAGCTCGCCTTCCCCGAAGCCGCCGACCGGCTGCACGTGTTCTTGGAGGGCAAGGCGCTTGGCCTGGCGGGCTTCGGCCCGGGTGCCAGCGACCGCGTGGACGCCAAGCTGCCCAAGGCCGACACCTCCATGGTCGTGCTGGCCGAGAACCTCGGCCGGGCCGCGGCGGGCATCCTCTTCGGCGAGCGCAAGGGCGTTTTCGGACACGTGTTCGAGGTCGAGCCGCTCGAGATGGAGGGCCCGGTGGTCGAGCAGCACCCGCCCACCGACCTGCTGGCGTTTCGCAGCCCCATGTGGCTGGTGCACCAGAACGACCACACGGCGCCGTTCCGCTTCGTGTGGAGCTTCACGCATCGGCGCAAGAGCCCGCTGTTCCTGTCGATCGACGGTGGTCTTGGGCGCGGCCTGCTGCTCATCAACGATCAGCCCATCGCGTGCTTCGACGATGCGGGCTTCACGGGCCTGCGGCTCGAACCCGAGGAGATCAAGCGCGGCGTGAACGTGATGCACCTGGCGCTGCACGACGACGGCGTCGTCGGCCCGCAGACGCAGGAAGAGGGCGAGGCCATGCTGGCGACCATCAAGGCCGCCATGCACATCGACGAGGGTGTCAACGAGGTGAGCGGCAAGGCCGACTGGGCCTTTGCCAAGTGGGAGAAGCCGGCCCCCAGCGCGTACGAGCCGGTCGCCAAGACCAACCTCAAGGCCCAGCCCGGCCCGACGTGGTGGAAGAGCGCGTTCGATGCCCCGGGCCCGGAAGCCATGGAGCACCCGCTGATGCTCGACCTCGGCGGCATGACCAAGGGCCAGGCCTACATCAACGGCCAGCACCTGGGCCGCTACTTCGTGGCCACCGCCGACAAGAAGGCGACGGGCAACGAGACGACGATGGTGGTCCCGGCGAGCTGGCTGAAGAAGGGCAAGCACAACGAGCTGGCCCTGTTCGATGAGCACGGCGCCGCGCCGTCGAAGGTGAAGCTGGTGTACGACCCGAGCGGGTCGGTCATCGTCGGGTAGCTGCATCGCCTGCGCGACTTCGTGTGGCGCAACAAGAGCATGGACCCAGTTCGAGGCTGTGTGGTGGCGCTTCGCTCAGGCGGTGCGCTGACGCAGACGTCTGTGGTGCCGTCGTTGCGCAGGTTGGCCTGCGCAACGGTGGGGGTGGGGGCCTCGTGTTCGGGCTCATTGGCGTCGACCCACCCAAACGAGGGGGTCGGCGGGTGCTCGTGCGGGCGGCGACGGCCGCCCGCTTCGTTGCTGGTCGCCAGGATGCTGCTGCGGGAGTCAATACGCGGGTGGTCTCCTTGATGTGAATGTGCGCGATGCCCCACCAATGCCGTCCGGCCGGGCCTTACAGCAATGCAAAGGGTAATTCGCGCATTATCTCAAGATCTTGACGCAGAATCCACTCCTGGTTGATCTTCAAGGCGGCCATGCGAAGGGACGTGCGCCTGCTTTGAGCCTTGGCGAAAGCCGTTGCGCACCGCGCGAGCTCCGCGGTGTCCGAGCTCGCCTAAAGGACTGGCATGCGAGTTGCTTGGTGATACGCCAGCACAACGGAGACGCCGCCATGCACGACCTTGATCGAATCCAGACAGAGTTCGAAGACGATCTGTCACTTGATAGTGGCAATGAGTTCGAATCGGACGACCTCGAAGACGACCTCATTGATGATCCAACATCTGATGAGAGCGACGACGATCTCAACCTGTATGACGAGGACTACGACCTCGAAATGGCAGGTGAGCTCGAACGTGGTGATGAGTCGAGTTATCACGACATCGATGCAGCGCACGATGACGCCCTGCCTCTGGATGAGGATCTAGAGATGGAGTTGGCGTCCGAGCTTCTCGCTGCATCGAATGATGATCAACTCGAACGCACGATGCAGCGAATCGTCCACGCCCGAATCCGTCAGCGTCGGCTGCCGGAACCATCTTCGAGTGATGTTGACAATGAGTTCGATGATCTGGATGTCGGCGACGGGGAGGACGATGAGCGTCGTCGCCGTCGTCGCCGCCGTCGTCGTCGTCGACGCGGTCGTCGACGCGGATTCCTCGGCAAAGCGCTCAAAGGTCTGGCCAAGAAGGCTCTGCCGATTGTCGGCGGCGCCATCGGTTCGGCCATTCCGGTAGTCGGGACGGCTGCCGGAGCCGCGCTCGCAAGCGGTGCAGGGAAGGCGTTTGGTCTCGAACTGGAAGGTCTGAGCCCTGAAGATCAGGAATTTGAGGTCGCGCGACGCATCGTTCGGCTCGGTGCCGAAGCGGCTGCGGAAGCTGATGCCATCGACGACGGGGTTGACGACGAAACGGCGGCCAAGGTGGGCATGATTCGCGCCGCTGGAAAGCACGCACCGGGCGTCATGCCCCGACCCAATTCGATGGGCCGTCGTTCCGGTACGCGTCGGCGCGCGCGACGGCCACAGGCTGGCGGGACGGGAGGCGGAGCCGGCCGGTCCGGTCGCTGGGTACGGCGCAACGGCCGGATCATCCTCTTGGATCTTTGAGGAAGGGGACCGCGCGTGACACTGTCGCCACCAGTACGTGCCCACCTCTTGCAGGAGGCTGCGACACTCCGCGAACGTGTCCGCAACCTGATGCCCTTTGATCTCCACATGGCCACACTCCCGGCGGCGAACGTCTCGGCCTCTGCCCGCAGGCTCATTAATGCGTTCATCGAGCGTGGTCGCTACGACGTACTCGAGCAGCTCAGTGGTTTTGCGACCACGCTTCGACAGAACACCCTCGATGACGCCGAAGCGCAACGCCGACTCACCATGATCCGACTGCGAACGGGAACGATGCTTGCGCGCTTCGATCTCTATGCAGACGTCTTGACACAGCGGAGCGAGCACCGCGTTGGGCTCTGGTTGGCCGGGCTCGAATCGGCTGCAGTAGATGGCTTGATCGTCGAAGGGATGTCCTCGCCGCCAATTGTGTGCTATCTCGATCGTGGTGGAGGCGCTGCGATCCGGCGGGCCCGCACCCGGCTTCCGGGCGGCGAGATAAACCCAGTCGCGCTCGTCCGTATCCCGCGGGAACGAATGATCGGAAGCGGCGTGGCATCCTCGCTGATTCACGAGGCCGGCCACCAAGGCATGGAACTACTCGATCTCGTGCCGTCGATGCGCCCGGTCCTGGAGGGGTTCGAGGCGCATCGTCCAGAAGTCTGGTCGCTGTGGAGGACATGGATCAGCGAGATCTTGGCCGATTTCTGGTCCGTTGCCCGCCTAGGGCCCGCCGCCGTGTTGGGCGTCATGTCGGTCGTCAGCTTGCCAAGAGCGTTCGTCTTCCGGATCGGAGTCGATGACCCGCACCCGTTTCCCTATATCCGCGTCCGCCTCGGTTGCGCGATGGCGCGAGAGTTGTATCCGCACCAGCAATGGGACCAGCTCGACGCGATCTGGCGACGCCTGTACCCGCTGGAAGGGCTCGATGCCCACAGCGGGCGCATCATTGCCGGGCTCTCCGAAACCATGCCCGCGCTCGCCCGTCTCATCGCCGAGCACCGCCCACCCAAGCTTCGCGGACGCAGCCTCCGCCAGGTTCTGGCCTGCCCGTGCAAGGGGCCCGAACGCCTGCGAAGGGCGTTTGTCGAGATGCGCAGCGGCAGTGCCAGGCTGGACGACCAATCTCCCTGCCGCGCCCTGGCGGTGATCGGACAGGCGAAGTTCGACAAGCAGCTCGGGGCCGCGCAAGAAACCCGCATCCTCGAGAGCCTGCTGACACACTGGGCGCTGATGCGCACCCGCAACGAAGTGAACACCTGCGCTACCCCTGCGGCGTAGATCGAAGGAGTCAAACGATGACACAAGTGAACGTGACGCAGTCTCAAACGCTTCCACCGACAACCGACGATCAGGCGCTCTGGGTTGCCATCCGCAATCGGAGCGAGGCGATCTCGTTCGATCGGTACGCCGCGTTCCTGCAGGCTGTCTTCTGCGATGATCAGGATCCAACGACAACGTGCTCGTCGATCGCCCGGGGCGACAACGGTCTATTAGACCAAAAGGACGAACTCAAGAACATTGGTCATGGCACGAGGGCGTACCAAACGCTAAAGGCCGCTACCGAAGTGTTCTTGCTACTCAATACCGGCGTGTACGTCCACGAAGGCGGAGCCACGAGCACGTATGCTCGCTCCGAAGACCAGACCGCGGACTGGACCGTCTATGTGCCGGCAACGCCCTGCGCCGAGAATCCATGTGCCGATGCCGCCAACCTCGGAGCATCGGGACCGCTTTACACCGAGGGCGACGAAGCGACGCGAATGGCGAACCGCGAGAGCCTCGACCTCAAGTCCCTACAAGATTTGCTCGAGAGGTACCTCACGGACACGTACACGATCTTGCCCTACCTCAATCGCATCGTCAACGCGCTCAATCTCAACATCACCGATTGTGGAAATGCCTTGTGCGCGCCGCTGCTCGAACGCCGCGTCCACTGCCCACTCATGATCGAGCTCATCTGGAACTACTGGCACGAAGCCGGTGGCCAGATCCAGACCATGAAGGCCATCACGCGCCGATTCCAGAACCGGCGCGCCTGCGATGCCCGGGACCCTTTGGCCGACCTGGACATCGACCCGCTGCGGCCGCTTGGCAACATCCTCTGGGGCTACGTCCAGGACGAGAACAACCAACTAAGTGTGCTTCGACGCGTCTACGAGTACGACCACCACTACGGCATGTCGCTCCGCGGCAAGGCCATTCCACGGATGTGCACGGCCGACAGCCGCTCGAAGTTCATCGCCGGCTTTCACAACCTGCTCCGCATGGCCCTGGCCTACTACAAGGCAGCCGAGGACACGCAGGTCATCCCCGACACTTTCCCGATGCTCAACAGCCTCAAGGAGGTCCACCTGCTGCTGGCCGAGGGTGCCGGCAACCAGTTCGGCGACCTGCCACACCAGTCGCGCATCGAGATGCTCGTGGAGCAGTGGATCCTCGGCCGCGAGGAGATGCGCGAGTTCCTACGTGGCCGCGTGATGGTGCCCTACCCGGCGCCGTTCATGGGCCGCGTCGACACCATGCGAAAGCTCCAGGGCTGGGGCGACACGTCCTTCCGCTACTTCTACGAGTTGGGCACGTTCGGCGAGCGGCTGCTGCTCTCGATCCGCTTTGGCGACTGGAGCGTCGTGTCCAACGCCGCGAGCGCCGCCAACTGGGCCAACTACTGGCGCGAGGAGATCCAGGCTTACGTCCACGCTTATCGCGTCGTTACGGGCGTGGACCTAGCGGATACCAAGGCGGACCCAGCAACGCTGCGACGGATCGTGACGCCGCCGCAGGAGCTGATGGCGTCGACTCGCAACTAGCCGTATTACGGCGGCAACAATGTACTGAGTAATGAGGAGCAAAACATGACATGTTCGTGTTCATCAGCTCGCGGAATCAACAACGAGTCATCTGCAGATCAAGAAGAACAATTCGAGTTCGTCATTCCAGATGGAGATGTACTCGATGACATCGATGTAGATGACTTTTTGGGCTTCGGGAAGAAGAAGCGGACCGGTAAGGCTGGCCAGGCCCGCTCAAGTAAGAGGGGCCGCAATAAGAAGAGGAAGTCTAATCCCTGGAAGCATGGATTTGAAGACATGCAGAGCATGGAAATGGAGTACAACGGCGCTGAAGGCGGCCTCGATGAGGAGGTTCCAGAGATCTCGTTTCCAAACCATGTGGAGCAACAGCTTCGCATCTGGGCTGGAAGAGTCAAGAGCACATCCAGTCTCAAACACATCGAGCGCGAGAACCATCGAATCATGAGTCTGCGCTACATTCGAATGGGCGTGATCGCTGATCGGATTGAGCGGCTCGTGTCCCACTACGCACGGTCCAGTGACAGCGTATCAACCGGAGCGGGTGTGTATGCCGGGCAGTATCTGGCGGCAGGTGCTGACATACAGACAAAGCAGGCCCAAGTCGAGCGATTCATGAAGGAGTCTGAAAAGATTGGGCTGGCGGCTTGGAGATACTCCGTTCAGCCCGGAGGAGTGCGCGGCATGAGTGAAGACGCGGCAATCAAGAAAGCGACGGCAAACTTCCGCTCGGATCCCATCCTCGCTCTGGTAATCGCTGCACCTGATCAACTTGCAGACATCGATGCCGTTGCGAAGTACAAGGGCATGGTTGAGCAAATACAACGTCGCTGGAGGCAGAAATATGAACGATTTGCGGGTGAGTCTTACAGCCGGCTGGAGAAGACCAGACGCTAATAAGTGGCTGCCTTTCTCATCTGCACCGCCCGCTCACTCACCCCCAGCACCTCGGCCGCCCGCCGAGAGTTCCCATCGGCATCCTCGAGCGCGACGCGGAGGGCCAATGCCTCCGCGTCGCGCCCGATTGCCTTCATTCCATGCCCTTGTGCGAGTCCCCGGCGCACCACATGCTCGAATTGCTCATCGGGCCAGCCCGCCTGGTGTGTACGTGACCGGTCCTCGGGCGGAACATCGCCCGGCGTGATCGGCCCCTTCCCAACATGCCGAGTCATGACGCGGACCATGAGCTGACGGAGTTCGCGAAGGTTGCCCGGGTACGCCCGTTGCATAAGCTCCCGCTCCACGGACGGGCAGAGCTTCACGGGCTCGGACCGGCCAGCGGCCATGGCGGCGAAGTGGCGCGCAAGGAGCGGGATGTCCTCGGTCCGCTCCCGCAGGCTCGGAAGGTGGACGTGCCACCCGATCGCACGGTGGTAGAGGTCGAGTCTGAATCGGCCCTCGCCTACGTCGTCGTGGAGGTTGCGATTGGTGGCGCACACGAGGCGGAAGTTGGCCCGCTTCCACTGGATGGCGCCGACGGGCTTATAGGCCCCGTCTTCGAGAGCCCGCAGCATCTGGGCCTGGATCGACATCGGCAACTCACCGAACTCGTCGAGGAACAACGTACCGCCGTCGGCAAGCGCCACTGCACCCTCGCGTTCGGCAATCGCGCCGGTGTAGGCCCCGCGGACATGCCCGAAGAGCTCGCTCCCGGCAAGCTCCGGGGTCACCGTGCCGCAGTCGAGCACGACGAAGGGTCCGCGCTTGGGACGGCCATCAAGCGCGTGAATGAGCTTCGCGGCGAGCTCCTTGCCGGTGCCGCTTTCTCCGGTGATGAGTACGTTCGCGTCACTGAAGCGCGCGATCTCAACGATCCGTCGAAGACACGATGTCCAGACTCGGCTGATGCCGAGCACCGTGTCCTGAACGAGCCTCGACGCCATGAGGCTCGCAATCTCATGCATCCTCTTGGCACGCGCCGCAACGACGGCGGCGGCCTCTTCAACGCTCATTCCGTCGATAACATCGCTGGCGCCCAGGGCAAGCCAAGCCGAAGCGTGTTCGGGTGAAACCGATTGCTCGCAAACCACGACGCACGGACCCTGTACGGCTTCAAGGGGCGTGCCGTTGGCGCCAGGAGGATCGGCAATCAGCACGCGAAGGCAGTCCGAATCAACGCTTGCTGGCGTGATCGCGATGCCGCTGGCCTCGAGCGAACGCTCGAGCCGTTCGACGAGCCTAGGTGGACCCTCGCACCGCACCCCCATGCAGTCCATCGCGAGCCCCTCCTTGCAGTCGCCGCGGAAGCCACCACGATCCTGGCTTCCAACGCTACGCCTCCGGCACGTTCCTTGTAGGCGTGCAGCTCATGCCAAACTTGGTTTTGGGCAATGCAGGGACTGAGGTTCAAGCCGGCATGAAAGCACAGACGTCGGATCTTGCGTAGAAACGACAGAGAGTGCGGACTGATTGAAAGCTAAGTCAGATCGTCGTCGAAAGCCTGCTTCATTGTGCCGAAGCGGGACAATGATCGTGTTGGGACACGCGCGTCGGCCGCCCCTGGCACCGAGTGCCGGAAGGCTTGGTTGATTAGACACGCCCACCAGGCAACAGCCGGGCTCTTATCGTCCCAGAACCCCGCGCATCAGGGCCATCCCACTCGTCCCATAGAAAAACTACCCTGGCGACCCTAAGAAGAGTTTCCGATCGAGCGCGAAGAGTTTTGGAGCTCCGTCCAGAGCTGATCGAGCCTGGGAAATCGTTTCCGATGCCTCGGAAGTGGTTCACCGAGGCCGAGATGGCGGTGGTCGCTTACGCGCAGCCGGTGGCGAACAGGTTCTGGAATTCCAGGAAGTCGAAGATCGTGAACACCCCGTCGCCATCGCAGTCGGCGAGGGGGTCTTCCATGCTGAAGAGGTTCTGGAACGCCAGGAAGTCGAAGAGCGTGAGCTCCCCATCGCCGTCAAGATCGGCTTTGCAGCCCACCGCGCGGACCGTCGCTGCCATCACGAGTGCCCGCTGGAAGTCTCGCCGGCCAGTGTCGGTCACGACGATCCGCTCGAGCGTCTGATCGGCGAACGCGGCCGGAAGATCGAACCGCTGCATGTCGATGCGGACGTCGCCCCAGGTGGGGTGGAAGCCCGACCAGGCGTTCTCGGTGATGCCGTCGGGGTCCAAAGAGTTGGTCCACGATGTCATCCGCCAGTCTCGAACGTCGATGTTGCCCACCAGGTCGTGTCGGTGGTATGCCCCAGCGTCGCCGACGAACTCGACGGCGATGTAGCTGGTCGGCCCTGGTTGACCCCAGGCAGTGTTGATGAGCATGAACACGGTCTCGGCAGCACGCACGCCAGCATCGAGCGAAAGCTCGGCAACGGCGCAGCACGTCGTGCGGTCAGTCCAGTCGCCGCTCCACATGAATAGCAAGGGGTCGGTACCGAGTTCGAATGGGACTCCCTGGGGAGACTCAAACGCTCCATATGGGCCAATCGGGTCGTACGGCGAGTTAATGTTGTACTGGCTCGAGAAGTCCAGCGGCACATCGATCGTCCCCGTTTGGGCCATGGAGACGGGAGTGATGGATGCCAGGACGAGCGTGGAGACGAGACAGAGCGTTCGGCGGTTCATGGTGGGTTCCTTCCGATTGCGAGTGGTGCGGAGCACCCTTGGAGCCGGGATGAGGTCGGGGTGTGGGGGCAAGACCCCCGAACCGTGACATGCCACACCGGGACAACCGGTTGGCAGTCCAGGAAGCGATACCCGCATCCGGTTGGGGCCACACAATGCAAAAATTCAGGGATCTATCCACCACGCTGGGCTGGGCCTAAGAGCTGCAGGCGGATGTGCTCTCTTCTCAACCGCCTGTGTTCAACTGCTCGAGTTCGGCGATCCGTTCGGACTGGGCTCGTAACTCGGCCTGCTGGCTCTCGATCTGCCGCTGCTGAGTTTCGAGCCGCTGGATCAACCCCTGGATCGCGGCTAATGCCACGCCGTCGAGGTCAACGCCGGTCACATACCCATCGGGGCTGCCCACACCAAACGCGGCATGGAAGGCCTCGCCACCCGGGGAAACGTGCCGGATCGACGAGCCGCCGGCGAGCGTGGCGTCTTGCTGGTGGTACCGAAAGGTCTCTAACTGGAGTGCCGCCAGCGCATCGAGAACAGCTCTTGAATCGACCGGCTCACGATCAACTCTCGCCTCATCGGCGAGGTTGTGGCTCCACGATCCCTCGCCGTTGCGGAGCAGGGTCTTCGTGCCATACTGGCTGAACAGATGGAATCCGCCGAGAGCGCGGGCGGTGAACGAGCGTGTCCCCTGTGAGGATTGATACTCGTCACCGTCGGCATAGCGGTCGTTCGGATCGCCCTTGTCTGCCCATACAAATGACCCGCGGTGCGTTGCTTTCGCGGTCGCGCCCGCAGCCATGGATGCGTAACCGCTCGCTTCGTTGAGCATTCCCCCCGGCACGACAGAAGCGTACCCAGATGCCGTATTGCGCTCGCCGCCACCGACGCTTGCAGATGACCCTCGTGTCAGGTTCTCGTGACCGCCGGAGATAGAATCGAAGCGATCCAGTGCGTGGTTTCGGAATCCGCCGCCGACCGTCGCCGACTCTGCTGCGGCGATGTTGCCATGCCCGCCACCCACCATGGCATAGTCCGAGCCCGCGCGATTGTCCCGGCCACCACCGACCAACGAGTACACACCTCCCGCCCGGTTCACACTCATGCCGTTCACCCACGCGCCACGAGGCAGTCCGTATCTCTGCCCGCTCGAGTAGGCCTCGACACTGCGTTGCATGAGTTCCCGAATTCCGGGAACCCCAGGGATCCACCCCACCCCCCACACGAACCCGAGCGCCAGGATGGCGGAAATGCCGCCCGTCCAGCGCAACCGAGAGGCATTGCGCATCGCCAGGCGTCGCGCCCGGGCGACACGTTGTCGCTTGGGTGCCGCTGTGATCTGCCGCCCATCGAGCCACCGTTCCAGGTCATCAGCAAGTGCTCCGGCTGTGGCATAGCGGTTTTGGGGGTCCCGATCGAGCGCGCACGCGCAGATCCAATCGAGTTCTCCTCGCAACAACCGACCGATGCCGGACGACTCCACGTCGCGCAGGCGTGCCACGGCACGGGCCCCGTCGCCCATCGCTTGCATCCGGTCGCTTGGCAGTGTGAGTGTGCGTTCGGCGATCGCGCGATGCAGATCGCCGTTGGCGGCTCCCCGGAGCTCGGATGCTTCGAGCGGAGTCGTTCCGGTGAGCAGTTCGTACAGCACGCAACCCAACGAATATACATCTGCCCGCGAGTCCACGTCGGCCCCGCCCCGTGCTTGTTCGGGACTCATGTACGCCGGCGTGCCGAGCACCTGGCCGTGCAACGTCTGCTTGGTCGCATCGATGCTCGCACGCACCGCCCGGGCGATGCCGAAGTCGATCACTCGGGCGAGCGCCCGATCATCACGGACCTCAACCAGGACGTTCGCGGGCTTCAGGTCTCGATGGATCAGGCCCGCCTGGTGGGCGTGCTGCACGCCCCGGCACGCCCCGATGAGCAGCCGTACTCGTTCGCGGATGTTCAGCCTGTTCGCGTCGGCGTGCTCGGTGATCCGCGTGCCCCGAACGAGGTCCATCGCGAAGAATGGCTGCCCGTCATCGGTCGTGCCCGCATCGAGGAGCCGTGCGACATTCGGATGGTCAAGCATCGCCAGGGCCTGACGCTCGGCGTCAAACCTAGAGACCACGTAGCGCGAATCGAGTCCCTCTCGCAACAACTTGATGGCAACATCGCGTCGGACCGGCTCTAACTGCATTGCCAGGTAGACCTCGCCGAATGCCCCCTCGCCAATTCGTCGAACTAACTCGTACGAGCCGATCCGGCGGCCGATCGATGGCGGGCGGACCACTTCTGCCGGCCGCTCACTATCCAGATCAGTTTTCGGATGTCCACCTCCGGTGGGCGTATGCATGAACTTGCCGGCGTGATCGTTGGCGGTCAGCAGCCGCTCGACAAACAACCGCAGGTCGGGCCGGTTCTCGCATGCTCGCTCGATGTAAGCCTCGCGCTGGTCGTGGGGCAACTCCATCGCCTCGGCGAAGATGAGCTTCGCGTCGACTGTCAACCTGCGCTCGTTCATCGTCACAACTCCTGTTCTTCGGCCTGACAACTCAGCAGGTCAAACAGCCTTGCGCGCGCGAAGGCCCATTCACGTTTCACCGTCCGAACGCTTACGCCCAGCACGGTCGCGCTCTGTTCTACGCTCAAGCCGGCATAGAAACGCAGCCGTACCACCGCCGCCCCTCTTGGATCCTCTTGCTCTAGGCGTGAAAATGCCTCATCAAGGGCCAAGACGGCCTCGGGCTCGGCTTCGACAGCCACGGATGAAACATTCTTGAGTACCGAGGGGTCCAACCTTCGCGCGGGGGAGCGGCCATCGCCGCCCCGCTTGATGCGCATCCGGCCCCGGGCGTGGTCGACCAGCACCCGACGCATCGCTTCGGCCGCGGCGACAAAGAAGTGTGCCTCGTTCGCCCAACCGCCGGCTTGCTGTGGCCGCCCGGCCAATCGCAGGTAGGCCTCATGCACGAGTGCGGTCGCGCCGAGCGTGTGGTCGGTACGTTCGCTGTTCATCGATTGTTGGGCGATGGCTCGGAGTCGGTAGTAGATCTCGGGCAGGAGATCGTCGGCGTGGTGGCTGTCCTGGGTTGGCACAAGACATTGTTGCGAGGTCAGTTCTTTTGCGGGGCTAGAAATTCGTACCAGTTCGTTCTATGCCTGATGGCATGTTCACGGGCCAGCCGTCGATTGCGTCTGGCCCAATGGCGTCATGCAGCAACCACACCCCCCGATGGTGAGGATGCGTGCACCCACCAGCTCCAGGGCATCGCGTCCTTTGACCCACGTGTATGTGCCGAGGTGGCCACAGTCCTCGGCGTTCGGCCATGGTTCAACGGGTGTGGTACCGTGTTACTGTGATGCTCTGTTGACCGGGGCTCCTCACACCGAGCAAGACATCGATGTGCGTGATCGGGCCCAACCGTCCTAGAACTAATCGCGTACGGGCCATCCCCCTCGTCCAATAGCAAAACCGCCCTGGCGACCCCAAGAAGAGTTTCCGATCGAGCGCGAAGAGTTTTTGGAGCTCCGTCGAGAGCTGACCGAGCCTGGGAAATCGTTCCCGAGCCTCCGGAAATGGTCCACCGAGGCCGCTCGGGAGTTCACCGAAGCCTGTAAAGGGCTCATGGAGCTCCGTCGAGGACTAACGGACGCCCGTCGGGAGCCGGCGAGGCCTCGGGAACGGGTGGCGAGGCTCGGTCACACACCCACGGAGCTCCGTCGGCGGTTGGCGAGGCTCGCGAAATGGCCCATGCATCCCGCCAGGCGATCCGGGCGGCATTGGCCAAGGATCCGTGCGATGGCGGGGCGGGGCCCCGGGAAGGGACCGTATGGACGAGACCATCAGCATCCTCGCTCGGGTCGGCATCGTCGGCGTCGCGCTCGTCGGTGGGGCCCTCTTCGGCTTCTCGGCGTTCATCATGGCCGCCCTCGCACGCATGCCCGACGCCGAGGGCATCCGGGCCATGCAGAACATCAACAAGACGGTGTTCACGCCGTGGTTCATGGGCCCGTTCTTCGGCACGGCGCTGCTGGGCGTCGCCACCGTCGTGCTCGGGCTGCTGAACACCGATTGCGGCTGGTGGTTCCAGGTAGCCTCCGCGGGCGGGCTGTACGCGCTGGGCGTGTTCGTGGTGACGGCCGCCGGCAACGTGCCGCTGAACAACCGGCTCGCGGTCGTCGACGCGGACGATCCCGAGTCGGCCGAGCTCTGGCGGAGGTATCTGGTTGTGTGGACGCGGTGGAACCACGTGCGCGTGGTCGCGTCGGTGCTCGCGCTCGTCCAGTTCGGCGGGGCGCTCCGCGCCCTGGGCGCCTGAGTCCGAACGAACGAGACGCGCCCGACCGCGCGCTGCGCGAGGCCTTCAGGCCGCGGCCCCGCCGCCGAGGTGACACGCTACCCCCCCGGCGGGCTCGCCCAGCGCAGCTTGCGGGTCAGCGTCTGCCAGTAGCTGCGCTCGGGGTTGACAACCAGGCGCAGCGGCCGCTCGCCCAGGGTCACGCGGACCCTGTCGCCGCTCTCGAGCGGCACGGAATGCTGGCCGTCGATGACGGCGCAGGTGCCCGCGGTCGGGTCGTGGCCCTCGGCCCGGTTCACGCGGTGGGCGACGACCTCGATGCGGCTGGCGCCCGGCACGACGGTGGGGCGGAAGCTCAGCGAGTGCGCGGCGATGGGGGTCACGACCATCGCCGCGAGCGTGGGCTCGAGGATCGGCCCGCCCGCGGCGGCGTTGTACGCCGTGCTGCCTGTAGGCGTGGCGATGATGAGGCCGTCGCCGGCGACGCGTGGGGCGTTCTCTTCGGGCGACCTGTCCGGATGCGTGCCGTCGATCTTGAGGCCCAGCTCGATCATGCGGAAGGGGGCGCCGTTGCAGATGGCCACGTCGTTGATGGCCGATTGGCGGGCGATCTCTTGGCCGTTTCGGAGCACGCGCGCGTCGAGCGCCGAGACCTCGCGGATGATGGAATCGCCCGACAGCAGCTGGGCCGCGTAGCGGTGGAAGGCGCCGGCGTCGAACTCGGCCAGGAAGCCGAGCTTGCCGAAGTTGATGCCAAGGACGGGCACGCCGGCCTCGAGCGCGTGGCGGGCGAGGCCCAGGATGGTGCCGTCGCCGCCCAGCACGATGGCCAGGTCGACACCGGAATCCAGGCATTGGCCGTCGCCCGAGCAGTCGAACTCACCAACGAGCGTGGCGTGGGCCTCGATCTCGCGGCGGACGGCCTTCGCGGCGTCGACGGCCTCGGGCTTGCCGGTGTTCACCACGAGGGCGACGCGGGTGAGGGCGGTGCGCGCGGGGGTTCGGGGAGTCGAGGCGGCCGGGTCGGGCATGGGCGATCATATGGGCGACAATCACGGCGGTGTTCGTAGAATGGCCCATGCACCGCCAGGACGCCAACCCGATGGACATGCGGCCGTCCGACTTCATCTGCGACTTCACCGGCCGGGCGTGGGACGGCAGCTTCCCGTTGGTCGAGGGACACCAGGGGAGCCTGATCTGCGGCGACGCCCTGACGATCGCGTTCACCGAGGTGGTGCTCTTGAAGCAGGGCTCGATGCCCGAGGGCTCGACCTGCACCATGTGCCTCGAGCAGCGCGACGAGCCGGGCTGGCAGAGTCCGGTGCCCACCGGCGACCGTGACGAGGGCGCGGTGATCTGCCGGCGGTGCATCCGCCAGAGCTCGACGCGACTGGAGAAGGACGCCGATTGGGATTGGCGCAAGCCGACGCTGGGCGAGGATGTCGCCGCCCAATAGGCTCTGCCTAGTCGTGATCGGTCGCTACCAGCCAGAGCGCGTGGACCATGCCCGGCAGGCCGAACATCAGCGTGAGCAGGATGTTGAGCCAGAAGTGCAGCCCGATGCCGACCTGAAGGAAGGCGGCGACGGGCGGGAACAAGATGGCCAGGATGATCTTGAGAACGATCACTTTGGTTCAGTCCTTTCTGAGGGGGATGCCCGGTGGTGCTGTGTGGCGTACTTCAGGTGGCCACCCCATGCTGAGACAAGCAGCCCGAGGGAGCAGAATACGCTGGCCAGGAACACGATGTCGAGCAGCACGGCATCACAGGCCGACCGAGGACGCCAGCAGTGCAGGAGTGCACGCGTATCGGATCATGGTGATGTCGTCGGGCTCCAGCTCGATTCGGCCCCGAAGATCAGGTAAGTGCGGCTTCATCGTGCGTTGATGGGATCGCATGCTCTTGCACGAATCTCAGGCGCATTGAAAACTCGCAGCCTTGCTTGAGATTGCGAACCCGGACCTCGCCGTCGTGGAGTTCGGCGATGCCGTGGGCGATGAGCAGACCGAGCCCGGTGCCTCGACCGCGGGTTTGTTCTTCGGTACCTTGGGCAAAGGGCTCGAACAGTTGCTCGAGCACTTCTGGAGGAACACCCGGGCCGTAGTCGCGCACACGAAACACGACGCGACGGCCGCGGACGCCGCACGAGATCTTCACGGCTTGATCCCTGGGCGAGAACCGGATGGCGTTGCGGATGAGATTTCCCAGGGCGGTGGTGAGCAGATCGAGGTTCCCCTCGATCTCGAGATCGTGCTCGCCCTCATAGAGGGTTGGTTCGAGGCGCACGAGGTGCTGACGGGCCATCGCGTTGCAGTAGTGAACAGACTCCATGACGACATCGTTGGCCGAATAGCGCCGGGCCTTGACGCTGCTCTTGCCGTGGCGAATCCGCGTGAGCAACAGGAAGCTCTCGACCATGCGGCCGAGCCGGTCCATTTCCTCGACCGTATTGTGGGCGTAGGCGCGCCAGTCGTCGTCGTCGGGGTGGCCGGCGAGGAGCACCTCGCCCTCCGTGCGGACGACGGCGATGGGCGTCTTGATCTCGTGGGAGATATTGGCGAGGAAGCGCGCCTGGGCGTCGTAGCCGGCCGCGATGCGGCGCATGGCCATGCCGAGCTCTTCCTGCAGCGACTCGAGTTCCGGGGCGCTGTCTTCGATTTCGGGCAACCCGCCGACATTCTCGGCGGACAACTCTTCGGCGAAGTGCCTCACTTGGCGGATCGGTCGGACGGCAAGCCCGGCGACGTACCACGCCGACACACCCGACGCCGCGACGCCCGCCGGCAGGAGGAGCACGAGGGCCATCGTGATCGTGTGGAGCGACGCGTTGGCTTCCTTCATCGGGACGGCGAGGATGTAGCGCCGGCCTTCGCTCATGGGCTGGGCGGCGAAGAAGAACCCGGCCGCACGGCCGGACGACTGCTGGGCAGCCAGGCCGAACTGGCCATCACCGACCGCTGCGCGGAGTTGCTCGAATGTCTCGGGATCGAAGGGGCCGGCGATGTTGGTCCAGCCCTTGTCATCGGTGTCGATGGCGGCGACGCGGCCGAACCATCGAAGCTGCGGGCTCTCCAGGGCGACATCGGTCGCGCTCCGATCTGGGTTGGATGCGAGTTCGGCGGTAATGTCCTTGGCGGACTCTACCAACCGCTGCTCGTTGAGGTCCTGGATACTCTCGCGTTGGTAGAGGATGATCAGCAGCGAGAGCGTCACCTGCACGACGCTGAACATGGCGACTACCCAAGAAGTAATACGCAAGCGCAGCGGGATGCGCGACACCAAGCCCCGTGGGCGGTCGGCGGCCGTCGGCGTTCGCTCAGACACCAGATCGGGCATCGATCACCCCGAAGCGATAGCCGGCACCCTTGATGGTGTGGATGAGTTGGATCTCGAAGCCGCGATCGAGCTTGCGTCGAAGGGCCGAGACGTAGACATCGATAACGTTGCTCGAGGGCTCGAAGTTCATGTCCCAGACCTTTTCGCCGATCTGGATGCGGCTCAGCACACGATTCTGGTTGCGCATGAGGTATTCGAGCAGGGCGAACTCTTTATTGGAGAGGTCGATCATCTTCTCGCCCCGGGTGGCCTGCCGTGTGTAGAGATCCAACTCCAGATCCTCGCACCGCAGCACTCGGCTCTCGCTGGCCTCACCTCGACGCAGGATGGCGCGGATGCGTGCCAGCAACTCCTCGAACTCGAAGGGCTTGGTAATGTAATCGTCGGCTCCGGCGTCGAGACCATCGATCTTCTCCTCGATGGCCGAGAGCGCCGTGAGCATGATGACGGGGGTGGCGATCTTGCGTCGCCGAAGATTGCGGCAGACCTCGATACCGTCCCGATCGGGCAGCATCAGGTCCAACAGCAACAGGTCATAGGCCTCGCTCGACGCGAGTTCCTCGCCCTCGAAGCCGGTGTGCGAGACATCGGCGGCGAAGCCGTGCTCGGTCAGGCCCTTCTGTACGGCCAGCGCCATCTTGGGGTTGTCTTCGACGATGAGGATGCGCATGCCAGCCCTCCGAGAGCCGACGGGAGTCTATTCCCCCGGATGTCAAGACGCAGCAAACGCTACCACCCGAGCACCCAGCCAAAGATGAGGGGCGCTACGATGGTTGCGTCACTCTCGATCATGAACTTTGGTTCTCCTGCCCCCAGCTTGCCCCAGGTGATCTTCTCGTTAGGTACCGCGCCGCTGTAGCCGCCGTAGCTGGTAGTCGCGTCGGAAATCTGGCAGAAGTAGCTCCATCTGGGCACGCGCTTGCTGGCATCGGAGTCGTCTCGATAGATGTCGTGGTTGATCGTTGGTACAACGCAGATCGGAAAATCGCCCGCGATGCCGCCGCCCAGTTGGAAGAAGCCCGGGCCCTTGGACCTACCTCGCATGGTGCGTTCGTACCACTCGATGAGCGAGGCCATGTAGCTCGTTCCACCGAGCACGGTATCCAGCGAGTACCCGCCGCGCGCGGCATTGGCCACGAACATGTTGCCAAGGGTGCTGTCCTCCCAGCCCGGCACGAACAGGGGCAGGTCCTTCTCGGCAGCGGCGAGCAGCCAGCTGTCGGCGGGGTCGATCTGGTAGTCGTTCTTGAGATCGCCACTCAGCAAGAGGTCGTACAGGTAGCGGTGCGGGAGTGCGCGATCGCCCTTCTCGCTGGCTGCCCTCCACCTCTTGATGAGGTGAGCTTCGATTTTTTGCATGGCTGCTTCTTCGGGGATGCATACGTCGGTCACCCTCGGGAAGCCGCCCTCGTCGAGCGCGACCTCGTCGGCCTCTGACAGCGCGCGCCAGTCGTCGATATGGTGGTAGTGGTCGTGGGCGATGAGGTTGAAGACGTCTTCTTCCAGGTTGGCGCCCGTGCAACTAATGGCGTGGACCTTGTCCCGGCGGATCATTTCTGCCAGCGAGCGACCGATCTGGGCCGTGCTCATCGCACCAGCGAGCGTCATGAACATCGGATGACCGCCGGCGAGATTGGCTTCGTAAGACTGGGCGGCGCGGACGACGACGCCGGCGTTGAAGTGCTTGTAGTGGCGTTCCATGAAGGCTCGCACGGGCGTTGCGGTGGTCATCGCGGGATCGTCCTCAGGTGCTCTGCGGGGGGGGTGGGGCCAGTTCGTAGGCCGGTTGGGTCCGGAAAGTCCGGCATCGGCCGGCCTTCGGACGCCGAGTCGGCCACTGTAACGCGTTCGGGGTGGGAGCGCGTATCAGAACTAGGATGCCGCGAGGCGGGCCCGCGGGGAGGTGGGCTCGCTCGCGGCGTCCGTCATTTCGGGTCGGCCCGGCATGCCGACCGGCAACGAGAAGGGATACTCACGATGCGAAGCGTTCTCACGAGTGGCGTAGTGCTGGCTCTTTCGGGTATGGTCCTTGCCGGTGATGCCCGGGGTGTACCCGAGGGATTCGTGCCGTTCACCGGTCGGGTCGATGCCCCGGACGTGATGGGTGGTTTCCGAAGCGACATCGTGACCATCCGTTTGGCACGTGGTGTAGGCGACAGCATCGTCTTGCCCGGCGTCGCTTCGCTCACGCCCGCATTCGCCGTGGCTCCGCAAGATGCTGTGCTGGCAGAGAAGCACTCGCTGACCCGGCTCTACACCGCCACCTTATTGCCGGGTGTGGATGCCCCGACCGCGGTCGCGCTGTTGAGCGCGACCGATGGCGTCGCGCGTGCAGAACTCATGGGCATAGGCGGCGTGCTCAGCGTGACGCCCGACGACCCCGACTTCGACCAGCAGTATGGATTGCTCAACACGGGCCAGACCATCGCGGGCGTGGCTGGCACGCCCGGCGCCGATGTGAATGCGACTGAGGCGTGGGTGATCACCACGGGCGACCCCGATACGGTCATCGCCATCGTCGACACCGGCGTGAGCCAGAGCCACCCCGACCTGCAAACCGACGTACTGCCCGGCTACAGCGCACTGGGCGGAAGTTGGGACGATGACTTCCTCATCAGCCACGGCACGCATTGCGCGGGCATCGCGAGCGCCGATACCGACAACGGTATCGGCGTCGCTGGCGTGGGTTGGGATTGCTCGATCCTGCCGGTCAAGGTGCTGGGCTTCTTGGGAACGGGCACCGAAGCGGATATCGCCGCGGGCATCGTGTGGGCAGCCGACAACGGTGCCGACGTCATCAGCCTGAGCCTGGGCTCACCCGACTTCGGCTCCGTGCTCGAGAACGCCGTGAACTACGCTGCCGGCCTCGACGTCGTACTGGTGGCCGCCACGGGGAACACGGCAGGTGTGCCTATCTTCGCGCCGGCCCGTTTCGACGCAACCATCGCGGTGGGCGCCACCGACAACCGTGACACGATCGCCAGTTTCACGACCACGGGCCCGGAGATGACGGTGACCGCCCCTGGAGTCGACGTGTGGAGTACCTGGGATACATTCGAGCTCTTTGGCCCGACCGATGGCTACGCGTTCCAGAGCGGAACGTCGATGGCTACGCCCCACGTGGCAGGTGTAGTTGGGCTCATGCTCAGCGTGAACCCCGATCTGACGCGACTGGAAGTGCAGGACATTCTGGAAACCACCTCGATCGATCTGGGCATGACCGGCTTCGACCCCACGTACGGCCACGGTCGTGTGGATGCGTTCGAGGCTGTGAGCGCCGCGATTGGCGCGGGCTGCCGGGCAGATATTGATGGTGATGGCAGCCTGACGCTCTTCGACTTTCTTGCGTTCCAGAACGCCTTCGACGCGGGCGATCCGGTGGCGGACTTCGATGGTGACGGCAGCTTGACGCTGTTCGACTTCCTGGAATTTCAGAACGAGTTTGATGCTGGGTGTGAATAGGACAGACGCAGTAGTACCGTGAGTGAGAGGGGCTTGAGATGATTGTGGGTTCACGAGTTGTCGTTCCAGTTCTTGTGGGCTTTGCGGCGGCGTCCGCGATAGCGACGCCATTCAACGACCTCGCGTCGTTCCTCGCCGCTTCCTCTGATGTGCAGTTGGTCGATTTCGACACGTTACCCGATGGTTCGGCAACGGTCGTCGGCGAACTTGGCTCGCTGTACGCCGACTACGGGCTGTCCTTCCCGCCGACCAACTTCATCACGGATACCATCATCGTGACCACCTCACCACCCCGCACATGGGACAATGACACGATGTCCGGGAACGACATCGTGTTCGATGTGGACATCACGGCATCGGGTGTCCGATCGGTCGGGGCGCACAACGTCCGCTTCGGTTCGTTCCCCAACGGCGCGGTCCTCCGCGCTTTCGACGCTGCCGGAGATGAGATCGAGTCGGTCATGTCCGATGGCGACTTCGAGACGCTCGACTTTTTCGGGGTGACGACCGACGCCGACATCGCACGGGTCACGATCACGGTGCTCAACCCGATGGGCTGGGGGCTCGACGATCTGTACGTCGGAGTCGGAGCCGCCTGCCGGGCCGATATCGATGGCGATGGCAGTCTGACGATCTTCGATTTCCTGGCCTACCAGAACGCCTTCGACGCCGGTGACCTGCTCGCCGATTTCGATGGCGATGGTGTGCTGACGATTTTTGACTTTCTCGCGTTCCAGAACGAATTCGACGCTGGATGTTGATTCGTCGTTCTTGTGGCCGGCCGCCCGGTTTCGCGGGCGGCCCATACCTCGTGGGAGAAGGATCATGACACGCTCAGAGACCGGCATCGTGCTTACTGCCGCGGTGTTCGCGGCGCCCGCCTTGGCACACGCGGATACATTCAACGACCTCGGCGACTTCCTGGCCGCCGTGCCAGACGCGCAGCTAGTCAACTTCGATACATTACCCGATGGATCAGCTGCGGCACTCGGGGAGATCGATGCGCAGTACGCAGACCTTGGCCTGAGCTTTCCGCTTGGCAACCGGATCATCAACGGTTTCTTCGGACCGGTCTCGCCCCCCAACGGGTGGCTGAACGACACGCAGATCGGCTCTGATCGGGTGTTCGATATCGACATCACCGTGTCGGGTGTGCGTGCTGTCGGCGTTCACAACGTGCTCGCAGGATCGACACCGAGTGGTGGCATCCTCCGCGCTTTCAACGCGGCGGGTGACGAACTCGATTCGGTGCTGTCCGATGCGGACGGGACGACCAACGATTTCTTCGGAGTGACGACCGCCGACGACATCGCTCGGGTCACGATCACCGTCCTCGATCCGGCCGGATGGGGGCTCGACGATTTGTACATTGGGGCTGGGGCGGACTGCCGTGCCGATTTCGACGGCGATGGCAGTCTAACGATCTTCGACTTCCTCGCCTTCCAGAACGCATTCGACGCGGGCGATCTGCTTGCCGATTTTGATGGCGATGGCGTACTGACGATCTTCGATTTCCTGGCGTTCCAGAACGAGTTCGACCTCGGCTGCGAGTGACAGCTAGTCGCGAGGTGCGAGCCTCGCGCGCCACGCAAGGAACAGCGGGATCTCGTGCCGTGCGCGATTTTCTTCGTCGGCCCGGGGCCCTGGTTCGCTCGTGCGCCGGCTGGGCCACTCTTCGAGCGCTTCGAGCACGAAACCGCATCGCCCGAGGGCGGCAACATAGGTCTGTAGCGGCCGGTGGTGGGTGACCGTCGTGATCGGTTTGCGGCCGCGGGCGGCGGCGCCGGGGTTCATGATGATGGGGTGGGCGTACGGCGTGAGATACCCATCGACGCGGCGGTACTGTCGATGAGCTCGTTTTGGAGCGCGTCCGGCTGTGTCGCGTTCGCCCGTTTGCTCGTCCCACTCCCAACCTGTCTGCCCAGGTGCGCGGAAGGCCGGGTGCAGCAACACAGCAACGAAACGGCCATCGGGCTTGAGCAGCCCCGCCACACCCCGGAACACGGCCTCAATCGTGTCGATGTTCATTAACGCCATGATGCACGTCGCGGCCTCAAACTCCTGTTTGAAGCCAAGCGATTCGAGCTGGCGCGCATCGCCGGTGACATAGCGTTCGTTCTTGTCCGCGCGCTGCTGGGCCGACTCGATCAGCTTGGCGGACGCGTCGACACCAGAGACCTTCACGCCCAATTGTGCCGCCGCCCGAGCCAGCACGCCCTCGCCGCAGGCGACGTCGAGGAGTTGTTCGCCCTCGCGCAAGTCCAGCAATCGCAGGGCCCCAGGCACGATGACCGCCGAATGGTGGTCGCTGTGACCTTCCCCCACGAGTTTGTCGTACCACGCGGCCACGTGGTTCCAGCCTTGGCTGGTGTTTTGTTGTGGTTTGGGGCCTTCTTCCTTGGGCTTCTCACTGGATTCCTCGGGAGCCTTTTCGCCCACAAGAGTAAAGAACCGCGCGGGTGCGGGCGTCTCAATCACGAGCTTCTGTCCGGTGCCAGGGTGGTGTAGGGTGAGCTTGGTGGCGTGCAGGCACAGACGAAGGTTCTTGTTCTTTTTCTCCGCCGACGTGGGCTCCGGTCCGTACAGCCGATCGCCCAAAATGGGATGCCCCGCGTGAGCCAGCTGAACGCGAAGTTGGTGCCGGCGGCCCGTCTCAAGCCGCAACGCAACCATCGCGCGCCCCTTGCCCCGGGACAGGATTCGAGCGTGGGTCACGGCGTTGCGACCACCGTGTGTCTGGTGGGGCGGTGCGACGAGCACCTTGCGATGCTCGGGCCCGTCGAGCAACTGGTCGGCGAGCGTGTGCTCGGTCTGCCAATCGGGTACGCCGTGCACGACGGCCGTGTACTCTCGTTCGACCCTGTGTGCGCGCAGGTCTTCCTTGAGCCACGCGTAGGTCTCGGGGGTGGTCGCGAAGAGCACCAGCCCGCTCGCGTCCTTGTCGAGGCGGTGCACCACCCACACGCGTGCATCGGGCCGCATGTTCTTGAGCCATCGCTTCACATGGGTGAGCACCGAGTCGCGGTCGGGGTTCTTGTCCGCCGTGACTATTCCGGCAGGCTTGTCAACCACCACGATGCCGTCGTGTTCGCCCAGGATGTTGGGGCGCGCCTGGGGCCCTTTGGCCCGGGGGCTCGATCCCCGCACGTGCTGGCGGGGGCGAAACTCCACGTGCCGGTTGGGACCAGAGCGGCCGGGCTTGCCTTTAGGCTTGTTCGATGGTCTTCGGGCAGAGCTCACGACGCGTTTCCTCGGGCCGACGCCCACAAACCGATCGCCACGTCCAAGAGGCGGCCGGCGAACTCGGTTTTCGTCAGTGGGCCGGGGTCTATCGGCGCCGACCCGTCGGCAAAGAGGATTGTGGCGTTGATGTCGCCCGAGTCCATAGTGACCAGCGGGTTTAGCACGATGGCATGGCATCCTTTTCGTGCCATCTTGGCCAAGGCTCGAGTGTGGTCGCTCGCATCTTCCTCGAGTGCGAAGCCGATCGCCACCGCACCCGATGGCAGCTTGGTCGTGGTTCGGGCAAGCAGATCTGGCACCGATTCGAGCGTAATTGTCAGCGCATCGCCTGTGCGCGGTAGCTTTCCCGAGTGGGTGTCACGCGGACGATAGTCGGCGACGGCGGCCGCCATGATCAGGATGTCACACGCCGGGGCTTCATCGAGCAGCAGGGCCTCCAGGTCTCGGGATGAGCGGAACCGCAGCACTCGATCGGGCGAATCTGGTGCCTGCTCGGGGTCGGCGTTCGCTGGCCCCGTTTGGGTATTGATCAGGTTCTCGGTGGCCAGCCCGACCGGGCCCAAAAGCAACGTGGTGTGACAACCCCGTGTCTTGGCGGCGCGGGCGAGGGCGACACCCAGCCGGCCCGACGATCGGTTGGCTATCGAGCGGACGGCGTCGATGGGTTCGTGCGTCGGGCCTGCGGTAATGAGCACCGAAGTGGAGGGCGGAGCCATCGTGTCTGCTGGAGGCTGGTTCGACATGGTGGCTCACGGCGTGCAAGATCCAGGTGGAATTGTGAACGGTAGGTCCGGTTTTGGTTGGGTTGGCGCAAAGTCTGGCAGGCCCGCCCCAGCCGCCCATTGCGGGCGTACGCTGTCCGTGTTCGCCGTCGAGCCGGGAGGCTCGCGCGGGGCTATCACAACCTTCATTCTTTAGACGATCGACATCGGGGCCGGGGTACAAAGGGCGTTATGGCACGAAATCGCAAGAAGCTCGGTGAAATCCTCGTGGCCCAGGGCGTGGTCAGCCAGGAAGACATGGACAAGGCGGTCGGCATCGCCAAGGGCTCACGCCGGCGCATCGGCCAGGCGCTCGTCGAGGCGGGCTTCGCCAACGATGAGCAGGTCGCCAAAGCGCTGGCCGAGCAGTACGGAGTGCCCTACGTCAATCCGAATGACCCAGACACCAAGTCCACGGTCCAACTCGAGCTGATCCCCAAAGAGATCGTCCGCAAGCACATGGTGCTACCGGTCTCCAAGGATGGCGGCCGCCTGAAACTCATCGTGTCGGACCCGATGGACTTGGAACTGCAGGACATGCTGCGGTTCAGGCTCAATCTGGAGATCGATCCGCTGCTGGCTTCCAAGACGGCCATCCGTAATTTTCTCGACGGCGGATCGGAGAACGGTCAGGCCGCGGCAGCACCCGCTCAAGAAGCCAAACCCGGAGAGAAGGGGCTTGTCACAGCTTCGATCGACCGCTCCGTCGACCGCTCGGTTGACAAGTCCATCGACGTGGCGTCCGAGGACGCGCCGATCGTCAAGCTGGTGAACCGCATCTTGAGCGAAGCCGTGCGGATGCGGGCGAGCGATGTGCACATTGAGCCCATGGGCGATCGCGTCCGTCTGCGCTACCGCATCGACGGTGTCTGTGTTGAGCGCGACAACCTGCCCAAGCGCATGCAGAACTCGCTGCTCAGCCGCGTGAAGCTGAGTGCGGGCATGAACATCGCAGAGAAGCGCATCCCCCAGGATGGTCGCATCAAACTGCCTGTTGATCAAACCGAGATCGACTTTCGCGTGTCGGCCTGCCCGACCTACCACGGCGAGAGCGTGGTGTTACGTATCTTGCGGCCCGACGCGGTGCGCATTGGTCTGGTGAACCTGGGTTTCGAGCAGGACAATCTGGACGTCTTCAACAAGATCATCCGCCGGCCCAACGGTATCTTCCTGGTGACCGGACCCACCGGTTCTGGCAAGACCACAACGCTGTACTCCGCCCTTGATGTGCTGAACCGTCCGGATCGCAAGATCATCACGGCTGAGGACCCGGTCGAGTACAACTTCGAGGGCATCAACCAGTGCCAAGTGCGAGACTCGATCGGGCTCACGTTCCCGGCAATCCTGCGAAGCATGCTGCGTCAGGCACCCAACATCATCCTGGTGGGTGAGATCCGTGATCGCGAGGTGGGCGAGATCGCCATCCAGGCCGCCCTGACCGGTCACTTGGTCTTCAGCACCCTGCACACCAACGACGCGCCGAGCGCGATTACCCGCTTGATTGACATGGGCATCAAGCCGTTCCTTGTGGCCAGCTCGATTCAGGCGGTCATGGCCCAGCGATTGATCCGAATGCTGCACCAGCCCAGCAAGGTGCTTGACGATGCCCCGGATCCAAAGTTCCTTCACCTGTGCGGCATCAAGTCGGGCGAGTGGGAAGGCAAGGTCTACAAGCCGGGAACGACACCCGAGGCACCAACCGGATACAAGGGACGGAAGGCCATCTTCGAGATGATGCTCATGAACCCCGACATTCGTGAACTCGCCTTCCGAAAGGCGCCCGTGGCCGAACTGCGGCAGGCCGCCCTCAAGAGTGGTATGAAGACGCTGACCGAGGACGGCAAGCGCAAAATCCTCAGTGGTCAGACCACACCTGCCGAGGTCGCTCGCGTGACCCAGGCCGCGGATTGAACCCATCGCGAGCCGCCCCAATGGCGGATCGCCCGATTCCAGGAGTGCATCGATGGCGTCATACGACGAAGACTCAGGTTCCGCCCGCGGAGGGTCGGCAACCGTCCAGATCGACCGATTGCTCGACACCGTGGTCCGCACCGGCGCGAGCGACCTGCACCTGACCGTCGGTCGCAAGCCGACCGTCCGCTTGCACGGTGGCCTCAAGAATCTGGAGACCAAGGTCCTTGACTCGGACGACATGGTCTCGCTCATGAAGTCGATCACGCCCGAGCGGAACCAGCAGGAAATCAACGAGATGGGCGGCACGGACTTCGGGTTCGGCTACGGCGACGCCGCCCGATTCCGCGTGTCGATCTTCAAGCAACGCGGCGACCTTGCTCTCGTGCTGCGACTCATTCCGAACGAGTTGCTCACCTTTGAGCAGATCGGTCTACCCGAAGCGGTGCGTGAGCTCAGCCGCCGCCCCCGTGGCCTGTTCCTGGTGACCGGTCCGACCGGTTCGGGCAAGACCACCAGCCTCGCGACAGTGCTGGATTACATCAATACGTACTACGACCGTCACATCGTCACCATGGAAGACCCTATCGAGTATTTCCACTATCACAAGAAGAGTGTGATGAACCAACGCGAGGTGGGCAACGACGTGCCCAGCTTCGCCGAGGCCCTCCGCCGCGTGCTCCGCTCTGACCCGGATGTCATCCTCGTGGGCGAGATGCGCGACCTCGAGACCATCGAGGCCGCCATCCGTGCCGCCGAGACGGGCCACTTGGTGTTCGGCACCCTGCACACCACCGGGGCCGCCAAGACGATCGACCGTGTGGTCGACGCCTTCCCGGTGAGCCAGCAAAACCAGATCCGCGTGCAGCTCTCGACGGCCCTCATCGCCGTGCTGAGCCAGGCGTTGCTCAAGAGGGTCGATAAGCCAGGCCGGATCGCGGCATATGAGTTCCTCATGGTGACGCCCGCAATCGCGAACCTCATCCGCGAAGGCAAGACCTTCCGTATCGATTCCTCGATCCAGACCGGTGCCAAGTTTGGCATGCAGCTACTCGACGACCACCTGTGGAGCCTGTACACCAAGGGCATCATCAGCGCCGAGGAGATGGTTGATAAGGGCAAGGATCCAGGTGCTCTTCGTGATCGTGTGCATCAAGCGGGCAAGACGATCGGCCGCCCCGAGCTCGACGAGGATGATGTGGGTTGACCCGATCGGCCGGGTCAAATTTGTGATTTGTTTGTATTCTGGCCATTTCAAGCTCTTGAAATGGCCAAGTATCTATATGTCTCATATTATTTTGCACCGAGAATCACAGAAGTTCCTGGCATCATCTTGGCATAACGGGCGAAGATACTGGTACGCCCTTTTGTGCGGGTTGTCGGGGATCTCGAAGGACACACTGGCATGGCCACAACGAATCCCGAAGAGCTGAAGGGTCGCAAGATCGGCCGGGTGCTCACGAAGATGGGTAAGGTCTCGCGCGAGCAGGTACACGAGGCTCTCGCGATCCAGCGGACCCGAAAAAAGAAGATCGGCGAGGTGCTGGTCGAGCTCGAGTATTGCACCGAGGCCGACGTCCAGGCGGCTTTGGCTGGCCAGGCGGGGATGGCCTTCGTTGATCTGAGCGGCAGGGAGATCTCCGACGCAACCGTCGACGCCGTGCCAGCGGAGAGCGCCAGGGCATACGGGATTGTCCCGATCGAATACAACCAGACCGCCAGACGGCTGACGATCGCGATGAAGAGCGCGAACAACTTCCGCGCGGTCGACGATCTGCGTTTGTTGCTTGGTATGACGGTCGAAGCGGTCGTGGCCGATCCGGCCCAGATCGATGATCTGCTGGCCAAGCACTACACCAAGAGCGAGTCGGTGGTCGACGTGGTCAGTAACCTGGCCAAGGACAGCAAGTTCGACGCGCTCGCGGGCCACAGCTCCGACTCGATCGACTTGGACGCGATCGCATCGGCGGCGAGCGACAACCAGGTCGTGAAGCTGCTCAACCTGGTCCTGCTGCAGGCGATCAAGGACAAAGCGAGCGACATCCATTTCGAGCCGTTTGAGCACGAGTTCAAGATGCGTTATCGCATCGACGGCGTCCTATACGAAATGGTGCCGCCCCCAAAGCACCTGGGGCCGGCCATCACCAGCCGCGTCAAGGTCATGGCCAACCTGGACATTGCCGAGCGTCGTCTGCCGCAGGACGGCCGCATCGAGCTCCAAGTCGGTGGCAAGCCCGTCGACCTGCGTATTGCCGTGTTGCCGACCATGCACGGCGAGAGCGTTGTGATGCGTGTGCTCGACCGATCGAACGTCGAACTGAACCTGGAGCGCATCGGCTTTCGGGAGGACGACCTGACGCGCTTCCGGGCGCTCATCGAGAAGCCCAACGGCATCGTGGTGGTGACCGGGCCAACCGGCTCGGGAAAGACGACGACGCTGTATGCTGCACTGGCCGAACTCAATCGTATCGAGACGAAGATCCTCACAAGTGAGGATCCCGTCGAGTATGACATCGACGGGTTGTGCCAGGTGCAGGTGAACGACGACGTCGGACTGACATTCGCCAAGGCTCTTCGCAGCTTCCTGCGTCAGGATCCCGACGTGATCCTCGTGGGCGAGATTCGCGACCTTGAGACCGCACAGATTGCGGTGCAGGCGTCGCTGACGGGCCACTTGGTGCTGAGCACGCTGCACACCAACGACGCGCCGAGTTCGATCGTGCGTTTGGTGGATCTCGGGCTCGAGCCCTTTCTTCTCACGGCGACGATCGAGGGCATCGTGGCGCAGCGACTGGTGCGCAAGATCGCGCCTTCGGCCCGCGAGGCGTACGAGCCGGGCGAGGAAGAGTTGATGGAACTCGGGCTGCGGGCTTCCGACGTTGCGGGCAAGACGTTCTATCGACCCCGCAGCGATGCCGAGTACGGCGGGTACAAGGGCCGGATGGCGTTGTTCGAGATCATGACGATGGACGACACGATCCGCGACATGGTGATGCGGGAAGAGAGCCTGAATCTGGTGCGAGAGCACGCCCGTTCGCGCGGCATGCGTTCGCTGCGGGAGAGCGGCTTGCTGGCGATCTTCGAGGGCCAGACCTCGATCGACGAGGTCGTCCGGGAGACACTGGTGGAAGAGTAGATCGAGTCGCGGATCGGATTGGGTACACGAGGATTAGCCGCGGCGTACGAGGATCGCGGAGCAGGAGTTCGAAGGCATGGCGACGTTTACGTATGAGGCTCGTGACGCCCAGGGCAAGATGCGCAAGGGCACCCTAGAGGCCTCTACCGACGAGGAGGCTATCGGCCGGCTGAAGAGCCAGAGCCTGTACCCAACGTCGGTGCGCGAGCAAAAGGTCAAGAAGTCCGATGCGGCGGATGGGCCGGCAGTCAAGAAGAGGCGCGGTGGCGGGATCGTGCTTTTTGGCAAGGTCAAGAAGAAGCAACTCACGCAGTTCACGCGGCAGTTGTCGACCCTGCAGGACGCCGGCCTGCCGCTGCTTCGGAGCCTGCAGATCCTTGAGGGCCAGGCCAAGCCCGGGCCACTGAAGAACGTGCTGATCGAGTTGAGCGATGAGGTGCAGGGCGGCTCGAGTTTGTCCGAGGCGATGGCTCAGCACCCCAAGGCGTTCGACCGCCTGTACGTGAAGATGATCGCGGCCGGCGAGGTCGGCGGCGTGCTGGACATTATCCTCCAGCGCCTTGCCGAGTTCATGGAGAAGGGCCAGCGACTCAAGCGGCAGATCCGCGGCGCACTTGTCTATCCGCTGGTGGTCGTGTTCGTGGCCATCGTCATCCTGGTGATGATCATGGTGGTCATCATCCCGCAGTTCCAGAAGATCTTCGAAGACTTCGGCGTCGAGTTGCCCTGGCTGACGATCTGGCTGACCGACACGAGCATGTGGATGGCTGGTCGCAACCCGGGCCAGGTCGTGCCCGGCGCGGTCATATTCGTGGGCACCATCGTCGCGATCCCCTTCGCCTGGAAGCTCGTCCGCCTGGCCAAGCCGGGCCGGGCGATGACCGACCGGATGGTGCTGTGGACGCCGGTGATCGGTAACGTGAGTCGCAAGTCGACGGTGGCCAAGTTTACCAGAACTCTCGGGACGTTGATTTCTGCGGGCGTGCCGATCCTCGAGGCCATCCGGATCACGGCGGACACATCGGGTAACGCCGTGTTCGAGAAGGCGTTGCTGCGCGTGCACGACGCGGTGCGCGAGGGCGAGAGCTTCGCGGTGCCGCTGCGCGAGAGCAAGACCTGCGAGCCCATCGTGGTCAACATGGTGGACGTGGGTGAGGAAACCGGTGAACTGGATGTGATGCTGATGAAGGTCGCCGACAACTACGACGAGGAGGTCGATGTTGCGGTGAAGGCGGCCTTGTCGCTGCTGGAGCCGATCATGGTGGTGCTCATCGGTGGGATGGTGGGCACGATCGTGATCGCGATGTTCCTGCCGATGGTGGCGATGATCGAATCGCTTAACGGCGGGGGCCTGTAGGGCCTGTTCGGGGCTACGTGCCGGCGCGGGGCGGCTTGGGGAGGGCGCCTTCGCGTCGGCACGCCCCGGCGGATTTTGAGGGGAGTGGGGCTCGATCGGGCCGCACCGATCGGGTCCATTCGAGTATTTGGCCTTGCTTCTGCAGGGCCGCGGGAAGGAAACGAGCCTGCCATGGCAGTACAGACCCGGACAACCAGGGCGTCACTTGGGGCGTCAGCGCGATCGGCCTTCACCATCGTCGAACTTGGCGTCTCGATCTTGGTGATCGTGATCCTCATTGGGCTGCTGCTGGTGGGGCTCAACAGGTTGTCGCGCACGGCGCAAAGCGGTGCCGAGCGTGCCAATGTCATCGCTATGCGGATCGCGGTCGAGCAATTCAAGAACGACTTCGGGTTTGCGCCGCCTCTGGTGAAGGATGGGCTCACTTACCCTGGCGCGATGCCCATGACCTCGCCGCTAGTGAGCATGAGTGGGTCGAACTTCGTGGACGTGTACGATCAGGTTGATCAGACCGGTTCCGATGTGCAATTCCTGCAGGGCGACGGCCCGAACCCCGAGTTGCGTTTCAGCGTGTACAGCCTGCCGTATTACCTCGTGGGCGTGCTCGATGCTGACTACGACGGCAAGGACGGCTCGGGTTTCCGCGAGCCGATGCGCGACGGCTCGTTTCGACAAGCTGGCGGTCGCCTGACTGATCCGCTGTTCGATGTCGCCGATGATGCCGATCGCTTGGTCGAGGTCGACAGAGACGAGGGGCGCTTTGAGCTTCGTGACCGCAACGGCATCACATACCGCTACTACCGCTGGTTGCCGATCGAGGCCTCGGCCGCATCCGACGTGACCGACTTGCGGCGTGTGCCGACGCTGCTGGGCGATCCGTCGGAGAACATCATGCTGCGAGATGCCGAGTACGCCATCGTTGCGGCCGGCCCCAACCGCGTGTTTGGCGAGGTCTTGACCGAGGGGCGTGAGGCTCTCCGGGCCGAAGTGAGAGGTGACAGCGACGCTGAACTCGAAGCCGCTGGCCGCGAGGACAACGTCATGGAGGTGGGGCGATGAGAGCGCGAGCGAGAGCCACGGGGCCCCGCCTTGGCGCGGGCTTCACGCTGGTTGAGTTGATCCTGGTGATCGTGATCATCCTGATCCTGGCGGCCATCGCCATCCCGGCATACGGGTCGCTGACGTATAGCAGCAACCAGAGCGGAGCGAGCAACGCCGTGCAGGCGGCGCTGCAGAGCGCCCGCGAGGCGGCGGTGCGTGCCGGCTCGGGGCGCGATGCGGCCGCGGTATTTCTGGTGGGCGACGATGGCCGTGTGCGCATCGTGGTCGCCGAGGTTGTTGGAAACATCCTTGATCGCTCGGGCAGTACCGACGTGCAGCGTGACATCTTGGTGCCAGCGGCAGGGGTGGAAGAGTTTGTGCTGCCTCGCAACTGGGCCGTTCGTGGGTACGCCCGGCCGAACTCGCTGCGGGTAACTTCGCTCGGTGGCGCTGGTGCTACTTCGACGGCGCTGGCCGACAACCGGGGCTGGTATGAAGATACGTACACCGGCGGTGATCGCGCACAGGGCCAGTGGGTGTTCCCCGAGACCGCGTATTACGACGACTCGGCCGGCAACAACGGCGATACGCGGCAGTCGTTCATGGTTCGGTTCGAGGGCGGTAGCGGCAGCTTCCAAAGTTCGGCCACTACCAAAGCGCTGTACCTCGATCCGGCTCCGGTACTGGGGTTTCGTGAAACAACGATGCCGTGGAGCGATTCAAAGTACCGCGTCGATCGCGAGGCTGACCTGGGACGATTCGTGCGTAAGGTGATGGCCGATCCTACATTGAGCCTCGCGCAGCGTCGCCAGTTGCTGGGCGACGAGGCTACCGACACCGTACTCGCTGGTCCGGTGGGCCAACTCGCGGTGTACAACGAGAAGCGGTTGGCCAACGCCATCGGCGCCGACGGTGTGAACCGGTTTACCGATACGCTTTATGCTCCGATTGCTGGGTCGGTGAGCGGTCCCGAGTATGACAGCGGGCTCTTCGGCTCGGTTTCCAACGCCGAGATCAATTTACGGATCGCGTTGTGGATGCGAGCGAGCAACTTGCCCGCCGGGGGATTGCCCGCGTCGGATACTTCCGATGCTCGGATCTTCCTGGTGTCGCGGTACCTTGGCCAGCCCGTCGAGGCGGTTCGCCTGGAAGAGGGGAGTTGAGGATGGGGCGCAAGACCACCAGCCGGAAGCACCATCGGCGTGCGCAAGCCGTCGCGGCCTTCACGCTGATTGAGGTCCTGATGTCGATCTTCGTGCTGGCGCTCGGCCTGCTCGGGCTGGGCGCGATCATCCCCGGCATCATCCGCGAGCAGCGGGTGGCCTCGGATCGCACGCTGGGCATCGTTGTGGCCAACGACGCGAAGGCGTACATCAGCGCCCGTGCCGACCTCGGGCGTTTAGGCCTTCCTCCGACCGGCAGTGGTGGTTCGAGCCTCGGCTCGACGGCGGGCCGCAGCTACGGCCTCGGCGTGTGGCTGCGCGATGATGAATGGTCGCGCACGTACACCTGGGACTTGGCCTCGATCGACACCAGCGTATACGAGGACGCCGGCAACGTGATAATTGGCCGCCGAGTGGGCAGCATTGAACCGGTGGTGATCCCGCTGAGCGACCGTTTGTACCCCTCGTCCGCGTCGGACCTCGACGCCCCGCAGTTCGTGTGGGATTTTGTTGCTCGCCGGCTGTCACCGACCGACTCCGGCGGTTTTGCGCTGCTGGCCGACTCTAGTCTGGGCTTGCTCTCGGGTACGCCCGAGCAGTGGCGCACTGGTGTCGAGATTGCTGTCTTTGTGCGGCGGATTGATACTGGGATCCGCGTGCCGTCAGGCGAGACGGGATTCGGCATCATGCTTGATCCGTCTGCGCCCACGCTGCCCGTGGGCATCAGTGAGGCCGGGCTCTTGACCGGTGCTGGGGCTGATACAAGCCAGAGCCAGATCTACGCGCCGCCGTTGACTCTGCGTGCCGAGTATGACAACACCAAGCCCACGCTGCTCCGGCTGGAGGCCGACACGCTGCTCGCGGGTACGGAACCCGGTAACACGGTGACGCTGGAGAACCGTTTGCAGCTTGCCAGCCAGATCGGGCAGCAACTCGTCGACAACCTTGGCAACGTGTACACGGTCGAAGAGGTTACTGACTCAGGTGGCAGCTTCGTCGAGGTTCGCGTTCGGCCTTCGGTTGCTGGTTGGATTCCCTCGACCTCGGGGGGTTCGCCGGGTTGGGATGATGAGGAAGCGTGGACCGAGATCCGGCAGGTGGTGTTCGTGCCGCAGCCGCCAGCGGCGGCCATCGTGTTCCGCCTCGGGGTCGAGCCGAATGCAATCAAGTCGCCCTCGGGCTCGGGTGCGGGGAGGCAGCCGCTGTGAAAAAGCTCATGACCAGGCGGGCAAATCGCGCGCGTTCTCTGACCCGGGCTTGCGGACGAGCCGCAGGCTTCACGCTTATCGAGATGCTGGTGGCGGTGGGGGCTGTGGCCTTTGTGGCCGTTGGTATTGCGAGTATCTTCGCATCGGTCGGTGACACGGTCTCTCGTGGTCGCAGTGTGAGCGCGATCACGCAGTACGCGGCGGTGCTCGAACGACAGATGCGCGAGGATTTCGCGCTGATGACGCGCGACGGTTACATGATCATCCGCCACGAACAGGCCGATGAGGGCAACGATGTCCCGCTGTATCCCGATCAGCCCAGTAGCCAGTGGCGACCCCGCCGCATCGACGAGTTGATGTTCTTCATCAACGCACCGACTGAGTCGGCGCGCGAGCCGCTGGCCCCGGGGTATGTGCCGGAGGGCGCGAGCGCTCGCGTGTACTACGGCATCGGCCAGCAACGCCGGCCCGACGGTGTGGGCAGCTTGTACGCCCAGCCGAGTGTCCAGGATGAGAATCTGACGGAGCTCTTGCCAGGCCGGGATGTGCTAGGCAACCCGAATCGCTTCGCCCGCGACTGGACGCTGCTGCGTCACAAGACCGTGCTTGTGTCCGTTGGCGGAAGCCGGCCGGATCCTTCGGGCATCGCCGGTCCCGCGGATGACAACCGCTTGCAGGTTGCGTTGCAGCCGGCCGCAGAGAGCATCTTCCGATCGGTCAATCGGCTGGATACGGGGAGTTGCTCGGTGGTCTTCCCGCCGGCACCGGCACTCTGGGAGAGCTTCGATTCGCGGACCTCAGGCGATATCAGCCCGCTGTTCGCGTCTGGCCTGGTCGACGTGGCGACAACGAATCTGGAGGAGATCCGCGGTATCGTGCAGTCTTCGGCCGGCTTGATCGTGACACCGGGTACATCTGGGTCGTCCGCGATGTACCAGTATCTCGCGCCCAGGCAATTGATGGATTGCGCGGACTACGTAGGTCCGAGCTACGTTGTCGGCCCCGTGGGTGTGCAGCAAGCTTGGATGATCGACGGAATGCCCGCGCCGAGTCACCCGGTGCAACTCGATTTCGACCTGGCGTCGCAGTACACCCCGGGTACGGAGGCCAACTATCGCTCGATCGATGTCCCGATCGAAGAGCGTGCTCGGATGCGCTACGAGCCCGCTCCACCCGACATGCACTCGCAATTGGCCGATGCGATTACCAATCCGACACGCAGTGCCGTCCGCCTGGCTGACCAGTACGCGCTGGCGTCGTCGGCGTTCATCCCGCGGGTGTCGGAATTTATCGTCGAGTGGAGCTTCGGCAAGCTCGACGATGATGGCCTGATGATCTGGCACGGCGCCGAGCGGGAGATCGACGACGTTGACGGGATTCCAGGGACGTTCGATCCGGCCATCGATGTTCGTGTGATGCCCTATCCCGAATACTACAAGGACGTACGCGGCACCCCCGCCGACCTTGCGGGTTCGTTCTTCGTTCCATATAGGCTGCAGCAGTCGTTTGGCTCGGGTGTTGCCGGCGTGGGGAGTGACGTCCGCGAATTCACGGGTTACCCGCTTCTAGGCCAGCCGCCCTCGAACTTCTTGCAAGGCGATTTCGCCGATGCCGGGGACACGCACGCGAGCTATCCGGTGTTGCCCGAAGTCATCCATGGCGTGCGCGTGAGCGGGCTGGGAACCAGCGGTAGCACCGCGCCGACGGTATCGTACTTCGGCTACACGCTGCCCTTCTTCGATCCAGATGATCCCGATGGTGATGCCAATCTGGCCGACGCGGCGGCCGAAGAGACTCTTGAGTGGCCTTGGCCCGAGTTGGTGCGCGTCACGGTGACGCTGACCGATCCGGGTGACGAGACCATCGAACGAACGTTCCAGTACGTCTTCCCCACGCCGGGCAACACGGCGCGATAACTGGATTTGGAAGCTGTCGCGAGGCGGCTTGCACGAGGTGATAAGGCAGAAGCGGGGAGGGAATGGACATGCGAAGCATGACGATGAACATGGGAACGACCAAGGCGTTGCGAGCCGCGAGCGGTAACCTGGCTGCGCGGCGCGGCTCGACGCTCATCCTTGTAGTCGCCACGCTGGCGCTGCTCGCGGTGCTGACCGTCGCCTATGTGAGCATCGGTGGAGGTGACCGACGCTCGGCCCGCACCACGACGCGCGCGGCCGAGATCGACCGCCAGGCCCAACACATCGGCGAGTACATCGCGGGCATCATCGGCGACGACGCCCTCTCGGTGTATTTCGAGGGATTCGACCCCGATGGAGAGCCCGTCTTCGTGACCGAGGCGGTCGACCTGCCGAGGACGGACTTCAACCGCACCTTCGATGGCATGCCGATCGGTGGTACGCCTGATCCACAGGCCAACTACTACGGGCTGGCTTTTACGCCTTCGGGTTCGCTTCCTCCGCTACGGCCGGACGACAGCCCGACTCAGCGAGCCTCGAACCTGTTCACTGCAGGGGGCGATCTCAAGCCGTTCGGCCCAAGCGATCCGTTCCTGGCCGCAAGCGAACCGACCTACATCCGTGAGCAGGGGGGCGCGTTTAGCAATCCGGCGTACCTGGACCGTAAGGACTGGTCGACGATCTCGAACATCGGTCCCAACGGAGTGTACGTAAACCTGTGGAACCTGCGTGCGAACTTCGACGCCGAGCCCGGCTTCTCGACAGAGCAGATGAGCGATCGGACGACGATGTTCGTCACCGATCGCGGTGGCAACGCCGTGCAAGATCTCGCATACGGGGGCACCGCCCAGCCCGAGATTCCAGCCCACTTCGACAGCATGCTGGTTGGCGCGTACCAGCCCATTGATTTCGACAACGGATCGCGTGTTGATGAGCCTGAGTACATGCCGTACTCGTGGGCCGATGCCGACGGCGATGGTTACTTCGATTCACGTTGGCAAGAGCTCGTGGATATCACGGTCGCTGGCAGCCCGCGCCGCGTCGTGCCCAACGAAGGCCAACTCCGCTGGTTCGTGGCGCCGCGCATCGTCGATCTCTCGAGTCGTGTCAACGTCAATACGGCGCGCGGTATTCTCCAGCCGTTGGCTTCGGGTATGGGCGCCGACGGTGCTCCAACCAACGGCGATCGCCTGGGTGCTTCGCCGGCAGATATAGCACTCTTCCGCTTGCTCACACTCGAGAACAACTGGGCGATGTTTGATGAGTTCTACGACAGCGCAATCCAACCGGGTGGTGGCGCTGAAGATTACAGCGACTACAACGATTACTCGGTGGCCAAGTCCCTCGGCACGCAGGGTTACTGGGCGGGACGTCGCGTGCTGAGGGGCGAGCAACCGCCGGCCGGCCCGCTCACGCCGGGCATCGATCCGCAACCGGCCAGCGATCGTCGTGGTGAGTATGCGCTCGCGCGGTATGGTGGCGGTACCCCGCTCCGTACCGATGTCGATGGCGTGTATCGCGATCATTCGTTTGGGCTTGAGGATCTCTCGGATCTGCTGGCCTTCAACGGCTTGAACAACCCGCTGAGCCTAAGCAGCCTCGAGCGTGCGACGGGCGGGCGTGACGTGTCCGGCCCAAACTTCGGGCCGCTTCGTGACAATCGCTCGCTGCAGTGGGAACGTTCGCTGACCGATTCCGATGCGGCTCTGGCGCTGCGGCACACGAGCGTTCGGAAGGACCTGACCACGCTCAGTGGCGGCATCCCGCGCGTGCCCTGGCGTGTGCGGTTCCCATCGGCGTCCCCGACCGCTTTCGAGTTGTTCACCAGCTTCTCGGCGTTGCCCGATAGCACGGTAGCCCTCGACCCGAGCAGCGAAAACCCGGTGGTGATCCAGGATGGGTATCGCCTGCTGACACTCGGCGCGCCCAGCGACCTACCGACTGGCGGGTCTGTTGCCGAGGCTGAGGCTCGACTGCGACGCAACGCCCATCCGCTCATGAGGACCTATGGCAATGCGCTCATGCCGGCGGCGAGCGAGCCGGGCGCGTGGTCGGCCGGCGATTGGGAGTCGACCTTTTACGGCTTCGACCCGCTGTTCGCGCTTCGCACGTCGGCTCATATGGTCGCCAACATGGTGGACGCCTTCGATGGAGATGACATTCCCAGCGCGTACACCCTGCTGGTGCAGGGCGACAGTTCCACGCGTGCGACGGTCGAGAGCGATCCCACGGCGATGAGCGTCTTCCCCTGGTGGAGCGAGCCTGAGCCTGGCACGTCGACCCCTGGCGTGAGCGGCCGGCTGGATATGGGCGAGGAGCGCTTGGCGACGGCTACGGACAACCGGGGCGTGGTTGCGATGAACGTGTATGGGCTTGAGGTCCACCCGTTTATTACGCAGGTGTCGTTGTACAACATCTTTACCGACGCACCTGAGGCTGCTGGCGGAGACGCGGAGTACATGGACCCCGGCCCCGGTGGGGGTGGCACGATCTTCGCTCCGGGCGGTGGCGCTTCGAACAATCCTGTCACGATCGATTTCGATACCGATCCCGCCAGCAACGACGACTTCGTCGGCCAGTTGTTCGCGGTGCAACTCACGAACCCCTACACCACCGACATCGTGGTGCGCGACAACCAGTTCTACGTACGCTTTGGTGAGCTCGGTGGTCCCACGACGAGCCCGGCTCTTGCGGATGGCCTTGAGGTTCCGGCGGGCACGCGTATTCCCGCGGGTGAGAGCGTGGTGTTTTACGCACAAACTGATGGTCTTCCGACCCGTGCCTCAGATGTGGCGGCGTTTGTGCCGGTCACGACGGCTCAAGTCCAGTCGTGGGTGAACCTGCAATTCACCGGCGATCCCAATCTCGATGCCATCGAGTTCGCGACCTCTATGGTGGGTGTTGGCGACTTCCTGGGCAGTATCGCTGGTGCCGTGGCGGGCGATGCCGACGCGAACCGTGAGGTCACACTGTGGACCCGGCTCAACCGCGACGGTGGCGAGGTAAGCGATGTGCTGCTCGATCGCCTGTACGATCCGGCAGACCTCAGCGCCCGGCCCACGCTCGATCGCCGCCCGCCCGCGGTAAACACCGATATCGACCTGACCACGGCTGGCCCCGAAGACATGACTCCGGCCGATGCGATCGACAACACCGGATTCTCGCTGGTAACCTGGGCCACGATCGCCCGGCCGACCGGTACTGTCGACGCGCCACAGGGTGCGCTTCCCGCGTACATCCTTGAGAAGCCGTTCAATGACAGCGGGGCGTCGTTCAACCAGGTCGCGACCGACAACCTCATGCTTCCGGCCCCGCCGTCGCCCGGTGCTAGTCTGGATCGCGGCAACTTTGTCGGCGGCGGTCCGGGCCGGCTCGTGTCCGCCGAACGGTACTTGGCCGACATCTTTAGTAGTCCTGCTGGCTCGACCGGCATGATGGCACAGATCCCGACCGACATCGCTTTGCAGGCCGGCGATATCGATCCGATGACTCCGCACCAGCATCGTTACGTCATCCAATCGAGCGATCAGCGTGATGGGCTGGCGTTCAGCGACCTCTACGTCAACCCCTTCCGCAACGACAACCGAGGCCAGCTCAACGTGTCGAGTACCAGCCCCGATGTTCGGATGCTGCGGCCTGGTGACTTCCTGGGCATGCCTGCGGTCGGGCCGGTTCAGATGCCCGCCAGTTTTAACGGCGGGGTCGATCCGCTCGACTTGGACTGGTTCACGACGGGCGAGTTGCTGACGCTGGCACTCGGTTTCGATGTAGCCCCGCCGACCGGCTCGGGCCTCTTCTACCCCGGCCTGCCCGAAGATACCTTCGACCTGCTCGATCGCGGTCATCTGTCGCTGGACCTGCCGGCCCCGTACGTCGACTTGGACGGCTCGGGCGACTTCAGCTCGGGTGACGAGCGTCGTGGCCTGGGGATACCTCACGCGATGGCCGTGACCTCCAACATCACGACCCTCGACGTACCAATCAACACGCGCACGCCGATCGCTGGTGTTGTGAACCTCAATACCGCCACCGAAGCGGTGGCCAGCGTGCTGCCAGGCTTGACGCCAACGTATGAGAGCACGATCGATCCTTCGCTCTCGGACTGGTTCACGGATGGCGCAAATATTCTGCACGACCACCAATCCGACGTGGCCGCCGGGATTCGCTCGTACCGCGATCGGTCGGGAGCGCGGACCCGACGAGGTACGACGACCGTGACTCCGTTTTATGAATCGTCGTCGTGGGGCGATTCGGACCCGCAAGAACTCGACGATCGCCGAGCAGTGACGGGCATCGATGGCCTTCGCGAGGATACCGGCTTTCTTTCGGTTGGCGAGATGCTGGCTGCCGATACGCTGCCGACCGGTGGTGGGCTTGGATCTTCCTCGAGCTACCCAAGGCCCCACATGATCCGCCGTTTGGGCCAGGATCAGCTCTCACTGAGCATTGATGGCGTTGATTCGGTGCGCTACACCGCTGGCGGCGCGGTCGATGTTTTGACTGGTACCGCCGGCTTCGATGACGGCGTTGTGGACGACTACGACGAGCAACTCGCGCTCTTTAACGGCGTGGCCAACACCGTGAGCGTCCGCAGCGACGTGTACGCCGTCTGGTTCGTTATGCACGGTTACGCGCGAGAGGATGTGGAAGGCCTGCGACCGGAAGACCCGATGACCCCCTCGGTGGCCCGTCGGTACCTGATGGTGGTCGATCGCTCCAACGTCCGCCGGGCGGGCGACAAGCCCCGCGTGCTGCTGTTCGACGAGTTGCCGCTCTAGAGCAGAGACAACCAGACATGCTCCCGTGGGGGATGGACCCGGGAGGGGAGACGCGGCCGGGTGGAGCAGAGGGAGCCCCACTCGGCCGTCCTCGTTGGTGCCCGAGGCGGACCGGAAGCGGTGACCTCAGGCTACAGTTAGTCGTCCAGGGTGTAGCTCAGCTTGGTAGAGCACTTGCTTTGGGAGCAAGATGTCGCAGGTTCAAATCCTGTCACCCTGATTCTCTGACTTGCACTCAAACCTTTGTGAATGAAACAGTTACGGTTGTTGGCGAAGCTGGTTTTACTCCCGTGCTCTCCATGCGCCCTCTTAAACCAGGCACTCCGCTAGTGGGATCTCATCTGTTCGGTCACGCCGAGCAGTTTGTCTGCTGCCTCGACAGACGAGCCGTTGCCCGTCTGGCAGAATTTGTTCAGGATCCACTCAGCCGAATGCTGGTTTCTAGCTTTGTTCGATCCTCCCGAGTAGCGGCACTGTGAACGATCTCAACTCACCGGTGGTGGCGCGTATCTCAATAACGTGAATGAACGGACAACGCGCGGCGCCAACGGCGATAGTTTCGACGGCGGCGCGCACTACCACCGCTTCATCGATGCGCGGAACGACTTCGTCGAGATCGAGAACCGCCCGAGGCACAAAATTTGGCGGAGCATCAACAACCGACATCGAACGCATTCTGGAACGCGAGGAAGTCGAAGATCGTGAGTTCGCCGTCGCCGTCGAGGTCGGCCGGGCAGTAGGGGGGGGCACTCGTCGGGGATGTTGTCGAGGTTCAGGTCGCGGCTGTCACCGTTGGCGATGTCGACGAGGTCGTGCACGCCGTTGGCGTTGCAATCGACGGGAACCTCACCGCCCACGAAGACCGGCCCACGGATCTGCTGTTGGCTGCCGTCGGGCGCGCCCGCTCCGCCCTGGCCGCCCGGGCCTAGGTCGTAGGTCGCGTCGGTAAGGTCGACCGCGCCGCCGCCGCCGCCGCCGCCGGCGACCCAGATGCCGACCGAGTAGCCGCCCGGTCCACCGCCGCCGTTGCCGCCGGCCCCGCCCTTGCCGCCACCCTCGGTCTCGAGGGTCGTGTCGAGCATCTCGATCGAAGATGAGATGCTCACCAGTCCGATGGAGGCAGCTCCGCCCAGGCCGCCCTCGCCACCCCGGCCGCCGCTACCGCCGCCGCCCCCTCCGGCTCCGCCGCCCCCGTAGCTGTCACAAGACGCCGTTCCGCCGCCACCACCACCTCCGCCGCCACCGCCCGCGCCGATGCGGCCCCATGATCCGCTGGCGCCCACACCCGGGCGATAGCCGTCGAAGCCCATCGATGGATGCCCGTAGCCGGACGCCGCCGCCGTACCGTCACTCCCCGCCTCGCCGTTGCCTCCGAACACGCTGTCTTGCAGCGGGAAATCGAACGGGCACCAGTCGCCGAGTCCGGCGAAGGTTCCGACGCCGGCCGTGCCCCCCTGAGCCAGACCGAGCGGCCCGTGCCACCCGGATTCCCCCCGGAGCTGCCCAGGCCGGCACTGCCGCCCACTCCGCCGTGGCCACCTGAGGAACCTCCGCCTGAGACGCCACGACCGCCACTTCCGCCGAACGGCCGACTGGACGTTGAGCACCCGAATCCACCGTTCTCGCGACCGGACTGTCCGACTTCTCCAGGTTGGCCGTTGAGGCCTGCGGCTCCGTGGGCGCCGCGGGCACCGTCGGCTCCCTGGCGTGCGAACAGGATGCTCTCGATGATCACGACGCGCTGGCTGCTGCGAACAAGCAGCGCCTGCGAAGAGCCCTCGAAGCGGATGCCGGCCAGCAGCACGTCGGACTTGGAGTCGATCGCCTCGACGTCTTGCAACGATGTCACGAACGTGTCGGGATCGCGGGACCACCCGTCGGCGGCGTTGAATCCGCCGATAAGCTTCTCGCCGTCGAGTACCGTGCCGCCCTGGTAGACTCCTTGATCCAGGTAGATCCGGTCGCAAGTCGCCCGAGGGCAACGCTCGGGCGGCGGCCAGCGTAGCCACAGGGAGGTCGATGGTGCCAGGATTGGCGTCGTCGCCCAGGTCCGCAGAGATATAGATGGGAGCCTGGGCAAGCGCGTTGGTCGCAGCAAGCGCCGTGAGGATGTAGGCAACGGATCGCATAGCTTTGAAAATCTGATTCATGATCGTGCTCCTGGGATACGATGTTCGAGTTCCGATTGGCAGGCGGCGCTCACGCGTGAGCCCGGTACCCGGAACGCGACGCTGCGGAGCGAGACCGGCAAAGAAATTTGTGGGAGATCGCACATCGAGCACCAGGCCAATCAACACGAGCAAGCAAGAGATCCCTCAGTGCTGCTGATGGCAGCAGCAGGCGGCGACGCCGTGGCCGCAGAGCAGTGGCTCCGATGGTGTACGACAACTTGCGACGGCTCGCGTCTGCCCGATTGGGCGGCCAGGGTCAGGCTGACTGGACATGCCAGCCGACCGCCATCGTGCACGAGGCCTACCTAAGACCGGCCGATCAAGACAACGTGGATTGGAGTGGGCGCACGTACCTCTTCGCGATTGGAGCCGAAATGATCCGTCGTGTGATCGCCGACGAGGCGAAGCGGCGTGGACGCCAGAAACGCGGCGGTGGCTGGGGACGCGTCACGCTCGACGGTGCAGCGCTCGAAGATGGCTCAAGACAGATCGATCCAGTTGATCTCGATGACGCGCTCGACAAACTCGCTCGCGTCGACGAGCGGGCCGCCCGGGTTGTGTCGCTTCGGTTCTTCGGCGGGCTTACCGAACCCGAGGTTGCCGCCGTATTGGGCGTCAGCGAGCGCACCGCGCGTGGCGATTGGCGCAGCGCGAAGTCTTTCCTTCGGCGGACGCTCGCCGAAAAGGGCCACTGCGATGACTAGTAGCGATCTGTACCAGCGCGCGAAAGAAGCGTTTCTGAAGGTGTGCGATGCCGAGCCCGCCGAACGTGTGCCTTTGCTCGATCGGTTATGTGCAGACGATGAATCGTTGCGCACCGAGGTACTTAGCTTACTGAGTCACGATCTGGATGATGGCGCCTTTGGTGATCATCTGTTACCGGGTTCGACCCTTGGCGGATTCGAGGTCGTTCGCGTGTTGGGCGAGGGCGCTATGGGCGTGGTCTATGAGGCGCGCCAACGGAACCCTGAACGCTCCGTGGCGCTCAAGATCGTCCGCGGCGCAGCATCAGCTTCCTCGAGACGGCGTTTTGAGCATGAATCGACCGCGTTGGCGCGTCTGCAGCACCCGGGCATCGCGGCCGTGTACGAATCCGGTATCAACCGTTCTACCGGCTCGCCTTACTTTGCGATGGAACTCGTGCAAGGCGAGCCGCTCGTTGCCCATGCCGCCACGCTTTCGTTCCATGGTCGAGTCGAACTTCTTGCACAGATTGCCGATGCCGTGCAGCATGCCCACCAGCGCGGCGTGATCCATCGTGATCTCAAGCCGGGTAACATCCTGGTTGACGAGCAAGGACACCCCCGGGTGCTCGATTTCGGCACAGCACGCCTGAATGCCAAGGATGGTGCGACCGCTACGCTGCGCACCCTGCCGGGCCAAGTCGTGGGCACGCTGGCGTACATGAGTCCCGAGCAGGCCGCGGGCGATACCGCCGCAATCGATGCACGCACCGCATCTATTCGTTGGGCGCATTGAGCTGCGAGGTCCTGTCGGGCAAGTTGCCTGTCGATGTGCGAGACAAGCCACTGATCGAGGCCTTGCGAGAGATCCAGCACCATGAGCCAAGGAAGCTGGGTGCGCTCGATCGGCGGTTGCACGGCGATCTTGAGATTGTCGTCGCCACAGCGCTCGAGAAGGATCCAGTGCGACGATATCCATCGGCCGCCGCGCTCGCCGACGATCTCCGTCGCTCGTTGCGAGACGAGCCCATTGCCGCCCGGCCCGCCACGATGTTCTATCAACTCCACAAGTTTGCTCGGCGGCGCAAGGGTCCGGTTGTTGCCGCTGGCATCATCGCTGCGGCACTCTTGTTCGCTAGCTTCCTTAGCGTGATTTTTGCTGTTCACGCCCAGCATCAGCGTGCGCTGGCCGAGCAACGGCTTGGCGATGTTCGACAACTGGCCAACACGATGCTCTTCGACCTGCACGATCTGATCGAGCCGCTTCCTGGAGCAATAGAGGCCCGTCGGCGATTAGTCGCAACGGGTCTGGAGTACCTGAATCGGCTTGCTGCCACTGCTGGCGACAACCCCGAACTGCTCGAAGAACTTGCCGAGGCGTACTTCCGAATCGGTGACATCCAAGGCAATCCGAACCGAGCGAACCTGGGTGATCCTGAAGCAGCGATTGCGAGCTATCAGCACAGCATCAAGTTGCGAGAACGTCTGGTAGAAACCGAGCCTTCAGAAGCATCGATGATCGTTCTGGCACGCACTCAACTGGCCATCGGAGAGGCCCTGACAAGTACGCCTCGCGCGGGGGAGTCAGTGGATTATGTCCGAGGCTGTTTAGAAACACTCGATGGCATAGTGGCAGCAGACGCGGATAACGTCCGGGTGATGGCCGAGCAGCGTCTCGGCGCCACGATGCTGAACATTGGCCGTGCCGATGATGCCATCGATCATTTTCAAAGGGCCTTAGATGCGTCGGAGCGATTGGCCGCCGACGGTGACCCGGTATTTGTGCGTCGCCTCGCCATTGGCCTAAACGGAATGGGGTTGACTCTCGCACGACTAGGCCGTCCTAAGGACGCCATACCCTATCTCGAACGATCACTCAAACTACGCATCGCAGTTGCTGAGAAGAACCCAGGAAGTCTGCGCGCACAGCGCGATCTTGCGCTCGTGCGCCATCGCGTGGGCGATGTCAGAGGTGATCTGGGCGAGAAAGAAGCAGCAGTTGAGATCTATGCAAAAGCCCGTAATACTCTATTCACGATCGCCCAGGCCGATAGCAACGATGCACGTGCCAGCTTCGACTGGTCGGTAGCCGAAGAAAAGTTGGCCAACGCACTCCTGGAAATCGATCGTGTTGCCGACGCCCGAGAGGGATACGCGGCGGCACGTGATGTGCGCACCGATCTGGCAGATGAGAACCCGACCAACCAACTCTACAGGATGGCGGCTGCCATCGCCATCGAACGTGTGTCGCATTGCGCACGCTTGCTTAGTGAGCATGCCGAGGCGCGATCGGGGTATCAACAGGCGATGAATATCGCCCGTGACGGCGTGGCCAAAGATCCCAGCGACGTGCGGTTGTGGACTGTGCTGGGAATATCCCAGAAGGGTATGGGACAGTCATACCTTGATGCCGCTGACGCGGATCATGCAGAAGCCAGGCGTTGGCTGGCCGAGGCTCGGGTGTCGCTTCAAGATATGACCGCACGCGGTGTCACGCCAACTCGATTAACGCTCTCCTTTGTTGCGATTGATGAGTTGTTGGCTCGGTGCGAGTAAAAGGCCATGCGTGTACCTCATCGACATTTGCGAGTCTAAGTCCATCAAATCAACGAAGGTCCAACTTGTCCATATGGGCACTCATTTAGCTCCGTCGCCTGATCCAGAGAGCGCGATGGTACTACGAAGTAGGGCTTCAGGTAGGTTCTGGTGCGATCAGATCGGCTTCGATTGAAAATCTGGTCGTGTTTGAATTAGCGGTACTGGCAGCACTAGTGATGCTGTTCGGACTCATCGGCCAGCAGTGAGTCACTGCAACCGTCCGAGTGCCCTCGGTCAGGTTGGCTGAACACTGAACGCGATGTCAGCCGGACGTGGATCGGCGAGCGGTATCTGTGTGTTACCGATACTTCTGCTGAAGCGCGTAAGTTCAATAACTGCAGAATACAGAGATAAGTGGATGATGAGCTTCAAGTCGGCCGCATTTGCCGCTCCTACTACACGCCCGCGTTGTCTATTGTGTGCGAGCGTGTCAATCAACTCGATCAATGCACGCCGTCGATCAGGGCTCGCAACCGGACTTTCGTCTTCTCCACCTGCGTGCGGCTGATCGAGTGAGGTAGGCCTGGGTACTGTTCGAGCGTGACGCCGGCGTTCATCGTGACCAGTACATGTGCCGTCTGTTCGACGCGGGGCCAGGGGATGAATGGGTCGTTATCACCGCAAGATAGCTCAACGGGAGTCATCTTTAGATCTCCTGTTGGCTCGAACGTGTGATCGGGCCCGCCGATCAGGCCACCGCTGTACCCGACGATCAAGCCATAGCGGCGGGGATAGCGGAACGCGTGGTCGGTCGCTAGGCACGCGCCCTGAGAGAAGCCTCCGAGAACACATCGATCTGGAGGGAAGCCCAACTCCGTCAGTTGGGTGAGCAATGCTTCGATTAACGTGTGTGCGCTCTCAACTGCGGCGACGTTCAGTTCCAGGGGCGACGTGAAGAGCTGCGGGTACCAGGAGTCTTTAGCGGCCGCGGGAGCGAGGTAGCAGATGCCCGGCAGGTCAAACGCATCCGCCAGTGAGATAATGTCGAGTGGACCCGCACCGCGGCCGTGCAACAGAATCATCACGATCTTCGCATTGGCCATCGCCTCACCGGCGTGCAGGATCGGCTGCCCGCCATGTGGGGGCGGGCATTGGGATGTATCGAACTGGCTAGTCTCGCGTACTTCCACGGGTCAGCGCTCGTCAAGAGGCAACAAGTGTGCCTCGATCTCAGCTCGCCGCGGTTCGTGCTGGGGCGGCAGTACCAGGTGTGCCGCGAGCTTGTCCATCGGTTCATCCACCCCGAATCCCGGCCCATCGGTGGCGATCTCGAAGATCACCCGGCCTGGCACTCGAAAGTAGATCGAGTGGAAGTACATCCGGTCGATCACCGGTGTCGCCGCGGTATTCGCCATGGCGAGCCGGTCGGCGATCTCCAGTTGGGCGGTGTCGTCGGGCACGCGCCAGGCGATGTGGTGAACCGTGCCCGCACCCATCGGGTGCTGGGGGCTGTCAGGGCCGTCAATGAGTTCGAGTCGCCGTCCAGGCCCGCCGTCGAGCAGTGTGAACAATTGCCGATCGCCGTGGCATTCTCCGGCCTCGAACCCGAGCACGTCGACCAGGAAGGTGCCCGTTGTTTCGGCTTTGGGCACGCGCAGTGTGACCGTATCCACTGTTCGGATGGCGCGTCCGGTGTCGATACCCTCTCCCTCCCAGGGTGTGCCAACATTGTCAACGTCACTCTCAACGATGCCGAGCTCCATGCCGTCAGAGTCGGCAAAGGTCAAACGCTCGCGTGCGAGGTGCGAGTCGGCCGTCGTCTCGACATTGTGCTTCTTGAGCCGATCCATCCAGTATCCCATCGCCCCTTCGGGCACGGCTAGCAGCGTCCGCCGGATCTCACTGGTGCCGTGCTTCCCCAATGCCGCATATGGGTGGGGGAAGTGTGTCAGCACACTGCCTGGGGTGCCAACGGCATCGGCGTAGTAGAGGTGGTAGGTCAGCGGGTCGTCGTGGTTGACAGTGCGTTTGACGAACCGCAGGCCGAGCACACGACGGTAGAAGTCCAGGTTCTCGCGCGGCGACTTGGCGAGCGCGGTGACGTGATGCACGCCGGTGATGATCGGATCGGCCATGCTCTAGACTAGCCCGGCGATGTCCTGAGCTATCTCCCGGGCGGCCCTCGCTCGGTGGCTGACGGCGTTCTTCTCGGCGGGAGCCATTTGAGCACTCGTGCGCGTGAAGTCGGGCGCGACCAGAAAGAGCGGGTCGTAGCCAAAGCCGTTCTCACCTCGCGCCTCTGTGCCGATGCGGCCCTCGAAGGTGCCTTGGCTGGTGGCCAGGACCTCGCCACTAGGGTTCGCCAGCACCATGACGCAAACAAAGCGGGCCATTCGCTGCTCTGCAGGCACGTCCGCGAGCTCGCGCAGCAGCCGCGCGTTGTTGGAGGCATCTCGCTCCGCCCTCGGTCTTGGGTCACCTCGGCCATTGGTGCAGTAGTGGCTCGAGATCACACCTGGCGCGCCACCGAGCCTGTTGACCTCGAGCCCCGAGTCGTCGGCGAGGCACGGCGTGCCGGTCTGACTCGCGTAGGAGATGGCCTTGATGGTTGCGTTGGCTAGGAATGTGTCGCCGGTCTCGCCGGGTTCGGCTGTGGGCGTGTCGTGGTCTGCCAAACCTACGACCTCGATACCCAACTCGGCGAAGATGGGCCGTAGCTCGGCGATCTTTCCGGGGTTGGCCGTGGCGATGGTGATGGGGGTCATAGAGGGAGGTTACGCATCGATCAACTTCCTGATGGCTTCACGATCGCCAAGTCGTACAATTCCAAGCCCCATGCGACCCAGATGCAGTGGCGGCACTCACTATCAACGAAGGGGAACACAACTCCATCACCCGTGGTGCCGTACCCCGGTTTGATGACATAGCTTGAGACGGGTCTCGTGCTTGAGTCGAAGAGTGTCAGCGTGGCAGTGAAGGCGTGATAGCCGTAGCGATTCTGGTGGAGGTGGACACGCCAGCCCTCTCCTTCCTCACCGACAGGGGTTGCGGCAAGATACTGGGCTGTTGGTGTCGAGATGTGCTTGGTACTCAGCACGTTTCCTTGGTCATCGGTTCGAATCAGGACATGCCGCGTTGCTCGTTCGCTGGGATTGGGAACCAGTTCGGCGATCACGAGGCGCTCGCCTTCGACTGGTCGTCCGACCTGGATGAGGGAGAGGAATGCGTTTGATGCGGTTCGATGGAATGGCCCATTGGGGTTTGCAAAGCTCCACACGGTCGCTGGCGCACCATCGGTCGTGAGTCGTATTAGGTCCTCGCCCTGCGCTATCAGGGCGATGGTGTTGCCTTGGTGGCCCCACCACACGGCTTGATCCGCCGTTAGGATTGTGTGATCGAATCCGTGGCGCTCATGCAGGTTCCCACGTGAATCAAGGGAAATCGCTTCATTGTCAGGGTTGCCGCTCGCGATCACGATGCCTCGGTCCCTCGTCATGGATTCTGACGTGAGCAGGATCATGTCGAAGATTTCTGAGTTCTCGCGAAGTGGAGTTTTGCCGCTGTGAAGTACCCATAAGAGTGAACCATCATCATCCACACAAGCAAACTCGACCATAAAGTGTGTGCTGTTCCAGCGCACGAACTCGAGGGCAAGGTCTTCGTCGGCCTGCGTAGCGATGACACGGAGCGAGTGGCTTGGACGCAATTTGTCTCGGTCAACCTCTGGTGACCAGTCAAATGGGGTGGTCTTTAGGATGTCCAAGCCGTCGCTCATCTCTACGGCGAATTGCGAACCGACGGCGAGCGTGGTTCCAGCCTCGGTGCGAGTAAGGCTGTGGATCTGCCTCAACTGCGAGTTGGGCGTGGCCTTTCCCAGCAGTTTCAGTTTCGGTGCGTTCTCCTGATCGCCGAGGACCATTGGCGGGAGAATCGGGGGTAAGCACAAGCCGGGTTGGGTGCAGGATGAAAAGGCGAGAGGAAGGGCCGCGAGTACGATGGTGAAGATGGTCTGCCAGAGTAGTGCGTGTTGCATTGCTCTGTTCTCCGAACAAGCTAAGCCGGTACACCAGGGAACTATAGCTAGTATATACTAACAAAATGGTATGGTCAATCGCGATGAGTGAGAGTGCGTGTTGACGGGGGCGGCCGGCGGGGCTTCACTGGGGGCGTGAACGTTTCTGAGTCCACATCCAGCTCTTACCGCGCGGGTGCGTCGAAGCGGCCCATCCTCTTCACCGCTTTCGAGCCCAGCGGGGACGACCATGCCGCGCCTGTGATTGCCGAGATCATCGAGCGGGAGCCTGGGCGGCCGGTATACGCGTGGGGGGGGCCAAAGATGGAGGCGGCTGGGGCGGTGGTGATCGAGCGAACGGGTGAGAACGCCGTGATGGGGATGCCCGGCCTGGCCAAGATTCGGGAGCACAAGCAGATCAACGCCCGCATCCGGCGGTGGATGGCCGCCCACAAGCCAGTGCTCCACGTGCCGGTCGACTCGCCCGCGGCCAACTTTCCCATCGCGGCGATGGCCAAGGCCAACGGCACCGGTGTGGTCCATCTGGTGGCCCCGCAGGTGTGGGCATGGGGTAGCTGGCGGGTGGCTAAGTTGCGGAGGCTGACCGATCTGGTGTTGTGCCTGCTGCCTTTCGAAGAGGGCTGGTTCACCACCCGTGGCGTGCCGGCGCGGTTCATTGGTCATCCGTTGTTCGATCATGAACTGGATCCCATGCGGGTGCTCGAGAAGGCCCGAACGTTGCCGGAGTTCAACTCGGGAGAAGCAGAAGGGCCGTGGCGGATCGGGCTGTTCCCGGGCAGCAGGCCAAGCGAACTCGAGAAAAATTTTCCCTTGCTCCTCGGCGCATTCCGGGAATTGGCGGCTTGCGAGAAGTGCACTCGTGATGGACGCTCGCCGGTGGCAATGGTGGTTGCGGTGAATGAAGCAGTCGAGGAGCGACTCAAGCAACTGGCAGACCGCCACGGCGGTCTGCCCGAGGGCGTGGCGTTTATTGCAGGAGACACGGATTCGGCGGTGCGCTGGGCCGAGATCGCGCTGGTGGTTAGCGGTACGGTCACGCTCCAGATCGCGCGGCAGGCGCGACCGATGGTCGTGTTTTACAAGTCCAACGAGTTCCTATACAACCTCATCGGGCGATGGATCGTCTCGACGCGGTACTTCACGCTGCCCAACCTGATCGCCGGCACGCGAGTGGTTACAGAGATGGTGCCGCACTTTGGCGGGTCGGAGCCCATCGCGATGGCGGCCCGGACGCTCATGACCGATCGAGTCGTGATGACCGACCAGATCCAGGCCTTGAAGGACGTTGCCGGCCGGTTCGACGGGCTCGAGGCCTCGCAGGCGGCGACGGACGCGATCCTGGAACAGGCGGCTCGCAGGGAGGCCTGAGGGCCGTTCTGTCCAACCGTTACGGGGCTGTTGCGCACGAAGTGCCGATTCGGAAGTATCACTGTATGTGCGGGGGTGTTTCTCACCCGCCATTGGAGGTGACTCATGCCGCGGCTGACACGACGGACGATAACGGGACGGATTCTGGGACTGACGCTGGCGGTGGCCACGACCATGCCGGCTTCGGTGGCCATGGCACAGGCGGGCGATGAGGCCGTGCGCGCCGGGGTGAACCTCGTGGTGCCGCAACGGCGGGCTTGGATCCAGGGTGAAGTGCGGTCGCCCATCGAGATCCGTAGCGTTGAGGTCGTGGCCAGCACCGCCGAGCATGCGGCAACGACCACCCTGCGGATGACGGTGTTCAATCACGGCAGCCAGATGGCCGAGGCGCAGGTGCTGCTGCCTGTACCCGATGGGGCAGCGGTTGGCAAGTTCGTACTCGAAGGGCTGGGCGAGGATGGCATCGCCAAGATCATGCCGGCCGATGAGGCCCGGCGGATCTACAACCAGATTGTCTCCTCGATGAAGGACCCGGCGTTGCTGGAATTCGTCGGTACGAGTCTGGTGCGATCCAGCGTGTTCCCCGTGCCCGCCAACGGCGAGCAGACGGTGAGCCTGACGTACGACCACACGCTCGAATCTGTTGGTGATCGAGTGGAGTATGTGCTACCGAGGTCGGCCGAACTGATGCTGCAAGGGGCGCCCTGGTCCTTCTCGATGACCATCGACGGCGCGCGGCCGATCGCGACGGTGTACTCGCCCTCCCACGACATCGCCACCGAGAAGCTCGACGCGACGAGCGTGAAGGTCTCGGTTGGGCCCGAGGCCTTTAGCGGCACGCCGGGCTCACTGCGGGTAGGTTGGCTGCGCGAGCCACTGGAGGCGGGAATGCTGGCCAGCTCCTTCCTGGCATATCCAGATGCCGAGGGCGGGGGCTACTTCATGCTGGTTGCCGGGCCGCCCGCATTGGAAGGCGAGCGTGAGGCCGTCAAGCGAGAAGTGACGCTTGTCATCGATAAGAGCGGCTCGATGCGTGGAGAGAAGATCGTCCAAGCTCGCGAGGCGGCGATCCAGGTCATCAGTGGGTTGCATGAGGGCGAGTACTTCAACGTCATCGCCTACTCGGACACGATCAATAAACTAAGCGAGAAGGCGGTCCAGAAGACCACGCAGAGCGAGGCCGAGGCCATCGCGTTCATCAATGACATCAGCGCAGTGGGCGGAACCAACATCCACGATGCGCTGGTATCGGCGATGCGAACCGAGCCAGCCGAGGGCGTATTGCCGATGGTCATCTTCCTGACCGACGGGCTGCCGACGGTGGGCATCACTCAGGAGACGGCGATCCGCGACGCTGTGGCCAGCGGCAATGCCCACGAGCGGCGGGTTTTCAGTTTTGGTGTTGGCTACGACGTGAACGCGCCCCTACTGACAGCGGTGAGCCGCGAGACACGCGGGGCGCCGACGTTCGTGCTGCCGCAGGAAGATGTTGAGGTGAAGGTTGGCCAGGTCTTCCGGCGGTTGACCGGGCCGGTTCTGGCCTCGCCGACGCTCGAGCCCGAGACAAC
>JGI12316J15309_10003094_pt1 | contig 220570 bp, 205 predicted proteins | sample MarCyaLeptolynsp_FD_15309 | JGI IMG/M metagenome (IMG submission 15309) | reverse complement strand
GACCGGGTGGTCTCAGCCGATGACGGCGATATCGAACTGCGGTCTTTCGCGTCGAACAATTCGGTCGAGATCGTCGACGGGGGCGAGACCGAAAGTTCGATTGTCGGCGACAGCAGCAACAACAATCTCGACTTCCGCAATGCGCGGTTCGAGAACATCGACGAGGTGGATGCCGGGGCGGGCAATGACTCGGTGTTTGGAACCGGCGATGGCGACACCATCCTGGGCGGCAGCGGCCGCGATACCTTGCGGGGCGAAGGCGGCTCCGACTTTTTGGATGGCGGCAGCGGCGATGACCGTCTGTTCGGCGGCAGCGGCGACGATACGCTCACCGGTGGGTCCGGGCGGGACCAGTTGGATGGCGGTGACGGCAACGACCTGTTTCTGTTCGGATCGGGCGACGGACGTGACGCCGTCGATGGCGGCAGAGGCTGGCTGGATACACTCAGGTTGGAAGGTGAGGATGGCGGAAGCCTCTCCCCGGATTCCTGGAGTATAGATCTCGACCGGGGCAGCATCGAAGAAGAGGCGGAAAACTATGTCACGCTGTCTCAAGATGCGTCAGGAACCGTTACTCTGGAAGACGGCAGTCAAGTAGCATTCGACTCGATTGAACGGATCGAGTGGTAGGAAAATCGGGCGGGCGACGTTCCGCGCAAGAGGGCATTGCGTCGGCGCACCCGCCAAAAGGTGCGTCGACCCGCGTTAGGTAAGGGAGAGGGGCATGGTTGCCTGGTTGTTTGGGCGGCGCGGCAAAGGTGACGGGGCCAAGGCTGGCCCCGTTCCGGATTATGAAAAGGCAAAGGCGATTGCCGAGACCGGCTCGGAGGAAGAGCGGAAACGGCTGGCGTCCGTCACCCAGCTCCAGCCGGAGTTTCTCTACTACTTCGCAAACGACAAGTCCGTCGACGTCCGCCGGGCGGTTGCCCAAAACGAAGGAACCCCGATACAGGCGGATGTCCTGCTGGCCCGCGACCCGGACGCCTATGTCCGCACCATGCTGGGGCAAAAGATCGCCAACCTGTTGCCCAGCCTGTCGTCAGATCAGAACCGGAAACTCACGGACATGGTTTTCGACATCGTCGATACGTTGGCAAACGATCAACTGCCGGCGGTTCGTGCGGTGATCGCCGAAGAAATCAAGGGGTTGGACAACGTCCCCCCGCGCATCGTTCAGCGGCTGGCCAGGGATTCGGAGGAGATCGTCTCCAACCCCATTCTTGAGTTTTCGCCGCTGCTTTCGGAGCGCGATCTGGTCGATATCATCGGCATGGGATTGAGAGGCGAAGCGCTGGCTGCAATCTCCAAACGTCAGGGGCTTGGCGAGCAAGCCTCGGGGGCGGTCGCCGGGACACAGGACGATATCGCGCTGCCGGCGCTGCTGCAAAACCAGACCGCGATGATCAGTGAAGAGACACTGGCTGCCATCGTGGAGGCGGGTGAGGTCCATGAAGCCTGGCATGAAGCGCTTGTCGGCAGAAAGGGGCTTGGAAAGAGCCTGCTGCGCAGAATTGGCGGCTATGTCAGCAAGAACCTTCTTGAGAAACTGATCACCAATAACGTTCTGGTCGATGACAAGCTTGCCGAAGAACTGCGCACCGCCGTCGCCGAGCGCGGCGGGGAGGGGGCGGAGGATGACGACACCGTCGCCGAAGATCATGCGGAAGAAGCCCGCGCGCGGGAACTTTACGATGCCGGCAAACTGTCACCGAAACTTCTGACCGCATCGGCGAAAAACGAGGAACGCGAGTTCTTGGTGCACGCCTTGGCGCTGTCATTGGGAACCAAGCCGGACATCACCAGGAAACTGATCGTGTCTCGCGACCCGAAACTTGCCGTCAGCGTGGCCTGGAAGGCGGACCTCGGGATGGGCTTCGCCAAGACCTTCATGACAAAAATCATGCAGTTGGACGAAGGGACACAGATCAAGGCGGCCGGGGGCGCGGACTATCCGCTTGACGAGGATGACATGGCCTGGACCTTGGAAATGATCGGCATAACCTGATCAGTCGGCCCTAGCTGGCCTGTGCCGGCTTGCCGCCGCATTAACGCTTTTGTCAGAGCCGGCCTTGGACGGGCAAGACCGGTTTCAGAGCCCGAATGTGGTCGACCCCCAGACCGCAGCAGCCGCCGATAACCTGAACGCCGCGGCTCAGCCAGTCCGTTGCGCGATGCGCGTAGTCCTGAGGCGAGATCGTCTTGTCGTAGTAACAGACGTGGTTTTCCCAGCGTGCGGAATGGGCATAGACGCCGACATGGCGGGGCCAATGATCGTGGAGGATGTCGAGGCATGCATCGATGTAGTCGACTTCCGTGTGCATGATGCTGACAAGGGGGACGCCCGTCGGTTTCAGGATGTTCAATGCTTCTGCGAGCGAACCGCCCCGCCATAGGGACATGATCCCGGTTTCGTTCGGTTTGCAGGACAAGCCGACCCAGACCGGCAAGCCACTGGCCTGCGCAGCTTCCAGCGTGACCATCATGCATTCGATATCGACCATCATTTCCAGCATCAGCAGGTCTGCGCCCGCTTCCGCCATGATGGCGGCCTGCTCCGCAGCATTGGCCTTGATCTCATCGGCGGCGCGCCAGTTGCCGGACCAGGCCCAGTAGGAGATGCCGCCGGCCACCAAAACGTCGGCTGCGTCCGTCCGGTCCCTGGCCTCGACCGCCAGTTCGACACCGCGCCGGTTCAGCAGTTCGAATTGGTCTTCCACGCCGGCATCTTCGAGCGCGTGCCGATGGGTTGCGAAGGTATTGGCGATCACGAGTTCCGCGCCCTCGCGAATATAGTCCTCATGCACGGAACGCAGCGCATCCGGATGGCTGAGGGCGCCGCCGCCGCTCCAGGCGTCCTCCAGAAGGGGGGCGCCTCGGCGCTCGATTTCGGTACCGGTCGCCCCGTCGATCAGGATTTGTGCGCCTTTCTCCAGGCGTGACATAAGTTTGTCGTACCGGTTCATGGGCGTTGCTTCCTCTTTGCTGCGGCTGAAACGCTAGCACGCGGCGTTTTGTCGAAGCCACTAGACTTTTGGGATCGCGGGCAGGGGCGCAAGCCGAGTTTTCAACTAAGCGAACCGGGTCGGAAGCTCGGGGCGTAGTGCGGCCCCGTAACGCGTCTGTTTTGGGGCCGGTCAGTAGTCTTGGGTCTACGGGTTTAACTTTCACCTGAAAGTTATTGGATCCGCTGGCGTGGCCTGACCGGATTTCTGGCCAATTGCCCTCTCAACCAAATACAACGAATGCAACAAATGCGATGATCGATCTTCCGGTTAGTCATGCGCGGAAAGGTCTTTTCGTATGATCGTTCCCTGCGGCCTCAGGAATTGAGTTTAGGAAAAGACATAGCCCTCTTTCCTGTCTTCGGCGATCAAGGCCTGGTCGCGTTCCGACGGGTCGCCGTGGCCGCCGCCTCCTGCCGTTTCCAGACGAATGCAGTCGCCTTCTTGGACACGCATATTGGCAACTTTTGACGCTAGTTTTATGACGTCGCCCGTAGCGCCCTTTCGCAGTAAGAGCCGGCCCGTCTTTCCCGCTTCTCCGCCGTTCAGGCCGTAGGGGGGATGAGTAAACCTGTCGAGGTTGGCGGCGAGGGTCCCCTGCGGAGAATCCACCCGAAACTCCCGCGCGAGACCGAGGCCGCCCCGTGTTTTTCCGGCACCCCCAGAGTTGGCGACAAGTCCGTACTCCTGAAACGTCAGGGGTAGCGTGCTTTCGAGCATTTCAACCGGTGCGTTGGCGATGTTGTGAAAACCACAGGAAAAAGCGTTGGCCCCATCCTCTTCCGGATGGGCACCCCAGCCGCCGCATTCCAGATCGAAATAGACTTTGCGGTTACCGTCCGCCAATTCGCAGTTCACGGCGTAGGCGTAGCTGACGCCGTAATAGGCTGCCGGAATCTGATCCGGCATGGCCTTCGCCAGAGCCCCCAGCACGGTTGTGACGATCCGGTGTCCGGTAGCCATTCGATTTGCCACCGGCGCCGGGGACCGTGCGTTGACGATCGTCCCCAGGGGCGCTGATTGGCTGATCGGGCGATAGCATCCATCATTTGCGGGCACGTCGCTGCCCAATGCCATCATCACACCGCACATCACGGCGGACCGTGTCATGTTAATGGTGCAATTGACCGGCCCCAGTGCCTGATCGGCAGACCCTGTGAAGTCCAGATGGATCGCGTCGCCTGTGACCTCCGCGGTCACCGTAATGCGGATCGGTTTATCGGTTTCGATCCCGTCGTCGTCGACGAAATCCGTGAATTCGTACCTTCCATCCGGTACGTGTTCGATCATCTGACGCAAGGCGGATTCGGATTGTTCTTGGATGCGTTTAGACGCCGCCCGCAGTCGGTTTGAACCGTACCGCCGACCGATCCGAAGAACACCCGCAACCCCTGTATCGAGAGCGGCCAGTTGCGAGGCGAAATCGCCGCCGACACTTTCCGGTTCCCGGGAATTGCGGAGGAAGAGCTTAACGACCGCTTCGTTCCGAACGCCCCGGACATCCAGTTTGATCGGTGGGATGCAGAACCCCTCCTGATAGACATCCGTTGCACCCGGGTCGTACGAACCGGCCGCGCCCCCACCGACGTCCAGATGATGCACGAGGATACCGACAATGGCGATCCGCTCCCCATTCAAAAATACCGGCTTGAAGGTTTGCACATCGGGCAAGTGCTGTCCGCCGGAGTAGGGATCATTGGTTACGATCAGATCCCCTTCTTCCCATTCCGGCAAGGGAATGTGATTGGCCAGGATCTCTTCAAGACACGCCGGCATGGAGTTTAGATGAACAGGCATGCACTTGGCCTGGGCAACGGTTTTTCCTTCGGCATCAAAAACGCAGGTGGAATAGTCCAAAATCTCGCGGACAACTGCACTGCGGCTGGTCCGCCATATGGTGACACTCATTTCCTCCGCTGCCGAGGTAAGGGCGTTGCGGATCACTTCAACCTGAACGGGGTCAAGTATCTCGGTAGCTTGTGTCATTCGCCCTGTCCTTCGTGATCTGCGATCAAGGTTCCCGATGGATGAACTCTCAAAGTCCAGTTTTTAGGAATATAGTGAGTTGAATGATCCTCTTCGATGATCAGGGGGCCATTTAAAACTGAATCAACGTTGAGCAGGCGTCGTTTGTAGATCGGTATGCTTGAACCGGCGGGACCGTGAACCTGTTTGCGTGGTTCCTGTTCTGTCGTTCCTTTGGCCGCTTGAGTGTGGATCTGGGGGACGCTCAACCGTCCGGTTGCTGCGAGTCGCAGAACAACGATCTCGGGTGTGACATGAGGATCGGAGTGATTGAAAAGGGCATGATGAGTGGCATGGAACTGAGAGACGGATTCCGCGATGCCGGCATCGGGTTCGAAGGGAATCCCGATTTCATACGCTTGCCCGGGATATCGCAGATCAAGACTGAAGGGGAAAAGGCGCTGGTCGGTTTTAACACCGTCTCTTTCCAGTGCTGTTTGTCCCTCTGAATACAGCATTTCACATATTTCAGTTAGCCGAGCGGCGCTTGTTTCATCTGCGGGCATCAGTTCCGTCCGCGCAAGGTCATGGACAATGTCGCCGAACAACATGCCCCATGCACTCAATGTGCCTGGGTCGAGTGGAAAGACGACCCGTTTGGACCCGATCTCTGCGGCGGTCTCGCAAGCGTGCAACCCGCTGGCCCCGCCAAAGGAGATCAAGGCGAAGTCTTCCGGGTCCAATCCTTTCTCGAACAGGCTTAATCGGATGGCGGCGGCCATTTTGCTGACAGCGATACTGAGGATGCCCTCCGCCGCCTGATCCGGTTCCATCGAAAGAGGGGTTGCCACCGCAGTTGCTATCGCCGTCTTTGCCGCGTCGAGGTCCAGCCTCATCGCACCACCCAGAAAATGATCGGGATCCAGCCTTCCGAGGAGGGCATTGGCATCGGTAACAGTGGGCTCGGTTCCGCCATGCCCATAGCAGGCCGGTCCGGGCCGGGCCCCGGCACTGTCTGGGCCCACCAGCAGTCGGCCTAAACCGTCGGAACTTGCGATTGACCCGCCACCGGCGCCGATCGTGCGAATTTCGATCATGGGCAAGCGTACTGGCAGGCCATCGACCTCACCCTGTGTAACCTGCTTAACCCGGCCGTCGGCGACGATGGAAACATCATAGGACGTGCCCCCCATATCGACAGCGACCAGGTTCGGTTCATCAAGGACATTCGATAGTATCTCCGCTGCCCGTGCACCGCCTGCCGGTCCGGACAGAAGAAGGCGGGCAGGCTGTTCCGCTGCAACGGAAGGGGTGGTGACGCCTCCGTTCGATTGGACCAGAAAAACGGGTGCGCTAATGCCAACCGACCCCAGACGATCTTGCAATTCGGACAGATAGGTTTTGACCACAGGCATGAGCAGTGCGTTGAGAACCGTTGTCGATGTGCGCTCAAACTCCCGTATTTCAGGGCTCACCTGATGCGAACAACTGACGAAACTATTGGGGAGTATTTCTTGGACAATCTCGGCAGCGCGCTGTTCATGCGTGGGATCAAGGTAGGAATGTAGGAAACAGATCGCGATCGCCTGCGCGCCAGTCTCTGCCGCTGACTGTGCCGCTGCTCTAACAGAGTCATCGCTCAATTTCGTCTCAACCGCGCCATTGGCCAAGACACGTTCGTCTACCTCGAACCGTCGAGACCGCGGAATGAGCAGTGCCTGTTTTTCCGCCTTTTTGGCATAAATGTCGCGGCGAAGGTGGCGGCCGATCTCTAAGACGTCTCGAAACCCTCTGGTCGTCAGAAGCGCCCCGGTCGGCAGTCGTCGCTGCAAGACTGCGTTCGTTGCGATCGTTGTGCCATGCATGATGAGGCTGATGTCGGACAACTCAAAACCGAAACGCGATGCCGCCTCTGAAATGCCGCTCACCAAACCCTTCGAAGGGTCGTCCGGCGTGGTTGGAAGCTTGTGAGCAAATGTATCGCCGGTATGTTCATTCAGAAATTGAAGATCGGTAAAAGTCCCCCCGATATCGACTGCAATTCTGATCTGCGCCACGCCTTGTATCCTTTTTCGCCTAAGCGGAAGGACACTAACTCAGTGTTCTGGATCAGGACAATTCGTTCATCGTCAGAGGTCTTATGAGGCACCGGCAGCCCTCTTTGCAGGATCGGACAAAGCGGCATCGCACGGTCTGCAACCGGAACAAACCCCGCCGTTTCAGGATGGAGCGTGCCCTATCGGGTTACGGACGCCCCATGGGTTGCAGCCTAGCATCGGACAGTCCCTGCATACGCAGATCAGGAACGTAGGAAGATGTGGCACCACGCCCAAGACCGAAAGGCTGGCCCCCCAATCGTACATCCGCATTGGATTGCCAACGGACCATTTTCAATCTCGGAAACGAATGCCCGCCCTTGGATCAAATGAAGGACATCAAAGGCTTGGCTGCACAAAGCGAGGCCTGTGTCCGGCATGCCTGGTCCGCTTTCGTCTGCAAAGTAATGTCATTGGAATGCGGCAATTGAGAGCGCCGCCGGATTCTGGCGGTTTCACTCCGCGTCAGTCTCTTGAGTGCCGCATTTTCCAAATCCGGCGCTTGCTAAGGCACCGTAAAAACTCTAGGACACCCCGCATATCCACGGTCGGGGCGTAGCGCAGCCTGGTAGCGCATCTGCTTTGGGAGCAGAGGGTCGTCTGTTCGAATCAGACCGCCCCGACCATTTCCGACAACCCGGCCGGCCTCGTCGCCGTTTCAGCGACGATGAAGTCTAGGCAGCACGGGCGTTTTCCGTCGCCGCCGCGACCAAATCCGTCAATCGCGTGGTGGCCGCGGTAAAATCGAGCGCGTCGATATCCTGCTCCAGTTCGGAGAGTTCGGCCTGGTGATTGCCGCTTAGCGCATCGCGCAAGGCGGGCAATTCTTCTTCCGCGGTCATGTAACCGGCGGCCAGCATCTCCTGCAGACGCGCCGCGGCGGTTTTCAGCGCGTCCAAGTCGATCTCTCCGGCGGCGCGTTCCGGCGCGGAAGGCTGCCCCTCGGCATTTTGCGCGGCGATTGCGACGGCATCGCCGATCCCTGAGAGGAGAGTTTGCAGTGTGTCGGCAATTGCGTCCAAGTGCGTGGTCAGCACGTCATCCGACAAGCTGTCCGCATCCTTGATCAGGACCTCCTCGAAATCCCGCGTTGCCTCGTAGACTTCGGTGGCGCGCAGGTTGCCGGTAACCCCTTTCAAACGGTGCAGTTCGGACCGCAGGTTCTTGAAGTCGCGCGCTCTAGCGGCATCCCGCAACAGTTGCTCGCTGTCGGCATGACGGTCCAGAAAGTCGGACAGCAGAGAGTGCACGACCTTTTCCTTGCCGCCGAAAATGCTGCGCATGGCCGGCATATCGATGCCGGGGACCTCGTCCGGCAACAGGCTCGGACCCGCGGTCGGCCCGGGTTCGCTGCCGCTGTCGTCGAAACGGGTCCATTTGGCCAACGCCGCGAACAGGCGGTGCGGATCGATCGGCTTGGTAATATGGTCGTTCATGCCGGCATCCAGGCATTTTTGCCGCTCGCTCGACAAGGCGTGCGCGGTCATCGCGATAATCGGCACGTCGTCAAACGCTCGATTGTCCCGCAAGACCCGCGTCGCCGAATACCCGTCCATCCGCGGCATCTGCAGATCCATCAGAATGGCGTCGAACTTGGGTCGATCGTTCGCAACGATATCGCTGATCAACCGGGACACGGCTTGTTTCCCGTCTCCCGCAATTTCTACCGAGACGCCCACCCCTTCCAGGATCTCCCGCGCGACCTGCTGGTTGATCTCGTTATCCTCAACCAGCAACACGTGAACCCCGGCGAGCGCTTCCTCGTCAGCCGTGCGCCGCTGTTTTTCCTCGGGCGCCGTGCCCATCCAGGCGCCGCCGTCCAGACGGTCCACCATGATGTTGAACAGGGCCTGACGCGTGAAAGGTTTCGAAAGCTGCAACCGCGATAGAGCCGCATTCTCACCCTGTGCGAAGAATCCTTGGTTCCCGGGATAGGTGAAGACGATCGCGGGAGCGTCTTTACCCAGCTCGTTATTGACGCGCTGAAGAACGTCGCGCTGGGTCCCTTCAGTCATGTCTGCATCCAGGATGACCAACCGGAAGCGCAACTCGGCGGGCAAGTGAGAGTCCGTCGCCAGATTTTCCCACATCTCCGCTTCGGAACCGACAGTTTTTACCGTGAATCTCATCGCGCTCAGCATGTCGATAAGCGAGGTTCTGGCGCAGGCGTTGTCGTCGACCACCAAGACATGGAGACCTTGAAGATCTTTGCGCGGAACCAAACCGGAGATATCGCCGCGTTCGGACACCCCGAACCGCGCGGTGAAGGAAAAACAGCTGCCTTCGCCCAAATGGCTCTCCACCGCGATCTCCCCATCCATCAACTCCACCAAGCGGAGGCAGATCGACAGGCCCAGCCCCGTTCCGCCATATTGCCGGGTGATCGACAGGTCGGCTTGCGTGAAAGGTCTGAAAAGCCGTTGCTGCGCCTCTGCCGACATGCCGACACCGGTATCGCGAACCTCAAACCGAAGCACCTGAGACGTCTCGGTCTGCTTCGCCAGGCGGACGCTCACCAGGATCTCGCCGGCCTCGGTGAACTTTATGGCATTCGTGGCGAGATTGGTCAGGACCTGGCCCAGCCGAAGGGGATCGCCGACCAACTCCCGTGGGATGGCCGGATCGACCTGAAACAGCATTTCCAAGGACTTGTCTTCGGCGCGGCTTGTCATGATGCCGGAGAGGTGGTCCAGAACCGAGTCGAGTTCGAACCCAATGCGCTCCAACTCCAGGGCGCCGGCTTCGACTTTGGAGAAATCCAAGATGTCGTTGATGATCCCCAACAGCGCGTTGGAGGAATGGGTCACCTTGTTGAGGTAATCCTGCTGCTTCTCCGTAAGCGGGGTTTGCAACGCCAGTCCGGTGAAGCCGATGATGGCGTTCATCGGCGTGCGGATCTCGTGGCTCATATTCGCCAGGAAATCGGACTTCGCCTTGTTCGCTGCTTCCGCATCGCGTGTTGCGGTGCGCAGTTTCTCTTCGGAGGCGACACGGTTGGTCACGTCGCTCTCGATGGCGATGAAACCGGAGTGTTGGCCGTTCTCGTCAAAAATCGGATTGCAGTTGATTTCAGTCCAGTAGGACTCCCCGGATTTGTGGTAGTTGAGAATGACCTCTTGAAAGGGCTCGGTGTGCGCGATTTTCTCGCGCATGCGCTCGGTGGTTTCCGGGTCCGTATCGGGGCCCTGCAGAACTTCGCCCGGTTTGCGCCCGATCACGTCGTCCAGACCGTATCCGGTGATCCGTGTGAAACCCTCATTGACCCATTCGATCACACCAGCGGCGTCGGTGATGACAACGGCATTGGTGGTTTTACTGGCCACCAGGGACAAACGTTCGAGATCCGAAGTCCTTTCCTGGACACGTATCTCCAGGGTGTCGCGCATGGTCTCCACAGTCCGAAGCGACGTGACCAAACGGTCGGTCATATCCTTCAACGCGGCGGAAAGGCCGTGATACTCCAGGATGCTGCTGCTTGGGAATTCAGGATTTCGGCGCTGTTCGATCATTTCCGGCAGCATTTGGCTGAAACTCTCCAGCCGCCGGACCGGGGCGGAAACCAAAGCACTGAGGAAGGACGACACGGCGATGGCCGCCAGGCACACTAAGGCCATCAGAATAAGCGTGTGCAGGCGCTCCTTGTGAAGCAAGGCCGCGAGAGGGCCGGCCGGCGTTGCGACCGTGATTTCCACAGGTCCAGTCGGGCCGTCGATCGTATCGGTCAGCAAATACAGTCCCTGCGCCCAGCGCGCCATCGAGGGGATTGGCGCATCGGTGACCCAAAGATGGAAGTTTTCACGGATCTGGTTGAGCGTGCCGCTCTCGTCGATATGCCGGAGATCTCCAATGCGCATCAGGGGCTGCGCGTCCTCCCCGCGCACCAGAATTCCGTTGGGTTCGATCAGATCGCTCAGATCCTGCCGCAAAACCTCGTAGGTCATTTCGGGCTTTGCGCCGTTGTTCGCCAAAATGGCCAGGTTGCGCTGAAAATCTTCAACCCGATGGCGAAGCTGCTCCAACACGGCAACTTCATGGCTTTCCTTAAGCCGCTCGGTGTCGATGATCAGGGGGACAGCACTCGAAACCAGCGCCGTCAGCAAGATCGTATTGAAGAGAAATGCGCCGACGGTGGTTCTGGCGATTTCGAGTGGCCCGACTCGAGAACCGCGCGCCCATCGGGCCTGCATATGCTGAATAGCGGCCACCGTTAAGCTAGCGATAATAGCGTTGAAAATGCCGTTCAACGGCTGTTTCAGGGCGATTACGGCGGCTGCGTCGAACCCCACATTCAGCACGTTCGTATACAGAAACAACGCAAGCGGACTGCCTATCAGAAGCCAATAGAGCGTGTCGGCAAGAACCAGGTTTTGGATCTTGCGCCGGGCGACGGCGACGAAAACGATCTCGGCGACGAAAATCATCAGGGCGTAGGGATGCCCCCAAAGAACCAGGGTATAGGCGCCGCCTGCCGCCATCACCGCGACCGCCGGAAGAGGTCCTAAGAACGCCAGTGCCAGCAGCGCAAAGACCGACCCGAAAATGAAGCTGATGCTGAAAAACAAGGGCAGATGGAAGTAGTTGCCCAGTACCGCCAACGCGGAAAGCGCAAGCGTAAGCAACGCAAGTCTGACAAACCGCGGTCCGCTCCCGCCAGAGTGCATGTCTCGCCTCAAATGTTCCCGCCCGTATGTTCGCGCGCCGAATCGGCGCCGCTCTGCAGCCTTTGGTCGCAGGATAGAGCAGCTACGGTTAACGAACTCATAAGAGACGCCCAAAAAATTAAGAAAAACCTAATGTTCTCCGACGGGCGACCGTTTGCAGGAGCGCTATGGAAAATTCAAGCCCTTGTTCCAATAGGGAAATTTAGCGATCAGGTCGCAACGAGAGAGTGATTGTCATAAGCACCGGTATATTGGTATGGTTCCGCCAACTTGGAATCGGCATAGGATTAAGCTCGTACAAATACGGGCGTCCAGGCACTGCCGGAACACGGGATCTTTCGGGTCGTACGAATGCATAGCGCTTTGAGGGCAAGCTTTTTGGCGGCCGCCATGACGGCCTGTGTCTGGCCGGGTATGGCGGTCGGGCAGGGAACGGCTGCGAGCGATCAGGCCGCCGAACAACTCGAACGGACGTTGAAGTCCGCCACGGTCGAGGATGCTCTCGGTCTGGCTGAGGTGGCGATCGCCGAAGGACGGTTCGAGCAGGCGGTTGGGATCCTGTCCGGTCTCTTGCTGCGCGATCCGCAAAATCCGTCTCTGCTTTTGTTGCTGGGCGATCTTTACTCGCGCCTCGGCAGCTTCGCTCAGGCCAAGCTCTACGTCGATCAGGCCATCGCCACCGGGCAGCTGAGCGCCGCGCAGAAGCAGGAAGCGGACCTGTTGATCGCGCTGGTTACCACCGGTCAGCCTGCGGCGCGCGACCCATTCAGTTTTGCCGGGCGTCTGTCCACCGGATTTCGGTACCGCACCAACGCCACTGGCGGGACGAAGAACGATACGGTCTTGATCAACGATCAGGCCGTCGCGGCGCAGAACAATGCCGGAGAAGAAGAGGACTACGATTGGTTCGGAACGCTGACAGTCCGGGCCGGCTACACGATACAGCCCGGCATTCAGCTCGATGCCAACGGCCTGGTCTTCGTTCGAAAGCAGTTCCAGGAGACACAGAACGACCTGTTGATTGCCGAACTGGAACCGGGCGCGTCCTTCGAACTGGCCAACAGCAAGGACTTCGGCATGGTGGTGCGTCCGTTCGGCGTCGTGGGCGTTGGACAATTGGACAACCAGCTAGCGCAGAGGATCCTGGGCGGCGGACTGGAATCGCGGCAGCAGTTGGATGGTCGTTTTCTGTTCAATCAGTCGGCCGAGTATCGCGACGTTGATTATGAGCCGATCGACGGTCTGGCAGGGCTCAACAATCTGGACGGGTCGGAATCGCGGTTCGAATTGGGCGGCCTCTACCTGATCACCGACGCCGTGTCGGCCGGGTTGAATTACCGGGCCACGATCCGGGATACCAACCAGAAGTTCGACGACCGCACGCAACACCGGTTGCGGGGGTCGGTAACGCTGCGCTATCTGGACCCATTGGAATTCACCGGCGACAAATCCAGGTTTCGGGTCGCGGTTTCGTATACGGACACGGAGTTTGATGCGGCAAACCGGGCCATCTCCGCGGTTACGATCCGCGAAGACGAGGAATGGTCGTTCGACATCTCGAATTCCTTGCCTGTGGCCGAGGACCTGACCTTCGATCTGTCTGGCAGTTATACGGACAGGCAGAGTTCGCTGCCGAATTTCGAATTGGAAGATACGACGGTCTCGGCCGCCATATCGTGGCGGTTTTAGGCTGAGACGACGGGACCTGTAGCATGAACAAGTTTCAACTTCTCGCGTCTGCCAGTCTGATGACCTTTATTGTCGGACCCAATGCCGCCGCCCAGACTCCGGAAGTGGCGGGCTCCGCCATCGTCGCCATTCCGTCGATCCAGGCGGCCCTGGGAGAGCAGGCGCCCCGGTCCATCGCGATCGGCAACGAGCTGTTCCGGGACGAATTGATCACGACCGGTCCGGACGGCCACCTCCATATCCTGTTCCGCGACGAATCGAACATGACGTTGGGGCCGAACGCGGTGCTGCGCATCGACGAGTTCGTCTACAACCCGACCACCGGGGTCGGGAACCTGGTGGTCGAACAGACGGCCGGCGTGATGCGGTTCATCGGCGGTGCCATCAGCAAGACCGGCCAGGTCCGGATCAACACCGTGGTCGGCACCATCGGCGTGCGCGGCGGCGTCGCCCTGATCCGAATTCTGGATGGCGGTGGGGTCCAGGCATTCTTCGTGTTCGGCGACGAACTGACCGTTGAGAGCGTAAACGGCGACACCTTGTCCTTGGGTGAGGCAGGGTTTTCGGTCGCGATTGCCTCGAACGGGGACATCGCGCCGCCGGCCGAAATCAGCCCTGCCGATCTCAGCGACACGCTGAACTCTCTGGAGTCGCCGGACAGCACGGTGGCGCGGGTTACGGTGCCGGATGCGGTCCTGAGTAACCTGCAAGACCGTCTCGAGCCGCAGGTCGTCGATCCCGACACCGGCTTGCTACAGGCGCCGGAGGCGGTTGAACCTGTTACAATCCGAGAGTTGGAGACCATCCTCGGGACCGACATTCTGGAAGAGGAGTCGGTGCAGGAGGTGTTCGAAACAATCAGCGATCAGCTGGACGTAGACACGGGCGGCGGCGGCGGTTCTATGTAGCGTCTCTTGGGGAGCGGTCCGCTACACGACCGGTTGATAGCCCCATCGTTTCATCATTTCTCCACAAAGACGGTTGAAGCGGGCGTGCCGCTCGGGCGACCAATGACGCCAGCGCTCCAAGGGCGCGAAATCCGGCGGCGGGGCGATCGGCGCAAAACTGACCCGGTCATCGCTGGTGCGCGAATCGAAGCTCGAACCGATGACGGGAAAGGTTTCATCCGGCATGGATCCGGGTGGAAACGGATTCAAACCCAATTTGTCCGTGACTTCGTCCAAAACGTCCGAACGTTGTGCTACAAGACGCTCGTACCGCACGATAACCAGCCGGTTTTCGCGCACGGCGTCTTGTTCATGGGCGATCAGGTCCAGCAGGGTTCTGGCGCGGAACGCCCAGTTGCTTGCGAGTTGATCGATCGTGAAATCGAAACCCCATTGGTCCTGCACTTTCAGGTAGCTTTCCACGATGGAACGCGGGTCGCGCAGCAGGATCAGGAAGTTCGCCGTCGGGAACATCCGCAGCGTGACGTGCAACTCACCGAACGAAGGGCTTTTCAGTACCGGCCGCTTCACCGGGTCGGAGGCGCCCACATAGCGCAGCATCGTGCGGCCGATTTCCGCAAGCAGGCTGTCCCGGTCAAAAGGGCCGGGGCCGGTGTACTTCTTGCCTTCCATGCGGTCCCAAAGCACGAACAGGCCGTCGACATAGTCCTGAAGCTTGTCCGCCCCATGCCCGAAGTAGTCTTCTGCGACGTGCGACAAATAGAGGTCCGGGTGGCTGGCCAGCATGGCCTTGAATACCGAGGTTCCACTGCGCCCCATCGGCGCGACAATCATGATTGGATCAGATTGCATCATCGCTGTGTTCCAAACCGTCCCGAAGCTCGTCGGCGAGGCCGGCAAACATGTTTCCTGTTTCCGCCTCGCCGGCGGTTTCCAGGGCTGCGGCAAGATCCATCGCAAGGTTTGACTGGCGGTTGCCTGTAACCGCGACAGTTCGGCGTATCCGGACCGGTGGATGAAGCCCGTCCAGCAGTCGGCCTACCAGAAAAAGCCAGAGGCCGCCGGGTGCAATGCCCCTCGGCGTCCCAACCTCCAACAGCCGTTTTCTTTCGACAGCCATGGCGGAGAGCGTTCCGGGCGTTCCCGACAAGGCGGCGCTTTTGGCCGCGGGCTTGATGTCGAAAGACAGGGGGCAGGGAACAGGCGTTTCCTCGGTTCCCCCGTAGCTGAAGCAGGGTTTCGACAAGCTGCTGGCGAAGGCGCGCCTGTGATCGTCGAGCGCGTTTTCAGCGAACCGATCGCCGGGCTCCAGGAAGGTAATCAAGGACCCTGTGCAGGCCGCCAGAGCGTTTTGCAACACGACGCCGGGGTCCGCGTCCTCGCCATGGTTCATGGGCAGCAGTTGGAAAGGCCAGTCGCGTGACAGCAACGAGTCGAGCTGTGTGCCCGGGGGCACGGCGAGGACCACTTCCGTCGGAGGCAGCCGCTGCAGCGCGACGGAGTCCAGGGCGTTCGCGATCTGTTGCGGGTCCTGCCCGCCGAACAGGATCAGGCTGACGGTTCGCTTGGGATTGCCTTGGAGCCAGCGTTCAATCTGCTTCCGTCCGGCAATGCGCAGCGCGCGCGGCATGATGATTTCGGATTTGCGGTCCGCCAGATGGGCAAAGACGGGGTGCCGGGTAAACCGGTCTACGACGGTGTGCAGGTTGCGCAACGTCTCGTCATGGCGATGCGATATGTTGTCGGTGGAGATGTTGTAGGTGACCAACTCCTGCCGGACATGGACGAAACTGTAGGGCGCATAGATCCAAAGGCGAATGCAGAAGTCGAAGTCTTCGCCGATTTGCATCTGGACGTCGAAGCCACCGACGGATCGTGCGCTGCGCGTCCTGACGAGCATCACGCTCATCGTCGCGACGGGGGCCGCGAGATACTCGGCTACGCTTTCCGGTGCCGCCGAGCGGCCGGGCCGATCGACAAAATAACTTTGGTAAACACGGCGCACGTCACAGTAGGCCATGGTGGTGCCGGGCTGCGTTTCAGCAGCGGCGAGGAGTTCTTCCACAAAAGTCGGGTGCCACGTGTCGTCGCTGTCCAGGAAGGCTATGAACTCGGTCTCAACCAGGGCGAGACCTGAATTGGCTGCGGCGCCGGGGCCCTCGTTTCGCGGACGTTGCACGATTGCGACCCGCTCGCCATAGCGCTCCCGGACGGCTTCGGCCGTGCCGTCGGTGGAAGCATCATCGACCAGGATAATCGGCAGGTTTGGTATGGTTTGATTTACCGCCGACGCGATGGCGCGAAGGGTTTTGTCCCGCCTGTTATAGGTTCGGATCAGCGCGGTTACTTTCGCCGTTTTCGATTGCATGTCCGCCGGCCCAAAGCCCATAACCAGTTGAGACGCAACAACAACACCGGCGCAGTGCGGTTGTCCAGTACCCATTCACGGTGCCGATTGAATAATCGATCAGCAGCATTGACCCTGCACAACCGCGAAGTCTGGCAAGAGAGCACGAAAGGTTCATTATTTGTGAGCCGCGTTCGTCGCAAATGCTGATACAGTGAGTGTCAGGGGCTTTATTTGTTCGAACTAGAAATGTCGGGGGGCGGTCGGCATGCAGGCAGCGGCGTTTATCGTCGAAATCGTGACTTGGTATCTTTACCTGGGGCTTGGTGTCTCAGCCGTCTTCTTGCTGTTCGGCATTGACCGGATCGATCCCTCCGCCAAAGGTTCTTACCTGTTCAGAGTGCTTGCCGTGCCCGGTGTCGTGCTGTTGTGGCCGTTGGTTCTGTCGATCTGGTTCCGGCGCGAGCGCGAGGGAGCCTAACACCATGCAAAGACCCCATCGGCGCGCGCATCTTCGTTTATGGATCCTGCTTACTCTCGTGGTCGGCACGCTGTTCGTCCTTGGACTCGTCCTTCGGCAGGAACGGCCCGTCGAAACCCAGCGAATTCAGCAGACGTCGTGGCAAAGCATCGATCGGCACGGCATTGGGGGGGCGGCATGAGCGTCAGCTACAGGCCGGTCACCTGGAACCGGAACAAATGGGTATACGACATCGTTCTGGTCGGCTTTGTCGTCAGCTATATCCTGCTGTTCCTGGAATATGCGCCGAGTCTGCTCGACGTCAGGCCGGCGGAACGGCCGATCCTGCGCATGCGTGCGTTCGGCAGCTGCGCCTTTGTGATGCTGACTTTCATTCTGTGCATCGGCCCGCTTGCGCGGCTGGACCGCCGCTTTCTTCCCTTGTTGTACAACCGGCGGCATTTCGGCGTGATGATGTGCCTGGTCGCGTTCGGGCACTTTCTATTCGTCAAGGGCTGGTACTTCGCTTTCAACCCGAACATTGACCCTTACGTGGCGATCCTGGGCGCCAATACGGCCTATACGAGTTGGCACGGCTTTCCGTTCGAGATCTTCGGCGTTTTCGCGCTGATCATCCTGCTGGTGATGGCGGCGACCAGCCATGATTTCTGGCTGAGTTTTCTGGGACCCTGGACCTGGAAGGCGATCCATATGGGCGTCTACGCCGCCTATGGCCTGATCATCCTGCATATCACCTTCGGCCTGTTACAGAGTGAAACGCACCCGTTCTACATCGTCCTGACCGGGGGAAGTCTAGCCCTGGTGGCCGGACTGCACATCGCGGCAGGCCTCAAAGAGACCGGGCTCGATACCGCGATGGAGGCGGATGCGGGGACGGAATGGGTCCCGGCAGGCCGCGTCGGCGACATCCCGATGGACCGGGCGGTCACGGTAGTGTTGCCGGGCGGGGACCGTGTCGCGATCTTCCGGTATGAAGACAAGCTCTCGGCCATCTCCAATCTCTGTGCACACCAGAACGGTCCGCTGGGCGAGGGCAAGGTCATCGACGGCTGTGTGACCTGCCCATGGCACGGTTACCAGTACCGGCCGGGGGATGGGTGTTCGCCGCCGCCCTTTACCGAAAAAGTACCGACCTACCGGTTGCGGCTGGACGGCGATACGGTGCTGCTCGATCCGGAAGGCCTGCCGCCCGGGACGCCTGTCGATCCCGTCATCGTACCGAAAGAATTGCAGTAGCGTTACGGAGGACCTGACCCATGGCAACCAGTGAGAACGCCCCAAAGGACCAGGAATCCTTCTTTGTTGGATACCTCAAGACCCCCGGCAAACTGGCCCTGTTCTACGTCTTCGTCGTCCCCATCGTGATCGGTATCGGGATCGGGATCGGTGTCGCCTTCGGCTCGGCCCAGGGTGACCCCGGGGAAGGGCGGTTCTTTCCGGGCTACAAAACGATCACCGGTGTGCTGCGGGCCGATCCCTATCCGGTGATCCACACGTTGCCCGATGAAGAACATCCGAACGGTCAGACGGTGACCCTCACCGGGCCGGGCAAGGTCGGCGCCGTTCGGTTCGTCAAGGATCTGGATGGGCAGGTCGTCGACGTCGGCGGCGTATTCATCGCCCGAGGCGCACACCGTGTCTTGCAGGTCGGCGGGCGTGTGCGTATCCGCGCGACGCAAAAGGATCTTACCGATGCGGAAAAGGCGTTCCAGCCGGCGGCGCCGGAGACGGTCGGCCGCTATACGCTGAAGGGCGAAATCGTCGACAGTAAATGCTATCTGGGCGCCATGCGGCCGGGCCAGGGTAAAATCCACATGGCCTGCGCCAACTACTGCCTGCACGGCGAGATCGCCCCCGTCTTGGTGACCTACAGCAATGACGGGCCGGACGCTGAAGTGTTCGTGTATTTGATGGCCGGCCCGGACGGCGGCCCGATCGACAAGGCGCTGCTTGACTACACTTCGCTGGCGGTCGCGGTGACGGGAGAGGTGGAGCGCCGCGGCGACCTCTATGTTCTCAAGGTCGATCCGGATGGCGTGGAGACCCTGTAGGTATGCGGATCGTCATCCATATTCTCGGTCTCGCCATCGCCGTTGGCGTCTTCTTCGCGATCTATTACGGCTATGACAGTTATGGCCAGGTTCTGCGGGAAATCCGGCGCTCGGACACGCTGAAACAGTATGTAAATACCGGCAACTTGCGCGACTTGGAGATCGTGGTTTCCGGCGTGCTCGCCATCCTTGTGCTGTGGTTGGTGGAAAAGCTTGGTATGGCGGTCGAACGTATTCTGCCGAAACGGGACGAGCACTAGCGCAAGCCACCCCGGGGCGGAGGATAAACCCATCGGAAGCTTGGCGGCACGGGCGTGCCGCTGTATTGTGCGGCGCAACCCGGCGTCAGTTACGGAGCCCGTTAGTCATGGAAGTGCGCATTTTCAAACCTGCTAAAACGGCGATGCAGTCCGGCCGCGGCAAGACCAAGGAATGGGTCATGGAATTCGAGCCGACGGACCGTTCCACACCGGACGATCTGATCGGCTGGGTCGGCTCCCGCGACACGCGCAAACAGGTCACGCTTCACTTCCATACGAAGGACGACGCGATCGCCTACGCCAAGAAGAACGGCCATACCTATACCGTTCAGGAAGAAAAGGTCCGCAAGATCAAGCCGAAGGCCTATGCGGACAATTTCGCCTATACCCGCCAGGAGCCCTGGACCCACTGAAGCCGCGTCCGGCCCAGGGCAGGCGATAGCCAAGCCGTGCGAAATCGGCTATAGGCTGCGCTGAACCTCTTCAAGACGGTCCCGTAGCTCAACTGGATAGAGCAGCTGACTTCTAATCAGCAGGTTGGGGGTTCGAGTCCTCCCGGGATCGCCAGTCTCACAGCGACGGTGTGAGTTTGCCCAAGAAAGAACGGCGTGCGCGACAGACACCAACGACAGAAGCTGTTTAGGTCTACGCATAGGGCGCGCGGTTTAGAGAGAGCCGGCCGATTAAGCTTTTTCCACGCCGCCGGCTGACTTTTGAGGGCAAGCGACGTCAAGATCCGCCTTCATTGCCTTTCAAGCGCTGGTAACGTCTAAACTACTTTTCCGTCATCCAGCACGTCTCCTCGGTCAGATCCGGGCGTGTCCGGGCGCCGGCCCGGCTAAACGGTCTTCCTGGGACGCCGTTTCGGCGGTTCGGTCGTTTCCAAGATATTGTACAGTTTACGCAGTGCTGGCAGCTCATTCTCCCACTTTTGATGGAAGGAAAACCCCAATAAGAGTAAAACTGACTCGTAATATTATAACACTTTGTGATATATCCTTTGAGGTTAGTCCGTGCCAGTTGCCAATAGTGGACAGGGTTGGCGGCAAACAATGAATACTCTGTAGCTAGAGGCAATGAGCGTAGAAAACCTTGCAGCACTTGCGGATGCCAGATTGAAGTTGTCGGCGGACTCTTCGGTTGGGTTCGTGGATTGGTATACCAAAACGTGCCGGGCAAACGACGTTCCGATTCTAAACAGGCGCCATTTCGACCCGACCGAAGTCCCGGAAATCCTACCCTCTCTCGTCATCTTGGACGTTACGAATCCCCGTGATCCGATATACCGGCTCGCCGGAACGAAATACGTCTCTTTCCTGGGGACCGATCCGACCGGAAAAAGGTATTTGGAATATGTCCCCGACAGCAGGTTCGAGGAGGTGACAGAAGCCTACTTGCACTGCAGTGCGTATCAATGCGGGATGATTACCCACACGGTGGCCGTGAACGGCCGTGGCCACGAGCGCACCATGGAGATGGTCAATCTCCCTTTCTGGAAGGACACTGACGGTGGGGCCGCCTTACACCTTCTGGCCCTTTTCAATCCCCGCGGCAACAGTTCGTGGAGGACGGATGACAAGTCTTTTTCCCAGTTCGTGCGTGTCGATTACCGAGCATTTATCGATCTTGGTAAGGGGACACCGGACGCATTCCAGGGCGTGAATTTGCGGTAGAGAGGTTTGCGATGGCCGGAGGCTGGGGCCTCTCCATATCTCAAAGCCGGTTGGGTCGAAGACCGTCTCTCAAGCTTAAGCCTTGCTAGAGCATCGACGCCGCCTACGCGCCGGGGGGCGTTGCTAGTAGCTGCGCGGCAGCCCCAGCACGTGTTGCCCCAGATACCCCAAAATCATGTTCTTTGATATCGGCGCCGTCTGGTACAGGCGGGCCTCACGCCATTTCCGTTCTATGCCGTATTCGCGCGCGAAGGCGAAACCCCCGAACACTTGCATACAGGTTTCCGCCGCCTGCCACGAGGCGTCTGCCGCGACCAGCTTTGCCATATTGGCGAACTCGGCGGCGTTCTGCCCGGCATCGAACAGGGCGGCGGCCTTCTGAACGACGAGTTCCGCGGCCGTCATGGCGGCATAGGCGCCCGCAATTGGGAACTGAATGCCCTGATTGGCGCCGATCGGGCGGCCGAACACCACCCGGTCGTTCGCGTATTCCACGGCCTTGCGGATAAAGAACTTCGCGTCGCCGATACATTCGTAGGCAATCAGAATCCGTTCGGCATTCATGCTGTCGACGATGTAGCGGAACCCCTTGCCTTCTTCGCCGATCAGCGTGTCGGCCGGGATCTCTAGGTTATCGAAGAACACCTCGCAGGTATTGTGATTGATCATGGCGTCGATCTTTCGCAATTCCAGGCCCTTGCCGAGTGCCTCGCGCATATCGACCAGAAAGACCGACATGCCATCGGATCGGCGTGCGGTCTCGGAGGCCGGCGTCGTCCGCGCCAGGAGAAGCATCAGGTCGGATTCCATGGCCCGGCTGGTCCACACTTTCTGCCCGTTCACCCGATACTTGTCGTTGCCCAGTCTCTCCGCGCGGGTCTTCAACTGCGTTGTGTCGCTTCCGGTTGTGGGCTCAGTCACGCCGAAGGCTTGCAGCCTTAGCTCGCCGTTCGCGATCTTGGGCAGGTATTTGCCTTTCTGTTCCGCGGAGCCGTGCCGCAGCAGGGTTCCCATCGTGTACATCTGAGCATGACAGGCAGCCGCATTGCAGCCCCGCTCGTGGATTGTCTCCAGCACGACACCGGCCGCGGAAAGCGGTAGGCCGGAGCCCCCGAACTCTTCCGGGATCAACGCCCCCAGAAAACCCGATTGGGTCAGGGTTTCGACGAACTCTGTCGGGTAGCGGTCTTCATGGTCGAGCTTGAGCCAGTAATCGTTCGGGAAGTCCTCACACAGGCGCGCGACGGCGTCCCTGATTTCCTGCCAATCCGGCGTAAAGGATGCGGCCCCCGCCGCGGCATGGTCTGAAGACACGGTACTTTCCTTTATCAAATTACAGCGCGGGCGCGCAGTTCGGCGATGGCCGCCTGATCGTAGCCTGCTTCGCGCAGGATTTCTTCGGTATGTTCGCCGGGATCGGGCGCGGAGGTCCTCAGGCCGGCCGGCGTGCGGCTCAACGTCAAAGGCTGCCCAACCAGGCGTGTCTCACCACGCACCGGATCGTCGACAGTTTGCGCTATACCCAGATGCCGGACCTGCGGATCGTCGAACACCTCATCCATGGTATAGATCGGGCCCGCCGGGACACCGGCCTCCTCCAGAACGGCGATCCATTCGGCGGTTGTCTTTTCGGCGAAGATCGGTGCCAGCATCTCCCAAACCTTCGGCCGGTTGCGATACCGCGCGTCTCCGGTCGCAAGCTCCGGGTCGTCGGCCCATTCGGGATGGCCGAACACGGTCACCAGAGAGCGCCATTGCCCGTCACCGCCGACCCCCAAATTGATATGTCCGTCCTTCGTGGCCGCGACGCCCATGGGCGTGGACACCGGATGATCGTTCCCAGCCTGCGGGGGAACCTCTTCATCCACGAGATACCGCGCGGCCTGGAAATCCATCAGCGCGATCTGCGCCTCCAGCAGGGACGTATGCAGCCACTGACCTTTCCCGGACTTCTCCCGCTCCGCCAGGGCAATCAGGATTCCGGTTGCGGCGTAGAGACCCGCGGTGCTGTCCGCGACCGCGCTACCCGCCCGCATAGGCCCTTCGCCGGGATGCCCGGTTACGCCCATCATGCCGCCCATGCCTTGCGCGATCTGATCGAATCCGGCCCGGCCCGCATAGGGACCGGTCTGTCCGAAACCGGAGACCGACGCCAGGATGATCCGTGGATTTACGGCCCTCAACGCGTCGTAATCCACGCCAAGGCGCGTTTTCACGTCGGGCCGATAGTTTTCGACCACGATGTCGGCCCGCTCGACCAGCTTCATGAAAACAGCCAGCGCTTCAGGCTTCTTCAAGTTCAGCGTCAGGGAGCGCTTGTTGCGATGCAGATTGAGCATGTCATAGCCGTGCCGCGGGCCGTTGATGCTCTCGTTCGGGTCTACGCCCGGCGGGGCTTCAATCTTGATCACGGTCGCCCCGAAGTCGGCCAGCACACGGCAGCAGGTCGGCCCGGCGCGGACCCGGGTCAAGTCGAGGACGGTTAGATGATCGAGTGCTTTCATTCCATTACCGCTTCGCCGCCCGTGCCGTCGGCTTCAATGAACCAGTCCCCGATGATCGAGGAGGTCGCGAAGACCGTGTCATCTCGGGTCATCAGCAAATCCAACGCCTTTTCGAGGTAATAGGCAATATGAGGGACACCGATGATGTGCGGATGCAGGGCGAGGGTGAGCACTCTGGGGTTCTCCTCCAACTCCCGCTCATAGACCGATACGGTTGCTTCGAGCCGTTTCAGGAATTCGTCGGAGGAGGCGTTCTTGATCGCGTAAATCGGTACATCGTTCAGTTCCAGCGTGTAAGGAAGCGCCACCACGGGGCCGTGCTTGCTGCGCATCCAGACCGGCAGGTCGTCCAACGTCCAGTCGTGAATAAAGTCGATGCCGTGCGCCTTCAGGTGATCGACGGTGTCGTCTGTCTCTCCCAGCGCGGGGCCGAGCCAGGCGCGCGGCTTTTTGCCATCCGCTTCCTCCAGCCGCTCCAGGCTGCGTTTGATCACCGCGACTTCGTCGTCGACCTGTTTTAGCGATTGCTGAAACCAGCCATGGCCGACCAGTTCCCATTTCGCCTCGACAATGGCGTCCATCAGATCGGGATACACGTCCGCGACCTGTGCGTTCAAAAGCGCAGAACAGGGAAGTCGGCGTTCCGCCAAGATCTTCATAAAGCGCGGCATGCCACAGCGCATGCCGTACTCGACCCAGGAATAATTGGGAATATCCGGCGGGGAAGGGGCCGCGCCGTGGGGCGCCGGCAGGATCCCGCGCGGCATGGGGCGGTCGAACGGCCAGTATTCGATATTCATGGCCAGGTTGACGATAAGCGGCTTGCCGTTGAGCGGTTCCAGCTTTTTCCGCTTTGACGCCATGGCATAGGGAACACGGGGGTTCGGCAACATCTTCAACGCCCTCCTCAATCCAAGTGAACGCGGGTGGCGTCGGCGGGCCACCGCAACAGCACCGGGGCCCCGGGCTCCGGCAAGGCGCCGTCATTGTCGTCGGAGATCGCCCGCGCGACCATGCTCTCCCCGGTCGGCAGATCGATCCGGTGGGACGTGGTCAGTCCCAGATACACGGATTCGACGTAGGTTCCCGAGACGGCGCAGAGATCCTTGCCGGTGTTCTCAGGAGCGCCTCCTGCATCGACCATCTCGACCAGTTCGGATCGAATGGAAAGATCGATCTTGTCCCCGGGGTTGGGGGCGCGGTCGGGCCGGGCCAGCAGCATGCGGGCGCCGGCGCTGTCAACGGCCACGCGATCGCCGTCGATGCCTGTCACGGTTGCACCCAACAGGTTGTTCTCGCCCACGAAACTGGCCGTGAAACGGCGTTTCGGCGCGCGGTAGACATCATGGGCGTCACCGAACTCCACCAACTCACCATTGGCCACCAGGGCAATCCGGTCGGCGACCGTCATGGCTTCTTCCTGATTGTGGGTGACATGGATAAAGGTGATGCCGACCTTTTCCTGCAGATGCTTCAGTTCAAGGCACATATCCTTGCGCAACTGCGCATCCAAGGCGGCAAGCGGTTCGTCCAGCAAGAGGACGTTGCGGTCGAGCACCATCGCGCGGGCCAGTTGAACCCTTTGCTGTTGCCCGCCGGACAGTTCGTGGGGCCTGCGGTCTTCGAAACCAGACAGGCCGACCAGATCGAGAGCCGCCATGCTCTTGTCCCGAATTTCCGGTTTGGCAAGCCCGGCGATCTTCAGACCGTAGCCGACATTCCCCAAGACGGTCATGTGCGGAAACAGCGCATAGGATTGAAACACCATGGAGGTCGGCCGTTTATCCGGCGGCAGCGCGCTGACATCCTGGCCGTGCAGCAGAACCTGGCCCCGGGTCGGCCGGTTGAACCCGCCGATCGTGCGCAACAGCGTTGTCTTTCCGCCGCCGCTCGGCCCCAGCAGAACGAAATATTCGCCGGAGGCTATGGTCAGGTCGATGCTCTTCAGGGCGACGACGTCCCCGTAATGCTTGGCGAGGTCGCGAACTTCCACGGCGGGGGTTGGAGAACTGTTCATGGTTTCGGCATCCAAAAGGGGCTTACGTGGACATCAGCGGTTCGGCCTTGGCGCGTGCTTCCTTCGCCAGCCGTTCCGCGCGGATCAGGGTTACAATGATGATGGATCCAATCGTCGCGATGGCGATGAAGCTCATGAAACTCGACATCGCATAGCTCTGCTCGGACATTCCTTCGTTCAACATCTGACTGATCAGGACGGTCGTGAAGGTATCGAACCCGCCTTTCAACAGGCTGGTTCTGGTATATTCGTTAAAGCACAGGATCAGCGTGAAGGAGCAGGCGCTGAAGACACCCGCCCGGATTTGCGGAAACTCGATATCCCAGAAGGCGCGCCAGCCGCTGGCTCCGCAGGACCGGGCTGCTTCCGTCTGTTCTTCCCGGTACCGGCCCATGGTGATCAGGATAACGACGAAGGAATACGGGATCGTATAGATGATCAGGCCGATGATCGCCGTTGTGAAGCCGAGATCGAACCAGCCATCCATCAGGTCGGTGCCCAGGGTCTCGCCGATCCAGGTAAACAGAATGTTCAGGTTCTTGAAGAAGACCAGCAGGGCGGAACCCAGGATGTCCGCAGCCACGAACAGCGGCGCCAGCATCAGAAAGACGATCGGCAGCTTTACCGTGGCTTTTTTGTAAAGCTTGGCCGCCAGCAACGCCATGGGTACGGCAATGACCGTCGTGGTGACGGCGAGGTACAAGGTCCATTTCAACGCGTTCAGGAGCTGGCCGTCCGAAAAGATCAGCAAATACCATTCAAAGGTAAAGACATACTGCGCCGCTCCGAAACCGTTCTCGTTGAAGGAGATGTACATGACGTAGAAGACGGGGCTCATCAGCGTCGCAACGATCAGGAGAAGATAGGACCATTTCAGGCGGTGGAGCCAGATGTTGGCGTATTCGTCGAGCATGGATCTCTTACCCGTGCGGCTCGAGAATGCGGGAGAGATTGAACAGGCGATGGCCGATATAGAGCAGGGCCATCAGGGTGGTCATCATAATCGCGCTTACCGCCATCGCCAGGGGGAAGTCGAGCGCAGCGATGGCCTGCGTTGCGATCAAACCGGCATTCACGGCGCCGGGTCCGCCCAGGATGTTGGGGATCAGGGCGACGCCAATCCCGTTCACGAAGATGAAGACACATCCGGCGAAAATCCCCGGCGCCGCCAAGGGCAGAATGACATCGACAAAACGCCGGAACACCCCGGCGCCCAGGTCGTCGCAAACCTCGAAGATGTATTTCGGAACGGCCTCCATCGCCAGAAAGCCGGAAAAGACAATGAAGGGCAGAAACGACATGACTTCGCCAATGATGACGCCCGCATGGGTGTAGATGAGCGCCGTGATAGGCTCGTCGATCAGCCCGAGCTCCATCAAGGTGGAGTTGACCAGACCGTTACGCTGAAGCACGGGACGCAGGGCGAACACGCGAATGATTTCCGACACCATGAAGGGCAGAATGAACAGCAGGATGACCCGGTGCTGAGCGACCTGTGGAACGGATTTCCGCAAAAAGACAGAGATTGGGAATCCAAGCACGAAGCAGATGGCGACGGCGATCGTGGAATAGCCCATCGAGGACAGGAAGTTTTCCAGCCGCGCGGAGGTAAAGAAGTTCTCGTAGGAGAACAGCGTGACAGCCGGTTCCATCCAGAACATTGTCCGCTCGAAAAGGCTGAACACAAAGGTCAGCGCCATCGGCAGAGCAAAGAACAGGACCATGAAGACGACAGGTGCGTAGAACGCGAAGCGCCCAAGCCGCCTTAGATCGAATGAAGTCTTGCGGGCGTCGGTCTGCTTGATCCCGACGCCCGCCTCCGTAAGTCCCATGATACTGACTTATGCGGCTTGAACCCGGGACCACCAGTCCTGATATGCGCGGATGTTCGTTGGGAAGACGTTCTGCCAGGAATTGCCGGGTACCGCCAAACGTTCCTGCTTCTTCGCAAGCCGCGCGGCGATCTCCGCCTTCTTGGCTGGATCGAATTCACCCGGATTGGCGTCGACATACGCGTTCACGCCTTTCATCTGGGGCGTGAAACCGAGACCCGCCAGCGTGCGCGCGCCGAACCAGGGGTCGAGATACAGGTTCGCTAGCTTGTAGAAGGCCTCTTCCATGCCGCGTTCTTTGCCGCCGCGCGTCAGCATGACCACGTTGTTCCAGGACTGATGACCTTCTTTCATCGTACCGTAGCGGATGTCCTTCCCGCTCTTGCGGCCGGCGATGATTTGGATCGGCTCCCAGCAGGAGGCAACGAGCACTTCTTCAGAGGAAAGCAGGTCCACGCCGTTCTGGAATCCGTCCCAGAACGTCCGGAACTGACCTGCCTGTTTCTTCTCTATCAGAAACTCACAAACGCCTTTGACTTCCGCCTCTGACATATCGGACGGGTTTTCAATGTCCTGTTTGCCGGACTCTTTCAGATAAATGGCCGTATTGGTAAGGGTCGGCCCAAAGTCGTTCTGGAGCGCGGCCCGCCCCTTGAACTGACTGTCGAACAATACCTCCCACGAGGAAAGATCCTCGCCGATGACCGTATGGTTGTAAGCAAGGGCGTCCGCGTTGGAGATGTAGGGGATGGCGACAACTTTCCCATTGTGACGGATGGTGTCGGCCGCCGCGCCGCCATCCTTATAGCGGTCTTCGATCACGGCCCAGTTCGGGATCTTGGAAACATCCAGTTCGACGATTGCTTTCTGACTGGCGAGCGCATCTTCCATGCCGCCGCCATTGTCCGTCATGGCATCGTAGAGCTTGTTGCCGTCTCCTACGACCATCTTCTGAATAGCTTCGTCCGCGCGGGCGCTTTTCGCAATCGCGGTGATGTCGATTCCCGACTGCGCTTTCATATCGCTCCAGTCTTTGGCGCCGACCTTCGCGATGCCAGGAGCCCAAAGCTTCAGCGGCTCGGCGGCCATCGCTCCGGAAATCATACCCGGACCGCCGACGACCATGGCCGCGGTTCCCATGAGAGCCATCACGTGGCGGCGATTGAATTCCTGCTGAGACATTTTTCCCTCGCACTTTATTGTCGGATCGACCATTGCTTTGGAACAAAACAACAAGACCCTGGGAAAACTATGACTAATCGCGCGGTTTCAAGCCCTCTGCGCGCAATTTTTTTACCCATGTTGCGCGGCGGTGCGGGCTTTGCGAATGCGATGCAATGAAAAATAGTAGAAAGAGAAAAACAACCCGTTGAAGGGGTGTCTGTTTGCAAAAGCTTCTTTCTACGCCTAAAGATCGGCGAATCTTGAACACACACGCTTAGGCGCAGGGAGCGCACCATGGATCTTGAACTGGCGGGGCGTCGGGTTTTGGTAACTGGCGGATCGAAGGGGATCGGTTATGCCGTTGCGGAACGTTTCAGTGCTGAAGGCGCCGAGGTGACCCTGGTGGCGCGGTCCGATACGGCGTTGACGACGGCGGCAGATCATATTTCCGCAAAAACGGGAAAAGCGGTGCGCAGCTTTACTGCGGACCTTGCATCAGATGCCGGGCGGATTGCTCTGTTCGAGACGTGCGGTGATGTGGATATCCTGATCAATAATGCAGGTGCCATAAAGGCCGGGGGGCTAACGGCTCTCTCCATGGATGAATGGCGCGAGGGATGGGAGCTGAAGGTGTTTGGCTACATTCACTTGTGCCAACTTTTCGCGCCGGTCATGGCGAAACGGGAAAGCGGAACCATCATCAATATCATCGGTATGGGCGGGCGCGCCGTCCGTCCGAACTATATCTGCGGGGCGGCTGGGAACGCCGCCCTGATCGGCTTTACGAACGCCTTGGGGGCCGAGGCGGCCCGAAGTAATTACCGGGTGTTTGGCATAAACCCGTCGCCGACGCTGACAGATAGAATGAAAACCATGTTCATGACCCGGGCCAGGGATGAACTGGGTGACGAAACGCGGTGGGAGGAACTTCTGGATCCCGGTAAGTTCCCTTATGGACGGCCGAAGCTGCCGGACGAGGTGGGTGCCCTTGCGGTCATGCTGGCCTCTCCGCTGGTGCAATATCTGTCGGGGACGGTCATCGATATGGACGGCGGCGGTCAGTGGATCGGATAGAGCAATGAGCGAAGCAGGAACGAAGCCGGGCCGTGTTTCGGTAGCCCGAACCGGTGCCGTCGGCCGGATAGAGTTCGACAGTCCGGCAAAGATGAACGCGATGTCGTTCGCAATGTGGCAAGGATTGCACGACGCCATCCATGCCTTTGTCGAAGAGGAGCAGATCCGTGCGGTGGTCCTCAGCGGGGCCGGCGGCAGATCCTTCGTTTCCGGGGCGGATATTTCCGAGTTCGAGTCCTTACGCGCATCGGAGAAACATGTCGCGCGCTACAACGCGATGTCGACCGGGGCGTCGAAAGCCTTGTTTGCCTTTCCGCGGCCGACGATTGCCAAGATCCAAGGATACTGTATCGGCGGCGGTTTGGGGATCGCGCTGTCCTGCGATATCCGGATATGCAGTGACTCATCCCGTTTTGCGATTCCCGCCGCCAAGCTGGGATTGGCTTATGATTTCGCCGGTCTGAAGAAGCTCTGTGACGTGGTCGGGCCCGCCTACGCGTCAGAGATCCTGTTTTCGGGCCGGCAGTTTACGGCAGAAGAGGCGCTCAGGATCGGCTTGGTCAATCGTGTGGTGCCGGAGGCGGACCTGGACGCGACGGTCGACGAACTGGCGGACCGCGTCGCCGGCAATGCGCCGTTGACCATCGAAGCCGCGAAGGCGGCGATCCGGGGATGGGCGCTGCCGGAAAGCGAGCGAGACTTGGATGCTCTGAGCGCCATGGTCAAACGTTGCTTTGCCAGCGAAGACTACGCCGAAGGCCGCCGCGCCTTCGCGGAAAAGCGGAAACCCGTCTTTAAGGGGCGTTGATTGCCGGATCGGTTAACCCGATCCAGGGTTGAGCATTTCATCCAGAACGGTTGCCCAGTCCAGCAACGCGAAATCGGCTCCCGAACGCCCAACAAGTTGTACCGAGGCGGGCAGATGGGACCCCTCTACATGGACCGGAAGGCAAACCGCCGGGATCCCGGCCAGGTTTGCCAGGGCGGTGAAATCGGCTTGGTTGGCTGGCGGCGCGGTGTCGTGCGCTGGGGCGCGGTGGGGCGTGGTGGGCAACATGAGAACGTCAACGCTCTCCAGGGCGTTGAGACAGGCGTCTTTGGCGGTGGAAATGCGGTTTCCGATCTCCGCGCGCTTTTCCGCTGAGACGCCGCGGCCATAGGCCATGGCCGCTTTCAGTCCCTCGCTGGCGAGACTGCTGTCGCCCAGATAATCCGCGAGAGCGTCGGCTCCCTCCATCTCCAGCAACACCAGTGCAGCGCGCCGCGCCGAAGACGGGTCCCATCCTTCCATCGGGACCGGCACCAGCGATGCCCCCCCTCGCGCCAAGGCCGACCTGGCATGCTCGTAGGCGGTTCGTACGGCGTCTTCACACTCGACCTGAAAAACAGGAGCCGGGATGCCGACCGTTACTCCTGCCAGATCTGCTCCACGCTTTTCCCTTGTCGGTGGCGGCATCCGTCCGGCAATCGCCGCCGTGATGGACCGGAGGCCGCGGACCCGTCTGGCCAATGGTCCAACCGTGTCCAGTGTTTCCGAAAGCGGGAACACGCCGTCCATCGGAACCAAACCCGCGGTGGGCTTCAAACCGGCGACGCCGCAATAGGCAGCCGGAATCCGGACCGACCCCAAGGTATCGGTGCCGATGGCGAAATCGACCAGACCGGCGGACACCGCGCAGGCCGATCCACCCGAACTGCCGCCTGGAGAATGCCGGCGATCCAATGGGTTTAAACACCGTCCATAGAATGGGTTGTCGCAGGTCGCGCCAAACGCCGCCTCGTCCATGGCCAGCCCTGGTACAATCAAGCTCCCGGCTTCGCGAAGGCGCGACACCAGCGCCGCGTCGGATTTGGCTTTCGTGTCGCGGCGCGCTTCCAGTCCGGCAGTCCACGACTTGCCCGAAACCGCGATGTTGGCTTTCACACCGACAAGTTTTCCCCGAAGGTCGGCGGCGCCGTCAGCCGCGGCACCGCCTGCCGCGCCGTTCGATAGGTCGAGGGCACTCCGGTCATCCTGGGCAAACAAGCCCAGCGCCGAGCCTTCCTCCACCAACAGCTTGAGGCGTTCAGAAAGAGAAGCCATTCACCGAACTCCGTCCGTATCCGCGTCTCGTGATGGCACGCGAACGGGGACGTTGGCCAGCATTTAGCGGGCCGTGCGCCGCAGGACCAGCGCCCCGGGCCGTTCGGACATTAGGATCACTGGTTGGGGAAGTAGTCTTCGCAGTCACCCTCGCGATAGACATCCGCCGTGCAGCAATGCAAGCCGCCGCCGAAGGCATAGGCGTCGCGAAGGTCGACTTCGACCACCTCCATCCCCAACTTGTCCATCTGCTCGGCCTGATAGACTTCGGACTTTTCGACGCAGACGGTCTTGGGATCCAAGACCAGCACATTCATGGACAACCAGACGCTGGAATAGCATAGCGCGGGCGGGGCGTTGTGGGCAGGCTGAGCGGCCTCGACGATTTCCCAATCGTTCTTTTCGAAAAGCTCCCGTTGATCTTGCGGTAACCGTCTTTGCGGGTTGTTCAGGATCAGGCCCGGGCGCAACGGTGTGAAGGTCGCGTCGATATGGATGGGGTAGGGGTCGCCGGGGAAATTCACCGCATGGACACGGTGATCCGCGAAATGACGGCGGATCCATTCGATACCTTTCAGGTTCGTGGTGAAACCGTGTTGCACGACCAGATCCTTACCGAACCGGAGAACGTCCGCCGCGTCGAACAAGGGTTCTTCTTCCGTCGTGACGAAGAACTTCTCCTCCGCCCATTTCAGCCGTTTCTCGACGCCGATTGCGTCCGACAGGTAGTCGGGATGATAGTCCGCGTCGGTCAGCCGGGGTTTAGGGGCCGCTTCATGCCGGAAATTGGGGTCTTCTTCCCAATAGCGCTGCATGAGCGGACGGTAGTTCAGATATTCGAACCAGCGGCAGCGGTAGGACATCGTCGCTTCCAGGATCTCTGAGCCCACCGTGAGAAGCACATCGCGCGGCGGCATGCATCCGAACTGGCTACCGGTGTGAAAGTCCGGGGTCGTGACGGGAACGGAGTGATCTATGGAACTGGGCCGGTCGACGCGGATGCCGCGCTGCTGCAACTGACGTGCGAAGGCGTCCAGCAACTCGTTCGCCCGGTCGATGGTCTCTTGCGGCCGCCGGCCCCACTGGCCCCTCATATCGCTGTCTTCAGGGACCTTTGCGTCCAGCGCCGGCTCTTCCGGCGGGATATGGCAATCATCCGCGCGACCGACGATCACATGTTTAAGAGGATCCCATTCGTTCCAACTGTTTACGACCGTTTTTTCCATGTGTCCCTCCTGCGGAACCCCACTGTTCTTTGTATTGTTTGTTCACCCGCCGCGATGAATTTCCGTCTGCGCCGGTTCAATGGCGGATGCCTCAAAAAGAGAGAAGGGGCTGCTTCCAGCCCCTTTTGAGTAACCCTCTTAGTCCCGCCGGACGGGAGGTTCTTGAAATCCCTTATGCCCGTGGCGGCGCGAATTTGGTCAGATCGATACCATCCACGGCGGCCTTGTACTCATCGATGCTGGGTGTTCTTCCCAGGATTGTGGAAAGAACCACCACCGGGGTCGACGCCAAAAGGGACTCGCCCTTCTTGTCGTTCGAGTCTTCGACCACACGGCCTTTGAAGAGACGGGTCGACGTGGCCATCACCGTATCCCCCTTCGCGGCTTTCTCCTGGTTACCCATGCACAGGTTACAGCCCGGCCGTTCCAGGTAGAGCACGTTATCGTAGGTGGTCCGTGCATCTTTCTTCGGGTCATCGTCGTCGAATTCGAAGCCGGCATACTTCTGAAGAATGCTCCAGTCGCCTTCTTCCTTCAGTTCATCCACGATGTTGTAGGTCGGCGGTGCGACGACCAGCGGGGCCTTGAACTCGACCTTGCCGTGGATCTTTTCCAGGTTCCGGAACATCTGAGCGACGATGTTCAGGTCGCCCTTGTGCACCATGCAGGAACCGACGAAGCCCAGGTCGACCTTCTTTTCTGCGCCATAGTAGGAAATCGGCCGGATCGTGTCGTGGGTGTAACGTTTGGAGACGTCGATATTCTCAACATCCGGATCGGCGATCATCGGCTCGTCGATCTGACCGAGGTCGACCACAACTTCGGCGACGTACTTGGCGTTCGCATCCGGCGTAAGGGCCGGCTTCTCGCCCGAACGGATTTCCGCAATCCGGGCATCCGCCTTATCGATCAGGCCCTGCAGCATATGGGCGCCGTTATCCATACCCTTGTCGATCATGACCTGAATCCGGGCCTTCGCGATCTCCAGCGACTCGATCAGCGTCTCATCGTTGGAGATGCAGATCGAGGCTTTCGCCTTCATCTCGGCGGTCCAATCGGTGAAGGTGAACGCTTGGTCGGCGAGCAGCGTGCCGATATGAACCTCGATTACCCGCCCCTGGAAGACGTTGTCGCCAAACTGCTGCAGCATCTGGGCTTGCGTCGCGTGGACCACATCGCGGAAATCCATGTGATCGCCCATGGTGCCCTTGAAGGTAACCTTCACCGACTCCGGAATCGGCATCGTCGCTTCACCCGTTGCCAGGGCGAGCGCCACGGTGCCGGAATCCGCGCCGAAAGCGACGCCCTTGGACATCCGCGTGTGCGAGTCTCCGCCGACAATGATGGCCCAATCATCGACCGTGATGTCGTTCAGCACCTTGTGAATGACGTCCGTCATGGAGTGATAGGCGCCCTTCGGATCCCGCGCGGTGATGAGACCGAACTTGTTCATGAATTCCATCAGCTTCGGCGTGTTCGCCTGCGCCTTCAGATCCCAGACCGATGCCGTGTGGCACCCGGACTGATAGGCGCCATCGACGGACGGCGAGATCACTGTCGCGGCCATGGCTTCCAGTTCTTGAACCGTCATCGGCCCGGTCGTGTCTTGCGAGCCGACGATGTTCACCTTTACGCGGACATCCGATCCCGCATGCAGGACGGTGTCTTCGCTGACGCCAACGGCGTTCCGGTTGAAGATTTTTTCGACCGCGGTCAGGCCTTGGCCCGCGTGCGAGAGTTCCTGTGAAGGCGCGAAAACGGCAGGGGCGTCGACGCCAAGCGTCGAGGCCGCGAAATTCTGCAGCTTCTTGCCGAAGACAATCGCGTAGGAACCGCCGGCCTTCATGAACTCGACCTTCTGCGGCGTAAAGGAGGATGAGACATCCGCCAGTTCTTCTCCCCCATCCTCGTTGCGCAGTTTCTTGTTCTTCGCATCGATGGTCAGAACGGTGCCGGTTTCGACCGAGTACTTTTCTTCCAGAACCGGGCTGCCGTCGTTGTTCAGGATCGGGTTGCCATCGGCATCGAGTTTCCTGGCCCAATTCTTAAGATCGATGCCGATCCCGCCGGCGACCCCAACCGTGGTCAGGAAGATCGGCGAGATGCCGTTCGTCCCGGCGACGATCGGCGCGATGTTCACGAACGGAACATAGGGGCTTGCCTGATGGCCCATCCACAAGGCGACGTTGTTAACCCCGGACATCCGCGAAGACCCGACACCCATGGTCCCTTTTTCGGCGATCATCATCACCCGTTTGTCGGGATGTTGCTTCTGTAGGTCGCGGATCTCCTGCTGCGCCGCTTCGGAAATGAAGCACTTGCCGTGCAACTCGCGGTCGGCACGGGAATGTGCCTGGTTGCCGGGAGACATCAGGTCCGTGGAGATATCCCCTTCGGCCGCGACATAGGTCACAACCTTGATCTCGTCCTCGACCTCGGGGAGTTTCGTGAAGAATTCCGCCTGCGCATAGCTTTCCAGGATCTCTTTCGCGACGGCGTTGCCGGCTTTGAAGGCTTCTTGCAGACGGTCCGTATCCGCTTCGTACAAGAATACCTGCGTTTTCAGCACGTCGGACGCCTGTTGAGCGATGGATGTATCACCGCCCAAGGCCAGATCCAGCAATACCTCTACCGACGGGCCGCCCTTCATGTGCGACAGAAGTTCAAATGCGAAGGTAGGCGTGATTTCCGCGACGGTTGCGTCACCCAGAATAATCTCTTTGAGGAACTTCGCCTTCTCGCGCGCCGCGCTCGTGGTTCCTGGCAAGGTATTGTAAATAAAGAATTTTAGAGAGTCTTCTCTGTGCTCGTTACCAACGTCTTTGATCTGCGCGATGATCTCGCCCAGAAGAGCGCCATCCTCAATCGGTTTCGGGCTCAGATCCTGGGATTTACGGTCTTCGATCTCGTTCAAATAGTCTGTGTAGTGGCTCATGACGATCCCGGCGCTTAGGGTTTGTGGAAGCTTGGACGCAACGTAGCATATGCTATCGGCGAACCGGCAGAAAACTCGCCGCAGACGGATAATTCAGCCGGAAATGGCTTGCAAGGGTGTTTCTAATGAACCGGCGGGGGATTCTAGTGAACTGATTAAACTCAATTCAGTCCAGTGGACCCTATGCAAGCGATGGCGCTCCCAGCCAGGCATCCCGAGGTAGGCAACCGCGTCATGGGGCGCCCTTTCCCGCATTGCTGACCTGATCGGGCCGGTGGCGGTCTACCGACGGCCAAATCGGCCTCTCCGGCCGGCCGTGGATGCTTCTTTAGACGGCCGAACACAGCACCTCTGTTTTAGTGAAATCTTAATATCCCGGAGGCTATTGTCTGCCGGTGGCTGGATTTATATGTGCCGGCCGCCAAGGGACGCCACCATTGAAGGAATCCTACAGGTGGCCGCCCCGGTTAAAGCATTTGAACAATCGATTACCGAATAGCCGAAACTGTGAGGAAGCCATGCAGGCGAAAAAATGGGCCGAGCGTCTCAATAGGGGGGTGAAGAGCGCAAGGCTGCTGAAGCGGGATACCAATCTGGAAGAAACCGGGCGCGCAGGCCGCGACGTCGACTACCATTGCGAAGCGGACGACGCCGACGACTGGATGATTCCGGTCGACGACTGCGATGTCCGTTACTGAGTGAGCTTGCGCGATGATTGGGGGATCGATCGCTGACCGGATAGGCGCCACGCAGCATCACCGTCCGATGCGGAAAGGGGCGCGCCGGGTTCGGCTCTTTCATAGGGTTCTTGCGGTGCTGTGTTTTGCTTTTGTTTTTATCACAGCAACGGAGCCGGTCGTCCCCTTTACGCCGGACAACCTTGTCGATGCTCTTGAAAAGATCTCCAAAACTCAGGGGCTTGCGGCGGGATCGTGGCGCTAGGCCCATTGACTGCGCGCGCTCTACACTCACCCGATCATGCTGACGAAACGTTCCGACGGCCGGTGCCCTCAACCTGCGAGGCTGACAGAGCCGGGCGCATCGCCGGTCGCCCGGAAATCGGCGCCAATCAGAGTCTTTGAAATGGGCCGTACCGACAGTCCGACTGTGACGGATCGCTGCCTTGAAGCGATTTTCGGGCGCCCCGCACCGGACCTGCTGACACGTTTTGCGACCATGTGGCTTGGCAGGCGACAGGGACGCAGCATGCCCGCCATTGGCGATTTGGATCCGTTGGACATGCCATGGGCCTTGCCCCACATCTTCGTCCTTGCGCGGAATACGGAAGGGCGGTTTGCTTTTCAGATTGTAGGCGACGTCGTGGCGACCCGGCTGGGGGGATTGGTCAAGAGCAAGACCGCTGACATGGTTCTCGAGCCCGACTACGCACAGGCCACGGAAGCACGCTGGGAGGAGGCGGCCGCCTCCCGAAAGATCTACTTCAACGGATCTTACCACCACAGGGCGGACATGTGGCCAGTTTGCAGTGTCCGGATAACGATGCCTCTTTCCAGCGATGGATCGACCGTCGACAGGCTTATCGGGGTCGCGCATTTTTCCGAGCTTGTGCAGGGTGCCGATCGCAGCGCGGACATCGGCTTCCTTCGCTGGACCGGGATCGGCGATCTACCGCAAGAACAGCCGGAAGCCCTATAGGCTTCTGCGACCGGTCGCCTTGCGCGAAACCGTCCTTGGTGCAGCCCCGTCCCTTCCATTCTGTGAACGGATAACGAAGACCGCTCAAGGATCTCAGACGGCGTCAAAATAGCCGGATATCGGGCCGCCCAGCGAGAACAGTTCGGTTTCCCCGAAACCCTTGATCTCCTCACGCCCTTTCGAGGTGATCTGATAGTCGTTGGACACCAGGCCCGCCATCGGCTCGCACAGGACGATTTCCATCGGTTCGCACCGGCGCTCCATTCGGGAGGCCATGTTCACCGCCGGACCGAAGATGTCGTAAACGTATTTATGGACGCCGATGATTGAGCCGATAATGGGGCCGGACGCCAATCCGATGCGGGCGCGCCATTGGGTCGGGTGAGCCATGTTGCGGCGTTCCAGGTAACGAACGAACAACAGGGCCACCTTGGCGAGCACACGGGCATGATCCGGATTGGGTTCTGGGAGACCGGCAACCGCCATGTAGGCATCGCCGATCGTCTTGATGCGTTCGCAGCCGAATTGCTCGACGATCCGGTCGAAATTCGTGAAGATGTCGTTGAGTTCCGCCACGGTCGCGGCCGGGTCGTCGGCGATGTTCATTTCCGTGAACGCGATGAAGTCTAGCATGAGGACGGATGCGGACTCATAGGTCGTCGGGGCGGTCACGCCGAATTCCCGCAATTCCTCGAAAACCGACTTCGGCATAACGTTCAGCAACAGTTTCTCTGCACGCTGCTTTTCTCGTTTCAGCTCGCGTTCGTTGCGCTCCACCATGGATGAGTACGACTGGATCATGGATTCGAGTTCCTTGATCCGGGTATTGTTCTGCGTCTCGATCAGGATCAGTTTCTCGGTCTGGGACTGCATGCAGAAAGCCCGCATTTGCAAGGCAAGTTCGCGGCGGCGCTGCTTGACCTTTATATCCAGCTTAAGCTCGTCGCCCGGTTCCATTTTGGCCAAGGCTTCCGCGTATTCGGGGTTTTCGATCAGAACGCCCAGAGGCGCTTCTTCCGTCGGCTGAAACCACGCTCTGAAATTGTCGTTGGTGAAAATCGTCTCGCGCGCCGAATAATTGACGATTGCCAGCCCGATATGGACCGACTGCATCAACTTCTCATGAATGGCGCTGATCTGCATGGTGGCTGCCGTTCGGGCTCGGTTACCCGACGATGATGCCCCGCCGTTCTTCGATTTTCCCCTTGATCAGGGCCGCATCGTCTTCCGAGACGCCATGATCTTTCAGTGTTTCGCTCAAGATCACGACCAATTCGTCGAAACTCTCCGCATCGATGTTGAGGTGTTCGTGCGCGCGCTTGATATGCGTGTCGGAGAAGGAGGCCGGGCCGCCCAGAAGCGAGGAGATGAACTTTGTTTGGTGATCGATCAAAGAGGGGATGTCTATCCCTTCGAAATAGTCTCCCGCCTTTTCGGAATCTAGGATCCTGTCATAGAAATCCATGACGATCTGGCTGACGGTGGCAAAGCCACCTATACGCTCGAAGGGTGTCTGGCGCATACGCTTCTCTCGATCCGGGCAGGGTAATGGGCAATCGGCACTCCTCCATCATCTTCCATGTTAGAGTTTTCGGTTGCAAGCGTGATTGTCGCCCGGCGAGTATCCGGCTTGTTTCACATTCTAGCGGCGCATGGGGTTTTTGCCTTTTGGGGCTGGCCGGCCATGGCATGGAGCGGAAAGACATGGAAACGGCGGCCGTCCTGTTCGGGGTCTTTGCGGTCAACGTCTTGGCCTGGATCACGCCGGGTCCGAACATGATCGCGGTGATGAGCGCCTCGCTCGCCCACGGCCGCCGGCACGGCGTCTATACCGGCCTGGGCTTGTCCACCGCGGCCTTGCTTTGGACGTTGCTTGCGATCCTGGGCGTTACGACCTTGTTCAAGCATTTCCCTCAGGTCGTGTTCTGGCTGAAGTTTGCGGGTGCAGTTTACCTGCTCTGGCTTGGATATCGATCCTTGAAGGTGGCGTTCCACAGCGGCGATGACGGTCTGGTAATCAAGAACGCCGCGATGAAAGGGCGGCGGGCTTTCCTGACCGGTTTCCTTGTCAGCGCGACGAACCCCAAGGCCGCGCTCTTCTTCGGTTCCATTCTGACAGCCTTCGTGCCGCAAGGGGCCTCTGCCGGCTTGCTGACTGCGATTGTCGCGGTGTGTCTCGCCGTTGCGGTGGCGGGCCATTCGATCACGGCGACGGTCTTTTCGACACGCCTTGCTGTCGGGATGTTCAACCGTTTCACGCGCAGAATCACGGCGGCGTTTGGGATGGTTTTCGGCGGGTTGGGGCTGGCTGTGGCCTACGACACACTGCGGCGGGTCTAAGAGGGGCCGCTTAGTCCCTTCTTAATTCTCCCAGATCGTTCCAAACGTGCTGGCGTTGCAGCTTTCCGTCCGCGACGAGGAACCAGTCCGTGAAACGCACATCTTTGAACCCGGTACCGTCAGGAAACTCGCCGTAGAGTGTGCCTTGGCAGGTGACCGTGGCACCGTCCTCCGCCGGGGCGCTGTCCCAGCGGTCATAGCGTTTCTTCACCCAGTTGTAGCGCGGCTTGGCCCAGTCTATGAGCTGCTCGAGAGAGGTAAACTCTGCGTCGCCCGGAAACACCATAGTGAAACCATCTGCCAGCAGCGCCTTCGCGCCCGCCAGATCGCGGTCTTCCATCCGTTGCAGATAGTCGGCGACCAACGCTTTTGCGTCGGGTAGGGCGGGGCCCGGCCGTTTTGCTTCACGGCCCCGCATATAGCTGGCCGCCGGCACTTCGTTCAGGATCACGGTGACGCCGTCCGCCGGGGCCGCGATCACGCTGCGCACCGTATCGGTCAGCGCTTTCGACAATCGGACGCGCGTCTCTTCATCGTACCCCTGCATCAGGTTGACTTGCACGACGGGCATGGTGATCTCCTAACGGCTGATCGATGGCAGCCAGGTCACAATCTCGGGGAAGATCACGATCAGCAGCACCAGCAGCATGGCGCAGGCCATGAAGGGAATCGCCGCGACGCAGATCTCGGAGAACCTTGTGCCCGGTGGGGCCACCCCCTGCATCACGAACAGCAGCAGGCCGAAAGGCGGGGTGGTGAAGCTGATTTCCATCGCCAGCAGGACGATGACCGCGAACCAGATCGGATCGAACCCATATTGCAGGGCGAGTGGAAAAAAGATCGGCACGGTCAGCAGCATCATGGAAAGCTGGTCCATGAACATGCCCAGCAGCAGCAGGATCAGGAACATCATCGCCAGCATCGTATAGGGCGAGATGTCGAAGCCGGTCACCCAGGCGATCAGGCCGGCGCTGCCGCCGGAGAAGGCCAGCGTTTTGCTGAAGGTCGCCGATCCGAAGATGATCAGCAGGGCGACCACGGTGACCCGCGTCGCGCCCTCCAGCGACTTCCAAAGGGCGGTCAGGTTCAGGGACCGGAATACGAGCGCCAGCAACAGGACGCCCAGACAGCCGAAGGCGGCGGCCTCCGAGGGGGTCGCCCATCCGACCATGATCAGTACGATAACGCCTATGACGATGGAGATCATCGGGATGACGTCCCGCGCCAGCAACAGGGCGCGCTCCGGCCAGGAGGCGGTCTCAACCTCGTAGACGGGGGCGGCTTCCGGATCGATCTTTGCCATACCGTAGATCAAGACGACGTACATGGCGGCCAGGATCAGGCCCGGCATGACACCGGCGATCAGCAGGGCGCCGATGTCCAGTTCCGCCAGAGTGCCGAGCAGCACCGCGAGCGCGGAGGGCGGGATCAGCATGGCGATGCCGCCGGTTCCCAAGATCGGGCCGATGGACATGCGTTTCTTGTATCCGCGCTTTGACATCTCCGGCACCATCAGCGTACCGAGCAAGGCAGTGCTGCCCATCGAGGAACCGGACAGGGTTGCGAAGGCGGTGCCGCCCGCGACCGTGACATAGGAGAGCCGCGCCGGCACCCGGCCCATCAGGCGCTCCACGGCGGAGAACATCCGGTTCGCCAATCCGGTATGGAAGAACAGCTCGCCCATTAGCAGAAACATCGGAATGGGAACCAGTGCGAAATTCGCCATAGACCCGAAGGCGTTGTCGGCAAGCGTGCCGATGCCCAGTTCCACCTGTTGCAGGAAGGGGCCGTTGCCACCGAAATAGATCACCGCGGCGACGATGTTGACGGCCAGAAAGGCGATGCCGACCGGGAAGCCGATCATCATCAGTCCCAGGATGGAGCCGAAAAAGGCGGCCAGGGTCCAGTACCATTCCATTATTCGTGAACCCCTGCCGCGCCGGTATGGATCGTCTTGCTGCCGAAGACAAAGCGTAGGAACTCAAGCGCGGAGAAACCGAAACCGACCGGCATCGCGGCAATGATGATCCAGCGTTTGATATCCAACTGCCCGCGTAATTCGTCGTATCGGTTCCAACTATAGTCTTCGAACGCCAGCAGGCCGGTATAAATGGCCAGCGTCAGGCAGACGGCGAAACACCCGAAGGCGATAAGGCGGGAGAGTACCGTGCGCGGGCCCGCCGGCAGGGCGGCGGTGACCATCTCGATATAGACGTGGGCCTTCTGCCGCACCATCCAGGGACACCCCAGCATTAGCACGTAGATGAACCCGTATTCGATGAAGGTGAAGGAGTACTGGTTGTAGTCGATGCTCAGGCTGCGGGATGAAGTGTAGTAGATGATCACCACCATCATCATGCCGACATACAGGCTCGCCGCTGCGAACATTGCCCGCACAAAAAAGGAATATCCCGTGTCCAAGGCACTCAGCCAACCGGGCAATTGAGAGGGGCGATCGGACACGGCTGCTCCTTCCAAAAAAGCCGTCCCGGACGGCAGCCACCGCCCGGGACCTTACTCCAAATGCGGTTGTTTCTATTCCAGATACAGGCCGCGCAGTTTCTCCATATTCTCGAGAGGACGGCCGTCCTTCTCAAGCCGTTCCTTCATTCGGCCATAGGCGCTGTCGATCCCGATTTTCAGATAAGCGGCCTGATCCGGCACGGCATGAACTTGCATCCCGGCGGCTTCCAACTCGGATTTTTCCGCTTCGACCTCGGACATGCGGGCTTTCCGGCTGGACTCTTCGTGCGCGATGACCGCGTCTTGCAGGAATTTCTGCTGTGCGGCGCTCAAGTTGTTCCAGCTGTCCAGGTTCATGATGATGCCGATATCGGTCTGGTAGAAGTCCGGATCCATGCGGTGACGCAGGAATTCATCCCATTTCAGACCCTTGATACCGATCGAGGTCCAGGCGCTAGCATTCACCACACCTTTCTGGATCGCGGCGTAGACTTCCGTCACCGGCATTTGGTGCGTTTCTGCATTCAAAGCTCTAAAAAAGGCGCCATAGATCGGATTGTCACGCATCTTCACGCCGGCCAGATCAGGTAGGCCGTCCGAGCCGAATTTTGGCGCATCCTTGAAGTACATGTGGAATTTCACGCCGCTGTCGACCCAGCCCAGATACTTCATGTTCATGTGTTTCTGGTGCAGATCGTCGATAATCGCCATGCCGCCGTTGGCACGCACCGCCGAGGGCGAGCTGTTGGAGGTGGAGATCGCTTCGTTCTCCGGCAGACCGCGCGCATAGAAGGCGGCCGGCAGGCACGTCAGATCGACCACGCCCTTCTGAATAGCGGCAGCCTGTTCGAACATGCCGATGGAGTTGAAGGGTTTCATGTCGATCTTCAGGTCGCCGCCCGCGGCGTTCAGCGTATCGACGAACTCCTTGCAGCTCTTCGTATAGACCAGGAAATCCGGGAACGGATAGACCATCGACAGGGTGGTCTCCGCGCTGGTCGTTTGAACGCCCGATCCGACGGTCGCCAAAACGGCGAGGCCGGCCGCGGCCGCAAACTGTTTAATCGAGGTGTGCATCTTAGTCTCCCTTGGTTGATGCGCCTTGTCTCTTCAGGCGGCCTTTTCGGCCGTGATCAGGGTCCACGGAAAACGCCATGCGGTGTACGCGTCGTCCAGTACGCCGTCCGCTTCCGCATAAGGTTCCACCTTGACGTTGGTAAAACCCTTCTTTTCCAGGATGGCCGGAATGTCGAGCTCCGCCAGCGGCTCCATGAACGGTTCATTGTTTCGCCGTCCATGGCCGTAATGGATGAAACGCGCGAAAGCGCTGGGTAGATCGTAGAAGTCCAGATGCGCCATTACCCCGCCGGGCTTCAACAGTCGGGCGGCTTCGTCGAACGTGTCCATCACCTTGGGCGGCGGCATTTCGTGCAACAGCATGGTCGAGGTGACGAGATCGAAACTCTCCCCGTCGAGGCCGGTTTCATAGGCGTTCCGTTGCAGATAACGCACGTTGGTGGCTTGCCTGTCGGCCGCCGTCTTGGCCGCCAGTTTCAAGCATGGCGCAGACAGATCCACGCCGGTGACGGAGGCGCTGCGGTAGCGCTCAAAGAACGGTCCGGTGCTCTTGCCGAAGCCGCATGCCATGTCCAGGATGGTCTCAGGTACGCGGTCCAGACGGTCCGCAACCGCATCTACGAGGCGGTCGTGCAGATCGGCATGCCGCACACCCATGGTCGGCGTCGTCGAGCGCGCGCCCCGTTCGTAGACGAAACCGGCGATCGGATCGCTCCACACCCCGCCGGGATGCTGATGGATATCCACGGCAGTGTAATAGGCCGGCATTTCAAGGCTTGGATCCAGATCCAGAAGGCCGTCGGGAAGGGCGGACGGATCGATGGAGGCTTCCAGGCCGTCCCGCTGATCCGCGTGGTAGGGCTGCAAGCCATATCGGCCCGAGTACTTGAAGCGCTGCAGATGCCGCTCCAGCCATGCAAAGACCTGATAGTCGACGCTGTCTTCCAAGAGCGCTTTTGCGTCGCTTGCCGAACTGGGTGCTTCAGGCGCTTTCCGGGCGCGGTCCTGGTACTGTGTGTGAAGGGACGGGTAGAGCGTGCGGGTCCAGTAGAGTTTGCTTCCCAATAGAAAGGATTGCGCCGCGGTAAAGGCGCGTCCGTTCAGACCCGGGTCGCGAGACAGCGTCACCGAAGCGCCCCTTTCGACATCTGCACACCGGCGAGGTTGTCCATTAGGTGCGCCACAAAGGCGTCCCGGTCCGCCGATTGCGCCTGCAATTCTTCGGGCGTGGCTTCTGCCCGAATTTCGGAAAGATCGATCTGTCCGGATTTGGCGAGGGCGCTTTCCAGCACATTCAGGCGGTCGCGCAGTACAAACACTTCAGTGGCCAGGGCCCAGACCACGCCCATCAGCCGATCGGCCGCCGGATCGTCGAAAAAGGTTTGCTCTGCCCGAGGTGTCTCCCCGGCTGGCATCCCTGTCTGCCTCTCAACCGTCAAATCGCGCCTCATTTCTGTCTGCAAGGCGTCTCGCCGTTCGAGCGTCATTCTGGGATACGGCCCGGCAAGAGTCCATTGACCCCAGAGGGCGTGTGGACTGCGCCTGCGTCCCGTTTGACGCTCAATTTGTTCGTTCCTGTCATTGACATTGCTAATGATATATCTTTATGTCAATAGAAAAGCGCAGATCATGTCGCACAGGGCCTCCGGAGTGAAACAAGGTACGCAAACGACCAAGCTAGACTCCGCCCCGCCGGGATCCGATCTCGACGGGCGCAGCGCCAGCAGCGCGTTACGCTCGCCGTTGTATCACCAGATCTACCTTGTGCTGCGGGAGCAGATCCGCAGTGGTGTTTTACGGCCGGGCGACATTCTCCCGGGCGAGCACGATCTCGCCTCCGATTACGGAGTATCCCGGATTACGGTAAAGCGCGCGCTGAATGAGCTCGCCGCCGACGGTCTCGTCAATCGTGCGCGCGGGCGCGGAACCCAGGTGGTCGAAACGGATGCCGCGCCGGCCTTAAGCACGTCCGGCGAAGGCCAGCTTGAGGATCTGCTCTCCATGGGGCTGGAGACGGATGTGGCGGTGCTGGATTTCAGCTATGTGCCCGCCCCGCCGGAGGTCGCGCAGGCTCTCGGTTGCGGGGCCGGGGAAGAGGTGCAGCGCTGTGTCCGCGTGAGGGCCCTGGACAACGAACCCTTTTCTTATCTCACCACTTACATCCCATCCGATATTGGCCACACTTTCGGACCCGAGGACCTCACCGAACGTCCGCTGCTCATGCTCCTGGAACAGGCGGGCGTGGAGGTCGAGGCGGCATCCCAAACAGTAACAGCGACGTTGGCGGATGCGGCGGTGGCGAAAGCGCTGGAGATGGAAATCGGCTCGGCCCTGCTGAAAGTGTCGCGCGTCGTGACCGATAAGCAAGGGCGTCCGGTGGAGTACATCACCGCACTCTACCGTCCGGACAAATACGGTTATCGCATGACCTTTTCGCGCGTCGGCGGCGGTGAAGCGGCGAGCTGGTCGCCTGCCGGAACCGGCTTCAGCTTGAAAAGCTCGGGGGAAAAGGCGTGAGCGCGACGCTGGCTGAGAAGATTATCGCCAAGGCCGCCGGGGTCGAGGCCGTGCGGCCGGGCGAAATCGTGACCTGCAAGGTCGATCTGGCGATGATCCACGACAGTGGCGGTCCACGCCGGGTGAAGCCTTTGTTGGACCGGCTCGGCGTCAAGGTTTGGGACGCCTCCCGTGTGGTCGTCGTCTCGGACCACTACGTGCCGGCCGTCGATGCGGAAAGCGCGGCGATCTTGAAGTTGACCCGCGAGTGGGTGCGCGATCAGGAAATCGAGAGTTTTTATGACCAGCAAGGCATTTGCCATGTGGTCGTACCCGAACGGGGTCACTTGCGTCCCGGTATGTTCGTGGTCGGCGGCGACAGTCATTCGCCGACGGGAGGGGCCTTTGGGACCTACATGTTCGGGGTCGGCGCGACCGACATGGCCGGTGTTCTGATTACGGGCGAAACCTGGATCCGGGTGCCGGAGACGATCCGACTGGATTGGTCCGGAAGCCTAGGCCCTGGCGTTAGCGCCAAAGACATGATGCTGAAGCTGTGCGCCGTGCTCGGCATGGACGGGGGCGACTACCAGGCCGTTGAATATACCGGCGACACGATTGCGGCGCTCTCCATGCCGGAACGCATGACCTTGTCCAACATGGCCGCGGAGCTCGGCGCGCAGGCCGGCTTGATCGCCTCGGATCCCGTGACCGCGGACTATATCCGCGCTGCGGGCGGCGATCCCGGACCGGCGCTTGGCATGACGGGGGATGCGGACGCGTTTTGCCGTGCGGTCCACCGTTTCGACGCCAATGAATTGGAGCCGCAGGTCGCCGCACCCGACAGTCCCGCTAATGCGGTGGCGGTGGGCGAGGTAGAAGCTGCCGCGGTCGATCAATGCTACATCGGCGCGTGTACCGGGGCGAAGCTGGTGGACCTGCACATGGCGGCGGCGGTGCTGAAGGGGCGCACGGTCGCCCCCGGTACGCGGCTGATGATCGCGCCCGCCTCAACCCGCACCACGGCGGCGGCGGCGGCGGACGGAACGCTGGCGACCTTGACGGAAGCAGGGGCCATCCTGTTGCCGAGCGGATGCGGGGCTTGCGCGGGATATGGCGCCGGTGTTCTGGCGGAAGGAGAAACCTGCATGGCCTCCACCGCGCGGAACTTCAAAGGCCGCATGGGCGCGCGCAGTTCGAAAGTGTATCTTGGATCGCCTTACTCGGTGGCTGCCGCGGCGGTCTACGGCCATGTTGCCGATCCGCGTCCTTTGCTGGCGGAAGGGGTGTCGGCATGAGCGGACGGGCCTGGACCTACGGCGACAATGTCGACACCGATCTGCTGGCGCCCGGCGCTTACATGAAAGGGTCCGTGGAAGAACTCGCCTCCCATTGCCTGGAAGCGATCGATCCGGACTTCGCCAAACAGGTTTCACCCGGCGACGTCGTTGTGGCGGGGCGCAACTTCGGCATGGGGTCCAGCCGGGAACAGGCGGCGCAAGCGCTGCGGATCTTGGGGGTCCAAGCCGTTGTCGCGCGGAGTTTCGGGGGAATCTTCTACCGCAATGCCTTTAACCTGGGATTGCTGGCGCTGGTTAGCGAAGAAACCGAGCGTGTCGGATTGGGCGACAGCCTGAAGATAGACGCTGCCGCGGGACTGATTGTCAATGAGACCAACGGCGAGGAGATCGCCTGCGAACCGGTTCCGCCGCACCTGCTGTCAATCGTGCGTGCGGGCGGGTTGATCCCGTATTTGGAAGAACGTTTTAAGGGGGACGGCACGTGCTGAGAGAACGGCTCGCCAAGCCGGAGATTTTGATTGCGCCCGGCGTGTTCGACGCCTTCGGCGCGCTGATGGCGGAACAGGCCGGCTTTGAGTCGCTGTATCTGTCCGGCGCTTCCATCGCCTATACGCGGCTAGGCAGTCCGGATATCGGACTTGTGGGGATGGAGGAGGTCGCCTCCGTCATTGCCCATATCCGCGACCGGGTCGATCTGCCCCTGGTGGTGGATGCGGATACCGGGTTCGGCAACGCCATCAATGTTCAGCGCACGGTGCGGGTTTTCGAACGCAGCGGCGCGTCCGCCATTCAGCTGGAAGACCAGGCGATGCCGAAGCGCTGCGGTCATCTGAAGGGAAAGGTCCTGATCTCCGCCGCCGAGATGGTCGGCAAGATCAAGGCGGCGTTGGATGCCCGGCGGGACAACCGGACTCTCATCGTCGCGCGCACCGACGCGATCGCCGTTGATGGGTTGGAGAAAGCGCTGGACAGGGCGGAAGCCTATGTCGACGCCGGCGCGGATGTTTTGTTCGTGGAAGCGCCGCAAAGCCGCGCGGAGATGGACGCGATCGTTGCACAGTTCAAAGGCCGTGTCCCGTTGCTGGCGAACATGGTCGAAGGCGGCCAGACCCCGCAACACACGGCGGACCAACTGCAGGAAATCGGCTATGGGCTGGTGATTTTTCCGGGCGGCTTGTCGCGCGCCCTGGCGAGGGCCGCCTCCGACTATTTCGCCAGCCTGAAACAGCATGGCACGAACGAACCCTTCCGGGACCGGATGTTGGATTTCAAAGGGTTGAACGACCTGCTCGGCACCGACGCGGTGCTGGAGGCGGGCAAACAGTATGACGGAGAAAACCAGGCATGAGTAACGCGTCGTTGGATCCCGTTACCCTGGCGGTGCTGAAAGGGCGGTTGGAGCAGATTGCCGACGAGATGGACGCGACCCTGTTCCGCAGCGCGTTCAACCCCATCATCGCAGAGGCCCATGACGCCAGCCACGGGCTGTACCACGCTGAAACGGGCGAGACCCTGGTGCAGGGCAAGTCCGGCTTGCCGGTCTTCGTGGGAGCGATGTCATTCGCCGTGAAGGCCGTGATCGACCGGGCGGCGCAAAGCGGGGGGATTTCGCCGGGCGACGTCTATATCTTCAACGATCCCTATGAAGGCGGCACCCATCTCTCCGACTTCAAGCTTGTCCGTCCGTTCTTTCATGACGGCGCGTTGTTCTGCTATCTGGCGTCCGTCGGGCATTGGCACGATGTCGGGGGGAACGTTCCCGGCAACTACAATCCGGTCGCCACGGAATGCTTCCAGGAAGGGATGCTGATCCCCCCGGTGAAGCTTTACGACAAGGGAGAATTCCGCCCGGACATCGTGGAAATCCTGAAAGCCAATTCGCGGCTGCCGGGGTCGCTCTATGGCGATCTCAACGGTCAGATCAACGCGCTGGAGTTGGGCGAGCAACGTCTGGCAGCCCTGTTGTCCGAGTATGGCGCAGGGACCGTCTCCGGCGCGCTCAAGGAACTTCGCGACCGGGCCGGACAGTTGATGACCAGTTACATCCGGGATCTGCCGGACGGGACCTATTCCGCCGACGATTACCTGGACAATGACGGGATTACCGACGAACCGCTGCGGATCGGCCTGGATATCCGGATCGAAGACGGCCGGATGCTGTTGGACTTCTCGCGGACCTCAGACGCCTGCGCCGGGCCGGTGAACATCTCGCGCTCAACCGCGATCGCGTCCTGTTACGTTGCGTTGAAACATGTCTTTCGCGACGTGCCGGCCAATGCCGGTGTGCTCGACCCGATCGACTTCGTGATTCCGGAAGGCAGTCTGCTCAGCGTGACGGCCCCGAAACCGGTCGGCGGCTACACAGAAACTATCCTGCGTGTGATCGACACGATATTCGTGGCCCTGTCCGGTGCGGCGCCGGACCGGGTGAACGGCTGCGCCTATGGCACCATCAATGCGCTGTCTCTGGCGGGCCACCGCCGGGACGGGCGGCGCTGGGTGATGTTCTCCTTCTTCGGGGGCGGACATGGCGGCAACCCGGAAGGCGATGGCCTGAATCACGGGAACGCGCCGATCTCTACAGCGACGATACCGCCGTTGGAGATTTTGGAAGCGGCCTATCCCGTCCAGTTCACCCAGTGGGCATTGCGGCCGGACAGCGCCGGCGCCGGTGCGCATCGGGGCGGTAACGGGGCAACCTACGAAGTGAAGCTGCTGGAGGAACAGGCCGACGTCTTCCTGTTCGGCGAGCGCGGCAAATACGCGCCGCCTGGCGTTGTCGGCGGCGGCGATGGGGCGCTCAACCGGTTTCACTATCAGCAGGATGACGGCGCGCACGAACCGCCGATGAAATCGAAGATGGTCGGTATCAAGCTCGCCAAGGGGCAGACCGTGCGTCTGGATACGCCCGGCGGCGGCGGTTACGGCGACCCGTTGGAGCGGGACTTGAGCGAGATCGCCGACGACGTGCGTCTCGGCTACTTGACGCCCGCCTCGGCACGCCGGGACTATTTGTGTGTTGTGGACGAACGGGGCGAGGTCGATGAAGCCGGCACCCGTTCGCTTAGAGAGGGAGCGGCCGCTCAATGACCGCGGATCAGCGTTTCGTCGTCGGCGTCGATGTCGGCGGCACCTTTACCGACGTGTTTTTTCTGGATGAGGCGACGGGCGTTTGCGATGTCGCCAAGGTTCCCTCCACCCGCGGCGATCAGAGCCGTGGAATCCGCGATGGCATTACCCGCCGGCTGAAGGACCTGGGGCAGGTCAGCACCATCGTGCACGGCACGACCGTCGGCACCAACGCGCTGTTGGAGCGCAAGGGCGTCCGCACCGGGGTCATCACCACACGCGGCTTCCGCGATGTCCTGGAGATGCGCCGACGGGACCGGCCGCAGACCTGGGGCCTTTGGGGACGGTTCGACCCCGTTGTGCCGCGCGATCTGCGCGTCGAAGTGGACGAACGCGTGCTGGCCGACGGCACGGTCTTGGAAGAAATCGATCCGGAGCAGATCCGGGCCGCCGCGCAAACCCTTCTGGAGCGTGGGGCCCAGGCTTTGTGCATCTTCTTCATCAACGGTTACGCCAATGCCGCGAACGAGCAAAAGGCGCTGGCCGTGGCGAAGGAAGTTTGGCCGAACGATCATATCTCGGTCGCCAGCGAGATCCTCCCGGAAATCCGCGAATTCGAACGCGGCTCCACCGCGTCCCTGAACGCTTATCTGCAGCCGCTGGTCGGCAGCTATCTCGAGCGGCTGGAAGCGGGACTGCGCGGCGACGGCTTCGACGGGGAAGTGTTGATCGTGCAGTCGAACGGCGGGGTGATGTCGATTGCGACGGCCCGCGCCCTGCCGGTGCGCACAGCGCTTTCCGGCCCGGCGGCGGGCGTGATCGCGGCGGGTTATATCGCCGAAAGCGCAGGCTTCCCGAACATCATCACCTGCGATATGGGCGGCACCAGTTTCGACGTATCCCTGGTCGCGGAGGGGGAGAGCGCCCTGGCCGCGCAAACCAGCATCGACTTTGGCATGATCGTCCGGACGCCGATGATCGAGATTACCACCATCGGCGCCGGCGGCGGGTCTATCGCCTGGATCGACAGGGGCGGGCTGCTCCAGGTCGGTCCGGAAAGCGCCGGATCGGATCCGGGCCCGGTCTGCTACGGGCTTGGGAACGACAGACCGACCGTTACCGACGCCAATGTCGTGATGGGCCGGATCAATGCGGAGCGGCCGATCGGCGGCAAACTCGACCGGCTGGATGTGGAAAAGGCGAAGCATGCGATCCGCCGGCACATCGCCGAGCCGCTTGGATTGGACGTCATGGAGGCAGCCGAAGCCATCGTGCGGGTTGCCAATGCGCGGATGGCGGGCGCCATCCGGCTGGTTTCCATCGAACGCGGCCACGACCCGAACAAGTTCTCCGCCATGCCTTTCGGCGGCGGCGGCTCGTTGCATACGGGCGCCTTGATCAAGGAAGTCGGCTTGGCCAGCGCCATCGTGCCGCGCTATCCGGGCGTCACCAGTGCGCTTGGATGCGTGATCGCCGACATGCGCCATGACCGTGTGCATACCCTGAATGTGGGATTGGACGATCTTTCGACCGGCGATATCGAGGCGGAGATCGAAGCCATCGTACAGCAGGGCGAAACGAAGCTCGGCGAGGCGGGGGTCGGGTTCGAGAAGATCGATCACGTGATCGAGTTCGACATGCTGTATGTCGGCCAGACCCATACGGTTGCCGTTCCACTGCCGCTGGAACGCCGGGACGGGGGGTGGTCGCTGGATATCCCGACCGTCCGGTCCGCCTTCGAAAAAGCCTACAAGGCCGCTTTCGGCCGGTTGCTGGACGGCATTCCGATGCGGGTGATGAACCTGCGCGTGGCGGTGATCGGCCGCCGGCCGAAGTTCGATCTGATCCTGCTCGCCCCGAAGGATACTGCGGATGTCGCAGCAGCCGTCCTCGGTCAGCGGCAGGTCTGGCAGGACGGCGCGTGGCTGGAAACGACGATCTACGACCGTATGGCCCTGCCGGTTGGAAGCCGCATTCAAGGCCCCGCCTTGTTGGAACAGGCGGATACGACGATTTTCGTCGAGTCGGATCTGGAAGCCGCCGTCGACCGGTTCGGCAATTTGATCATCGAACGCGCGGTGTGAGCGGCCCATGAGTGCATCGCACATTCAGAACACGGCGCTTTTGCTGGTCGATCTGCAGAACGATTTTATCCATCCCGACGGCGCCTATGCGCGCGGCGGTGCGAGCAGCGCAGACATTGCCGCACTGCCCGCGCGTCTCTCACCCGTTGCGCGGGCCGTTCGGCAAGCGGGCGGATGGATTGTTTCAACCCATTTCACCTTGGTGCCGGGACGCGGCGGGGAACCGATGATCTCCGAACATTTGCGCAAGCTGCGGCCTTTCCTGCGGAAGGGCGACTTCCTTCCGGGCGGTTGGGGGCAGGCCTTGGTGGATGAACTCGCGCCCGCGGACTTCACCGTGGAAAAGGTCGCGTTCTCGGCCTTTTATATGAGCCGGCTGGAGTGGGTGTTGCGGAAGGCGGGGATCGAGCATTTGGTCGCCGCCGGCATCGTGACCAATGGCGGCGTCGCATCCACCGTGCGGGATGCGCATGTTCGTGACTTCCACGTCACCGTGCTGGAGGACGGTTGTGCCGCTTTCGATCCGGCTGTGCACCGGACCAATATCGACGCGTTGCGCAGCATCGCGGATATCGCCACCTGCGGTCGGTTTCTCGGGTCGCTCTCGTGACCGTTCTCCCGCCGCCGGATGGGTATGAACTTCATGTTCCGATCCTGATCATCGGCGCGGGGGCCTGCGGGCTGACCGCGGCCTTGGCTGCGCGGGAGGCGGGCGTCGAGGTTTTGGTTCTGGAGCGCGACGCCAGCCCGAGCGGATCGACGGCCTTGTCCTCCGGCATGATCCCGGCAGCCGGAACGCGTGCTCAGCAGGCTGCCGGGGTCGTAGATTCACCGGATCTGATGGCGCGTGACATCCAAGGCAAGGCCAAGGGACGGGCCGATACGACGATCGTCGAGGCGGTCACGGCGCAGGCCGGTCCGACCATCGATTGGCTGAATGAACAGCCGGAAATCGACCTGGCCTTGGTCCAGGGGTTTCTCTATCCCGGCCATTCGGTAGAACGGATGCATGCGCCGCCGGACAAGGCGGGCGCAACGCTGATCGCGATGCTGCTGGCTGCCGCCGGCCGCGCCGGCGTGGATATCGTGACGGACGCCCATGTGACGGCGCTGTTAGCGGGGAAAGACGGCGCGGTATCCGGTGTGCGCATTGTCCGGCCCGACGGCGGTTTCGAGGAAATCGGCTGCGATGCCCTGATCCTGGCCTGCAACGGCTATGGCGGGAACCCGGCCATGGTGGCGGCGCACATTCCCGAGATGGTGGAGGCCGACTATTTCGGTCATACGGGCAACCAGGGGGATGCGGTGACCTGGGGGGTCGCATTGGGTGGCGAGGCGAAGCACATGACCGCCTACCAGGGGCATGGATCGGTGGCCACACCGCACGGCATTCTCATTACCTGGGCGCTGATGATGGAAGGCGGCATTCAGGTGAATAATTGTGGCGAGCGTTTCTCGAACGAACATCAAGGGTATTCCGAGCAAAGCGTTGCCGTCCTGGCACAGCCTGACCGGGTCGCGTGGAACATCTATGACGCACGACTGCACGACCTCGGCATGACGTTCGAGGATTACCGCAACGCCGAAGCCCAGGGGGCCGTGCGTTCTGCCGCGTCGGTAGGGGATCTCGCGGCGCAGATTTCCGTGGATCCGGAAAGCCTGAAAATGGCCGTTGCCGAAACCGCGGGCGACGCCGTCGGAGGTTTTGGACGCGATTTCTCCCGCACTCCGGCGCTGCAGGCGCCTTTCTATGCCATCAAGGTGACGGGGGCGCTGTTCCATACACAGGGCGGATTGCGCATCGACGATCGGGCACGGGTCGTCCGGGCCGGCGGCGAGGAGCCGCTGCCGAACCTCTATGCCGGGGGCGGTGCCGCCTGTGGCGTCTCCGGGCCGGAGGTCAGCGGATACCTGTCGGGGAACGGCCTGCTGACCGCAGTGACCTTGGGATGCATTGCAGGACGAGACGCGGCGGAAAGAGTCGGCTAACCTGCGCCGCATGACACTGGAACCCCTCGCCAAGTCCTTTCCCAGCCCCGCGCAAATACTCTCGGATCTCAGTCCGCAACTTGTCGCGAACGCCTTTGTCGCCTTCATTTTTGCGGCCAGCGGTCCGGTGGCGATCCTGCTTGCGGTGGGGCGGGGCGGCGGGCTCGGGGATGCCGAACTGGCCTCCTGGGTGTTCGGGGCATTCGCGATCAACGGCCTGATCAGCGTCCTGATGTGTGTCGTCTACCGGCAGCCACTGGTTTTTTTCTGGACGATTCCCGGGATCGTCCTGGTGGGCCCGGCGCTGGAGCACCTTACCTTCGACCAGGTGGTCGGGGCCTATCTGGTGACGGGCCTTCTGATGGCGCTGCTTGGCGTGACGGGATGGGTCCGCAAGGTGATGGCCCTGTTTCCCACACCCATTGTCATGGCCATGGTGGCCGGCGTTTTCCTGAAATTCGGCACGGACTGGGTGCTGGCCTTGCGGGGAGAGTTCTGGCTGGCCGGACCCATGACGGCGGTCTTTATCCTGTTGATGGCCGTTCCCATGCTCGGAAGCCGAATGCCGCCCCTCATTGGTGCATTGATCGTGGGGGTCGTGATCTTCATGGCCGGAGGCGGTTTTGAAGGCGATCCGGACCTGTCGTTGAAGCTTGTCGAGCCGGTCATCTCGACCCCGGCTTTTTCCTGGCAAGCCATGGCGGAACTGGTTGTGCCCCTGGCGGTGACTGTGTTGGTCGTGCAAAACGGCCAGGGCTTCGGCGTGCTGTTGTCGGCGCGGCACGACCCGCCGGTGAATACGGTTTCCCTGGCCTGCGGGGTGGGATCGCTCGCCGCGGGCATGGTGGGCACCGTGTGCAGTTGTCTGACCGGTCCGACAAACGCGATCATCGTCGGCGAAGGCAAACCCGATCAGCATTACGCGCCGGGGGTCGTGGTTGGCCTGCTGGCCGTGCTGTTCGGTCTGTTCTCGCCGGTCTTCACCCAATTCCTGCTTGCGGCGCCGGCCGCCTTTATCGTGACGCTGGCGGGACTGGCCATGCTGCGGGTTCTTCAGGCCGCCTTCGTCACGGCCTTCAGCGGCGCCCACGTGCTAGGCGCGTTGATCACCTTTCTGGTCACGGTATCCAACATCAGCATTCTGAATATCGGCGCGGCCTTTTGGGGGCTGGTCTTCGGTTATGTGGCGTCGCGATTGATCGAGAAGACCGACTTCGCCGGGAAACCGTCCTAAATCAGGCGGTTTTCCCGCAGCATCTCGATCACCTTTTCCGCGGCCTGGTCGGGCGCGAGGTCGGCGGTGTTGAGGTGCAGATCAGCCTTCTCCGGCGGCTCGTACGGACTGTCGATGCCGGTGAAGTTCTTGATCTGACCGTCGCGCGCCTTGGCGTAGAGACCTTTCGGATCGCGCGACTCGCAGACTTCCAGCGACGCGTCGACGAAGATTTCGAAAAACTCGCCACCTTCCAGCATATCGCGCACCATGCGCCGCTCGCTGCGGAAGGGCGAGATGAAGGAAACCAGGACGAGCATGCCTGCATCGACGAATAGCTTGGCCGTCTCGCCGACGCGGCGAATATTCTCGACCCGGTCGGCATCGGTGAAGCCCAGATCCCGGTTAAGCCCGTGCCGCACATTGTCGCCGTCCAGGATATAGGTGTGCTTGCCGAGCGAATGCAGACGCTTCTCGACCAGATTGGCCACGGTAGACTTTCCGGCTCCAGATAGCCCCGTGAACCAGATAACGCCGGCGTTCTGGCCTTTCATGCGGGCGCGCTCGGCCTTGTCGATATCCAAATCCTGCCAGACCAGATTGGTTGCACGGCGCAGACCGAACTCAATCATGCCGGCGCCCACTGTCTGATTGCTGAACTTGTCGATCAGGATAAAGGACCCTGTCGACGCATTTTCCGCATAGGCGTCGTAGGCGATGGCGCGGTCCAGGGACAGGTTGCAGAACGCCACCGCATTCAGGTCGAGCTGCTTCGCCGAGAGATGCTCCAGCGTGTTGACGTTTACCGCATGCTTGATCTCGGTCACCGTCGCGTTGACCGTGGCCGCGCCGGTCTTCAGCAGATACTGCCGGCCGGGCAGCAAGGCCTGTTCGGTCATCCAGATTAGGTGCGCCGCGAACTGGTCGGTGACCTGTGCGGGCGTGTCGGCCGCCGCAATCACGTCGCCCCGGCTGACGTCGATCTCGTCCTCCAGCGTCACGGTGATGGCTTCGCCGGACAGCGCGTCGGACTGCTCGCCGGTTTGACCGTGAATGCCTTTGACGGTGCTGGTTTTGCCCGATGGCAGAACCATGATTGTGTCGCCGACGGAGAGGGTTCCGGACGCCAAGGTCCCGCTGAACCCACGGAAGTCTAGATTGGGCCTGTTGACCCACTGAACCGGGAACCGCATCGGCAGGGTGTCCAGATCCTCGCTCACGGGCAGGGTTTCCAGGGCTTCCTGCAATGTCGGACCGTCATACCAGTCCATCTTGGCGCTGCGGGTCAGCACGTTGTCACCCTGCAGGGCGGACAGCGGAATGGGGATTACGGCGTTCAGGCCGACATCTTTGGCGAAGGCCAGGTAGTCTTGCTTGATGGCCTCGAACTGAATGCCGGAAAAGCCGACAAGGTCCATTTTGTTGACCGCCAGGATGACCTGTTTGATCCCCACCAGATGGGCGATATAGGTGTGCCGCTTGGTTTGCGTCAGAACGCCCTTGCGCGCGTCGATCAAGATCACCGCCGCGTCGACATGCGAGGCCCCGGTCGCCATGTTCCGCGTATACTGTTCATGACCCGGAGCATCGACGACGATGAATTTCCGGTTGTCCGTGGTGAAGAACCGGTAAGCCACATCGATGGTAATGCCTTGCTCGCGTTCCGCCTGCAACCCATCGACCAAAAGAGCAAAATCGATACCGTCCTCGACCGTGCCGACCTTCTTACTGTCGTTGGCCAGGGCGTCGAGCTGGTCTTCGAAGATAAGCTTGGAATCGTAAAGCAGCCGTCCGATCAGCGTGCTCTTGCCGTCGTCTACGCTGCCGCAGGTTATGAAGCGGAGCAGATCTTTCTCGCTCTGCTGCGCAAGGAAAGTGTCGATATCGCCGGCATTGGACGGAGCGGACATTAGAAATACCCCTCCTGCTTCTTCTTTTCCATGCTGCCGGACTGGTCGTGATCGATGATCCGGCCCTGGCGTTCGGAGGTCCGCGCGACCAGTGTTTCCGCAAGGATTTCCTGAACGCTGGCGGCGGTGCTTTCAATCGCGGCAGTGAGCGGATAGCAGCCAAGCGTCCGGAAACGAACCGTCTTCATAACCGGCGTTTCGCCATTCAGCGGCATGCGGTCGTCATCCACCATGATCAATTGCCCGTCGCGTTCGACGACCGGGCGTTCTGCGGCGAAGTAGAGCGGGACGATCGGAATCTCTTCCAGCAGGATGTATTCCCAGATGTCCAATTCGGTCCAGTTGGAGATCGGGAAGGCGCGAACGCTTTCGCCGTTATTGATGCGGCAGTTGTAGATGTCCCACAACTCGGGACGCTGGTTCTTTGGATCCCAGCCGTGGTTGCGGGTGCGGAAGGACATCACCCGTTCCTTGGCGCGCGATTTTTCTTCATCGCGCCGCGCTCCGCCGATCGCGCAATCGAACTTGTAGTGATCCAGCGCTTGTTTCAGCGCCACCGTTTTCATCACGTCCGTATGCACAGCAGACCCGCTGGAGAAGGGGTTGATGCCCTTGTCCAGGCCTTCCTGGTTGGTGTGCACCAGAAGGTCGATACCCAGATCCGCAGCCAAACGGTCCCGAAAGGCGATCATCTCCCGGAATTTCCAGGTCGTGTCGATATGCAGCAGCGGGAAGGGGATCTTGCTGGGCGCGAAGGCTTTGAGGGCCAGGCGCAGCAAGACCGACGAATCCTTGCCAATCGAGTACATCATGACAGGGTTTTCGAACTCCGCGGCGACCTCGCGGAAGATGTGGATGCTCTCGGCTTCGAGCTGCCGGAGGTGCGTGCGTCTGTTCATGTTTCCGAAGCGGGATGTATCTATAGCGCCTGCTCTCTCAAGAGCAGGCGATGTATAGACTTAACGTGCGGGTGTAAAGCGCGCCGGAGGATCGGGACGCCGCCCAGGCTAGGCGGCGGCTTTCGAGACTTCCTTGTGGTCGTGATCCCGGATCCACTTCTTGACCACCGGTGCAATTTGTCCGCGCCACTTGCTGCCGTTGAAGATGCCGTAGTGCCCGACGTCTTTTTGCAGGTGATAGTGCTTCTTGTCGTCCGACAGGTTCGGGGTCAGCGTCAGGGCGGCCTTGGTCTGGCCGACGCCCGAGATATCGTCCAGTTCGCCCTCCACGCACAGCAACGCGGTGCGATTGATCTTGCTGAGATCGACCGGATGCCAGCGCGCCACCATTTCGCCTTTCGGCAGCGCATGGTCCTGAAAAACGGTTTTCACCGTCTGCAGATAGTATTCCGCCGGCAGGTCCATAACGGCGCGGTATTCTTCGTAGAAGGCCAGCTTCCGTTCCGCCGCGTCGTCATCGCCGCGAATCAGATGGTCGAAAAGCTCGTTATAGGACGCCATGTGCCGGTCGAAATTCATGGCGATGAAGTTGGTCAACTGAATGAAGCCGGGATAGACCTTGCGGAACGCGCCCGGATAGGGGGGCGGCACTTCGACGACGACATTACGTTCGAACCACTCGATGGGCTGCTCTTTGGCCAGTTTGTTGACCTGTGTCGGCGATTCCCGTGTATCGATCGGTCCCCCCATCATGGTCAGGGTGGCCGGCGCGCAAAGATCGCCCCAGCCGGACATGATGGCCGTGGCGGCAAGCGCCGGAACGGCGGGCTGACAGACGGCGATGACGTGGGTGTTCGGGCCCAGAACATGCAGGAAATCGATCAGATAATCGATATAGTCGTTCAGATTGAATTTGTCCTCGGACATCGGGATCATCCGCGGATCCTGCCAGTCCGTGATGTAGACTTCGTGATCCGGCAGCATTTCCTGTACGGTGCCCCGCAAAAGCGTCGCGTAGTGGCCGCTCAAAGGGGCCACGATCAGCAGTTTCGGGTCGTTCCGCTCGCGCCGCAGGTCACGCTTGAAGTGCAACAGATGACAATAGGTGCGATGCACAATCGTTTCGATGTCGACGGGCACTTCCTCGCCATCAACCACCGTGGTTTCCAATCCCCAATCGGGTTTCCCGAACCGCCGGGTTAAGTGCTCGTACATATCCGCCATGGAGGTCATATGCCGCCCGGCATTCGTGTAAGCAATTGGATTTAAAGGATTTCGCATCGCTATGCGGGCGCTTTGCGCCATCATTCGGCTCGGCGCCATCCAGAGCCGCTGCATTTCATGCATGTAATAGAGCATCAGTAATCCCGCTGTGATGAATTCTTGTCGTCGCTTATATGCGTCGCAGCAGTATGAGGGCGATTGCCGCCACCCGCAATGCTGCGCCGCAAACGTCCGCAAGATAATACAAGTTATGTCTTAACCATTTGTTTCCGGGCCGGATTTGAGGGCACTATCGGCAACTCACTGGGGGATTTGCCGATGCGGTTGAAGGGAAAGGGGGCGTTCATCACTGGCGGTGCGTCCGGTCTGGGGCGCGCCATTGCGGCGCGTTACGTGTCGGAAGGCGCCCGCGTCGTCCTGGCGGACGTGAACCGCGAGGCCGGTCTCGAGGTTAGCCAGGCATTGGGGGCAGGCGCCCATTTCGTCGATCTGGACGTCTCTGATGAGGAGAGTTGGACGCGCGCCCTCAGGGAGGCCGAAGCCTGGCTGGAGTCACTGCATATCCTGGTCAATTCGGCGGGTATCCTGTTTTTCAAGGACGTGGAGCGTACCAGTCTGGATGACTGGCGTCGAATGATGTCGGTGAACCTGGATGGCGTTTTCCTGGGCTGCAAACACGGGATCGCGCCCATCGAACGGGCCGGCGGCGGCGCCATTCTCAACCTCTCTTCCGTCAGCGGTCTGGTCGGCGGCGGAAATCTGGCCGCCTACAACGCCAGCAAGGGCGGCGTCCGGCTGCTGACCAAGTCCGTGGCGTTGCACTGTGCGCGCAAGAAGACCGGCGTGCGCTGCAACTCCATCCATCCTGCCTTCGTGAAAACCCCCATGGTCGATGATTTCGTCGCCGGAACCCGCGACCCGGCGCGGACCCAAGCGGCCTTGGCCGATCAGGTTCCCCTCGACAGGATCGGAACGCCTGAGGAGGTCGCCGGAATGGCGGTGTACTTGGCGTCCGACGAGGCGGCCTTCGTAACAGGGGCCGAAATGGTGCTGGATGGCGGCCTGACCGCACAATGATGGTTTCGCGCTCCAGCAGTTTCGGATAGCGTTTCTCCGCACCTCGCTTTGAACAAGTACAATCCCGATGAACGACATCTTCCTGCTGCATACAGCATCGGTCCATCAGGCCAACTTCGATGCTCTTGGCCAGACCTTGGGCGTGGACCTGGCCGGCCGGCACCAAGTCGACGCGACGCTCTTGGCCCGTTCGATGGCGGCGGGGCGGGTAACCGAAGATGTGGTCGAGGATTTGGAACGAATCCTTCGCGATCTGAAGGCGCAGGGCGTCAAGGGGGTGTTGTGCACTTGTTCCAGCATCGGCAGCGCGGCGGAACGCGCGGGTGAGACGGTCGGTATCCCGACCCTTAGGGTCGACAGGGCGATGGCCGAAGCGGCCTGCGATGCCGGCAGCCACTGGCTGGTTGCGGCATGCCTGGAGTCGACGCTTGCGCCGACGGAAGAATTGCTCCGGGATGTTGCCCGGGATCGAAACGTTATCCCAACCCTGGATCTGGTGACGGTGCCGGAGGCCTGGCCTCTGTTCGAGGCCGGCGACATCGATGGCTATGCCAAGGCGATTGCAGACCGTGTGCGCGGCGCGCTTGGCGGTCATGACGCGATCGTTCTGGCACAGGCATCGATGCGGCCTGCCGAGACGGTCTTGGCCGATTGCGGTGTGCCGGTGCTGTCGAGCCCGCTGCTAGGCCTGAAGAAAGCTATTAAGGAATTGGGAGCCCAACACGCATGACCGACTGGCCAGCAGACATATTCACGGCCCTGAAAGGGGCAGAGGTCCGGCAGGTCGGCTATGTGCCGGATGCCGGACATAGCAAGCTGATCAATGCCTGCATCGCCGATCCTGAAATCGATGCGACGGTGCTGACGACGGAGGAAGAGGGGGTTGCGTTGGCCGCCGGGGCCTGGCTGGGCGGCGACCGGGCGGCTCTTCTGATGCAATCAAGCGGCGTCGGCAACTGCATCAACATGCTGTCCATCAATCAGAGTTGCCGGCTGCCGCTCTTGATGGTGATCACGATGCGCGGGCAATGGGGGGAGTTCAATCCTTGGCAAGTTCCGATGGGCCAGGCCGTACCGGAAATCCTCCGGCAGGCTGGCGTCCTGGTCTATGAGGTCGATGAACCGGACCGGGTTGGCGAGACCGTCGCACAGGCGGCGCGGCTGACCTACTTCTCACAAACGCCGGCCGCGGTGCTGTTGAGCCAGCGGCTGATCGGCAGCAAAAGCTTTGGCAAATAGGGGGCGGCAATGACGGATATGGACGCATCCCGCGGGGAACACTATCGGCTGCTAAGGCGCGCGGTCGTCGAGGAACTGTTGAGAAACCGGGGGGATTTGCTGGTGGTGGCTGGCCTTGGCGCCTGTGCCTGGGATATCACGGCCGCCGGCGACCGGTCGGAGAACTTCCCGCTATGGGGCGCAATGGGCGGTGCCGCGATGATCGGACTTGGCCTCGCACTGGCGCAGCCGAGCAGGAATGTGCTGGTAATTACTGGCGACGGGGAAATGCTGATGGGGATCGGCAGCCTCGCCACTGTGGCGGTCAAGGCGCCGTCGAATCTCAGCATCGTCGTTCTGGATAATGAGCGTTTCGGCGAGACAGGCATGCAGACGACCCACACGGCGGCAGGTACGGATCTCGCCGCCGCTGCTGCAGGACTGGGCCTGACGAAAACGGCGACAGTGACCGATGACGCGGGCTTGGCCGCGGTCCGCGGGAATATCTACGGCGGAAACGGGCCGACCTTCGATGTGGTCAAGGTCAAGGCCGAGGATCTGGACTTCACGCTGCCGCCCAAGGATGGCGCCTATCTGAAGGACCGCTTCCGGGTCGCGTTGCTGGGTGAGGCCGCCGCTAGCCTATAGCGCTTAAAGCGGCGTTGAGCGCGTCGGTCGACGGCGCGCGGTCCAGCCTTTCGATCGCCTCCAGAAGGGCGTCAGGACCGTCGCCGTCCGATGGGCCGTTTCGCGCGACGCAGTCCAGGAACTTCTCTTGGAACTGCGATGCCGTGAGGTCCCGGCCCGGCGCGCCGGTCCACATGCCGACGCTGACCTCTTCGCGCCGTCCGTCCCGCATCACCACCGCGACCGTGTCCGGGTCGTCGGGATCGACATTGATTTCGGGACGTTCGGGGGTGCGAGGGCTCACCTCGACGCGGGACGTCAGGGCGCGGATGTCCGCATTCCGGATCGCGTCTTCACTGAAATCCGAGACCCGGTTCGCGCCGGTCGCCAAACCCAAGGCGACGCAATAGGCGGTGCTGAACAGGGCTTCGGTGTGGTCGTTCGGGACTCCGAAGGGAAGAATTGCGAGAAAAAAGTCAGGCAGTGAGACGCGGGCGCTCGCGATTTCGTCGGCGGACCTGATCTTGAGTTTCTCATGCAAGGCAACGGCACAGTCGATGGCCCGGTGGGTGTAGCCGCAGGATGGGTAGACCTTCGCGCCCAGCCCGAACTCTTCGATGGCCCAGGGAGTTCCCAGTTTTGCCAAGGCTTGGTCGAATCTAGCGGCATCCGGCGGGACCAGGAGTGTGCGGAAACTGACATCGCCATCGAGCGCGCCGGTATAGGCCGTCGCCCCCGATTTACCCAGACCGGCGGCCACCAGGCCGGTCTTGGCCGAGAAGCCCGCATGAAGCGGTTTGCCGGATGTCCCGAACTGGCTGACATAGCCGGACCCCAGCGAGGTGGCCAGCGACAGGGCCGCGGCCGTATCCCGCTCGGTAAGACCCCACAACCGGCTGGCGGCGGCTGTCGCACCGAAGCTGCCCAAGGTCGAGGTCGTGTGCCAACCCAGTTTGTAATGTCCCATATTCACCGCTTCGCCCAATCGGAAGATGACCTCTATTCCGACCAGGTAGGCGTCCAGCAGATCAAGGCCGGAATAGACGCGGTCGCCGCAATGAGAGGCCGCCAGGACGGCCGGGACGAGAACGGCGCTTGGGTGATCGTTGGCGACCAAGGTGTAGTCGTCGAGGTCGAAGGCATGGGCCGACGCGCCGTTCGCCAGAGCGGCCCAAGGGGCGGGCAGGGCGGCCCTTCGGCCCAACACCGGTACCGGTCCGGCCCCCCACATCCCAGCCATGTTCATTGCCGCGTTGGTCGCGAGCGAACCCGCACCGAGATAGACGCAACCGATCGTGTCCAGGAAGGCGTGTTTCGCGCGCTCAAGGGCGGCAGCCGGATGCTGTTTCTGTTCGACGGCCGTGACGAACGTGGCGAGGGTTTCGATAGCGTTGTCCGGCATGGAGCTCTCCGTCAGATCGTCCGGCATAGCCGGTTGGCGTCCAGTATGGCGGCGTGGATATCGCGTTGTGCCTGTACGTCGCCGATTCTGTAGAGTGTGTAGCCGCCTTGTGGACCGGCGGCATCCGGCTGAGGTTCTAGCGCGGTGAGGGCGTCCAGATCGACTTCTCTCTTGTTCCATGAACCCTCGACCAGGGCATGAAAGGGCCCGTCCGCCGGAACCGTGCAGGTCTCGACGACCACTTGGTCGACCTGTCTCTCGAGCCGGCTTCGCGAGAAGTCGTTCCAGAGTGTCGCGACCAGCGCGTTTCCCTCCCGACGAACGCCCTTCAGACGGTGATTTGGGGTCAGCGTGACGTCCTGGCTGTAAAGGTTTCGCAGGTAAACGGGGATGTTCTGGCCGCCGATATTCCGCCCTATCTGAAGATCCGGGGTTGCCATTTCCAAGGAGGCCCCGTTCGCGGAAAGCCAATCGGCTGTCGCAATCGCCCCATGCGCTCCGGTCTCATCGTAGAGCAGAATATTGTCGGCCGCCCCCGTTTCACCGGACAGGAGTTCCCACGTGGAGACGGTCAGGTCGCCGCCGCCTTCCTCCAGCGATGCGTCCGGTATACCGCCGGTGGCCACCAGGATCGTGTCAGGCGCGGCCTCTAAAACCTCCGGACCATCGATAAAGGTGTTCAGCCGGATATCGACATCCAGCGCGTTCAGTTCGCCGGCCAGCCAGTCCGCGATGCCAATCATGTCCTTTCGCCACCCGGCCCGCGCGGCCAGCAGGACCTGACCTCCCAGACGCGGCCCGGCTTCGTAAAGCGTGACCCGGTGGCCGCGCAGTGCGGCGACCCGGGCGGCCTCCATGCCTGCCGGACCGCCACCGATGACGGCGATGCGCTTTGCCGCTGCGGCGGGTTTGATTTCATGCGTGAGCCAGGCATCCCGGCCGGTGGAGACGTTGTGGATGCAAAGTGCGTCCCCGCCTCCATAGATCCGGTCGATGCAGTAGCCCGCGCCGACGCAGGGCCGGATACGGGCTTCCTCGCCGCGCGCCAGTTTGGCGACGATGTGCGGGTCGGCCATGTGCGGCCGCGTTAGGCCGGCCATATCGACATGACCTTCGCCGATCGCCCAGTCGGCGGTCGCCGGGTCGGACAGGCGCGCGGCTTGAAAGACCGGCAGTCGGGACGCTTCGCGGACGCGCCGGGCGAGTTCGACATAGGGGGCTGCTTTGAAGGCCATGCCCGGAAAGGTCTCCGCCAGCCCGTGCAGAGAGCCCCCATAGGCGCCGTTCACATTGATGAAATCCATGCTGCCGTGCGCCCCGATAATGCGGGCGAGTTCCACCCCTTCGTCCGCGGGCATGCCGTTCTCGTTCGTTTCGTCGGCGGCGAAGCGGACGCCGACGATGAAGTCGTCGCCGACGGCGGTGCGGACCGCGTCCATCACCTCGAACAGGAACCGTCCGCGGTTTTCCAGCGCCCCGCCATAGTCGTCCTGCCGCCGGTTCGACAAGGGGGACAGGAATTGGCCCAACAGATGGGTTGTCGCCAGGATCTCGCAGCCGTCCAAGCCACCGTCGCGGCAGCGCCGCGCAGCGTCGGCAAAGGCGGCGGTGACGCGCGCGATGTCCGCGGATGACATTTCCCGCGGCACCGAGTGATGGGCCGGGTCCCGGATCACGCTGGGTCCGATCGTCGGAAGCCAGTCCCCGGATGCCCAGCCGGTTCGGCGGCCCATATGGGTGATCTGGCACATCAAACCGGCGCCGTGCTTATGCACGCGGTCGGCGAACGCCCGGAAGGCGGGGATGATGGAATCGTCACCGACATAGATCTGGCCGTAGATCGACCCGGAATCCCGGCTGATATTCGAAGACCCGCCGAACATGGTAAGCCCTATGCCGCCCTTGGCCTTTTCCTCGTGGTAGGCCTGATAGCGTTCTCCCGGCTTTCCGCCTTCGGCATAACCGGGCGCGTGCGCGGTCGACAGCACCCGGTTCCTGAAGGTGCGGTTCCGAATGGTGATCGGGGACAGCAGGCTCTTGTAGGCGCTCACGACGCGTTTCCTTCCCGCGCACGGGCCGTATTCGAACAGGACAAGGGTTCCCTTGCGCCGGGGCGCAGCACTTCCGGATCGTTGGGCCGACGCCCAAAGACATCTCGCAGCATCGGTTCGAACCGCGACAACGGTTCTTCGGCATAGCCGGGATCGAAACTGCATTGGTCCCAGCGCTCGCAAAACTCTGCGCAATCGTCGAAGTAGGGGCTTTCGCGATGCGCCTCGCGTGCATTCGGGTCGCCGCCGATGAGATGGGCATAGTAGATCGTCTGAAACGTCGTGTGATGGGCGACGCACCAGCTGCACTGTTCCCGCACGAAGGGACGCAGGATCGCCGCCGGGAGTTGCCCGTCGGAGAAGGGTGCAAGATGGTCCCCCAAATCGTGCAGCAAGGCCGCGATGATCCAGTCCTCGTCTGCCCCGTCGCGCCAGGCGCGGGTCGCGGTTTGCAAGGCGTGACGGCGGCGGTCGATCTTGTAGCCCGTTTCCAGTGCGTCCATCTCGTCCAGCATGGCCAGGATGCGGTCGGCGACGCCCGCCGCATTTGCCTTATGCAGCCGAACCAACAGGTCGTAGTCGGCCTTGGTCCCCTGCTTCATTTCCGTGAAAGAGACTTCCGTCATAGAGCGCCCTCTATCGTCGCGCATTGTTCAGGGCGTCGCGCGCCCGGAACATCACATCGGCAAAGGGCAGGAACCAGGGCGTTCCGCGATGCCACCAGCGGGTCGGGAAACCGGTTTTGGAGAAGGCCGTCTCGCCCGCCGCGTCGCCGATCATGCGCATGGCCGCCTTGTGTCCCAGGTAAGGCGCCATCGCATTGCCGCTGCCTGAATAGCCCATGGCGTGCCACACCCCGTCGATCTGCCCGACATGCGGCAGATAGTCGAAGGTAAAGCCGGTCTTCCCGCGCCAGCAATGGGTGAAGGAAACGTCCTGCAGGTCCGGAAAGATCTGCCTGATCAGGCCGCCGATTTGCGATTGGACGAGGGATGCGGGCGCGTCGAAAAGGGCCGCGCGGCCTCCGAAGACCAACCGTTCGCCGTCGGGAGAAGCCCGGTAGTAGCAATGCCGCTCACGGCTTTCGGCGACCATGCGCCCGCCGGGGAGAAGCGCGCGAACCCGGTTCACGCCCAGCGGTTCTGTCGCCACGATGAAGCTGGGAATAGGCACAATCCGCCGTTTGAGCGATTGGATGTGCGATGGCGTGTAGCCGTTCGTCGCAACCAGAACCTGACCGGCTCTGACGGAGCCGCGGTCCGTCTCTACGGTGTATCCGGTCTTCTCACCGCGCAGGGCGGTAACCGGGGTACCCCCTTGAACCAACGCCCCGGCACGCTGGGCCGCGGACAACAGGCCTGCAACCCATTTGGCGGGGTTGAGACCTCCGTGGCGCGGGAAGACGACGCCGCCGGCATAAATGTCGGTCGCCACCTCGTCCTGTTGGCGCGCTTTCGGCACCATCTCCGCCTCAAGCGGGATCAGCGATTGCAGCCGGGCAAGCCCCTTGGCGGCGGCGTCGAATTCGGACGCCTGCCACAACCCCCGGAACCGGCCGGTCTCCGCATAGTCGCAGTCGATCTGTTCCTCTTTGATCAGATCTTTTGCGAATTCAGTGGAAAGCAAATGGGCTTCCGTCAGAAGGTCGAGGGCCGTTCCCTTTCCGAAGCGCGCTTCCATTTCGTCTATGGAAAGCCTGTGTCCGCCACCGATCATCCCGCCATTGCGCGAACTGGCGCCGATTCCGGGAGCGCCTGCATCAAGCGCCAACACGGATTTTCCGGCCTTGGCCAGGCTGCGCGCCGCCGACAGGCCGGTCAGCCCCGCGCCAATGACCGCGACATCTACGTCCGCGGGCAGCGGTTCTTCCGGCGGCGCGGCGGGTATGCCGGCATCCTCCCACCAATAGGGTGCGGCGTCGGCTTCCATCACTCGGCGGCCTGTCCCTTGCCGGTTTGGGCTACCGTACGCCCCTCGACACCGGGTTTGAATGTCCAGCCGGTCTCCTGGTCGAAGTCGGCGAGGTCGTGGAAGTCCAGCGGTTCCAGCGAGTCCAGGGACCGCAGCCGGGTTTCCCAGGCGGTTAGGATTGCGGCACGCCCGGCCTCGTCCGTCTTGGACGGCGCTTCGGCCTGAAAGAACGGCAGCACGGAGTAGCCGAGGAAGTTCAGGATGCCGTTTTGGATCGGCCAGAACACCACGTCCGCCGATCCGTAGAGTCCGGTGGGGCCGTAGGTCGCCGCCGTACCGCCTGTCGTGAAAGACAAAAAGGCGCGGCGTCCCTTGAAACGGCCGCGGCTGAACATCCCGATGTCGCCGCCATAGATCACGCCGGCCGCGAAAACGCGGTCGACCCAGCCTTTCAGGATTGCCGGAAACCCGAACCACCAGACGGGGAATTGAAGGATCAAAAGGTCTGCCCGTTTCAGTTTTTCCAACTCGGCCTGAATGTCCTGCGCGAATCCGCCGCCGTTCCGGGCTGCGTGGCTCTGTTCTGCGGCGTATTTCAGATATGCGGGATCCGCACGGTCAGTGAAATCATAGCCGTCGGCCTCAGCCTTGAATCCCATGGCATAGAGATCCGATACCGTGACCGACCACCCCTCCGCCTCCAGCACTTCAACGGCTCGGTCCTTCATAGCTGCGTTGAAGGATTTGGGCTCAGGGTGGGCGTAAACAATCAAGGCTTCCATGGCGTCCATTTGCTGTTCAGATCTCGTCGCTGCCGATTTCATTTGTGCGGCGTTCCACATAGGCGTCCAATGCCTCGGCGATGCCGGGGTCTATTGTCGGCGTTTGATAGGCCCCAAGCATTTCCTTCCATTTGGCATTAGCGCGCTGGGCCGTGTCCGGCGACCCCGCCGCTTCCCAGAATTCGAACGGGCGCCAGTCGGAAAGGGTCGGTGCGTGAAAGGCGTCCTGGTAGCGCGTCATGGTGTGGGGCGAGCCCAGGAAATGGCCGCCGGGGCCAACCTCCTCGATCGCGGCAATCGCTTCCTCCGCGTCGGAAAAGTCGATCCCTCCTTTAAGCGCGCCCATCATGCCGATCATCTCCGCATCGATGACGGTCTTCTCGAACCCGGTGGTCAGGCCGGCTTCCATCCATCCATGGGCGTGGTAGACGCAGTGCGCGCCGCACAGCATGGCGGCCCAAAGCGAGAACATCGTCTCATACGCGCCCTGGGCGTCCGGCGCGTTCGAACTCGATCCCAGCATCAGGCGTTGGGGCAACCCGTAGCGCCGTGCCATCTGACCGTTGGACAGCGTTCCGGTGACGGTTTCCGGCACGCCCATTGCCGGGGCGCCGGACTTCATGTCGATGGGGGTCGTCAGAACGCCGTAGAAACACGGTGCGCCGGCCCTCACCATTTGGAGGAACGCGATCACCCCGATGGCCTCCGCGTTACACTGGATAAGGCTGCCCGACAGTGTGATCGGCGACATGGCGCCGGCGAACGCGACCGGAGAGACGATGTTCGCCTGGCCATGCTGCGCCAGTTCCATCGCGCCTTCGATCAGCGGCTCGTCGACGACCAAGGGTGAGTTTACCGAAATGCTGGCATGGAGGCGGGGGGCGTGCGCCATGTCTTCCATGCCGATACCGTGGGCGATTGCGGTCATCGCCAGGCTGTCTTTGACGCGTGTTTCGCCGATGGCATAGACCCGTGTGACCTTGTCGGAGAGTGTCTGCCACGCGCGCATGCTGGTAAGGTGGCGGGTGTTGACCGGCGTGTCTATGGGTTCCACCGGATGGCCCGAATGAAAGGCGCAGGTGGGGATCATCTGGTTGAGTTTTACCAGATCTTCGAAATCGCGCTGCGTGCCCGGCCTCCGGCCTCGGTCCATGTCCAGCACGTTCGGCGCGGAAGAGGCGGAGCCGAAATGTATCTCCTCCCCGCCAAAGAGAAGGTCGTGGGCGGGGTTCCGCGCCTTCATCGTGAAGTGCCGCGGGGCCAGGGCGAGGAAATGCTCCACCACCTCCGGCGGGAAACGCGTCACACCGGTGTCGCGGTCAACCGCGCAGCCGGCGGCTTCCAGGATCGGCCAGGTCTTCGGCGACAGAAACTTCAGGCCGATCCGCTCCAAGACCTGCAGGGAAAGAGCATGGACCCGGTCTTCCTCTTCATCGGTCAGGAGGTCGACCGGCCGGTAGGGACGTTTGATCGGTTTGAAGGACGGCGCCTCGACGGGGGCCGTCTCCGCTGTCCTGCGCCGTTGACGTCGGGCCGACATGGTCTTCCTCATGGGTTGGATCCGACAACAGCGTAGGACTTCCAGCGCGGCGGCTCACCTGATAAAATATAATTTCAGAAATCACTTGTTGTTATGGATTTCGATGCGATTTGCCGATCTTCAAACTTTCGTCGATGTGGTCGAGGCGGGCGGAATGACCCAGGCCGCTGCGGTGCGGGGCGTTTCGCAGCCTGGCTTGAGCCGGACGATCCGCGATTTGGAAACCCGGCTCCAGGCGCCCTTGCTGCGCCGGACCGGACGCGGCGTTGAACTGACGCAGGCAGGGGCCGAGTTTCTTACCTTTGCCCGCAACAGCCTCGCCGCAATGGAAGACGCGCAGCGTCGGATCCGTGAATTGTCGGGGGCTTTGCCCGACCGGCTGCGGATCGCGATTCCGCCCCGGCTCGGGGTGGCCGTGTTTCCCGAACTCTACCGCCGGTTCATGCTGGAACTTCCGGAAGTAGCGGTCGCCGCCACCGAGGCGCTGACCGCCGACATGGCCGACGGCATGAATACCGGGCGCTACGACCTGTTGGTCTCCTACCTGCCCTCGGTCCCGGGTGCCGGGCCCGGCCGCGCCGCCTTTCGTGAAAGCCTGTATCTGGTGGAAGGCCGGGGCGCTGCGGCGGTCTCCGATGCCCCGGTCCGTCTTTCCGACATCGCTAAGAGCCCCGTCCTCCTCAACCGTCAGACAAGCCCGTATCGGCGCTTGATCGACGGCATCTTTGCTGACGCCGGCTGCAAACTGACCGTGTCCCGGGAAATCGAGACGGCGGAGGGGCTGCTGGCATTCGCAACGGAGGGGGAAGGCGCGACGATCCTTCCCTACAGCAATTTTCATGCGGAGGCGGCCCGAGGGGAGGTTCAGGGACGAGTGATCGTTGAGCCGGCGATCGAACGGCAGATCTTTATTCACGCCGGGCGCCATTTGGAGCCGCGCGCCGCCGGGCTGGCTGGCGACATTATCCTGACCTGCCTGAAAGGGGTTGCCGAACGTTTCCGCTGGTTCCCGGTCGGCCGGAAGACCGCCGGGTAGGGCGGCGGTCCTATGGCGTCTGGAATCCGAAATCCCGGTCGAACTCCGCCGAGCTGACGACCGGCTGCGGCTGGTCGACGCCTTTCATCGCGTGCAGCCCGCGCGAGACATAGGGGATATCGGCTTGTTTGGCGAAGCCTTCCGATAACAGCAAGGGTACGCCCACATCTTTTGTCAGCCCTTCCAGTCGCGCGGTCCGGTTGACGGCGGGCCCCATCACCGTGAAGTCCAAGCGCGTCGGCGCGCCGACATTGCCGTAGATCACCCGGCCATAGTGGAGACCGACGCCGAAACGGATCGCCGGTTTGCCGTCACGCTGCCGGCGGTTGTTCAGGACCGCCAGACTGCTGAACGTATCGGTCGCCGCATCCAGCGCAGCCCGGCAGGCGCTGCGGCGCGCCGCGTCCATATCGCTACCCGGCTGAACCGGAAACACGATCAGCATGGCGTCGCCGATGAAGCGTAGGATTTCCCCGCCGAAAGCCGTTACGGCGGTGTGCACATGCTCGAAATAGGTATTCACGAAGTCCAGAGCGTCAGCGGCGGGCAGGGTCTCCGTCAGCTTGGTGGAATCGCGCAGATCGCTGAACCAGATCGCCGCGTCGATCTCTTCGCCGTCGCCGCGCTTGATCTGTCCCTCCAGAACCTTGCGGCCTGTTCGGGGGCCGAGATAGGTGTCCAGCAGCCCCTCCGCGATGTGCTGCAGCACCAGAACCTCAATCACCGGTCCGATCACCGTGGCGAGCCGGCTGAATTTCGCGATGTCGGTCTCTGAGAACCCGCCGGCGCGGTCGGTGGTCATGATCATCGTGCCGCCGTCGCCGAAGGTAAACTTCACCGGAACGCCGAAGTAATCGGTCGCACCCGTTTCGGCGATTTCGAACAGCACCAGGTGGTCCTTGCCGGGCTCCAGCTTGGTGAGATCCCGGCGGAACGGCTGGCGTGTTTTCACGATGGCTTCGATGGGGCTGCCGAGATAGGCGTCTTCGTTCCAGATGTTATGGTCCGAACGGCGGTGGGCGACGATCCCTCCGTCGCGCTGCCAGATGACGCCTTCGGCCGCATATTGCGGGTGTAACGTCCGGAAGGATAGCACCAGCCGCGCCAAGGGAGTGCCCGCGGCGCTTAGGGCTTCAGACAGATCCTGAACGAATGCGCCCATCGTGTGATGGTCACGGCCCTCCGACAGCATCCAGTCGATCAGGGGTTCCAGTTTCCAGTCCGCGTCGTTCACCGTAGCGATCCCGTTCTATCCGTCAGCCGTCTTGCGGCGGGGGTTTGACCCTTAGGTTGGAGCCATGCCGGTCGATGGCAACCGCTTTGATCAGGGCATAGACACGCATGCCCGGTTTAAGCGCCAGTTGATCCATGGCGCGCCGGGTGATCCTGACCCGCAAGGGGGCGCCGGTATCGACCACCGCTTCGGCCATGGTTCCCGGCGCGTCCCCGCCGCCGCGTTCGGCCACCGTTTCGATTTCCCGCACCACCCCTTCGAGGAGATTCTGGAAACTGGTATCCGCCGGTTTCGCGGTGGCAAGCGCGATATCCCGCGCCCGGATCCGCACGCGCAACCGTTCGCCGACATCCATCGTGAGGCCCGGTACCGTGATGTCGCCGCCCGGCGTGTCGAGCAATGTCAGGCCATAGGTCCGGTCGTGCTGTTTCACGGTGGCGGGCAAAACCGAGCCCGCTTCGTAGCGTCCGGTGAGCGGATAGAGGTCAAGCCGGCTGGTTATGTCGGTCACCGATCCGCTGGCGACGACCCCGCCATTGTCCAGCAAGACCATGGTGTCCGCCAGCCGGACGACTTCCTCGATGGCGTGGCTTACATAGACGATCGGCAGGTCCAACTCGTCGCGCAGTCGTTCTATGAAGGGCAGGATTTCCGCCTTTCTTGCGCCGTCCAGCGAGGCCAGAGGTTCGTCCATAAGCAGGATTTCTGGATTCGACAGGATGGCGCGGCCGAACGCGACCCGCTGTTTCTCACCTCCGGAAAGCGCTGCCGGCCGGCGCTTGAGCAACGGGCCGATATCCAGCAGTTCGACAATCTGGCCGAAGGCGAAACGTTCGGGCGCGGCGCGCCGCGCGCCGTAGCGCAGATTACTCTGGACCGTCAGATGCGGGAACAGGCGCGCCTCTTGGAAGACGTACCCCACACCGCGTTCGTGGACCGGGATCTCCGTGCCGCGGGCGCTGTCGAACAAGACCCGGTCGTCGACCTGGATCCTGCCGCTGTCGGGTTTCAGGAGTCCCGCGATCATGTTCACGATGCTGGTCTTGCCGCAGCCCGACCGCCCGAACAGCGCGGTCAGCCTTGTGCCGTCAGCCGGGGCGGCCAGCGCCGCACCGATCTGGAATTCCGGAAACCGTTTCTGCAGGGAGAAGGAAATCATCGCGCCGTCTCCGCGCCGGTTCCGGTCCAGCGTCGCACGCGGCGCGCCAGCACTTCGGAGGCCAGCAGCGCCGCCAGGGCGACGACGACGGAAATCGCGGCGAGGCGCGCCGCCGGCAGGTCCCCGTCCGGGGTCTGAACCTGTGCATAGAGGGCGAGCGGCAGGGTCTGGGTTTCGCCTGGAATGTTCGAAACGAAGGTAATGGTCGCGCCGAATTCGCCCAACGCGCGGGCGAAGGACAGGATTGCGCCGACCAGAATGCCCGGCGCGATCAGTGGCAGGGTGACGGTGAAAAAGACGCGCAGCGGATGGGCGCCCAAGGTGGCGGCCGCATCCTCCAATCCCCGGTCCACGCTTTCGATGGCAAGCCGGATCGCGCGCACGGCGAGCGGCAGGGCCATGACCGCGGCGGCGACGGCAGCACCTTTCCAGGTGAAGGCAACGGTAACCCCGAACGTGTCGTAGAGGAATGCCCCCAGCGGGCCACGACGGCCGAGCAGGAGCAGCAGCAGATAGCCGACAACCACGGGCGGGACGACGAGAGGAAGGTGGATCATCCCGTCCAGCAGCGACTTCCCGGGAAACCGGGTGCGCGCCAGCAGGAAGGCAAGCGCGGTCGCAACCGGCAGGCTGCCCAGCGTGGCGGCGACGGCGACACGCAGGCTAAGTTCCAGGGCGGACCATTCCGCCGGGGTCAACAACCCGTCCATCCCTTACGATCCGGCCAAATGCGCAAATCCGAATTTCTCGAACAGACGGCCAATGTCAGCCGATTGCAGCCGTTCGGCAAGCATCTCGCCTTCAGGTGACAAGCGGATCATACGGTAGCGGATCGGATCGTGGGTATCCGGCGGAAGGGTTTCAACGACGGAAACCTTGCCGGACGCCGCCGCATCGCTCTGGTAGACGATGGCGGCGTCGACCTCCCCGCGTTCGGCAAAGGCGAGCGCCACCCGCACATTGGCGGTATAGACGAACGCCGGCTGCAGCCGCGTCCACTGTCCAAGGGATTGCAGCGCCTGTTTGGCGTATTGGCCGGCGGGGACATGCGCCGGATCGCCCAGGGCGAGGATACCATTCGGCTGGAAATCCTTGAGCGCGGTTTTCGGCAGATCCGATCCTGCGATCACCACCAGCCGGTTTTGCAGCAGGTCCGAGGCCGCGTCCGGCGGCAGGTCCAGCGCCTCGACCGTCCAATCCGCCCATCGGGTATTTGCAGAAATATAGAGATCGGCGGGCGCGCCCTGACTGATTTGCCGGGCCAGGGTCCCGCTGCTGGCATAGACCGGAACAACCCGGTGCCCCGTGGTTTCTTCAATGCGACGCAGCACGTCGCTCAACACAGGCTGCAGGCTGGCCGCGGCCATAACGCGGATTGTGTCCGCCTTTGCTTGCGGCGCGAAGAGCAGCATCGCGGCGGCGACAAGCACGGCGACAGCTACGGTCCTCAGGATGATCGGATCGGCGAATCGCACGGTGTCTTTGCAGAAGCGGGGCTCAGAAAAACGGGCATGGAGCGAAGTGCCCTGGATCAAACCGGCAGCGTCCTTCATGAAATCCGTCTTTTTCCTTGAAGGCGTTGAACATTTTCCCGCCGGACGCTTTCCATCCGGGCGTCACCCGTTAGGTTGCATAGCAGTCGAATTGGATCGGGAGCAAGCCGCGCTATGGATGAGGCGGAAATCCAAACGGTCGTGATCGGGGCGGGTGTCGTCGGGCTTTCCTGCGCCCGCTCGCTTGCGATGGCGGGTCATGAGGTCATCGTGCTGGAGGCTGCCGATGCGATCGGAACGGAAACCAGCAGCCGTAACAGCGAAGTCATCCATGCCGGGATTTACTATCCGACCGGCAGTAACAAGGCCCGCCTCTGTGTCGAGGGCAAGCACGCCCTCTATGCCTATTGCGAGAGCCGCGGCATCCCCGTCAACAATTGCGGCAAGTTGATCGTCGCGACCGATGACGGCCAGGTCGACGGGCTCGCGGCCATCGTCAAAAAGGCGGGAGAGAACGGGGTCAACGATCTGGTGCAGATTTCCGGCACCGACGCCCGCGCGCTGGAGCCCGCGGTGCGTTGTGTCGCCGCGGTTAACTCACCCTCCACCGGCATCGTCGACTCGCATTCCTTGATGCTCGCCTACCAGGGGGAATCGGAAGACCACGGCGCGATGATCGCCTTCAACGCACCGGTCGAGCGGGCGGAGGTGATGAATGACGGAATCCTGCTGTTTGTCGGCGGGGAGGCGCCGATGCGTCTGAAAGCCGGGAATGTGGTGAACTCAGCCGGTTTGCATGCGCCGGATCTGGCCCGCCGGTTCGACGGCCTCGACCAGACAGCGCTGCCGCAGGCCTTCTATTGCAAAGGAAATTACTTCACCGTCACCGGCAGGAACCCGTTCTCGCGCCTGATTTACCCGATGCCGCAGCAGGCGGGCTTAGGGGTGCACGTCACTTTGGATATGGGCGGTCAGCTCCGTTTCGGCCCGGATACGGAATGGGTGGAGGGGCTGGAGTATGAAGTCGACCCGTCCCGTGCGGATAGTTTCTACGAGGCCATTCGGACCTATTGGCCCGGCCTGCCGGACGGCGCGCTGGATCCCGGTTACGCGGGCATCCGGCCGAAGATTTCCGCGCCGGGCGATCCCAGTGCCGATTTCTTGCTCCACGGGCCGGACCAGACCGGTGTACCCGGCCTGGTCAACCTGTTCGGAATCGAATCGCCCGGTCTCACCGCCTCGCTCGCCATCGGAGAAGAGGTTCGGGCGTTTCTCGCGGGCTAAGCTAGGCTCGCTCGATCCTGCCCGCATAGCAGCCCTGTCTCGCGTTGTGAACCTGGATATAGGCGGTCTTCGGGTTTGCGAGCAGCCTCTCAATGACCGGCTCGACCTCCGACCCGTCGACGACATCCGCGTCGATGATCATATGATCCGCATCGAAGGCGCGCAGCGACAGTAGACGCAGGCGCATCGAAGCGGGAACTTCGTTCACCCGGTCGTAGGTCTCTTCCGCACCGTCGCGTACATAGATCGCATGGCTGGCACGGTACGGGCTATCGGCCGGTTGATATTGGTGGTTCAGCAACAGGAAGCGCTCTCCCGGTATGCCGTCCCGCATTTCGATCCGGTCCGGAAAACCTGGGCTTTCGTCCACGATGACTGCCTTGACACCAAGTTCGGCCAACGCATCGTCGCTAAGGCCGTAGAGGTGTTTGAAAGGGGCGGCCGACAGGCCTGCTATACGGAAATCCACAACGCGCTCCATGCTTTGCTGTTCGAGGCGTTCAGCAAAGCAAAGGGCGAAGACGGCCGCAGCCCGGTTCTTGCTTTCGGCTCTTCAGGTTAGGCCGCTGGCACCAGACCCAGCGCCCGTGGGTCGGGTACCTTCTGTTGTTCCCGGGCATAGGGCACAAAACCGAATTTCTGGTAAAGGCCCAGTGCGGATGGGTGATCCAAAGTGCAGGTGTTGACCGTCAACCGCTTTGGGGTCGGGGACCGGTCCCACGCCGCATGAATGCCCCAATCCAGCAGATAGGGACCGAAACCGCGGCCAATGAAATCCGGAAACAGGCCGAAATAGGCGACATCGGCGCTGTCCGGCATGGTGCGGAAATCCAGCTCGATAAAGCCCGCCGGGACGCCGCCTTCCGACAGCAGATAAACCTCGACGCGCGGGTCCTGAACGACCTCCAGCACCGCCTCATCCGACATTTTGCGCCGGTTGTACCACAGCCAGGGGTCGCCGACCGTATGGTGGATATAGCGGTAAAACCCGATTGTCGGTTTGTGCAGCCGTTGCAGCGTCAGCGGCGTTCCGGTGACCGGCGGATGGCGCGGTGCGGAAGCGGGCCGGGCGTCCATGCCGAGGAAGGTGACCGTAACATCCAGAACAGGCACTTCGTCCTGCGGCAATGGCGGTTCGGTCAGCCACTTGGTCAGCAGCATACGGTCTTCTTGCTGATAGCCGATTGCTTCATAGAAATCGGCGACAGGTTTGTTGCTGCCGCGGACGATCAGTTCCGCCTTCGGGCAGCCATGGTCGGATAAAAACTCTTCGGCCGCATCCATGATCTTGCGGCCCGCACCGGTTCCCTGCGCGTCCGGATGCACTGCGACATAGTACACCCAGCCGCGATGACCGTCGAAACCCACCATGGCGGACGCGATCAACTCTTCGTCCTGCAAGCCGATCAGGATCTCGGCAGTCGCCGTGCTGCGTGCGAGCGAAATGTCCGCCTTGGGATCGTTCCAGGGACGGATCAGGCCGCAAGCGTCCCAAAGCCCGACAAGCGCCTCGACGTCGCCATCTTCGATCGACCGAATATACATAATCAAACCTCTATCGGGAGATCTTCGCGCTGGCCCCATTCCGACCAGGATCCGTCGTAAATTGCGACATCCTCCCGGCCCAGCACATACAGAGCCAGGGCAAGGTTGCAGGCGCTGACGCCGGAACCGCAGCTGCAGATGATCGGGTTTTCCAGATCGACGCCCGCCGTATCGAAGATCGCCTGCAGCTCGTTTTTCGGTTTCAGCCTGCCGTCCGCGGCGAGAATCTTCTGAAACGGGACGCTGAAGGAGTCCGGTATATGGCCGGACCGCAATCCGGCGCGGGGTTCGGGATCGGTGCCGTTGAAGCGCCCGGCGGCCCGGGCGTCCAGAATGTCGGCGGATTCGATCGCTTCCAGGACGTGCTGCGCGCTTTTCACCAAACCGGGGCGGAAGTGCGCGGAAAACTCGGTTGCGGCGACCGTCGCCGGTGCGGAGGTTTCGACGGGACGGCCCTCGCGCTCCCACTTCGGTAGACCGCCATCCAGAACGGCGACGGCGTCATGTCCGAAGACCCGGAACATCCACCAGCAGCGCGCGGCGGAAAACAGGCCGTTCACGTCATAGGCGACCACGAAGGTCTCGTTCGAAATACCGAGCGCGCCGGCCTCGTGAGCAAAACGTTGCGGCGAGGGAAGCATGTGAGGGAGCGGCGACTCCGGCTCCTTGATTTCTCCGTCGAAGTCGAAAAACCGCGCGCCCGGAATGCGCAGGCCTTCGAACTCCGTCGCGGCATCCCGTTTCACGGTCGGCAGATGGTAGCTGCTGTCCAGGATCACGACGTTCGGATTGTCTAGATTCTCGGCCAGCCAGTCGGTGCTGACGGTCGGTGTCGGATAGCCGTCGATCATTTCCTTGCCCCCCTTTGCAAGATCAGGTGTCGAACACGATGTTGACGCGCCGGTTCCGCTTGCCCTTGTTCTCGATCTTGGAGACCCGAACGGGGCCGATTTCGCCGGTCCGCTGCACATGCGTGCCGCCGCAAGGCTGCAGGTCGACGCCCTCGCCAATCTTCAGCAACCGCACTTTGCCCGAACCGCGTGGCGGCTGCACGGACATGGTGCGAACCAGATCCGGGCTGGAATCGAGCTCGGCGTCGGTGATCCATTGGGCGCTGACCGCGTGATCCTCCTGGATCAGCGCGTTGAGCTTGTCGGTGATGTCTTCCTTGTCCAGCGTGTGTTCGCCGACATCGAAATCCAGCCGGCTTTTGTCGATCCCGACCTGACCGCCGGTCACCCCGCAGGGCACGATGGCGCAGACCAGATGCATCGCCGTGTGCATGCGCATCAACTGGTGGCGGTTTTCCCAGTCGATGGTGCCTTGCACCTTGGTTCCCGCCGTCAGAGCCGGCTGGCCTTCTTCCGGGACATGGACGATCTCGCCGTCGGCCCGGATGGTGGTGCCGATCCGGACTTCCGTGCCGTCTTCCGATTTCAAGACGCCCTTGTCGCCGGGCTGGCCGCCGCTGGTGTAGTAGAAAATCGTGCGGTCCAGAACGATACCGCCGCGTTCGTTGACGCCTGTGACGGTGGCGTCGCACTCGGTCAGATAGGCATCGTCGCGGAACAAAAGCTCGGTCATGGGGAAAGTCCTCGAACAGTCTGTCGGCAGGCCTCATCTGTGGCCGAAGCCGTTGGGGATAGCAAGGGCGGTAGGAAGAATGCGTGTGAAACGGACGTGGGCCACAATGATCTATGCGATGAATCCCAACGCGAGGTGCGCAGTCCGAAACGAGCTTCACCTATCTAAGGTGCATATCATTGTCTTCTGTATGGGCAAACTGAGAAGCCTGGATCGGTGAGGTTTTGACTTCGATACAAAGTGATATCAACTGGAGATACTACAGGATCGACTTTGTCCAATTACTCTAATGGAAATGACGTTTGCGACCGGAACAACATGAACGTTCTCTGAAATCCTGGATCCGAGTCGGTTTGTCAGTACTTCATATAGGAAATAGGCGCTATTCAGACCATCGATGAGGTAAACCTTGGAACCCTGTAGCGACCCTATCCGATCGGCCGGATTACGCAGTACAACTTCAACCCTGCATACGCTTTCTTCGCGAACAGCGTTGGCTTGCGCTGCAGCAAGTTCAGAAACAATGAAGAACGAGAGTATGACGTTAATGAGAAAAAGTGGAACGACAACATTTGTCCACACCGTGCTTAGGAATCTGCGAACTTGGTTGGAGCTGTTTGCCGCTCGCACGTTCATTACTCGTCTAACAATCAAATACACAATCACTGCCACCGTGTATGCGAGTGTAGCACCTATGAGCAGTGTCAATTGCTGCAGTTCTGCAAATCGTCTCGCATAGAACAGGTTGATAGCCCCAATAAGGAAATCGTCGATGTCCGCGTAGTCCGACAAGTTGAGGTCAAATTCATCAAGTAGAAGAAACTGATGATAAAGACCAAGACTGGAAAGAAGGATGCCTGAAAGCGCCAAAAGAAATCCAGGATGATCCTTCGTCCATCTTACTAAAATGCTATCATTGGTTTGTTCACTCATGACCCAGCTGTTCTTCACATTTTGCCAATGCCCCAAGCACGCCTTTTCGTCCTCGCGTAATTACCCGCTTTAGAGGATAGCAAAAAATCCACATCACGCCAAAATGGTTATATTTGCAGATAAGGTGCTGCGGACTTAGCAAAAAAAAGCCGCCCAATTGGGCGGCTTTTTCGACACTCTGCTGAGGTTGACTCAGCCGAGCTTACCGATGGCGACTGCCGTGTCGGACATCCGGTTGGAGAAGCCCCACTCGTTGTCGTACCAGCTCAAGACGCGCACCAGAGTGCCGTCGATCACCTGGGTCTGCGTGGCGTCGAAGGTCGAGCTTGCCTGATTGTGGTTGAAATCGACGGAGACCAGCGGCGCCTCGTTGATTTCCAGGATACCCTTCAGTTCGTTCGAATCCGCGGCCTTCGCCATCGCTTCGTTCACTTCTTCCTTGGTCGTCGCCTTCTTGGCGTCGAATTTCAGGTCGATCAGCGACACATTCGGCGTCGGCACCCGGATGGCCGTGCCGTCGAGCTTGCCTTTCAGTTCCGGCAGCACCAGACCGACGGCGCGGGCGGCCCCGGTTGAGGTCGGGATCATCGACTGGCTGGCGGCGCGCGCCCGGCGCGGATCGCTGTGCAGCGTATCGACCGTGCGCTGGTCGCCCGTGAAGGCGTGGATGGTCGACATGAAGCCGCGCTCGATCCCGATCGTCTCATTGAGGACGTGTGCGACCGGCGCCAGGCAGTTGGTGGTGCACGACGCGTTGGAGATCACCGTGTGGCTGGCGTCCAGCTTGTCGTGGTTCACGCCGTAAACGACCGTGAGGTCCGCTTCCGAGCACGGAGCCGAGACCAAGACCCGTTTCGCGCCGGCGGTGAGGTGGGCGCTCGCCTTTTCCTTGCTGGCGAAAATGCCGGTGCATTCCAGCGCGACGTCGACACCCAGTTCGGCCCAGGGCAATTTGCTGGGGTCGCGTTCGGCGGTGACCTTCATCTTGCCGTGACCGACATCCATCCAGTCGTCGCCCGTGGTCACTTCGTTCGGGAAGCGGCCATGGACCGTGTCGTAGCGCAGCAGATGCGCGTTGTCCTCAACCGAACCCAAGTCGTTGATCCCAACGAACTCGATATCGTCGCGGCCCGACTCGATCGCCGCGCGCAGAACCAACCGTCCAATGCGGCCAAAGCCGTTAATCGCAACCCGTACTGCCATGGTTCAAAATCCTCTTAGTTTTTACCGCTCTTCCGAGCTTTCAGTATCCTGCCCGCTTCCTTTGCCACGGCGTCCGCCGTGATGCCAAAGTGCTTATAAAGATCTCCCGCCGGGGCGGAAGCGCCAAAATCGCTCATTCCGACAAAGCCACCTTCCAGGCCCAGCAGTCCGTCCCAGCCTTGCCGCACGCCTGCTTCGACCGCGACACAGACCGTGTTCTCGCCCAGAACTTTGGCGCGGTAGCCCGCGGTCTGCTTGGCGAACAGATCCAGGGAGGGCACCGACACCACCGCGGTGCCGATCTTGCGTTTCTCCAGCGCGGCGCGCGCCTGCATCGCAATCTCCACCTCCGAGCCCGTCGCCAACAGCGTGACCTCCCGCTCTCCGGCTTCCGCTTCGGCCAAGACATACGCGCCTTTCGCCGAGAGGTTTTTGGCCGCGTGCCGCGTGCGCAAGGTCGGGATGCCCTGCCGCGTCAGCGCCAGGACCGAGGGGCCGGTCTGGTTTTCCAGCGACAGTTGCCAGGCTTCCGCCGTCTCCACCGCATCGCAGGGGCGGAACACCGTAACGTTCGGCATCGCCCGCAGCGCGGCCAGATGCTCGACCGGCTGGTGCGTCGGTCCGTCTTCGCCCAGGCCGATGGAATCGTGCGTCATCACATAGATCACGCGCTGTTCCATCAGGGCGCTCAACCGGATTGAGGGCCGGCAATAGTCGGTGAAGACCAGGAAGGTTCCGGCATAGGGGATGAACCCGCCATGCAGCGCGATGCCGTTCATCGCCGCCGCCATGCCATGTTCGCGCACGCCGTAATAGACATACCTGCCGGAAAAGTCCGAGGCATCGATCGGCGCCATGGCGCCGGTCTTGGTGTTGTTCGAGCCCGTCAGGTCGGCCGACCCGCCGATGGTCTGCGGGACCACCTGGTTGATGACTTCCAGCGCTTTCTGGCTGGCCGCACGGGTCGCCAGCTTCGGCTTGTCCTTGGAGATCTGTTTCTTGAACCCGGCGATCGCGGCGTCGAGTTCTTTCGGCAGGTCGCCCGCCTGGATTTTTTTGAAGGCTGTGCGGTCGGCGGCCGGCAATTTCTTCAACCGCTCTTCCCATGCCTTGCGGGATCGTGCACCGCGCCCGCCCGCCTTGCGCCAGGCCTCGAGAATCCCTTTCGGAATGTCGAAAGGCTTGGACGTCCAGCCGAGCTTCTCCCGGGTACCTGCGATTTCATCCGCACCTAAGGGCGCGCCGTGGGTGGCGGCGGTGCCGGCCTTTGTCGGGGCGCCGTAGCCGATCACCGTGCGGCAGGCGATCAGGCTGGGCCTGTCCGTTTTTTGCGCTGCTGCAATGGCGGCCTCGATGGCCGCCGGATCGTGCCCGTCGACCCGAACCGTGTCCCAACCGCTGGCGGCGAAGCGTGCGACCTGGTCGTCGGAGACGGTAAGGTCCGTCGGGCCATCGATCGAAATGCTGTTGTCATCGAACAGAACGATCAGCTTGCTCAGCTTCAAATGACCGGCCAGTGAAATGGCTTCGTGGCTGATCCCTTCCATCAGGCAGCCGTCGCCGGCCAGCGCGTAGGTGTAATGATCGACCAGTTTCGCGCCATGCCGGGCCGCGGCCATCCGTTCGGCGAGCGCCATGCCGACGGCGTTGGCGAGACCCTGGCCGAGCGGGCCGGTCGTGGTTTCGATCCCCGCAGCGTGACCGTATTCCGGATGACCGGCGGTCTTCGATCCCAACTGGCGGAAATTTTTCAACTGCGCCAGCGTCATGTCCTTGTAGCCGGTCAGATGCAGCAGCGCGTAAAGCAGCATCGATCCGTGGCCGGCGCTGAGCACGAAACGGTCCCGGTCGGGCCAATCCGGCTTGGCGGGGTCGAACTTCAGGAACTTGGTGAACAGAACGGTCGCCACGTCGGCCATACCCATCGGCATGCCCGGATGACCGGAGTTGGCTTTTTGGACGGCATCCATGGACAAAGCGCGGATCGCATTGGCCATGTCGCTATGAGTTACAGCGGTCATCGGATTCCGATTCTACAGTGTGGAGGCACGACGGGTTCGCGTTGCGATCGGGCCAGCCGGGCAGGGCAAATACACTCTGTCGCGGCGCCCCGTCCGCGAGGCGCGCGAAACATGCCTATCACGGTCTCCGAGGTCAATAGCAGGAGGGGCGAAAGCGCGCGGTTTCCAGCGCTTTTTCCGGGTCGACGCGCGATCCGGCGGGCCGGGCGCGGATCGCCGGTTGACGCTCTGATACCCATCTGCAAGATTTATTAGAGGGTGTGAAGGATCCGGCCTTAAAGCTTGAGATCGTTGGTTTCTTCGCCAGTTCTATTGCGCAGGACAACGCGTCCTCCCGGAGAGCAGAATGTCCCGAACCGAAAAGGCCCTGGAGCGTCTCGGCGCGGCGGTCGAACGTCTTGAAAGCGCAGCGAAAAACAGCGCCGGCTCAACCGCGGAGGCGGATGCCGCTCTGCGTGCGGAGATAGAGCGCCTTGGGGGTGAAAACGATGCCCTCGCAGAAAGGCTGAACACCGAGGCCGGGAAGAATCGGGACTTGGGCGACCGGCTGGATGCGGCAATCGCAAAGCTGAACAGCGTGCTGGAGCAGAATTAGGGGTTAGGGCCAGATGGCGCAGGTAGAGGTAACGATCAACGGCCGGGGATATACGGTGGCGTGCGAGGCCGGGCAGGAGAGCCATCTGACGCAGCTTGCCGCCATGCTCGACAGCCGTGTGACGGATCTCGCCGGTGCTGTAGGGCAGTTGGGCGATGCGCGCCTGCTGGTGATGGCGGGCTTGCTGCTGGCCGACGAGTTGGAAGAAGCGCGCGGCGGACGCGGAGAAGCGCCGGCAATCCGGGAAGAACCGCCTGCGGATACCCATGCCGAAGCCATCGAATCTTTGGCGGCGCGTCTGGAAGCTATTGCCGATAAACTGTCGGGGGCCTAACTAAGGGCCTTGGAGCGCGTGCTGCGCGGTGCGACACGCCCATGTTGTCCCGGGGGCTATAAACACCTCTTGGGAGCTGTCCCTGCCGGGATCCTGGTCTCGGTACTACGGCGCCCACCTGCTTTGCAGGCTCCAGGGGTACATCAGGCGACCGGCCGGGTGGCCGCGCTCCGCTTCTGAAGACAAGCCGGTCCGGCGTCAGGATTTCATGAGTCTCGATATCGCGAAAAAGACGGCGCGCAAGGCGGCTTCCCGCGCCCGGAAAATGGCGGCCGAGCAGGCGGGGAGCGAAGCCGCGGCCCTTTTCGCGGAAAATCTGGTGCGCCACATTCCGGTGGATGCGGGAAGCGTGGTCTCGGGATTCCTGCCGATCGGCAGCGAGTTGGATGTCCGCAAGGCAATGGCTGCGTGTCTCGTCAAGGGCGCTGAGCTCTGTATGCCGGCCGTGATCGAAGCAGCCGCGCCGCTGGTCTTCCGGCGTTGGCGCGAGGGCGATCCGCTCATCGAAGAGGCGTTCGGGACCCGGGCGCCCGCACCGGACGCGCCGGAATGCAAACCGACGGTGCTGATCGTCCCGATGCTGGCCTTCGACCGGCAGGGCTACCGGCTGGGATATGGCGGCGGGTTCTACGACAGAACGCTGGCGGCTTTGCGCGCAGAGGGGCCTGTGCTGGCGGTCGGTGCGGCCTTCGCCGGCCAAGAGGTCAAGAATGTGCCGCATGACGCATTGGACCAGCCGATGGATTTCATCGTAACCGAAAGGGCGGCGATCAAAATCGCCCGGTAGACAAGGCAAGTCAGGATTTAGAATGCGTTTCCTCTTTTGCGGCGACATCGTCGCGAAATCCGGCCGTCAGGCCTTGATCCAGAATGTACCCCGTCTGCGCGACCAGCTCGGCCTGGATTTCGTTGTGGCGAACGGGGAGAACGCGGCGCACGGTTTCGGGATCACCGGCAAGATTTGCGACGAACTGTTCGATGCGGGCGTGGATGTGATCACCGGCGGCAACCACTCCTGGGACAACGCCGATATCCTAAGCCGGGCCGACGACGAACACCGGTTGCTGCGGCCTGACAATTTCCAGGCCGGAACGCCGGGCAAGGGGGTCGGCGTGTTCGAAACCGCAGCCGGCGGCCGTGTCCTGGTGGTGAATATTCTCGGCCGCCTGTTCATGGATCTTTACGACAATCCATTCGAGAGTCTGGAACGTCACGTCCCGGACAGCGCGCCGGCGGATGCCGGCTTTGACGCGGTTATCGTTGATGTACATGCCGAAGCGACCAGCGAGAAAACGGCGATCGGACACATTCTGGACGGCCGTGCGTCGCTGGTGGTCGGAACACATACCCATATCCCCACCGCCGACACCCGTATTCTGCCGGGCGGCACCGGATATCAGACCGATGCCGGGATGTGCGGCGACTACGATTCGGTGATCGGCATGGACAAGTATGCGTCCACGGCCCGTTTTCTCGGATCCTTGCCGAAACCCCGGATGACGCCGGCGGAAGGTGAAGGGACCTTGTGCGGTGTTGTGGTCGACACCGACCCGAAAACGGGGTTGGCCGCGCAGGTGCAGGCCTTGCGCGTGGGGGGGCACCTCCAGACCGCATGGGCCACCGCATAGCGGGTTTCACTGCTTGAGCCGTTTGTTCGGCGATGGGCTGCCCCGCCGGATCTCTGCCGCAAAAAAGCCACAAAACAGGTTTATCACCGCTGCGCTGCGTGACGGGCGCGCTTGGCGACCGGCGTTGCCATGGGCGATAGAATCACGGCGAATTGAGGCTCGGGAAAGAGTGTGTACCAGTTAAAGATCGACTTTCCGGATTTGGCGGCTACAACCCGTTCACACCAAATTCATCCGCGGTACGCGCCCGTCGAAAAGGACGGGCTGAGGGCCTGCGGTTGGCGGATTGAAAACGGGATCGGCTGGCGGTTCGGGCCCGCGTCGTGCAGCGCGCCGCCCTCGGCGGTCGTCCAAGCCAGAGGTAACAAAATGGCAGGTCATTCCAAATTTAAGAACATCATGCACCGCAAGGGTGCCCAGGACAAAAAGCGGTCCTCGCTGTTCGCCAAACTCTCCAAGGAAGTGATGGTCGCGGCGAAGATGGGCGGCCCGGATCCGTCGGGCAATCCGCGCCTGCGCGCGGCGATCGCGACGGCGCGGTCGAACAGTATGCCCAAGGACAATATCGAACGCGCCATCCAAAAGGGCGCCGGCGGCGGCGACGACACCGACTACGAGGAAATCCGCTACGAAGGCTACGGTCCCGGCGGGATCGCGGTGATCGTGGACGTCTTGACCGACAACCGTAACCGGTCGGCCTCCGACGTTCGTTCGATCTTCTCCAAATCCGGCGGAAACCTTGGGGAAAGCGGTTCGGTCTCCTTCATGTTCGATCAGGTCGGCGAGATCCAGTATTCCGCCGATGTAGCGGACGCCGACACGATGTTCGAGGCTGCGCTGGAAGCGGGGGCCGATGACGTGGCGAGTGCGGAGGAAGGGCACGAGATTCTGTGCGCCTCGGACAGTCTGCATGCGGTGGCGGGTGCCTTGGAGGGCCAGTTTGGCGAAGCGTCGAGCGTTAAGCTCGTCTGGAAGCCGCAAAACCTGGTGCCGGTTGATGCGGACAAGGCCGAAAGCGTCCTGAAGCTGATGGATACGTTGGACGACAATGACGATGTCCAAAACGTGTTCGCCAATTTCGACATCCCGGACGACGTCATGGAACGGCTGGCCGACGGGTAGGACGGTGCGGATACTCGGTCTCGATCCTGGATTGCGGCACACCGGATGGGGTGTCGTCGAGGCGGAGGGCAGCCGCCTCCGCTACATCGGGTGCGGTGCGGTCAACCCGCGCACCGACGGCGCCATGGCTGATCGACTCAAAGACCTGCACGACGCGCTGACCGAGGTGCTGAACGAGTTCAAGCCCGAGGAGGCGGCGGTCGAGGAAACTTTCCTGAACAAGAATCCCGGTTCGACCCTTAAGCTCGGCCATGCCCGCGGCGTCGTGCTGCTGGCCCCGGCGCTGTTCGGGCTCAGCGTCGCCGAATACTCGGCCAAGAGCGTCAAGCAGGCGGTCGTCGGAACCGGTAATGCGACCAAGGATCAGATCGGCATGATGGTTCGCACTCTGCTTCCGGGCTGCAACCCGCCCAGTGACGACGCCGCCGATGCCTTGGCCGTCGCGATCTGCCATGGACATCTGGCCGGGACGAAGCGCAGCTGGACGGCAGGCGGCGCCCGGGCGGCGGGAGGCGGCCGATGATCGCCCGTCTCAAAGGATTGCTGGACGATGTCGGCGAGGATTGGGCGATCCTGGACGTCGCGGGCGTCGGGTATTTGATCTTCTGTTCCGCCCGCACCCTCGCCAGACTACCGGGGCGCGGCGAAGCGGTTCGGATGGAAATCGAGACTCACGTCCGTGAAGACCATATCCATCTCTACGGGTTTGCCGATATCGGCGAGCGCGACTGGTTCCGGCTGCTGACCGGTGTGCAAGGGGTCGGGGCGAAAGTGGCCTTGGCCATCCTGTCGGTTCTGAGCGCCGAGCAACTGACGCAAGCGGTGGCGGCCGGCGACAAGGCGGCGATCACGCGGGCGAACGGCGTCGGGCCCAAACTGGCCGGGCGGATCGCCAGTGAATTGAAGGACAAGGTGGGGGCGATGACGCTGGGCGCTGCGGCGCAAGCTGGCAAGCCGGCCGCCGGTCCGGCCCCCGCACCGGCGGAGGGCGTCGCTGGAACCTCCGCGGACGATGCTGTTTCCGCGTTGGTCAATCTAGGATACGGCCGCAGCGAGGCGTTCGGCGCAGTCGCACGGGTAATTCAGAACCAAGGTCCGGATGTGCCGCTCGGCGAACTCGTACGCGTCGGCCTTAAGGAGCTTGCGCAATGAGCGACGCTGGCGCGGCGCCGGACGCTGCCCGATTGGTGGATGGCGGCCGCAGCACCGAAGACCGCGCCGAGAACCAGTTGCGGCCACAGACCCTGGCGGACTTCACCGGGCAGAAAGCGGTCCGGGAAAACCTCTCGATCTTCATTCAGGCCGCCAAGGCCCGTGGCGAAGCCATGGATCATACCTTGTTCTATGGCCCGCCCGGATTGGGGAAGACCACACTGGCGCAGATCATGGCCCGGGAACTGGGGGTAAACTTCCGCGCCACCTCAGGCCCGGTGATCGCCAAGGCTGGAGACCTGGCGGCCTTGCTGACCAATCTCGAACCGCGGGATGTGCTGTTCATCGATGAAATCCACCGCCTCAATCCCGCAGTAGAGGAATTTCTGTATCCGGCGATGGAAGACTACCAGATGGACCTGATTATCGGGGAGGGGCCGGCGGCCCGCTCCGTCCGGATCGACCTGGCGCCGTTCACGTTGGTCGCCGCGACGACGCGGGCCGGCCTCATCACCCGCCCTTTGCGGGAGCGTTTCGGCATTCCGCTGCATATGGAGTTCTATACCGAGGACGAGTTGACGAGCATCGTTCAGCGGGGCGGCCGTGTTCTCGATATGCCGCTGCGTGAAGACGGGGCGCGGGAGATCGCCCGCCGTAGCCGGGGGACCCCGCGCGTTGCAGGGCGCTTGCTGCGCCGGGTCCGGGACTTTGCGTCGGTTGCCGGCGCGACGGAAATCGACTCCGAAGCGGCGGACAGTGCGCTGAAAAGACTGGATGTCGACGACCGCGGTCTCGATCAGATGGACCGACGCTACCTGCGCTGCATGGCGGAGAATTACGGCGGCGGACCGGTGGGTGTGGAAACGCTTGCCGCGGCGCTGGCCAACGAGCGCGATGTTCTGGAAGAAGTGGTCGAGCCCTTCCTGATCCAGCAAGGTCTGGTCCAGCGGACGCCTCGCGGGCGCATGCTGGCTGTCCAGGGTTGGCGCTATATCGGATTGGAGGCACCGGGTTCGGTCCGGGCACAGATGGATTTGCTCTCTTCGGGGGAAACCGGCGAGGACGAGGCCGGGTGACCGAAAACGGATTGAAGCCCGCAAGCGAAGGACGTTTCCCCATTCGGGTCTATTACGAGGACACGGATGCCGGGGGAATCGTCTACCACGCTAACTACTTGCGGTTTGCCGAGAGGGCACGCACCGAGTTGCTGCGGACGCACGGATACGATCATCCAACGCTGAACCGCATGCATGGGATGGGTTTTGCGGTGCGCCGCTGCAGCGTGGACTACATCAAACCCGCGAGGCTGGACGATGCGTTGGAAGTGCGGACCACGATCGCCAAGGCGGGTGCAGCGAGCATCGAGATGGATCAACGGATCTTCCGCGCCGATGAACATATCGCGACCGTCACGGTGCAGCTCGCCTGTATCGACGGAAAGGGCGCGCCGAAACGCATGCCGGCGGCGTTGCGGCAATCGATGAGGTCTTTCGAAGAATGAAACTGGCCAGGGGAATTGGATAGATATGGAGCAGCAAGTAGTCGATCTGGTGTCCTTGGGCGGCTCGGTCGAAAGTGCCGAACTGACCGTGTGGGCCTTGTTCCTGCGCGCGGACATCGTCGTGAAGATCGTGATGATCATGTTGATCGTCGCCTCGATATGGTGCTGGGCTGTTATCTTCGAGAAGGTCCGCCGGCTGACCCGGCTCCGGAAACTCGCGGATAGTTTCGAAGACTCTTTCTGGTCCGGCGGCTCGCTGGATGATCTCTACGACCGGGTCGGTGTTCAGCCCAAGGATCCGATGTCCGCCGTTTTCGGGGCGGCGATGCGGGAGTGGCGGCGATCCTCGGCCGCCCTGGCTCCCGGCGGAAACTACGCCGCGCTGGAACAGCGGATCGAACGGGTGATGCAGGTCGCGGTCGGACGCGAGATGGACCAGTTGGAACGTTACCTGCCGTTCCTGGCTTCGGTCGGATCGGCGGCGCCGTTTATCGGACTGTTCGGTACGGTCTGGGGGATCATGAACAGCTTCACGGCGATCGCTGCCACTAAACAGACAAGCCTCGCCGTGGTGGCCCCCGGCATCGCCGAAGCTTTGTTCGCCACCGCGCTCGGTCTGGTGGCGGCGATCCCCGCCACCATCGCATACAACAAGATATCCACCGATCTGGGGCGCTACAGCGTGCGGCTGAACGCTTTCGCGACCGAGTTCAGCGCGATCATTTCCCGTCAGCTCGAGGCGGGGGAGTAGGTCATGGGCGCTTCTATCGATCCGGGATCGCGCGCCGGCGGGCGCGCCTTCTACCGGCCCCGCATGCGCGTGATGTCGGAGATCAACGTCACGCCCTTTGTCGACGTGATGCTGGTGCTGTTGATTGTTTTCATGGTGACGGCCCCGCTGCTAACGGTCGGTGTGCCGGTCGATCTGCCCGAAACCAAGGCGGCCTCTATCAATGACGACGTCGAGCCCATCGTCCTGTCGATCCGGGACAACGGGCAGATCTATCTGCAGGAAACGCCGATCGAACTGGACGCCATCGCGCCGCGGCTGCAGGCGATTCAGGAGGCGCGCGGCGTGGCTTCGGAACAACTGCGCATCTATGTCCGTGGCGATAAAGCGATCAACTACGGCCGCGTCGTGGAGGTGATGGGAACGGTCAATGTGGCCGGTTTCTCGAAAGTCGCCCTATTGGCGAAACTGCCGGACCAAGAGTCCGGCGGAAACTGACAAGGCCGGCTGACTAGAACTTATGCGCAACGGTCTTATCCTGTCTCTGACCCTGCACACCGCGCTTATCGTCGTGGTGATTCTGGGCTTGCCGGAGCCGGAGCGGGATCTGGACAGCTTCCCCGTCATTTTGCAGGCGGAAGTGGCGACCGAAGAGGATCTGGTTGAGCGCCGGCCGCTGGAAGAGATCGAACCGGAGGCGCCGCCTGAAGAGGTTGCCGACGCGACGCCTCCGCCCCCGCCGCCACCCCCACCGCGGCCCCCGCCGCCGCCACCCCCGCCGCCCCCGCCGTCGAACACCGCGGAGCCGCAGGCGGAACCTGAGCCGGAGCCCGAACCCGAGTCCGAGCCGGAACCCGAGCCAGAGCCTGAGCCCGAGCCCGAGCCCGAGCCTGAGCCGGAACCCGAGCCCGAGCCCGAGCCCGAGCCCGAGCCGGAACCCGAGCCAGAGCCGGAACCGGAACCGGAACCGGAAGCCGAAGCGTCGCCGGAGCCGGAACCCGAGCCGCAATTGGCATCGATGCCACGTCCGCCGCAGCGCCCTGAGGCGCCGGCGCGGCCAAACTTCGCGAGTGTCCTGCAAACGGTGCAGGATCTGCAGGAAGATCCGCCGCCGCCGCCACCGGAAGAGACTGAGCCGGAGGAGGAGCAGGTTTCTCTCGCCGATGCGGTGAAGCAGGCCCTAAACAGAACCCCGCAACCGCAAACATCGGCGCTTCGGGCTGAAAACGCCCTGTCGAGCAGTGAGCTGGATGCCGTCCGTCAGCAACTGGCAGGGTGTTGGGTCGTACAAGCCGGCGCGCGTAATGCCGAGGATTTGATCGTTGAGGTAAGAATCCGCGTCGGGCGGGATAGGACCGTGCAAACCGCGGAAGTGGTCGATATGTCACGGTATCTTTCCGACGGCTTTTTCCGCGCGGCCGCGGACGCCGCCGTAAGGGCGGTGAAAAACCCGCGCTGCAACCCGTTGAATTTGCCGCCAAGCAAGTACAGTCTCTGGCAGTCCATCATCGTGACCTTCGATCCCCGGGAGATACTCGGCTGATGCGCAAAACCTTTGTCACCCTCCTGTCGGCCCTTTTTACCCTCGCCCTTACCGCGACCGTCGCGCGCGCAGAGCTGCGCATCGACGTCACGCGCGGCACCGTCGAACCCTTGCCGATCGCCATCACCGACTTCTTCGGGGTCGCCGACTCGGAAAGCCAATTGGGCCGCGACATTGCCGGCGTTATTACATCCAACCTGGAGCGGTCTGGCCTGTTTCGGGCGCTTGACCCAAAGGCCTTCATTCAGACCGCCGCCAGCATATCGGTTCGCCCGAGATTTTCGGACTGGCGGGTGATCAACGCCGCGGCGCTAGTGAACGGTTCCATCGAAACGATGGCCGACGGCAAGGTGCAGGTGCAGTTCCGGCTGTGGGACGTTTTCGCCGAGACCCAGATGGTCGGGCTGCTCTATACGACAGAGCGGGACAATTGGCGGCGCGTCGCCCATATCATCTCGGATGCGGTCTACAAGCGGCTGACCGGTGAGAGCGGATACTTCGACACCCGCATCGTCTACGTTTCCGAAAGCGGTCCCAAGGATCGCCGGGTGAAGCGGCTGGCGATCATGGACCAGGACGGTGAAAACCACCGATTCCTGACTGACGGCCGCGCCCTGGTGCTGACGCCGCGCTTCTCGCCGACCCAGCAGGAAATCACCTATCTCAGCTATTTCGACAACACGCCGCGCGTCTATCTATTCAATATTCAGACGGGCCGTCGCGAGTTGCTGGGCGAGTTTCCGGGCATGACCTTCGCGCCGCGGTTTTCGCCCGACGGCAACTCGGTCTTGATGAGCCATGCGACCGAGGGAAACACCGACATCTATGTCATGGACCTGCGCACCCGCCGGCCGATCCGCCTGACTACAAACTCCGGCATCGAAACCGGCGCTACTTTCTCGCCGGACGGGCAGCAAATCACCTTCGAATCGGACCGCAGCGGCAGCCAGCAGGTCTATGTAATGAACGCCGACGGTACCAACCAACGCCGTGTCAGTTTCGGGAAGGGCCGTTACGCGACGCCGGTCTGGTCGCCGCGCGGGGATCTGATCGCGTTCACAAAACAGACAAGAGGCAAGTTTCACATTGGCGTTATGAGGCCCGATGGATCCGGAGAACGGCTGTTGACCGAAAGTTTCCTGGATGAGGGGCCGACCTGGTCGCCCAACGGACGGGTCATCATGTTTTTCCGGCAGGACCCGGGTGAGGAGGGGCGCGTTTCCCTCTATTCCATTGATTTGACTGGATATAATTTGCGCCGCGTGGTGACGCCGGGCTTCGGTTCGGACCCGGCCTGGTCGCCGCTAAATCCCTAAGTGTTCACCTTGCTTGCGGAAAGCGGATTATTCTTGCGCATAAGGCAGCCAAGAGAAACACGCCCGCCAGTGCAGAAATAGTCTAACTATATGTGTGCAAAGTATTTTAAATTGAGGGTTTTGTCTTTGCGGAACGGTTGAATTTAACAAATCGTCATGCTTAATATGCCCCCGTCCGGCCCCGCTCAGCGGGACGGGTCCTATCGAACACGCCTTCGACGCCGTGTGCGGCTGCGTCGATAACAAACCTCTGAGGGGTCCAAATAATGCGCGTTAAAATCGTTAGCCTTCTGGCGGCATTGGTTCTGGTCTCGGCATGTGCGACCGAACCCGAAGAATCGCAGGACGCATCGGCGTCCGGTTCCCAAACTACGTCGTCTGGCAGCACGACAGCGCAGGCCCCTGCGGCACCTGCCGCGCCGGCCGTCACGCCGGGTAGCGTCAAAGACTTCCTGGTGAATGTCGGCGACCGTATTTTCTTCGACTTCGATGCGTCCGACATTCGTGCCGATCAGGTTGCCAACCTTGAAAAGCAAGCGGCCTGGCTGAAACAGTTCGGCGGTGTCCGCGTCGTGATCGAAGGGCATGCCGACGAGCGCGGCACCCGCGAATACAACTTGGCGCTGGGTGAGCGCCGTGCGAATTCGCACCGCGACTATCTGATCAGCCTCGGTGTCGATCCGAATCGCTTGGACGTGATTTCCTACGGCAAGGAGCGTCCGGCCGTTCTGGGTTCGAACGAAGCGGCTTGGTCGCAGAACCGTCGCGGCGTCGTTGTGTTGCGGAACGCGCCCGCCAGCTAAGCATTTTCCCGGTTGCGCAGCCGGGTAGAGTTACTTTCGGGAAAGTCTGGGCGACCGGACTTTCCCGTTTGCTTTTATCCGCCATAGTTTTGACGTATTTTTAGCTTAGATAGCCCGGAATGCGAGTTCGCAGTTCGGGGGGCGGGCCGTAACGCGTTTGGAGTTCACATGTTTTTCCAGCCCAAGAAAAAACCCTCGTTCCTCAACCGCAGACACCATGTTCTTGCCGTAGCACTGGTCGCCGGGCTCGGTTTTTCCGTCCCCGCCGCCGCGCAGGACAACAGCGCAGTCAGCCAACAGCTTGAGCGGCTGCGCCGGGACATAACGGACTTGCAGCGAACGGTCTTTGCCGGCGCCGAGCCCCCTTCGGAAACCGTCTCCGCCCTGCAGCAGCCGAGCGCCGAAAGCGCGCAGGCCTCGGCGCGGCTGCAACTGCGCATCCAGGAGTTGGAGCGTGAGATCCGCACCCTGACAGGACGCCTGGAGGAAGCGGGCTTTCAGATCAACACCATGACGACGCGCCTGGACAAGCTGATCTCGGACGTGGATTTCCGCCTGCAGGCTTTGGAAGCGAGATCCGGCGGCGCCGCGCTTTCCCAATCCGGGCAGCCCGTCGGAACGGCTCCCGGTATCGCGACCGTACCGCAGACCGTGGGCGCGCTTCCAGCGCCGCCTGCTGCGGCCGGGCAAGGGGCTCCCGGCTTGGGGACAACGGTCATCACCTCGCAAGGATCGGTGACCCAGGGTCAAGCCGTCGTCACCGAAGTCGCGGACGGCGGGGCGCTGCCAGCCGGACAGCAGTTGCTTGGACAGGTGTCCGAGAGCCAGCTTCAGGCCTCTCAATCGGGTCAACCGGTGGCTCAAACGACGGGCGTTCCCGCCGTGCCGGCACAGGTCGCCGCCGCGCCGCCGGCGCCACCCCCCGCGGCACCGCAAGCAGCGCCCGCGCCGGCGGCCGTTCAGCAGGCCGCGCCACAGCAGACCGCGGCCGTTTCCTTGCCGCCGGGCTCAGAGAAGGATCAGTACCAGTTCGCTTTCAACCTGCTGCGCTCGGACCTTTCTCAGGCGGAGGCCGCGTTCGGAGCATTTCTGAAACAGCATCCCGACGGTCCGTTTGCCGGGAACGCGATGTATTGGCTGGGTGAAACGCACTATGCGCGCAGCGACTTCCGGGAGGCAGCCGCCGTTTTCGTCGATGCTTATACGAATTTTCCCACCAGTCCGAAGGCGTCGGCCAGCCTGCTGAAGCTCGGCATGTCGCTGGGGGCGCTTGGCAAGACGGATGCGGCCTGCGCCTCCTTCATCGAACTGAAGACCAAATACTCCGACACCGACACCCGGGTTCTGGCGCGTGCCGATCAGGAAGCCCAGAAAATCGGTTGTCCCTAGGATGTTATGAAAGGCGTCGACGCGCGTAACCGCAAGGACGGGCTTAAGGCCCACGCATTCGACGCCTCCATGAAGCGGTGCCTGCCGCACGGTATTCCACGATCAATGGCGGTCGGCTGTTCCGGCGGTCCCGACAGCATGGCGCTAACCGCGCATATGCAGGGCTGGGCGGAAAAGAAAGGTGTCGCGATGACCGCCGTCATCGTCGATCACGGGTTGCGGGCCGAGTCCAACAAGGAGGCCCGGCAGGTGGCCGCCTGGCTTGCGGAGCGCGGGGTGACTGCGGAGATCTTGCGTTGGACCGGCGCAAGACCGGACCGGAACGTCCAAGCCGAGGCCAGACGCATCCGGTACGCGCTGATCGCCGATTGGTGCATGGCGAACCACGTTCCGGTGCTTGCCGTTGCGCACCATGTGGAAGATCAGGCGGAAACCTTTCTGCTTCGGCTCGCACGCGGCAGCGGTGTATACGGTCTGGCGGCCATGCCCCGGGCGTCCGATTTGGACACCAATGGCGCAGTCTTTCCGATCCGTCTGATCCGCCCGGTCCTGGACGTTTCGAAGCGGGACTTGCGCGCAATCCTGACTGCGCGGGAATGGCCTTGGGTGGAAGACCCCAGCAACCATGACCGCAGCCATGCGCGGATCCGCATGCGCCAATTGATGGCCGCTTTGGCGGAAGAGGGGCTCGACGCCCAGCGGCTGGCGAACACGGCGGCGCGGATGCGCCGTGCCCGGGCTTCTCTGGAAGCGGCCTGCGACCAGTTTTTTGCCGAGTCCTCGACGCTGAACCCCTTGGGCTTCGTGACCCTGGATCTGGAGGCGCTGCGCCGGGCCCCCGACGAAATTGCCCTGCGTGTCCTCACAAGCGCCGTCCGCGGCGTCGCCGGGCGCGACTATCCCGTTCGGTTGGAGAAACTGGAAGCCTGCATCGAGGCCCTGATGTCCGGCGTTGGCGAGCCCGTTCGGACGCTGGGCGGCTGCCAACTGGAGGCGAAACGCGGCGTCCTCTCGGTCTTTCGCGAGGTTGCCAGCGTGCAGGATGCCGCGCCCGCGGCTCCAACGCTGATCTGGGATCGTCGTTTTCGGCTAAGCATCGCGGGTGATCTGGCGGACCTCAGCGTCCGCAAACTCGGCCGCGAAGGTCAAAAGCAGGCGAAGGCCGCCTTCGGCAAAGGTGCGTTCGACACGGTTCCGGCTCCCGCGCGCCGGAGCTTGCCCGCGCTTTGGCGGGAGGACGAACTGATCGCGGTGAGCGGCGTTCAACAGAAAATGATGATCGGTGATCAAGCCCGCTTCGATAACATGGAATTTCTGTTCCGTCCGGGGGCGCAGGTCCTGGTGTAGATAAGAGGCTTACGCCCTTTTGTTTCGGCATTTGGGAACGGCGCATCAGACCTTCGGGCCCTGGGACAAACCGCCCTTATTTGGGATATCGGCCTTTCAAAGTGACGGATTGCGCACTATTTAATTGGTCAAGACAGCCGGTTGTCTGAGTGGAGAGCGGGGGGCGCCGATCGAAACCGGGCGTCATATCGTGTTTAAAGCTGCCATTCGATAGGCTGAATGGCCCGAAATCCTAGGTACGGAAGGGTTCTATACCGTGAATCTGTTCGGCAAGCACATTGGTCTTTGGATCATCATCGCGATCCTACTGGTTCTGTTGTTCAACATGTTCCAAGGATCGGAGCAGCGCGCTCAGCATGAAGGCATACCCTATTCCGAGTTCATCGCCAGCGTTGAATCCGGCAATGTCAGCGACGTTACCATCAAGGGACCGAACATTTCCGGTCACTTCAAAGGCGGAAACTCCTTCACGACCTATGCGCCGAACGATCCGCAACTGGTTGGCCGTTTGACCGAAAACGGCGTTGCCGTAACGGCGGGCCCGCTGGATGACGGTATTCCGACGATCCTTTCCGTGCTGATCAGCTGGTTCCCCATGCTGCTGCTGATCGCCGTCTGGATTTTCTTCATGCGTCAGATGCAAGGCGGCGGCGGGAAAGCCATGGGCTTCGGCAAGTCGAAGGCGAAACTGCTGACCGAAAAGCATGGCCGCGTGACCTTCGAGGACGTTGCGGGTATCGACGAAGCCAAGCAGGAGCTGGAAGAAGTTGTCGAGTTCCTGAAAGATCCGCAGAAATTCCAGCGTCTGGGCGGCAAGATCCCGAAGGGCGTGTTGCTGGTCGGTCCCCCGGGTACGGGTAAGACCCTGACCGCACGGGCGGTTGCCGGCGAGGCGAACGTACCGTTCTTCACGATCTCCGGCTCCGATTTTGTCGAAATGTTCGTCGGTGTCGGCGCCAGTCGTGTCCGCGACATGTTCGAACAGGGAAAGAAGAACGCGCCCTGCATCATCTTCATCGACGAAATCGACGCGGTCGGCCGTCACCGCGGCGCCGGTCTTGGCGGCGGTAACGACGAACGCGAGCAGACCCTCAACCAGTTGCTGGTCGAGATGGACGGCTTCGAGGCCAATGAGGGCGTGATTCTGATCGCGGCGACCAACCGGCCCGACGTGCTGGACCCGGCGCTGCTGCGTCCCGGCCGTTTCGACCGTCAGGTCATCGTGCCGAACCCGGATATCATCGGCCGCGAGAAAATCCTGAAAGTCCATCTCCGCAAGGTGCCGCAGGCGCCGGACGTTGACGCCAAGACGATTGCCCGCGGAACGCCGGGCTTCTCCGGGGCGGATCTCGCCAACCTGGTGAACGAAGCGGCGCTCCTGGCCGCCCGGCGGAACCGCCGCGTCGTCTCGATGCAGGAACTGGAAGACGCCAAGGACAAGGTCATGCTGGGCACCGAGCGGCGCTCCATGGTGATGACCGAAGACGAGAAAAAGCTGACGGCCTATCACGAAGCCGGGCATGCGGTCGTCATGTTGCACGCCGACGGCCACGAGCCTCTGCACAAAGTGACGATCATTCCGCGCGGCCGTGCGCTCGGCGTGACCTTCGCATTGCCCGAGCGGGATAAACTTTCCCAGTCCGAGCGTGAGTTGAAGGCGCAGATCGCCAGCTTGTTCGGCGGTCGGTTGGCCGAAGAGATGACGTTCGGTCGTGAAAATATCACCACCGGCGCCGCCCACGACATCCAGCAGGCGACCAAGATCGCCCGCGCGATGGTCACCCGCTTCGGCTACTCCGATAAGCTCGGCCGTCTGCAATACAGCGAGGACGAGCAGGAAGTGTTCTTGGGCCATTCGGTTGCGCAGCGGAAGAACATCTCCGATGCGACCGCGAAACTGATCGACGAGGAAATCCGCCGCTTCGTGGAAGAGGGCGAAGAGACCGCCCGCCGGATCCTTACAGAGCATAGCGGGGATCTGGAGAAGATCGCGCAAGGCCTGCTGGAATTCGAGACGCTCGATCGTGTCGACGTCGACCGGTTGCTGCGTGGCGAGAAGGTGGAACGTGAAGAGGATGACGGGTCCGAGCCGCAGGGCGGTGGACGCTCGTCCGTGCCGAACACCGGCCCGATGGGCAGCCCCGATCCGGAACCCGGTCCGGCGTAAAAGCGGGACTGGAACAGATATCGTTGAGCGGCCCGCCCTTCGGCGGGCCGTCTTCGTTTCAGCGCAAGCCGCCGCGCCGGGTGCGCCGCCTTGGCAGCGCCCAAAGTCCCAGGGCCAGGACAAACGGTGCCACCGGCATCGCGTAGCGCAGTTCCAAGTGGATGAAACTGTAAAATCCAAGAACGGCGCACAGACTGCCCCAGAGCAGACCGGCCATCAGCCTGTCGAGAGGCGGCGTCTGGCCGGCGAGTGCGCGCACCGGCGTCCCCAGCAAGAAAGCGGCGAACAGGACGGTGGAGAGCGCCGCGCCCAGAACATAAGCCGCCATATAGAGGTAGTCCCACACGCCCAGCGTCCCGACCGCTTTGACCATTTTGGAAAACCCCGGATACAGGCGTTCCTGCGTGATCAGGTGATGGGTTTCGCTCACGGTGAAGGCCGGGTTGGCCAGGGAACGGATCGTGTCGAACCCGAAATTGCGTCCCGCATTGGCGAACATCGCAACGGGCTCCTGGATCAGGGCGCGCAGAAAGGCGGCCTGTCCCGCTCGGGCTGTATCGACCGGCGACCAGTTCTCCTCTTTCGCCAGATACCGGTTCAACGCGTAGATGTCGCCATAGGCGTAGGTCTTGGTGGTTGCCCGCACGGCGCGGTCCAGAATTGTGTCGCCCGAAAACAGGTCTGTGCCGCGGCCGGCGGCCTGATACAGCGGTTGGTACGCTGCCAGTTGGCCGCCGGTGGAGAAGAAACGTTCCCCCGTCCGGTGCTGGTTCCAAAGGACATAGGCTTGGGTGGTGACGACGACCGGCAGGATCAGCAAGACCGCCAACTGGACCTTGCCCGCGCCGCGTGTCGAGACCCAGACCAACGCCAAGGGGAGGAACATGAGGGACAGATGCAAACCGTTCGCCCGCAGAAGAATCAGACTTGAGACGGCCAGACCGCAGGCAAGCGCGATGGCCCGATTGGGCCGCTGGTCCTGTTGACGGCCGATCGGCGCGAGAGCGCAGAGGGTGCACACCATCAAGCTGGTGAACAGGCTGTCCGGCAACAGAGCGAGGTCGAAGAGCAGGGTTTGGCCCGTCGCGACCGCCAGGCCGGCAAACACCGCCATGCCTGTCGATTGGCTGATTGCCTCTGTCCAGCGCACCACGACAAGCAGGGTTACCAGCGATGCCGCGATTTGCAGCGCGACCAGCAAGTTCTGCCACCCGTCGCCCGCGATGATCTTGGCGCCGGCGATGACGGCGGGATAGCCGATGGTCCGCAGCAGGGTGACGGGAAAAACCTGCTGGTATTCCCGGTACTGCCAGCTCCAGTCTTCCTGCAGCAGGTAATTTGCGAACGCCTCGTAGAGATGCGTGTCGTTGAAGAAGACCGGCCCGTAGACCGCCCAGGCCGTCACCTTCAACGCCCCCGCAATGGCGAGCACAAGCAGGGTGGCGACCCAGGATGTCATCAATGGGAACCCGGGTCGTGCTGACGTGCCCCGTTTATGCTGCGGATCAGATAGATCGGCCGGCCCTTCGCCTCGGTATAGATCCGCCCGACATACTCCCCAAGGATGCCGAGCGACAGAAGCTGTAGTCCGCCGAGGAACAGCACCACCGTGAGAAGGCTCGCATAACCGGGCAAGTCCACGCCATAAATCAGCGTTCGAAGAACGATGAAGGTGGCGTACAAAAAGGCCAGCATGGCCACGCCTGCGCCAACATAGGTCCACAGCCGTAACGGGGCGGTTGAAAACGAGGTGAAGCCTTCGAGCGCCAGGTTCCAGAGCCGCCAATAACCCCAGCTTGTCGTATCGCTATGCCGCGGGTCGCGTGTGTAGTCGATCACCGCCGTCCGATAACCGAGCCAGGCGAACAGGCCTTTCATGAAACGCCGCCGTTCCGGCAGGGCTTTGAGCGCGGTAACCACGGACCGGTCCAAGAGCCGGAAGTCCCCCACGTCGGCGGGTATCGCGGTATCCGACAATACATTGTGCGTGCGGTAGAAGGCCCACGCCGTCGCCCGCTTGACGAAACTGTCGGCGGACCGGTCGATCCGGCGGGCCAGCACCACGTCGAAGCCGTCGCGCCACTTCCCGATCATGTCGGCGACCAGTTCCGGCGGGTCCTGCAGGTCTGCATCGATGGGGATGACCGCGTCGCCCGTGGCGATGTCGATGCCGGCGGTGAGGGCCGCTTCCTTCCCGAAATTGCGGGTCAGTTCGACCACGACCAGCCGGCTGTTCTTGTCGCGATACGCAGCGAGGGCCTCCAGCGTCGCATCGGTACTGCCATCGTCCACACAGATGACTTCCAGCGTGCAATCCAGCCGGGTTTCCAACTGGCGGAGGCGCTCGAACAAGGCGTCTAGGCCGGACGCCTCATTATGCATCGGAATGACCAGCGAAACGGTCTGACCTGCCCGCGCCACGATGCCTTGCCCCCACGACGATCCCAAAGTTCGATTTCCCGACGATGCCCGTGGCGGCGCGCTGGCGCAAGGGCGGACAAGGGCGCAGAGCGGGTTGCGCAAGCTGTGTGACTGAACTATCCGTTCATCATGACACGGCAATATTTCGGCACCGATGGGATGCGCGGCACCGCGAACGTGGATCCGATCACGTGCGACATTGTCTTGCGGCTGGCAATGGCTGCGGGACAGCGGTTTCGGCGCGGCAACCACCGGCATCTGGTCGTCATCGGCAAGGATACGCGGCTTTCCGGCTACATGCTGGAACCGGCCCTGCAATCCGGCTTCATTTCCATGGGGATGGATGTGGTGTTGGTCGGTCCGATGCCGACGCCGGCGATCGGCATGCTGACCACGTCATTGCGAGCCGATCTGGGGGTCATGATTTCCGCGTCCCACAACCCCTACTACGACAACGGCATCAAATTGTTCGGGCCGGACGGGTTCAAGCTGTCGGATGCGGAAGAGATGGAGATCGAGCGCCTGATGAATGCCGACTCGCTCGAACTGGCGAGTTCGCAGCGTTTGGGGCGTGCGCGCCGGCTCGACGATGCGCAAGGGCGCTATATCGAGGCCGTGAAACGGACCTTCCCCGCCGACCTGCGTCTGGACGGGTTGAAGATCGTGGTCGATTGCGCCAATGGCGCGGCCTACAAGGTCGCCCCGTCCGTCTTGTTCGAATTGGGCGCGACGGTCATCCCGATGGCGGTGCAGCCCGATGGGACCAACATCAACAAGGAATGCGGCGCGACCGATACGCGGGCCTTGCGCGAGCAGGTGGTGGCGCACGGGGCGGATCTTGGTATTGCGCTCGACGGCGACGCCGACCGGGTCATCGTCGTGGATGAACAGGGCGACGTGGTGGATGGCGATCAGGTGATGGCGGTGATCGCCAATTCCTGGTCCGAATCCGGCGCCATGCGGGGCAATCTGGTGGCGACGGTAATGTCCAACCTTGGCCTCGAGCGCTATCTGGGGGAACGCAAGATCGGTCTTACGCGCACCGCTGTGGGGGACCGGTATGTGGTGGAGGCGATGCGGCGAGACGGATCGAACCTGGGCGGGGAGCAATCCGGTCACGTGATCCTCAGCGACTATGCGACCACGGGCGACGGCCTGGTCGCCGCCTTGCAGGTACTGGCCGTTCTGGTCCGGAGTGAACAGCCGATGAGCGCGGTCGGCCGCGCGTTCCAACCGGTACCGCAACTGTTGAAAAACGTGCGCTATGACGGCGGCGCGCCGCTGACCGCGTCTTTGGTGCAAGAGGCGATCGCCGATGGCGAGGCGCGCTTGGGGCAGGGGGGGCGGCTGGTAATCCGGCCCTCCGGCACAGAGCCGGTAATCCGGGTCATGGCGGAAGGCGACGACGATGCCCTGGTTTCGGCGGTTGTTGACGATATCGTCCAGGCGATCAGCAGCACCGCCTGAGACTTTCACCGAACCGATCGGTCAGAGAATCTGGATCGCATCGACGCGGCTGGTGCCGGTCAGAATGTTGTTCAAGGCTGACAATGCTTCATCCAGACGCTCGCGCCGTCTCGGCGGACAGAAGGACAGACGCACCGCGTGCGGTGTCTCCCGGTCGCCGACAACAAAGGCATCGCTGGGCGGCACGATGACCCCGCGGTTTTGCGCTTCCGCCACGAACTGACCGGTGCGCCAGGGTGGCGGCAGCGTCAGCCAGGCATGCAAGGCGCCGTTCGGGCAGGCGATCTCCAGCCCGTCGAAAGCCTGCAGGATCATGTCGCGGCGTGCGGCGATTTCCCGGCGATGAGAATCCAGGATGCGGTCTGCTGCACCCGATTCGATCCAGCGTGTAACGATTTCCGCCGTGAAGGGAGAGGCCATCCAGCTGCTGGTGCGGACCGCCGCGGCGACCTGCGCGGTATGGCGGTCGGGAGCCATGACATAGCCGGTGCGCAATCCGGGGGCGAGGGTCTTGGATATGCTGCAGATGTAATAGCCGAGTTCCGGCGCGAGAAAGCTGCACAGAGCAGGCGGGCCGTCTTCGACCAACATGCCCAGAATGTCGTCTTCGATGACCGGCAACCGGTGATCGGCGGCGACTTGCGCAATGGCTTCGCGCCGCGCCACGGACATGGTGGCGTTGGTCGGGTTCTGAAGGGTCGGGACCGTGTAGAGCGCTGCGATTTGCTGCTGCCGGCACACTGCGTCCAATGCCTCGGGAACAAGGCCCTCGTCATCCAGCGCCACCGGGATGAGGCTGAGACCGAGAATGCCGGCCACGGCCTTGATGCCGGGATAGGCGAGGGCCTCGACGGCGATCGCATCGCCCGCATGGGTTATGGCGGAAAGCGTCGCCAGGACGCCGTTATGTGCGCCGGTGGTGACAACGACCCGGTCGCCGGTTGTCTTCACCCCGCGGCGGCCGATCCAATCCGCCCCCGCCGCCCGGTGCCGGTCGATGCCGGCATGCGGCTGGTAGGAAAGCATCTCGACAAGCACCGGGTCGGTCGCCAGCGCGGCCATGGTGCGCGATGCTTCGAGGCTCTCCAGCCCCAAGGGCGGGTAGTCGTGATTCATCCGGATTGGCCCGGTATCCGAGTCTGCCGGTCCGCTGGCGGAGCGCCAGTCGGAGATGCCGTCCATCGTCCGCAAGGGGCGCCTGTCCTCGCCGAGACTAGGGGTGTGCCAATGGGCGGCGATTCCCCGGCCGCCGGACGCTTCAGCCGGATCCTGGATGTAGGTGCCGCGGCCGACTTCCCCGGCGGCAAGACCTTGTTTTTCGATCAGCGCATAAGCGCGCGTTACCGTACCGACCGTGCAGTTCAGGGCCCAGGCCAGTTCACGCTGTGGCGGCAGTCTGTCTCCGGGGGCCAGATCTCCCGAGGCGACAGCGTCGCCAATGGTCTCGGCAATGGCTTTGTATTTTGGACCGGACTTGTCTTCCAATGCGGCGAGCCAAGGGAAATGCGATATTGTCATGGTGACAATATAGACATTGACGGGTACAAATTGTCAACATATTTCTGAATGCATCAGATCAATCCGCTTGGATTGTTCCCATTTCCAGCAATTGAGGAGAAATTGTATGCGTACAATTTGGATCATGCCGGGATGGGTTGGCATTGTGATGCAGCCTCCCCGGTTCGCGGACTTGGCATCCGTTGTAGCGACATGGTGGGATCGGTCCTGCCAGCGCCGCGCGCTTGCGGATCTCAACTCGGCACAGTTGCGCGATATCGGCGTAACAGAGGCACAGCGCCAGCAGGAAGTCCGCAAGCCGTTCTGGCTTTAAGCGGGCCCTCTGGCCGGGAGACGTACCCGCGGCGGGACCCCAACGCAGCGGCGGCGAACGACAAGCCGGGAAAACACCGGCGTCGTTCGCCTTAGTTGGTTTGTGAGAGTGAGAAGGGAAGGGTGCCCGATGACCACGGTATCGAAAGAACGGTTGGAGTGTGCCGCCGAGCTCGTTTACGGCGTTTTCCAGGGGACGCCGCAATACAATTGGCCGCTGCTGTCGCAGCATGCCGGTGTCGAGATTTGGGTGAAACACGAAAACCATACGCCCACCGGCGCGTTCAAGGTGCGGGGCGGCCTTGTCTATATGAACGACTACAGCCGGTCGGGAAAAACCAAGGGCGTTATCGCGGCGACCCGCGGAAACCACGGACAGTCGGTCGCTTACGCGGCAACACGGGCCGGGCTCGCCGCGACCATTGTCGTCCCTGAAGGCAATAGCGTGGAAAAGAACGCCGCCATGCGCGCTTTCGGCGGCGAACTTGTGGTGCATGGGCACGATTTTCAGGAGTCGCTGGAATACGCGATGCAGCGGGCCGAGGATGACGGGCTATCCATGTTGCCTTCCTTCGACGAGCCGCTGGTGGCCGGCGTGGGGACCTATGCGATGGAACTGTTTTCCAACGCGCCCGAGCTGGATCGGGTTTACGTTCCGATCGGTCTTGGATCCGGGATCTGCGGCGTCTTGTCGGCGCGCGACGCGCTGGGCCTGAAGACCAAGGTCTATGGGGTCGTGGTCGATACGGCCGCCGCCTATGCCTTGTCGTTCGAGGCCGGCAAGTCCGTATCCACGAACTCCGCCAACACAATAGCGGACGGAATGGCCTGCCGGGTTCCGGTCGACGCCGCTGTCGAGTCGATCTGCAAGGGCGTGGAGGACGTGGTGCGGATCACCGACGAGGACGTAAAGCACGCAATGCGCCTTTATTACACGCACACGCATAATGTTGCGGAAGGGTCGGGGGCGGCGCCGCTCGCCGCGCTGCTGAAGGATCGTGCCTCGCTTCAAGGCAAACGCGCGGGCGTCATTCTGTCGGGCGGGAATGTGGATTTAAGTCTTTTCCAATCCGTCATTTCTGAACCGGACGACATCGCGGCCCCACACTGACCCGCCCCGATTTCAGGAGCACACCATGTCCGTCATGCATCGAGACTATGCCGAACTTCCGGCGATCCTGGAGGAGGCCCGGCGTATCGCCGTGTCGTTCCATGAAGATATCGCCGCCCGGCCGGTGGCTTCGCCGGTCACCGCGATCGCCGCGCAGACCCTGCCGGATCGCGGCATCGGGTCCATGGCGGCCCTGCAGCGGTTTGAAAACGACGTAGCGCCGCATCTCAACGCCAGTGTCGGGCCGCGGTATCTCGGATATGTCACCGGCGGATCGACGGCGGCGGCGATCGCCGGCGACTGGCTGACCGGCGCGGTCGACCAAAACCCGCCCAGTCCGGGCGATTCCGTTGCACCTGCATTGATCCATGAGACCGTCGGGATGCTGGCCGATCTGTTCGGCCTGCCATTCGGAGAGGGTGGGTTCGACGGTACCTTCACCTCGGGCGCCCTTGCGGCGAATGTGCTGGGCGCATCCTGCTACCGGGAATGGATCGGGCGCAAAGCCAATTTGGATGTGACGCATGACGGGGTGATGGGGCTTTCGGGGTTCGAGGTTTTTGCCGCGTCGCCGCATGCGACCATGTTGAAAGCTCAAGGGCTGATCGGTATGGGGCGGCAAACCTACACGTCGGTAGGAAGGCTCGATGGGCGCGAGGCGATGGATGTCGACGCCTTGGCGGCGGCCCTTTCCGCCAGTGACGCCAAGGCCAAGGTCGTGATTGCCAGCGCCGGCATCGTCTCGACCGGCGATTTCGAGGATTTGAACGCCATCGCCGATCTGTGCGAAGCGCATGGAGCGTGGCTGCATGTCGATGGGGCGTTCGGTCTGTTTGCGCGGTCTTCGCCGCGTTTCGCCGGTCTTGCGGCGGGCATCGAACGGGCCGATTCAATCACCACGGACTGCCATAAATGGCTGAACGTTCCCTATGACTGCGGTCTGTTCCTGACCCGTCATCTGGACTTGCTCGAGGACACGATGCGGCTGACCGCGCCCTACCTTGAGACGGACGATCCGGCCCCCAGCTACATAAACCGGTCGATCGAGAGCTCTCAACGGTTTCGCGCGCTGCCTGTCTGGATGACGCTGCTGGCCTATGGCCGCAACGGTGTGCGCGAGATGGTGGAACGTACCTGCGACCTCGCAGCCGCCCTCGGCGACCGGATCGATGTGATGGAGGGGTACGAGCTTCTCGCACCCGTACGGCTGAACATCGTCCTGTTCCGCGGCGTGCTGGGCGACGACGCCGTGTCGAACGCGCGGCAGAAAGTGCTGATGGAGGCGATCAACGCCACCGGCAAGGTGTTTCTGACGCCGGGCTTGTTCGATGGAAAACACGGCATACGCGCCGCCTTCAGCAATTGGATGACCACGGCCCCGGATGTGGAGATTGTCGCCGACGCCCTGAAAGACGGGCGAGCGGCGCTGATGCAGAAAGGAGCAGCCTGACCATGCGCTATACCTTGTACCAAGTCGACGCGTTCACCGGCCGGCTGTTCGGTGGCAACCCCGCGGCGGTGGTGCCGCTGGAGGCCTGGCTCGATGATGCGACGCTTCAGAACATCGCGATGGAAAACAATCTGGCGGAGACGGCCTTCTACGTTCCGGCGCCGGACGATCCCCAGAACGACTATCATCTGCGCTGGTTTACCCCGGCGATGGAGGTCGACCTTTGCGGCCATGCGACACTGGCCAGCGCGGCGATCCTGTTCCGGGAAGCGGGCTGGGAGCATGACGAGATCCGCTTCCACTCGCGCAGCGGCACACTCCTGGTCCGGAAACGCAGGGATCTGCTGGAGTTGGATTTTCCCGTTGCTCCCGTCACCGAAAAACCCGTTCCGGACGGTTTCGCGGATGCGGTCGGCGGAGAGGCGTCTTTCTTCGGCAGCGCCTATTTCGACCTCGCCGTTCTGGCGGATGAGGCGGCGGTTCGCGCCGTCAATCCGGACCAGCACTATGTAGAGCGGTTGGACGGGATCGGCCTGATCGTCACAGCGCGTGGAGAAGATTGCGATTTCGTCTCGCGCATGTTCGCGCCGAAGGCCGGTATTCCGGAAGACCCCGTTACCGGGTCCGCCCATTGTTCGCTGGTGCCCTATTGGGCGGGCGTCCTGGGGAAGAAAGAACTGCATGGAAAGCAGATCTCCAGCCGCGTCGGCGATCTCTACTGCGCGCTGGTCGACGACCGGGTGCTCATGGCCGGTCAAGCCGTGCTCTACATGAAAGCCGAGATCGAGCTTTAGGAAAGGGATGCCCGATGGAACTGGATCTTTATCAGCTCGACGCCTTCACCGATGCGGTCTTCGGCGGAAACCCCGCCGCGGTGGTGCCGCTTCAGGAATGGTTGCCGACGGAGTTCATGCAAGCGTTGGGCGCTGAGAACAACCTGTCGGAGACCGCCTTCTTCGTGCCGACGCCCGGGGATGCGGACCATGACTTCCACATCCGTTGGTTCACGCCCGGAATCGAAGCGCAGATTTGCGGTCATGCCACCCTGGCGACCGCGGCGGTGCTGTTCGAGCAACTGGGTTGGGAAGCCGAGAGCGTACGCTTCAAGTCGATGCTTTCCAGTCTGAAGGTGACCCGGCGGGGCGATGTTCTGGAGCTGGATTTTCCGGTTCTGCCTCGGACCCAAATCCAGCCGGCCGACGGTTTGGAGGCGGCGCTGGGCGCCCCGATTCTCGACTATTACGACGCGCAGAAGAATCTCGCGGTTCTGGAGACCGCTGCGGCGGTTAGGTCTTTGACCCCCGATATGCGTTTTCTGAAGGCGCTGGGCAAAGGGGTGATCGTGACTGCAGAGGGAGAGGATTGCGACTTCGTCTCCCGGTATTTCGCGCCCTATGGCGGGATTCCGGAAGACCCGGTCACCGGCTCGGCGCATTGCGTCCTCGTTCCCTATTGGGCCGAGCGCTTGGGCAAACAATCCCTCCATGCGCGTCAGGTTTCGCAGCGCGGCGGCGAACTGTATTGTACGCTCTCGGGCGACCGCGTTCTGATCGCGGGAAAGGCCGCCATGTACATGAAGGGAATCATCTATGTCGGCGACGGTGGAAAAACGGTCTGAGGGACCCGTCATTGACCTGTTGAACGTCAGCGACGGTGACGATCTGCTGATCCTGAAAACGCTGTTCGTCGAATATGCGGATACGTTCGACCATCAGCTTTGTTTCGATGCGTTCGACGCGGAACTCGCCGGATTGCCCGCCCCCTATACGGCGCCGGACGGCGGCTTGATGCTGGTCAGGGTGGATGGGCAGGCCGCCGGTTGCGTTGCCCTGAAGCGCTTGAATGACGATGCCGCGGAGATGAAGCGCCTGTTTGTCCGGTCGGGCTTCCGGGGCAACAAGCTCGGCATGCGCCTGACCGCAGCCATGATCGAACTTGCCAAGCGCCTGGAGTACAAGGTTTTGCAGGCGGAAACGGTGCCGACCAAAATGGGGTTCGCCGTTTCGGTCTACCGGCAGTTCGGGTTCGAGACGATCCGGCAATCCGCCGACGACCCAATCGTGCTGATGGAACGGCGTCTGTGACGCAAGAACCGGGTGGGTCGGGCAGCCGGCGCGGCGTAGGGTCTTTGCCATGACGACGCACAGGCAGGAGGGCCGGGACATGCTGTTGGATGGTGAGACGGTTCAAGCGGATCGGGCAGATGGTATCGACACCGCGAACGGCGACTATCGCCGCGTCGCGGATGCGCTGAGTTATGTGGTGGCCAACTTCGAAGATCAGCCGTCGCTGGACGAGATCGCCGGCCATGTGAGCTTAAGCCCCTTTCATTTCCAACGGCTGTTTACGCGCTGGGTGGGGCTGAGCCCGAAGAAGTTCCTGCAGGCCCTGTCGCTGGAGGAAGCCAAACGCCGGCTGGAGGAGCATGGAAGTGTGCTCGACGCCGCCTTCGATGCGGGGCTGTCCGGTCCCGGCCGTCTGCATGATCTTTTCGTCGCGCACGAGGCGTTGACCCCGGGCGAGTACAAGGCGTTGGGGAAGGGGTTGGAGATTCGCTACGGCTTCCATGAAGGCCCGTTCGGCCAAACTCTGGTGATGCAGGCAGACCGGGGTCTTTGCGGCCTCGCCTTCGTGGATGAACGGGGCGAACAAGGATGTTTCGACGACATGGCGGCGCGGTTCAGTCTGGCCAACCTTGTGCCGGATCCGGAAGCGACGGCGCCGACCATGGCGCGCATCTTCGTCCGACCGGGGGAAAAGGTGCCTTCGGATGCGGCGCCCCTCAGGCTGTTGCTGAAGGGGACGTCATTTCAGATCAAAGTCTGGCAGGCGCTGCTGGCCATTCCGCCGGGCACGCTGACGACCTATGGCACGGTGGCCGGGGCGCTGGGCATGAAAGGGGCTGCGGCCCGCGCGGTCGGCACGGCGGTTGGCGCCAACCCGATCTCCTGGCTGATTCCATGCCATCGGGTCATCCGCAATTCCGGCATGCTGGGCGGGTACCGCTGGGGCCTGCCGCGCAAGCTCGCCATGATGGGGTGGGAACGCAACGATCTGCCCGCGCCCGACGGCGGCCGGTTGCGGGCGGTCGCTTAGAGAGCCTCGGCGCCGCTACCACATCCGGGCTTTGGCATAGTCGCCGTAACCGCTGTCGTAGCTTTCCGCGTCAAACCCTTCTTCCATCTCGCGCAGGAATTCTCCGGCCTTCGGAACCTGGATGGGCTCTCCTTCCGGGTTCCAGAGCTTGGAGCGCATCAGGGCTTTGGCGCACTGGAAATACAGTTCGCCGACCGTGAAGACGATCACCGTTTTCGGTGTCTTGCCCTTCTTGTCGAACTGTCCGGTGACGCTTTCGTCCGCGGTCAGGGCGGCCGTGCCGTTGGTGCGCACGACATTGTCGCAGCCGGGCACCATGAACATCAGGCTGGCGCGCCCGTCCCGCACGATGTTCCTCAGTGAGTCCAGGCGGTTGTTGCCGCGCCAGTCGGGCAGCAGGATCGTCTTCTCGTTCGGGATGCTGACCACCGGACCGTCATCGCCGCGCGGGCTGGCGTCCGTGCCTTCTTCGCCCACCGTCGTCAGAATCAGGAAGCGCGACGCGTCGATCCATTGCCGGTAGAGCGGGGTGATCCTGGTCGCGACTTTGGTGATCGACCGGGGTGACGCCTCCCCATATAGCGCCTCAAGAGATTCCATATTTTCAATAAGCTGCATAAAGAGTCTCCCAAATCACTATAGCAAGGTGAGGGGGCCGCGCGGCGGATGCCTAACGGGAACACAAGTGCTTATACCGTCTTTGGCCTTCCGGGGAGAATTCAATAATCCGCGTATCGGGTATGCGCCAGGCCCAATTCCGCTCCGTAAAGTGGGTCAATATCGCCGCGCCCAACCCGCCTGCGAGATGAACACGGCGCACGCTCCAATCCAGGCAGGCGCGGCAAGTCGGGCGTCGCGCGCGCTGCAGGGTGTCGATATCGATGCCGAACGCCTTGAACCGACGGGTGCCGGCCTCGGTCAGCAGAACCGCCTCGTCGATATTCTGCAGCAAGCCGTTCTCGACGAGCGCGTTGAACAGTTCGACGCCCATGTCGCCTGCCAGATGATCGTAACAGATCCGGGCTTTGCGCAGACGCGGGTCGCGCGGGCCGGTCCTGACCGGGGCGGGCGCGGTTTTGAGCGCCAGCCCCATCATCGCCTCCAGCATGGCGGCGACGTCCTCGCCAGCCAGGGCGAAGTACCGGTGCCGGCCCTGCCGGCGTACGGTCAGGAGACCGCCGTCCACCAGCTTGGAAAGATGCGAACTGGCGGTCTGCGCCGTCACGCCGCCGCTTTGGGCCAGTTCGCTCGCCGTCAGAGCCCGGCCGGACATCAGGGCGTTCAGCATGGCGGCCCGGGCCGGATCGCCGATCAGCCCGCCAATGATCGAAATGTTGGGTCCTGCAGTCATAATTCGATGGTAATCGAGATGTTATCGTCTCTCAATGGTGCGATGCGTCAGGGTTGCACGGCGGCCGCGTCCGACGGTTCGATCCTGCTCGAAGCATCCTGGAGGTTTCGAACGGCAGAGTGCGCCCCTCAACCAAGGGAGCACCCGCCATGATTACCTGTTTCATCCGCTATGAAATCGACCCCTACAAGCGCCAGACGTTCGAGGAATATGCGCGCAACTGGGGGCAGGCCATTCCCCAGTGCGGCGCCGATCTGATCGGGTATTTCGCCCCGCATGAGGGATCTGCGACCACCGCATACGGTGTTTATTCGATTGAAAACCTGGCCGCCTACGAGGCCTACCGGGAACGGCTGCGGGGCAGCCCGTTGGGCCGCGAGAATTATGCCATGGCGGCGCGCGAACGGTTTATCCTGCAGGAAGACAGGATATTCCTCAAACTGGCGTCCGGCCCGCACGCGGAGAAAATCGTTCCATGATCGCAGTCATTTTCGAAGTCATACCCGCCGAGGGACGGCGGGAGGCCTATATGGAGTTCGCCGCCGGCCTGAAGGCGGAGTTGGAGGAGATGGATGGGTTCCTCTCGGTCGAGCGGTTCGAGAGCCTGATCCAGCCCGGCAAGATTCTGTCGCTCTCCTTCTGGCGGGACGAAGAGGCCGTCAAAGCCTGGCGCAACACAGCCAGTCACCGGCACGCGCAAGCCGAAGGTCGGGGAGGCATCTTCTCGGATTACCGTCTGCGGATTGCCTCGGTCGTCCGGGATTACGGGATGACGGAGCGGGCCCAGGCGCCCGACGACAGCCGGGCGGCGCATGGCTGAAGCCTGATCGGCCCGCACTTCCGTTCGATTATTCTGCCGGTGTTTCCGTGGGTTGGGCGGCCGCCTTACCCTTGCCGATCATACCCAGACGACGGCACACCACATAGAAGACCGGCGTGAACAACAGCCCGAAGAAGGTTACGCCCAGCATGCCGGAGAACACGGTGACGCCGAGTGCCTGGCGCATTTCCGCCCCGGCCCCGGTCGCGATCGCCAAGGGCACGACCCCCAGGATGAAGGCGAAGGAGGTCATCAGGATCGGGCGCAGGCGGACGCGCGCGGCTTCGGTCACCGCCTCGAACCGGTCCAGACCCTCTTCCTCGCCTTGTTTCGCCATCTCGACGATCAGAATGGCGTTCTTCGCCGCCAGTCCGATCAGCACCACAAAGCCGACCTGCACCAGGATGTTCGCATCCATGCCGCGCAGACCGATGCCGACCAGGGCGGCGAGCAGACACATGGGCACGATCAGGACAATGGCGAGCGGTAGGGTCCAACTCTCATATTGGGCGGCCAGCACCAGGAAGACGAAGACCACCGCCATGCCGAACAGGATGAGCGCGGAGTCGCCGGCCAGTTTTTCCTGCAGCGCCAGTTCGGTCCATTCGAAGCTGAAGCCTTCGGGCAGGGTCTCGGCGGCGATGCCTTCGACGATGGAAAGCGCTTCCCCGGTAGAGACTCCGGGCGCCACCGCACCCTGAAGCTCGGCGGCGGGAAACAGGTTGTAGCGGGGAACGCGGTGCGGTCCGGTGATGTCTTGGAAGGTGGCGAGGGACCCCAGCGGCACCATGCCGCCGTCGGTGGAGCGCGTGCGCAGTTTCGCGATGTCCCGCAGATCGTCCCGGTAGAGGCCGTCGGCTTGCGCTGTTACACGAAAAGTGCGACCCAAAAAATTGAAATCGTTAATGAATGCGGATCCAATAAAGACCTCCAGCGTATCCAGGACGCGTTCCACGGGAACGTCCAGCTGTTCCGCCTTTTCGCGGTCGATATCGGCGTAAATCTTCGGCGTGCGGGTGTTGAAAAGCGTGAACACGCGGGCAAGGTTCGGGTCTTGATTGGCGGCTGCCATCAGGGCGCCGGTCGCTTCCTCAAGGGCCTTGGAGCCGCGGTCCCGCCGATCCTGGACATACATTTTCCAGCCGCCGCCGGTGCCGACGCCGCGCACCGGTGGCGGTGCCAGGATGAAGATGAAGGCTTCCTGGATGGCGAACAGGCTGCCCTGAATCTCGCCCAGGATCTTGCCGGCCGTGGCGCCGCGCGCCGCGCGGTCGGTGAACGGCTTCATGGTGAAGAAGATCGCGCCGCTGTTCGGTGCGTTGGTGAAGGTCGCGCCGTCGAAGCCGGCGAAACCAACCGCATGTTCGACTTCCGGGTGCTGCAGGATCCGGCCGACGGCGTCCTGGATGACCGCATCCGTCCGCGCCAGGGACGCGCCGGCCGGGAGCTGAACGACGGTAATCAGATAGCCCTGATCCTGTTCCGGAATGAAACCGGTTGGGGTTTGCTGGAACTGCAGACCGGTGACGTAAATCAGCCCGCCATAGATCGCCAGGACGAAGATGGACAGGCGCACCAGCCGCCGTGTCATCGCGCCGTAGAAGGACTCCAGCCCGCCGAAGGCCCAGTTGAACCCGCCTGCGAAGGCGCGGCCCGGCCAAGTCAGCGCGCCCAGAATGCCCGACGGTTTGGCTTCTTTGTTCTTGGGCTTGAGCAGGATGGCGCACATCGCCGGGGACAGGGTGAGCGAGACGATTGTGGACAAGGCCGTCGCCGTGGCGATGGTCACTGCGAATTGGCGGAAGAACTGCCCGGTGATCCCTTCCTGGAAGGCGGTCGGCACAAACACCGCGAACAGGACCATCGACGTGGCGATCAGCGCGCTGGCCACTTCGTCCATGGTTTTGTGGGCGGCCTCGCGCGGGCTTAGCCCGTTCGCCAGGTGGCGTTCGACATTTTCCACCACGACGATGGCGTCATCGACGACGATCCCGATGGCGAGCACCAGTCCGAAGAGCGTCAGGTTGTTGATCGAAAAGCCCAGCGCGGCCATCACCGCGAACGTCCCGATCAGCGAAACGGGGATGGCGACGATCGGAATGATCGCAGCGCGGAATTTCTGCAGGAAGACCAGAATGACCAGAACGACCAAAATCACCGCTTCCCCAAGGGTCTGATACACCGCCTCGATGGAGGCTTCGATGAATTCGGTCGGGTTGTAGACGATGGTGTAGTCGACACCGTCCGGAAAGCCGCGCTTCATGTCCTCCATGGCCGCGATAACATTCGCGGCCGTGTCCAAGGCGTTCGAGCCTGGCCGCTGGAAAATCAGGATCGGCAGCGCCGTCCGGTCATCGAGATAACCGACGGTGGAGTAATCCTGCGCGCCAAGTTCAATCCGCGCGATGTCCTTGACCCGGACCGTGCTGCCGCCTTCGCCGCGTTTGACCACCACGTTGCCGAACTCTTCAGGTTCGATAAGGCGGCCCTGCGTCTCCACATTCACTTCGAACGCGCCGGGCGTCGGGACGGGCAGTTGGTTCAAGGTGCCTGACGCGACCTGCACGTTGTTCTGGCGCAGGGCGGAGACAACCTCGGCCGCGGTCAGGTCGAAGCTTGCGACCCGTTCCGGATCCAGCCAGATACGCATCGAATAGGCGCGTTCCGCGAAGATCCGCGCCTCGCCGACACCGTTGATCCGCGCCAGGCGGTCGAGGATCTGCGTCCGTCCGTAATTGCTGAGATAGAGTTGGTCTCGCGTATCGTCCGGGGAGAGGATGTGTACGACCATCATCAGGTCGGGCGAACTTTTCCGAACGTTCACACCCAGGCGGCGGACATCCTCCGGCAGGCGCGGTTCGGCGATCGCCACCCGGTTCTGAACCAGCACCTGGGCGAAATCCAGGTCCGTGCCCAGCGCGAAGGTGACACTCAGCGCCAGTTGCCCGTCGCCGGTGGCTTCGGACCGCATGTAGAGCATGTTCTCAACGCCGTTGATCTCCTGCTCCAAGGGGGTGGCCACCGTGTCGGCCACGGTTTCCGCCGACGCGCCGGGATAGCTTGCGGTGACCTGAACGGTCGGCGGAGCTACTTCCGGAAACTGGGCAACGGGCAGGGTGAAGTAGGCGATGCCGCCGACCAGCGTCATGACGACCGAGACAACGGTCGCGAAGATCGGATGATCGACGAAAAAGTGGGTAAAACGCATGACCGGTATCCGTTCGCGACCTAGTTGCTGGCCGATTTCTGTTCGCTGTTGACCAGTTGCACCTGTTCTTCCTGCGGGATTACCGGTGCGCCGGGCCGCGCCCGCTGAATGCCGTTCACGATGACCAGATCATCCGGCGTGATGCCGGACCGGATCACGCGCAGGCCCTCGTGCAAGGGCCCGAGGACGACCAGCCGCGGTTCGACGATGTTCTCCGCGTTGACCACCAGAACGATCTTGTTGCTCTGATCGGAAACCACGGCGGTATCGGGTAGCAGCATGGCGTCGTATTCCCCGGATCCCACCAGCCGGAGGCGGCCGAACACACCGGGCGTGAGGAAAAGGTCCGGATTCTCGAAAAACGCTTTGGCGCGGATCGTGCCGGTCTCTTCGGAAAGCTCGTTGTCGACGAAGTTCATCTTGCCTTCGCGGGCCCATTCGGTCTCGTCCATCAGCTTCACGAAAACCGGATTCTCCGATTCCCGGGACGATTCGCGACCGCCTCCACGGGATAGTCTGGCGTATTTCAGAAACTCCGCCTCGGACGCGGTGAAGGTAAACAGGATCGGATCCAGGGATACGATCGTTGTCAGCAGGGTAGACTGGTCGCTGCCGCCGGAAATCAGGCTGCCGACATCCGCGCGGTAGTCCGACACGCGGCCCGTGAAGGGCGCGGCCACCTGGGTGAATTCAAGGTTCAGCTCGGCCAGGCGCAGATTGGCGCGGGCCTCCTGAATGTCTGCGTTCGCGGCATCGCGTTCGGCCCGGCGTTCATCCACAACTTCCTGCGAAATCGTCCGCCGCGTCAGCAACTGTTCGCCCCGGTCGAGTTCCTTCTCCGCGAGGTCCAGTCGCACCTGCGCCCGGGACAAGGCGGCCCGCGCCGCAGACCGTTCCGCCACAAAGGGGCGCGGATCGATTGCGAACAACAGATCGCCTTTTTGGACGATATCACCTTCACGAAAATGCACCGAGTCCAGGAAACCGGAGACGCGGGCGCGGATTTCCACACGCTCCGCGGCCTCGAAACGTCCGGTATACTCGTCCCATTCCACGATCCGCTCGATCAGCGGCTTGGAGACCGTGACGGGCAAGGGGCCGCCTTGAGCCTTCGCGTCCCGCACAGCGGTGTCGGCCAGACCCACGGCCACGACGGCGATTGCCGCAAGAATGAATGGAGAACGGCGCGGCCGATCACCGCCGTTGAAACGCGCTAACATTTGCAATCCCTTGTTTGACCCGTGGCTGCAGGCTCAGCGGGGCGCGGACCGTGTTCTGTCCGTTTCCGGTGAGTCTTAAATCCCGCGTTTACGTATGCACGACCGGCGTGGGTAAAACCCCTGTTCGCCGAAGGAGCATTGCGTTCTGCGCAGAGCAGCCTCCACCCAGACTATAGGCTATTCGGGTTGATCAATCGTGCCGAAGGTTTCGCAATTCTTGGGTGATAATCCCGCGCAGCCCGGTTTAGGGCCTCAAGCGACGCCGCCCCAAGCGACAAAATGGGGGTTCTCGAAGATGTCATTCTTGGCATAGGTGAAAGGGGTAAGGTCAGTATTGGTGACCCTGCCGCCCGCCGCCTTGAGAACCGCGTGGCCGGCCGCGGTATCCCACTCCATCGTTCGTCCGAAACGGGGGTACAGGTCGGCATCTCCTGAGGCGACGAGACAGAATTTCAACGAACTGCCCGCACCGATGGTTTCCTTCACCGTGCGTCCGTCCAGGAACGAGTCGAGCATTGCCGGGTCGCCGTGGCGGCGGCTTGCGACAATGGTCAGACCTTCGGCGGGTGCGGGCCGGACCTGGATCGGGGTTGGGGGGGCGTTTCCCATCGTCTTGTAAGCGCCCAGGCCTTGCGCCCCGGTATAAAGCGTATCGAGCGCCGGGGCGAAGACGGCCCCCAGTACAGGTTCGCCATCCTCGATTAACCCGATATTCACAGTGAACTCGCCGTTCCGGTTCAGGAACTCCTTTGTACCGTCCAGCGGATCGACCAGCCAGAAACGGCCGCTTGTGATTTTTGGCGCATTGCCGGCCGCCGCAGCCTCTTCCGCGACGACCGGGATTTGTGGCGTCAGGTCTGCCAGTGCCGGCGTGATGATCGCTTCCGCGGCCAAATCCGCGTCCGTTACCGGCGATGCATCCTCCTTTGTCCGGGCCTCGAAATCGGTTGCATAGATCTCCATGATCTTTGCGCCCGCGTCGCGGGCGATGGCGCTCACCGCATTGAGCAGCGCCTTGGTATCGATCGGGTCGGTGTCGCGCATGATAAGAGGACCTTTACACTGTTGAACGGCGCGTTCGCCGGAGAATGAAGGGGATGAAATACCGCTCGGCAAACCGCAAGGCGGCGCTGCGCCCCGGGCCGCCGGGATTAAGGACTACTGGTTCGTTTCGGCCCCTTTGGGTCGGACGCCCAGAGGCGGCACCTTTTGGACTGTGAATGTCCAAGCTCTCATCTCCGGCGACCAGTAGCCTGCGGAAAAACCGGCCTTCATTTTCAATCGGGCCATGAAATCCTCCGGCGCCGGAAGCTGATCCCAGACCTGCGGCAGGAAGACGGCCCGTTTGTCCCGATCCTGAATCAGCAACCCATGGTGTCCGGGTTGGACTTGGGCCAAGAGATCCTCTTCGCTTGAAAACTGCCGTTCGCTCATCGGGGTCAAGACGGAAAGAGAGAGCCCGAGCCCCTTACCTTCCTCGGGTTTCAAGCGTGGGAACCGCGGGTCCCGGAAAGCGGCCCGAAAGGCATTTTCAACCACATCCAGGACAAGGGGCCGGCTTGCCACGAGGCTGCCGATGCAGCCGCGCAGTTGGCCGTTCCGCTCCAAGGTTACGAATGTGGCGCGCTTGGCCCGCAACGGCGTGGCGAAAGTATCGATGACGACTTTCGGCGGGGTATCCTTCTTGAACCCGTATTGGATGGACCTGACGGCGAGTTTGACCAAATTCGTACCGTGCGTTTCCAGCAACTGGCGATCGATCTCGGCGATCCGCTTCTCGTCCTCGTCAGTGGCGCTCGACCCGTTCATATTCGTCCCGGCTGTGGTGCTTGCGGTGCCCGTGACAGCCATTTCCTGGTCCCGGCCCCGGTTGATTTCATGATCGGCGCCGCGTTCTTGCGATGGCGACGCATCTCCCGATTCCTGCACTTCAGGCAACCGGACGCAAGGCCCAAGAGCCATAACCGACAACCCGGTCCTTCTCGCCGGCGGTATCCCCGCTGTTACAGAGGGCCAGACGGTCGACGGCCAGGCCGTGCGTGCGGGCGCTGGCGATCAGCCCATAGAGCGGAACTCGGCCGCATGCCTGGTCGTTGCCGATCCGGGAAGCGTCCAGCGCTTCGATGGCGGCCGCCGTCTCGGTATCCAGCTTTCGGGCGGCATCGTAGGAGAGGAAATGGCTAAGGTCCGAACTGATAAGGATAAGCGTTTCGGGCCCGCCCCACAGCGCATCCAGCAGTGCCGAGACGTCGTGGGTGGATGCGCGGCCGACCGCAAAGGGCAGCAGGACGAAGTCCGGCAGCAGCTTGATCAAAAAGGGAAGATGCACTTCCAGCGAATGTTCGCGCGCATGGGCGAGGTCGTTGATCGAGAGCTGCGGAAACCTCTCCGGCAGATCTTTGACTATTGGGTCGATACGGACCGCCCCCAAGGGCGTCCGCCAATAATCGGCGCTTGTGGTTGCCAGGCCATTTACGGCCACCCGGTGTGTCGGGCCCAAGAGCACAACCCGGCGGACTTGCTCGCGGATGGGCGCCAGTTCCGCATAAGCCTGCGCGGCGGTGGAACCTGAAAAGACATAGCCCGCATGCGGCGCGATGATCGCCTTCGGCGGGGGGGCGGATGTCCCGGACTGCCTGCCGCGCAGAGCCGCTGAGAGCAGCGTGGACACGGCCTTGTCCAGCGCCGCCGGTTCCGCCGGATAAAACATGCCCGCAACGGCGCTCGGTCTGATAACGGTCAAGGCGTCACTGCTCCCGATAGATATGGCTGTCCTGCACTATGATAGATTACCCTAATCGGACGTCTTCGGCGACAGAGGGTTCGGCGGTGTCAACAGATCTCGATCATACCCAAGCGACAGTGCCCGCGCGCTATTGGCACGGCTTGGACGACGGCCGTGTCCAGTGCGACCTGTGCCCGCGCGCCTGCAAGGTGCGGGATGGGCAGCGCGGGCTGTGCTTCGTCCGTGGGGCCTTGGACGGGCAAATGGTGTTGACCACCTACGGGCGGTCCAGCGGGTTCTGTATCGATCCCATCGAAAAGAAACCGCTGAACCATTTTCTGCCGGGAACGCCCGTCCTCTCCTTTGGAACGGCGGGCTGCAACTTGACCTGCAAATTCTGTCAGAACTGGGATATCTCAAAGTCCCGCGAGTTGGACAGTTTGATGGACAGCGCAGCGCCGGAGGTTATTGCCGAGGCGGCGTTGAGGACCGGCTGCCGGTCGGTTGCCTATACGTACAACGATCCGGTGATCTTTCTGGAATATGCCGTGGATGTGGCGGCTGCCTGCCGGGCGCGTGGATTGGCGAACGTCGCGGTGACGGCCGGCTACATCAGTCCCGGCGCGCGGGAGGAGTTCTTCGGCGCGATGGATGCGGTAAATCTCGATTTGAAAGGGTTTACCGAGACTTTTTACCATGAGCTTTGCACCGGGCAGTTGGAGACGGTCCTGGAAACCGCGCTCTATATCAAACATGAAACGTCAGCCTGGCTGGAACTGACGACGCTGCTGATCCCTGGACAGAACGACGGGGACGTGGAACTGACGGCTCTCTGTGCGTGGGTGCTTGAAAATCTGGGTCCGGATACGCCGCTGCACTTCACGGCCTTTCATCCGGACTATCGCATGCGGGATTTGCCGAACACACCGCCGGAGACTCTTCTGCGCGCCTATCGGATCGGGCGGAAAACCGGTCTGCGCTACGTCTATACAGGCAACATCCATCACGAGCCGACCGGGAGCACCTATTGCCCCGGTTGCAACGTCAAACTGATCGGGCGCGACTGGCATCAGATCACGCAATGGGGCGTCGATAACCGGGGGCTGGGGCAGGGCGGCTACTGCACAAATTGCGGCACCGCGGTGGCGGGCCGTTTTGAAGGCAAACCCGGAAACTGGGGCCGAAAACGCCAGCCGGTCCGGCTGGCGACGTACACCCGCTGAAACCGCGGGCCGCCTCAGCCGTGGCGCGCGAGATGCGCGGGAAGGATTTTGTCCCACTTGGGATGCGGCGGATCGTATTTCACCGCCAAGCCGCCGTTCTTGTTGCGCACGACGACGCCCTCGGCAGCGATGTAGGAGTGGTCGCCGTCGACGTCGACGACGAAGTAGAAACTGACGCCCTGACCTTCAGCCATCCACTTCGGACCTTCGGTCAGCCTGAACCCGGTGATCGAGATATCGTCGACCTCGAAGTCTTCGCCGTCGATCAGGACGCCGATGGTAAAGGTTCTTTGTCTGTCATGTTGGCGACCGCCGGGGTCGGATTGCGATTCCATTCGAATTCAGCTCCCGCCCTCGCAAGAAAACAAAATCCAAAGTTACATAAGTGAACACTACGGGGACGGCAGGGCAATTCAACAGCAAAAACATACCGGCTTGGTAAGATTTCGAAAGGCCTTATGCCAGATACGGAAAACGGATCATGCGCATCCGGATCGACCGCGGCAAGGCGTTTTGCGCCGGCAGAAAGAGGTTAATTGACTAATATCAATATGTTAAAAGGGGTATCTGCCCACCTTCTCGCGCTGGTGCGAGCGATGTTGCACGGTAGGGCTTGCGGAGTTCCCAGCAATAGCTGAGGCGTGGCGTGGTTTGTCTCCTGGTTGTTTGGCCTCAGCAGCGTCCCAAAAGATCGTTCCATGGCGCGTTAGAGGTCCTGTCGGTCTCCTCCGCGATCCAAGTTCATGCACCGGCCGAAAACACCCTTGGTTGAATGATCGCTTTCGACTGTAGATGGTTTTTCCAGCGGTACATGGAGGCCAAAAAACCGCCCGGGCCGTTGCGGCGGCGCCGGGCTAGTCGCGGCCTTCGGGTTGCCGCGTAGGCACAGGGTCAACTCAAAACCCGGTCAGGCCGCCCTTCGAACGAAAAGGCGTTGTTGCCGACTGAGTTTTTGTTGCCCGCGCCAGGGCTGGCGGGCCCCAAATCTGTCCCAAGTAAAGTGGTATCGGCGAGAGGGCCCGGCGATACCGGCACGTATGCGCGTCAGTCGAAGGCTTCTTCCCAGGAGCCCTGAGTGGAAGCTTTCGAATATTCCGTCGCACGATTCTCAAAGAAGTTCGTGTGCTCGACGCCGTTCAGCATCTCGTCCATCCAACGCAGCGGGTTCTTTTCCACGCCATACATCGGATTCAAGCCAAGCTGACCGAGACGGCGGTCCGCGATGTAGCGGATATACTGTTTCACTTCCGCGCCGGACAGACCCTCTACCGGCCCAAGCTCGAACGCGAGATCGATGAAGGCGTCCTCGTGATCCACAATGGTGTTGCAGGCCATGTAGAGGTCCCGCTCCAGGTCTTCCGTCCACACCTCCGGATTTTCGGAAATGAAGGTCCTGAACAGCTTGATGATGGACTGCGTGTGAAGCGTCTCGTCGCGCACAGACCAACTGACGATCTGTCCCATGCCCTTCATCTTGTTGAAGCGTGGGAAGTTCATCAGCATGGCGAAGGATGCAAACAGCTGCAGACCCTCGGTAAAGGCGCCGAAGACGGCCATTGTTTTGGCGATGTCTTCCTTGGTATCGACACCCCATTCCTGCATGTAGTCGTACTTGTCCTTCATTTCCTTGTATTCGAGGAAGGCGTGGTACTCGGTTTCCGGCATGCCGATGGTGTCGAGCAGGTGGCTGTATGCCGCGACATGCACGGTTTCCATGTTGGAGAAAGCGGCCAGCATCATCTGGACTTCGGTCGGCTGGATGACGCGCGAATAATGCTTCATGTAGCAGTTGTTGACCTCGACATCCGCCTGCGTGAAGAAACGGAAAATCTGGGACAGCAGGTTGCGTTCCGCCTCGGTCAGATTCTTGTGCCAATCCTTCACATCGTCCGCCAGCGGGACTTCCTCCGGCAGCCAATGGATACGTTGCTGCGTGAGCCAAGCTTCGTAGGCCCAGGGGTAGTTGAACGGTTTATAGACCGGGCTGGCATCCAGAAGGGACATTGTACGTTGTGCTCCGCTTGGGCGGTTTCAATCCGCCTGTTTTCAAAGGGGTTGGCCTATTGGCAGGCCAGGCACTCCTCGTAATCGTTGCTGTTTTGCGTATTGATGGCAGGCGCTTCGCCGCCATTGATCTTGCCTGCGAAAGGAACCGCGGCAACACCGTTGGCCGCCTTGCCGCCCGCGCTGTGCTCGGCGCCCGCTTCCGCCCGCTGAATCGACTTGGAGCGGCAGTAGTAGAGGCTTTTTACGCCTTTTTTCCATGCTTGGTAATGGATCTGGTGGAGATCCTTCTTATGCACATCGGCCGGCAGAAATACGTTGATCGACTGGGCCTGGCAGATAAAGGGCGCCCGGTCGGCCGCATGTTCCACGACCCAGCGCTGGTCCAGTTCGAAGGCCGTCTTGAAGACGTCCTTTTCGTCCTGCTCCAGGAAGTCGAGATGTTGCACCGACCCTTCGTTGACGGAGATCGACGACCAGGTGTCCTCGTCGTCCTTGCCTTTTTCGGCAAGCAGTTTGCTCAAATACTTGTTCCGGACATTAAAGGAGCCGGACAGCGTCTTATGCGTAAAGGAGTTGGCCGCGATGGGTTCGATGCCGGGGCTGGCGCCGCCGCAGATGATGGAGATAGACGCGGTCGGAGCGATGGCCAGTTTATTGGAAAAGCGCTCCTTGATGCCATAGTCGGCGGCGTCCGGGCAGGCGCCCCGTTCTTCGGCCAGGGCGGCGCTGGCCGCATCCGCCTGCGCGCGGATGTGCTTGTGCATCCGGGTGTTCCAGACCTTGCCCATCACACCTTCGAAGGGAATCATTTTCGACTGCAGGAAACTGTGGAAGCCCATGACACCCAGACCGACCGAGCGCTCGCGCATGGCCGAGTATTTTGCCCGGGCGAAATCGTCCGGTGCTGTGTCGATGAAGTCCTGCAGCACATTGTCCAGGAAGCGCATGACGTCCGGGATGAACTGATCTTCCTGTTCCCAGACTTCGAAGTTTTCCAGGTTGAGCGACGACAGGCAGCACACGGCCGTCCGGTCTTCCCCGAACCGGTCGATTCCGGTGGGGAGCGTTATCTCCGAACACAGGTTGCTGGTTCTGACCTGCAGCCCCTGCAGCTTCTGGTGTTCGGGCAGCGACCGGTTCACGTGGTCGATGTTGATGATGTACGGCTCGCCGGTCTCGATCCGCGCGGTCAGCAGCCGGATCCAGAGGTCGCGGGCCCGTACCTTGCGGACAACCGTGCCGTCTTTTGGACTGGTCAGCGCCCATTCGTCGTCGGTTTCGACCGCCCGCATGAAGTCATCCGGCACCAGGACGCCATGGTGCAGGTTCAGGGCCTTACGGTTCGGGTCGCCGCCGGTCGGCCGTCGGATTTCAATGAATTCTTCGATCTCGGGATGCCAGACCGGCAGGTAGACCGCTGCCGATCCGCGCCGCAGAGACCCCTGACTGATGGCCAGGGTCAGGGAGTCCATGACCCGGATGAAAGGGACCACGCCGCTGGTCTTGCCGTTGGCGCCGACCTTCTCGCCGATGGAGCGCAAGTTGCCCCAATAACTGCCGATGCCGCCGCCGCGCGCAGCCAGCCAGACATTCTCGGTCCACAGGCCGACGATGCCTTCCAGGCTGTCGTTCGATTCGTTTAGGAAGCAGGAGATCGGCAGGCCGCGTTTCGTGCCGCCATTGGACAGAACCGGGGTGGCCGGCATGAACCAGAGTTTCGAAATATAGTCGTACAAACGCTGCGCATGGGCGGAGTCGTCGCCGTAATGCATCGCGACCCGGGCGAAGAGATCCTGGTAGGTTTCGCCGGGCATCAGATAGCGGTCGCTGAGCGTCTCTTTGCCGAAGGCCGTCAGCAGCGCATCGCGGCTGTAGTCGACATGGACGCGAATGCCGCGTTCATTCTGTTTAAGGGCGCGCGTTTCGCCGGGAAGCTCGTCGTCATGCGGCTGCGGGGCGTCCTGCCCGCCCTGTGCCGTGTCTTCGGCGTCCGCCGCAAGCGACTCTTCAATGGCTTCTAGCAGGCTCGGTTCGGCCTGTTCTGCGAATTTGTCCGCTACCCCGTCATGCACGACCACTTTCTCCCTTGCCCTTTTTCAAGCGTTATCCACAACCGGTACCGATCCCGTGACGGCGTCAGAAAGCGATTCGCTGAGTTTGTCCCCGCTTTTCACAAGAAACAGGCTGTGGATAACTTAAATCCACTACCAGATCCTGTGGCCCCTTTCCGAGTTCGCTCAAGATATAGCGGTGCCATGATTGTGTCAAAAAGGTTTCGCCGGCTGCGGCGAATTTGCGGAACGCGTGTTATTTGGGCTGCAAGAAGGGGGCTCTTCGGTCACAATCCGGGCGATGTGCGGGCGGTTTTCACTGACAACCCCGGTGGACGGGATACGGCGGCTTTTCGGCTTCGGTCAGATTCCGAACCTGCCTGCGCGCTACAATATTGCCCCAACCCAGGCGATTCTTGCCGTCCGCGCCGCCGCAAAAGGGCGCGAAGGGGCGCCGCCGGACGCTTTCATGGTGCGCTGGGGCCTGATTCCCTCTTGGGCGAAGGACCCTTCCATCGGCGCGCGGATGATCAATGCCCGCGCGGAGACACTCTCCGAGAAACCGGCCTTTCGTGCCGCCTTCCGGCGGCGGCGCTGCCTTATCCCGGCCGATTCCTTCTATGAATGGCGAAGCGTCGCTCAAAGCAAAAAGAAGCATGCCTTCCGGATTTCTTTCGAGGACGGCGGTCCCTTTGCCTTCGCAGGGCTTTGGGAAGACTGGCTGGCGCCCGATGGCAGCGAAGTGGAAAGCTGCACCATCGTGACCACAGAGGCCGCCCGCCCGATTGCCGATATCCATCACCGCATGCCGGTCATCCTGGACCCGCCGGCCTTTGGGGCCTGGCTCTCCGGATCGGAACAGGACGCGTCGGCTTTTCTTAAACCCTATGGCGGCGAACGCGTGCTGAGCGCCGAGCGAATCACGGACCGTGTCAACAATGTCCGCAATGACGGACCTGAACTTTGGGACAGAGCGGACGAGGCCGAAGACGAGCAGAACAGCGAAGAATCCGCCGCGTCTCCCGGACAGTTGTCCTTGTTCTAGTGCCTGTCACGTTTACTTGGAAGCAATTGGGATCGCCTTGCCGGTTAGCCGGGTGGGGGCCGCTTTGCGGGCGATGCAGCGCATCGGCGAAGATCGGCGACACCCTCCGCCTGAACGGTAAGGCGGCCAAAGACCGTCTCAGGGGTTCCAGGTAAACGCGACAGGCGCTAGTTAAGCTCCGGTCCGTCGTACCGGTCCGGGCTGTTGTAGTAGGACTTGGCCCCCTGATGCAGGGGAACCCCGCTGTGCAGATCCGCCCTCAACTCGCTGGCGAACTCGACGCCGCCCGAATTCCGCTCGAACAGCGGACCGGCTTCGCCGCGCCAAAGCGCACGGGTGATATCCCGAATCAGGTCGTCCGGCTGATGCGCCATCGTTACCCATTTCGCCGTAATGCTGATCGTGGTGATGGCGCCGATTCCATCATAAGCCGCGCTCGGGATGTGATCGATCCGGATGAAGGGGTACTGCCCGATCAGCGTGCGCATTTCGACCTCGCCAATCGACAAAATCCTGATCGGCAATTGCGCGGCGAGGTTTTCGATGATCCTGTCGGGAACCGCCCCGATGTGGAAGAACGCATCGATCTGGCCGGCAACCAGCGCGTCTTCCGCCGGACCCGGCTTCAGATAGAATTCCTCGATGTCGTCGAAGCCGATGTCGTAAACGTCGAGGATGTTCAGCGCCGTCAGCAAGGTCCCCGATTTCTCGGTCCCAAGGGAGACCCGTTTTCCCATCAGGTCCTTGATGGTGTCGATGCCGGCGGCCGCATCGACCACGATGTGCATCTTGAAAGGCATCATGTTCGCGATAACGCGCAGATCTTCGACAGGCGTCAGGTTGCGGTAGGGGCCGCCCCCGGTGTGCGACCAATAGGCGACGTCCGACGGCACGATAGCGGATTCCAGATCGCCGTCGACCATTGCCTCGATGGCTTCCAGTCCGCCGGCTTTTGTCTGTGCGACGGCGATCAAGCCCGGCACGCCGCAAATGCCGCTGAGGTCGCAGGTCGGGGCGTTCGGCGGCTTGCTGATCCCAAGCGAGATCGATGTGCCGAGCGTATAGGACGTGGTTGCCGTGGGGCCGGTCCCGATCCGGAAGAAGGTCAGCGTGTCTTCCTGGGCCGTGCTGGCGTGCGGGCCTGCGAAAACCGTCCCTAGAAAAAGGGCGAAGGCGGCCAGACGTTGAACGGTTCGGGACATGGCGTAGAGATATCGATTGTCGCTGTGTGAGGCCGAAAATGCGCCCGTCTCGCGATGGCGTCAATAGAAGGCCGCCGGCGCGTTACTCCGGTGCGATGTAGCACCCGTCGACCTGTGCCCGCAGCCGGACGACCGCGTAGAGCGCATCGATGGTCGGCGTCTCTATTCCGAGATGCCCGCCCAGTTCGGAAACGACACCCAGAATTGCGTCCAGCTCTATGGGTTTCCCCGCATCGAAATCCTGCAGCATGGAGGTTCTGAAGGAGCCGAGCTTGCTGGCCTCCTCCAGGCGCTGATCGATCGACATTGGGAAAAAGACGCCAAGCTCTCCGGCGACAGCGGCGGCCTCCTGCATGATCATGCGGCTGACCCCGGTCACGCCCGGATCGCTGAGCATTTCGATCATGGTGGCCTGGGTCGCGACCGACAGGGGGTTGGCGTGGACATTTCCCCACAGCTTGGCCCAGACGTCCGCCCGGATGTTCTCGCTGACCGGCGCCTGCAGTCCCGAGGCTGCAAGCGCGTCGGCAATCGGCTGGACACGCGCTTCAGCTCCCGGTGTGGGGGCACCGACAATCATTTTCAAAGGCCCGACGCTCACGACCCGGCCGGGTTCGGGAATGGAGGTCGCCATGTAGACGACCGCGCCGACGACCTGCGAGACGGGCAGGGCGGCCGCGATGCGTCCGGAAGGGTCGCAGCTTGTCAGATCAAGCCCCTCCAGCGGACCGGACAGTCCCTTGCAGTACCACCAGGGTATGCCGTTGATGGCGGGCACAATCACGGTATCCGGACCGATCAGCGGGGCGAGGGTGTGCAGCGCGCCGGCGATCTGATGGGCCTTGGTCGCCAGAATGACGATGTCCTGGGGGCCGAGCGCTGCGGTGTCATCGGTAGCGCGGAGCGGAACGGTGAATTTGTCGTCGCCGATCTCGACCGTCAGTCCACGTTCGCGCAGGGCGGCTAAAGTCGCGCCGCGGGCGATCAGCGTGGGGTCATAGCCCGCGCGCGCCATGACGCCCGCGACAAAGGATCCGATAGCGCCCGCACCAAAGATAGTGATCTTCACCGTAAGTTCCTTCCGACCGGCTGTCTGGAGGTTCTATTGAATTCGTCCGTCTTCGGCCAGCCGGTGACTGCGGGATCGGCGGGATTTCTGTACTGCCGCCCTGGAAAGAGTGCGGGCGAACGTGGTGTTCCGGTGGAAACCGGGAACCGCGTTCGCCCGCGCTTAAGCCAGACCTCCCCTCTGCACCTGCAGGGAGCCTGTTGCGTGTGGCTACGACCTAATGATGCAGGATCTGGCTCAAGAAAAGCTTCGTCCGGTCGGACTGAGGATTGTTGAAGAACTCCTCGGGTTCGTTCTGTTCGATGATCTGACCGCCATCCATGAAGATGACGCGGTTCGCGACCTTGCGGGCAAAGCCCATTTCATGGGTCACGCACAGCATCGTCATGCCGGATTCGGCCAGATCGATCATGGTGTCGAGCACCTCGGAGATCATCTCTGGATCGAGCGCGGAGGTCGGCTCGTCGAACAACATGATGGCCGGGTTCATGCAGAGCGAGCGCGCGATGGCGACCCGTTGCTGCTGGCCGCCGGAAAGCTGCCCCGGATACTTCAGCGCCTGTTCGGGGATCTTCACCTTCTCCAGGAACTTCATCGCGGTTGCCTCGGCTTCCTCGCGCGGGGTCTTGCGCACCCAGATCGGCGCCAGCACGCAGTTTTCCAGCACCGTGAGATGCGGGAACAGATTGAAGTGCTGGAACACCATGCCGACTTCGCGCCGGATCGCATCGATGTTTTTCAGATCGTTGGTCAGTTCGATCCCATCGACGACGATATCGCCCTGCTGGTGCTCTTCCAGCCGGTTGATGCAGCGGATCATGGTCGACTTGCCCGATCCCGACGGGCCGCAAATGACAATCCTCTCGCCCTTATGGACGGTCAGATTGATGTCTTTCAGCACGTGGAAGTCGCCATACCATTTGTGCATGCTGTTGATTTGGATCGCGACCTCGTTGGAGATCGCCATCCCGGTTGCTTGTGCTTCAGCCATGTTACTAGCCTCCAAAACCTATCGTTTATGCCCGGTGTGCAATTTCTTCTCGAGATAGATCGAGTATCGCGACATGCCGAAGCAAAATATGAGATATATCCCGCCGACGAAGATGTAGCCGGTGTGTTCCATGCCCAACCACTGGGTGGAGGTCACCGACTGCTTCATCGTCAGCAGCAGATCCAACAGACCGATGATCGAGACTAGCGTCGTGTCCTTGAACAGACCGATGAAGGTCGACACGATGTTTGGAATGACGATCTTCAGCGCTTGCGGCAAAACGATCAGCCGCATGGACATGCTGTAGTTCAGACCCAAGGCGTCCGCCGCTTCGAACTGGCCTTTCGGGATTGCCTGCAGACCGCCACGAATGACCTCGGCCATGTAGGCGGATGAGAACAAGGACAGGCCGACGAGCGCCCTGACCAAGTTGTCGAAGTCCATCCCTTCCGGCAGGAAAAGAGGCAACATGAACTGGGCCATGAACAGGACGGTGATCAACGGTACCGCCCGGATCAGTTCGATGAAGCCGATGCACAACATCTGGATCAGCGGCATGTTGTTCGCCCGCCGTCCCAGCGCCAGCACGATCCCCAAGGGCAGTGAAACGCCGATGGCAACCGCTGACAGGATCAGCGTCAGCATGAAGCCGCCGAACCGGTTGGTCGGGACAACGTCCAAGCCGAAGCCCCAGCTTAGGAAATACATCACGGCTATGGCGTAGGCGACGCCAAATCCCAGCATGGACTGGCCTGGATTGTGCGCCTGTTGACCGCGCCAGCCCAAGGCGATGCCGCCGGCCGCGAGCACCAGCGTGACGATGATCCCGACAGTGGACTGCAGGGTGGTCATCTCGATGGGGCCGTGCAGCAGGGCTGTCGCGACCCACGGGAAGATGAAGATCATCAGCGGGCTGGCGTACTTCCGGCCCGGGATCTTATCGAACATGATCGGCAAAAGGCCGATCACCAGCATCAAGCCGACGATGTTCGGCCGCCAGTAGGCGGTTGCCTCATAAGGTCCGTACATGAACTGATTGAAACGGGCGTCGACAAAACCCCAACAGGCGCCGACCGGCTCGCCGACGTAACGCTCCAGACAGTCCTGGAAATCCTCCGCCTGCCAGACCGCCGTGATCAGGGCCCAATCGATGATCGCCCAAGCCAGGTACAGAATGACGCCTGTCGACAGGATGGTGCCGATCGCGTTGTACCAGGTGCTCAACAAATGCACCCGGATCCAGTGCACCGGCCCGACTTCGCTGGCGGGCGGCGGCATGTCCGGATGCAACTCCGTCTTTACATATGCAATGTTCGCCATGACTTATCTCTCCACCAGCGCGACGCGCTTGTTGTACCAGTTCATGAACAACGAAATCGTCAGAGAGATCGTCAAATAAACCGCCATGGTCAGGGCGATGATCTCAACCGCGTTGCCTGTCTGGTTCAACGACACGCCGGTGAAAATGTTCACCAGATCGGGGTAACCGATGGCGACGGCCAGGGAAGAGTTCTTGGTCAGGTTGAGATACTGGCTGGTCATCGGCGGCACGATCACCCGCATCGCTTGCGGGATGATCACTTTGCGCATGGTGATGTTGGGCCGAATGCCCAGGGCGTAGGCCGCCTCGGTCTGGCCGTGGCTGACCGACTGGATCCCGGACCGGACGTTCTCGGCGATGAAGGCGCCGGTGTAGACCACCAACGCCAGCAACAAGCCCATCATACCGCCCGGCAGGGTCGCCCCGCCGCGCAGGTTGAACCGGCCTGCCTCCGGGATTTCCCATCCGATCGGACCGCCCATGATGAAGTAGGCGATCAGCGGGAAACCGATCAGCATGCCGACCGAGGTCCAGAAGACCGGGAAGGTCTCGCCCGTCGTGTCCTGGCGTTTCGTCGCCCAACGCGACAGGAAGATGACGCCGGCGACGGCGATCCCAAAGGCGATCGGTAAGGCTTGCCAGCCCGGATTGAGGATCGCAGCGGGATAGTTGATGCCGCGCTGAGAGATAAAGATCAGATCCATGCCGAACAGATTGAAGGCCCCCAACTGCCGTTTTCCGTCGACGCTTTCGAACAGTTCCGGCAAGGCCAGCCAAACCGCGAAGTACCAGATGAAAATGTGCAGCAGCAGCGGGATATTCCGCATGATCTCCACATAACAGGAGGCGAGGAAATTGATCAGCGGGTTCGTGCTGAGGCGCAGCACGCCTGCAACGAATCCCAGGATCGTCGCCAGCACCACGCCGATCGCTGAAATCAGCAGCGTGTTTACCAAGCCCAAGACGAAAACGTCTCCGTGGGTGGATGAATTCACATCGAAGTTGGTTAGATTGAATGTCGGGCTCGTCGGCATGAATCCGGCGATCTGCCCCATGAACTCGAAGCCGGGTTTAAGGCCCCGGGCCTCCATGTTCGTCGATGTATTGTTAACAATGGAGACGACAAACCCAATGAACAGGGCAACCACGACCACCTGTAGAATAATCGCCCGTGTTCGCTTGTCGTACCACCAGTGAACGCCACCCTTACTGGCGTCCTGGGTCGCAACAGCCATTTTTTACCTCACCTCTGCGTAAAGCCTGAAACCTGAAGGGTTTCTTTCCCTGGCGGGCGACCGCCGGACCTTCTTGTCTTCGAGATCCGTTTTGTGCCGACCCAACTTACGCTACCGAGTACCTGCAGTGATCTGCAAAACCCCCGATCACCAGTCAAACAAATGCCGTCTCGGTCCGCTAAACGGAGAAGGGCGGAGCCTTGCGCCTCAGCGCTTCGGCCCCGCCCTAATCTACCGTCTAAGCATGGCTTCGACAGCCAGCCTCAAATCAACGGAACGGCGGCGAGTACAGGATGCCACCATCCGTCCACAGCGCGTTCACGCCGCGGGCAAGCCCAAGCGGCGTGTTCGGGCCGATGTGCTTTTCGTAGACTTCGCTGTAGTTACCGACAGCGGAGATCGCCCGCATCGCCCATTCGGCGTCCAGACCGATCATCGCACCCAGATCGCCTTCAGCGCCGACGAGACGCCGGATTTCCGGGTTGTTCGAGTCTTTCATGCCGCCGACGTTGCCTTGCGTGACGCCCAGCTCTTCAGCCGTGACGAGCGCGTTCAAGGTCCAGCGCGCGATGTCGCCCCACTGGTTGTCGCCATGGCGAACCAGCGGACCCAGCGGCTCTTTGGAGATGATCTCCGGCAGAACCACATGCTCGTCCGGGTTGGAGAGCACAACACGCGTCGCCGCCAGACCGGAACGGTCCGTCGTGTAAACGTCGCAAGCACCGCTTTCGTAGTTCTGACGCGCTTCCGCGTTGTCTTCGATAACGATCGGCGTGAAGGACATGTTGTTGGCGCGGAAATAGTCGGCCAGGTTCAGTTCGGTCGTCGTGCCGGTCTGGATGCAGACCGACGCCCCGTCCAGCTCGAGAGCGGACTTAACGCCGAGATCGGCCTTCACCATGAAGCCCTGACCGTCATAGTAGTTGACGCCGACGAACTCGAAACCGAGGTCGGTGTCACGGCTGAAGGTCCAGGTGGTGTTACGAGCCAGAACGTCGACTTCGCCGGACTGAAGCGCCGGGAAACGCGTCTTACCGGTGGTCGGCGTGAATTTGACCGCTTTCGGATCGCCAAGAACGGCGGCCGCCATGGCGCGACAGAAGTCGACGTCAAAGCCTTCCCATTCACCGGCATCGTCCGGCGCCGCGAAACCGGCCAAACCGGTCGTCACGCCGCAGTCGATGTATCCTTTCGCCTTGACGTCGTCCAACGTACCAGCGTTGGCGACGCTCGTGCCCAGCAGTGCCGCTGCGCTTACAGTCAAAAGGGTTTTGAGCTTCATTATGCAGTTACCCCATAGTTTTTCGGTTGTGTCCTACGCGACTTCTACAGACTGACCCTGTACAGACGAATTGCCCAATTAGTTTGGGTCTACGCATCCTTTATTGTTATCGGCCAAGTAAAGAAGCCCCCTAAGCTTATAGTTGGCTGACCGGTTGAACGGTCCCTACGATCGAGCTCTTTGGCCCTTGCCGCAGGTAACCCCGGCCTTCCACCAAATCTAAGCTTGGCACTGCAAAAGAGGTTTGGCCAGACGTTTATTCAGCGTTTATGCGGCTTTTCTTGAACAATTCGCGGTCCCCTTGCGGGCGGCTTTTGCAGCGCACAGACAATTCTCTGAATCTAAACAACCTTTTAGCGTGTGGCATGGAATCTGCTTCGTCTTCCGCAGCGGCATTTTCCGCAGGAGGTTGGAGACATGTTAATCAGAAAAGACATACCGGCAGTACTTGATCCGGAGACTGGATTCTCCGCGTCTGCCGAGGCCGAGCACCTAATCGACGATCTTGCCAGACCGTTTCTGGAACTTGCCGAAAAGTTCGAGGCGGCCCGGGAAGACACCGATCCGGTGGAGTGGGGCGCAATCTTGGATGCGAACGTCTACATCTGGCGTTTCGTGGCGAACTACATTCCCGGTCAGCTCGACAAACAGGTGTGCGCGGACCTGGGGCAAACGCTGGAGCGGATCGGCGACTATATGCATATGGCCTGCCGCAAACTCCGCGAGTCACGCGACCAGGATCTGATCGACCGCGTGATCGAGCTCAATTGCAACATGTGTGCGCAGTTCCTGGATCTCCGGCGGACGATGCTCGGGATTGAAGACGCCTGATCATCCCGATCCGGGGATGGTGCTTTCCTTGAATCGAACGTGCCGGCGGCGCCTTGCTTGCCGGCACGCAGACCGGCATAGATGAAGCGGCCTTTCCACCCCGGAAGGGCGGCAAAATCGACCGGTCCGGATGACATCAGCCGTTTCTCCAGAAGTTGTTGAGAAAAAACGTGTTTTGCACGTGATCACCGACCTTGATGTCGGTGGTGCGGAACGCATGCTGGTCAATTACCTGACGAGCTCGGCGGAAATTGCCGGGTGCAGTGCGGTCTTCAGCCTGAAGCGGCCGGGTGCGATGGCGGAGCCGCTGCGGGCTGCCGGTATCCCGGTCTACGACGGAGCAATCGCCGAACCGTCCGAAGGGTTGCTTACAACATTGGGATCGGTGCCGGGCGGTATCGGGCGTCTTAAAGGGCTTATCTCCGACCTGCGTCCGACTGCAGTCGTCGGGTGGATGTATCACGCCAATGTACTGGCCTACGAGGCGTTGCGCCTCTCCGGCCGCCGTGCGGAGACGCGGCTGGTCGCCGGGATCCGGTGTTCGGCGATGCAGGGAAACGCCTATGGGGTGACGCATCGACTGGTCGTCGCCAGATCGCGCCAGATCAGTGGGGCGGTCGACGTGCTGGCCTACAACAGCGAAGCGGGGCGGCACGAACATGAAGCCCTCGGCTTCTCCCCGGCCAAGGCCACCGTGGTCTGGAACGGGGTCGATACGAACAGATTCCGACCCGATGCCGAGGCGCGAGCCCGTATCCGACAGGAACTGGGCATTGCGCCGGACAGGCGGGTGCTCGTGCAAGCAGCCCGGGTCGATCCGATGAAAGACTATCCGACCCTCCTGAAAGCCTTTCGTGCCTTGGAAGGCGCCGCCGATCTGATGGTGGTGGGCAAGGGAACGGAGGCCCTGCCCGATCTGCCCGGTCTGCACCGGTTGGGAATCCGTACCGACATGCCGCCGCTCTACGCCACGGCCGATGTGATTGTCATGAGTTCCGCCTTCGGGGAGGGGTTTCCGAACGTCGTGGCTGAAGGCATGGCGGCGGGACTGGTGCCGGCGGTGACCCGTGTCGGGGATGCGGCGATCATCGGCGGGGATGTCGGTCGCACCGTTGCGCCGGGAGATGTGGCAGGACTTGCCGATGCGCTATCCGGCCTTGTCGGCTTGGACGCCGACGGATTGGCCGCGGCCGGCGCCGCCGCTCGGCAGCGGATCGTCACCGAGTTTTCGCTGCCGGCCGCGGTGGCACGGATGAGCAACATTATTGATCCGGCATCTTGAATCCTTGCACCGCCGGGCGATTGTTCGTCCATCGGCTTCGGTTAAGATGCCAATCCAATCGTCAAGCAAATCAAAACAAAGAAATTGAAAGGGAGTGACATGAAGGTCGTGATCACCGGGGGCACCGGTTTTATTGGCTTGCGCCTGGCCCGGAAGATTCTTGCCGACGGCATGCTCGCCGGGCCTGGCGGAGAGCGCCAGACGGTGGACGAGATGGTGCTTTTCGACGTCGTCCTGCCACCGGAACGTCCCGCCGGCCTGGATGACCGCGTCACTCTCGTTCAGGGCGAGATTGCCGACCGTTCGGCGGTCGACGCGCTGATCGACCGGCCCGATATCGCCGTGTTTCATCTGGCGTCCGTGGTGAGTGGCGGCGGCGAGAAGGATTTCGATCTGGCCATGCGGGTCAATCTGGACGGCGGGCTCAATGTGCTCGAAGCCTGCCGGGCTCTTGGATCCGCGCCCCGGGTTCTTTTCACCAGTTCGATCGCGACATTCGGCGGGGCCGCGATGCCGGACGTTGTCGGCGACCTGGTCAAGCAAACGCCGCAGACGACGTACGGCATGACCAAGGCGATCCTGGAATTGATCGTGAACGATTATACCAGAAAAGGATTCCTGGATGGGCGCAGCGCCCGGTTGCCCACGGTGATCATCCGTCCAGGCAAGCCGAACGCCGCGGCCAGCGGCTTTTTCAGCGGCATGTTCCGCGAACCGTTGAACGGCATCGACTTCTTTATTCCGGTGCCGACCGACGTGCGCCATCCGGTGATCGGATACAGGACCGTGGTCGACGGCATTCACGCTCTTTACGAGGCGGATGGAGCGGCAATTGGCGACGACCGGGCGGTGACGCTGCCCAGCACCAGCGCCACAGTCGAAGAGTTGATGGCGGCCCTGAACGGTGCGGCGGGGGACAGAACGCTCGGCGTGCTCGACGTCAAACCCGATCCCTTCATCATGGACATCGTGAAGACCTGGCCGCAGGCGGCGAGCGCGGAACGGGCGGTTGCGCTCGGCTTGCCCCAGGACGCCAGCCTGGAGGCCATCGTCCGGGCCTTCATCGAAGATTATGTCGACGCCTAGAGGAACCTGAAGCATGACAAACAAGGCAGTGATTGTCGGCGCGCTCGGCGTCATCGGACGGAACCTGATGGACCACCTGGCGGCGCAAGGCGGTTGGGAGATGGTCGGTCTGTCCCGTCGCGCGCCCGACTTCGACAGCCCGGCGGAGTTCATCTCCGTTGATCTGATGGACCGTGCCGATTCCGAGGAAAAGCTGAGTCATCTCAAGGATGTAACGCATATCTTTTATGCTGCGTTTCAGGCGCGGCCGACCTGGGCGGAACATGGTGCGCCGAACCTCGCGATGCTGGTGAATTCCGTCGAGCCGATCGCGGCTGCGTCCCCGGGCCTGCGGCACGTCCATCTGGTCGAGGGCAACAAGATTTACGGCTCCCACCTCGGTCCGTTCAAGACACCGGCCAAGGAAGACGATCCGCCGCACATGCTGCCGAACTTCTATTGGGATCAGGAGCAGTGGCTTCGCACCGCGCAAGTCGGGCAGGATTGGACCTGGTCGGCCTCGCGTCCGCAAACCGTCTGCGGGTTCGCGTTGGGCAATCCGATGAACATCACCACCTGCATCGCGGTCTATGCGGCCATCTCGAAAGAGTTGGGGCTGCCGCTGCGGTTCCCTGGAAAACGCGGCGCTTACGAGGCTGTCTATCAAGTGACCGATTCAAAACTGTTGGCGGAATCCATGGAATGGTGCGCGCTAAACGCGGAAGAAGCCGCAGCCAATCAGGTCTTTAATGTGACCAACACGGACTTCTTCCGGTGGAAGAATGTCTGGCCGAAATTCGCTGCCTTCTTCGACATGCCCATGGACGATGTTCAGACGATCTCGCTGACGGAGTTCATGGCCGACAAGGAACCTGTCTGGAATCATATTGTGGAAAAACATGGGCTTGAGCGCGTCTCTTACAAAGACATCGCAGCCTGGCCCTTCGCGGACTATGTCTTCGGGACGGACTGGGACGTGATGACGTCGACCATCAAGATCCGTCAGGCCGGGTTCCACAATTGCGTCGACTCCGAAGATATGTTCCTGCGGATCTTCAAGGAGTTCCAGGACCGGAACGTCTTGCCGCGATAAGGGGGCGGCCCCGTGATCACGGTCTATGGGTCGATCAACCTGGATCTCGTTTCCGCAGTGGACCATTTTCCGGCTGCGGGCGAGACGGTGCTGACACCGTCCTGCTTGTTGGCCCCGGGCGGCAAAGGCGCGAACCAAGCGGTCGCGGCGGCCCTGGCCGGCGGTGCCGTCACCATGTCGGGGGCGGTCGGCGCAGACGGATTTGCCGCAATCGCCATGCAGGGCTTCTCGCGGGCAGGGGTGGAGACGCGCCATATCGCGGTTTTGCCGGATCAGGCGACCGCGCTTGCCAATGTGATGGTGGATGCGGGGGGCGAGAACCGCATCGTGGTCGCCTCGAACGCCAACGGGGCGGTTCCGCCTCTGGCGCCCGAAGCGGTTGCGGAAGGCGGCCTGCTGCTGCTGCAGATGGAAGTGCCGCAGAGCCGGATTGAAGAGGCGCTCGATCTGTGTGCCGCACGCGGGGGACGGGGTATTCTGAACCTCGCTCCCTTTGCGCCGGTTGGGCCGGCCCTGTTGGCGAAGGTTGATATCCTGGTCGTCAACGCGGGGGAGGCTGCGGCGCTTTCGGCGCATCTCGGTATTGGAACGGACGGACCGAAGGAGCAGCTCGACGCACTATCTCGCTTTTGCCGCAGCGTGGTGATTACGCTGGGCTCTGACGGCTACCTGTGTGCCGCCGGACAAGAGCGCTTCGAAGGCGCCGCGCTGCCGGTCGAGGTCGCGGACACGACCGGGGCGGGGGATGCCTTTTGCGGCTGTTTCGCCGCCGCCCTCGATGCCGGTCTTCCGATGCGGCAGGCCTTGCGCTTCGCCTCGGCCGGGGCTTCGCTCGCCTGCCGGTCGCTGGGCGCGCAATCGGCTTATGCCACGAAGGCGGAAATCAACGCCGCGATCGGGTAGGCGGGGCCGCCCGGTCGGGACGACCTTGGCTGAATGACCCAGGCGGGATGCGGCCTTCGACTATTCCGCGGCTTGCTGGCCGCCGGCGGAAAGCTGACGGGCGACCAGCCGTGCATAGAGACCGCCGCGGGCCAGAAGATCCTCATGCGTGCCAGTTTCGACGATTTCGCCGGCCCGCATCACGGCGATGCTGTCGGCATTGCGGACGGTAGAGAGCCGATGGGCGATGATCAGCGTGGTCCGGTCCTGCATCAAGTCGCGCAGGGCCGCATGCACCGCGCGCTCGCTGGCCGCATCCAGGTGAGACGTCGCCTCGTCCAGGATCAGGATCGGGGCGTCGCGTAGAAAGGCCCGGGCAATCGCCACCCGCTGGCGCTGGCCGCCGGAAAGCGCCATGCCCCGCTCGCCGACTTTCGTTTCCAGACCGTCGGGCAAGCCGTCGACAAAGGGTTCCAGGGCGGCGGATCTGATCGCGGCGGCCAGGGCTTCCTCGTCCGCGTCGGGACGGGCGATCAGGATGTTGGCGCGCAGCGTGTCGTTGAACAGGTAGGTGTCTTGCGCGACCAGCGCCACATGGCTGCGCAAGGCGTCCAGCGTGTATTCCGGCAGATCGTGTCCGCCGGCCTGGATAGCGCCCGCGGAGGGATCCCAAAAGCGCAACAGCAGGTGCGCCATCGTGGTCTTGCCCGCACCGGACGGCCCGACAAGTGCGACGGTGCCGCCTGCGGGAACATCCAGGCTTACCGATTTAAGCGCGCGCGCCGCCATGCCGGGATAGGTGAAGGAAACCGCGTCGAACCGGACCGCTTCGGCCGCCCCGCCCCGGGCTTCCAACTCCCGCGGCCCGTCGGTGACCGGCACCGGCTCACTGTGAACGGCATTGAGCCTGCGTGTCGCGCCCAGCGTATCGGCCAGTTGCCGTCCGATGTCGGCGATCTCCGAAATCGGCAGGAAGGCCGCCATGGCCAGCAGCGTCAGTAAGGGCAGATAGGCCGCCTGCATGGCGCCCGCTTGTACCAGGTAACCGCCAACGATCACCACCGCCAGCCCGCCCAGCATGCTGAGGACCTCGATGGCCTGTTCCTGAACGGTCAGATCGCTGAAGAAGGGCAGGCGGACCGCCTGATGCCGCTTGACCAGATCGCTGAAATCGTTGCGCCGCTTGCGCTCCTGCTGGAAGGCGATGACCTCGCCCAGGCCTTGAATGCTGTCGACCGTGTGTGCGTTCAATTCACCCAGCGCTTCGCGGTCCTTAGAGGCCAGACGGTCCAGCCGTCGCCGCAGCAGGAAGGGCGAGAGGGCGACCAGCGCCAGGAACGGCAGAAGGGTTGCCGCCAGCGACCAGTGGAAGGCTGCCAAGACCGTCAGCGCGGTGGCCGGAACCAGCACGGCGACGAAGGCGGGGGCGATCGTATGGGCGAAGAAATACTCCACCATCTCCACGTCTTCGGTGGCCATGGCGACCAGATCGCCGGTCCGGCGGCGGACCAGATAGGCCGGCGCCAGCCGGTCGATCTTCTCGAACAGTTCGACCCGCATGCGCGCCAGCAACCGGAAGGCCATATCGTGGGCCAGCCAGGATTCCAACCAGTGCAGCACGCCGGCGACCGGGGCCAGGACCAGAACCGCCGCGATCAAGGGAAAGACCGGTCCGCCTTCCTTGACGGCGGCGACGGCCAGCGCCGAAACCAAACTGACGGCGATAAAGGCGGCCACCCTGGAAATGCCGAGCAGAAAGGTTGCAACAAGCTTTGCCGCATAGGGACGGGCATGGGACAGCAGCGAGACGATCGCGCCGAACCAACTCAAACCTTCCGCCTTCAGGGCCGAGTCTTCCTCCACGGTTTCGCGGATGGCGGCTTCCTCCTGCGAAGGGGCCGGCGAAGCCGCTGCGTTTGAGGCCCCGTCCACCAGCATCTCATCGAACGACCCGGCGCGTTCCGCAGCCTGTTCGCCCATCAGACGCCAATAGGCGCCGCGGGCCTCCATCAGGGCGTCGTGGCTGCCCGATTCCTGAACGCGTCCGTCACCGATCACCAGGATCCGGTCGGCATCGATGATGCTGGAAAGCCTGTGAGCGAGGATCAGCGTCGTGCGGTCCTGCATCAGCCGGTCCAAGGCTTCCTGGATGACGGCCTCGTTCTCCGCGTCGACCGCGGACAGCGCCTCGTCGAGGATCAGGATCGGCGCGTCGCGCAACAGGGCCCGGGCGATGGCGATCCGCTGCCTTTGTCCGCCCGAGAGTTTCACGCCCCGCTCGCCGATGGTGGTGCGATAACCGTCGGGCAGGGAAGCGATGAAGTCGTGGGCATTGGCGGCGCGCGCGGCCTTTTCCAGATCCTCCTGGCTGGCGTCTGGATTGCCGACGCGGAGATTGTCCTCGACCGTGCCGTGGAACAGGAAGGTGTCCTGGCTGACGATAGAGAGCTGACGGCGGATTTGGTCGAAACTGAGCGTATTGAGCGGCTTGCCGCCGATCAGGATGCGCCCGATCTGCGGGTCGTAAAGCCTCAACAGCAGACGGACAATGGAGGATTTTCCGGCGCCGCTTTCGCCGACGATCCCGATCCGTTCGCCGGGTCGGACGTCGAAGGTGAGGCCCCGGTGCGTGGCGCCGCGCCCGCCTGGATAGCTGAACCCGACATCCTCGAAACTGACACTGGGTTCAAGCGGGGCTGCGTCTACGTCCGCGGACGCGTCGTCGATGCTCGGCTGCCGGTCCAGCAGATCGACGACGCTGCTTGCCGCGGCCTGCGCCAGCATGCCGCTGTGCAACAGCCCGCGCAGATCGCGCAACGGCCGGAAAACCTCGATCCCCAAGAGCAGGATGATCAGCAGAACCTCGATTCCCAGATGACCCTCAAAAAGCCGATAGGCGCCGACGGCGAGAGCAGCGGCCGCGCCGAAGGCGATGCCGGTATCCGTGATCCCGCGCGTCAAAGCGTTTGTCGCCAGCACCCACATGGTGGAACGGAAGACGGCGTCGGCCTTCTCCGCCAGCAGCCGGGCGCGCGTTCCGCTTTGGCCGAATGCCTTCAGCGTGGCCAGTCCCTGAATGGAATCCAGGAACTCTGCGGCGAAGTTCTTGTAGGCGCGCGAGCGGGCCAGCGAGTTCTTCTCGTCCCAGCGGTGAAACAGGGCGGGAGCCAGCAGCGTGAACAGGGCGGCGGCGAGAAAGACGCAGGCAACCCAGATATCCAGCCAAGCCACGAAGCCGAAGATCAGCACCGGCGTCACAACCGCGATGGCGAGCTGCGGCAGGTATTTGCCGAAATAGATTTCCAGATGTTCGATGCTCTGCACCAGCGTGACGACCAGGTCGCCGGTCCGGTTCAGCCCGACATGGCTGGGCCCGAGCGCGATCAGCTTGTCGTAGAGTTTCTGCCGAATGCTGAGCTGAACCCTGGCCGAGGTATGATGCGCCGTCATGGTGCGCGCGTAGTCGAACCCGGCGCGCAGCAGGATGACCGCGACGACCAGGGCGCCCGTCCACAAGAGATCGTCGCCGGCGGCGCCGGTCATCACCTTGCCCAAGAGCCAGCCGATCATCGCGAGACGCAGGATGCCGAGTGCGGAGGATGCAACCCCCAGGGCGACGGTGCCCCAAATGCGCGCTCGTACCCCGTCGGTAAAGACCCAAAGCCGTCGGTCGAAGTACATCGGATGTTCCTTTCGCGCGCTCGCTATTCCCATACACCGTGTCGGACTTTGGTCATACGCTCTTCAGGAAATTTTGGCCCTCTTTGAAAATGAAGGTGGGTTGAACATTTTTGTTTAAGGCTCCTTGGCGCGGTTGGCCTATATTGGTCTGGAAACGAAGACGCGGTGACGACATGAATTGGGACGATATTCGGATTTTCCTGGCGATTTCCCGGGAAGGCAGCCTTTCCGCCGCGGCGCGGACCCTGCGGGTTACCCAGCCAACGGTCGGCCGGCGTCTGAAAGCCCTGGAGGATCAGCTTGGCGCGCGGCTGTTCGAGCGGCTGCCGGATGGGCTTGTGCCCAGTCCGGCCGGGACCGAACTGCTGCCGCTGGCGGAAGCCATGGAGGCCAGTGCCCTGGCCGTCGACCGCCGGACCCCCAGTCTGGCCGAAACGGCCAAAGGCACCGTACGGATTTCGGTCTGGGAAAGTTTCGCCTGGCTGCTGACCGACTATATGGCGGAGTTGCGCGACAGGCTGCCCGATATCGAGATCGAGGTGCTGGTCAACCACATTCATTCGAACCTGATGCGCCGTGAGGCCGATTTGATCATTCAGGAATGCCTGCCGAACACGCCAAGTCTGGTGGTCCGGCGTTTGGGTTCCTATTCCTTTGCCGTCTACGGGTCGCGCACCTATGTCGAGCGCAATCCGGCAGCGCTGGGAGAGGCGCGGTACAAGGAATGTCAATGGGTCGGGTTCAACGAAGAGCATGCCTATTTCCATAACCAGTCCTGGCTGCTCGACATGCTGGAGGGAGACTGCCCCGCCGTTCGGACCAACGACGGCCATGTCATCGCGCATGCGGTGCATCAGGGCGCTGGGCTTGGCGTGCTGCCCTGTTTCGTCGGCGATACCGAACCCGGTCTTGTTCGGCTAACGCCGCCCATCGACGATTTGGAGCGCGCCCTGCATCTGGTCGTACACCGCGATATTCGCAAATCGCCAGCCGTGCGCGCGGTCATCGATGCGCTTGCCGAAATCTTCAAGCGCGATGCGGACCGTTTGCTGGGGCAGGACCCGGCCAAGGTGAGCGCAGCGGTCGCCGGTGAGCCCTTGGAGGTAACGAGCGTCGCGTGAGCGGCTGCGGCGCAATCCCGGCAAAAAAACACCTGCGCCAGTGTTCAGGCTCACAGACCGATACGGGAAATCCCCCATAGACTGACCGCGCGCAGTTGGCGTAACACATCGGGTCTGGTCGGTGCCTGGGGGAACTTCCGGTTTGATATTGAACAGGTCGCTTGTCGAGTTTGCGGAACAAGTCAGCGGCGCCTGCAGCCTGCAGGACGCCTTTGATCTGTTTCTCCGCGAGCTATCGGACTATGGCGTCACGCACGCCAAATACGGCTTCACCTGTTTCGATCCCCTGGACGCGCCGGACCTGGAAATCCTGATGTTTGGCGAGATGTGCGATGAATGGGAAACCGCGCATCGGGGGACGAACTGGTTTCAAAACGACGCCTTGGTCGCGCATTGCCTGACCTCCACCGACCCACTGCCCTTTTCCGAACTATACCGGCGCATGGATGACGGCGCCTTGACGCCGGGGCAAATGCGGAACCATGTCATCGGCAGAGAGATCGGCATGAACAACGGCGTGGCTTTTGGTATACGGGACGACACGCCGTTATCGACGGGGGGCATCTCCATGGAGGCGTCCCGCGACATTCCCGAAGCTGACTTCGACAGGCTGTTACAGGATCGTTTTTTCGAACTGCAAACCCTGACCGAACTGTTTCACGCCAACGTGCATCGCCCGAAACTGCTCGAACCGTCCCGCCATCCGTCCCCGCGCGAGCGGGAATGCCTGTTGTGGGTCATGCAGGGACTGCGAACCGATCAGATCGCGTTCAAGTTGGGGACCCATCCCAAAACGATCGAAAAGCAGCTTGGAAACGTTCGGCGGAAGCTGAAAGCCAAAACCAATGCGCAAGCGGCGGTGCGGGCGCTGGTTCTGGGCCTTGTATCGCCCTAGAGCATCGCGCCTTAATTCGGCCCCGCTGAGACGACGTATCCGGTCTTCTGGCCAGGAAGGCCTGGCGCAGCGATGCTGGAAGTATCGGAAGCGCGGCGTGACGCCGTCCAGAAGCCCGGATACGCCGCCTTCGGTCTTCTTGGAAGCCTTCCGGATGCGCCGCCGCCCCTAGCCGATGCGCTGCATCGCCGGCGGAACGGCTCCTGCCCGGAAGGCCTCCAAAAAGATCTCAATTGCGTCCGAATTAAGGTGCGGTGCTCTAGGCCCCCTGGGGGCTTTCCCCCAATTGCCGATCCGACGCGGATGCCCCTACCTTTCAGCGTCTTTGAGGGGTGGGTTGCTGAACCCTTAGCGGTCAGTTCTCGGCAACCTTGGTAGGAAGTTTTTGATATGTTTCGTAGATCCTTAGTTCTCGCGGCGGCGCTTGTCGGGTCCATGGCGACGTCATCGCATGCCATAACCTTGACGTTTTCCGGAACGACCTCGTCGAACGAGTTTGCGTCGGTCCTGTTCGATATCGACGATGATCGATTGACCGTGCCCACCGTGGGTATTGGCAGCAGCTTTGTGAACAACATCACCTCCGTAACGGCGACGGTCGGATCCCAGACCGAAACCTTCGATGTGAACGTTCCCGGCACTTCAACCTCCAGCCAGATTGAAGTCTTCAACAGTCCCTTCGAAGACAATTTCTCGATCAACACGGTCAGCCAGGAAGTGGGACAATCCTTCCGTCACGCCTTTGTTTTTGGAATTGGGCGCAATGGCGGTCGGCAAGCTTTCCTGCCGGGCGAGCAGGTCAATGACTTGAACTTCGTGCTCCAAGCCTTCGTCGATGCGGCGAACGACCCAACCTCCAACCTGCGGGTTGTTTTTGCATCGACCAACGTGATCGATCCCGTCTTCGGCCCGTTGCGGCAGTTCGCGACGACGAACGTCAATTTCAGCGGTGAATTGACCGACTTTACCGCAAGTTTGGGACAGTCCGTCTCCCCGGTTCCTTTGCCCGCAGCCCTGCCGATGCTTGGCGCGGCCCTCGTTGGGCTGGGTATCCTCAAGGCCCGCCGCCGGTCCTCCAAACCGGCATAGAGTAAAACACGACCCGCGCCCTCAAAACGCAGTCGGGCCCGCCGCACGTCCCGTGTGGTGGGCACTCAGTTTCAATTCAAGTCTATGGCGTGCTTCTTGAGTGCCTCGAAGGGAACGATCTCCAGCGTTACCTCATGGGTCGCCTTCAAGGCGACCTTGGGCGCATGGCCGGCCTCAAAGGCCTCAAGCCAGCGCGCCGCGCAAAGGCACCAGCGGTCGCCGGGTTTCAGGCCCGGGAACCCGAACGCGGGCATCGGCGTCGACAGGTCGTTGCCGCGCGCCTTTGTGAAGGTAAGGAAATCTTCCGTCATCACCGCGCAGACCGTATGTACGCCGCGGTCGTCAGGGCCGGTATTGCAGCATCCGTCGCGGTAAAATCCGGTCAACGGTTCTTCACTGCAGGATTCCAGCGGCTCGCCCAGAACGCTGCGGGCGGTCTCCTGGTTATCGTTCGCCATCTTGTGCAGCGGGAAGCAGTTTTTCGAAACGGACGGACGTTGGCCGGTGATAGCCGTCGTGGGTGAAGAAGCCCACTTCGCGGAAGCCGTGACGTTCGAAAAACGCGTGGTTATCGATCAGTTCCACGCGGGACATGACCTGCAGCCTGTCTAACCCCCGGCCGCGCGCCAAGGTCTCCGCCGTCCGGATCAGCGCACTGCCGATCCCCTTGCCTTGCCGCAGGGGAGAGACCGCCATGTGGTAGAGATACAGGTACGGCCCTTCGTCGTTCGACAACGTCTTGGTAAAGAGGCATCCGTGGAGGGTTTCGTCCTCTTCCTCGGCGGTCAGCAGATCCCCGGCTTTTGCATCGGCGACCACTTGGTCCAACGTCAGCCGAGTGACCGAAGATGGCGGATCGACCACCCCATCCTGTGATTTGTAGGAAGACCGCAACAGCGCCAGGACCGCGCCGTGCTGGTCGAAAGCGCCGCCTGCGATGGCGACAAGGGGCTGAAAGACCGATCCGTCCATGAGGCCGTCCTAGTGGTTGTCGCGGGGGATGCCGCGGGTCTGGCTGATCCGCTGGTATTTGACCGCATCTTCCAGGACCATCCCGGTTTCCAACTGGCCGGTCAGATTGCGGAAGATTTCCTGCCACGGGGTCTGGTTCTGCAGTTCCGCCTGGGTGTAGGCGTCCCGGCGTTGCTGCATCTCCGCCGCGTCGATCAGAAGGTCCAGCGTGCGTTGGTTCAAGTCGAGCCGCACGCGGTCCCCGGTCTGTAACAGGGCCAACCCGCCGCCGACCGCCGATTCCGGCGAGATATGCAGGATCGAGGGGCTGCCGCTGGTGCCGCTTTGGCGGCCGTCTCCGGCGACCGGCAGTTCTTCGATCCCCCGTTGGATCAACGCATCCGGCGGCTGCATGTTCACGACTTCCGCCGAACCCGGCCAACCCAGCGGGCCGGTGCCGCGGATGAACAGCATACAGTCCTCGTCGATCTCCAGCGCCGGGTCGTTGATCCGGTGGTGGTAATCCTCGGACCCTTCGAAGACGATGGCGCGGGCTTCCAGCACGTTCTCTGCGCCGGGGCGGGAGAGGTACTTGGCCCGGAAGTCGTCGTTGATGACCGAGATCTTCATGACCGCCGTATCGAAAAAGTTCCCGCGCAGCACCGCATAGCTGGCGTCGTCCATCATCGGGTCGTCGAAGGGAACGATCACTTCGCTATTGTAGATCTCGGCGTTGGAGACGTTGTCCGCGACGGTCTTGCCGCTGACGGTCATGGCCTTGCCGTCGAGCTTTCCGTTGTCGAGCAGCTGGCGCATCACCGCCGGAACGCCGCCGGCCTTGAAGAAGGCTTCACCGAGATACTTGCCGGCCGGCTGCATGTTGACCACCAGCGGAATGCCTTCGCCGTAGGTCTGCCAGTCGTCTACCGTCAGTTCCACGCCCATATGCCGGGCAATGGCGATCAAGTGCCAGACGCAGTTGGAGCTGGCTCCCAGCGCGGTGACCACCCGGATGGCGTTTTCGAAAGCCTCTCGGGTCATGATGTCGGACGGCCGCAGATCTTCGTTGACCATTTCGACGATGCGCTTGCCGGTGGCGAACGCCATTTGTCCGCGCTCCCGGTAGGGCCCCGGAATCATGGCGCAGCCGGGCAGCGACATGCCCAGCCCCTCGGCGACGGAGTTCATGGAAGAGGCCGTGCCCATGGTGTTGCAATGACCGACCGACGGCGCGCTGGCCGCGGCGATCTGCATAAACTCTTCCTCGTCGATCTTGCCCGCGCTGACATCCTTGCGCGCCTGCCAGATGGCGGTGCCGGACCCCACCAGTTCCTGGCCCCGGTGATAGCCGTCCAGCATCGGACCGCCGCTCAAGACGATGGCGGGGATATTCACGGTCGCCGCCGCCATCAGGCAGGCCGGCGTGGTCTTGTCGCAGCCGGTCGTCAGCACGACCCCGTCGATCGGATAGCCGTACAGCAACTCTACCAATCCAAGATAGGCGAGGTTCCGGTCCAGTGCCGCCGTGGGCCGCTTACCGGTTTCCTGGATCGGGTGAACGGGGAATTCGAAACAGACGCCGCCGGCGTCGCGGATCGCCTCGCGTGTGCGTTTGGCCAGGTCCAGGTGATGCCGGTTGCAAGGGCTCAGATCGCTGCCGGTCTGGGCGATCCCAATGATCGGCTTGCCTGACTGCAGTTCCTCGCGGGTCAAGCCGAAATTGAGGTAGCGCTCCATGTACAGGGCGGTCATGCCGGGATTGTCCGGATTGTCCCACCATTCCTGGCTGCGCAGTTTTTTCGGCGTCTTGGGCCCGGCCATCTGATACCCCCATACATGTTTTTGTGCCTAACAATTACCCAATGGACCGCTGGCGGCAAGCGCAGGATACGGATACGCTAGAGACAATCTGCGGTAGGACAAAAACGAGGATTTGAGATGGACCGAAAGGCCGCGCGGAACATGGCGGTTACCGCCACGATTGCCGAAATCAAACAGCATTTTGAAGCAGGCGTCACGATACCGTTGATCGAACGGGCCAAGCAAAGCCTGATGGATCTGGCGGCGCAACGGGAGCTGTTCCCGAGGGAGGATTTCCCTCTGCCGTCGGACGACGCGATGGAGCGCATCTTCCTGATCCATGAAGACGCGGACGGCGGCTACGCGCTTTACGTCAATTCCGGTCTGCCCGGTCAGACAACCCGCCCGCACGACCATGGCGGCTCCTGGGCGATCGTTGTGGCGGTAGACGGGGAAGAACTGCACCGGCTCTATGTGCCGGACGGCGATTTGGTGCGTCAGTCGGGCGAAATCACGGTAGCGCCCGGGACCGGCGTCTCTCTGCTGCCCGACGGCGTTCATTCGATCCACGCCGTGTCCGACCAGCCGCTCTTGCATCTGCATCTCTACGGCATGGGGTTCCCGCATCAGGGCGAGCGCGTGGAGTATGACCTGGAAGCAGGCGAGGCCGTCCGCTTCAAGCTGGAAGACGCCTTCGAGGTCGAGGATGCGCGCTGAATAGTGGATTGATGTCGATGAACGATCTGTGGAGGCGGCAAGCCGAACGCCGCGCGAGGCTTCTCACGCTGGCTGGCGACCGCGGCCTCGACGGTGTCCTCGTCTTCGGCCATGGGTCGGGGTTGAGCTATGGCGACGCCAGTCATGGCGCGTTGCGGTATCTGACCGGCTGGGACGGTGTGCATTTTTGGGCTTTGGCGGTGCTGTCGCGCAGCGGCGATGTCGATCTTCTGACGCCGAATTTCTTTCAAACCTTCGTTCCGGACAGCATCGATACCGCCTACCGTGCGCACCATGCACAAACGTCCGAGACCGTGACCGCCGCCCTGCGGACCCTTTGCGACGGGGCCTGGGCCGGTATCGGGTTGGATCAGGCGCCTGCCTGGTTGAAACAGGCGGTCGGCGCCGGGCTGTCACGGGAGCTGCCGGATTTAACGGCCGAGTTGGACCGGCACCGGATGGTCAAGGGGCCGGAAGAGGTTTCCGCGCACCGGAAGGCTGCGGCGCTGTCGGATCGGTTGATGGAGCAACTGGTTCCGGCTTTGCGCACCGGAGAACCGGCGTGGAAGATCCAGCGCCGGCTTGAGCACGACGCGGTCTTGAACGGGGCGGATCATTGTCAGACCTGGCTGACGATTGCGGCCAAGGCGGACTATCCGCGCTACTACAGGGCGGAGTGCGAAGCCGCGCCGGCGGTGGGCGATCAGGTGTTGTTCGGAACGGCCCTGACCGTCGAGGGATGTTACGGCCATTCGATCCGGATGGGCGTTGTCGGCGAGCCGGGCGAACGTGACATTCGGTATCATAACACTGTTTGTGCAATGCAACGGTGTGCGTTTGAAGCGGCGCAGGTAGGAAGATCGTTGGCCGGTTTGCAGTTGGCATCCGACCGGGCGTTTCAGGAGGCTTTTCCGGATATCGATGTGGACATGCCGCTGCAGTTCCGGCTGGCCCACGGATTGGGGCATTCCTATGACGAAGCGGCGGTTTCGCAAAGTTTCCGCCACCCGTACGACAAGGTCGCACCCCCGCCCTTGGTCGACACCCAGATCGAAACCGGCATGCTGTTCGAACTGCATCCCAACTTCTTCATTCCCGGGGAAGGGGGCGCGGCCATCGGGGACATGGTCCTGGCAACAGAGCAAGGGCCCGAGGTTCTGACCCGGGCCCCGCGTGAACTCTTTGTTGTTCCGGCTTAGGGCGCGGGTCCTGAAAACCGCACCTTATCGCGATCAGCGGATGAACTGATCCACGTAGTCGGCGCCGAGGCCGACTTCCTCATAGTGCTTCCGGCACATGTCGATCTTGGTGAATACATCCTCGTAGCCGGTGTGATTGCCTTCTTCATCGACATAGTACATGCAGCCGGAGATGTTGAAGAAGGTAATCATTTCCTCGACATCGTCGGGGACGACGAGGGTGTGGGTCTCGCCCGGGGGTTCGAAGACATAGGCGCCTTCGGTCGCCACCCAATCATGCTCCTTGTAGTACCACTTGCCCTTGATGACGAAGCCGTGCACCGGGGCGGGATGCAGGTGGCGCGACAGCACGCCGGCCTTTTTCACCCGCAGCAGGTTGCACCATTGGCCTTGCAGCGTGTTGAGGAACAGCGGGCGGAACCAGACGTTCGGGGCCTGCGGCACCCAGATGCGTTCGTCTTCCGGCACCGCGACTTCGACGATCTCGCCGGGGGAAAGCGTATGCGTGGTCGTGCCCTCTTTCAGGGCGGTGTAATCTAAAGGCATGATGTGGTCCCTCCAGAACTGTCTCTGAATAAAGTGTTAGGCGGCGAGATAGCCGCCGTCTATGGGAATCACCGCGCCGGTCACAAATGCCGCGGCGTCTGAACAAAGGTACAAAACGGTGCCCGCCATATCCTCCGGCTGACCCCAACGGCCCATCGGCGTACGGCCGATGAGGCCTGCACTGCGGTCGGCGTCGTCGACCAGCGAGCGCGTTAAATCGGTTTCGATCCAGCCCGGCGCGATCGCGTTCACCCGGATGCCTTCCTGGGCCCAGGCGTTGCCCAGCGACTTGGTCAATTGCGCCACGCCGCCCTTGCTGGCGGAATAGGCGGGGACGAAAGCGCTGCCGAAGAAACTCAACATGGAAGCGGTGTTGACGATCGCGCCGGTGCCGGACGCCGCGAGTTTTTCCTTACACGCCACGCACATGCGCAGTGTCCCGTTTAGGTTGACGTCGATTACCTTCGCGAACGTGTCCGGGTCGAATTCCGCCCCATTGCGGGCGATCATACCGGCACAGTTCACCAGAACGTCGATGCGGGGCTGGGCCGCAACCAACGCGTCGATCTGGGACCGGTCGGTCACGTCAAGGACCACCTTGGTCATCCCGTCGGGGGCGTCGCAGGCGGCGACTTCGTCCTCCGTAACGCCGGTCCCGGTTACCGTGTAGCCGGCCTGGACGAAGGCGTGGGCGATGGCGAAGCCGATCCCGCGCGTCCCACCGGTGATCAAGGCGTGTTTTTTTTCGGTCATGATGCGGCTTTCTCCGTCCAGCGGTTGACCCAATTACGCGGTTCCCGGCCTTCCAGGATACGCACGACTTCTTCGGCCGCCTTCCGCTGCAAGTCGGCGACGGATTCCTCGGAATACCAGCCGGTGTGATCGCTGATCACCACGGAAGGGGACTGGAACAGGGGATGAGACAGGGCCGGCGGTTCCTGTTCGAAAACGTCAAGTCCGGCCCCGAACAAATGCCCTTCGGTCAGTGCAGCGGCAAGCGCGTCTTCATCAATCAGGCCGCCTCGGGACACGTTGATCAGAACGGCGTTGCTCGGTATAGCGGCGATCCGCGCCGCATCGATCATGTGCCGCGTTTCGGCGGTCAGAGGCATGTGGAGCGAGAGGATGTCGGCTTCCGCGCACAGCGTATCGAGGTCGACCCTCTCCGTCCCGGGCGGCGGATCGGTGAGGTAAGGGTCGTAGATAAGCGTGCGGGCGAAATCCAAGCCTGCGGCTTTCCTGTGAAAGGTCCGGCCGATCCGCCCATAGCCGCAGATCCCCAGCGTTTTGCCCGCGATGCGGAACATCGGTTCCCGTCGGGCGACGTTCCAGGCGCCGCCCCGGACATCCCGGTCCCGGGTCGCCACGCGCCGGACAACCGCCATCAGAAGGGCAAGCGCCTGATCGCTGACCTCCTCGACCCCGTAGTCCGGGACATTGGCGACCTTGATGCCTTTGTCCCTTGCGGCGTTCAAATCGACATTGTCCACGCCAGCGCCATAGCGGACGATCGCTTTACCGCGCGCCATTCCCTCGATGGCTGCCCGCGGCAAAGGGGCTTCGCGCAGCAGAACCGCGTCGGCGTCTGCAACCGCGGCAGCGATACGGGCCGGATCGTAGTCGCATGGCTGTTCGCGAAAGCTGCAGCCGGCCTCCGCCAGCAGACGGGTTTCCGTCTCGTAGCTTTCGTAGCCTTCATCGATCATGACCGCGCGGTAGCGCATCGGCGTTTCCTCGGTAGCCTTATTTCTGTTGTTTGATATCTGATATGTTAGATGCTATATGCAAGTCAATCGAAATCGTTCTAGATCCGTGGAGTGTTCGGATGCAGCCATTGCCCCGCCGGGAAAGCCTGACCGAAATGACCGTGAACCGTTTGCGGGAAGCCATCGTGACGGGTGAGTTCGCTTTTGGAGAATTGCTCTCCGAGGGGCGGATCGCGACCCTCCTCGGGGTCAGCAAAACACCGGTTCGGGAAGCTTTTCAGGAACTGCGGCGTGAAGGCCTGGTTGAGATTCAGCCGCAGCGCGGCACCGTGGTCTTCACGCCGAGCGAGGCGGAGTTCGAGGCTTTGGTCGAGTTTCGCACCCTGCTGGAGGTTGGCGCGCTGAAGGCGGCGCTGGCCTCGGACGCGGAGGCGCTCGCCGAGGCGCTTGCGACGTTGCTGGTGAGAATGGAGACCGCGCGGACCGAGGACCGGACACAGGACTATCTAAGGCTCGATGGTGAATTCCATGAAACCATCGTCGCGCATTCGGCCAACCTCTACCTGCGGGACGCCTATGCGGGGATCGCCTCGAAAATGGCCGCCTTGCGCACGCAATTGGGGCAAGAGCCGGCGCTGATGGAGAAATCCATGCGCGAGCATGAGGCTATTGCCGGTGCGGTACGGGACGGCGACCTGGATGCCGCGCTTGCCGTGCTGCAGGAGCATATCGGCCGGCGTCGCGGCTCCTATTGGCGCGACCGCCCTAACGCCGCCGTTCGGCAAGCAGCGCCCTGACGATCGCCGACAGCAGCACAAGCGGCACCGTGGTGACCTTGGCCGAAACCCGGCGACGGCCTTTGGAGAGGGATGCATAGGGGAAGATTCCGCTGGCGTCGTGGCCGAGGTGCCAATGCCAATGCGGCAGCAGCGTGTGCAGCAGGGCAAGACAGGCATCGACCGACGCTGTATAGGCCGGAACCGTTTCGGACCCGTCCGTAAGCAGCGCGGCGATTTCCCGGTCCAGCGGCGTTTCCGCCCCGGTCGCCGCTTCGATCTTCTCCAGCAGGTCTTCGAGATCTGTCGCCATCACGGCCGACCCTATCCGACTTCACCGCCGCGGGGCCACTCCCGTTGACGGCGCGGCGGGCAAAGAGAAAGGGCCGGGAAGAACCCGGCCCTTTGCACGACGTCTTTATGTCGCCCGCTAATCCAGTAGCTGTGCTGGTAACCACAGCGAGATTTGCGGGAAGGCGACCACCATCGCCAATCCGATCAGCTGCAGGATCACGAAGGGAATGATCCCAGAATAGATGTCCTGCATCTTCACCTCGGGCGGTGCCACACCCTTCATGTAGAAGAGAGCGAAACCGAATGGAGGGGTTAGGAAGGATGTCTGTAGGTTGATGGCGACGAGGATCGCGTACCAGTAGATCATCTCGGCTTCGATCGCCAAGTGGAAGGCGCCCTCCATGCCCAAATGGTTGGCAAACGCGCCGGACATCGCCTTCACCACCGGTGCGAAGACCGGCAGCACGATCAGCGTGATTTCGAGCCAATCGAAGAAGAAGCCCAGCAGGAACACCACCAGCATCAGCAGGAACAGGAGCGCCCAGGTGTGCAGGTCCAGGAAGTCGATGAACTCGATGATCAGGTCTTCGCCGTAGGTCGCCCGGAAGATGTAGGAGAACGTTGTCGCACCCACGAAGATGAAGAAAATCATCGAGGTCGTCAGCGTCGTCCGGTTAACCACATCCGTCAGAACTTCCTTGGTCAGCGTCCGGTTGAACCAGGCCAGGATCATCGACCCGAAGGCGCCAACACCGGCGGCTTCTGTCGGTGTCGCCCAACCGGCCAGGATCGAACCCAGGACCAGCGTCACCAGGAAGACCGGCGGCACGAAGCCTTTGAGGACGGAGCCGAACAGGGAATCGCCTTCTTCGCGGCCCATCACCATCGAGGTGACGAAGATCAGCAGGAAGGAGAAGAGGCCGAGATTGAGATGCTCATTGAGCGGCGTGTAGGACAGCGCCACCGCCCCGACAACGTATCCTGTAACATACATCAAATAGCGGCGAAGCCGTGCCTTGTTGGTCGGCGCTAACTGAATTGAGCCTTCCGGCAACGGCGGTGCATTCTCCGGATTTAAACGGGCCACGACCGAAATGTATAAGAAGTAAAGACCCGACAGCAGCAGTCCGGGAAGCAGCGCGCCGACGAACAGGTTCCCCACCGACACCGACAGCAGGCTGGCCATGATGACCAGCATGATCGAGGGTGGAATGAGAATGCCCAATGTCGCCGATGAGGCGATTGTCCCCGTCGCCAGCGCCTTGCTGTATTTCTGACTGAGCATGGTCGGCAACGCCAACAGGGTCATCATCACGACCGATGCACCGATGATGCCGGTGGTGGCGGCCATGATCGTCCCCATTACGGTGACGGACAGAGCCAGACCGCCGGGGACGCGCCGCAACAGAACCTGCAAAATATGCAGCAAGTCTGCGGCGACGCCCGATCGTTCAAGCATTGTCCCCATAAAGATGAAACAGGGGATCGCCACCAGAACCGGGTTTTGCACCGCGCCCGACGCGCCGTCACCGCCCCAGATCCTCACCATGATGATGAAGAAGTTCTGGAAGTTCATGTAGTCGAAGTGGATGGCCAGGCCGCCGAAAATCAGCGCGACTCCGCCAAGCGAGAAGGCCACGGGCAGACCGGTAAACAGCGCCAGTGCAAGGGCCAGGAACATATAGCCGCCGAGGAACTCCTCGAAGTGGTCAATGATCATTTCCATCGAAGAGTACCTTTACGTCATCGTCGCGGGCGGATGCGGCTTATGCCGCTGGTGCCCGGCGTGCTCGTCGTCGATTGCAAAAATCTCTAGCTCGTCGACCGCCTGATCGTGTGCTTCCTTGTCGCCCCAGATATAGGCGGACAGCTTGATCATGGTGGACAGCACCGCCAGTAGGGCGAGCGTGAAGCCGACGATCGTGAAGCTTTTCACGATGTAGCGTTTCGGAATGCCCGTGAGCGATTCGGATCCTTCGTTCTGCAGGAAGGAGATCTCTACAAAGATGTAGGAGTTGTAGAGCAGAACCAGACAGTAGGGCAGGGCCATAACTAGAAGGCCGATCAGTTCCAGCCGCGCCTGCGAAATGGCGGACAGCTTCTCGCGGAAGATGTCGACGCGCACATGCGCGTTCATCAGATATCCAAATCCGAAGGAAAGCAGCAGCAGCACGCCGTGCAAATGCCATTGCATATCCTGGACTTTGATCGGCTCGATAAGCCAGTACCAGCTCAATTCGGACATGCCGATCCGGAGGAAGTCGATTTTACGCGTTAAGACGTCGAACATGATCAGGATGATGATGGGGATGATAAGCCATCCCGCAGCCTTCCCCACGCGCAGCGTGATGACGTCCATTATGCGCGATAATGACAGCAAGGAACCCATGGTTTTCAGACCGTGTCGGTAAGAGGTGTCGGAGAGGCTGTTGTTCTATCCGGCGTGACGCGCCGGGCCTTCCCCCAATAAAGCCAGGCTCGGTACGAACCGACCGCCCCCGAAAGAGGGGCGGCCGGCCGTGTACCGATCAGGAGATCTCCTTAGAGATAACCCATATCCTTCCAGATTTTGAAGTTGCTGCGGAAGGTCGAGATCGAATCCCAGACGTTTTTCACGTCGGGGTTCGCGGCGATTTCCTCCGCCAGAACTTCTTCCCAGGCAGATTCGAACTGCGCCAGGATTTCATCCGGCCAACGGTGGTTGGTGACGCCGCTTGCGACGTTCGCCTGCATGGCTTCGAACTGAGAGGCTTCGCCTTCGGCGATCATCCGAGCCAGTTCGGCCAAGCAACCGGTTTCCAGCATTGCGCGCTGACCGTCGTCCAGGCTGTTCCACTTGTCCATGTTGACGAGCAGTTCGTTGGACGTGGACTGCTGGTGCCAACCCGGGAAGTAGTTGTGCTTGGCGATCTGGTTCAGGCCGAGCGTGATGTCGATGGCGGGCATCGAGAACTCGGTCGCGTCGATCGTGCCGCGTTCCAGCGCCGGATAGATATCCGCCGCCGCAAGCTGCTGCGTCGAAACGCCGAACTTCTGCATCACTTTGGCGCCGACGCCGAAGAAGCGCATTTTCAGGCCCTTCAGCTGATCGAGGCTGTTGATCGGCTCACGGAACCAACCGGAGGTTTCCGGAGGAATCATGCCGCAAAGCAGATATTTGATGTTGTCGCGCGCATAGGTCTCTTCAGCCAGTTGCACGCCACCGCCATGCAGCATCCAAGCCGCAAATTCAGGCGCGGCGGGACCGAACGGCCATGTCGAGAAGAAGGCGTAAACAGAGTTTTTGCCTTGGTTGGCGCCCGGCGTGCCCCACGCCGCATCGATCGCGCCCTGCGATACCGGATCGTAGTAGGCGTAACCGCCAACCAGCGCGCCCGGCTCTTCTACCTTGATCGCGAAGTCGCCGCCGGACATGGCGTCCACAGCAGCGGCGAGACGGCGCGGCGGCGGCCCGATCACAGCCACCGTCGAAGCGAAGGCCGCGTGCATTTTCCAGCGCGTCTTTGCTTCCACAGGATCGGCAGACATGGAGACTGTAACAGCGCCGGCAAAGCCGACCATGGCAACGGTTTTGAGTAACTTGGATAGGTTCATCCGTTCCTCCCAGTAAAGCGCCGACCCAGTGCCTAATGGACGCCGGCAACCTCTTCTGTAATACCGCGGCAAGGGCAACCGCAGCGGCGATTTATTCTCATTTACCCCTTCTATTGGAGGCTTCTTTTTTTAGTCTGCGCAAACCTTACAGTGCGGAAATCCACTTGCAAGGAAATTACGCCGATAGTTTTTTTCAGCGCGCATTATTGCGCCATGCTAATGGGTAACGCCAGAAAAAATTGGTAATACCGGTTTCCCGCAGGCCTATATCAGGGAGTCGGTGGCGCTGTGGAAAATCACATGTAACCGGATTTGCAGTTGCATATTGGCTGCGACTGCCGCTCCTATCGGCCTGAAGCGAAACAATGCCGTATCGGCGCGAATACCCGTTTCCGCCCAATGAAAGCGGCGCCGGGTTTCAAGGGAGAGAACGATGGATTTGGGAATCACAGGGAAAAAAGCGATCGTCTGCGCATCCAGCCGCGGTCTGGGCAAGGCGTGCGCAAAAGCGCTCGTTCAAAACGGCGTCTCGGTGGTGCTCAACGGTCAAACGCCCGAAGTTCTGGAGGCGACCGCCGCCGAACTCTCGGCAGTGGCAATAGACGGCGCGACCGTTACGCCGGTGCAGGCGAGCGTCACCGATCCCGAAGGACAGAAGAAGCTGCTCGCCGCCTGTCCCGACCCGGATATTCTGGTCAACAACAATGGCGGCCCGCCGCTGAAGAACTTCCGCGAGCTGGAACGCGACGCGATGCTGGAGGGCGTGACCATGAACATGGTGGCGCCGATCGAGCTGACCCAGGCGGTGATCGACGGCATGTGCGCGCGCAAGTTCGGGCGGATCGTCAACATCACCTCGCTATCGGTGAAGATGCCGATCTTCGGTCTTGATCTGTCCAGCGGCGCGCGCGCCGGTCTCACGGCTTTCATGGCGGGTGTGTCGCGCTCGGTGGCGGAGCACAACGTTACCATCAACGGACTGCTGCCCGGCTTCATGGATACCGACCGTTTCCGGGGCGGGCTGGCGACGCAAGCCAAGATGACCGGCCGGTCGGAAGCCGAGGTGCTGGCCGATCGGGAGGCGCAGATCCCGGCCCGCCGCGCCGGCACGCCGGACGAGTTCGGTGCGGCCTGCGCATTCCTGTGCAGCGCGCCTGCCGGATACATCACCGGGCAAAACCTGCTGGTGGACGGCGGCGTCGTGAACGCTTCCTTCTAAGGCCCCTTTGAGAACGCGTCGGAGTATTCCATGAAGCAAGTACACCTTACCCAGATCGGCGATCCCGCCGCATCGGTTGCCTGTGTCGATGTCCCTGACCTTGGCGCGCCCGGACCGCATCAGGTTCTGATCGACGTGGCGGCCGGGCCCATCAACCCGGCCGAAATCCTGTTGATGAAAGGCGAGTATGCATCGATCCCGGATCTTCCCGCGCCGCTCGGCATCGAGGGAGCCGGCACGGTGCGCGCCGTCGGTACGTCGGTGACCAGCCTCGCGCCCGGCGACAAGGTGATGATCCTGTTGCGCGCGAACTGGGCCGAACAGGTCCTGGCGGAAGAAAGCGAGGCGATCAAACTGCCGGCAGGGATCGATCTTCAGCAGGCCTCCATGCTGAAAGTCAATCCGGCGACCGCACATCTGATGCTCCGCGATTATGTCACTCTCGAATCCGGGGAATGGGTAATCCAGAACACTGCCAACTCCGGCGTCGGAACGAGCCTAATCAAGTTGGCCAAGGCCCGCGGCCTGAAGACCGTTAACATAGTCCGTCGTGAGAGTGCTGCGGACTATTGCCGGGAGCTGGGCGGGGATGTCGCCTTGGTCGACGGCGAGGATCTGGCCGCGCGCGTCGCGGAAGCAACAGGCGGGGCGGACATTCGACTGGGGATCGACGCCGTCGCGGGCGAAGCGGTCATTCGCCTGGCTTCCTGCCTGGCCGACGGTGGCATGGTGGTGAACTACGGCATGCTGTCGGGCAAGCCCTGCATGATGACGACCGACCAAACGGTGTTTCAGTCCAAACAACTGCGCGGGTTTTGGCTGGCGAAGTTTCTGCGCAGCCTTGGGCCGGCCGGGACTCAGGCGCTCTATGCCGAATTGGCGCCGATGGTCGAAAGCGGTGCAATCTCGGTACCGGTTGAAGCCGCCTATCCGATCGACCAGATAAAAGAAGCGGTGGCGCATGCCTGCCGCGAGGGACGGGGTGGAAAGGTCCTGGTCCTGCCCAACGGATAGGAGCGTGAAGACAAGCTTCAGATGGCTGACAGAATAGAGACCTATTCGGATTTCTGGCCGTTCTATCTGCGTGAACATGCCAAGGCGACGACCCGGGCGTTGCACTATGTCGGGACCGCGATTGCTCTGTTCCTGCTGGTCTGCACTGCGGCGCTGGGCCAGTGGGGGCTGCTGATCGGCGCGGTCGTCTCGGGCTACGCCTTCGCCTGGTTCGCGCACTTCTTCGTGGAAAAGAACCGCCCGGCCACCTTCACCTATCCGTTCTGGTCGTTGTTCAGCGACTTCCGGATGTTCTTTCTGTGGCTCTTCGGGCGCTTGGGGCCCGAGCTGCGTAAGGCAGGGATCGGAGAAGCGGACGGCGCTGGCCGGACTTAAGCAGGCTCCAGGCGGAGTATCCGTCCCTCAAAATCGTCGATCAGCAGAAACAGGTTGCCGTCCGGCCCCTGCCGAACGTCACGGATCCGTTCATCCATGTCCTCCAGGAGCCGTTCTTCACCGACGATCCGGTCGCCGTCCAAGGTGAGGCGCACCAGCATCCCGAACTTCAGGGAACCGACGAACAGGCTGCCGGTCCATGCCGGGAAATTGCCGGCGGTATAGAAAGCCATGCCGGATGGCGCGATCGAGGGATCCCAGTAGTAGAGGGGTTGTTCCAGCCCGGCCATTTCCGTGCCTTCACCGATTTTCAGGCCGGAATAGTGCCGGCCGTAGGAAATTACTGGCCAGCCGTAGTTTTTGCCGGCTTCCGGAATGTTGATTTCATCGCCGCCGCGGGCGCCGTGCTCGTGCGTCCAAAGGGCCCCGGTCGCCGGATTCAAAGCCGCGCCCTGTATGTTGCGGTGTCCGTGCGACCAGACTTCGGGGCGTCCGTCACCGCCGCCCGCGAACGGGTTGTCCGCCGGAATCGTCCCATCTGGATTGATGCGGATGACCTGCCCGCGGTTGATCCGTTTGTCCTGGACCCGTCGCCGTTCGCCGCGGTCCCCCAGGGTGATGAAAAGCGACCCGTCCGGGGCAAAGACCAGCCGCGAGCCGAAATGCCGGCCACCCCGGCTTTTGGGTTGTTGGCTGAAGATGATTTCCGGCTGTTCCAAGACGGTGCGAGCCTCATTCAGCCGCGCTCGGAGAACCGCCGTACTGGCCCCGCCCGCACCGGGTTCGGAAAACGAGATATAGACAAGGCGGTTTGCCGCGAAATCGGGATCCAGGACAACATCCAGAATACCGCCCTGACCGCCGACCGCGACAGAGGGCATGCCTTGCAGCGGGGCCGAAACCGCGCCGTCTGCGCCCACGACGCGCACGGCGCCTTCGCGCTCGGTCACGATCATCGCGCCATCCGGCAGAAAGGCGAGGCCCCAGGGATGCCTCAATCCTTCGGCGACGGTTACCGCCCGGACCTGGTGCAGTTCCGACGAATACACTTCTTGTGCCGCCGCGACGCCCGCGGCGAGAACCTGAAAGGATAGTACTGCTGAGATGAAAAAGCTGGCCCGCATCGGTATCTCCCTGCGGACCTCGCAATTACACGGTCGCATCCTCGAGGGTGATGTCGACCATGACCGATCCGCCGATTTCTTCCAACGCGTTAGATAGGGCGTCTTCCGACAAATGCGATGGCAATTGCATCACGGCGATGGCGGTGAAGAGTTTTCCGCCGGCAAACGGCGCATCGTCGATATAGGTCTCCATTTCCTCGACGCTGACCTTATGGTCCGCGAGGCATTTGGTGATCTCGGAGACGATCCCCGGATGATCCTGGCCGACCAGTTCCATCTTCAGCATGCGCCCGGTCGGCGCGGCAACCGTTGCCCTGGCTTCTTCGACCGTCAGACGGAAGCCGTGATCCGCAAGCGCCGCCAGCGCGTCGGCCATGGCCTCGGCTTTGCCGTCCGGAACCTGCACACGGACGATACCGGCGAACTTCTCCGCCAGATGCGCCATCTTGCTCTCCAGCCAATTGCCGCCATGCGCATGCACCGTGTCGGACATCAAATCGACCAGTCCCGGCCGGTCGTTGGCGATAAAGGTCAGTACATATGTTTTCGGCATCGTTTCGTTTCCCCCTCCGACCCCGCTGCGCCTCGGCCCGGGATCGCCGCCTTACGGCACCTTTTTGGCTGGGCCCTATCCCTTGCGGCCCAACAGCACATCCTTGGCTTGGTTTACCTTTGCGGCTAGGTAATCGGACCCGCCCGCGTCCGGATGGGCTTGTTTCATCATACGCCGGTGCGCTTCCTTGATGGCTTCTCTATCCGCGCCGTCGTCTAATCCCAGAACGGCAAGCGCCTCGTCCCGGGTCATGGTTCCGGTGCCAGGGCCGCCACCGCTTCTTTGGCCGCCTGCGGCGTCATCGGGACCGTCCTCAGACGATCGCCAGGCGTCGCCGTAAAGCCGGTCCGCATAGGTGTCCAACAGTTCGGCGGATTGCCGGTCTAGCGGCGCGATTTCGTCGAACAGCGTCTTCAATTCGTCGAGGGTCAGTTCCGACAGCAGACGATCCTCGAAGCGCCCCTCCAACACCCGACCTTCCATCTGTCCGGTATCCTGATAGAGCGTCATGTCGAGAAAGCGCGTCTTTACCGTACTGGTATTGCCCGCGGACGGCCCGGACATGGTCTTCAGGATCTGGCGCAGGTTCATGAACCGGTTGATCCAAGGCAGCAGTCCAACCAGTAAAACCCAGATCAGTCCGAACCGCCCGGTCGCCACAAGGAGCAGGCCGACCAGGGCGATGAAGCCGACAAAAAACCACTTCAGGCTCGAGACGATCGACTTTGGCGAGGCGTTTGCCACCCAGTTCAGGATGACGTAGGCCATCAGGAAAAGGCCGATGCCAAAAAACAAATAAGTCATTGCGCTCCCGGCGGTCCGGTTACCGGCCGGATATCTGATGCGTCAGTTGCAGCGCCAAGCCGCCGGTCTTTCGCCCGTGTTCCAGCAACGCGGCACGCCCGCCCGCCGCATATACGGCGACCGCGGACAGCAGTTCGCGCAACTGCCGGGCGCTTCCGGCATCGAACGGGCAATAGGCGCCGCCGGTCAACCGGGCGATTTCCTTGAACGCGCGGGCCGCCAGCGGATCGCCGCCTTCGTGAAACATGAAGGCGGGCACGCCCAGCAAACCCAACTCGCCGGCCGTGTGACAGACCTTGTCGATGTCCTCTTCGAAGCAATCCCCGACATACACGAGGGCGCCGACCTTGTGCTTTTCGGATTCGCCCCGGGCGTGCGAAAGCACCCGGCCGACCTGGGTGCGTCCGGCGCGGCACATCACCGAAGTCATCAGACGCGCCATGGCCTTGGCGTCCGAGGCCCATTTGCTCGCCTTGCACTCGCCGAAGCCCCGGAAGAAAACCAGTTGGACGTCCAGACCGCCCATATCGCCGGTTGCCTCGAACATTTCGCCTTGGATCTGACAGGCCTGGTCCCAGGTCGGTTCCCGACTGGCCGTTGCGTCCATCGCGAAAATCAGCCGGCCCCGGGAAGCGGTGCCGCCCCGACTTGGGGTCGCGGACCGAACCTTGTTCAGGAAAGCCGCGATTTCCGAGTCCGACGAGGTGCCGGATGCGGGGGCTTTGGAAGTAGTGCGCGTCGTCGGTGCTTTGGCCATCTCCTTAATATATGCGGCCTTTTTCAGAATTTCGACAGGGATCGGCATAAGCGTCGCTCTGTCGCGTCCCCGCGCGCCCCGGGGCCAGGGCCGCTTTCCCTTCACAAAACCGGCATTGTCGGTGACAATGCTCATACAAGCGGCACTCGGTCCGGGTAATCGTCCTACCTAGCAGCCGCGTTTGGTATCGACGTTCGCCCTTCCCGAGGTTCGTTTGAGGACCCAGCGGCCCAAAAGCGCTGGGGAAACAAACACAGGGAGGGACAAAAATGGCCGAGACCAAATCCGGCGCCACTGTCGCCGGGCCGCGTTGCGCGGCCCTCGCAGGACCATATCAATCCGGTAAGACGAGCCTGTTGGAAGCGCTGATGTTCGCCAGCGGCTCCAGTCATAAGAAGGGTACGGTCAAGGACGGATCGACAATCGGCGATGCTTCGCCGGAAGCCCGCGGCCGCGGCATGACCGTGGAGCTCTGTTCCGCCGCCGGATCGTATTTGGACCAGGATTGGCATTTTATCGATTGTCCCGGGTCTATCGAATTCTTTCAGGACGCGATGGCCGGCATGGCTGTTGCCGATGTCGTGGTGCTGGTTTGCGAGCCGGAGGTCGAAAAGGCCGTTCTGCTCTCGCCCTATCTGAAATACCTCGAAGAGCGGGATATCCCGCACATGATCTTCATCAACAAAATCGACCATGCGCGCACGGGCGTACGCGATCTGTTGCAGGCTCTGCAGAACTTTTCCTCGAAGAAACTTCTGCTGCGCCATATCCCGATCCGGGACGGAGAGACGATCACCGGTTACATCGATGTCACGCCCGAGCGGGCCTACCGCTACCACAGCCAGGCGGAATCCGAGCGCACCGATATCCCCGACGGTCTGCAGGAACGCGAGGAAGAAGCGCGGCAGGAGCTTCTGGAAACGCTCGCCGACTTCGACGACACCCTGCTGGAACAACTGCTGGAAGAGGTCGATGTCAGCACGGCGGAGATCTACGATCAGCTTACCAAGGACTTGCAGGAAGACTTGATCGTCCCGGTGTTTTTCGGTGCCGCAGAGTCCGAGAACGGCGTGCGCCGGCTGCTCAAGGCCTTGCGCCATGAAGCGCCGCCGGTCGAGACAACCTATGAGCGTCTTGCGGCGCTGGACGCCTTGCCAGATGCCGACCAGGTCGCGCAGATCTTCAAGACTTACTATGTTCCCCATGTCGGCAAAATCTCTCTCGCCCGGGTTTGGCGGGGCGGCCTGAAAGACGGCGACAAGCTCGGCGACTTCTCGGTCGGGAACTTGTCCAAGGCGCTTGGGCTCAACTTCACGAAAACGAGTGAGGCCAGCGCCGGCGACGTGATCGCAATCGGACGGCAGGACGCGCTTTCCACCGGTCAGGTGGTCGCTTCCTCCGGGACGGCGGCGGATCCGTTGTGGCCGGTCGCGATGCCCCCGGTCTACAGCCAAGCGATCCATACACCCAAACGGGAAGACGAGGTGAAACTGTCCAGCGGACTGGCCCGGCTGGCGGACGAAGACCCGTCGCTTACCTACGGTCAGGATTCGGACACGCTGGAGATGCTGTTGCACGGCCGCGGCGAGTCGCATCTGCGCCTTGCGATCGAACGGCTGGAGACGCGTTACCATGTCGGTATCGAGCATCAGATGCCGAAGGTGCCGTACAAGGAAACCATTCGGAAGGGCATGGAACAGCATGCGCGGCATAAGAAACAAAGCGGCGGCCATGGCGAGTTCGGCGACGTGACGGTGGAAGTGAAGCCTCTGCCGCGCGGTCAAGGATTTGAATTTATTGATCAAATCACTGGCGGGGTTGTGCCGCGGCAATACATTCCAGCGGTGGAAGCCGGCGTCAAAGACTATATGACCGAAGGCCCGCTCGGGTTCCAGGTCGTGGATGTCTCCGTGCGGCTGTTCGACGGCAAGCACCATCCCGTCGACAGTTCGGAAATGGCGTTCCGCAGGGCTGGTATCTTGGCGATGAAAGAAGCATTGCCGCAATGCTCGCCGGTGCTTCTGGAACCGATCGCGTCGGTCACCATCGCCATCCCTTCAGAGTTCACCTCCCGCGCGCAAGGGGTGGTGACCAAGCGGCGGGGGCAAATCCTGGGATTCGACACGCGGCCGGGCTGGCTCGGCTGGGACGAATTGAAGGCTCAGATGCCTCAGTCCGAGCTCAACGACCTGATTTTCGAGCTGCGGTCCTTGAGCCTTGGCGTCGCCGATTTCACCTGGGACTTCGACCATCTGGCGGAACTCAGCGGAAGGTTGTCCGATGAGGTGATCGAGACCAGACGCTCGGAAGCCGCCTGAACCGGGTCCCGACCCTTAACCCAACGGCCGGCGATGTCCACCGCCGGCCGATTTTTTTGCAGCCAACGGACGGAAATCTCCCCGCCTTTCATCCTTTTTCAATGATTATCCGGTAATGCTCGCCCACGTTGTTCGCGCCATCAGGGAGAGGAGTTCGGGAAATGGCTTTCAGTGCGCTGCCCGCGACCGGCACATCGCAAAAAAAGGAGTTTCGGATCGAAAAGCTCATCAAGACACGGTCCGCGCTGTCCAGCGTGCCGGATGACGATGGTGGGGACCTGAACGGCACGTCGGCGCTGCTGCTGGAGCGGGTGCAGGCGCTGCATGACAAGTTCGACGCTCTTCAGGATGCCGCGACCTTTGGCGGTCCGGGCGGTGACGATGTCGATCTGCGTGTCGAGATCACGCGCCTGGTCAAGGAGATTGGCAAAACCAAGTCCGAATTGGCCAACCTGCGGCACCCGATGGCCGACGAGGATCAGGACAAGATCTCGTCTGCGTCAAATGAGTTGGACGCGATTGTCGAGGCGACGGAATCGGCGACGACGGACATCCTCCATTCCAGTGAAGAAATCAGCGGCCTGTTGGAGAAGCTGCGCAGCGACGGCGATCTCGACGACGAACAGAGGGCGATCATCGATCAGATCGAGGGCAAGTCCATCGCAATCCTGGAAGCATGTAATTTTCAGGACATTACCGGGCAGCGGATCACGAAAGTGGTCAACACCATGAAATTCATCGAAGAGCGGGTCAAAGCCATGATTGAAATCTGGGGCGTCAATGCCTTTGCCGACCTGCCGATCCCCCAGGATGAGCATGAGGATGAAGACGCCGCCTTGCTGGCGGGCCCACAGTTGGAGCATCAGGGCCTGACCCAGGACGACATCGACGCGATGTTCGACTAGGAGGTTCGCCGCGCCCCGGTGTCGGCACGACCGGCCGGCGGCTTTAGATTTTCAGTTCTTTCAGCCCAATGGTGCTGAACAGATCGCGCAACTCCTGGCGCGCGGCCAGATGCGACATGCTGAGCTTGGGACCGCCTTCCGATTTAAGGTCCAGCAGCGTCAGGCCCTCCAGGAACAGTTCCCGGAAAACGACGCGTTCCGAAAAGCCCGGCGCGGTGCGGAAACCGATGCGTTTGGAGAGTTCGGAAATCGCTTGATCCATGGCCTTGCGGTTGCGCGAGTCGAGCTGACTGAGCCGGTTCCGGATCACGATCCAGTCGAACGTCCGGTTGGCGCCCAGCCGGCGCGCCCGCGACATCTTTTCCTGAAAGACCGATTCCGCATACCGGCTCGGCCGGCGGACGCGCAGCGTGTCCGGGTCGATCATGGCCAAGACGTCCAAATCGACGAAACTGTCGTTGATCGGGGTGATCAGCGTATCCGCATGGGCGTGTCCGAGACGGGAGAGATGAGAGTCGCGGCCCGGCGTGTCGATGACGATTACCTCGGCATCCGAAAGCTCACGCAGCGTGCGGTCGAAGGCGGTGGCCTCCTCCGATTCGGCGTCGGCCTTGATCTGCGCGCGGCTGTTGAGCACCGAGTGATGATCCGGCATGGGCAGGACAATGCCGTTCTTCTCGGCGAAGTCGCGGCGGTTCTCGATATAGCGTGTCAGCGTGCCCTGCCGGGCATCCAAATCGATGCTGCCGACGCGGTGGCCATTCGCCAGGAAGCCCGCGATAAGATGCATAGAGGTGGTCGATTTGCCGGTTCCGCCCTTTTCGTTGCCGACCACGAAGATATGGGGGACGGTTTGCTCGTCTGTGACCTGCGCTGTCACGGACTGCTGTTGATCCGGCTTTTCTTCGGTGTCGATTTGCATCGTTCTTAATTGCCCCGGCAAGGCGGTCATCGTCGCTCGTGTCCGCGTGGCAGGTACCTAATGCCAGACCACGGTAGGATCAATATGCGCCGATAGCTTGCGATATCGAGTCTGCCGCGCCGCGGGCGCAACACCAGTGCCGCTCTTCTAGGCGTGATTCGACAGATGATCTTCCATTGTGCTTCAAATCACCCTTGAAAACGGCATTGTCGAAGCAACACATTAAGGAAATGTTTAGACGGTGGTCCGGACTGATCGGCCGCGGCGTGCGCAGGCTTTTCCTGACTCTGGCGGTCCTGCTCGCCGGACCGGGAATCATGTTTGCGACAGGTGGCGTGATGGGCGCTGATTGGCGGACGGCAAGCCGGGAGCCGTCGGGGTTGGCGCCCGACCCGGCGACCAATCCTCAGGCGATTGTCCAGGTCTATGCCGCGCGCGCGTTCAGTTGGCGCGGCGCCTTCGGGGTCCATACCTGGATCGCGGTGAAACCCAGCAATGCGGCTCAATACACGGTCTACCACATCCTCGGTTGGCGCACGCGCTACAACGGGAATGGGCTGGCAATCGGCCGCGACCGTCCGGACCGCCGTTGGTTCGGCGCCGAACCGGATCTGCTGGCGCATCTGGAAGGGGCTGACGTGGACGCGGTGATCGCCAAGATCGATGCGGCGGCACGCAGCTATCCCTATGCGCGCGAATACGGCCTTTGGCCGGGCCCCAACTCCAACACCTTCACGAGCTGGATTGCCCGGCAGGTCCCCGAACTGGCTTTGGACCTGCCGCCGACCGCGATTGGCAAGGATTACCTCGGACACCGGACCTTCTTCGACCGGGCCGTCAGCGGCACGGGGTATCAAGCCTCCTTCTTCGGGCTGTTGGGGCTGACCGTCGCCCTGGAAGAGGGATTTGAAGTCAATGTCGCGGGGCTCACCTTCGGGATAGATCCGAAAGACTTGAACCTGAAGCTTCCGGGAATAGGCCGGATCGGTCCGTCTCCCGATCCCGTGCGCCGGCTTCCGCGAACCGGTGAAAGCTGATCCAAAGAGTTGGAAGAAAAGGCGGAAGTCGGTATGAACGGTGTTGAGTTCGTACCGGTGTACGCCTGTCGATGATGCGCCGCAGGGGGTTGCAAGCGCGATGAGTATTTGGGGGAAGATTCTGGGCGGTGCCGCCGGGTTCGCGATGGGCGGGCCGTTGGGCGCGTTGATCGGCGCGGTCGGCGGCCACTTCGTCGACCGTCTCAAAGGCGAGAGCGAGCAGGGGAAGGACAGCCAGAAGTCCGTCGGTTTCACCATCGCGGTTATCGTGCTGGGCGCGAAGATGGCCAAGGCGGACGGCCACGTGACCCCCGACGAAGTCAGCGCCTTTAAGGAAGTCTTCCGGGTCCCGCCCGACGAGATGAAGAACGTCTCGCGGGTCTTCAACCAGGCGCGCAAGGACTCAGCGGGTTATGAACCCTATGCCCGTCAGGTCGCGGGGATGTTCCGCGGCGATCCGGCGGTGCTCGAGGAACTGCTGTGGTGTCTGGCCTATATCGCCAAGGCGGACGGCACCGTTCATCCGGGCGAACTGCAATTCCTGCGCGGCGTCTCCGAAATCTTCGGTTTCGATATGGCGACCTTCGAGCGGGTCACCGCCATCGTCGACGACAATCAGGCAGACGACCCCTACGTGATCCTCGGAGTTGCCAAGACCGCAACCGATTCCGAGGTCAAAGCGGCTCACCGGAAGCTTGTCGTCGAACACCATCCCGACAAGCTGATCGCACAGGGGCTGCCGGAAGAATTCGTCGAGGTGGCGAACCGCAAGCTGGCCGCTGTGAATGCGGCCTACGACAAAATCAAGCGCGCCCGCGGACTGGGCTGACCGCGTGCCGTCCGGGCAGATCTCGATCATAGAGCATCCATCGCCGAATTGCGGGCCTCGCCGCGGTGGCCTCGCGGTGGACACCATCGTCATTCACTACACCGATACCCGGACGGAGGCCGATGCGCTGGAGATCCTGTGCGACCGCGAACGCCAGGTCAGTGCGCATTACCTGATCGGTGAGCAGGGGACCGTCTACCGGCTGGTGCCGGAATCCGAGCGCGCCTGGCATGCCGGCCTCTCGTTCTGGCGCGGCGAACGGGACGTCAATTCACGCTCGATCGGAATCGAACTGCAAAACCCGGGCGAACGATTCGGATATCGTTCGTTCCCCGACGCGCAAATGGTCGCTCTCGCTACACTGTGCGCGGGATTGAAACAGCGCTGGCCGATTGAGGATCGGAATGTGATCGGCCATTCGGATGTCGCGCCCGACCGGAAGGCGGATCCTGGCGTGCTGTTCGACTGGCGTGCGTTTTCCATGCGCGGCCACGGTCTTTGGCCTGACTCCGGTGCGGAAGCGGCGGAGCCGGGCGGATTGAGAGACGCCTTGCTGGAGATCGGCTACGACCCCGACTGTTCCAAGGCCGTCGCGGCCTTTCAGCAACATTACCGCCCGTCGCAAGTGGACAATCGGCCGGATCGCGAGACGGCGGGCCTCGCGGCGGCGCTCTTGCGGCGCATCCGTGCCGGGTCTACATAGGGGCCGGGTCAGGCGGTTGGATGGTCGCGGGCTGCCACGGGGAAACCCGGCAGCCTGAGGAAAGTCCGGGCTCCACGGAAGCACGGTGCCGGATAACGTCCGGCGGGGGCGACCCCAGGGAAAGTGCCACAGAAAGAATACCGCCCTGCCGAAACGCGCAGCTTTCTGCAGGGTAAGGGTGAAAGGGTGCGGTAAGAGCGCACCGCCGCGCCGGCAACGGTGCGGGCACGGTAAACCCCACCGGGAGCAAGACCGAATAGGGACGGCCGTCCGATGCCTCGGCAGCGGACAGGCGGGTTTCCGCGCCGCCGTCCGGGTGGGTTGCGTGAGGTGTGCGGCGACGTACATCCCAGACGAATGGCCATCTATCGTCCTGCGCGGGGAAATCCGCAACGGGCGTGGACAGAACCCGGCTTACAAACCGTCTGACCCTTTCTTTTCACGCTGTGCCGTGGGCCGGCAGGCGGTCGGGGAAGGCCGACTTAACCTGTTGGTCACATTGCTGCTCTTGCCGATGGGCAGCGCGGTATGGCAGATACACGGGCATATCGCAGCTCTGCTGATATGCCGCCATCAACCCGCCGAACCGAGGTCACCGCAAATGCCGTCCGCCGTTTCGACCGCCGTCTTCCCCGTGGCCGGGTTTGGGACGCGTGTTCTTCCCGCGACCAAATCCATCCCCAAGGAAATGCTGCCCGTCGTCGACAAGCCGCTGATCCACTATGCCGTCGAGCAGGCTGTCGAGGCCGGTGTTGAACGGATCGTCATGGTCACCGGCCGGAATAAACAGGCGATGGAAGACTATTTCGATATCGCCTACGAACTGGACCGCAGCCTGGCCGAGCGCGGCAAGGACGACATCCGCAAATCGGTGCGCGACTTCCTTTTGGAGCCTGGACGCGTCAGCTATGTCCGGCAGATGGAACCGCTCGGGCTGGGCCACGCGGTCTGGTGCGCGCGCAATCTGGTCGGCGATGGGCCGTTTCTGGTGATGTCGCCGGACGATCTGATCCTCAGCGACGTCCCGTCGGCCAAACAGTTGATCGACGCCCACCAGGAAACCGGCGGCAACGTCGTGGCCGTGATGGACGTGCCGCGCGAGCATACGAACCGCTACGGCGTTCTGGACACCGACAATGCCGAGGACCGCCTGCCGGCGGTGAACGGGTTGGTCGAGAAGCCCGACCCCGGCGACGCGCCCTCCACGCTGTCGATCATCGCGCATTATTTGCTGCTTCCGGAAATATTCGAGGAGTTGGCCCGCCACGAACGGGGGGCCGGCAATGAGATCCAACTGACCGACGCGATGGCCCGCCTGATCGGCCGCCAGCCGTTCCACGGCCTGCGTTTTCAGGGAACCCGGTTCGACTGCGGTACAAAGGAAGGCTGGCTCGAAGCCAACATCGCCTTCGCCCTGCAGCGTCCGGACCTGTCGGACAAAGTCTCGGCAGTGATCCGCAAATACAGCTAGTTCAAGAGATAGAGGACCGTCCCCCATGCGTCTTGCGATGATCGGCACCGGGTATGTCGGCTTGGTCAGCGGGGCCTGTTTCGCTGAATTCGGACACGATGTCGCCTGTGTCGATATCGATACGGCCAAGATCGAACGTCTGAAGAATGGAGAGATTCCGATCTACGAGCCGGGCTTGGAAGAGCTGGTGGCGCGTAATTTCGGCAACGGCCGCCTGACCTTCACCAGCGATCTGAACGAGGCGGCCAAGGGGCGGGACTGCATCTTCATCTGCGTCGGCACGCCGCCGCGCGAAGACAACGGCCACGCGGATCTGACCTATGTCTATCAGGCCGCGCGCGACATCGCGAAGGCGATCGACAGCTATACGGTCGTGGTCGACAAATCGACGGTGCCGGTCGGCACGGCGCGCGAGGTCATGGCGATCCTGCGCGAAGAGACCGGCACCGACGCCTGGGACGTGGTTTCCAACCCCGAATTCCTGCGTGAAGGGGCCGCGATTCAGGATTTCATGGATCCGGACCGGGTGGTGATCGGCGCCGACGCCGAACGCGCGCGGTCCGTGATGCGCGAGCTTTACGCGGGCCTGTCCGACAAGGGGATACCGATCCTGATGACCGGTGTGGAGTCCGCCGAGATCATCAAATACGCGACGAACGCCTTCCTGGCGACGAAGGTAACCTTCATCAACGAAATGGCCGATCTGTGCGAGAAGGTGGGCGGCAACGTCTCGGACGTCGCGCGCGGCATGGGCCTGGACGACCGGATCGGGCCTAAATTCCTGCGCGCCGGCCCCGGCTATGGCGGGTCGTGTTTTCCCAAGGATACGCTGGCGCTGGTCCAGGCCGCCAAGGCGGCGGGCGCGCCGACCCGGATTGTCGAGGCGGTGGTCGACAAGAACACCGAACGCAAAAAGCATATGGCGGCCAAGGTCGCCGAGGCCTGCGGCGGCAGTTGCACCGGGAAATCGGTCGCAATTTTGGGGCTGACCTTTAAGCCCGATACCGACGACATGCGGGAAAGCCCGGCACTGGACATCGTCAATGAACTCATGGCTCAAGGGGCGGTGATCCGGGCCTACGATCCGCAGGGCATGGAGCAGGCCAAGACCCTTCTGGACGGTCCGATCTGGTTCGAGACCGCGATGAGCACGCTGGCGGGCGCCGACGCTGCGGTCCTCGTCACGGAATGGGCGGAGTTTGCCGAGCTGGACCTTGCCGAAGTGAAGTCGGTCATGGCCGCGCCGGTCATGGTCGATTTGCGGAATCTCTATTCCGCACAGAAGATGAAAGAAGCGGGTTTCGCCTATACAGGCATCGGCGGCCCGGAGAACGCGGCCTAGAGCAGGCCGCCAGACAACGGCCAAGCGCCAAGGGGATATCGCGTCATGACGCTGAAAGGGCATCGGTTCCACCATTCCATACTGCGGCAGTACGACATCCGCGGTGTCGTCGGGCGCACGCTGTTTTCTGCAGATGCACTGGCCCTGGGCCGGACGCTTGGAACCATCTCGGTGGCGTCGGGCGGCAGGGTCGCGGTTGTCGGGTACGATGGGCGGCACTCTTCGCCGATGCTGGAAGAAGAACTGTGCCGCGGTCTCGCCGCCTGCGGGTTGTTCGTGCTGCGCCTCGGTCTGTGTCCGACCCCGATGCTGTATTTCGCGGCGCGCGTCCTGAACGCCTCTGTTGGCGTCATGGTGACCGGATCCCACAACCCGCCCGACTATAACGGCTTCAAGATGGTGGTGAACAACAAGCCGTTCTTCGGGGAGAACATTACCCGCCTTGGGGATCAGGCCGCGCGCGGGGTTTGGGCGACCGGCGCAGGCGGCATCGTCGAAGTGCAGGCCGCCGACGCCTATATCGCGCGCATGCTGAACGACTACAGCAGCAAGAAGGGACTGCGTGTGGCCTGGGATCCGGGTAACGGCGCGGCGGGCAATGTGCTGATCAAGCTGCTGCACAAGATGCCCGGCGATCACACAGTTATTAATGAGACGGTTGACGGCAATTTCCCGGCCCACCACCCGGACCCGACGGTGGAGAAGAACCTGGAACAGCTTCGCGACGTCGTGCTGGCGGAAAAGTGCGATCTGGGGATCGCCTTCGACGGGGATGCGGACAGGATCGGCGTGCTCGATTCAAAAGGCCGGGTGATCTGGGGCGATCAGATCCTGGCTATCCTGGCGCGCGACGTGCTTTCCAGCATGCCCGGCGCGTCGGTCATTGCCGACGTCAAGGCGAGCCAGGTTCTGTTCGACGAGATTTCCCGCCTCGGTGGAACGCCCGAGATGAGCCCGACCGGTCATTCGATCATCAAGAGCCGAATGGCGAAAACCGGCGCGCCGCTGGCGGGTGAGATGAGCGGCCACATCTTCATGGCCGATAAGTATTACGGTTTCGACGATGCGCTCTACGTTGCCGTCCGCCTTGTCGACTATCTCGTGCGGGCTGAAACCAGCGCGGCGGATATCCGCGACAGCCTGCCGGAAATGGTCAATACGCCGGAGATTCGAATCGAGGTGCCGGAAGAAGACAAATTCGGCATCGTCGAGCGCGTCGCGGCACGGGTTAAGGAAGCCAAGCTCGACGTGAACGACATCGACGGCGTGCGGGTCAATGAGGGCGGCGGCTGGTGGCTGCTTCGTGCCTCGAACACGCAAAACTGTTTGGTCGCGCGGTGCGAGGCGTCGGACGAAGAGGCGTTGAGCGGCCTGAAGGACCGGGTCGTCAGCGAACTCCAAGCGGCCGGCCTGGAAAGTGTCGATCTGGAGTCCTCCGCCGGGCATTAGGGCCCGGTGGCGGCGCTGCGAACGCTGCCCGTCTTTCGATAGAAGGCTTCAACCCTATTTACGCAGGGTCTTCCCGCCCCGTACACTCTCCGCCAACGCCGCGATAAAGGCGGCTGTCCTCGAAACAGGTTTGAAGAGCGGAGGGGGTCTATCATGATCAAACGCATTTTGCTTGCCGGCGCATCGGTTGCTGCAGCCACGGTTTTGGTTTCCAGCGCCTATGCGGCCGATCCGGCCAGTTGCAAGACGGTCCGGTTCTCGGATGTCGGCTGGACGGACATTACCGCGACGACGGCGGCGACGTCGCAGGTTCTGACGGCGCTGGGCTACGAGCCCGAGGCCAAGGTACTGTCGGTCCCGGTCACCTATGCCAGCTTGAAGAACAACGATATCGATATCTTCCTGGGCAACTGGATGCCGACCATGGAAGGCGATATCGCCAAGTACCGGGAAGACGGATCGGTGGAGGTAATCCCCGAGCCGAACCTGGAAGGCGCGAAATACACGCTGGCCACGAATGCCAAGGGTGCGGGTGCCGGGATCAACACTTTCGCCGACATCGCCAAGCATGCGGACCTGTTGGACGGCAAGATCTACGGGATCGAGCCGGGCAACGACGGCAACCGCCTGATCCAGCAAATGATCGACGACGACGCCTTCGGTCTGAAGGGGTTTGAAGTCGTCGAAAGCTCGGAGCAGGGCATGCTGGCGCAGGTTGCGCGGGCCAAGCGGCGTGGCGAAGCGGTCGTGTTCCTGGCCTGGGAACCGCATCCGATGAACGCGAATTTCGACCTGACCTACCTGGCTGGCGGTGACGATTTCTTCGGCCCGAACTTCGGCGGGGCGACGGTCTTCACGAATATCCGCAAAGGATATCTCGGCGAGTGCCCGAATGTCGGCAAACTGCTGAAGAACCTGCAGTTCACGCTCGCTATGGAAAACGAGATCATGGGCGCAATCCTGGACGATGGCGAAGACCCGGACAAAGCGGCCAAGGCCTGGCTCTCCAAAAACCCGGACGTGGCGCTTGCCTGGGTGAAGGGTGTGACGACGATGGATGGCGGCGACGGCGCGGCCGCGGTCAAGGCGCATCTGGGGCAGTAGACCCCTGGCGATGGGGCGGCGCCTCCAAGCCGCCCCACGCGACCCCCGCTTCATTTCCGACGTTTACGCGAAAGGGCTGACCCATGGATTGGCTCACCGATAACAAGTTGCCGGTCGGCAAGTGGATCAATGCCGGTGTCGACTTCCTGTATCTGCACTTTGCCTGGTTCTTCGACGGGATCACCTTCGCGTTCGAATTCATGATCGAGGGGACGGCGGCGCTGCTCTCACTGGTGCCGCCCTTGATTTTGATCGCGCTGATCGCGGCGCTGGCCTATTGGCTGCAGCGGTCCTGGAAACTGCTTCTGTTCCTGGTGCCGTCCTTGTTGCTGATCATCAACTTGGGCTACTGGGAAGACACAATCCTGACGATCTCGCTGGTCACCTGGGCGACCCTGCTGAGCATGGTGATCGGTGTGCCGATCGGCATCGCGGCCGCGCACCGGCCGGCCTTGTGGGTGTTCTTGCGCCCTGTTCTGGACATGATGCAGACCATTCCGACCTTTGTGTACCTTATCCCCGCCCTGATCTTTTTCGGGCTTGGGGTAGTCGCGGGGCTGGTCGCGACCATCATCTTTGCGCTGCCTGCGCCGATCCGGCTGACCTATCTGGGCATCAGCTCGGCGCCGAAGCAACTGCTGGAGGCGGCGGAAAGCTTCGGGGCGACCAAACGGCAGGTCTTGTGGAAAGTTGAAGTGCCGCATGCCTTGCCCACGATTATGGCGGGGCTGACCCAATGTATCATGCTGTCGCTGTCGATGGTGGTGATCGCCGCCATGGTGGGAGCGGACGGGCTGGGCATCCCGGTTCTGCGCGCCATCAACACGGTGAATGTGGCGAAGGGGTTCGAGGCCGGGCTGGCGATTGTCATCGTGGCGATCCTGATGGACCGGATCTGTCGCCGACCTGAAACCGGAAAGGGCGCCGACTGACATGACCGATGCTGGAACAGCCGTCGAATTCGTCGACGTCGATATCGTTTTCGCCGAAACCGCCGCCCAAAGAAACCAGGCGGTCAGCCTACTGGACCAGGGGGCGACGCGCGAGGAGATTCTGGAACAAACCAGCGCGGTTCTCGGCGCGGCGGGCGCGTCTCTGGACGTTCGGGAGGGCGAGATCTGCGTCCTTATGGGCTTGTCCGGTTCGGGCAAGTCCACCCTTCTGCGCGCGGTCAACCGGCTCAACAAAGTGACCCGGGGCAAGGTGTTGGTGGCGGACGATGGGACGGCGGTCGATATCGCGTCCTGTGACGCGGAAACGCTGCGCCGCATGCGCACCCGGCGGATCGCTATGGTTTTCCAGCAGTTCGCCTTGCTGCCCTGGCGCACGGTCGCGGAGAATGTCGGCCTGGGCCTGGAACTGCGCGGCGTCGACAAGACGGAACGGGACGCCACCGTCGCGGAGAAACTGAAGCTGGTGGAACTGGACCGCTGGGCGGACAAATACGCCCATGAATTGTCCGGGGGGATGCAGCAGCGCGTCGGCCTTGCCCGGGCCTTTGCGACGGACGCGGATATCCTGCTGATGGACGAGCCGTTCTCGGCGCTGGACCCGCTGATCCGGACGCACCTGCAGGACGAATTGCTGGACCTGCAGCAGCGGCTGAAGAAAACCATCATCTTCGTCAGCCACGACCTGGACGAGGCGCTGAAGATCGGCAATCGGATCGCCATCATGGAGTCGGGCCGGGTGGTTCAATACGGTGAACCGGAGGATATCGTCTTGAATCCGGCGAGCGCCTACGTGGCGGAATTCGTCGCGCACATGAACCCGCTGGACGTGCTGAAAGGCGGGTCGCTGATGACTGCGGCGGCGGATCTGCGCCGCGACGGCGACGAGGTGCTGCTGGATCAAGCCGGGCGTTTCAGATTGCGCCTGGACGGAGACGGACGGATCCAATCGGCCACCGCCGACGGCGCCACCGTGCGGCTCTGCAGCGACCAGGACGCGGTGACCGACGGTCCTTGCCTTGTCCTCGCACCTCGGGAATTGAGCATGCGCACCGCGATCGAACTGCGCCACAGGACCGGGACGCCGGTGGCCCTGATCGACGACGGACGGCTGGTGGGCATTTGTGGCGATGACGAGATCTATCGCGGCATTCTGCGGCAATCCACCGTGGCGGAGACGGCATAGGATGCAAGACCGATGAGCCTGGCCGGGATCCTGTTCGATAAGGACGGGACGTTGATCGACTATGCGGCGACCTGGGATCCGGCGAACTGGCGGGCGGCGCATTTCTTTGCGGACGGCAGACAGGACGTGGCGGAAGCGCTGATGTCCGCCGGCGGATGGGACAAGGAGAGCGGGCGGATGCTGCCTGGCTCGCCCTTGGTGAGCGGGACGGTCGAGGAAATCGCCACGATCTGGACGGCGGTCCTGCCGCCGCACAAACGCGACGAGGCGGCCATGGCGTCGCTGCTGCATATCATGATGGCGACCGACATCGCGTCGGAACCGCTGGTCGACTTAAACGGTCTGTTCGGGACCCTGCGCGGCCGGGGGCTACGGCTGGGCGTGGCGACCAACGATACGGAAGCCGGGGCCGAAGCGACGCTGGGCCCGCTCGACATCATGGATCAACTGGATTTCGTCGCCGGATATGACAGCGGGCATGGCGCGAAACCGGGCCCCGGAATGGTGCTGGCTTTCGCGGCGCATATCGGGGCCGACCCGTCCAGGGTCATGATGGTGGGCGACAGCACGCACGACCTGGAAGCGGGACGCGCCGCCGGTTCGGTCACCGTCGGGGTCTTGAGCGGGGACGCGCCGGCGGATGTTTTGGCGCCCTTCGCCGATCACATTCTGGAAGACATTGCAGGACTACCCGGCTTGCTCGCGGGTATTTAGGGCCGGGCCCTAATACCAGGCGTCGTCCATCTCCGCCTTTCGCCGGTCGACATAGTCCTGCAGTGCCTCGTCGATGCCGGGGTCGAGCGGCGGTTGCTGATAATCCGCCAGCATCTCCTTCCAGCGTTCGTTGGCACGCTGCTCGGCGTTTTTCGAACCGCCATCCTGCCAATGTTCGAAGGCGCCGCTATCGGCGATTTCCGAATTGTAGTAGGCGTCTCGGAAGTTGCTCATGGTGTGCTGCGTGCCGAGGAAATGCTTGCCGGGACCGGCTTCCCGGAACGCGTCCATGGCCAGACTGTTGGCGTCGACGGGCATGCCTTCCAGGAAGGTGTGCATCATCCCCAGATGGTCGCAATCGAGCACCAGTTTTTCGTATCCGATCGTCAGGCCGCCTTCCAGCCAGCCCGCGGCGTGCAGGACGAAATTCGCCCCGGCGAGCAATGCCGGCATGAGGGAATCGGCGCTTTCCTGAGCGGCCTGCGCGTCGGCGATCTTGGAGGAGGTGAAGGATCCTCCCGTGCGCAGCGGTACGCCCAGCCTGCGCGCCAGCTGTCCGATCGCATAGGTTCCCAGTGCCGGTTCCGGCATGCCGAAGGTCGGTGCGCCGGATTTCAGCGACATGGAACTGACGAAATTGCCGAATATGGCGGGGGCGCCGGGCCTAACCAACTGGGTCAGCGCCACGCCGACCATGCCTTCCGCCAAAGCCTGGGCGACCGCACCCGGCATGGTCGCCGGTCCCATCGCGCCGCCCAGGATGAAGGGGACGATCACCATGCCCTGGTTGGCGGCGGCGTAGGTTTTCAGGGCCCCGGTCATCGAGCCGTCGAACACGAGGGGCGAGTTCGCATTGACGTTGCCCATGACCACGCAATGCGATTCCAGATAGTCCGCCCCGTAGAGGATCTTGGCCATTTCGATGGAGTCGCGCGCCCGTTCCGGCGCGGTGATCGAACCCAGAAAGGGACGGTCCGAATAGCGGATATGGGACAGCACCATGTCGAGATGCCGTTTGTTCACGGGGACATCCACCGGTTCGCAAGTGACACCGCCCGAGTGATGCAGCCAGGGCGAGCTTTGGCAGATCTTCACCAGCTTCTGGAAATCGTCGAGGGTGGCATAGCGGCGGCCTTGGTCCAGGTCCCTGACGAACGGCGATCCATAGGCCGGCACCAGAACTAGGTTGTCATTGCCGATTGTAACGCTGTGCGCCGGGTTGCGGGCGTGCTGCGTAAACTCACGCGGAGCACTGGACTGCACGATGGAGCGCACCAACCCCCGATCGAAGCGGACGCGGGTGCCGTCGACAGTGGCGCCGGCCTTACGCCATAGGTCCAGGGACTCTTCATCGTCCCAGAATTCGATGCCGACCTCGGCCAGGATGTCGTCGGCTGCCTGCTCAATGGCCACCAGGGCATCTTCGTCGAACGGTGTATAGCGGGGTATCCGACGCTTGATATAGGCGGGCGAGGGCTGGTTTGTATCGCCTTCCGCCGGTCGTACGGCGCGTCCTGCCCTGCGGCCGCGCCGGGACGGTCTGCCGCCGCTTTCGCCGCCTGTCCTGATTTCGCTCACCGCCATGGGACATCTCCCCCCACGTTTTCTGCATCAAAGCAGGGTAGAGCGGTATGGAAATCCGGGAAACGCGACAGGAATTGATGCCGTCGCGGCTTCCCAGGGGCGGGCGGAACCTCGGAGCCTCAATAGTAGCCGCGTTCAGCCATGATCCGGCTTTGCCGGTCGGACTCTTCCTGGGTCAACCCCTCGCAGTGGTCCACCAGCATTTCGGCGAAGCTCGGCAGTTCGTTGCGTTCGATCTGTACCTGCGGGTCCCACAGGTTGGCGCGGAACAGCGCCTTGGCGCAATGCAGGTACGCTTCCCGCACCTCGATCAGCAGACCGATGATCGGCACCTTGTTCTGGACCGCCAGGGGCTCCAACAGGCGCTGGTCGTCGGTTACCTTGGCGAGGCCGTTGACCCGCAGCGTCTCATTCATCCCTGGGACGAGAAACAACAGACCGACCGCCGGGTTGCCGAGGATATTGGCCGCGTTGTCGAGACGGTTGTTGCCCACCCTGTCCGGCAGCAGCAGGTGGGTATCGTCCAAGACACTGACGAAGCCCGGAGGATCGCCGCGCGGCGACACATCGGCGCCGCCGGGGCCTTGGGTCGAGACGAGGCAAAACGGGGACATGGCGATGATGTCCCGGCAGTGTTTGTCCAGCCGGGTGAGCACCTTGTCGGTCGCGCGGCTCAGCGGCTTCTTGTGAAGGCTGCGGAGGGCGTCCTCGTCTTCGATGAAACTGATATCGGGGGGAAGCGGCATGGGTGATCGACCCTTCGTGACGTCGTTGCCAGCGAGGATACGGCAGGGAGACTCGGTTTCAAGAGGGGGGTGTGAAATGTCTCTCTGGCCGCGTTGAAATTGGCGTCACACTCCACGGCATCGTTGCAATTACGGTTGGAGTGGACGTTGGCTGACAGCCGCGGAGCAGAAGCTGCTGCGCCCGGCGACCGGGTCGCTTTGGGCATTGGTTCGGTGCAAGCCGCCGTTCTTATCTTTGTATTTCAAGATCTTGTCATGAAAGAGCTGCTGGCCTTTTTCCCGGTCTGGCAGCTTCAATTCCTGCGCAGTTTCTTCGGGCTGATCCCGTTGGCCTTCTTCGCCTGGCTGCTGGTGGGGATGAAGGCCTTCACCGTCGAACGGCCGCGCCTGCATCTCTACCGCGGCATCCTGGGTTTCATGGCCTATACGTCGTTCTACGTGGCGCTCGGCTTCATGCCGCTCGCCCAGGCGGCCGCCCTGTTCTACACCGGGCCGATCTTCATTTCGCTGCTGAGCGTGCCGTTCCTGGGCGAAAAGCTGGGCGCGCACCGGATCGGGGCGGTGATCGCCGGCTTTATCGGTGTGTTGATCATCCTCAGACCGGACACCGGCAATTTCGACTGGATCGTCATCCTGCCGCTGTTCTGCGCGCTGTGCTATGCGATCAGCATGATCATTATCCGCAAGGCGTCGGTTCGCGAATCCAGCGCCGCGGTCGCCTTCTATACACATGTCTCCTTCATGACCCTTAGCCTGGTCTTCTCGGGTCTTGGCTGGAGCTTCCTGCAGACGATCCCCAGCGAGGGTCCGGTCGCCGCGCTGCTGGGGCCGTGGGGGGCACCGACCCAGGACCAGTGGGTCGTCATCTTTTCCATCGCGATCGCCGGCGTTGCGGGGCATGTCTTGATCGCGACGGCCTACCGGTCGGCCCCGGCCAGCGTGATCGCGCCCTTCGACTACACCTATCTGATCTGGGCGCCGATCCTTGCCTTCGTGGTGTTCATGGAAGTGCCGGCCCCGTCCACCCTGTTGGGCATCGGGCTGATCGCGGGCAGCGGCCTCTATATCGGCTTCCGCGAGACGCGGCGCAAACGCGCGCCCGGTCAGCGTCCGCCAACCGCCGAGGCGCTGATCCTGCCCAATACCGCCCCGCGCACGCCACCCCGCTCGCCGGCGCACGAACCGCGGCGCGGCGATACGGAATAAGCGGGAAAACGGTCAGTACATATGCTGGCCGCCGGTGACGAAGATTTCGGTCCCGGTGACGTAGGAGAAGTCCGGGTTGCAGAGTTGGAAGACCGCGCCGGCGACCTCCGCCGGAGTGCCCATGCGCTGCATCGGAATACGGGTGATCAGCGGCTCGTATTCCGGACCGATCATTTCCGTCTCGATCTCGCCGGGTGCGACCGCGTTCACGCGCACGCCGAGTTGGGCGAATTCCACCGCCATTTCCCTTGTCAGCGCCGACAGGCCCGCCTTGGACGTCGAATAGGCCGACCCGGCGAAGGGATGAATGGCGTGTCCGGCGATCGACGTGATGTTGACGATGGCGCCGCCCGCGGCGCGGGCGCCTTTGCCGAGTGCGCCGGCGAACCCACGGGAGAGGGTGAGGGGGGTAAAGAAGTTCAGCTCGAAGACCTGTCGCCACAGATCGATATCGCCGTTCAGGACGCCGAGGCGCTCCTTGAACGTGCTTTTCGGCGACACCGCGGCATTGTTGACCAGGGCGTTCAGCGGCTGCCCCTGCAAGGCCTCGTTGGCTTCTTCGATAAAGGCCTCGACCGACGCACGGTCGCCGAGGTCGGTGGGGATGTGGCAGGTCCAGTTCGGATCGGCCTTACAGGCCTCCGGAATGTCGTCGCGCGAGCAGGTGATGATCCGCCAGCCTTCGGCGGAAAAACGCCGCACGGTAGCATGCCCGATCCCTCGGCTGGCGCCGGTCAGGATCACGGTTCTCGGAGTTGCATTCTTTTCAGTGTCCGTCATAGCGACGGTTCTACTGAGTTCGCCCCTCTCCGGCTAGACGGAATCGACCCACCGCGCCGCGCGCCCCGTCAGGCGGCGGTTTCGCCCGTATGGTCCGGGTGCGTCTGTACGAAGTGCCGCAGCACCAGTTTCAGCTTCAGCGCGTGCTTCATGTCGCCGCGCCGCTCGGCGCTTTGAATGTCTTCCAGGATGATCGCCTTGATCCGTTGCTCGCCGCCCGCGCCTTCAATCAGGTACTGGCCCAATTCCAGGGCCGCGATGTCCGTCAGATGCTCGTGCTCGCCAATCGCCTTTATTTCCGCCTGTGTCAGGTCGCAAAGGTCGAGGCAGTCTTTGTAGGTCAGCATGTTTCCGCCCCATATCTTCTGGTTATCAGAATACAGAATGGTACGGTGTCATATTGCGCACAAGGTGCGCTTGCAAAGTTTTGACCTGGCTCAAGTGCCGGTTTGCGCGTTCGGCGGCCCGTCCAACTGCGGATCAGGTGTGGTCGGGTCCTGGTGCACGATCACTTCGGAGCCGGGAAAGGCTTCCATAACCTGCAATTCGACGGCTTCGGCGACCGCATGCGCCCGGGTCAGGCTCAACTGACCGTTCAGTTCGATATGCATCTGAATGAACCGGTATGGACCGGAACGGCGGGTCCGGAGGTCGTGCATGTCGCAGACTTCCGGATAGGAAAAGGCGATGTCCTTGATTTTCTGCCGTTCGTCGTCCGGCAGTTCCCGGTCGAGCAGCATGAACAGCGCGTCTTTGGCGACCCCACGGGCGTTCACCAGGATGTAAACGGCGATGGCCAGACCGAACAGCGGGTCGATATAGGGCCAGCCCAGGGCGTCGGTCAGCAGCAGGGCGCCGATAACCCCGGCATTGGCCAGCAAATCGCCCTTGTAGTGGAGGGAGTCCGCTTTGATCGCCACGGAATCGGATTTTCGGACCACATAGGTTTGAAACCCGACCAGGCCCAACGTGGCGACGATGGACACCACCATGACGGCGATACCGATCTCGGAAGCCTGGACCGGTTGCGGGTTGAATAACCGTTCGCCGGCTTGAAGGGTCAGAAGGACCGCGGACCCCGCGATGAATGCGGCCTGTGCGAGTGCAGCCAACGGTTCTGCCTTGCCCATGCCATAGCGGTAATTTTGCGTTGCGGGCGCGGTTGCCTGCCGCACCGCGACCAAGGTGACGATCGACGCGAAGGCATCCAGCAGGGAATCCACCAGACTGGCCAGGATGGCGACCGATCCCGTCGCCGACCAGGCCGCGATCTTCAAGGCGATCAAAAAGATGGCGACGCAGACAGAGGCATAGGTCGCCATGCGGGCCAGCCGCTGTGTGCCGTGCTTGTTGAACGGATCGATGCTTTGAACGGCGTCCTTGTCCATCTGGGTCGGCGTGGCGGACGGTTACGGGAACAGTTGCTCGGTCGCCCAGGCGGCGCTTTGGAGATCCTGCCGGGAGAAGACGTACCGGTCGTGCAGCCGGAAGGCGCCGTCCTTCCAGAACTCAATCCGTTTCGGCGCGATCCGGAATCCGGACCAATGCTCCGGCCGGGGCACCGCACTGATGCCGAACTTGGCGGTGAACGTCGCTACACGCTTTTCCAGGTCGTACCGGCCCGCCAGAGGGCGCGACTGATTGCTGGCCCAGGCGCCGATCTGGCTGCCCCGGGCGCGCGAGGCGAAATACTCATCCGCCTCATCCGCGGTGACGGCGCTGACCGGTCCTTCGATCCGAACCTGCCGCCGCAGGCTCTTCCAATGAAAAAGCATGGCGGCTTGCGGATTTGCGGCCAGATCCAGCCCTTTGTTGCTTTCAAGGTTTGTATAGAAAACAAAGCCTTGCGAGTCGTAACCCTTTAGGAGAACCATCCGGACAGCCGGTTGCCCGTCCGCATTGGCGGTCGCCAAGGCGACGGCGTTGGGGTCGTTCGGTTCGGATTTCTCCGCTTCTTCCAGCCATTCGCCGAAGAGTTCGAAAGGGTCTCGGTCTTTAATATCCGCCATTCTATTGCCATATTTTTGCGAGAGTTTTGCGCCGGGTGCTTTAGATAGATCAAATTGCCGGCCGGGGAAATGTGATTGTTCTAGAGTAAGGGTTGGCGCGCTCGTTGCTTGCGACGGTGGCGTATCGGTTTCTCATTGCGTCAAACATTCGTGAGAGTGGGCCAGCTGTGATCTTTGTCGATGCGCCGTGAAGCGGATCCCCTCTAGGTTCAGGGCAGCAGACGAAACTATGGAAGGAAGTCTAGTATGAACGTTAAACCTGTCCTTGTGGCCGTCTTGTCGGTAGCGCTTCTGGCCGCCTGCCAGACCGATCGTGGCGCGAAGGAAACCGTTGGCGGCCTCGGCGGCGCGGTTCTCGGCGGTTTGCTCGGCGCGCAGGTCGGCAGCGGCTCGGGCCGGCTTGTCGCAACCGGCGCGGGCGCGGTTCTGGGTGCGCTGGTTGGGTCCAGCATCGGCAAGTCGCTGGACGATGTCGACAAGATGCGCATGGAGCGTACCACCCAAGCCACGCTGGAGCATGTCCAGACGGGGCAGACCTCAAGCTGGACGAACCCCGATTCGGGGAACTCCGGGACCGTGACCCCGACGCGAACCTACCAGCAGAATTCCGGAGAGTTCTGCCGTGAATACGAGCAGACGATCCTGGTCGGCGGGCAGGAAGAGCAGGCCTTCGGCACCGCCTGCCGTCAGCCCGACGGCACTTGGAAGATTGTAAGCAGCTAAGAGAGCGTGTTTACATCGGAGTGACGGTGGTCGGCCGAACGCTGGCCGCCTGATTTCCGCTGTCGAAACGGTTCGAAACGCTTATGAAAGATCCTTACAAAGTCCTGGGCGTTCCCAGCGAGGCCAGCGCCGCCGATATCAAGTCGGCGTACCGGAAGCTCGCCAAGGAACTGCATCCGGACGTAAATCCGGGCGATACCATCGTGGAGCAGCGGTTCAAGGAAGTGACCGCGGCGTATCAATTGCTTTCCGATCCGGAAAAGAAGGCCCAGTTCGACCGCGGCGAAATCAATGCGGACGGCTCGCCGAACCGAGGCTTCGGAGGCCGTCAGCGCGCAGGCGCCGGCGGATATGGCGGCGGGTTCGGTGGCTTCGGCGGTTTCGATGCCGAGGACGTGGAAGACTTCTTCGGCGACATCTTCAGCCGTCAGCGCCAACAGCAGCAGCGCGGCCGTACGGTCCGGATGCGCGGCAAGGACGTCAATTACAACATCCAGGTCGGGTTCGAGGAAGCCGCGCTCGGCGCCAAGCGGCGGGTGAAACTGTATGACGGCACCATGGTGGACGTCGATGTGCCGCCCGGGACGGAGGACGGACAAACCCTGCGTCTGCGCGGCAAGGGCATGCCGGGCATGGGGGGCGCCGAAGCGGGCGATGCCTATGTCGAAATTCAGGTTTCGCCGCACAAGTACTTCGAACGGGACGGCAACGACATCTTCGTTGAGTTTCCGGTGACCGTCACCGAGGCGCTGCTTGGCGCAAAGGTGACCGTGCCGACGATCCACGGCCCGGTCGCGGTGAAGATCCCCAGCGGCTCCAACACGGGCACGTCGCTGCGCCTCAACGGCAAAGGAATCGGCGGACGCAAGGGCGGTCCGGGCGATCAATATGTTCAGTTGAAGATCATGCTGCCGGACAAGCCGGATCCGGACTTGAACGATTTCGTCCGTCAATGGTCCCGCAAGGGCGACTACGATGTCCGCAAAAAGCTCGGCTTCCCGGAATAGACCCCGGTCTACCGAGCGGTTGCCGGTATCAGCAGGGATATCGACGGAAAAGCCAGAATTGCCGCCAGGACGGCAAGGTCCAGCACCAGGAACCACGCCACGCCTTTGAACACAGCCTCCAGGCTAACGGATTTTGGCGCGACGGATTTTATCACAAAGACATTCAGACCGATGGGCGGGGTGATCAGACCGATCTCCAGCAGTTTCACGACCACGACGCCGAACCAGATCAGGTCGAAGCCGTAACCTTCCATAAGCGGCACCGTGAAGGGCAGGGTAAGAACCAGAATGCCGATCGAATCCAGAAACATGCCCAGGATCAAATAGAGCAGAACGACCCCCAGCAGAATTAGCGCGATCGAGGCGCCGGACCCCTGCAATGCCTCTAGCAAGGTGGGGGCGATCCGTGTCAGCGAGACGAAGGAAACGAATACCTTCGCCCCAATCGCGATGACGAAGATCATGGCGGTTTGGAGAACCGTTTCATGCATCGCGTGCCAAAGACCGGACCAGGTCAGACGGCGGCGTAAAAACCCGATCAGAATTGCGGCGGACAGGCTGATCGCGGCGGCTTCGGTCGGGGTGAAAAATCCCCAGTAGATGCCGCCCACAATTAGGATCAATAGAAACAGGGCCGGCCAGGTCATCGAAACGGCCGCGAGCCGGGCTTCTCGCGAGGCTTGTTCTTCCGCGGTCGGCGCATCGGCGGGCCGTAAACGGCACCAGACCCATATAGTGATCAGGTAACCCGTAAGGGACAGCAGCCCGGGCAATATGCCTGCGAGGAAGAGAGTCTTTACCGATTGTTCGGTAAAGATCGCATAAATGACGAACAGCAGGCTGGGCGGAATCAGCGAACCCAGCGTTCCGCCCGCGGCGACGGCGCCCGTCGCAAGGCGGGGATTGTAGCGGTAGCGCAGCATTTCCGGGACGGCGATTCTGCCCATGGCCGATGCGCAGGCGACGCTGGACCCGGTGATGGCCGAAAAACCCCCGCAGCCGAGGACCGAGGCCATCGCCAGGCCGCCGGGCAACCTGCCACACCAGATCCGCAAGGCGTGGTACAGGTCGGTCGTGATGCCGGCGTGATAGGCGACGTGCCCCAGCCCGATGAAAAGCGGGATCATGCTGAGGGGATAGTTGTGAATGAACTCGAAGGGCGTGGACGCCAGGATCGACAGCGTCGGCCGCAATCCGCTGACGACATCAAGTTCCGCGCCGGGTCTCCACGAAAAGAACAGCAGCAGGCCGATCGAAGCGCATCCGCCAAGGGCAAAGGCGATCGGCACCCGCAGGACCAGCAGAATAAGCACGGAACAGAGGACCAAGGAGGCGAGGAGGGCGGGTTCCACGTCCTGTTACCCGCGCCTGGCCCCGATTGCCGCAATGGCAAGCCGGACAAAGAAGGCCCCGAGCGCCAGCACGTAGACGCCGTGAGCAAGCCACATCGGGATGTTCAGATCGCCGTCGTAATAATCGCCCGAGGACCAGGATTGTGACAGCATTCGGACACCCGCCCACAAGAGAAACCCAACGAACACCAGCCCGGCGACGGCGCCCAGCCGGTCGAGTCCGGATTTCAGGATGCCGGGCGCCCTTTCGGTGAAGATGGTGACCGAAATATGCATGCGGCGCGCCGTCACGGCGGCGAGGGGAAACAGAATCACAAGGACCATCAACTCCCGGACAAGCAAGACGTCGTCGGGAATGACGCTCTTGTAGAGCCAGCGAGAGATGACCGTAACCGTTACGATGCCGCATAATAGAAGAGCGCCGGCCACGGCGCAGGCTGTGAGCCAACGGTCCGGGCCGGCAGTTTCAGGGCTTGCATCCTGGTCGTCAGGGGTCATTCCGCTAGGGCCGCTCACGACCTATCGGGCCCAGGGGTAGCCTTTCGACGCTTTTTCACTCGCGTATTTCTCAATGAGAGACTGATAGTTCGCCAGAATGGCGGCCCCGTCCTTGCCGTCTTCATTGGCGGCTTGGACCCAGGCATCGACGTATTTCTGTCCAGCCGTCTGCAGCTTCTTCCGTTCAGCCTCCGGCAGCCGCGCGACCTGGATGGACTTGCCGTCGATCCCGGCGACCATCTCGGCTTTGTTCTGTTCCTTGCCGTCGATCATCTTCTGCGCCAGGAAATCAATGAAGTCCGACCCGACTGCGGAGATGATCTGTTTTTCCGCGTCTGTCAGGCTGTCGAAGCTGGCTTGGTTCATGACAATGCCGAAAGCCATGTTCTGGCCCCAATCTAGCTCCAGAACGTGTTGTGCTACTTCGTACTGTTTGTAGGCTTTCATGGAGTAGTAGTAGTTCTGATTGCAGTTCACCAAACCGGAATCGAGCGCTTGGTACACCTTGCCCTGGCCCATGCGTTGAACTTCGGCGCCAAGGTCCGCGAAGGTCTTTCCGTAAGGGCCGGAGCCGCGAAGTTTAACGCCTGACAGGTCCGACAAGGTGCTGAGGGCGTTGGTGCAGATGAGTTGGATCGGGCCGGTCGTGTAGTTCGTAACATACACCACGCCGGCGTCGGTCATCTCCTGTTGCATGGTGGGATTGGTTGTCGCCAACGCGTAGAGGGCACGCATGCCGACCCATTCATCGGAATTGTCGACCGGAAGGTCGCCGATGTTGTAAGCGCGCAGTTCCTTCGGCGTGAAGAAGCCAATAACCGAACCCATGTCGGCAACACCGTCGGACACGCCTTGAAGGACCGCTTTCGTGCCCAAAAGGGCCTTGCCCCAATGGATTTCAAGTTCCAGGGATCCGCCGGAGCGGGCTTTGATTTCGTCGGCCATCCAATTCAAGGCAGCGGCCCGGGTGCCGCGGTTCGGCCCGAACTCAGCGTATCTCAAGGTTTTGGCGATGACTTCCGCCGAACCCAACAAACCGACAGCGGCGACCAATCCCGCCAATGCGACTTTTCTCAGTTCCATGGTTTTCCTCTCCTGTTCTATTCCCCGGCCGCGGCTTTTTACCGTCGTTTTGTGCCGGTCTTTCTAACCGCAACAGTTTCCAGCTAATGTGTGCGGCGCATGGCCGCTGTGGCCGCAGCATCCTCCTTTCCACCATTCGGCGCCTTCGCCGTGGCAGTACTTGCCGTCGGCACCGACCATTTTCATGAATTGTGGGTGATAGTTGCGGCAGACGTTCAGTTCGGTCTTCACCCAGTGTAGCGGGTCACGGGCGTAATGATCCCAGTAGTCCCCTTCCATGTTGATACCGGGTACGGCCGGATTCCAACTCTCATCCAGCCAAAGTTCCGCGTCGCCGTACTTCGCGCATAGTTTGCGGATCTCGGGATCGTCCAGGGCCAGGAGCCTGCCATCTTCGATCAGGGTTTCGTTGTCGCCTTCCCGTTCCAGCGTATAGGTCGGAAAATAGAGGTGCAGGTGCCAGTGTCCGACCAGGTGGCCCATGCGCGCCGCCTCACGCTCCGCCATCGAAGAGATGATCGTGCCGAATCCAATGTGGATAACGCCGGAACGAACCCGTTCGTAGAGGCAGTTCACGAAGCCCGAAGGGAAGTCCTTGCGAGGCCGGTGAATGTGCGGGTTTGTTCCGATCGATGCTTCCCACCAGTGCATGATGCCCTTGCCCGGGAAGGTCGGGTACTGGATGTCCTTGGTGCGTTCCATGACATCGCGAAGTTTGTCGCCGAATTCGCCGCCCGCATTGATCTGTGTGACCTGCGAGTTCTCGATGACCAACTGGGTCCAGTCACAGGGAGCGATATGGTTCGTGGTGCCGGCGACGACGCCGCAGCCGTCTTCCTTTGTCGGATGAAACATCCACGGGCGTCCAGTGACATGACCCGGGAGATACTGTTTTCCAAAATGAGTATTGCCCCGCCATGTCGCTTCTGTAAGCCCGGGATCGTAGAATTCCCGTCTGGAATCCCAATATTCCGGATGGTTGGTAAAGCTTAAGTCCGTTCCTTCCGGGTCGGTTATACGGGCCCTCTTGGAGGTTCGGATTCGGTCCCAGGTCCAGCGGTCGATCGCGTTCAGCACTTCGATCGGCATGGCGTGCGCCGGGGAGGCCAGGATCTCCGGCGTAATGAAGGGCATGCGTTGGATGCGGATGAAGCGTTCCGCCAGCACCGGCCCGCCGTATCCCATAAGGATCTTGTCGTACTGCTGCTTCTTCTCTTCCTCTTCCCACCAATCCATCCATTCCGCCAACTCTTTGGTACGGAACAGGTAGTATTCGACTTCGTCCGCGCCGACCCAATCGGGAATGGGGCCGCGATCGATTTTCTTGATTTCATATCGGACCTTGAACTTCTCGAGGATCTTCTTGCAGGCCTCGATCACAAGCTCGCTGTGCCAATTGTCGACGCGCAGGAGTACCCGTTCGCCTTCCTGCAGATCCCAGCAGGCATTCAGGCCGTGATTGTACTCGCGCCGCGCGACATGTTCGAGGTAAGGCAGCAACTGGTCGGGGCTGGTCACCTCGACAAAAGGTGGGCACCTCGGCGGCCTGCTGGAGAGCAGGGGCGGGGAAGCGTATTGCGGCAATCCGTCAGGCCGCAAGATCCTGGAAGGTCCGCCGTCAGTCGATGCGCCCGAGGCCATTCCCTCTGGTGCCATAAAAGCCTCCATCCCTGTCTGCGTTCCCTTGAAGAGGCTCGCCATATTGCTTTGTGTCAAAGCGTTGCATGCATTATGCGGGGTGACAAGAAGATTCCTGCCGTTATACAGTTTGTTTTCTCAATATTGCATGCAATTTGGAAGAATGAATGTCCCGACAACTCGATCAGACGATTCATAGCTTGCGTGAATCGATCCTGGCGGGCCGTTATGGAAGCCAGGAGCGCTTGCGTGAAAACGCATTGTCGCTGGATCTTGCCGTCTCGCGTACGTTGGTCCGTCTTGCCCTAAGCGCCTTGGAGAAAGAGGGCTTGGTGGAAAGCGCGCCGAACCGCGGCTACTGGGTTCGGTCCTTTACGTTGGATGAAGTCGCGGACGCGATCCTGGTGCGCGGCGAACTTGAAGGCATGGCAGCCAGGCTTGCCGCGGAAAATGGATTGGCGCGGGTGCATTACGATCGGATTTCCGCCTTGGTCGTGGAGATGGACGGCGCACTTGCCGCGGGGTTCGGTTCCTTGGCTGCTCGAGCCGAATGGATCGAACTCAATGAGCGTTTCCATACGGAGATCCTAAAAGCATCCGGCAACGCCGCGCTGCTGAGAACCATCGAGAGCCTGGGTCAGATGCCGCTTGTCTCGTCCCGGGCCATCGTGTTCGACCAATCCGATCCGGAGAAGAGTTTGCGGCAGGTTACCCGTTCGCACGAGGATCACCGTGAAGTCTTGCGTGCGATCCGCGACCGTGCCGGCGGGCGGGCGGAGCACATCATGCGGGGGCACGCCTTGGCGAGTAGCCGGAACAAGAAAGCCAGCTTCGACCACATGCTGAGCATGAAGCAAAGCCCGGCCATTCCCGGCCTGGCCCTGGTGAAGGGGTGAGGCGCTTCCGGCCGGCCGCTCAGTAGCGGTCGAAGATTTCCTGAACCCGCGACGGATCGTCGGTCAGGGTCAGTGCCAACATCGCCAGGATGCGCGCTTTCTGCGGGGTTAGATTGTCTGCGGCAACGATACCGCGCGCCGCCATCTCCGCCCGCCGCAAGATGCGTCCGCTGCCCACCCGTGTGCTGAAGACGATAAGGACGCCCGCCGCCAGGGCGGCATCGATGGCGCTGTCCTGGGCCGGGGGCGCCAGGCCGGGGGCCAGGGTGGCCATGACCAGGGCCTGTGTGCCGGCCTGAACGAAGGCGTCGACCGCGGCCCCGTCGGCCCCGCCGTAGCTGACAGCGATGTCGACGCGGGGCAGGGTTTCCAGCGCCGCGACGTCGAACTCCGTCGCCAGGGTGTGCGGTCGCGCCGGGCGGCGGTAGAGAGCAACCCGGCCGTCCGGATCGACGTAGCCCAGCATGCCCAAATCGGGACTGCGGAACGTTTCCAACCGGTGTGTCGAGCTTTTGCTGACCTCGCGCGCCGCTTGTATCTCCTCATTGAGCACCACGGTCACCCCGGTGCCCCGCATGTCGTCCGCCGCCGCGGCGCGGACCGCGTGCAGCAGGTTGGGGCCGGCGTCGGACCCGAGGGTGTTTTTCGGCCGCTGTGCCCCGGTCATGACGATCGGGATCTCCGTCTTGACGGTCAGATTAAGAAAGAAAGCCGTTTCTTCCATCGTCGCCGTCCCATGCGTCACGACGATGCCGTCCGGTGCGTCCGGGCCGTGCACCAGCCTGTTCAGTGTCTGTGAAAGCTCCAGCCAGTCTGCCGGCGAGACGGCCGAACTCGACAACGAACGGAAGTCGACCGGCCTGAGGTCGGCCGCGGCCTGAACCTCCGGAAACCGGGCGATCACCTCTTCGATATCGTGCCGGACGCCATGATCGACATATTCGTAGCTGTCCAGACTGTGCCGGCCGTCGAAGGATATGGTGCCGCCGGTGCCGATCACCGCCACGGTCTTTCCGGCGTCTGATGACGTCATGGGGGCGCGCCTCCAAAGATATCGGCGGAAGGATAGGGGAAACGCTCCTGTTTCAGTCCGCCGATTTGATCGAGAGCGAGCAGGGCCTTGGGTAGTTCCCAGGTGAAGACATAGCGGCAGGTCTCAATCTTCGCGGTACGAAAAGCGGGGTCGGGGTGCCGTTCCGCCGCTAGCGCCTGTCTCAGCCAGATCCAGGCCAGCACGAGGCCGCCCATCGCGTCCATATAGGCTTGCGCCGGCGCCAAGGCCCAGTCGATGCCGGCGCCCCCGGCCTTTCCGAGATGCGCGCTGGTGACCGACTTGAGTTTCCCTGCCGCCTGGAGAAGCGCGTCGGCCTGGTCGGGAAAGCCGGTTCCAGCCTGCCGGCAGACAGTCTCGATCTCCTCAAGCAAGGCTGTGAAGGCCGCGCCCGCCTGCATCGATACCTTGCGTCCCAGCAGGTCGATCGCCTGAATGCCGTTGGTGCCCTCGTGGATCGGGTTCAAGCGGTTGTCCCGGTAGATCTGTTCGACGGGAAAGTCCCGGGTATAGCCATAACCGCCAAGGATCTGAATCGCCGCCTCGTTCGCCCGAAGCGCCGCGTCAGAGAACCAGGCCTTAAGGACAGGCGTGACAATTTCCAGCAAAAGGTTCGCGCGCGCGCGTTTAACCTCGTCGTCCGCCCAGCGGCGGTCGTCCACCCAGCGCGCGCAGATCAGCGCCAGGCTGAGGCATCCCTCGGCGATGGCCTTTTGCAGCACGAGCATGCGGCGGATATCCGCATGGGCCAGCAAAGAGACCTGCATCGAACCGGGGTTCTTGGATCCGGGCGGGCGGCCTTGCCGGCGTTCCTGCGCGTAGGATAGGCTTTCCATATAGCCTGTATAGGCCAGCATACCGGCCCCCATGCCGACACCGATCCGCGCCTCGTTCATCATGTGGAACATGTAGGAAAGACCGCGGTTGGGTTCGCCGACAAGCTCACCAATACAGCCGTCGCTTTCGCCGAACTTCAGAAAGGTGTTCACCGTTCCGCGGTAACCCATCTTGTGATTGAGCCCGGCGAGGACGACATCGTTCGACGCGCCCACGCCGCCGTCCTCGTTCATCCGGTACCGGGGCACGATGAAGAGCGACAGGCCTTTCACCCCATTGGGGGCGCCCGGCGTGCGGGCCAGCACCATATGGACGATATTCTCGGCCATCTCATGCTCACCGCCGGAGGTCCACATCTTTTCTCCCCGGATACTGTAAAGGTTGCCTTCCAACGGTGCCGCCTGCGTCCGGATGTCGGAGAGGGAAGAGCCCGCCTGCGTTTCCGACAGTGCCATCGTTCCGAAGAACCGTCCGGCGAACAGAGCGGGCAAGTACCTTTCCTTCTGATCGGGCGCGCCGTGGGCGTCGATCAGGTTGGCGGCGGCAATGGTTAGAAAGGGGTAGGCGACGGTGGCGATATTGGCGGCTTGAAAGTGGGCGAAGGCTGCCTGCACGACGGTCCAGGGAAGCTGCAGCCCGCCGAACGCCTCGTCTGCATGGGCGGAGGCGAAACCGGCCTCGTGAAACGCGCGCACCCCGTCCGCAATTTCGCGCGGCAGGACGACCTTGCCGTCGACCAGATGCGGTTCGTTCCGATCGCCGAGCCGATAGTGGTTCCGGAATTTCTCGGCGGCGAGGATCCGCGCTGCGTCCAGGATGGCGGTGTAGGTTTCGCGGTCCTGACCCTTGAAGCGCGGCAGGGACGTTAGCCTGTCCGCATCGGCGACGTCGAAGAGTTGAAACGCCAGATCTGTCGGATCGATCAGTTGGCTAGGCATTGGACGGCAGGAACGGGGTCATGCGGAAAGCATCCTTCTCGGGCTGCGGGCCGCATCATTCTTGCCATTCGTCAGGAAAGTACAATCGGATCGTAACGGCCCGACCTGCGGTGGTGACACCGCGTCTCATCGGGCCGGCAGGTCCTTGGGCGGAGGTTTAGTGGCTGATCCGCTGGTCTTCAGGATGCATATGCATCAACTGTTCGAGGGTGCCTTCCCAACCGTGCTCGCAACAGACCGAAACGGCGGCATCATAGCCAAGTTCGTTGATCAGGCTGATCGCCATTTCGCGCTGGTAGGTGTGGTTGTTTTTGCTTTCGCGTGTTTCCGCCAACATGGTGGTTTCTCCAAGACGGGCCTGCCTGACGTCTGCAATGCCCGCTAAACTGCGGCCGTTTGGTTCCCTCCTGCAAAACCATCGGGCCTGTTACATCCGAAATTACGCAACCCTCGTGCCAACAACTAAAGTGCGTCCTGTGGGCTTCTGTTCCTGCGCCCCTCTTTTGCGCTTTGATACGTAGAAAAACCTAACAAACGATGAAGTGTCCTTCATCACAGGCACGTTATTGGTTGTTAATTGTGTGAACAATGGTTGACGGCGTGGGTTAAGCATTAACCGCCGTGTGCATTGCGACTCTCGGCGGTCGTTTTTCTCCGGCTCAAGCGGTTAACGAACTCTTAATTAGGCTTCCCTATATACGAGCTAAGCGAGGAGTTTATTGAACGTGACCGATCACGCGACGGCGCAGAACGGTGCTCTTTGGCAGGACCCGATGACAGTGTTTTCGGCGGCGGAGATCGCCGACGCCGATATGCGTGACATCTATGACTACTGGTGCGGGCTGAGACGGGCCGCGAACCGTCCCCGGTGCGAGGATTTCGACGTTCTCGAGGTGCCACGGCACCTGCTGCCGAACGTCTATTATCTAGAATACCTGATCGACGAGGACGACTTCCTGCAGCGCGTTCTGGGCACGCAGATTGAACAGAATATCGGGCTCTCCATGACCGGAAAACTCGTGTCGGAATTGGACGCCACGGGCAGCGGCAACCTCGTCGCAACCCTTCGGTTTGTTGTCGAAACCGGCAAGCCCTGTCTGTCGCAAGGGCCGTATTACGGCCTCGATACTCAAGGTAAAACAGTGCGCCGTATCAGTTTGCCTCTATTCCGGGATGGGGCCGTGCGGATCGTGTTCGGGGTGTCGAAGTTCGAGTTCGACCATTCGATCGTCGGCGGCGAGCGTGGGAACCACACCTCGTTCCATCGCAGCACTTAAAGCAAGGCGCCGCCCGGGCCCGCGGAACGTCAATTCTGACGTATCTCGGTCCGGGCCGGCAGTCTACCCGCGTTGTCTGCTCACGACGTGATGGTGCGGCGGCGGAATGGGAGCAAGGCGCATAGCGCGGCCAAAAGCAGCCATGCGGGAAGCGGCAACGGCACGACATTCGCCTGGCCGAATACCTGAACGCCCGCCGCGACCGAAAATGCCTCATCGGAAGCAACCGTGATTGTGGGCAACGCCAGGTCGCTCAGTAGTGTGAACCCCGATCCGGACGAGAACGAAAACGCACTCCTCACCAGAGACTCGATCACGGCGTCGTTCAGACTTAGACTGGGCGCCGACTCGAATACGACCAGCAGGTCGGTCGGGTCGTCCAAAGCGCCGACCACGCCGACCCCAAGCCGCCATGCGGTTTCCAGCCCTGAGACCGAGGTCGTCACATAGGCCTCGAAACCGCCTTCGCTGAAACCGATGGCATCCTCTTCCGAAAACAGCGAAATGCCCTGTCCGAGCACGTAAGAGATATCGGTGCTGGTGCCGCCGTCGAAGAACCAGGGGTCCTCCGCGAGAGCGGCCGCGGTTCTGTTTACTTGGACCTGTTGCGAGACGCTCAGCGCGGTTTGACCGGTTGGTACGGTTGGGGTCCCCAGGGTCTGAACGGCCGCCTCGGCACGGCTTTTCGTTGTGAATGTGCCGAACGACGTCGCTATAGACGATTGAGAATTGTTGGTCTGCGTCAATGTATAGGGATGTTGCTTGTTGCGGTTACCGGAACTGACCGCGTTGTTGTAGGTTCGATCGAAGAAAAAATCACCGATGCCCCCGTCCACGGTTATGGATGGTATGGCAGCGCTCGGGATCGCAGCACCGTTCTCGGTCGTGACGACGGTCTGGTTCGTCCTGGTTGGGGAATTTGTGGACTGTGTATGCGTCTCCACTTTGGCGGTGGCGCCGGTCGGTACAACCGAGCTCGCAACCCTCGAGAATGTTCCGGTACTGCCGATGCTGACCGTAGCCGCGAGGGCCGGGGCCGATGCGAGAACAAGAACGAAGGCCAGCGCGACGGTCCCGCGTCGCACGCGCAATGCCGACCCGTCTGCGCAAAATTGTGCAATTGGGGTTCTTGCCTTGTGTCGTTCGTTGGGATGACTTTTCATTGGACTCCTCCTCGCCTGTGAGATTATCTCGGAAGCGGCGATCAAGGACTTGATTAACAATGGAAAAGTGAAAAGGATAACGCCCCTTGAGTCGGTGCCCCCGGTTCACAAAAAATGCAATCTAAGACAGAAAAAGTTTTCTGTGTTTCGATATTTAAGTCTAAAAACCCTACAAGAAATAGTGGTAAATTGTCAAGAAAACCGAGAGAATTTTGCTGTCCAACGGTTCCAGTTTTGCGATGCCTGGGAAGTTAGGAACCGGATCTTCAATTTGCCTCGACGCTGGATTTGGCGTTCGGTGGAAGTCCGGTTGAGGTTTTCGCGGCAAGGATCGGGCGGCCGATGGCGTGGAACCTCCGCTTCGGAGCCGTCCGGGCTCAAAGTCCCGACTTTGCAGGATGATGGGCCGTAGGTCCGTACCGACTTAGTTCGGGCCGATTTCCGTGCGGGCCGGCAGCCTGCCGGCGCGAAGCGGCCCTTTGGAGAATTTCGGCGCTTTCTCGGTCTGCCGTATGGCGGCGGTCAAGGTCTCGACAAAGGCGCGGACAGGCACCGCCGTGTTGACCTTGCCCTGGTTCGTACTGACGCCGGACGCACTGTTCACGCCGACCACCGCCAAGCCGCCGTTGAATTTCAAGGAAATGGGGGCCCCTGAGTCGCCGTTCACGATGGTGCAGCTATGGCTCATCAGGTCGACGCTGGTGAAGAAGGCCTCGATCATGCAGGACTCGTCGAGGGAGATGGCGTGCGCCCGATCGCGGGGATAGCCGGCCAGCGCGAAGGTTCTGTTTTGATCGTGAAACTTGGCCAACTGTCCGTTCTGCATCGACAGAAATCCGAGATAGCCGACTTTCCGCCCAATGGGTTTGTCCAGGATGATCACGGCCCAATCGTTCGGATAGTTGTCCGGATGCACCCATTTCGCCGGATCGAAACCGGGGGCGATGAACAACTCCTGGGCCTTTGCGTGGGCTTCGAATTCGCCCCGCTGATAGCCCGCCACGAAGTGGACCTGGGCGGGCGTCGCCCATTTGGCCAAGTCCTGGCGGTACAAACAGTGAGCGGCGGTTACCGCCACCTGATCGCCGACCAGCGCCCCTGTGCAGTGCGACCGGCTTCGGATGCCGGCCATGTTGACCCGGCCAATGGCGCTCCACGGATAGAGACTGGCATCGACCACATCCCGGTGCTGAGTGTTCGCGGGTTCGCTTGCATCGGTGGCCGACGCCGTAACCATCAGAAAGGTGCAAACCGCGGCAGGGATGCCGTGGCGCATGAACCGGGATAAGGCGGTGAACTTAAGCATGTGCTTTGGTAACACGCGCCCCTGGCGCGAACTACTCAATTGTCCGCCGCTCTCCCACCAAAGGTTCGGAAACTGCCCACCATGTTCCTCTTTGAGGATTGGCTGACCACGACGACTTGAAGAATGAACCGGTCCACATCCGCGCCGGTCGCGGACATGGGCAGTATAAGCCGGTCGTAACACAGCGCGCCGGCGTTGTCGGCAATCGGAAACAGCTGCCGCGACAGGTGAGGCAGGCGGCTCTCGGCAATGGAATCATAGAGGGCGACGGCTTTCGCCAGGTAGTCGCCGGTATAGAGATTTCGGAAGGACTTGCCGGTCGGGTCCCGCCCGGCCCGCGCCACAATCTCCGACCCGGCAAGACGGTAGCGGTAGTCGGCGGCGCCGGCCCCTCCGTCGCGGGCAATGATCGCCAGCCGCGGCAAGAGACGCGGAAAGGACGCGGGGTCGAAACTGCCTCGATTGGGGACGAAGCCGTCCCGGCGGTTGGCGTGCCAGAAGTCCAGAAGCCGCTGATGGTCGGGATGGTTGGGCTCAGGCGGCTCTTGCCGGCCGTCCCCGTCCTCCTCGCATACGCTCATTGATGTACCTTCGGCCCAAGATCCTTCCACGACAGACCGAAAGTATGTCGGACCGCCTAACCTTCAACCGGTAGTTCTTCAATATTGTAGGCATGGCTCAACGTCCGGTTCAAAATCGGATCTTCCAGTTCCATCTCGAACCGTGCCGCCGGGCGAATGCCGCCGATGGCCGCGAAGGTGCCGCCGAAGATTGCGGTATACTCCGGCAGCGTTCCGGCATTTTCACCGCCCCTTATGTCCGTATCGTACTGCGCGATCAGATCGACGGGGTGGATCATCTCGGTGACGCGTCCCTCCTGGTAGAGCACGCGCTCACCCCCAATTACGGCGTGGCTGCGCAAGATCAGCTGGTCCCAATGGTCCGCGACGTCGCTGAAGCGCCAGAGGGATTTACTGACCGGCTTGTCGCACATCTGTTTCGATATGGTGACGCCAACCGCCTCTACGGCGCGTTCCGTATGATCCGATCCGACGCCGAACCAAAGCGCGCCTTCCAGCCCGTCCGCGCCGTCCGCTGCGCCGCGGAAGAAGATGAATTCCACTTCTCCGCTGGATGCGTCGCCCGGAACCTGGATCGCTTCGGCCTGCGTCACACAGGTCGCGGAGCAGCGATAGAAGACGGGCAGGGACTTCGGCCGCTTGATGCCCAACTCCTCCAATTCCACGATATGGCGCTCCATGGCGTCCCGGTCCCGGCCGGTCCAACCGGCGACGATAAGGTTCTTGATCTTGACGTCTTCGGTGCGCGAATGGCTGTCGGCGGGCAGCAGGGTGAAACGCATTGGACGGTCCTTTCTCGGGTTACGCGGTGGCAAGCATATTCGTTCTTCTGGGCAAAGCTTCAAGCCGCCCGGGACGAAACACCCTTTTGCCCAGGTCGGCCCTATTTCCGCCGCAATTCTGCGGCACTGTCCGCCGCGGCATAGGACGCTGGTCTGATGCCGCCGGGGTGCTATAGTCCCGCCGCTTCCGGGTCGGGGAGCGTTTCAGCCATGAGGGAGGAGCCGAAATGGGCGCGGATTTTCAGGCAGTGCTTTTAACGGAAGAGGACGGGAAAGCGTCCGCGGCGGTAACCAGCGTGAGCGAGGCGGATCTGCCCGAGGGCGAGGTCACCGTCGCCGTCGACTATTCAACGCTCAATTACAAGGACGGCATGATCGTCAACGGCAATATCGGCCGTTTGGTGCGCGCTTTCCCCCATATCCCCGGGATCGATTTTGCGGGCACGGTCGAGTCTTCTTCCGACGACCGCTACAGCCCCGGCGACAAGGTCGTTCTGACCGGCTGGCGCGTAGGTGAGATGCATTGGGGCGGCTTCGCGCAGAAGGCGCGGGTCAAGGCCGACTGGCTGGTCCCGTTGCCGGAGGGACTGTCGGCGAAACAGGCGATGGCCGTCGGCACCGCGGGCTTTACCGCGATGCTCTGCGTGCAGGCGCTGGAAGATCATGGGCTGACACCGGATGCCGGCACCGTTCTGGTGACCGGGGCCGCAGGCGGCGTCGGTTCCGTCGCTGTCGCCATCCTGGCAAGCCTCGGCTATGACGTGGCCGGCTCGACGGGACGCCCGGAACAGGCCGACTATTTGAAAGGGCTCGGCGCGGCGCAGATCGTCGCCCGCGACGAGCTTTCCGAAGCCGCCAGCCGGCCGCTTGAAAAAGAAGTCTGGGCCGGGTGCGTCGACACGGTCGCGGGCACCACGCTGGCACGGGTCATGGGCCAGTTGCAGTACGGTGCCTCCGCGGCCTGTTGCGGGCTTGCGGGCGGCCCCAAGCTGGAAACCACGGTGATGCCCTTGCTGCTGCGCGGCGTGAATCTGCTGGGCATCGATTCCGTTATGCAGCCCTACGACAACCGTTTGCGTGCCTGGAACCGTCTCGTCGAGGTACTGCCGATGGAAAAACTGGAGGCCATGGTCGAGACCTGCGGTCTTGGCGAGGTGCCGGCCAAAGCAAAGGACATCCTCGCCGGTAAGGTCCGGGGACGTTTGGTGATCGACGTAAATGCGTAAACTTTTCGCCCTGATCCTGGGTGCGGTGCTGTTGGCCGGTCCGGCGTTTGCAGCGCCGGATTCGGATGACAGAAGCACACTCAGTTTTACCTTGGAAAACGACCTGTTCGCGGGCACGGACCGGGATTACACGAACGGTGTGCTGCTGCAGTATATCGGGGCGAAAAACGATCTGCCCGACTGGGGTCACTGGGCCCGCGACCGGTTGGGGTGGCTCACCGATGCGTCCGACTGGCATGTCAGCTACGGCCTTGGCCAGAATATGTACACGCCGCAGGATATCGGTCTGCGCAATCCCCCGACGGACGACCGACCCTACGCCGGTTTCCTGTACGGGTCCGCGGGATTGATCGCCAATACCGGTAGCCAGCTCGACATTCTTCAGGTCGATGTCGGGGTGGTCGGCGAACCGTCCCTGGCGGAAGAGGCGCAGAAGTTCGTTCATTCGGTGATCGGTAGCCAGAACCCGGAAGGGTGGGACAGCCAACTCGAAAACGAGGTCGCGTTCCGTTTGCTCTACGAACGGACTTGGAAGGCGGGTAGGAAGCTGCCCATCGATCTGTTCGATATGGAGGTCGACTTCACGCCTCATGCGGGCGGCGCGCTCGGCACGGTGGAAACCTACCTCGCGGCGGGGTTCGGGGCCAGGATCGGGCAGGATCTGGGCGACGACTTCGGTCCGCCGCGGGTGCGCCCCGCGCTGAGCGGTCCGGGTTTCTTCGAGGACCGGGACGGCTTTTCCTGGTACCTGTTCGGCGGTCTGCAGGCCCGGGCGGTGGCCCGCGACCTGTTCATCGAAGGCAACACGTTCAGCGACAGCCGGGGGCTCGATGTGCGGCGGATCCAGGGTGATCTGCAGGCCGGTCTGGCGGTTCAGGTCCTCCGAACAGAGGTCGCCTTCACTTACGTGCTGCGTTCTCCGCAATATATCGGGCAGGATCATTTCGCGCGTTTCGGTTCGCTCAATCTGCGCTTCAGACTCTAGTGCCTGTCACGTTTCCTCTGAAGCCGCTGAGTTCGCCTTGCCGTTCGGCCCGGCAAGAAGCGGCGCCGCCCTCGGGCTGACCTGCAAGGCGCCCAAGGGCGGCCTTTGCAGCCTTTCGGGTAGCGTCAGCCGCCGCATGCGGTGCATCCGGCACCGCGGCGCTCCGCCGTCCTTGCCGAAAAGCTGCAATCAGCGTCTCAGGGGTTCCACGTAAACGTGACGCGCACCAGGGATCGCTTTGCGGAAGAGCGGTGGGACGCTTGGCAACGCTTTGAAATCCCGATGGAATCGTCCTAGCTTCGACGATTGTATTAAAGCTAGAGGCTGAAGAGTGTTTCTCGGGACCGACTTTTGCCGACTACTGTTCGCCGCCTGTCTGGGCGTCGGCGTGTACGGCGTCGGTCCTCTCGCGCCGGTTCCGGCTTCGGCCCAGACGGCGGATAGCGGGGAAAACCAGGTCCGGCAGTTCTACCTGCCCAGGGCGCGCCAGGGCGATGTTTCGGCCCAGTACTTCCTCGGTCATATCTACCAGAATGGAATCGGGGTCCGGATCGACAAGGCGGAAGCCGCGGCGTGGTTCGGCCGCGCCGCCGAGGGCGGGCATGGTCCCGCGCAATACCGCCTGGCGGTGATGCTTCAGATTGGCGATGGGGTCGAACGGGACCCGGCCAGGGCTTTGGATCTGTACCGGCAGGCCGCGTCCGCCGGTTTGTTGGAGGCGCAGTTCAATCTGGCCCAAATGATCGAGCGCGGGGACGGTACGGAAGCCGCTCCCTGGGTCGCGAAAGAAATGTATGAGGTTGCGGCCGAAGAGGGCATGCCGGAAGCGATGCGGGCGCTCGGCAGGTTGTACGCCCGGGGTATCGGGACAGAGCAGGATGCCGTCTCCGCATGGGTCTGGCTGTCCCTGGCCGCCCGCAACGGCGACCGTCAGGCCGGCCAGCTGGCGTCCCTGCTGTCCGGCGACATGACCGAAGAGCAACTGGCCGAGGCGCGCCGGCGGCTTGATGCGGTGCCTCGCTAAAATCGGTAGACAGCCACAGCCGGATGTTGTATTTCCTCGCTCACTCTCAAGAGGAGCCACCAATGGACATGAAGCGATCTTATATACCGCACCGGTGATCGCACCCTGAAGGGGGTGCCTGTCACCCTCGCGCCGGCATGGCCGGCTGTCCATTAACCTTAGCCAAAATCTTAATCATGTCGGGCCCGCGCAATGCCTTTGCGCCCGGCAGCAAGGCCGAGGACTAGGCTTATGTTTCGCTATTTTGAATCGTTGGTAGACCCGTTTGCGGAGCGTCGGGAAGGCACCCCGCCCGATCGGCTCTGGCCCTATCTTATGGATCAACTACGTCCCTTCCGGGGCGTGCTTTCCGGCGTCGCCGTGGCAAGTTTTACCGTCGCCGTGTTGGAGACAGGTCTGATCTACTACGCCGGGCGTCTGGTCGATCTGATGGCGTCCAGCGGCGAAGGCTTCACCGCCCGCCACGGCGTTGAACTGGCAATTGTCGCCCTACTAATTCTGCTGGCGCGGCCGTTGGCGATCGTTGCCAGCATCGGCCTGTTGAACCACGCGATGTCGGTCAATTTGCTCGATCAGGTCCGCTGGCGCGCCCATAAGCATTTGCTGGGGCAGTCCGTCGGGTTTTTTCAGAGCGACTTTGCCGGACGGATCGCCAACCGGGTGATGCAAACCGGCCCGGCGGTTGAAGATTCCGCCTATATGGCCTTCGAGGCGATTTGGTACGCGGCCGCCTACGTGCTGGGGGCGATCTTCGTGCTGGCGCAGGCGGACGAGAGGCTGATTCTGCCGATCTTGTTGTGGCTGGCGGTCTATCTGTTGCTGTTGAAGCTGTTGATTCCCAAGATCGGCGACGCCTCAAAGAGGATGTCGGACGCGCGCTCGCTGGTGACCGGACGGATCGTCGATGCCTACACCAACATTCAGACGGTGAAGCTGTTCGCTCATGCGGAACGGGAGGAGACCTATGCCCGGAACGCGATGCGTGTGCACCGCCTGCGCTTTGCCAAGCTGTTGCGGCTGATGACCCGCATGACCGCGGGGCTGGCGGTTGTGAACGGTCTTTTGATCGTGGGCACGGTCGGCCTGGCGGTGTGGTTCTGGACCCAGAACGACGCCACGCTGGGCACGGTGACGGCGGCGGCGGCGCTGACCCTGCGCCTGAATGCGATGACCGGCTGGATCATGTGGGTGACCTCGCAGCTGTTCCAGTATGCGGGCGTGATCAAGGAAGGGATGGAAACCATCTCCAAACCGCACACGGTGGTCGACGCGCCGGGAGCGCAAGACCTGCAACTGCTTACCGGCGCCGTCTCGTTCGAGGGGGTGCACCACCGCTACGGACGGGAGGGAACCACCAGCACCGCGGGCGGTCTGCACGGTGTGGATCTGGCCATCACTCCGGGTGAGAGGGTTGCGCTGGTCGGGCGCTCCGGGGCCGGAAAATCGACCATGATCAACCTGCTTTTGCGTTTCTACGACGTTGAGGGCGGGCGCATCCTGATCGATGGGCAGGACATCGCGGCGGTGACGCAGCACTCCTTGCGGCACTCGATTTCGGTCGTCACCCAGGATACCGCCCTTTTGCACCGCTCGGTGCGGGACAACATCCTCTACGGTCGGCCGGACGCCACCGACGCAGATATGCGGGCGGCGGCGCGGTTGGTCTTCGCCGATGATTTCATCGACGATCTTGAGGATCCGAACGGACGCCGCGGCTATGACGCGCATGTCGGCGAGCGCGGGGTGAAACTGTCCGGCGGTCAACGGCAGCGGATCGCCCTGGCGCGCGCGGTCTTGAAAGATGCGCCGATCCTGGTGTTGGACGAGGCGACATCGGCACTCGATTCCGAAGCGGAAGAACTGATCCAGAAAGGATTGGAGACGCTGATGGCCGGCAAGACCGTGATCGCCATTGCGCACCGCCTGTCCACCATCCAGCACATGGATCGCATCGTCGTGTTGGACCAGGGTCGGATCGCCGAGACCGGCACGCACCAGGAACTGCTGGCGTTGGGCGGCCTCTACGCCAAGTTCTGGGCGCGTCAGTCGGGCGGTTTTATCGGCACCGAGGAGGCGGAAGAGACCGCGGGCGCTGCTTGAGGTCGACCCGCACTATCCCGTGACCGGATAGGGCGCACGGCGCCCTATCCGCGATGCCCGAGGTCGTCGCCGGAATAAGAAGTGTCGCGAGTGCGGGAGTGCAATGCGCCGGTGAAATTCATTAGGGAACGGTGAGTTCCTTTGCGCTCGACAAAGCAAAGGACTGCAACAACGATACGGGTTGCCGGGTTCGATCCCGGCACGTCAGGTATTTGGAATCGGGAAACGCGCGCCATGGCCGATGAAGAAGCAGATCTCGTCCTCAGCGAACTGGACGACCAGGAACTTGTCGAACAGATGTGGGACGATCTTTACGACGGCCTCGCCGACGAGATCACAGAGGGTACCAACATCCTGCTCGAACGGGGCTGGCCGCCTTACAGGGTTCTGACGGAAGCGTTGGTCGAAGGCATGCGGATCGTCGGGATCGACTTCCGCGACGGCATCCTGTTCGTGCCGGAAGTGCTGATGGCCGCCAACTCGATGAAAGCGGGGATGAACATCCTGCGGCCGCTGCTGGCCGAAACCGGGGCGCCGCCCCAGGGCAAGATGGTCATCGGCACCGTGAAGGGCGACATTCACGACATCGGCAAGAACCTGGTTTCCATGATGATGGAGGGCGCCGGGTTCGAGGTGATCGATCTGGGCATCAACAACCCGGTCGAGAATTACCTCGAGGCGCTGGAAGAGCATAAGCCGGACATCCTCGGCATGTCGGCCCTGCTGACCACCACGATGCCCTACATGAAGGTCGTGATCGACACGATGAAGGAAAAGGGCATCCGCGACGACTTTACCGTCCTGGTTGGCGGCGCGCCGCTCAATGAGGAGTTTGCCCGCGAGGTCGGCGCCGACGCCTATTGCCGCGATGCCGCGGTGGCGGTGGAGACGGCCAAGGAATACATGGCGCGGAAACACAACCAGCGCGCCGCGGGTTAACTCCCAACCGCTTTACCCAGGTGCTGACGGCGATGGTCGCGACGGAAGAAGAGCGTGGCCTGTTGACCCCGGATCAAGAGGCCGATTTCGGCGAAGCGGTGGCCGGCCCCACCGCGACGCACGTCATTGCGTGCGGTGCGTTGGCCCGCGAAATCGTCGACTTGATCGCGGTGAACGGACTGGAAAACCTGTCCGTTTCCTGTCTGCCGGCCAAGCTTCACAACTATCCGGCCGAGATTCCCGAGCGGATGCGCGCCAAGATCCGCGAAAAGCGCGGCGAGGCGGGCCGCATCCTGGTGGCCTATGCCGACTGCGGCACCGGCGGTCTGCTCGACAAGGTCATTGCCGAGGAGAGCCGTCCGGACTGCCCCGTCGAGCGGATCGGGGGACCGCATTGCTACGCGTTCTTCGCCGGTCAAAACGACTTTGAGGCCTTGGCCGAGGAAGAGTTGGGCACCTTCTATTTGACCGACTATCTGGCGCGTCACTTCGATACGCTGATCGTCAAGGGTCTGGGCCTCGACAAGTATCCGGGCATGGTCGAGATGATGTTCGGTAACTACAAACGCCTGGTGTATCTGGCGCAGACCGACGATCCGGCGTTGGACGAGAAGGCCGCAAAGGCGGCCGAGCGGTTGGGCCTCGCCTATTGCAAGGTGAAGACCGGCTACGGCGAATTGGCCGATTTCCTATCACACTGACCTGCATGCATGAAGGAGTCTGTTCCCCATGGCCCAACTCATTGTCGTCTATTGGCGGGATATTCCCGCCCAGGTCATCGCCAAGAAGGGACGCCGGGATCAGGTAAAGATCCAGTTGGACGAACGTTTCGAAAAGGCGATCGACCGCGCGGCGATGCGCGGCGGCGCGCGCTCGACGGACGACTATCTGGCGGAATGGCGCAAGGCCGATCCCGTCGAGGTGTCGGACGACCTGCAAGCGGAAGCCGAAAAGGCCGCCGCGGCCCTGGAGGCCGAATATGACGAAGACCGGGTGAAGGCGCTCGTCGCCAACGGCGGCACGGAACAGCCCGCCTAGAGCATCATCCCGGAATCTCCTAGTCTGCTGGCACGATGCATGCTGGAGAGTCCCTATGATCCAAAAACCAGCGGTATTCAGCGAGCAGACGGGCCTGTTGCAGGACGAGGCGCTGCTGTTCCTGCTGAAATCCGTTTTCTCCGACGACGCCTTCAGCACCTATCTGGCGCAACAGCTGGCGGCGGCGCAGAACCGGGTGCGGACACACGAGGAATTCATCGCTGTCCTGGGCAATTTCTTCGACCAGACCATCGCGTCCAGTTCCGGCGAACAGCGGGAAAAACTGGAAAAACATGCGGGTGAGCTGAAGCGCCACTTGACCGAAACACAGAGCTCTACGGACGCCTATGGCGGGATCAGGCGGGCCGGGTCGGCGGGAATCTTCTGGCCCAATCCGACGCGCGAGGACGGTGTCAGCCTGCATGATATCACACCAGTTGGGGAAAGATATCCGTTGGTTGGCAAGGAAACGCCGATCGGTTCCGCCGGAAGCTGTTTCGCGTATGAGATTGCCCGTAACTTGCAGCGCCGCGGTTTCAATTACGTGGTGACCGAACGCGAGCACGACGGCTCTAATGGCGTACTTGTCGATGCGTACGATCCCGGCAATCCCTATGTCCGATTCAGTGCGACCTGGGGGTTGATCTTCAACACGCCGAGCCTCCGGCAGATGGTCGAACGCGCCTTCGGAGAAGTCGCGTCCGAGCCGGTGCTGCTGGAAGAAACGTTCCCGAACGGCAATGTGATCTTTACGGATCCCTACCGGGAGGGGGTCGCGTTCCGCGATCCGGAAGCTTTTCAGGCCGATTATCAGGCGCATATGGCTGCCGTGAGGGATGCCTTTACACAGACAGAGATTTTCATTGTCACGCTGGGTTTGAACGAGTGCTGGGAGTTGAAGCACGACGGCACCGTGCTTTCGAACAACCCGCGGCGCGGCTGGATGTATGCCCTGACACGGCCCAAGATCCTCACGGTGATGGATAATGTCCGGGAGGTTGAGCGCTTCCTAGCGGTTGTCCGCCGGCACAATCCGAATTTCAAGCTGATCCTGTCCCTGTCGCCGATCGCGCTGCGCGCGACGCACCGGGACGACCAACATGTCGTCACCGCCAATGCGCATTCCAAGGCGGTGCTGCGGGTCGCCGCGGAAGAAATCGTGCGGCGGAACAAGGACGTCTATTACTTCCCAAGCTATGAATATGTCATGCATTGCGCCGAAAACGCCTGGGAAGAAGACGAGCGCCACGTTACCGAGGCTACCGTTACCCGGATCATGACGATGTTCGACGAGGTTTTCCTGAAGACCGACAGAGACGCCGACCCGGTCTAGCCCTTGAGGTAAAGCTGGGTGACATAGTCGAACGGCGGCTCGACACAGCGCGGGGAAATGTTCGGCGTATCTGTCTCCGACCGGATGACCGGTAGATGCCGTTCCACCCGTTGCGGCGTCACGCCATACACGATCTGGCAAATCAATCTGTTCCGCGAAGTCGGCAGAAGTCCCTTATGCACCCCGCGCGTATTCGCCACGAAGACGGTGCCGGCCGGGCCCGTGATTTCATCCGGCTGAATGCCGAACGCGTCGGCAACCTCCTGGTCGCTTTTCCGACGTTTGCCGAGCCAGCGGTCGAAGTCCGGTGCAGAGGGGGCCGCGTCCCGCGCCTTCAGGAGCGTATCGGCGCGCTGGGTCGTCGGCACGTAAACGTGCGGGCCCGCCCCGTCGTCGACATCCGTCAAATACACGAACAGTTTCAGGAAGCGGTAGTCGTCCAGGTCCAGGTGAAAGAGTTGCGCATCGCGCGCCTGATCGGCCCGCGCGAAGCTCCACCAGGCAGCACAGGTGATGATCATCGGAATGGCGCCGAGAAACCGCTGCGCGATGCCGAGATGCAGCGGGCTCAGCGCGATATCCAGAAAGTGCGGACAGTTCAGAATGTCCGCATCGGCATAGTGCGCCAGATTGAGGGTCTCCTCGGCCTCCGCAAATGGGATCTGCGAGCCTGCCTCCGCGGAAGACTTTGCATAGACCGGGCAGGCCTCGAAATGCCGCTTCATTTCCGCGGCCCGGTCATCCCCGATCGGCGTCAACTTGGCGTACCCGGTCTCCCGGATGGCGGCGATATGGTCTTCGGCCTCCGCAGGCGGTTCCGGCACCGGGGGTACCGCATGGTGGACAGTACGCGCATAGGCATTCAGTGCGCGCAGGGCAAGCTCCTCGAAGGGAGGGGAGTAGAGCGTGTGCAGGCAGGCATGCGCGTGTTTCAACCGGATCGCTTCGGGATTGCGCATGTCCGCCGGGTCGATTGCCGTGACCTCTGCGAGGGGGCGGAACTCTTCGTGCGACTGAAGGAAATTCTGGAAGCCGAGATACCAGCGGATGATATGTGCGTCCTGCGCCATGAAGGCAGTTTTGCAGGACTCGCGGCGCGGCGAAAGCGGCTTACCGGACCAGGACGTTCGTTACCGCCGTGGTGGCAACCGTGCCTGTGGCGCCCGGGGTCGTGACCGTCACTTCGCCGGCATAGGGGCCGGGCGGCCAGCCGCCTTGCGGGGTGCGTTTGCCCGAGAACTGGAATTGCCGCGCCTTCGCCTCGGCGATGGTGGCGCTGCTTTTCAGCACCTCGGCGCCGCCTGGGCCGGTGATCCGAAAGCCGATGACGGTTCCGGCCGGAACCCCGTAGACCGTCGTATGCAGGATCAGCGCAGGGCCATTGGCGGAGACGGTGTCGGCGCCGCCGTCGCGCTGCACCTGTCGCAGGTTTGGTCGGTCGCCGGCGAAACCGACCTGACGGATGTGACTGGGACGGTACGGGCCGAATTCCTCCAAGGCTTTCTGCGACCAAAGCGGTGTGCCGCTGCCGCAGGTCCCGGCTTCGGTCGGAGAAAGGCCGGTGAAGGGATCGACGGTGCGCCCGCCCTTTTCGACCTGAAAATGCAGGTGGGGGATCTCGCTGCGCCCGGAATTGCCGATCAGGCCAAGCAGTGTCCCGGGTTCCACCTTTTGTCCGGGTTTCACGATTACGCTGTCGCGGCGCAGGTGACAGTATTGGCTGGCCCAGCCATCGCCATGATCGATCCTGACGCCGTTGCCGCAATCCTTCCCGGGGGTCCCGGTCTGGCCGGAGCCGAGCGGGTTGTCGGCCTCGCCATCGCGCGCGCCGATCACGGTTCCGGCCGCGGCGGCATAAACACCGACATTGCTGCCTCGGGACTGTTGCACGGCGATGTCGGTGCCTTTGTGCTGATCGTAAGTGCGAAGGCCGCAGCGATGGTCGGTATAGCCGTCGCCAAACCTCAAATCGACATAGCTGAAGATCCAGCACTCCTCGCCGATCCGGCAGCCCGCCGGAAACTCGAAGAGGGGCGCGTCCTGCGCCGAAGCCCGAAACGCGGGCAGCAGGCAGGACAACAGAAAAGCGGAAAGGAGTATCGCGCGCATGATGCGGTTGTATCCTCTAACGACAAACGGCGCGACCCCCGGGGATCGCGCCGCGTCGAAATTCCTGCCCGTGGGCGGGACAGTCTAGAACAGTCCTTGGACCAGTCCGGCCTCGTCCAGACGGATCGAGTTCGCGGACGGTACGCGCGGCAGGCCCGGCATGGTCATCACCTCGCCGCAAATCGCCACGATGAACTCCGCCCCGGCGCTGAGCCGGACTTCGCGCACCGGCACCACATGATTGCTGGGCGCGCCCTTGAGGTTCGGGTCGGTGGAGAAGCTGTATTGCGTCTTCGCCATGCAGACCGGGAGGTGGCCGTAGCCGGCTTCTTCCCACTGCTTCAGCTGATCGCGCACCTTCTTGTCGGCGATCGCTTCGTCCGCGCCGTAGATGTTCCGGCAGACCGTGTTGATCTTGTCGAACAGGCTCATGTCGTCGTCGTAGAGCGTACGGAACTGGGACGTTCCGCCGTCGCACAGTTCGACGACCTTATGGGCCAGCGCTTCGGTGCCCTTGGAGCCGTCGGCCCAGTGGTTGCACTCGATCGCTTCGACCCCGAACTGGGTGACGAATTCCTGGATCGCGGCAAGTTCGGCATCGGTGTCCAGGGTAAAGCGGTTGATGGCGACCACGGCCGGCACGCCGAACTGGCCGACATTGCGGATATGGCGGCCGAGGTTTTCCAGGCCGGCCTTGACCGCCTCGACATTCTCTTCGCCCAGTTTGTCCTTGGCGACGCCGCCGTGCATTTTCAGCGCCCGGATGGTGGCGACGATGACGGCTGCATCCGGGTTGAGGCCGGCCTTACGGCATTTGATGTCGAAGAATTTCTCCGCGCCCAGATCCGCGCCGAAGCCCGCTTCGGTGACGGTGTAGTCGACCAGTTTCAGAGCGGCCTTGGTCGCGCTGACCGAGTTGCAGCCATGCGCGATGTTGGCGAACGGACCGCCATGGATGAAGGCCGGGTTGTTTTCCAGCGTCTGCACCAGGTTCGGCATCAGCGCGTCCTTCAAGAGGACGGTCATCGGGCCTTCGGCCTTCAGGTCGCGGGCGTAGATCGGCGTACGCTCGCGCGTGTAGCCGACGACGATGGCGCCCAGGCGGCGCTCCAGATCTTCCAGATCGTTGGCCAGGCAGAAGATCGCCATCACTTCCGACGCGACGGTGATGTCGAAGCCGGTCTGACGCGGGAAGCCGTTGGCGACCCCGCCCAGCGAGACGACAGTGTCGCGCAACGCCCGGTCGTTCATGTCCAGCACGCGCCGCCAGGCCACCCGGCGTTCGTCGAAGCCAAGGCTGTTGCCCCAGTAGATGTGGTTGTCGATCAGCGCCGACAGCAGGTTGTGGGCAGAGGTGATGGCGTGGAAATCGCCGGTGAAGTGCAGGTTGATGTCTTCCATCGGAACGACCTGGGCGTAACCGCCGCCGGCCGCTCCGCCTTTCACGCCGAAGCAGGGCCCCAGCGACGGCTCGCGCAGGCAGATCATCGCCTTTTTGCCGATGGCGTTAAGCCCGTCGCCCAGGCCGACGGTTGTGGTCGTCTTGCCTTCGCCGGCCGGTGTGGGGGTGATCGCGGTAACCAGGATCAGCTTGCCGTCCTTTTTGCCTTCAAGGCTTTTCAGGAAGTCGAAGCTGACCTTCGCCTTGGTCGGCCCGTATTGCAGCAGGGCGTCCGTGGGCACGTCGATCTTGTCGCCGATCTCCGTGATCGGCTTCATCGAGGCTTCGCGGGCAATTTCAATATCGGATTTGGCCATGATATCCCCCAAGGCGCGCGGCGGCCGATCGGTGTTCGACGCCGCCATGAGTGTTTCAGTCGAGATTGAACGCGGAACCCGCGCAGGAATCTTAAAGCGGCACGCTAAAGCGAAGCGCGGCTGGGGAATGCGCGCCCGCGACGAGTTTTGCCGCCTTCACGACGTTCGGTTTTTTGAACGTTCAAACTTCGGTCACTTGCCTTTGAACTGCGGCTCGCGTTTCTCGAAAAAGGCCGCCAGCGCCTCGTGATGATCTTCCGTTGTGTGGGCGATGGCCTGATACGCCGCGCAGATCTCCAGATGCGCGTTCAGTCGCTGGTGTTGCCCCTCGCGCATCAGCCGCTTGGTCAGACGCACTGCGACCGGCGCCCGCGAGGCGATAGTCTGGGCGACGCGCTGGGCTTCCGCCAGCAACCCGTCGCGCGGCAGGATGCGGCTGATCAGCCCGATCTCCTTGGCGCGGGTCGCATCCGCCGGATCGCCGGTCAACAGCAGCTCGGCGGCGGCCGCGTGGCCGACGATCCGCGGCAGGAACCAGGCGGCCCCGTCGCCCGGCGCGATGCCGATCTTCACGAAGGGCAGGCCGAACTCCGCTTCCGGCGCACCGAGCCGGATGTCGCACATACAGACCAGATCCACCGCCGCGCCGTAGCACTTGCCGTTCACCGCGGCGACGGTCGGCACATCCAAACCGTAGAACAGCGGCGGCACCTTCAGGATATTGCTCAGATACGCCTCGCGGATTTCGGACGGGCCGCCTTCGAACATGTCGACCTTGTCGCGCATATGCTTGACGTTCCCGCCGGCCGAAAAGGCCGTTCCGGCGCCGGTCAGCACCACCGCGCGGACATCGCCGTCCGCCTTGATCCGCTCCACGGCGGCGATGAAGGCGTCCACCATGGTCCGGTCGGAAAAGGCGTTCAACTCGTCGGGGCGGTTCAGCGTCAGGGTGACGACGTGGCCGTCCTGCGCGTAGAGGACCGGATCGCTCATGCTACAAGATCTCCAGGACCTGTTCCGGCGGACGGCCCAGCGCCGCCTTGCCGCCGCTGACCACGATCGGCCGCTCGATCAGGATGGGGTTTTCGGCCATCGCCTTGATCAGCGCCTTGGGGTCGTCGACCTGGGCTAGGCCCAGTTCCTTGTAGGCCGCTTCCTTGGTGCGCATCAGGGCGCGCGGTTCGATCCCCAGCATTGCAACAAGATCCGCAATCTGTTTTTCACCGGGCGGTGTTTTCAGATATTCGACAATCTCGGGGTCGATGCCCTTGTCCGTCAGCAGCGCCAATGTCTGCCTGGATTTCGAACAGCGTGGATTGTGGTAGATGGTCACCGACACGGCAGGATCCTTTCTTCTGCGGAGAAGTTCTGTCGCGGCAAAATTCATCCTCCCAAGGGGCGATGCAAGTCTCTTCACGACCGGGACCGGGGCTGTTACCGTTTCACGCTAGGTGTTTACAAAGATGGTTTGTTCAATGATCGAGGTGTCGAAATCGCTGGCGCGTCTGTTTTGCGGCGCGTTGGTTTTATGTCTGCTGGCGACGGGCGCGCTGGCCGAGGAACGCGTCGCGCTGGTGATCGGCAACAGCGCCTATACGAATACAAGCCCGCTGCGGAACCCGGCGAACGACGCCCAGTTGATCTCCCAGACTTTGCAGGAAGTCGGCTTCACGGTTCTCGAACATTACGACCTGGACCAGAAGGGGCTGAAGCGGGCCGTCCTGGAGTTCGGTGACCTTCTGGTCTCCAAGGGACCGGACACGGTCGGCCTGTTTTACTATAGCGGCCACGGCATCCAGGCGAACGGCGCGAACTATCTTCTGCCGATCGATGCGGCGGTGAAGCGGGAAAAGGATGTCGATATCGAGAGCGTGCGCGCGGACACCGTGCTGCAGGCGATGGAAGAGGCCGGGAACCGTCTGAACATGGTGATTCTGGATGCCTGCCGGAACAATCCGTTCGAATCCTCCTACCGGTCCGCGGCGCAGGGCTTGGTGCGGATGGACGCGCCCAGCGGCACGCTGATCGCCTATTCGACGTCGCCGGGCAATGTCGCGACCGACGGCGAGGGGACCAATAGCCCCTATACCAGAGCTTTGGCGCGGGCCATGCGGACGCCGGGCCTGATGGTGGAAGAGGCCTTCAAACAGGTCCGGGTCCGGGTCATGGACCGCACCAACGACGAGCAGGTGCCGTGGGAAAGTTCCAGCCTGACCGGCTCCTTCAGTTTCGCCGGCGGGGTCGACGGCCAGCCGAGCCGTGTCGAACTGGCCGCCCTGCCGAAACCCGCGGAATCCAGCGGCAACGCCATCGATGACGAGGTGGTGTTCTGGCAGTCGGTTCAAGCGAGCGAGAGCGCCTCGGATTTCCAGGCCTATCTGGACCGCTACGGCGAAAACGGGATCTTCGGCCGTCTGGCGTCGAACAGAATGCTCGAACTCACCAAGCCCGGGGCCCGGCGGGAAGCCAAGTCCCGTTCGCTGATGACGGACGACGAGGCCGCGCGCGCCGCGATCCAGAAGGCCCAGGACATGATGGCCGAAATGCGGGAGAGCAGCAGCGTACTGTTGGGCAAGGCGGACACGCCGCTTGCCGAACGCCTGGAAAAGTTCCGCGGCATGCTGGGGTCGATTGTCGATTTCGATGTGATGGCGCGTTTCGTTGTCGGGAAGTATCGCGACCAGATGAGCCCGGAGCAGTACGACTATTACCGGCTGCTCTACGAGGAGCTGTTCCTGTCGGTCTACGACTTCACCTCCGGAGAAACCTGGGCCGGCGGTTTCGAGATCGAACAGATCCGCCCCTATGGCGGCGATTACCTGGTCAAGCTGGCGCTCGGAAAACCGGGGCCGGACCGGAAGAAGGTAGGCCTGCGGATACGGCGCAAGGACAACAGTTTCTTCGGCTTCATGATCATCGACGCCCTGGTGGCGAATGTCAGCGTGCTGAAAACCCAACACGACGATTTTCATGGGCTTTTGCGCCGGGGCGGGATCGACGGCCTGATCGCCAAGCTGGAGGAACTGGCCGGCCCGGTAGAGGCGCCGCTGGCAATCCCGAACTGACGCCGTCTTGCCGGCCCCCGGCCTGTTTCACGAACCGCGGCAAGTATCCGAACGGGGACAGGGCATGGCAGCCATGCAGCCGCGTGGCTCGTCAAATCGCCAAGATGCGCTATGTCTATGTATAAGCGTGTTTCGCGCCGGAAACTCCAAAACCGGAAAGGCAGACAATGGAAGCGCTCTGGAAAGCGCAAAGCAATTCCATGCGCGCCGTCATTTGGATGGTCGTGTCGACGGTCGCCTTCGCGGCGATGCATGCCCTTGTCCGCCATATCACACAGGAAATTCATGTCTTCGAGGTGGCGTTCTTCCGGAACCTGTTCGGCATCGTCGCCCTGACGCCGCTGTTCCTGCGCTACGGGTTGGCGCCGTTGCGCACCAGACGCCTGGGCCTGTTGAGTTTTCGCGCCGTGATCAATACCGGCGCCATGTTCGCCTACTTTTACGGCCTGTCGGTGTCGCCGCTGGCCGCTGTCTCGGCCCTGGGATTCAGCGCGCCGATTTTCGCGACCGTGATGGCGATTTTCCTGTTGGGCGAAGTGGTGCGGATGCGCCGCTGGGCGGCGATCATGGTCGGTTTCGCCGGGGCGCTGGTGATTATCCGTCCCGGTGTGATCGAGCTGGATCCGGGGATGGTCTCGGTCCTGGTCTCCTCGGTCCTGTGGGCTGGCGCGCTCGTCGTGATCAAGGTTCTCAGCAAGACCGAATCCAGCCTCACCATCACGGCCTATATGGCGATCCTGATGGCGCCTCTGTCGCTGATCCCGGCGTTGTTCGTCTGGGAGTGGCCGACCCTGGAACAGCTGGCCTGGCTGGCGGCAATTGGTGTCTTGGGCACGATCGGCCAGTACACCATGACCGAAGCCTTGCATCATGGGGACACCAGCGAGGTCATGCCGCTCGACTTCCTCAAACTGATCTGGGCCGCGGCCATCGGTTTCATGGTCTTCGGCGAGGTGCCGGACATCTTCACGTGGTTGGGCGGAATCATGATCTTCGCGGCCGCGACCTACATCGCGATCCGGGAATCCAAACTGCGAAAACAACCGCCCGAATCTGGGAAACTGTCCTAGGTCCGCCGTTGTCGTCAGAAAGCGTCGCATTCGGCACATACGCGTTCGGCTGCCGGGCCACGTTGAAACCCTAACCAATGGAGGTCCCCAGATATGGCCCGTGAAGCGCGCAGCCGCCGCCGCCGCCGTCATTCCGCGGAAGAAGGTGGCGCCCGTCAGGCGGCGGTCCCTCAACTGCCCTGGCGGGTCGTGGACAATCCCCATCCGCCGCTGGAGCCGCTGAGCGCCGATCAGGTCGAGACGATCCATCTGGCATCGCTGGAGGTGCTCGAAAACCTCGGCATGGAGGTGATGGGCGAGGATACGCTGGATTTGTTCGAGAAGGGCGGTGCGGATGTGGACCGGTCGACGGGCATGGTGCGGCTGGACCGTGGTATCGTGGAACAGGCTCTGTCGACGGCGCCGTCGGAATTCACCCTGACCCCCCGCAACCCGGCGCATGCCATCAAGATCGGCGGCAATCGGGTCAATTTCGGCTTCGTCTCCGGCGCGCCCAATGTGCACGACCGCATCAACGGACGGCGCGGCGGGAACTTCGAGGATTTCAAGACGCTGATGAAATTCGCGCAGTACTTCAACTGCGTGCATTTCATGGGCAATCAGGTGGCGCCCCCGATCGAAATGCCGCCCAACAACCGGCATTTGGACACCGGCAAAGTTCAGCTTACCTACACGGACAAGATCATCAGCGGCATACCGATCGGTGCCGGGCGTGTGCGCGACTATATCAATATGGTTGCGATCTCTCGCGGCAAAAGCCTAGAAGAACTCGAACAGGACCGCAGCTGTATCGCTAACATCAACATCAACTCGCCGCGGAAGCTGGACCTGGAGATGGCGCACGGGGCAATGGAATTGGCGCGCCACAATCAGGCCACCATTGTCACGCCCTTTACCCTGATGGGCGCGATGACGCCGGTCACCATGGCCGCCGCCCTGACCCAGCAGAATGCCGAAGCGCTGCTCGGGATAACCTTGACCCAGCTCGCGCGGCCGGGCGCGCCGGTCGTTTACGGCGCCTTCACCTCGAATGTCGACATGCGGTCCGGCGCGCCGACCTTCGGCACGCCGGAAAACGCCAAGGCGAATCTGGCCGGCGCGCAATTCGCCCGCCGCTACAACCTTCCGCACCGGACCAGCGCCTGCAACGCCTCCAACGATGTGGACGCCCAGGCGGCCTATGAGACGATGTTCGCGCAGATGGGGGCCGTGCTGGGCCATGGCAACCTGATCTATCACGGCATCGGTTGGCTGGAAGGCGGGCTAGTCGCCTCCTTCGAGAAGATCATTCTGGACGTGGAGATGGTGCAGCACATGATGGGCTTTCTGTCGCCGATCGATACCAGTCCGCCGGAAGTCGGACTGGACGCTATCGAGAGTGTCGATCCGGGCGGCCATTTCTTCGGCGCGCCCCACACGATGGAGCGTTACGAGACGGCGTTCTACCAGCCGCTTCTCTCCGACTGGCAGAACAATGAGAACTGGCGCGACGCCGGTGCGAAATCCGCGACCGAACGGGCCACCGAGATCTGGCAAAAGGTTTTGGAAGAGTATGAGGAACCGACCCTGGACCCGGCGCGCGTCGAGGAACTGGACGCCTTCATCGCCAGGCGGCGCGAGGAGATCGGCAGCGACGATCCCTGATCGGACCGCTGCAAAAGGACTGTTCAAAAGCCGACAATTTAGCTTGTCGCATCCCGGCAACCGGATAAGGTTTCCCCACTGTTAAGGTCCGGTTACAGGGGTGTTTCCGCTCCATGTCCATTTTCGATCATCCGCCGGAGCGCACGCCGCAGCGGTTTGGGTTTCTGCTGCTCGAAAGTTTTCCGCTGATGGGCTTCGCCTCTGCGCTGGAGCCTTTGCGCGCCGTCAACTCCCAGATGGAAAAATCGGTCTTCGAATGGGTTCTGCTGTCCGAGGACGGTCAGGCGGTCACCAGCAGCAGCGGCCTGAAGATCATGCCGGACGAAGGGGTGGGGTCCGAGGACTTCGACGTGGTCGTCGTGGTGGCGGGCCTGAATGTCGAACATGTCGACTGTCCGCGCGCCATCAGCTGGCTGCGCCGGATCATCCGGGTCGGTGTGACCATCGTTGGGGTCTCCACGGCCGCCTATGTCTTCGCCCGAGCCGGCATTCTGGAGAACCGGCGGGCGACGATCCACTGGGAGCATGTGGACGGTCTGCGGGAGGATTATCCGCATCTGGATATCTCGACGGAACTGTTCGAAATCGACGGGTCTGTGATCACCTGCGCCGGTGGTACGGCGGCGATGGACTTGATGATCCATTTGATCGGACGGCAGTTCGGTCACGCGGCGGCGGCGCGGGTGACGGACTGGTTCGTCCTGAAACGCATCCGCGACCGGCACGAAAACCAGCGCATGGATCTGCGGTCCCGGATCGGGGTCAGTCACCCCAAGCTTCTGGCGGCGATTGCGCTGATGGAAGAGCATCTGGAAACGCCGATGAACCGCGAGGAAATCGCCGAAGCGGTCAATCTGTCGACCCGTCAGCTGGAGCGGTTGTTTCGAAAGTACCTGCACTCGACGCCGCGCAAATACTACTTCTCTCTGCGCATGCACAAAGCGCAATTGTTGTTACGGCAGACCTCGCTGCCGATCCTGGAAGTGGCGTTGGCCAGCGGCTTCGTCTCCGCCTCCCATTTCGCGAAGTGCTACCGGGAGTTCTTTGGCCGCACCCCCCGGGCGGACCGGGGCCCCAGTTGATCGGAATTCACGGCCAGGGCTAAAAAAGTTCGTTCTGTTCCACCCTCTTGCGGGCTGGCGAAGCGGGGCGTTCGGAGGGTAGGCTCGGCTTCGGTTAACCGTTCGAAATCCAAACTCCTGTCAGGGTGTCGCCCCATGTCTCATCCCATCATCTCGGTGTCGGCCCGGCACCGCGAAACGCCCTTCACGCGCCGCGTCAATGCCGCCGGCGTCAAGTGCTACAGCGTATACAATCACATGCTGCTGCCCGTCTTTTTCGAGACGGTCGAGGCCGACTACCGGCACCTGAAAGAACATGTCCAGGTTTGGGACGTTTCCTGCGAAAGGCAGGTGGAAGTCGTCGGGCCGGATGCGGCCAAACTGATGCAGATCCTGACGCCGCGCGATCTCAGCACCATGACGGTAGGCCAGTGCCGGTACATCCCGGTCGTCGACGACAAAGGCGGCATGCTGAACGACCCGGTCGCCGTCAAGCTGGCGGAAGACCGCTATTGGATCTCCATCGCCGACAGCGACCTGCTGTTCTGGGTGAAGGGGCTGGCGATCGGTTTCGGGCTGGACGTGGAAGCTTTCGAACCGGATGTGTCGCCGCTTGCCGTGCAGGGACCCAAGGCCGACGATCTGATGGCCCGGGTGTTCGGCGATGCGGTCCGGCAGGTAAAGTTCTTCCGCTATGAGCGGTTCGACTTCCAGGGCGTCAGCTTGTGCATCGCCCGGTCCGGTTATTCAAAACAGGGCGGTTTCGAGATCTATGTCGAGGGGACCGAGCTTGGCGAGCCGCTGTGGGACGCGCTTTTCGCGGCGGGCGAGGATCTCAACGTGCGCGCCGGCGGCCCGAACCTTATCGAACGGGTGGAGGGCGGCCTGCTGTCCTACGGCGGCGATATCACGCGCGAGAACAACCCGTACGAATGCGGTTTGGGGAAATTCTGTTCGGTAACTGAAAACTCGGTCTGCGTGGGCCGCGACGCCCTGGCGGAAATCGCCCGGACCGGACCGTCCAGACAGATCCGCAGCCTCGCCATCGACGGCGATCCTGTGATCCCGACCGCCGCACCCTGGCCGATCCTGGCGGACGGCGGCAAGGTCGGACGGGTCTCGGTCGGGGTCTGGTCGCCCGACCATCAAACGAACGTTGCGCTGGGCATCGTGGACCAGTCCCATTGGGAGGATGGAACGCGTGTCATAATTGCAACACCCGAAGGAGAACGAACCGCGACCATCAAAGAAAAACCTTTTAAATAACAATGATTTAAAGAATTTTCTTTAAGGGGTTTGGCAGCGATTGCGACTCAGATAAGGTGACTTCGTCGCCGGGATCGGTAGAATACCGGACGATGGTGACGCCCGGTTGAGGACTGGGCCGTAAGGACAGGCGGGAGAACCAGAATGGTCACGGTGAAACGGGCATTGTCGGTCCGTGCGCAGGAAGCACTCGAACTGATCTCGGGTGCGACGGTGTTCCATACCATCCAGGACACCGGCGCCATTCATCTTCATGCCGAACATGGCAATGCGACGCTCAGTCTGGTGCTGCCGACGGCCTATTGGGCCGAGATCCGCGCATTGGTTCAGTGGGTGGACGACCCGGAAATGCCGGCCGGCCGCCGGTTGGAGGTGAAGTCGGGCACAGCCGTGCGTTTGTTCGACACGATGCCGCTACCGTCCAACGATCCGTCCGAACTGGTGCTGGACGGCACGCAGCTCAACCTGCCTCTTCCGGAACTGAACGACTACGCTATCCTCGAGGCCGCCGGACAGCAGACCTTGGAATTCTCCTGACCGGACCGGCAGCTAGAGCCTCATACCTTAATTCGGACGCAATTGAGATCTTCTTGGAAGCCTACCGGGCAGGAGCCGTTGCGCCGGCGATGCAGCGCATCGGCAAGGGGCGGCGACGC